>Ga0209181_10000128_pt1 | contig 130589 bp, 136 predicted proteins | sample MAT05_FD_187208 | JGI IMG/M metagenome (GOLD analysis project Ga0209181, IMG submission 187208) | Freshwater microbial communities from Lake Fryxell liftoff mats and glacier meltwater in Antarctica - MAT-05 (SPAdes) (version 2) | ecosystem: Environmental > Aquatic > Freshwater > Ice > Liftoff...
AATTTCTTTGCCAAGCTGAAGCAGTACCGGGCGATTGCAACACGCTACGATAAGCGGGCAGTCAACTTTCTAGGGGCGATTTACCTGGCTGCTACCGTGATTTGGCTAAATTGATGACACGCCCTAGGTTCGTGGACTAATTTCTCTTTGGCTTTTTCTTAGAGATTAAGCCGACCTACCCTCGTTAGTCTGGATACCAGAACATGCCCTTAATCCCTTCCGGATCAGACATAAAACCCAAATTATGATAAAAATCTACTACCTGCGGGTCAGCAAATAAGGTAATGTTGCTGATATCTTCGCTGCGTAACTTCTTGATGATATGCTTCATCAATGCTTTGCCAAACCCTTTGCCCTGGTAATTGGGATGGACAACTACATCCCAAATGGTGGCATTGAAAGCATGATCCGATGTTGCACGCGAAAAGCCAACCAATCGCCTCTGGGTGCCTCTCTGTTCCCACATTGTTACAACAAGGAAACTATGCTGAATCGCCTTCTTCACCTTTCGTAAAGGACGGCGAGACCAACCGACGGCATCGCAAAGTTCCTCTAGTTCGTAGAGGTCGATGTCTCGATCGGTGCTGAAAAAGATGCGCGGCTGAGGCCGATCGCGCCCCATCCCGTTTTGAGCAGTGTCTCCAGACAAAGGAGAACCGCCACCTGCACTCTCAACAGCGTATTCAATTGGCGCTGCTTTAGACGCAGGGGCGGTATCAGAACCGCTGAACAAGCTTTTCCAGAAACCCATGCAAGCGTTGTTGTAGTAGGAACTAGTTAAGGGAGTTAAGACTTAAGGAAGTTAGGACAGTAATAGCTAGTATATCTCTCGTCCCTTCCTCTCACCGTCTCACTCTTTATGCAAATTACTAAGAAATTACATAACCACAAACTATCCTATCCTCAAAGACAAGTTAATGAAAATTTACAAATCGTAGATTTCAGAATTTTGCAATGGGGTAGGCTGTCGGGGAAGTAGAGGTTTTAGAAGAATCTCAGCTAACCCTACTTAAGATAGGCATTAGATAAGCGTTAGAGTTAAAATTCCAATTTTGTAATGTCAGTCTTAAACCTAAATCATTTGGCATCAAATTTTGTCTGTCTGAGTCTCTTATTTGGTAAGCGAGTTTCTCCATGACTTCGGGTCTGAAATCATCAACGCTAGAGCTACTGAAGCGCTTCAACCGGGCGTTTCCCCAGTTCTATGAGCAATTCGTCAGTAGTGAGATTCAACTACAAAATTTAAGACTAGCCTACGAGCTTTACAAAACCCGTCAGGCAGTAATCGAACTCCGACCAGAGGGTAGCAAGAGTGCCTTACATTTTGCCTACCGCAATCAATCGTTTCTGCTGAGCGATATTTTTGGTGTGTTGGCGGCTTACGGGCTAACGATTCACAGCCTAAGCCTATACGGACAAATCTACCCGCCGATGCTTGTCTTCATCAAACTTGTCGTCTCACGGGGAGGCAAGGCTCTCACGGAGAAGACGGCAGAGAATGTCTGTCGAGCAGTGCGAGAAGCTTTGGCAGGAAGATTTGAAGTTGAAGAGATGCTGGCCGTAGAGTTTAATTTGGATGCGGGTCTAGAGCAGGTAGAGACTGAATTTTATGTAGACCCTGTGTTTCATCTACCTGCCCTGTTAATTGAAGCAGATAACCAACCTGGGTTGTTTTATAAGGTGATGTATGCGGTTTGGCAGGAGGATTTGCTGGTCGTCAACGCGAATCTTTTAGTCTGGCGGGGACGAACGCGCTTGATTTTATATCTCTTGGGTCCGAACGAGAACTTGATCCCAGAATATTTAGGGCAGAAGATTGCGGAGGGCGTGCGCCAGAGGTTGTTGGGTCGAAGGTTCTAAGGAATGTAGGGGCAACGTGTTTGCTAGGCAAGCCCTTCAGGTAACCAACGGGTCATTGCCAAAATACTTCGTCCCTAGGTGATGAACGTTGAGACTGAGACTCACTATTTCTTGAAAAAGTTATATCCTGAATTGGCGGTTTATCCTTGACTGTTTAGGAACCCCAGGAAAATTTTCAGGCTTGTATGCTGTTTAACCTGCGACTTCTAGCTGCTTCTGGGAAAACTCAGGATAGGATGGAGATATGATGACTGTTAATATTTTGGGAGTGCCGCACGCTTACGAGATGACGGCTCCTACCGCATCTCCGCGAGTTTTGGTGTTTGTCCACGGTTGGCTCATGAGTCGTGGATACTGGCAGCCGTTAGTCGATCGCTTGTCACCGCAGTACCAATGTTTGACCTACGATCTGCGCGGATTTGGGTTGTCCCATGCCTCTGCGTTGGACGAGGACTTGAGTCAGGTTAATTTGCAGACACCGTTGGCGGGAGAAACGATCGCCCCTCAACCTGTAACCCCTCAATTGATAAAATTACCCCGTGAGCAGGGGGTGGCAGTTGCTTCCTCTGCTGAATCAGAGCCAGCGTTGGCTAAGCGAGTCGCTTTGAATGGGGGAGGTGCTAGGGGGGGGAAAGGCTTCACAACGGCATTAGAGGCTCCTGCTGTCGCATCTAACAGTCTATGGAATCAAGGCGGCACAAGCTATACCCCAGCCGCCTATGGACGAGATTTAACAATTTTGCTCCAGCAACTTGGGATTACCCAGGCTTGGTTGGTGGGGCATTCTTTGGGAGGCACGATCGCGCTTTGGGCTGCCCATCAGTTACCAGAGCGGGTGGAGGGCGTGATTTGTGTGAATTCTGGGGGCGGAATTTATCTCAAAGAGGAGTTTGAGAAGTTTCGGATGGCGGGGCAACAATTGCTGAAAATGCGGCCGCGTTGGCTCTGCCAGTTGCCGTTGATTGACTTGCTGTTTACGCGGGCAAGTGTGGCGCAACCGATCGCCCGCTGCTGGGGACGGCAACGCCTGCTGGATTTTGTGATGGCCCATCCTGAAGCGGCTCTGGGCAGTCTCTTGGACTCGACGACTGAAGCAGAAGTGCATCAAATGCCCCAGTTAGTCGCCCAATTGCAGCAGCCTGCTTACTTTATCGCTGGGGCCCAGGACCCAATTATGGAACCTAAGTATGTCCGGCATTTGGCCAGCTTCCATCCGCTGTTTCAGACCTGTGGAGACAATGTGATTGAAGTGCCCAACTGTGGCCACTTGAGCATGGTGGAGCAACCCGATGTGGTCGCCGCTCATTTACAAAAAATTCTCGATCGTCACACGTGAGAGTTAATGACTTGAGTGTTCAACCTGGATTCTCTCCCTCAGATATACGACAACCCAGAATTACTAGGTCTCGCTGGATTCCATCCAGTTCTGCGACCTGGGGTAAGTAGCCCCACTGCTGAAAGCCCGCGCCTTGAAATAGGCGGAGGCTTGGCTCATTGTGGGCAAAAATGAAGCCGAGGAGAGTGGTGAATCCCAACGTGGGACTACGATCGATCGCCTCCTGGAGCAACTGCCGCCCAAAGCCTCGCCGAGAATGGCTAGGAGACACGTATAGGCTGAGTTCCACTGTGGCTCGGTAGGCGGGTCTGCCGTAGAAGGGCTGAAAACCAAGCCAGCCGACGATCGCCTGATCCAGTTCCATGACCCACAGCGGATGGTGGTGGGAATGCTGATGAAACCACCCTAAACGGCTATCGGAGGAAACGGGATCTAAATCTGCGGTGGCCATCCGACCAGGAATTGCTGTGTTGTAAATGGCTACGATCGCTGGCAAATCAGCTTCAACAGCCGCTCGAATCGTCGTCATGAGCTAAGCCAGGGAATAAAGTTGCATCACATCACCGATCGCCAATCTAGATTGCGCTCCCAGTGTTAGCGGTGAAGTATGCCCCCGCTCTAGGTGATCAGCGGCAGCACAGCCAATCATGGCCGCGTTATCGGTGCAAAGGTGGATGGGTGGGAAAATGACACGGAGATTGTGTTTCGCAGCGGCAGTCTGGAGGTGCTGGCGGAGTCCGCGATTGGCAGCGACCCCCCCACCAACGGCGATCGTTTTGAGTCTATAGTCCAAGGCACAGGCAATGGCCCGCCGGGTGAGCGATCGGGCAACTGTGGCTTGAAAACTAGCACTAATATCCGCTACAGGCAACTCACCTCCCTGCTGTTGTAATTTTTGCACCAATCGTAAAACGGCTGTTTTCAGACCACTGAAACTGGTGTCGTAGGGATGATAGCCGCCTTCAGGTAAGGAGATCTGACCCTCTGGCAAGGGAAAGGCGGTGGGATCACCTTGGGCAGCGAGGCGATCGATTTCTGGCCCGCCTGGATAACCCAGATTCAGCAGGCGAGCGACTTTATCAAACGCTTCCCCAGCCGCATCGTCACGGGTTTGTCCCAAGGTTTTGTAGCACCCACAATCTTGAACATGAATGAAGCTGGTGTGTCCTCCCGATACCAACAGGCACAGAAACGGGGGTTCTAGCTGCGGATCGACTAGGTAGGAGGCGTAAATGTGTCCCTCTAGATGATGCACGCCAATAAAGGGCTTTTGTTTCAACAGAGCAAGGGTTTTGGCAGCCGTTAGCCCCACGAGTAATGCTCCCACAAGTCCAGGGGCGCAGGTGGCGGCAATGCCATCCAGATCCGACCACTGCATCCCGCTGTCTGCAAGAGCCTGAGCGATCGTGCCATTCACAGTTTCTAGGTGCTGACGGGAGGCAACCTCTGGCACAACACCGCCATATCGCTGATGCAGGGGAATTTGGGACGCAACAACGCTGCTGCAAACATGACGATTGTTGACGATCGCCACTGCAGTTTCGTCACAACTTGTTTCAATTGCTAGAACTATTGCCATTTACTGGTAATTTTTTGATAGGTGAGCCAACTTTATAATTTCTTCTAAATTTAAGTGAACTTGCCGAAAGCGTGGACAGCAAACCTACTTGTTAGACTGCTCCTGCTAAAACTTGACAACTAAGGTATCTCGCAGTATTTCAGCAAGATTGGCTATTCTGACCATGGTTTCAAACCAGGCAGCCCAAAAGCTAGTCCTATTGTTAACTTACCGCCTCGACATACCTTTTGCTTTGAAATAACTCCGTATTGAAATAAAAGGGAAACAACTCCATGCAACGATTGTTTACTCTAGTGCTTGTAGTCTGTCTTTGGCTAGGATTCGCCCCCGCCGCATCTGCGGATGTCGCAGGCTTAGTTCCTTGTAAAGACTCTGCTGCCTTTAATGAACGCCTGGATTTAAGAGTTCAGGACTTAGAGAAACGCCTAGACCTGTATAAAGCTGGCAGCACCCCTGCTGAAGCATTGAAAGGACAAATTGCTAACACTCAACGACGGTTTGATGGCTATAGCAATTTGCTCTGTGGGGCAGAAGGACTACCCCACTTAATCACTGATGGTCGCCTCGACCACGCCGGAGAATTTGTTTTGCCTGGCTTACTCTTCCTGTATTTGGCAGGATGGCTGGGCTGGGCAGGTCGTAGCTACTTGATGGTGACAAGAAAGAGCGATCAGCCAGAGTACAACGAGATTCAAATCAATGTGCCTCTAGCCATTAAAAGCTTTGCCACTGCCCTTCTTTGGCCGTTGGCAGCAGTCAAGGAAACGCTCACTGGCGAACTGCAAGAGAAAGACTCCAATATTACAGTCTCTCCTCGCTAGTTTTGCACCCATTTGCTATTGGGTGATTTCCATAAAACGAAGTTACCCAATGCAGATTTGTTTTCCGCATTCACTGTTTGTTAGGACACGCCCCTATGAAACTAGAAGATTTCTTGAAATATCTCTCAAACGCCCCTGTGTTGGCCGTTGTGTTTACTAGTTTGGTGTTGACGGTCTTTATTTTGATTAACCAAGCAACTCCAAACGTTTTGTCATTGACTCCATAAATTGACTCAATAGACCATCAATAGGTGGATTATCTATTAGGCTTCAGAGTTTAGGTAAACTAAATGACTGTTGAATAATATGCCCCGATATTGATGGCTATTGATACTTTTCTAGTATGGGTTTAGAACCTGCGATCGGTTGATGGCAGGTTTTACTTTTTTCCCTAATAACACCGACTTTTAGTATTGATTTTTTAGCATCAATCCAAGGAATGAGAGTGGGGCGATCGATGGTTCAAACCAGCAAATTACCCTTCGTAAGTCGATCGATTTTTCGATCGAAAATTAACTTTTCTAACGGTTGATGTCCTTCGTCAATTCACTGTTGGCTTTCCGCTTAAAATAAGGCTGACACTTTAATTAATCAAACAAGAGATATGCAAGCAGCTAGAGATCCTAGAAACCGGGAAGTCGTTTACCCCGCAGGCGATCCTCAGAATGGAAACTTAGCCACTCCCATCAATTCTTCTAACGTTACTGAGTGGTTCATCAATAATTTACCCGCCTACCGTAAGGGATTGTCTCCCTTACGACGAGGACTGGAAGTGGGAATGGCACATGGCTATTTTCTAATTGGCCCCTTTGCCAAATTGGGTCCTCTGCGGGACACGGATGTGGCAAATTTAGCAGGCTTATTGGCCACGATCGGCTTAGTTGTTATTTTGACAATTTGCCTTTCTATTTATGCCAGCAGCAATCCTCCTAGCCCAACTGCAACCATTACAACTCCTCACCCTCCTGATGCGCTTAAAGAACCAGAAGGTTGGAATGAATTTGCCAGCGGTTTCTTAATTGGGGGAATCGGTGGGGCAATTTTTGCCTATGCCTTACTTGCTAATATCGAATTGCTGAAGAACATTGCTAGCAGTTTGGGTTAACTTGTAATTCACTCAAATTGAGTCAATTAACTTTTGAATAGTTGTCAATTGTCAACATCAATTTGTCAACCTTTCACCCTTGGTTTCTCTAGTCACACCTAGATAGAAAGCAGGGGTGATTTTTTTAGGCTTCCGATTTAGGCATTGGCTGAAACAAAAGTGTTTCTAAACAATCTAATGCTGTTTCCAACTCTTCATTGACGATTTGATGATCAAATTCGTTAGCTGCACTAATTTCTATCTGGGCGCGGTGCAGGCGTTGTCCGATCGCCTCCTCTGTGTCTTGCCCCCGCTGCCGAATCCGCGCTTCTAGCTCCGCTAAAGAAGGAGGCAGAATAAAAATTCGTAGCGCTGAAGGGAAAGTTTGCTGAATCTGTCTCGCCCCCTCCAACTCAATTTCTAAAATGACCCGCTGCCCCTGCTGAATTCGTTCCTCTACAGGCAACCGAGGCGTACCATAGCAATTGCCTGCAAATTCCGCCCATTCCAGCAATTCCCCTGCGGCAATCATGCGATCGAACTGCGATCGGTTCGTGAAGTAATAGTGCTGCCCCTCAATTTCTCCAGAGCGTGGGTTCCGAGTGGTGGCAGAAACCGACAGGTAGAGTTCAGGATGGCGATCGAGCAGCGATCGGAGCAAGGTGCCCTTCCCCACTCCACTTGGCCCCGTCAGGACAATTAATCTACCTACTCCCATGGTTCTACCTAATTTGCACTGAGAATTCGTAATCGTAGCCTTTGTAGTTAGACTCCATCCGGATAGTATATTCACCAGTCAGCGGGAGCTTTCCTGTCCAACTTGTGGCACCGGGCTTGGCAGAAGAATTCAGCAGTGATCCATCAGGAGCTTCAATCGCGGGTAGGTCGCCTTGGCTGTTAGTCAGAGTCAAAGTCTGCCCTTGAGTAGCAGTGAATAAATAGCGGTGACTGCCGGTACCAATAAAGCGATCGGATACTCTGGCTGAGCTAGTGCCGGGAGCAAAATTAATTCTGGCCGTTTTTTGATTGCACCCACTCTTGGTCTGAGTTTTAGAAATCCAGCCTGCAACCGGGTCACCAATTTGCAACCAGTTGTTTCGCTCAACAATAACTGAAACATAGGTACCATTCTTCACGGTGCCTACCACATTATCCCCCGTCGCTTTTGGGCTAGAACGCACATTTAGGGGAGGGTTGGGGTCAGCGATGAGGGCAGTACTGGTGACGCAAACTTCAGTCTGAACGGAGGCAGGGACAGAAGCCGAGGTGGTGAGTGGCTGGGATGGCTTTTTAGCAGGGGGATTAGTAGCAGCGGGGCTAGGGGCGATCGGTGCAGGTTGGGACGTGGGTTGCGACGGTTGAGGACTGACTGCGATCGGACTCGGAATAATCGGACTGACCGTTGGACTAGCAGCCGTTGTCGAAGTTACTATAACAGTGGTTTCAGGGGAAGAAGGTGTTTTAGAAGCCTGCATCATAGCGAGGGAAATTCCTGTTACGGCCGCTATCGCTACACCAGCGCCGATCAGAATCGGTAATTTAGAGTCCATGGGGGTAGATTCGCATTAAAAAATGGTTGGACAACAGTGTGAAAAACGATCGCATCAAAATAACTGAAGATCGAAACCGATGAGCGATCGATTCCTTGTTTCTCTATTTTCGTACCTAACACCCCTCACCATCTGAAAATATTTGCAACAGTGATTGAGATTGAGACAACTCATGACGGCTATGATGACCACCTCAATGTCATTACAAGTCAAAATGAGTAGGTCAAGATGGAGGGTCGATCGCCAATCCTTTAGCCTGCTAAGCAGTTTCTGAGGGATAACATTTCCTGAAAACCCCGTCGATCGGTTTTCGCAGGTTTAGGCAACCCATCACAGCTTCCTTGGCGAACTACTCAGCCATGATACTCCCATGCATGGACAAAAGAACGTGTCCAAAATCAGAATATCGTCCAGACGGTAGGAGTAATGGGTCATGTCTAGGGCTGCTGAGAGATAGGACGCACGTAAGCAAGGGCTTAAGCCCCTTGTCTGTGGAGGTTGTCTAACTCTGAACTCTGACTGTGTAAGTTGTAGAAAAGAAGGTCTGAAAGCTATTTGTCATCCCAGGGTGCATTTCTACATACCTTCATTGGCTCTCTGGATGATTCGGAGTTGTTCTACGGTTATAATTTTGAAAATACAGGATTATTAATTGTTCTATCTTGACTCAAATTGAGCATGTAGCGCTATAACTATGAGTTGATAGGCAAGATTATCTGTTAATTTAGACCTTACACTACAACATTCACTAATGACTTGGAGGGACGCTGTGATTGCGTATCAGGCAATTTTAGGAACAAATCGGGCTACAGGCTTTGTAGATTCAGTCAATACCTTGATTGAACATTTAGAGATACGGCAACAACAACTTGCATCAGAGTTGCAAGAAACAACCACTACGCTTGAGGTATTTAAGCGCTTGAGTGGATCGGGTGACGAGTCTGGACATTCCCTACCCCTATCTTCGATCGCCCACCTGGAACAACAGATACCCCAGCTAGAGCCGGTGGTAGATGCTGAAACCATTAATGGACACTCAACTGCCCGTGGCATGGCAACGGAATCCAATTCTGAGTCTAGGGGGGCGACTTCTACGTTCAGTAGAGGAGATTCCCACGAGCTAGATAACGAGCAGAAGCGTTCCCCATTCAGCCCTCGCACCTCTGTAGTTCGTGAGTTTCAAGGCAAGACCCTGCGTCAAGCCATCAAAATGATCCTACAGCGCAAGCTAGACCAACCTTTTAGCATTGACGAAATTCTCTATACCTTGTACGGCAGGAATATGAGCAAGGAGTCATTCAAAATTGCCAAGCCGATCGTGATTACTGAGTTGTCTAAAGGTAAGGCTGGTAACCACTGGTCAAGCGTTGAGGGACGTAGAGGGTTCTACATGCTCACCTCTGAGGCAGCTTCAGGAGATGAAGTTGCCTAGCGTTAGAGATGCATTTGGATGCATTTGTGCAGTTTTCCCTTCCAGATCACTCAATTGAGTATCAGGGAATTTGCAGTTAAGTAGCTTACTCATGGAGGGATGTAGCATTACGCTATGTCCCTCCATGAGTTTTCCAGTGACAATTTTTGGCGACACTGTAGAGATTATCCTTTAACTCTTGACCAAAACTAACTCCTGACTAAAACGCAACCACAGAGGGGCAACCATAGCAAACCTTGTAATCGTGAGGGTAGGAATTGATCTTGGGCAACCTGGGTGCCGAGAATTTCAAACTCTATGCTTCCGTCTAGTCAAATCCGTACCTGAATTGTGTCAAAGTTGGTGAGGCTAATACGTTGGGATTAATAATGCACGATCGCAACCGATCGCCCACAAAATCATTGGGGAAAGCGGAGATTCATCTCCACCAGCCTCATTCAGTCCGTCACAACCACTTCTGCCCATTCAGATACAGGACGTTCCACCAGGAGAAACTATGGGGGTGCTGAGAAAAGCTAGACGCAGGTCAAAGCGGGCGCGATTGATCATCCTCAAGCGACTGGGAGTTTTTGTTGGGGGGGCGGGGATGTACATTGCGACGGTTCCTGTCGTGGGGCCGTTTTTCACTCAGGTCGTTCCTAGAGTGAGGCAAGTCTACTACGATTTCCGTGGAGAAGACGATGATGATGATGAGCTAGTAGAGACCTCCACGGAGATTGTCCTAGTAGAAACTCCCGCCAAAGAAATTTCGATCGCCCCTTCATTTCTCTATCGGCAGTATCGCTGCAAATACGGCAATCCCCTGAGTTGCATCTGTACACAGATGCAGCAAATGGCTCCCGCAGACCCCAAAGCAACAGTCTGTGCCGAGTGCAGCTTCCCCGCCACACTCCTCCAGAAATCAGAAATTCGGGGCAGCTTGGGCATCTATCGCGTTGAAGAATTGGTGGCGCGTCGTGGCATGGGACGGCTCTATCACGGCGTACAAGTCCAGAATGAGCAACCTGTGACCATTAAGGAGTTTTTACTCCCCAATCGTTGTTTCAATCCACAAGAAGCAAAACAGCGTCAAGAAGTGTTTACCCATCTGGCGGGGTTGCGGTTAGCAGACGGCAAGACGACGGATTTTCGGCTCATCAGCCCCTTGGAAGCGATCGCCGATGCTCAGGGCGATCGGTGCTACATCATCACCCAGGGAGACCTAGACACCTGTGCCACTTTGGGTGACTATCTGCGAGAGCAGGGAGCCATGTCCGAAACCCAAATCCGGCTACTCTTGCACCAGATATTGCAAACCCTAGAGTTTCTGCATGGACAGAAGTTCCGGTTACCTTCGGAGTACATTCAACAGGGTTTCGCCCACGGGAACCTAAGCCTTGACAGCTTGTTGATCAAACCCGAGGAGGAAGGATTCTTCATCTATATAACTGACTTGGCAATGTGGGAGTTTCTGTTTGAGCCACCCCCTGCCTCCATTCCCGCCTCTGCATTCAATGAAGACCTGAAAGCTTTGGGGTATTCAAGCTTTTACCTCCTGGCAGGCAAAACCATGGATGCCGATACAGGAGTGCCCCTTGATCCTAGAAATCATCGATATTGGGGCACGATCGACCCCTATCTGAAGGAGTTTATTCTACGTTTAATGGGCATTGAGGCTCCCTTTGCCAGTGCTGAACTAGCTCGCCGCGCTCTACTCCAATTGCCACAATCAAAACTTGTCGAGGTGGCATCCTTAGAAGTCCTGCCGGAAGCAAAGCAGAAGCGGGGGAACAACCGTAGATTAATGCTCATTCTTGGCTTGGTAGGATTTTTAGCCTTCTTGGCTCTGCTGGCGTGGTGGCTTCGCCCGAAACCTCGGTATGGAACAGCCCTTGCCCAAACAGGTTCTCTCCTTTGCTGCATCAAGGATGTGACGGCTACACCTACGGGCAAGTTTGTCTACACATCCGAGAAGGGGGGCACTTGGAGTTATGTGCTGGAGCAAACGAACCTAATCCTACGTGGAAAGACTCTCGAAGAGATTTTGCGGGCCCGTAAGCCTAAGTTATCGCTCACTTACCGACCAGAGGATGGCATTGGACAGGCGATTACGAAGGTGCAGCAAGACCAAGCAGCGTTTGCGATCGTCCCTGGCACGATTGAGTCGATCGCTGCCGCTCCCCTCGTGACTGGAGTCGATCCCTCTACAATTAACACCAATACCTTGGGGCAGAAAGAAATTGCCTACGACGGTCTGATGGTATTTGTCTCATTTACTTATGCTCAGCGAGATAATAGCTTGCCCAAGTTTCTCAAAGGACAATTGACCTTTGAGCAGCTTCGACAGCTTTATACAGGTCAGGTACAGAATTGGCAGAGTTTCGGCGGGCCAAATCTTCCAGTCAAGCTTTATATTCCTAACGAGCCAGAAGCGGTAGCTATCTTTGAACAGAGGGTTTTGAAGGAGGAGGTGCAGATCACTGCCTTCCGCGACTTGGTGATCAAGAAGCAAATTACACCCTTGCCCACGTTTGATGCGCTACGTCAGGTGATTCGCGACTTTGAAGAGAGCCAAGTGGGGAGTATTTCCTTTGGCACTGTCAGCAAGGTTTTTGGGCAATGTTCTGCCTATCCCCTAGCGTTGGTTGACGATGGCAAAATACCTGTGCAAGCGCTGATTCGAGATAACGGCAACCCGATCGACCCAACGACTAATTTGTGTGATGAAAAGGGTAGCTATCGCCCTGATATCCCAGCCTTCAGTCGATCGCTCTATCCCCTGTCCTACCCCATTTCAATCATCTATCCCAGAGACAACAGCCGCCCTCCCGCAGGCGAAAAGGTCGCCGATATGTTACGAACTTTGGAGGGGCAGCGGCTACTGAGCCGGACTGGGTTACTGCCTATACAACCTCTGCCGAAACAGTAGTGAAATTGCGATTTAATAAAATGCCATCCGAGTATGCTTTCAGACATTATCCTCATTGGCCCGATCGGTGCTGGCAAATCGACTGTCGGTGCGCTTTTAGCCGATCGGTTGCATCTTCCACAATGCTCGATGGATGAACATCGGTGGGACTATTACAGAGAAATTGGATACAACGAAGAATTAGCAAAACACAAGCGAGAGATTGAGGGTTTTTGGGGAATCTACCAATATTGGGAGCCTTTTGAGGCTCATGCGGTAGAGAGATTGCTATCAAAATATAAAAATTGTGTTGTTGATTTTGGGTCGGGACACTCTGTATATGAAGATCCTTCGTAACTACTCAGGCTACTAACTCAATGTCGAGCTTGCCCTCATCCCCCAGCCCCTTCTCCCAGTGGGAGAAGGGGAGCCGGATTGAAGTCCCTCTCCCCAGGGAGAGGGATTTAGGGTGAGGGTAGGCTGAGTAGTTACGATCCTTCTTTATTCCAAAGGATTCAACAAGTTTTGGCTCCCTATTCTAATGTTATTCTTTTACTCCCTTCATCTAACTTAGATGAGTCAGTACGAATTTTGAATGAGCGCAATGGATACGTGCCTGATGGCAGTCTGAATATTAATGAACATTTCGTAAGACATCCTTCAAACTATAAACTTGCAAGGTTTACTTTATACACGCAAACAAAGACACCAGAAGCAACGTGCAACGAGGTCTTGAAGTTAATCGGTGCAGCATCACAACTCGGTTAGAACGAACTGCTTCAATTGATGACAAATTAGGATAGGTCGTCAGTTGCATCAAGACTGGCTTGGGCATTGCGACGGAGCATGGCGGGTTTAATCCGGCGCAGGGCAGAGGCAGGGAAGCGCTCATGCCAATCTGCATCGGTAATTTCAGCCAAGTCAGCCAACGTCGGAGCAATATTCCAGGGATAGGGTTGAAAGTCCTCTACGTCTGTTGTTTGGGCAAAGCGCTCGTTCCAAGGACACACATCTTGGCAAATGTCACATCCTGCTACCCAACCCTGGAGATGGGGCGCGATCGACTCAGGAATTTCACCCCGATTCTCGATCGTGTGATAGGCAATGCAGCGATTCGCATCAATGACAAAAGGTTGAGTGATCGCCTGGGTAGGGCAGGCAGTGATGCAGCGGGTACAAGTCCCACAGTGTTCAGTGTGGGGGCGATCGGCTGCCAGTTCCACATTCGTTAGCACCTCACCCAAAAATACCCAAGAGCCATACTCGCGGGTGATTAAATTGCTATTCTTAGCAATCCATCCCAGTCCAGCCCGCTCTGCCCACACCTTATCTTGCACTGGCCCCGTATCTGCATAGGCACGGGCAAGGATGCCACTATCCTGGGTTTGCAGCCAAGTGACCAGGCTCATCAGCTTTTTTCGCATTACCTTGTGATAATCCCGCCCCCAGCCATAGCGAGAGATTTTAGCGTATTGCTTCCCTTTGGGACGGTTGTGCGGTGTGTAATAGTTGAGCGCGACACAGATGAGCGATCGTACCTCTGGCATCACCGATCGAATCTCTTGCCGCTGGGGATATTCCATCCATTTCAGGTCAGCTTGATACCCCTGAGCTAGCCATGCTTGCAGCGTTTCAGTCCCCTGTTCCGCTTCTATGGATGCTGCTGTAATTCCAACCTTATGAAAACCCAGTTCTAGTGCTTTTTGCTTGACCTGCTCAGCAGTAATCATGTCAACAATTTCTTGGGATAGGATCGTGGATTAAATAGGATCTGAACGTTTTAGGATCGTGGATTAAATAACCTGCCTAGAGATGTTGGGTTGAAGAATAAACCCAACATCTCTAGGCATTGAATTACCTAATTTTAGAGGTTACTAATTGATCTCTCACGTTAACTCCATCCTTAACAAACAAAAATCCCTCTGAGGAATCAGGCTTTAAACTAACAGCGTGTAGAAACTAAAAAGTCGAGGCTTGAGTTTACTGACCTTATTCCTACAATCCCTTTTGTCCTATGCCAACGATCGCATCTATTCAGGGAGTCACCAATACTACAGTTCTAGATTACTTTAAAACCCTTAGCAATGGCGAATTTCAGGCTACCAGCAACCTTTTTGCGATAGATGGCATCCTCTATCCACCCTTCGAGAACCCGATCGAAGGCAAGCAGGCAATTGCTGCCTACCTAGAAACAGAAGCAAAGGGAATAACCCTGCACCCTAATCAGGGCAGTGTACAGGTTGTTCAACATGGGCAAACTCAAGTAGAAGTATTAGGCAAAGTAGAAATGCCCCTATTTGGGGTCAATGTACGTTGGTTAATGATTCTAAATGCCCAAAATAGGATTACTTCTGTCACCATCCAGCTTTTAGCTTCACCTCAAGAATTGATGCAGCTTCAACGCTAGCGAATGACCTGACGTAATGCCTCCCGCTCAGTTGGAGATAATGATCCGATCGCATGACGAGCCTGGGATGGATCTAGCGCCCTCAATGCCGCCAGCAACTTGCTTCCCAACTCTTCATCCCTCGTAGCCACCACCGGGTTTAATCCTTCCTTCTCTTCGGGACGGCGACACACTCCAGCATCACAATTTAGACCCAACTGATGCCAATACATGGTGGGTACAGCCCAACCGCGTTGACCAAAATGCTCATGATTCAGAAACTGTGACTCCAGGTAGGCTTTAGGAGATTCATAATACTTCGATTGACGCGGATAAGGCACCGTAAAACATCCAAACACTTTGCGGTATTCTTCTGAGTCCAGGATGGCTGTAATCAAAGGCTTAACCCCTTGCTGAGCCAGAATTCCACAATAGAGCTGAATCTCTGTTTGACCTTGGAGGGCACGTCCCATAAAATGCTTGAAGCACCAATCAAGAAACTTCACATTGGAAACATTGTAGTAAAAGGCGTTCAAATACACCTCAGAATGTCCCAACTCCTTCAGGAAGCGGCGTACACCAATCTTATCCTTGAGGAAATCCTTTTCTGCTGTCGCCAGAATTTTCCGCTCAAATGCATAGGGTTGCCGCTCTAAAGTCTGGTGATAAATGTGCCCCAAGGCAGCTTGACGTTCTGCCATAGAAGACCGGCGACTCACAATAATGGGTTGATGACTAATTGTCTGATAACTGTCCATGGAGATTCTCCTGCAATTTAATTTGACTGAACCCTTCTAACTGAAGTCCAAAGGATAATACATATGTTCCAGGCTTCATTCCCTTGGATATCCCTGTCCGCTCAACAATATTGATAGGCGATGTGCAACTTTCCCGAACCGCCCTCACCCCAACCCCTCTCCCAGAAGGGGAGAGGAGCTAAGACTTAGATCGGCTCCCCTTCTCCCGCTGGGAGAAGGGGCTGGGGGATGAGGGCAGATTTTAAGTTGCACATCGCCTATTGATTAAAAAATCCAGTTCCGCATCTCTCGATCGCAGATTTAGCCTATTTCATCCCAATAGGAAATCCTCTAGCTGCCTAGGAATATAGCCTCCAGAGGGCTGTAGTCTCTTAGGATGGAACGTTCTTTTATGAACATAAAGAAGTTCATAAAAGAGTATTTATGCTGTCAAAGACGTTCAACGGCTCTGACTCAAGCATGTGACTGAAGAGACTGTTGTACGGTATCCAGGTAAGGACGTACTAGATTGCTATGGGCAGCAGGAAAAGTGCCAACGATCGCCTCTTGCAAGTAACGGTATGCCATTGCACACTGGGCAGTGCGTTTATGGGCGACCAAAATAGTATCCAGCCAAGACATCACCTGTTCTTTGAAAAAGACTTCGTCATCTTTCAAAATAGACAAAGCAATATAACGCAGCACCTCGCCCATATCGTACTTACACCGCTGTCCATGCTGGCGAAGCAACTCTGGGTAGGACTGGGACAACTTGCGAAGTGCTGTGAGAACTAGAGCATCGCTTTGATCGCGCAACGTTTGGTAAGTGGCCGATCGCAAGGTATAGCTCTGGATGTATAGCTCTAAGGGCTGAAGTTCCTGAGTGTTAAGATAGCGCCCGTCTGCGGCCAAGATGTTTTTGGTTAAAGAGTAATTGAGAGTTTCCACAACGATTCATCCAAAACTTATAGGTATAGTTCCAGATTGCCCAATTGCTCCATGCCTTCAGCAGCCCAAGGAAATTCTTAACAATCGGTAGAATTATCTATGACTTATCCAAACTCCGTTTCAGCTTAAGCAAAATCAACTCCTGTCAGACAAAGAGTTTGAACCTCTAATCCTGTAAATCCTATAGAAGATTTATGAAACTAATATTTGTAGGAAAACGTTACGCTAGGGGTAAGCGACAGTTGCTATCAAGGCAAGGTTATTTCTTTGCACCATTTAATCACTGGAGCATTTCTCACTAGATTATTTTTCTAAAGGGCAACTCACACTATGAACCGGATCTGGAGCTTGGCAGGAAAGACAACAGGTAGTCTACTCCTCTTTATGGGAGGCACCATTTCAACTGGCATTCTAGCTGGCATGGGACTAAGCCACGTTACGGGAACAGTTTTGACATTACTCACAGTATTGCTCGTCTTCTTTGGAGTCGCTCCCCTATCCTTGGGCGGCTGGTTACTTCAATTGGGTTTTAAAGCAGAGCAGCAAGCCAGACGCGATCGATTTTTCCAGCTTCTACAACAAAATCAAGGTCGTCTCTCCGTGTTGGACTTTGCCGCCGCAACTCGCCTAGAACCTGCTTCTGCCCGTCGTCAACTCGATCGCTGGGCCACAGAGTTTTCTGCCAATTTTGAAGTCAGCGAAGTAGGAGATGTTTACTATGTCTTCCCGACTCAGCATGTTGTAGCTCCACCAAGCCAAACTTCTCAACTACTCAATACCCTTATGAATCGCTTAGAACGAGCAATGTAACCCAGCCTCCCAAAAAAGCCAGCCCCAAAAAAGCCAGCCCCAAAAAAGCCAGCTAGAAAACCGCCACACTCTAATCAATCACACCGCAAGTTCGGGCTAAGATACATGGGTGGTGAGAGTGAGCAGTAATGACTAATGACTCGTCAAAAATTTATGTCATCTAGTTCTTCTAGTTTATTAAGCTCTGTTAGCAGTCAGAGTCAGCCTACCCAGGTTGCTGAAGCCCAAATTTCTGAAACACCTTATCAAGCAGATCATCAAGCAGAGTTCTTGCATCTTCAAGCAGATACAGATGCTCTACTCGCTCAGTTGAAAGCCTTGAAGTACAAGAAATTGACCCTAAGCGACATAGGTGCGATCGACACAACCCCAAATCCCGCTGCTTCTTAAACCACTAAGATTTTCACGAAATAAATTAAGAAACTCCAAGGTGGATCATCAGCACGAGAGCGTAGCTGAATGGGCACTACGCAGCCTACACTTGTCAGGTAGTGCAAAAATTTTTTATGGGAAAGCCATAGTAAATAAGTAATTCTACGGAAGCCTGAGCCTACAAAAGCACCCATGGAAAAAGCATGTCTGGGAAACAGGTTCCATACCTGATTTAATTCAGAGCAAATAACTACTTAAAACTATTCTGTAGCTAGTCCTGAAATTATTGCTACAGTACGTATTATCTTAAAGAGTATAAATGACCTTGCCTCCCCTGTCGTCATCCATGTGACATTTGCCACATTAGGAAGCAGTGATTTACCCATATGTCCTGTTGTGTTTAATTTATGGCAGGGTGTGGAAGTTTCAACAATGTCTTTGTCCCTATTAGTATTTACTTCTAGGAGTAATTGTGACCACTGCTGCTGATTTTAAAGTGATTCAACCTGCTGGGATTTTAAGTTCCAGAACTTCAGAGAAAATCCTTCAGGAATTTCAGGATAGTCTGGATGCGAGAGCTAAGGCTGTATTGATTGACTTGTCACAGGTCAACTTTATGGATAGTTCTGGTTTGGGTTTATTAGTCTCAATGCACACTCGGCTCAGATTGGCAGGAGGGAAACTTTATCTCTGCTCTCTCAGTGAGCAATGTAAAGGAATCCTAGATATCTCTGATCTTGATCGTGTGTTTGAAATCTTTAACAGCCCTAGCGAATTTTACGCTGTTGTCCTGGGTGGGGTTTGAGCGGCACGCACTCAGGTTTGTTTACTGAGTTCCATCCTGCCTTCTTGGTAAGCAAACTGTAAAGGTGCTACCTTGTCCCAGTTCAGACTTCACCTCGATCGTCCCAGAGTGGGCTTCTAAAATACGGCGAGAGAGATAGAGTCCCAATCCACTTCCTGAGCGGCGATTGCTACCTTGGCGAAATCGCTCAAAAATTGTCAATCGCTCTTCTGAGGCAATCCCTAAACCTGTATCCTCTACTTCAAGAACCACCTTGCCATCGGGCAGCGGCTCAGCCTCAGAGTTGCGAGCCTTAAGCCGCACAAAAATGCCACCTCTGTCAGTAAACTTGATGGCATTGCCTAGCAAATTCATGATGGTGCGGCGTAGTTCTAGACGATCGCCCATAATTTCCATCGTGTCCTGCTCACAGTCAAACTGCATTTCTATATTCCTATCCTTGGCAAGGGGACGCAGTTCTTCCATAACTTCTTGAATCAGGACAACTAAATCTACTGGAATAAACGATAGATTTTTTCGCCCGGCTTCGTAGCGGTAAACTTCCAACAACGTCCCAACCATGTCCAGCAAATTTTGGTTGCTGCGGGCCATGGTGGCGATCGCCTCCTGCATCTCTGCCGAAAGTTCCCCCAGTGCCCCCTGCTGAAACAAGGTCAACATCCGATCGGCTGCAACAAGCGGGGTTCGCAAATCATGGGTGAGACGAGACACAAAATCCTCACGCTCACGGGCAATCTGGTCTCGTTCATCGACGCTGTACTTTAGACGAAGGAGCGATCGTACCCGTGCCAAGAGTTCTTCAAACTCTATCGGCTTACGGATAAAATCATCAGCCCCCATATCTAATCCCTCCACCACGCTAGGTTGAGCGTAGGCGGTGATCAGCAAAATTGGGATGAATGGTAATGTTGTATTCTGGCGGATGCGGCGGGTCACTTCATAGCCATCCATGCCAGGCATCATCACGTCTAGTAACAGCAGGTCAGGAGGAGCGGCTTCAATCTTTATTAGGGCCTCGAATCCATTATCTGCAACCTCAACTTTATAACCTTCTTCCTCCAAAATTGCTTGAAGCAAGAAAGAGTTGTCAGCAGAATCATCGACAACGAGAATGCGACCAATCCTAGTATTTCCGAAATGTGAATAACGAGTTGACAAGGGCACAGGGGTCAAAAGATTCATAAAACGAGGGCTAATTAAAGGCAACTCTGCTTGAACAAAAACAAGCCTTTAAAAAAACATGAAAAAAGTGATAGATATATCATCCTCCTTTGCCTATAATTTGCCTCCCTCTTAGGAAAGACCTTCTGAACATATCTAGAAGTAATCCCCGCAAAAGGCTATGGCACTAAGCGCTAACGAACAGTAGGCGCTGATGAACAAAGTGTTGATGACTTACACGACATGGACTGGATTCTAAATGTACGGTGCGATCGTTACAGATTCAACGGGCTGTTGCATAGTTTTATATGTATCTTTACTTACAAATTTGGCGCGATCGTTATAACAGGAACATTAATGCGTTCAAATGTCAAAAAATTCAGTATCTACGGATGCATCTGTGAAGTTAACGCCAAACTTTCACGAAAACTAGCTCTAAGTATAAAGATTCTGTAAGGTTGACAAAAAAGTTTATGTTTCGTGTGTATCGACAACATATTGAAGATACGCAGGATGCCAAACTGCAATTCCTCCAGTAGTTTTTTTGGCAGTACCAGATAGGAGATTATTCCCTGTAAATTTTGCCCCACAACCTCCATCGGAGGCGGAGGTTTAATTCTCCAAGTACTGCTAAGTCCAAGCATCCGCCTGAATTAAGTCCCCTTCACCCTAGTGCAATCATGGTTCTTCAAACAATTAATAATGTAATCGTCCTACGCCCCTATGGTTCGCTTGATTCAGTGGGTGGACGTGAGCTTCAGTCCCAAGTCAACAATCTCCTGACTCAAAGTTCTTTGGACTTGTGCGAGATGGGGAATGTCTGGGTTATCGATTTGAAGCAGGTTGATTTTATTGATAGCTCTGGTTTAGTGGCGTTGGTTGAGACGTTTAATATTGCTAAACGAAACCAGTGTCGTTTGGTGCTGTGTAATCTCTGCGCCTCTGTGCAACTCATTTTTGAAATTACTCAGCTTGACCGAGTTTTTGAATTGTTTGAAAATTATGAGTCAATTTTCTCGCTATCAGACCGATCGCTTGCTGTGTCTAGCACTTTGACTCCGAACCTGATGGCCGCCTAAAGCTTACAAGCTCTCTAGTAGTCTGTCAATCATTAATTGACGGGTAGCTGAAAGCTGGGGGGGTTGGTCGGAGTTAAATTTTGAGGGTCTTCGACCCGTCAAAATTTTCTTGACAGAACACTAGCACCTTTGTCTCTGACATCTAAAGCAGTGGACTACCCGTTACACAGCCATGCACTAATCAGGCGAGAAAGAGCTTGCTTTGTCTGAGGGAGAATTGGTGGAAGGGTTTGTGGCTTGGCTATCGCTGACGACGATCGGGGCAGCATTTGGGTCGCTGGAATCGTACACCCCTGTTTCAACACTGTGAGCCTCGCCAAGCTCGTTGGGGGGAATGTTGCTCCCAGCCGCAGGAAAAGGAGCAGGCATATCTAACTCGTGCTTCAGGTGCCAGCGATCGAGAACATCTTTAATCAGCGCCTCCTGCACCCAAATTTGCCCTACGACAGTGAGAGGCAAGGCTAAGACCAGTCCGAGAAAACCAAATATGCTAGCAAAAAGGACTTGGGCAAGTAGGGTCACCGCCGGCAGGAGCGAAACCTGCTGCGCCATGATCATGGGAGTGAGTAAGTTACTCTCAAACTGCTGAATGCCGAAGTAAATGGCTAGGACTACTAGGGATTTCCAGGGTGCATCCAAGAGGGCGATCGCCATCGGCGGCACCACACTTAGAGTAGGTCCCACATTGGGAATAAAATTCAACAGTCCAGCCAGCACTCCATTTGCCAAGGATGCCCTCACCCCTAGAATCCTTAGACTGACTCCACTCACCACAGCAATCACGCTCATGCCAATGAGTGCGCCGACGATCCATCTACCCAAGGAAATTTCACATTGGGTCAAAATTTCATCTGCTCGCTGGCGATAAAACGAGGGGAACAACAGAATGAAGCCTTGGCGATACTCTTGGGGATTTGCTAGCAGCATCAGGGTAAGAACTAGAACTAGCAGCAGTTTTAACGCCACACCTAAAGAGTTAGAGAAAAGGGTTAGAGATCTGCCCAACGCTTGCCTAACTAAGGGTTGTGCCTGCTGAATCAGGGTGTCTAGGTTAGGAATGTACTGGGTTAGTTGGCTGGGAATGGTGGCTCTGAGCCGATCGATTTGCCTATTAAAGCTCTCTATGCCTTGGGGTACAAGAACAGTTAGTTCTTGAAACTCTCTCGCAAAGGGCGGCACAATTATAAGAAATAGGCAGATTGAAACGGCAGCGAGGAAGCCGATCGACAGCAGCATTGCCCAAACCCGACGAAGCCCAAACTCCTGTAGCCGACGGGTCAATTTATTCAGGGCAGTGGCAATGACGACAGCCGCAAAGAATAGCAGGAGAAACTGTCGAATTTCCCAAAGAATATAGAGAGACGCTATTAGAGCTAATAAACCAATCCATTGCCCAAAGTTCACACCAGTCCTCCTAACACGATTTCTCCAACTCTCTTTTTTGGTCTGAGTTCTTTAGGGTAAAGGATAGTAGAGGGATTCTCAATCTCTACTTGGGATTAGATTCTGACTGGCTTGATTCAAGTTGCTTTGATTCAGGTTGATTGGGCGATCGTCCCTGCCATGCCCGCCAACCTAGAGCGATTCCCACTCCTAGGGGAGGCAATGTGACTGCGAGTAAGGCACTCATGTTGGTTTCAGGGACAGATAGCTCAGGTGCAACAGTCTTGATAGCAATAGCCAACAACGCGGAAACGATCAGCAGTTTGACAATAAATCCCCAACTATCAGCCATAGCAAAATGAGTTAATGAACTGTGGTGAAAGTACTATAGACTGCGTAGGCTTTGAAATTCTTGGTGTCTGTATTTTGTGATGAACATTACGGTTAATGTCCCGGCGACAACTGCTAACTTGGGTTCTGGTTTTGACTGTATTGGAGCCGCCTTGACCTTGGGCAACCAATTTCAATTTTCTCCGCTTCCTGATGCAGCAAACGAAGATGGAGCCAGCGAAATAGTCAGAATTACGGTCACTGGCACTGAGGCTGAGCGAGTTAACACTGACTCTGGGAACTTGGTTTATCGTGCGTTCGCAACGCTATATGAGCATCTTGGCAAAACTCCCCCTGGGATCGCTATCCATATTCATTTGGGAGTCCCCCTCACACGGGGCTTGGGCAGTTCAGCAACGGCGATCGTTGGTGGGTTGATGGGGGCCAATCAGTTAGCTGGGTTGCCCTTAGCTCAGCAGGAAGTGATGCAGTTAGCGATTTCCTTAGAGGGACATTGCGACAATGTCGTGCCTGCTTTACTTGGCGGTTGTCAGCTTACAGCAAGTACAGAAGGCACAGCAAGCATGGATGGGGATTGGACAGTCTGCGATGTGCCGTGGAACACAACCATTAGTCCGATCGTAGCGATTCCTGATTTTGAACTGTCTACCGCAGAGGCACGTAACGTCTTGCCAACTCACTACAGTTTGGCTGATGCTATTTTCAACATTGGCCACATGGGGCTGCTATTACGGGGGCTAGAAACGGGGCATTCAGAATGGCTCCGCTCAGCCCTGCACGATCGCATCCACCAGCCCTACCGTCAAGCGCTAATTCCAGGTTATGCAGCGGTGCGATCGGCAACCCTAGAAGCTGGGGCATACGGACTCGTGATCAGCGGCGCGGGCCCAACACTTCTGGCCCTGGCAGACCGATCGCAGTCCGCAGCCGTGCAGCAAGCCATGACCACAGCATGGGCAGAGGTGGGGATCAATGCCCACGTTAAGGCTCTAGAAATTGACTTCCAAGGAGCGATCGTCACTGTTACCTGACCACGATATTGGCAACTCCTCAGTCACGATCGTGGCTGGATGCGTGGCTCTCCAAAAATTCCTCGCAAACGCTCCGGGGTTAGCTGGCGGCTCCATACCAACATCCGCAATAAAACACGGGTAAACGTAAAGGTCATTTCTAGTTTGCTGAGCACAGACCAAGACGACCAATCCATTAACCCCATAACCCGGCGAAAGGTGCGGACGAGGTCTACACCCAATACAAGGTAGTTTGCCTGCACACGGGGCGATCGAGACAACGAATCAGGTGCAGATTGGACAGCCCGCTTCTGGTGACTCAAGCTCTTGACCGTGCCTACCAAACGCGTCAATGCCGACTCAGGAAACGCCCACTGTCCCCATCCCCAAAACTTCACAAAATGATTCACCTCATCTTGAACCATTTCTGCAACCACCTGTTGTAATGCCCCGGTCGAATGAGCCATGAGCCAAACATACAAACCTGTAGCACCATACTCAGTGGCGACCCGATGGAGTCCATGCCGATAGAGATCCTCGCGGGGATCGATCGAAGGATTGTAATTTTTGACGATGCTAGGCTTAGTAGCTATCTTCTGCCCCGTCAGTTGGTGATAAATTTTGATGAAAGCAGGGGTATGTTGGCGCTCTTCTCTTTCCCACAAGCCAATTTCTACGATCGAGCCATCTTCCGCAAAGGTGCCACCCACAAAACGGGCCATGGGAGCATGAATTTGCTTCAAATAATGCCAACTCACATGGGAATAATCCCGAATTGGAGCTTCTACATCAAGGGCCCCAACCACAACAGAAAGAAACGTTTCTAAGTCAACTCCAATCACCTGATCTGGAGCAATTGCGTGCCAATTTACAGGTGCCCAGGCGCGGGCGTGGGGCTGTTCGTATTGTTTGGGTAATTCTTGTAGACGATCGTGCAATATCTCAAAAGACAAATAGTGGCTGATTAAATAATTGATCCGTGCTTGAGTTTGAAAATAGGTGGGATGCGGGTGGAATTTACCCGCCAGATCTGTGGAGGGAGCATTTAGCACAATTGTTTCCTGCCAGTAGGTCGAGGTATCCGATACATCAAATGTAAAGGAAATTCCCGAAAGTTAGATCTTTCCTATAAACAGATAAACTTCTTACTTGTACCTTTCATTTTGTACAAGTAAGAAGTCAAGTGAATCTCAAGGCTGTGACTCAGAAAAATACCTAGCGTTATTTTAGCTCCACAATGCCACGGCTTTGAATCAAGGCTTGTTGGTCTGTGATTAAATCTCCTAGGGTCTGTACATCTACACCAATGTTGAAACAAGCTTGCTTTAACTCATGCTCAAACATGCTCAAGTCATGGCCATATCCACAGAGTTGAGCAGCAGTTTCAAGCCCTTGAGCAGCATTGGCTCGCGCACAATCAATTAACTCAATTCCTTTAAGAGCAGAAGTCATCATTAACCTTCTATTAAAAGTTTCATACTATTAATCTAGTATCTAAAATTTACGAAAAACTTATAGTTTAAACCATCCCTCTAAGGTTAGAACTAACTTGGTTCAATCACACAATTGACCCATGGAAGCTAAACAGTTGAGCAAGTTATAGTTAAAACCAGCGACAATGCGTTGTCCTAAAAGGTTACTAATATGGCTGTTCAACAAGCACTTTAAGATCCAACTCATTTAACGCTCTTGCATCCAAATTATTTATTTCTTAAGCTCTATGAATCTCCTTAATTTGCAACAGCAGGCAGCGCAATACTTATCCCGTGATGAATACGACCAAGCGATCGATCTTTATGAGCAATGTCTAGAAATTGATGCAACAAACCTCAATTACTACTGGTATTTAGGGTTAGCTCACCTCTTAAAGGAAAATGAAGTTGAGGCCCAAGCTGTATGGCTATCAGCAATTGCTCAAGCAGAGGAAGAACACACTGACGCATCAATTTTGTCACTGGTTGAAACCCTGGAATCAGAGGCAGCACAACGATCGGCATCAGGTCGTGAAGATCAAGCGTGGATCATCTACCAGCAAGTTTTAGTTCAGGACTCAATGAGCCTTGAAGCCCACAAGGGACTGGGCATTATCTCAGCTAGACAAAACAAATTTGATGAGGCAATTCTCTACCTGAAAAAAGCTCAAAACGATCGGTTTAACTCGCGTCCTAATCAGTTTAATCGACTAGAAGTAGCCCGCTATGGACTAATGTTATACAACATTTATGATAAATATATTGGGCGATCGTTGGAGCTATATGGGGAGTTCAGCGAGGGTGAACCCGAACTATTTAAGCAATTTCTCAGAACAGGTCAAACTGTCTTAGATATCGGGGCAAACATTGGGACGCACACCCTTTTCTTTGCTAAGGCAGTAGGACAGGAGGGTGTGGTTCATGCTTTTGAACCTCAACGAATTGTGTTCCAAACCCTATGTGGAAATCTAGCCCTAAATAGTATTACTAATGTTTACACCCACAACGTAGCACTTGGAGCAGAAATAGGTGAAATCAGAGTTCCTGCATTAGATTATGCTAGTGAAAACAATTTCGGTGGAATTGAGCTTGAGGATGGGCTAGATGGAGAAGCCGTTGAGATGCAAACAGTTGATAGTTTGCACTTACCCCAATGCCATTTCATTAAAATCGATGTAGAAGGAATGGAATTACAAGTGCTTAAAGGTGCGGTTAATACCTTAGCTAAGTTCCAGCCAATTTTATACGTAGAAAACGATCGCTCTGAAAAATCAACTACTCTAATTCGCCACCTTCACACTTTTCAGTATCGAGTCTATTGGCACAAACCACCTATTTATAACCCCAATAACTTTTTCAATAATCCAGAAAATATCTTTCCTGGAATTGTCTCATTTAATGTATTTTGCATTCATCAAAGTTCTAGCCTGAATACTCAAGGTTTCACAGAAATTGTAATTGACAATGAGAGAACCTAAATTAACAATGAGCATCTTCAAACATAGGTGCAAAAATCGAACGTTCTAACAATGGGTTTTGTCAGTTTCAACTCTCATCGACGTAACAACTCATCTTGGTGAAAGGTGTCCGATCGCAAAGCAGGTTTTCTAGCGACGTTATTTTATGAGATTGGCTTATTGTAAGGAAGGAGTTGACAACCGATAGAAAAGTATGAAGAACCTAAAAGCAGTTATTGCAAGTCTAGGAGTCAGCATCAGTGTAGGTGTGATGTTGATGACCTGTCCTGCCCTTGCCCAAGAGAGGGTTCCTTCTCAACAGCGCTTAAACATGCTGGAAGCCGATAATCTCTTTAATAGAGGTATTGGTAAATTTCTGACTGCGGACTACAAAGGGTCGATCGCTGACTATACCCGAGCGCTGCGGTTCAATCCTCAGAATGCATTAATTTACATTGCCCGTGGAGAGGCACGACGACAGTTAGGTGATCTTCAAGGTGCCATTGCCGATCAAACTCAAGCCATTAAAATTGATGCCAACAATGTTGATGCCCATACAAATCGCTGTGCAGCTCGCTATCAATTAGGAGATGCAGCGGGAGCGATCGATGACTGTACTCAATCGCTAGAACTCAATCCCCAAGATGCCGATGCCCTGTACAACAGAGGACTGGCGCGCCGTCAGCAAGCTGATATGCCGGGGGCGATCGATGACTTCCAACGCTCCGCAGAACTTTACCAGCAACAACTTGACGATCCCTCCCTCAGACCTACCAATTCATCGTCAGGATCAAGTCCTTCCTCCCCCCCGTCAACTCGACCTCGGAAACTTAGCCCAGCCAGACGATCAAATGGAGAGATGAGAGTTACACCCTCCGCGTCTCCAATAATCCCACTTAGCCCTGGTAGTTTTAGTGGCAGCGGCAGTAGAAGTTCCAACTTTATTCCACCCCGTGGTAGGGGAGTGCCTGGCAGACGAGAAGGCGCAGGAGCAAGATTGTAGTAACTACAAAATATAGTTGCAGATCTTACTAAGGATTAGGAATTAAATAACTTGCAGAAGTTAGAGACTGGGCAAGGGCGAAGATTCGGGCGAAAACCCTTGAAACTCAATTAGGGCCTTTTGCAGTGGCTTGCTTCCCGAAGGATATGCTTCGCCCCTACAGCAGGACTATTGCATGTTATTTAATCCACGATCCAAGGGACGGCTGCCCAAAGGATAAGGGCGTGATACCTAGCATCCAGCTTTGGTAGTTTCAATTATCATGTAAGCAAAGAGTAAGCGGAGAGGGTGGGATTTGAACCCACGATCGAGTCACCCCGATAACGCATTTCGAGTGCGTCGCATTCGACCACTCTGCCACCTCTCCAGGAGTCATGCGGGTCTTGACTAGTCATTCATTGTAAAAGATTGCTTCCCAATTAAGTTTAAGAATTAGCAACAAGTTGGTCGCAACTTGAACGAGGCAACGGATATAACCAACTTCTCATCTTGAAAAATGGTTAAAAATGTTGCTCTACAGCTTCAGGGAGACAACCGATCGCCTGTTGGATAAGCCAAAATAGAATTACTAGTTTGCCTGAGCTTACCAACGAAGCTCAGAGCTAAGATGTAGTATCTGAATTTAAGTTAATATTAATTAACATAAGCAAGTATTACAACTTACTACAAAATTTCAGAGTTACCAAGGCAGGAGGATTAGCTTTAGTGAATAAACGGTGGAGAAATGCGGCACTCTATGTACTGCTAGCGATCGTTGTGGTTGCGTTAGCGACGACCCTTTTTGATCCCAACAATAAACAGTCCCCACGGCAGACGTGGCGCTACAGCCAGTTTATTGAAGAAGTGGAAAGCAAAAAGGTAGCACAGGTTCGTTTGAGTGCTGACAGAACCAAAGCAGTTGCGATTAATCAAGCAGGTGAAAAAATCTTAGTGAACCTGTCTGATGATCCTAAACTGATCGATACATTGACAAAAAATGATGTTGACGTGTCTGTTGAGCGTCGGAGTGATGATGGTCTCTGGCTGAAATTTATTAGTGGCTTGTTCTTCCCAGTTCTGCTACTTGGGGGTCTCTTTTTCTTAATGCGACGGGCCCAGAACGGCCCCGGTAGCCAAGCCATGAACTTTGGCAAGTCCAAAGCCAGGGTACAGATGGAACCGCAAACCCAAGTTACCTTTGGGGATGTGGCGGGCATTGATCAAGCCAAACTAGAACTGAGTGAAGTTGTGGATTTCTTGAAGAATGCCGATCGCTTTACCGCAGTAGGGGCCAAGATTCCCAAAGGCGTTTTGTTAGTTGGCCCTCCTGGAACTGGTAAAACCCTCTTGGCTCGGGCAGTTGCTGGCGAAGCAGGAGTTCCCTTCTTTTCGATCTCTGGTTCTGAGTTCGTCGAAATGTTTGTTGGTGTCGGTGCATCTCGCGTGCGTGACTTGTTTGAGCAAGCAAAAACCAATGCCCCTTGCATTGTGTTCATTGATGAAATCGATGCTGTAGGCCGGCAGAGAGGCGCAGGTCTGGGTGGCGGAAACGATGAGCGAGAACAAACTCTCAACCAGCTTTTGACTGAGATGGATGGCTTTGAAGACAACACAGGCATTATTGTCATTGCCGCAACGAACCGTCCAGATGTGTTAGATGCCGCATTGCTAAGACCCGGTCGATTCGATCGGCAAGTGGTCGTCGATCGCCCCGATTATGCGGGTCGCCTAGAAATCCTCAACGTACATGCCCGTGGGAAAACGATCGCCCAGGACGTGGATATGGAGAAGATTGCCCGTCGGACTCCTGGTTTTACGGGAGCAGATTTAGCCAATCTCCTTAACGAAGCTGCAATTTTGGCTGCCCGCCGCAACTTAACTGAAGTCTCGATGGATGAAGTGAACGATGCGATCGATCGCGTTCTTGCTGGGCCCGAGAAAAAAGATCGAGTGATGAGTGAGAAGCGCAAGGAATTGGTAGCCTACCACGAGGCAGGTCACGCCTTAGTCGGTGCCCTCATGCCTGAGTATGACCCTGTGCAGAAGATCAGCATCATTCCCCGTGGTCGGGCTGGTGGTTTAACGTGGTTTACCCCTAGCGAAGACCGGATGGACACGGGATTATATTCCCGCTCCTATCTCCAAAACCAAATGGCAGTCGCCTTAGGCGGTCGTTTGGCTGAAGAAATCATCTTTGGTGAGGAAGAAGTGACAACAGGGGCAGCCAGCGACCTCCAGCAAGTGGCGCGGGTAGCACGGCAAATGGTCACTCGCTTCGGGATGAGCGATCGGCTTGGCCCCGTGGCGCTGGGCCGTCAGCAAAACAACATGTTCCTAGGTCGAGATATTGCAGCCGAGCGCGATTTCTCTGAGGAAACAGCGGCTACGATCGATGATGAAGTCCGTAAGTTAGTGGAGCAAGCCTATAACCGGGCTAAGGCTGTTTTGACTCACAACCGAGCCGTTTTAGACCAACTCGCAACTCTGTTGATTGAGAAAGAAACAGTAGATGCGGAAGAGTTGCAAGAACTCCTAGCCAACAGCGATGTTCAAGTCGCGGCAATTGCTTAGGATCGCGAACTTAATAGGCTAGAGATTAGCTAAGGGCGAAGCAGTTGGTTAGTAGACGTTGAAACTCAATCAGACTCATTTGCTGAATGCTTCGCCCCCATACTTCCTAGATTAAACTTTTTTGGAAATCTCCTTAATTGTTTTAAATCCATTTAGAGTATTCTCTCGAAGAGCGATCGATACGATCGCTCTTTTTTTATGGTTATAAGTTGTATCTTCCAAAGCATTTTCTAAGCGCACTTTCCGGATGTCCCGTTAAAGACCTGTAAAGTGTCCGATGACACAAAATCAGAGAGCAATTACTCCTGAAATGTCAATTTCCACTCATTCTCTATGAATAGAACCCAAAAATCTGTTCCACCAAGTTTCGACCTTCAGAAAGAGGCAATTTATAACGTAGGTTTTTATACTTAGACCACCTTCTTGGTTGATACCTTTAAAAATTCTGATCAAATATCGAGTCTCACTTTTAATATCAAACATCATTCACACACCATTTATACCGTTGAGGTTGCTACCATGATGCTCCTGGATTTCACCTCTTTCTCTCAAGCTCAATCTACCTCCCAGGAAGAGAAGCCTCTGTTTACAATTTACGAAATGGAGGATTCGATCGAGTTACACCAAGGTAGAGACGAGTTGCTTCAACAGCAGATTTACTGTAGCTCTACCCGTTACGAGAGCGCTCACAGAATCGCTCAGCTTATTTCACGCTATCATAATATTCCTTTAAAAGATTACACCTTAAACGGTACTTGAGAATGTCCAGAATGGAGAAGAAACGCCTCAAGGTGTACTGCTTAGTTGTATTTCAATGATAGTTTTTCGTAACTACTCAGGCTGCTAACTCAATGTCGAGCCGCCCTCATCCCCCAGCCCTTTTTCCCACTGGGAGAAGAGGAGCCGGATTGAAGTCCCTCGCCCTAGGGTGAGGGATTTAGGATGAGGGTAGGCTGAGTAGTTAAAGTTTTTCAACTAAATCTTCGAGGTGTGCCTTACCAATCTACTTCTAAGATTTAGAGAGATCATCAACGGGGTAGAGCAAGTTTCAAGACAATTTGGGGTACCCTTGCAAAGAATAGGAAATAGTTCCTAAGGCTCTAAACTAGGCTTCTCTTTTCACTGATGCAACCTATAGAAACACAATCCTCCTCCTTAACCTCTTCTGTACCATTACTCACAGATATTGAAAGAATGGTGGAGATCGCATTACGGAATGGTTGCTTAACTCCAGGAATTGAAGCGGAGATGGGACGCATTTGCGACACAGGGCCTGATCTGTCAGTCAATGAATATATGGCGCTCGATCGCCTGATGAGTGCTTTGCTAACGGGTGAAGTTGTGGCATTGCATCGTCGGCAGTCGATTAATGTCATGGAGGAGCTGGTGTTAAAAGAGGCGATCGCCCGCTCCCATGAACACCAGGTTGCCAGCAATACATTTCTTGATGTTGGCGAGATTACTGCCTACGCCCTGAATCGCCTTCCCCCTCTCTATGCAACGACAGAGGAAGGGGCAGTTTACCAGCGGCAACGAGCGCAGGAAAGTCTACAGTCCTTAATTGTGGAACAAGTACAGACTGCGATCGATCACAACTTGAGCCAGCCTATATTTTTTCCAGACAGACGGGCGATCGGAACCGTGTCGAGCCGTGATATTTGCCAGCAAGTAACGACCCTATTGCAGACGATCGCTCCTAACTTTGAATCCAGCCATTAACCAGTAGGACTGTTTTAGTCCTTTTGTGGGGGAATCAATCTAATTACGATTCCCTGATCATTTCTCACGACTTTGCCACCCAGCAACTCAATTTGCCGGATGACTCGTTCTTTAGTTCGCTGATCTTTTGCCTGTGTGAGAGTAAGGCTCCAGGCTCCAAACTGAGCCAGCTTACTTTTGGGATTACGCGCTAAAAACTGAACCGTCCTCCAAGAAAAGCGAGCAACATCTTGACTCACAGGGTCGGAGTATAGGCTGGCCCACTCCGCTGCTTTTGTAAAGGATTGTTTCGCTTGGGGAACATCTCCCAAAAACAACAATTCATCGGTTCCCTTGTAGCGAAAAACATAGTAGGAATTACGCGGAATCTCAGGGGTGAGAGACTCTATACCTTTGTTCATGAGGGCGATCGTGCGCTCTGGCATGGCAGCGAAAAGCGAAGTACTACCTGAGAGAAAGTAGTAAGCCTCTAAAAACCGTGGATCACGATTAATAATGATCTCGAAATACTCTGGACTGAGGCTATAGTCACTCTGATTGCGAGCCTCATCATCCCCAAAATATTGGAGAAACCTGAGGAAAATTGAATTTGAAACTAGCTGATCGAAGCCAAAGGTAGGCATTTTTTGCATCAGCTTAAGATATAGCGCCTCAGAGACCAGGTCACGCTGAAGTGCCTGGGGTGAAATTACGTTGCTCTTTGCCTTTAACTCACGCAGTTTAGGAGTTTGAAAGGCTCCGATCGCACTAATACAAACTAGGGCTAAGATGGGAGCAATAATTTGGGTTAAATGTTGGCGTAGTTGCAAGGTTAGCCTTCTGTCGCAACAGATTTATGTAAAAATATAGCGTTTCCGCTTCTTATCAGGTAAAGATAAAAGGCTTAAACCGCTTGTTATAAAACATGTTTTATATCGCACTTAGATAGGAACTTCTATAGAGCCTATTTGACATCTTTGGTGAAAGCTTTGCGGCTAGGGCATTTCAGCGAAAGTAGTCAATTTGCCGAAATCATCTTTTGCTAAGGGTTACAGGTTAGATCTCAAATGGGTTCTATAGGCTTGGCTTTTACTATAATCGACCTTCGATACTAGTTCGCAGATTCAACCATTTACATTCAATTAAACCTAATTAATATGTCTGCATGGCAATTACAGCCTTTATTCAAGAAGGCTGGCAGCATGGCAAAACGAATCTTATTGCAAGGTCTTTGCAGAAGTTTGCTGCTTCGTATTTATCGACCCCCAATCTGTCATCAGATCAAAATCTGGCTTACCTCCCATTTTGATAATAATTACGAGATGATTTCTACTGCTCAAGTTATCTATAAGCAGCCACCGAAAACTCTTGAAGCAAAGGTCTATCATCAGTTTTTGAAGGAACTAGAGTATGAGGTTCCTGACAGATATTTAGCACGTCTTGAAAATGTCAGATTAATTGGAAAGGATGGGTTATTAGTATTGCCTGATGGCAGCTATGCCGTGGAAGTTGCATGGAATCAAGGTCACTTAGAATTCCTGCCTGACTATTACAATAGGCTGCACTTTAACCAGCTCAAAAGCAACTTAAAAAAAAACTAGGCTCATATTATTCACTCCTATCTCTCTGGTGTGGCAAAAATTATTATCACTGGATACATGATGCATTACAGCGTTTATATCTAGTAGTAGATCTGTTGCCAAAATCTACATATTTTATTGTCCCATCCAACTTGACATGTTATCAGCGTGAATCCCTCAAACTTGTAGGCATTGGAGACGATCGCCTTGTTTCTCTTGGTTCACAGGAAATATGGGAATTAGAAACATTGTACTTCTCTCCCCCTACCGCATTGACTGGGTGTGATTCTCCCAACGCCAATCGCTGGTTGCAGCATTTAATTCTGTTAAATAGCAGTTTAACTGAAGTTAAGCAAACGAAGCGTATCTACATCAGTCGTCGCTTAACAGCCTGTAGACGCATCGTTAATGAAGATGAAATAGAACAGCATTTACAGAGGTATGGTTTTGACACCTATCTTTTGGAAGAAATGTCATTTTGTGACCAAGTGAGCCTATTTCATCAAGCAGAAATTGTGGTTTCTAGCCATGGCTCAGGACTAACAAATTTAATGTTTTCCCAACCGGGAACGCAGGTTCTAGAAGTATTTGAACCTGAAATTTTACGCACCTGTTTTTGGTCGCTTAGTGAGTCTTTGGGGCAGGACTACTGGTATGTACTGGGGGAAAGCAGAAAAAACTTCCCAGAACCAGATATCTACTTGGACTCCGAGAAGTTGCTGCAAACATTGACACAAATGCTGAAGGCTAAACCGTAAATTGATTTATACGACTAGTGTTCTGTCAAGAAAATTTTGAGGGGTCGAAGACCCTCAAAATTTAACTCCAACTAACCTCCCAGCTTTCAGCTACCCGTCAATTAATGATTGACAGACTACTAGGAGGAAGCTTGGCTCTGTTCTGTAGATTGGGCGACTTGCGTTTCGGTCTGAGGTGGTGTGCTGGTTCCCATGCGAATTTCAGAGCAGAATGAAGCCATACTGAAACCGCCAAACCGCTTCAAAACGCTAGTCCGCAAGCGGAGGTTAGGGCTGGCGAACCAGAGTCGTTCTTCTGAGTACATTGATTCATACTCTGTGATCAGAACTAGAGCATCATCGTTACCCATCACATAGCGGCCGGCAACGGGTGCTTTTTCGGCGTAGCCCATTTCCCGTAGTAATTTTCCTTCGTTGGGCACGTCTGGATCAACGATCGGCACCAGTACGGTAGAGCCAGCGTGCTTTTCCTCATCCCACTCCATCGTGCCATCCCAGGTGACACGAGCGCCGCATAGTGCCAGTGCCGGATCGATCTCGTACTGTTCACAAAGCTTAATGACTTCAGGATTGTCCTGATCAAGCAGTTCAATCTTGAGTTCTGACTTGCCCCCTTCCGTTTGTTTAAACGCTAGATGGTGACTGGTACGCTGAGAAAACCACTTGCCCGAACTCTGTTGAAAAAACTCTGTAATGTTCATAAGTTGCTGAATTGAGCGATCGAATACTCAAACTTGAATCCTTAATTCGTAACTACTCAGGCTGCTAGCTCAATGTCGAGCCTGCCCTTATCCCCCATCTCCTTCTCCCCGTGGGAGAAGGGGAGCCGGATTGAAATCCCTCTCCCCAGGGTGAGGGATTTAGGGTGAGGGTAGGCTGAGTAGTTACCTTAATTCTTAGTTCTTCATTAGTTTAAGCTGTCTCGCACCCTACTGCTACTGCCGCAATCATGTTTTGGTTTAGTGACTGAAGCCGAGAAAGCTGATAAATCGCTTGGGGAATCACGTACAATGTATGACGCTGGATCTAGAGAGAGTTTGTAATGGTTGTATCGACCCAGGTGCCTTGCCTACTGCGAGCGGCTCGCGGTGAAGTGTTAGACCGTCCGCCCGTATGGATGATGCGGCAGGCAGGGCGATATATGAAGGTGTATCGGGATTTACGGGAGAAATATCCCTCCTTTCGCGATCGATCGGAGAAGGTAGACTTGGCGATCGAAATCTCCCTGCAACCCTTTCGCGCCTTTGCTCCCGACGGAGTTATTTTGTTTTCAGATATTCTCACTCCCTTACCCGGCATTGGCATTCCCTTCGACATCATTGAAAGCCGCGGCCCCATTATTGATCCACCCATTCGCACCCTGGAACAGATCCAACAACTGCATCCCTTAGAGCCAGAAGCCTCTCTCCCCTTCATCCGTGAGATTCTGCAGACCCTGCGGCGAGAAGTGGGCGATCGGGCGGCGGTGCTGGGTTTTGTTGGCGCTCCTTGGACCTTGGCGGCTTACGCGATCGAGGGCAAAAGCTCCAAAGATTACGCCGTGATTAAAAAGATGGCGTTCTCTGAGCCAGACATCCTGCATCAGTTTTTAGGCAAAATAGCCGATGCCATTGCCCACTATGTCCGGTATCAAATTGATTCTGGCGCTCAAGTGGTGCAAATGTTCGATTCCTGGGCGGGACAACTTAGCCCCCAAGATTATGAAACCTTCGCCCTACCCTATCAGCAACAGGTGGTGCGCCAAGTTAAGGCGACCCATCCTGACACGCCGCTGATTCTCTACATCAATGGCAGCGCTGGGTTGCTGGAGCGCATGGCTCAGTCGGGTGTGGATATTGTGAGCCTGGACTGGACAGTCGATATGGCAGAAGCTCGGCAGCGATTGGGGACGCTGGGAGTGCAAGGTAATTTAGATCCCTGTGCCCTGTTTGGTTCCCATGACTTTATCCGGGAGCGCATTCTCGATACCATTCGCAAAGCTGGCGATCGGGGGCATATTCTCAATCTCGGACATGGTGTCTTGCAGAACACTCCAGAAGAGAATGTTGCCTTTTTCTTTGAAACAGCGAAGCAGGCTGATAAACTGCGATCGATTTCTGCCTGAACCTCAAGGACTCATTCTCAGCTAGCTCTAGTCTCCTTATTCCCAGCCCATGACTGCCAAACGAATTTTCATCACGGGTGCCAGTGGTTGTATTGGTCATTACGTGGCAGAGTCTTTGATTCAAGAGACTTCCCATGACTTGTATCTACTGGTACGAAATCCAGAAAAGTTGAAGTTTGACTACAACGCCCGCCCTGGAGTGACGGTTTTACAAGGGGATATGCGGGAGATCGAACACTATGGCGATCTCTTGAAGACGATGGATTGTGTCATCCTCATCGCCACTGCCTGGGGAGGGCAGCAGGAAACCTTTGATATCAATGTGGTCAAAACGGTGCGCCTGATGAACCTGCTGAACCCAGAGGTGTGTCAACAGGTGATTTATTTTTCCACAGCTAGTATTCTCGATCGCCAAAACCAACCCCTGAAGGAAGCAGGGGAATTGGGCACGGAGTACATTCGCTCTAAATATGCCTGTTTTCAGCAGTTGGCAAAGTTGTCGATCGCCCCCAAAATCACCAAGATTTTCCCGACCTTGGTGGTGGGAGGGGATGCCCAAAGACCTTACTCTGCCGTCTCTTCGGGAATTCCAGAAGTCGTGAAGTGGATTGACTTAATCCGCTTTCTGCAAGCAGAAGGCAGCTTTCACTTCATCCATGCAAAAGATATTGCCCAGGTGATTCAGCATCTTGTTGAGCAACCGCCAACTACAGAGGCATCTCGACAAGTGGTGCTGGGTAATCCTGCTCTGACAGTGAATCAGGCGATCGAACAGGTCTGTGCCTACTTAGGCAAGCGCATTTATTTTCGGATTCCCCTTTCTTTCTGGATGGCTAATCTCCTCATTGCCGTGTTCCGCATTCAAATGGCGGCATGGGATCGCTTTTCCATGAGTTACCGCCACTTTACCTACCAGAATCCTGTGAGTCCTGCCACGCTGGGATTAACTGGATATTGCCCCACGTTTGCCGATGTCTTTAAGGTCAGTAGCATTCCTGGAAAACAGCAGGCTAAGGAGTTGTAGCTCACTTTCTCAAGACGTGCTTTGAGGGTTGTGGTGAGGCGATCGACTATGTGAACGCCATTGACACTAACATCCTGATTTATGTCAATGATCCTCGTGATTTAGTCAACCACTACAACTCCCTAGCTCTCAGAAGCCGCATCAGAAGCGCTGATAAAGCACCACGTCCACGATCGCCTTCTCAAGGTAAGTAATGAGTCTATCTTGGCTCAGTTTTCCTTTGACGAGTTGCATCACCAACTCGTAGGCCTGATCATTGGTTAAATCCAAGCTACAGCCATGTAAGCGGATAAACGTATCCATCACTGCAAAGGCGGTGCGCTTGTTACCATCGACAAACGGGTAGCTCATTGCCAAGTGGTAGAGATAGGCAGCGGCTTGCTCATAGATTCTGGGGTGTAGGAGTTTTCCACCCAATCTGATTTGGGGCTGAGTCAGAGCCGCCTCCAGGAGTCTTCGGTCTCTCACCCCAGGAGTCCCTCCAAAACTGTCAATTTGATCTTGGTGGAGTTTTAAAACCTCTTCTACGGAAAGAAATTTAGGAGTTTGCAAGGCGACGATAAACCTCCTCTCTTTCTTCTACAGAAGCTAAATAGGCTTGCCAGAAATTACTCTGCTCAGGGTCGGATGATTTAGGCTGTCTGCAACTATCAGACTTTAAGGAAGACACAAACTCTAGGGTTTTCACTAGTTCTGATTCTGATAGTTGGTCTAAAGCTTGGAGCAACTTAGCTCTTATAGGCATAGCTCTGAACGTTCACTGCATCACCACTTTACTAAAAAAATTACTCATTTATGCTGCTTATGAGGCGATGTGCAACTTAAAGTCTGCCCTCAACCCCCAGCCCCTTCTCCCAATGGGGGAGAAGGGGAGCCGACCCAGTTTTAGCCCCTCTCCCCTTCTGCTTGTCATTACCAACATCTATTAAAAAGCTTAGAGAGTGTCTGACAAATGCTTTAGATCTTGCACTTGCCCCCTTTTCATGTATGCCTGAAAGGCTTTAAGGCCTCAATTCTGGGGGACTTCGATCTCAGAACCCCCCAGAATTGGGGGGGCAGGGGGGCGGTTCGGGCGACAATTTGGGACTTCTAAGAGGTTTAGAATTCACATTTTTGAGAAATCGAAGATTTCTCAAAAATGTTGGTAGTGACAAGCCCCTTCTGGGAGTGGGGTTGGGGTGAGGGCGGTTCGGGAAAGTTCACATCGCCTATTATGGCAACTCCATATTCAAAGCTCCGTTGCTGCTTGAACCATCTTTAGCTGTCGATCGCACCCCCCAAAATCCCCCAAATTGTGGAGTCTATAGCTCAATTCAGCAACTTTCCCAGCGAAAGGCTAGTCACGTTCTACATCATCAAAATCAAATGGTTTAACTGTTGGTGCAATCCACTCAATCAGCCTGAAGGAATTAACAAAATCCCCTTTACCTGAGAGATAGATTAAGGACTGTGTAACAATTGATCCAACGTAATAAAAACTGTGTGAGGCATAACGTAAATGCGGGTTCTCCTCCTCTATCCCCGGTTTCCAAAGACTTTTTGGTCCTACGAAAAGCTCCTAGAACTCATCGATCGCAAAGTTTTACTTCCCCCATTGGGACTGATCACCGTCGCCGCCATTTTGCCCCAAGAGTGGGAGTTCAAGCTGGTCGATCGCAACATTCGCCCTGTGACTGAAGACGAGTGGGCGTGGGCAGACATGGTGATCCTCTCCGCCATGATTGTGCAGAAAGACGACTTGCTAGACCAGATTCATGAAGCCAAGCGGCGGGGCAAGCGAGTGGCGGTGGGCGGGCCCTATCCAACGTCCATGCCGGAAGATCCCCTGGCAGCCGGAACCGACTACATGATTTTGGACGAGGGAGAGATTACCTTACCCATGTTTGTCGAAGCCGTGATGCAGGGACAAGCCCAAGGTGTATTTCGGGCCCCCAATGGCGACAAGCCCGACGTGACTGGGACTCCCATTCCCCGCTTTGATTTACTCGATTTCACGGCTTACGAATCTCTCTCAGTGCAGTTTTCCCGTGGTTGCCCCTTCCAGTGTGAGTTCTGCGACATCATTGTCCTCTATGGACGGAAGCCCCGCACCAAAACCCCCCAACAGGTTGTGGCAGAAATCGATCGCATGTATGAGTTGGGTTGGCGCAGAGGCATCTTTATGGTGGATGACAACTTCATTGGCAATAAGCGTAATGTGAAATTGCTCTTGAAGGATTTAAAGATTTGGCAGCAGGAACATCAGTATCCCTTCCACTTCACGACCGAAGCCTCAGTGGATTTGGGCGACGACCAAGAACTGATGGATTTGATGGTGGAATGCAATTTCAATGCGGTGTTCTTGGGCATTGAAACGCCGGATGAGGAAAGTCTGGCGATGACGAAGAAATTCCAAAATACCCGCAGTTCTTTGGCTGAATCTGTGGAGCGCATTACTCGCTCTGGGTTGCGAGTGATGGCTGGATTCATCATTGGCTTTGATGGAGAGAAAAAAGGGGCGGGCGATCGGATTGTGCGCTTTGCCGAACAAACTGGCATTCCCACCACGACCTTTGCCATGCTGCAAGCGTTGCCCCACACAGCGCTTTGGCATCGCTTGGAAAAGGAAGGCAGGTTGCGGAACAAAAATGGCAACCTCAACCAGACCACGCTGATGAACTTTGTGCCCACCCGTCCCTTAGAAGACATTGCTAGGGAGTATGTGGAAGCGTTTTGCGCCTTATACGACGCTGAAAAGTTTCTCGATCGCACCTACCGCCATTTCTTGATCATGGGCGCACCCAAGGCCGAAGCTCCCTTTGTCTTCCCGGCCTGGCAAGATATTCGGGCGCTGCTGACTGTCTGCTGGCGACAGGGCGTGAAGCGGAAGACGCGCTGGAAATTCTGGCACCACATGTTTAGCATTCTCAAGCGCAATCCGGCGGTGTGGGTGCATTACATTTCAGTCTGTGCCCACAACGAACACTTCTTGGAATATCGCCAAATTGTGCGCGATGAAATCGAAGTGCAGTTGACGGAGTATTTGGCAGCAGAAGAGAACTCAACTCCTGAATCGGTGCAAGCTCAGAGTATGCTGGTCGCTCGTTAGGACTTGGTAAATTAACGTTGTAAACAATAAGGTGCCCAGTGCAAGGTTTATGCACTAGGCACCTTATTTTTCTACTCTACAGGGATAGCTTCTTTCCCAGAAATTACCTTAAATCAATTTGATGGCGCGAAGACCAAGCAGTAGCACAACAGCTACTCCAAACGCCCCGCCCAGCAACGCAAAATAATACACCACACCTGATAGAGTCATCGCTTCACCTCAGTTCTATGAGACTATTGAAGCACACTGCTGTCTCGGTTTTAGTGCGTCATGTCTTCTGTAATTCAAGTCAATTTGCCCCAGGAATCCTATGAGATCACGATCGCCCCCGATCGCTTGGCTCAGGTGGGGGCAATCATGGCCGCGTTGCAGCAGAGCAAAAATCTAGTCAAGAAGGTGCTGGTGGTGTCCAATGCGGCTATTTTTCGGCACTACGGAGAGCGGACGATCGCTGCCCTTGCCGATGCTGGATTTACCGTTACCCATTGCCTTTTACCCGCAGGTGAACGTTACAAAAACTTGAACTCCATTCAAAAAATCTACGATGCTGCGTTGGCGAATCAGCTTGAGCGTTCCTCAACCCTGGTGGCGTTGGGTGGGGGTGTAATTGGGGACATGACTGGCTTTGCGGCGGCAACTTGGCTCCGGGGCATTCATGTAGTGCAGGTGCCGACGACGTTGCTGGCGATGGTGGATGCGGCGATCGGCGGTAAAACGGGAGTGAACCATCCCTACGGCAAAAATCTAATTGGCGCGTTTCATCAGCCCCGATTGGTGTTAATTGATCCCCTGGTTTTGCGAACGCTTCCCCCCAGGGAGTTTCGGGCGGGCATGGCAGAAGTGATCAAGTATGGTGTCATTTGGGATGCTCAATTGTTTGAGTATCTGGAAAATCTATCTAGCCAGGAGCTTCAGCGCCCCACCCCGGATACCTTGCAGGTGATTCTGACTCATTCCTGCCAAGCGAAGGCACATGTTGTCAGCAAGGATGAGAAGGAAGCCGGACTTCGAGCCATTTTGAACTATGGGCACACGATCGGCCATGCAGTGGAAAGCTTGACGGGCTATCGGGTGGTGAATCATGGTGAGGCGGTGGCGATCGGGATGGTGGCGGCAGGGCGCATTGCGGTGGAGCTTGGGCTGTGGCCCCAGGAGGCTACCGATCGCCAACTGGCTCTCATTCAGCGCGTCGGCTTACCCAGCACCTTACCTCCGGCGCTAGAGGTGGAACCGATCGTGGCTGCTCTACAACTAGACAAGAAGGTGCAAGCGGGTCAGGTGCGCTTCGTTCTACCCACCCAAATTGGGGCGGCGATCGTGACAGATCAGGTGCCTGCTGAAGTAATTCATCTGGTGCTTGAGCAGATGCAACAAAATTGATTTTGCAGGTGAAGTATGGGGAAGCGATTGAACTCAGGTCTGATCGGTTTAGGACTGATTGCCGCTGTTTTAGGGATGCTGCTGGTGGGATGGAGCGATCGAACTCCTGCCCAGCCGATCGCCCAGACTTCCATCAACCTGGAATCTCGGATCTCGCAACTGGAGTCCACAACCTACAACTTGAGATCGCAAATTAGCCAACTGTCAGCCCAAGTCAATAGCTTGGGTGGAGCTACCCGTACGCCTCCGACCCCGCCCTCAACCCTAAGCACCCGTTCCCCTAGGATTTCGTCTGGCGATCCTCAATTCGATCGCTTGGCTACGTTGGTGGTTGAACTCAAGGAACGGATGGATGCGATCGATACGCGCCTAACTCAAGTGGAAAAGCGCCTCCCAGTCCGTTAGCACTGAATCAAGGATGATAATTAAATTAGTCCCCGGAGGGCGAAGCATTCGGCTAATGATTTGGGGTAGACGCAGAGAGTAACTGCCGAATGCTTTGCCCCTACAAAAGGAATGTTGAAGTGCTTTAATCTGTGATCCTTAGCCAAAATTGCACGGGAGACAAGGGTCTAGGCAACAGGACGATCGCTATTATCTAACCTGGGAGCAAAACGATAGGGGGGCAAATCGTTCTACAGTTGAAGAAAATCTGAGAATCAGCCCATGCCTGCCCCCCATCCTGAAATTGACCTTGCTCCCCTGATCGATCATTCTTTGCTCAATCCCCTCGCCACTGAAGCCAATGTTGAGCAATGGTGCGAAGAGGCCGATCGGCTTCACTTTGCCACCGTTTGCGTTTATCCCACCCATGTGCGCCGTGCCAAAGAATTATTGCGCGGTAAACAGCCCCAAGTCTGCACCGTCATTGGCTTTCCCTCAGGAGCCACCACATCAGCGGTGAAGCTTTACGAAGCCCAGGAAGCCGCAGAAAATGGGGCTGTTGAATTGGATGTCGTGATCAACCTGGGCTGGCTGAAAATGCACAAGACCAATGAACTCCACCGAGAACTGGCTGAGATTTGTGATGCTACTGGGCAAACGGTTAAAGCCATCTTGGAAATGGCTCTCCTGACCGAGGCAGAAAAACATCTGGCAGCCGAAATTTGCATTGATGCGGGGGTGAGATTTCTCAAAACTAGCACCGGCTGGTACGGCGGCGCGACGATCGCCGATGTGGAATTGCTCAGGCAAATCACTCAAGATCAAATCGGCATTAAGGCTTCTGGCGGTATCCGGACTGCTGAGCAAGCTCTGGAACTGGTTCTAGCCGGAGCCACTCGCTTAGGCACCTCGTGTGGTCCCGCTCTGCTTCGTCAGCGCGATACCCTGGAGTTAGGGGAGAACCAATACTAATGTCGATTCCATCCCCTATCCCTCAACCTCCAACTCCCCGTGAACCTAACCTATAAAGCGACTGGAATTAATCTGAAAGGAATGCCTCTGGGAGAGTCCGATCGGCTCCTGACAATTTTGACGCGGGAGTACGGGTTGATTCGCGCTGTGGCACCGGGGGCCCGGAAGCATCGATCGCGGTTGGGAGGACGGAGTGAGCTATTTGTGGTTAACGAATTAATGCTATCCAAGGGACGATCGTTGGATAAAATTACCCAGGCTGAAACCCTGGAATCCTACGCGGGGCTGAGTCGAGACTTGGGCAAGCTGACGGTCAGTCAATACTTGGCAGAATTAACTCTGTATCAAGCCCTCAGTGAGCAGCCCCAGGATGAGCTATTTGCGGTTCTCAGCGACCATCTGAGTCGGCTAGAGCAGTTACCCACTCAAGCCGATGGTCCATTTTCCGTGGCGCTACTGGCCCATCTCACCCACGCCACGTTTCATTTGCTAGCCATCGCTGGGGTGGCTCCCCAGGTGCAACTGTGCTGCATCACCCAGGAACCGATCGTCCCTAACTGGGCTGATCCCAACTGGCGCATTGGGTTTAGTTTGGCGGCGGGAGGAACCGTAGATCTGTCACAATTGGAAAAGTTGGAGAAAGTAGCGCATCCTGTGCGTCTGCGCCTTAAGTCTGCCTCTGGACGGTATGATGCTCAACAGGCTGCGGCAAGGGGCGATCGTCCCTTCAATGCCCTATCTAACTCTAGGAATCCAGATACCGCACTCGAAGCAGGGTCAACCTATCGAACTGTAGCCCATCCCCAGCAACTACCCAAACTGCATAGTCGGTTAACGGCAAGTGAACTAGCCCTACTCCAGCAAATTGCCCAGCCCGACCTGAAACCCTTAGACCTAACATTGGCAACGCCTGCTACTTCCGCCCCTTGGTGGGCGATCGAATCTCTCCTTCGCCAGTACGCTGAATATTACTTTGAGCGCCCCATTCGCTCAGCCGCCCTCATCGAGACTTGTTTCGCCATCCCGTCCCCTCGTTAATCCTGTTGAATCATGCTGCGATTGTCTGACTCTGAGCTAGAAGCATCGATCCTCTTATCCTTGAATCACCCCGATCCTGCCACCGATCGCTACCACGGGCTAGGCTTGGGGAACAGTGCTGATAGCCCGCGCTCAGATTTCCCGCGCTCAGATTTAGAGAGCCAGAACGGGCATTATGGCTCCAATGGGAATGGCTCCAATGGCAAGCATCAGGTCGATGAGGAAGTGGGTGAAAGCCTTCAGGACGCAGCGATCGGTGAGCCAGTCGATACATTGAACGAGATTGCGAGCCAAACTGTAGACACAGCAGAGTCCACAGAGGAACACCAGGGATTTTTGCCCGTTCTGAAAAATCCTAACTTCCTAGCCCTGTGGAGCGGACAGGTTTTTTCCCAGTTAGCTGATAAAGTTTATCTCGTGCTGATGATTGCGCTCATTGCCAGCCGATTTCAAGGAGAAAATCAGACGATCAGCGGTTGGGTTTCATCGATTATGATTGCGTCTACCATTCCTGCGGTTCTCTTTGGGTCAGTGGCAGGGGTGTTTGTCGATCGCTGGTTCAAAAAAGCGGTTTTGGTTTCCACCAATCTCCTGCGAGGCGGGCTGGTGTTGACGTTACCCATTTTGCTCTGGCTGGTGCATGGCTGGTCGCCGATCGCCGGGCGATTGCCGTGGGGATTTGGAATCTTATTGCTCATTACGTTTTCGGTTTCTACCCTGACGCAATTTTTCACCCCCGCTGAGCAATCCGTAATTCCACTGGTGGTGGAACGGAAGCACCTACTTTCAGCAAATTCGCTTTACACAACTACGATGATGGCTTCGGTAATCATCGGGTTTGCAGTCGGGGAGCCATTGCTGGCGATCGCTGACCACCTGATTACTCTGCTCACAGGCTTGAGCATTGGCAAGGAACTGATTGTTGGAGGTGGCTACATTATCGCTGCCTTTCTGCTGATGCTAGTGAAGACCGAGGAAAAAGCTCACCCTCAGGAAAGCGAACCAATTTATGTGTGGCAAGATATTAAAGACGGCTTGCGCTACTTGGGCGAAAACGGCAAGGTGAGGGCAGCGATCGTCCAACTGGTGATGCTATTTTCTGTATTTGCTGCCCTAGCGGTACTGGCTGTGCGGCTGGCGGAATTGATTCCGGGTCTGAAAGCCTCGCAATTTGGCTTTTTGCTGGCCGCTGGCGGCGTGGGCATGGCGGGGGGAGCCACCTTGGTGGGTCACTTTGGGCGGCGCTTAGGCTCCAACATGAAACTCAGCTTCTACGGCTCCCTTGGCGTAGCTGGGGCGCTAGCAGGACTGGCTTTAGCCCCCCATCAGCTTTGGCTCACCCTTTTGTTGATTGCACTCATGGGTGTTTTTGCGGCATTGGTGGCGGTTCCCATGCAAACAACGGTACAAACAGAAACTCCAGCAGCCATGCGGGGCAAGGTGTTTGGCTTGCAAAATAATGCCATCAATATTGCCCTCAGCTTACCCTTGGCTTTGGCGGGCGTGGCAGAAACCTTTTTTGGGTTACGGGTTGTGTTACTCGGATTGAGCGCACTGGCGATCGCAGGGAGCCTAACAACCTGGTATATTTCCCCTAAACCGTAATCCCACTGGAATGCACATCGCCTGGCTCGGAAAAAAATCTCCCTTCTGCGGCAACGTCACCTACGGACGAGAAGTGACTAATACCCTGTTAGATCGGGGCTATCAGGTCAGTTTTCTCCACTTCGCCTCCGAAGAAACGTCTCCTGACAACTGGCCCGATTATCAGGAAGTCTCGATTCCGTTTCTATATAAGTCTCAGATTTATACGATTCCCAGCTTAAAGTCGAGTAAGGTTTTGGCCCAATCTCTCCGGGAACTGAAGCCGGATTTGGTTCATGCCTCTCTGACACTCTCACCGTTGGATTTTGTCCTGCCAGAAATTTGTGAGGAATTGAATCTACCGTTGGTGGCGACGTTTCATCCGGCGTTCGATCGCCACCGCCGCAACTTCACCTCCAGCACGCAGCATTTGACCTATCAGTTTTATGCGCCTTGCCTCGCCCACTACGATCGCGTCATTGTCTTCTCTCAGATCCAGCGTCAACTGCTGATGAAATTAGGGGTGCCAGCCTCGCGGGTTGCCGTGATCCCCAATGGTGTTGACCCCGACAAATATTCTCCAGGGTTATCAACTGTGAAGGCTAAGTACAATGCCGATCGCCTATTTATCTACCAAGGGCGAGTTGCTCCCGAAAAGAATGTAGAAGCCCTCCTCCGCACCTGGAAAAAGCTCCAGATGCACCGGGGCAGCAAGCTGCTGATCATTGGCAACCATGGCACCCTGGCCTCTTTATTGATGAGTTCCTACGGCCCAGAGGATGGCATCATTTGGCTAGGCTTTATTGCTGATGAGCAACGACGCATTGAGCTTTTGCGCGGAGCGGATGTCTTTGTCCTACCCTCCTTGGTAGAAGGGCTTTCTCTATCGCTGCTAGAGGCTATGTCCTGTGGAGTTGCTTGTCTGGCAACAGATGCCGGGGCAGATGGAGAAGTGCTAGAGGGAGGCGCTGGGGTCGTTATGAAAACTCAGCGAGTCTCAACACAATTACATACGCTGCTGCCCCTCATGAAAGATCATCCTGACTTAACAGCAATTCTGGGGCAAAAAGCCCGACAGCGAGTGCTGGAGCGCTACACCCTCAGTCGTAACATTACTCGGTTAGAAGAACTCTATGCTCAGGTGCTACAGGAACCACGGTTGCAGTCCCACGCTGCTTCAGCCCACCGCAAGCAGCAGAACTGGTATGACGGGTTTGGCGATCGATGGGATCGTCAAGTTAAATATAGTTTGACCGATCGCACCCTGATACCTTTAAATCAGCGTCTCCCAGAAAGTTCGGAAGCGACTTGAACCGTAGCCGTACCCATTGGTTCTAAAAACGGCGAGTCTCTAGAAAAGAGGCTGATTTTGGTTAACCAAGTTACGCTGAAATTGGTTCCCATCTATGTGATGTTTTCGGAGTGATGTCTTCGGAGGAGTCGAACGAGGTATGTCTGTATTGAGATCCACCCTGCTACTGCTGCTGCTGGTCATTTTGGCAAGCCTGCTGCTGTTTGCTGTGCAGAATCTATCTCCTTCTTTGTCACTAGTATTTTTAGGAATTCAAACCCAAGCATTACCTCTAGCAGTTTGGATGCTGGCGGCTGTAGCTTTGGGTGTTGCCACGACGTTGGTAATTGCGGCTCTATTGCGGCTCTCCAACTACTTTGTGGCGCGGCAAGCTCGACAGTCTGCAAGGATAACGGCCGATCGCCCCACCCCCACGCCCAAGGCTGATGTGCCCAAGGTTAACGCGCCCAAAATCACCCAGCCCTCTGCCCAAATGCCCCAAGAGGAGGACATCCAGGACAGTTTTACACCGCGCCAACCCGCCTCACCCCCCAGCAATAGCAATGATGGTTTTGTAGAAGATGATGAAACCTACGCGAGTACTGCTGATTTTAAACGGGTCTATCGCAGTTCCACCCCTTACACAACTCGCCAGGAACCAACCACCAGAATCCAACCGGATTCGTCCTATTCCTACAGCTACCGGGAACCCCCTGGGACTGGAGTGGGGAAGGCCCAGTCGATTTACGATGCTGAGTATCGGGTGATCATTCCACCCTACCAAGCTCCCGCACCAGAGCCACCATCCAGCGAAGACGATGACTGGGGACTGACGGAGGCGGGTGAGTTTGAGGATGGCTTTGAGGACGATGAGTTTGATGATTGACCTAGTGTTCTGTCAAGAAAATTTTGAGGGGTCGAAGACCCTCAAAATTCAACTCCCACTAACTTTCCGGCTTTCAGCTACCCGTTAATTAATGATTGACAGACTACTAGTTTATGGCTGTGTCAGATTGCTAGCCGATCGCTCAAACAAAATTTGCTCCGAGACGATAGTATTCGCTTTGCCCACCCAAACCAGAGAAGCCTGGGAAACCACACCTGCTTCCAGAGTGACCAATGAAAAATTGCGGAGGCGATCGGACTCAGTTTGCACAATGCGGGGCACCTTGGCGGCATTCAGATAAACCGTTCCCTCAGCAAACACCAAAGGAGTTCGTGGCGTTTGACTATGACGCAAATGATGGTGCATGTGCCCAAAAACCACCAGGGGAATCGCTTTACCCAAGGATCGGGTTTGGGCAATTGCTGCTTGAAAGTCTAGATCGCCGTGGTCACCACCCACAGGCTGCCAATCTTTGCCACAGATGTCTTCTTGCCGATCGCCCAGTCCCTTGGGGCCACAATGTCCCATAAAAATCAGCGTCTCGTAGGCAGCACTTTGGGCAACCGCCACTATTTTGGTCGTGGACTCCTCTAAGCTGGACACGCCGAAGCGGGATTGGTAAAACGCCTCATTTTTCCAGGTGGAGCCGCCCCAACTAAAGGGACGACTGCCCACAACTGTTAGCCGCAACGCAGGCAAGTCAAGTTTGCCATACCCTACATGGGCAACACCCAACAAATCTAATTGCTGCTGCACTCGGTCTTCCTGGGTGCGATCGTAGGGGCATTTCTGCTTGCCCCAGTCTGAGGCAGTGTACCAGGCATCGTGATTGCCAAGAATTACAGCTTTGGGCAAATCCATCTGGGCGATCGTCTTCACAACGCCCACAGCTTCATTCCCAAAATCCCCTACAAGGAGGACTAGATCTACGCCCAACTGTTTTAGCGCCTCCTCATCTGCTGTCTCCCAGAGGTCATGGACATCTCCAACGACAGCAATCTTAATCGACGAATTCGGCTGATCATATTCCTTCATCTATACGTGTCCGCCAAATCCCGTAGGGTTGACTCATCCTGATTACGTGTAGTTTGCAAATTAGTCATGCCTTCGATTTTATGAGGTTTCCCATCGTTCAGCGCCAAGGAATGGGGCGCATTTACCAACTTGCTTAAAAGCTTAACCTAAGCGCAATCTGAGAATTACCTGTCCTTTAGCTCCATGTTTCACTCTATTAGATGGCACATTGTAAAGAGTTGAATAAATCCTATGCCTCACTCTTTTACCCAAGAGTTAGCTCCTCTACCTGATCTACGGCAATTACTAGAGGAAGTGTATCGTGGGCGGAGTCTTCACCCATATGGTAACGGTCAAACCATACCCCTCTCTCCCGATGAAATCTGGATTGTGTGCCGGGGAGTTGTGCAGTTGAGTACCCTTTATCCGAGCGGTGACGAGGCTTTACTAGGGTTGGCAGGGCCTTCGATGCCGTTTGGATTGCCCTTTACGTTAATTAATCCTTATCAAGCGACTGCTCTATCTGATGTGGATTTGATGCGCCTTAGCGTCGCAGAAGTAGACCAGTCAAGTACCCTAGCTCAAGGAATTCTCAGACATGTCAACCGTCGCTTGCGCCAGACTGAGGCACTATTGGCATTAGTGGGCCATCGCCGAGTGCGCGATCGGCTGTGTCAGTTACTATTGCTGTTGAGGCAGGAAGTTGGACAGCCGGTGAAGGAGGGCGATCGGCTGGGAGTCCGGCTGACTCACCAACATTTAGCCAATGCGATCGGCACAACCCGTGTGACAGTAACGCGCTTACTGGGGCAACTGAAGGAAGAAGGCTGGTTGAAGATCGATCGAACTTATCACATCGTTCTGCCCTTCCAAACCACGCTTGCCGAACAAAAATTTCCCCCATCGGCGTAGTGCCTTACTCTCGTAGCGGTTGCTGCGACGTTGATTGCCACTCCACCCATAAATAGTCTTTGAACACCTCAGTTCAACCCTGCCCATAGGTTCCGCCTACGGGCTATTTGTTTGGGTAGGCTGCGTTGCACTGCCTACTCAGTGGGACAGTCAACAGAGCAAAAAAGAGCAGAGGCGGGCAGTCATTCTGGGGTAGATGTCGGGTGTAAATTCACCTCAGATTCTACGTAGTCCTTAGTACATCGGGAACATTGCCCTGAGTTATCGACCTGGCTCTGTTCTCCGAGAATTCGCTCACATTCACTCAATAAGTATACAAATCACCTACTTTTATAAAGATTCAGTAAAGGCAGGAATTTTTAGATTGTAAAGTGGGTATGTTGATTTTATCAAGGCTCTTTAAAGTTATCAAATCTACTTAGGTTCTGATTAATTAATTCATCTCCAAATTAAGTAGAATGATCGACAAAACAATCTCTAGCAAGGGGTTTCAAGGTTAATTAATATTAATTTAGATTTGATATATACATTCTCTAAGCCATTTGGCTGAACTTTGACCCCAGGTATTTTCAATTCCGAGACCTTGTATTAGAGTAATAGTTACAGAGGTGATCGAAGCTTCTGCGGGGTGTATTTCCTGATGTGATTCTTATCACAATGGCGAAGGTCAACTATCACTTAAGTGTTCGCAGTTCGAGTCAGAAATTGAGTTCCACAAAGTTGTAGTAATGCTCACCACGGTTGGATTACCCCGCGAACTTAGACCTATGTCATTTCCAATCACCCTAACGGCTCACATAACTTCTCAGGCAAGCCAGGGTGCCCTGTCCGGTGCCTCTTCCTTTGCAGTCACGTTGTTCCCTATTTTCTGAGTCCTGTCTACTCACCTATCTAACTCATCTATTTAAAAGTAAGGAATCCATGAATATTCGTCGCACATCAGCTTGTCTCTTCCTCGCAGCCAGCGCGCTCTTAGCCGTGTCCACCACGGCTCAAGCTGCTAGCTTCACAACCAACTTTACCCAGTCCAACGGGTCGGAAGGTGATACCTGGCTCAACTCCGTTACTCAAAAAGGAGTCACGGTTAGCAACTTTTCCTTGGTTAAGAGTGCAACCATTCTTTCTAACACGCCTATTACAGGCAAAAAAACAGGGGATACGAGCAACCCAGAAGCTGCTGGACGCAACAACAACACGGGTGCAGCTAGCACAGACAAAGGCGATAAAGCCACATCCCCCATGCCAGTGTCTGGGATGAATGATCCAACTGGTGCTGAAATTGCGTCCTTTTTGGGTAATCGCAATCTCAGCAACATCATTGACACAGAAGACAGCGGTTCCTTCAAAATGAACCTGTTCTTTGACAAAGCAGTTGCGGCTGACAAAACTGGATTGGACAGCATCTTCTTCTGGGAGCGCGGCATGAACAGCAACCTGAACGTGCAGGCGATCGACAAGCAGGGTAACTTAATTGGTAATCTGCTGAAACTGAACCACAAGACGCAAAAGTACGCTGGCTACACGATCGACACTATGGAAATTGCTTCGGCTCAGAAGGTCGGCTCTTGGGGCATCAATATGAATGAATTAGGTGTGACCTCCTTGGCAGGAATTCAAGTCATTGCCAATGGCAGCAGTTCCAATGGTCCCGACTTTAAAGTGATGGCACGGGAAACCTCTCGTTCTATTCCTGAACCCGGCACCGTAGGCGCTCTCCTACTGACAGGGTTTGTGACTCTGCGTTTCGGCAGCAAGCGGAAAGCGGTGTAACAGGTTGATTTACTAGAATAAATAAAAATTGGGTTGGAAGCGTTACGTTTCCAACCCAATTTTTTGGTGGACAAGAAGCTTAAGCCCTTTGTTCTAGATCCCATTTTTGTAGCTTTCTGGAAAAACCTTAATTTTGCAGAAACTTTTGGAGGCAGAAGGGATGGCGCTGGTCACGGGTCTGGCGATCGACGGCTCCTTGGGCCATGCATTCTTCGTAACCAATTTGTGCGGCTAGCTTGCGCGGCAGTTGGTTTTTTTTATCCATTGCTTTTTTGAAGAACTCCAGACTCTCTTGATATTTGCCTTGAGTTGCCAGGAGTTGGGCTTTGAGGTAAAGCACATCTGGATTACCAGGGGTGAGTTGAAGTGCCCTGTTAGCAAATTCAACGGCTTTGGCTTCCTGCTTCAAATCTCGGTAGCCCAGGGCAATGCCGCGATAGGCCAGGTAGCGGGGGCCAGCGTACTTGTCTAGGCGATCGATCGCGTCATTGGGGCTAGAAAAGGGTAAGTTGACGGCCAGCATCAAGTCCATAAACCCTTTAATCATGTTTAATTCGGGATCTTTGGCATCGATTTTTTCAGCCTCCTTTAAATACTTGAACACTAATTGCAACCGATTCAATGCATCAGGAGTTCCCCGCACCGTTCCCTGTTGCGTCAACACGTAAGCCCCCTCCAAGAAGTGCCCTGCTGCCAAGTACAAGTTGCCCCGGAGCGGATCAGTAGGCACCAATTGCTCAGCCGCTACCCGTGTGCGTGTGGCATTGTCTCTCAGGGCTTCCCAGTCCTGTTCCATGTAGGCTAAAGAGGCTTTCATCCCATAGGCTAACGGTTCATTGGGTTCCGCTTTTTGGAGAGCAGTTTTAGCCGTTTGGTAGTTTCCTACTTCAAAAATTGCTTTGAAGGCGGCTTCTGTCTGGTCGCCGATCGCGTGGGGATTGGTCGTCCGAAACGGATCTTTTGCCACCGCTGGACTGATCCAAAAACCACCCATCAGGGCAGCGGTTCCCACGAGGGTCGCGATCGTTTTTTTCATCATAGATTGGGCAGCAAGGCACTGAGAAGCCGTGGATTTGGGGGTGCAATGGGCGCTAGATTTTCCAGTCATAGTGTAGTGAAGCCTCTCAGGAAGTCTTGGGGAAAGAATGAGAACTAAAAATGTTAACCAGAATCGGGGTGATTTCAATGCTAGCTGGAGTGGTGGAGGGCGATCGGATTCAGGTGGGGTGAGGCAAATTAATATTTCTTGGTCACGATCGATCGCCGCAAACGAAGAGTTCCCGTGATTTGACGCAGTGGTTCCAGCCAAGTTCCGGCTAGACTGGCTTTAGCGAGAGTGCCAGATCGCAATTTCATCTCTCCATACCAAATCTCGACCTTTATCCGATACCCCCTGTTCATGCTCTATCTCAAAGATTTGACGTATCACCCCCCTGCCGTTGCCCTGCCGATTTTGAGGTCAATTAATTTAGAGTTAGCCCCTCAGCAGATGGGGGTGGTGGTTGGGCCCAGTGGCTCTGGCAAGAGTACGTTGTTAGAGATTTTGGCTGGCTTAGCAGAAAAGACGAAGGGGGAAATCCTCTGGCGGGATCAGGATCTGCTACCCGTGCATTTGCAACAGTTAGCCGGATTGGTATTTCAATTCCCTGAAAGGCATTTTTGTGGCAATACGATTTTAGAAGAATTGCGGCTGGGACACCCAGAACTGGGATCAGAGCAAGTCCAGCAAGCGCTCATGGAAGTGGGATTGGAGGAATTGCCGCTCAAGACTTCACCCTATTCCCTCAGCGGTGGTCAGCAACGCCGTCTGGCGCTAGCAGTGCAACTCATCCGCCAACCTTACTTGCTGCTGTTGGATGAGCCGACAGCAGGCTTGGATTGGTCAATGCGGCAACAATTGGTGAGCTTACTGGAACGGCTCAAAGCCAGTTGGAGCCTGTTAGTGGTGACCCACGATGCGGGAGATTTGGTGTCGATCGCCGATCGCTGCTGGACTCTCAGCCATGGTGAATTGTGCCCTTTTGAACCCGATCGGCAGCGATCGGTTGTGAACTATGTCCCTGCTTGATGTGTCCCTGCCTGAAATGAATGCCATCTGGCAAGATACGCTTAATTGGCAACCTAGCCCCTTGCAGGAACAACAGTTTCAGCAACTCTACACCCTAATTTTGGCGGGAAATCAGCAACTCAATCTGACGCGGATTACTGAACCGATCGAATTTTGGGAAAAGCACCTGTGGGACTCGCTTCGCGGTGTTCTCTCTCGAAAAAGTTCCTCCCTGATAGCCAAGACCAGTGATCCCCGCTCTGGTACCTTCAACGCGATCGACATTGGCTCAGGGGCAGGCTTTCCGGGCATCCCCATCGCCATTGTTCAACCCTCGTGGCAGGTCGCACTCTTGGATGCGACGCGCAAAAAGGTGGCATTTCTCAACACCTTAGTCGCCACCCTCAATCTACAGAATGTCAAAGCCCTAGCCGATCGGGTGGAGGAAACAGGACAACAGCCTCGCCAGCGAGAACGCTATGATCTGGCACTTGTTAGAGCATTGGGTTCAGCTTCAGTATGCGCCGAGTATGCCCTACCGCTGCTGAAATTGCAGGGGGTTGCTGTGTTGTACCGGGGACAGTGGACAGATGAGGACACCGCCATTCTAGAACCAGCCGTTGCCCAACTGGGAGGGACGATCGCCCTCATTGAATCCTTTAAAACTCCCATTAGCCAGAGCGATCGACACTGCCTTTACTTACAAAAAACTGCGCCAACTCCCACAGAATTCCCCCGTGCAGTCGGTATCCCTACTCAAAGACCTCTTTAGAAGGCTTAAAAAAGGCTTAAATAAGTCACCATCCTGCAAGATAAAATCTTGGCTTGTCACTCGGCTTGTGGGGCAAGATGTTCGGGTATACATTCCTTGAAACCAAGTCCGCTACTAGATGGTTCGTTCCTCCTCTGCTGCCAACTCTTCGTTGAGCCACACACTGGACAGTTCCTGGTCAATTTCTCCTAAATACTTCTGAAATGAATAAATCTGAGCGAGGTAAGCATGGGGATGCACCATTGCCAAAGGAGCAGCACTGATTGACTCAAATGCTTGTTTCAGCAACGGATATTGATCCAAGCGATTTTGTTGGGCAAAAATGAGGGTGTTTTGGATATACCACCAATCGATCGTGGGGTTTTGCCAAATTTGTTTACGAATACAATCGATCGGCACATATCCCCTCGCTTGAAACAAATCTGCCCAATACTCAGGCCACTGTTCATTCACATGGTTCACCCCACCTTGATAGGGAATGGCAGCGGAAAACAGAACGACTGACCCCAGCCCTGTGAGAGAGGCGACAAAAGTTGCAGCCGATTCGGCAGGGAGATGCTCAGCAACTTCTAAAGAGACAACTAAATCAAATGGCTCTTGGCTAGGCAGGGGCTGGGCTAAGTCAAACGCCATGAATTTCTCTGCTGGAATTTGCAACATCTCGCGATTGACGTAATCTCCATCAATACCCAAGATGTCTTCAATGCCATGCTCTCGGAAAACAGATAGCCAGGCTCCCGTTCCACAACCCACATCCACCACTCGTTGGGGTTGAATGAATTGCAAAACGATCGGCACAATTGCTCTAGCTGATTGCTGAGACAATCCTTGACACGATCGGTAGAAATCATCTGTGTAAGCGTCCATAGGTTCGGTTTGTGCTGGCTGCAATAGGTAACGTGGCGAAGGCAGAGATCGTTGAATGGTAACTACTCAGCCCTCACCGTTCGGCTGAGCGCTCACGTCGAAGCCTAAATCCCTCTCCCCAGGGAGAAGGACTTCAATCCGGCTCCCCTTCTCCCAGTGGGAGAAGGGGCTGGGGGATGAGGGCAGGTTCGACATTGAGTTGGCAGCCTGAGTAGTTACGTTGAATGAATTGCCATCATTTTATCGGTCTGTATCTGAGATGGTTAAAGGTGCGTATGGTAGAAAAAGGCGTGGTCTTCGACAAAACTGGGACGTATCGCTATCGGCTCTGGCGCGTTTGGAATGGAAGCGCACCCACAGTTGGATTCATTATGCTCAATCCCAGCACAGCGGATGACACTGTGGATGATCCCACAATTCGGCGCTGCATTGCTTTTGCCCGTGCTTGGGGCTATGGGGCACTGGAAGTCGTCAATTTATTCGCATACCGATCGACTCACACGGCTGACCTCCGTAGAGCTGAAGACCCTGTGGGTAGGGAAAACGATCGCTACCTGCGAGAGCTACAGCAGCGGGTACAGCAAATCATTGTTGCCTGGGGTAATTTGGGAGCCTGGCAAAACCGAGACCAGGCTGTGATCCGCTGCTTGTCTCCGGGTCTCAGGTCTCAGAGAGATTTGCACTGCCTGGGCACAACTCTGGCTGGATACCCCCGCCATCCCCTTTACCTCAGAAAAGACACCCTGCCTCTACGCTTTCCAGTCAACCAAGCTCCGATCGGCAATTCGGATAGCTCGACGCGAACTCCTTAGAATTAGTTAATGCCTGTAACGCTTAGCAGGAGCAAAAATCAGGGGACTTTATGAATTTATATAGAATTCCGAGTTGACACCTATTGCCCCATCTGCGGATAATTGTAATTCGTGTCAACCTTAACGATAGATAAACCCTTGGCTAACGTAATAGTAATTGGTGCCCAGTGGGGCGATGAAGGAAAAGGTAAAATCACTGATTTGCTGAGCAAATCAGCCGATGTTGTGGTTCGTTACCAGGGGGGTGTCAACGCCGGGCACACGGTTGTCGTCAAAGGTCAAACCTTTAAGCTACACCTCATCCCATCGGGTATTCTCCATCCCGAAACTCAGTGCATCATCGGCAGTGGGACGGTCATTGACCCTGGTGTGTTGATCCAAGAATTGGATCAACTGGAGTCGTTGAATATTTCTACGCGCAATCTGCTGATCTCAGAAACGGCCCATGTCACCATGCCGTACCATCGGCTGATCGATCGCGCCTCAGAAGAGCGCAGGGGCATCCACAAAATTGGCACAACAGGGCGGGGAATTGGCCCAACCTATGCCGACAAGTCAGAGCGCACCGGCATTCGGGTTCTAGATTTGATGGATGCAGTCTCCCTCCGCCAACAACTGCACCGCACGATCGCCTCCAAAAATGTGATCTTGGAAAAACTCTACGATCTGCCCCCCCTAGACCCAGAGGCAGTGATTGAAGAGTATTTGGAGTACGCCGATCGCCTGCGTCCCCATGTGGTGGATAGTTCCTTGAAAATTTATGAAGCAGTACAGCGGCGGCGCAATATTTTGTTCGAGGGGGCGCAGGGAACGCTCTTGGATTTAGACCATGGCACTTATCCCTACGTCACCTCCTCCAACCCTGTAGCCGGGGGAGCCTGTGTGGGGGCAGGAGTCGGGCCAACGATGATCGATCGCGTCATTGGCGTGGCCAAAGCCTACACCACCCGCGTGGGCGAAGGCCCCTTCCCCACAGAGATTCATGGGGAAATGGGTGAGATCTTATGCGATCGGGGCGCAGAATTTGGCACCACCACTGGGCGTAAACGTCGCTGTGGCTGGTTCGATGCGGTGATTGGTCGCTATGCCGTTCGCATCAATGGCTTGGATTGTCTAGCGGTGACCAAGCTGGATGTGTTAGATGAGGTAGAAGAAATTAAGGTTTGTGTCGCCTATGACTTGGACGGGAAGCGCTGCGAAGATTTCCCCAGCAATGCCCGCCACTTTGCCCAGTGTCAGCCCATTTACAAAACGCTGCCAGGCTGGAAGCGTCCCACTGACCAATGCCGCACGTTGGATGACTTGCCACGTCAGGCTTTGGACTACCTGAAATTCCTGGCAGAATTGATGGAAGTGCCGATCGCGATCGTCTCCCTGGGAGCCAGCCGCGATCAAACGATCATTGTCGAAGACCCCATCCACGGCCCCAAACGGGCCCTGCTCTACACCAATGGTTCTCCCATCACAGCGGAGGTTTAAGCGAAATCTGTCCAGATCCCTAGATGCTTCAAAAATCTGGGGAGGATTTGAATTGTGAAGTCATTGTTACTCCTCCTAAATCCCCCAAACTTTAAACTGTGATTGCACTTTATCCGGGTAGCTTCGATCCAATTACCTTTGGGCACCTCGACATTATCCAACGAGGTTGTAAGCTGTTTGAACGGGTCATTGTCGCAGTGCTCAATAACCCGAGCAAAACACCCCTGTTTACTGTTCCAGAAAGAGTAGAACAAATCCGGCTTTCAACTGAGCATTTACATAACTTAACAGTCGAAAGTTTTGATGGTTTAGCCGTGACCTACGCAGAAATGCGGGGTGCATCGGTGTTGCTCAGAGGCTTGCGAGTCCTCTCGGACTTTGAGCGAGAGCTACAAATGGCCCATACCAACAAAACGCTTTCTCAACAAATTGAAACTGTTTTTCTAGCAACCTCGAATGAGTTTAGCTTTTTGAGTAGTAGTCTAGTTAAAGAAATTGCCAAATTTGGTGGATCTATTGATCATCTTGTTCCGAAACATGTTGTTCTGGATATTCGCAGATGCTACGCCAAGACCCCTCTAGCTTCACCCCCGACCTCAATGGCTCCTCCTCCTCTAGTGGAGCCGCTTACAGTGCCCCTGCCCCTAGCCCCACTCAAGCCGGAGGAGTAGATATTCAGCGCGAGTTAAATCGCCTGGAGGAAATGATTCTAGATAGCCCTCGCATTCCCCTGAGTCGCCGAACCCTGGTGGATGAAGAGCAACTGCTTGACCAACTCGACTTGGTGCGAATCAATATGCCCCAAGCGTTTCGGGAGGCCGATACGATCGCCCAGCATAAGGAAGACATCTTTATGCAAGCGGAGCATTACGCTCAGGACATTATTGAATCCGCAGAGCGACGGGCTGACCAGATTTTGGATGAGATGGGCATTGTCCAGCAGGCGGAGGCAGAAGCGAGGCAAATTCGGCAGCAGGTGCAGCAGGAGTGCGAAGCAGCTAGGGAGCAGGTGATGACAGAGATTGAGCGGATGAAGCGCCAAGCTCAGCAAGAACTCCAAGGGATGCGACAAGAAGCTCTGGCGGAATGTGAAGAAATTCAAGGGGGAGCCGATGCCTACGCCGATCGCGTTTTGCAGGATATTGAGCAGCAATTGAGCGACATGACGCGGATTATTCGTAATGGGCGACAGCAGCTACAACCGGAAGCGCCACCCAGCCGCCCGACCCCCGCAAATCCTGGCTCCACTCGAACCAATTCATCTTCTCAAAAGAAGAATTGAACAATTGATGCTTCTAAATCTTTTGACCAAGGGGCTTAAGCTGAATGTCGCTAAAATAAGGCAAGGACTCTGGCGAGATCCCCGGATTCTCAAACAATGTCTTTGGCAAGATGCTTAGATTTTCACAGAATCCGGGGATCTGAATCTTTAAATCAGTGCCATTGAGCTGAGGAGATTCCCAGAAAAGATTACACCAAGGGACGTAGAGGCGAAATCTTTCTCAGAAATCTCCTTAAACCCCTTGTCTACTTGCTCAAATTATTTCATTTCTACAGACTTCTAATTAGTTTTTGCGGTCTTGTTGGAGCTTCCAGCTTGTGCCGATCGCTGCTCCTCCGCCCGCCAGTAATCCTGTAAGCATTCCTTGAAGCGTCTTAACATTGGGGTTCTCGCTTAGGCACTGCGTTGTGGGATTTTTTGCCTGGGCGCATTGGTAACTGTCGGCACGGCTGGAGAACCCGCCTAGAACTAAACCAAAGGCGCTACAGGCAATAAATAGAGTGAGGGCGCGGTTCTTTTTAGGCATGGATTTTTTGTTCATAAATTGAGGACTGTTGAGGTGGGTATTTCCATTGAATGCCCATTGAATTAAGCTTAATTTTCCCAAATCTTGTCCAAACACATCATTAGATAGAAGCTTTGTGAGGATGTTTAGAGTAACAATAGTTCGGACATTTTTGCGATCCTAGCCCTCATCCCCCAACCCCTTCTCCCAGAACGGGAGAAGGGGAGCCGGATTGAAGTCCCTCTCCCCTCTTGGGAGAGGGATTTAGGGTGAGGGTCTATATTGGCTGTACAACAGGGTTTCCAGCACCTCCACAAAAACTGTCCGAAGTATTGGAGTAAGAAAGTAACTGCTCAGCCTGACCTGACTCTGAATGGTTATCCTCGAAAAGAAACGTCAACCCGACTTCCCTGCTTACTCACAGGGCTAGGGTGCAGCTAATTTCTTGAAGTTCAGGAGATTCAGATGGGAGGTCTATAGTCCCACATTTCTCCTCTGGATTCGTCATGTTAGAAAATACCTACGAAGACAGTAGCAAAATGGCTGTGAGCGTCTAGACTGAAGGCAAATTGAGGAAGTGAGTTAGGGGAGTTTGCATGATCACACAGCTTGTTTTGCTGGCATTAGCGGTTGTTGCGATCGCTGTTGTTGTTGCCGTATTGAGAAGTGTCGTTGAGCCAGTCGTTGGCATTTTCTTGGTTTTAGCAGCCTTGGTTTTAGGGATAGGGGTCATGTCTGGGCGATTTCCTGGGTTGAGAACAACCAACACCACCGTGGTCTCTCCCACCCCTACATCTCCTGCTGTCCGTAGTGCCCCACTCAACGCACCCACATTTGGGAATACGCCTTCGGCCAGTGCCCCCACCCAAACTACAGTGACAACCCAAGTTCCGGCTAACGCCCCGGCTCAAACCACGGTCACGACCCAGGCTCCTGGTGCTGTTCCTGGACAAACAACTGTGACGACACAAGCTCCTGGCACGGTTCCTGGACAAACAACTGTGACGACACAAGCTCCTGGCACGGTTCCTGGACAAACGACGGTGACGACGCAAGTGCCAGCTAATGCACCAGGGCAACCAGGAACATCCCAACTTCCCACGATCACGACGACTGTATCTCCCTCTCCTACCCCGGCTCCCCTCGCTTACCCTGCCCAGTGGTGATTGGGGCGATCGGTCTAGGCTATGAGTACAACAGAGACTATTTTGATTGTCGGTGGTGGCGTGATCGGGCTGTCGATCGCCCTGGAACTGCGCCTGCGAGGAGCCGAGGTAACCGTGCTGAGTCGAGATTTGCAGCAAGCGGCGGGCTATGCGGCGGCTGGGATGCTAGCGCCCCAAGCTGAGGCAATTCCGCCTGGCCCCATGCTGGATTTATGTCTGTGGAGTCGATCGCTCTACCCAGGCTGGATCAATAAGCTAGAAGCCATGACAGGGCTGACAGCGGGGTACTGGGGCTGTGGCATTTTGGCTCCCGTTTACGACATCCCTCCATCTTTGGACAGCGATAGCCGAGCGGCATACTGGCTCGATCGCCACGCCATCCAGCACCACGAACCTAGCTTGAGTTCAGAGGTGATGGGAGGGTATTGGTTCCCCGATGATGCCCAGGTGGATAATCGGGCGTTGATGCGATCGCTCTTCACGGCGGTGCAAGATTCAGGCGTAACTGTGCAGGATGGCGAAACGGTTGTTGCGCTCCTCCACCAAGGCGATCGAGTCACTGGTGTGCAAACCGATCGCAGTACCTGGCAGGCAGATCATTATGTCTTGGCGGCGGGTGCTTGGTCTGGGGACTTGCTTCCCGTGCCTGTCCATCCCCGCAAGGGACAAATGCTGGCTGTGCAAGCTCCCACAGGAAAAACATTGTCTTTAAAGCAAGTCCTGTTTGGCAGCGAAATTTATCTGGTGCCTCGTCGGGATGGGCGGATTATTGTGGGGGCAACGAGTGAAGCTGTGGGATTTACCCCCGGTAACACCGCAGCGGGAGTCCGATCGCTGCTAGAACGAGCTATTCGACTCTACCCTGTTCTAGAAACCTATCCGATTCAAGAACTATGGTGGGGATTTCGCCCCATTACCCCGGATGAAGCCCCTATTTTAGGGTTCAGTCCCTACCAGAATCTCGCCCTAGCAACGGGGCACTACCGCAACGGGATTCTGCTAGCTCCCGCCACTGCCCTACTCATTGCAGACATGATCTTTGCTGGCAAAACAAGTCCGCTCCTAGCCCACCATTGCCACACTCGGTTTGGTTTTAAGGAACATGAATCAACATAAAAATGAAGGGTGAAGGGTGAAGGGTGGATGGGTGGATGGGTGGATGGGTGGATGGGTGAAGGGTAGCTACATTGCCGCCGAGACTACTAGGCGAATGCCGCGACACACTGCCTGGTTGACGATGCGTTACGCTACCGCTAACCTACTTGCAACTTCCCAAAATGCACGGAAGCGTCGATGCTCGTGTTTCTGCCTAACTCACGATCGCCCGTTAGAGGGTGTTTGAAAAGTCATCCAGCATGTCTTTAACTACCCTGGCTACCGAGAAGCTGATACGAGAGATCAGGATTCTGGGACTTGCGATCACTCCTCTGAGTTGCATTTAGGACTCAAGTTAACCCTTTTAAAACATCCTCTTATAGACTTTAATTATGTACGATGAGATAAATTCTTTTGGCAGATTTGCTGTCATCGCTGAATGGTAAGCTGTCTTTCTCTATACACCTGGAACAGCAAGATAGAATGAATGCACATTCGTTAAAGACCGCTAGGAGTATGGCAGCGCATGGGTAAGGTAGTAGGCATTGACCTGGGAACAACCAATTCAGTCGTTGCCGTGATGGAAGGGGGCAAACCCGTGGTCATTGCAAATGCAGAGGGAACCCGCACCACTCCATCTGTCGTTGGATTTAGCAAAGAAGGTGAGCGCGTCGTGGGGCAGATGGCCCGACGACAGACTGTGCTGAATCCGCAGAACACGTTTTATGGCGTGAAACGGTTCATTGGGCGGAAATATGCCGAACTCAGCCCCGATTCCAAACGGATTCCCTACACCATCCGCAAAGATGAGGGTGGCAACATTAAAATCAAATGCCCACGACTGAACAAAGAGTTTGCGCCGGAAGAAATTTCGTCAATGGTGCTGAAAAAGCTAGCAGATGAAGCTGGGCGCTATCTGGGAGAACCAGTCACCGCCGCCGTGATCACCGTTCCTGCCTACTTCAACGACTCTCAGCGCCAGGCAACGAGAGATGCAGGACGCATTGCTGGCTTGGACGTGCTGCGAATTTTGAACGAACCCACCGCCGCTTCCCTGGCCTATGGACTCGATCGCCGGGAAAGTGAAACGATCTTGGTGTTTGACTTGGGCGGCGGCACCTTTGATGTCTCCATTTTGGATGTCGGCGATGGCGTATTTGAAGTCAAGGCGACGAGTGGCGATACGCAATTGGGTGGCAATGATTTTGACAAGACAATCGTAGATTGGCTGGCAGAGAAATTTTTGGAAAGCGACGGGATAGACTTGCGGCGCGATCGGCAAGCCCTGCAACGGCTGATGGAAGCCGCTGAGAAAGCCAAAATTGAACTATCAGGAGTCACGGTCACCGATATCAACTTGCCCTTCATCACGGCGACTGCGGATGGCCCCAAACACCTGGAAACTCGCCTCACTCGCTCCCAATTTGAGGGATTCTGCGGCGATCTGATCAGTCGGCTCCGCACCCCGGTCAAGCGGGCCATGTCTGATGCCGGCCTCAGCCCCAACCAAATTGATGAGGTGGTGCTGGTGGGCGGCTCCACCCGAATTCCCCTCGTGCAGCAATTAGTCCGATCGCTCATCGACAAAGACCCCAACCAAAACGTCAACCCCGATGAAGTGGTGGCCGTCGGAGCCGCTATTCAAGCGGGCATCCTGATGGGAGAGGTGAAAGATATCTTGCTGCTGGATGTCACCCCCCTTTCCCTTGGCTTGGAGACGATCGGTGGGGTGATGAAAAAGCTGATCCCACGCAACACCACGATCCCGGTGCGGCGATCAGACATTTTCTCCACGGCTGAGAACAATCAAACCATGGTGGAAGTTCACGTTCTCCAAGGGGAGCGAGAAATGGCAACCAACAACAAATCTCTGGGTAGATTTAAACTCACTGGGATTCCTCTTGCGCCCCGTGGCGTGCCCCAGGTGCTGGTCTCTTTTGATATCGACTCCAACGGCATCTTGCAGGTGACTGCCTTGGACAAGACCACCGGACGGGAACAGGGGATCACCATTCAAGGCGCATCCACCCTCAGCGAGGCTGAGGTCAACCGCATGATTAAGGAAGCGGAGGAGTTTGCCCAAGTTGACCGAGAACGGCGGCAACGCATTGAAAAACGCACCCGCGCTGAGGCCCTGACCTTCCAGGCAGAACGGCAACTGCGTGAAATTGCTTTGGACTTTGGGATGTATTTTGCCAAGGAACAGCGCCGCCAAGTTGAGGGATTGGTGCAACAACTGCGGGAGAATTTGGCCAATAACGACGATCGCGGCATTGACCAGGCCCAAGCTGATCTCCAGGATGCTTTGTACAATATCAATCGAGAGGTGTACCAGCGCAACCAGGAACTGGAGGAAGAAGATGACTTTATCGGCTCCACGATCGGGGCTGTGAAGCGAGTCTTTACGGGGGGAGATGACGAGGACGATCGCCCCAACTATTCCTACGATGAGCCACCCCGTAGCCGTGGACGCGATCGGCCGCGAGAGGATGCCAGAGAGCCTAAATCCTCCCGCCGTCCGCCCTATAGCAGTAGCAACGAGTCCCGTCCCCCCACCGGTAAGCCCTATCAAAGTCGGCCCTATCAAAGCGAAGCCTGGGACGACGAAGATGACTGGTAACTTGGTGAAAAAGGAGCCGCAGTGGCCCAGCACTCGGGGCAAATAACCTTTTGGGCAATTCAAGGGACTATGTACCAAATACTGCGCCCGTGCAGTGATAACATCTTCTCGGAAATCTCCTTGTTTGCAAGGAAAACTTAACCGACAATCTTTAGGTGAGAGAATTCATGGAAAATCGTTCATCTTGAAGGGCAGGTTTCACGGATAATTTTTGCAGTCTACTTAAACTATCCCCACAGATACCTCTCAAAATCTGCCCTACAAACTCTAGAGGCGTTATTCTCTGCCTCGGACACTTCCAACCCGCGCTTGTTAAGCTCTTATTAGTAAATAGATAGTGGTGTTAGGGGTGCTTCTGCAAGCCCCAACGTTATGCAGCCAACCGTTAGCCCTGACTGGTCACTGTCCTCCCCTCAAGCTTATGCAAAACTTTCGGAACTACTACGCCATCTTGGGAGTTGCCAAAGATGCGTCTGTCGAAGAAATTAAAAAGGTTTATCGGAGATTGGCGCGGCAGTACCACCCCGACTTAAATCCAGGTGATAAAGCAGCCGAAGAAAAGTTTAAGGATGTGAGTGAGGCCTACGAAGTTTTATCTGACCCCAATAAGCGGGCCCAGTACGACCAGTTTGGGCAGCATTGGAAGCAATCAGGGTTTCAAAGTGGAACTCGCCCTGCTTCCAACGATAGCTGGAACGATCGCTCTGGAGGAGAACGATCGCCTGTTGAGGATTTCAACGTCAACGACTTCCCCGATTTCAATAGCTTTGTGGAACAGTTGCTCCACCGCTCTGGTACGCCCTCTAGCACGTCCAGCCGGGACACGTTCCGCCCCGGCACCACCAAGACGGCCTACACAGTTACTGCTCGTCCGGCGCGCAAAGATGCTGAGGCTAAGTTGAGTGTGCCCTTGGAAAAAGCCTATGTGGGAGGACGGGAGCGCATTCGGTTAGAAGATGGCCGATCGCTGGAAGTTAACATGCCCTCTGGAATGGTGACGGGGCAACGGATTCGCCTCAAGGGGCAGGGCATTGGGGGCGGCGATCTATACCTCAAAATCACGGTCGAGTCCCACGCTTTCTTTAAGCTAGAAGGCGCAGATATTCGGTGCGAATTGCCCATTACGCCCAGTGAAGCGGTGCTGGGGTCTCAGGTGGAAGCGCCCACGTTGGATGGGTTGGTGAAAATGGCGGTTCCCCCCGGAGTCAAGTCAGGACAACGGTTGCGCCTGGCTAACAAGGGCTACCCGACTGACAGTGGGCGGCGCGGTGATCAGATTGTGGAAATTCAGATTGTGGTGCCGAAGCATCCTACCTCCCAGGAAAAGGAACTGTACGAAAAACTGCGCCAGTTTGAGTCCTTCAATCCCCGTGCTGATTTGCCAATTTAGCAGAATGCTTTCTGGAAAGGGTGCGTGTTGGTGATACCGTTCACAAAGACCTGTTCTTGACGATCGCCATGCCCCTCCCCAAAGTCAGTATTGGCATTCCTGTCTACAATCGGCAAACGTTGGTGCAAAAGGCGATCGAGAGCGCCCTTGCCCAGACCTACGCCAACCTGGAAATTATTGTGGTGGACAATTGCAGCACCGACTACACCTATGATGTGATCCAGCGTTATCCGCCCATGGACAGCCGCGTGAAGTGCTATCGCAACGATCGCAACCTGGGGCCCGTTGCCAACTGGTTACGGTGTCTGGAACTGAGCCAGGGAGAGTATTTCAAGATTCTGTTCTCTGACGATTGGCTAGAACCGGGGGCGATCGAGCAACTCCTTCAGCCCTTTCACGATTACCCAGACCTTGCCTTCACCTATTGCAGCGCCATTCACCACTACTCCCAACCCTTGGGCGGGCAAATGGAGCGCTTGCTGTTTCAACACCTGCCTGGGGGAGTGATCCCCACCTTTGAGTTTCTGTGGGAGTCTGCCCTCTATGACCTAGAGATTATTCCTGTTACGCCCTCAGCCGCCTTGTTTAGACGCGCAGATGCGATCGATGCCTTCACTCTCACTGTCCCGTGCCGCATGGAATTTGACTGCAATCGTCGCGGCATGGGCAACGATGCCATGTTATTTTGGAAACCCTGTGTCAACTATCCCAATCACTACCATATCCCCGAACCACTGCTGCATTTTGCTGAAGATGCGGAAGGAGAAGTGAGCTTCACGATGTCTATGATCCGTAGTGGCTCGTTAAAAACAGAGCGTAACTGCTACATTTCAGCCTTTGCCCATTTTCTGGCGGCTGCTAATTTACCCGAATCGACCAAGCAACTCCTGCACACAGGCATGTTCTGGCAGCGAGTGCCCGCCGAGCCAGACACACGATCGGCTTTTATTTCCGAGTTTTCCCTGTGCTTTCCCGAAGGTTATCCCTGGTGGAAGTTTCAGGTCGATGATTCCCGCATCCGCACCTTGCTCGGACGGCATTCTCCCCGTATTCTCCAAGCCATCCTGTCCGCCCTGCCTGCCGTTCCCGAAGTCTTATTTTTGAAATTGCGAATTCTTCTGAGTGCCACAAAACTCAGACTCCGTACCCTGCTAAACCAAGTTAAACCCAGCCTCAAATCTGGATCTTGATCATGGGAACTGTAAGGTTTCCTAGGTCGGTACTAATTCGCCGGGTCGTAGCAGTGACCATTTGCCCATTTCTGCCTTGAAGCTCTCGCAACCGACCACGTCCCATTCCATATCAACCCCGTCTGCATGGGGACGGATATTGACATTAATCGTGGGTTCGATCGGCTCAAAAGTAGGGGTTTCAGTCAGATGGGGCTGCTGATGCTGAGCTTCTACGGCATTATAGGTGAGGCAGCGATCGACATAGTGACAGTTGATGCAAATACACATAGCGTTACATTTGCTGATTAACTACATTTGCTAATTAAAAATAATTCTGGGGATTGTGGTTAAGAGCCAATCATGGGGAGGTAAAGGTTACGATCGAGGCGATCGGCTTTCTGCTACTCTAACTCAGGCAAAAGGCGGTTAGATTCCCAATTAGGTTGATTTTTGTGTTCATACACGGCTGTCTTTCCCTGCCATCTTCAGCGTTGTCTCCCCAGAATTATCCCTTCAGTTTGGAGTGGCTGCCTCACTCTGCTCATCTGGTGGGAGGAATTGTCCGGGATGCCTTGCTGAAGCGCTATACCCCTCACCAGGATCTGGATTTTGTCTTGCCTGTGGGAGCCGTGGAAACCGCCAAAGCCATTGCCCGCCACTACAATGCGGGTTTTGTGCTGTTGGATGCCGATCGCCAGATTGCGCGAGTGGTGTTTGAGCGGGCGACGGCAGATTTTGCGGCTCAGGTGGGAGATACCCTGGAGGTTGATCTGCAACGGCGAGATTTCACGGTGAATGCGATCGCCTACAATCCCCACACAGATAAGTTAATTGACCCACTCCAAGGCTACGCCGATATCCAGCAAGGGTTGCTGAAAATGATTTCTATCAGCAACTTGCAAGAAGACCCGCTGCGACTGCTCCGGGCCTATCGTCAAGCCGCCCAACTGGGATTCAGGCTTGACCCCGAAACCCAGTCCACAATCTGCCAGCTTGCCCCTCTGCTGGGTGGAATCGCGGCCGAGCGGGTGCAGTCAGAGTTGAGCTATTTGCTCAGCACACCCAAGGGCACCCCATGGCTAAGGGCAGCTTGGCAGGATGGACTGCTGAAAGCCTGGTTCCCCCATGCCAGCGATCGGAGCCTTAGCCAAATTGCTTACATCGATCGCGCCATTGAAGGGTTAAGAACCAGCTATCCAGAATTTGTCCCCTACCTCCATCAGCAAATCCGTGAGAAAGCCAAGACCACAGCGACAAAAGGAGAAGCTTTGCTGTCCCTAGCTAGCCGCCGCACCTGGCTCACCGTTGCTAAACTTGCCTGCTTGGTCGCTGATTCTCCCCAGGCAGAGGCAGAACTACAGCGGTTAAAGTACAGCCGGGCTGAAATCCAAGCTGTGTTAGTCACACTCAGGTTCCTCCCCCTTGCATCCGTGGCTGGCGCTGGCATGACCCGGCGGGAACAGTATGGGTTTTTCCAAGAAGTGGGGGCAGCATTTCCAGCGATCGTCCTCCTGGCTTTAGCTGCTGGGGATGATCCCAGGGAAAAAACTGGGGAGCCGATCGCCCCATTGATTGACCGATTCCTCACCCCAGATGATCCCGTAGCTCACCCAACCCCCTTGCTTTCTGGCAAAGACTTGATGGCGGCACTACAAATTCCCCCCAGCCCTCGCGTGGGGCAACTCCTGGCTGAGATTCAACTGTCGATCGCTGAGGGCAAGATTTCTACCAAAGCTGAAGCGCTGCAACTGGCAAGAGAATTATCAGACCTTATTTAAACTTAGGAGATATCTGAGAAAGATTTTACCCCTGTAGGGGCGAAGCATCCGTCAGACAAGTCCTTGAATCGACCAGAAGTCATTGCCCGGATGCTAAGTGCAAAGCACACGCTACGCGAACGCCCTTCCGGTGCCTGATATAACCTTTTCTGGAAATCTCCTAAACTTCTGCCGAGTCGCCCCCATACTTGATGAGTAGGGCGATCGCCACACTCACTGCCATGATCAAAACCATACTTAAGGCTGAGCCAAACCCCCAATTTTGGGTTGCTCCCAAGAACTGGTTATAAATCAACCGAGCGGCTGTCATGCTGGAAACACCGCCCAATAATTCTGGATCAACAAAATCTCCCAGACCAGTGATGAACACGAGCAAGGAAGCCGCCGCAATTCCTGGTAGCGTTTGCGGAACCGTAACTTTCCAGAAGGTTTGTTTGGGACTTGCGCCCAAGTCTGACGCTGCTTCCAGCAGGCGCAGATCTAGTTTTTCCAAGGAGGCATAGAGAATCAGCACCATGTAGGGTAAAAGGCTGTAGCTCATGCCAATGAACACTGCCAGGCTCAGGTTCACCCAGGAATCAATGATAGGCGTTGCCCATCCTGCACTGTTGGGCAAAAACTTGAGAAAATCCAAAATCCCAGTATTCAGCAAATCCAGTTCGGGCAATCTGAGTGCTTTTAAGACCGTGTTCAGCACACCCGTTGGCCGCAGGATCGTAATCCAGGCATAAGAGCGGAGGAGGGAGGAAGTCCACAAAGGTAGAATAAAGCCCAACAGCAGGAGATTGCGCCACTGCTTGGGCGACATCACCGCAATCCAATAGGCTACGGGAAAGCCAAAGACAATGCAAATCAGGGTAACCCCGATCGCAAACAGGAGCGATCGGCCAATCACACTGACAAAAATCGGGTCAAAAATCTGAGCGTAATTGGGGAACTGAGTCAAAACAGGATTAACGATTCCCCCTGGCTTAATCCCTGGTACCAGACTTAGTTCCAGAATGATCAGCGTTGGCAACACTAGCAACAGCACTAGCCAGAGACCTGCCGGGCCCAACAACAACAGAGGCTCGACCCATCGAGACGCAGGGCGATTTCTCCCAGCACCGGGTACCGCAGCACTATCAGAAGCAGGGACTTGAGTAGACATCGTGGGTTAATTGAGAGGGCAAAGAATTAATCCATCAAGAAAATCTGCTGCGTAGGGAAGGCTTAACTGCCACTCGTCAGCCTCGTCCAGAAGTCGTCATAAACCTTACTAAAGTCGCCCACCAGAGCAATCCCCTCAGAAGCTTTGATGAGCGCTTCAGGGGGAAACAAAATCGGGCTTTCTCGATAGTCTGAGGACAGTTGATCCAGCACGGCTTGATTGGGGCTGGCAATATTTAATCGCTTGTATTGAGCTGCGATGGAGGGTTGCAGCAGGTAGTTGAGCCAAGCGTAAGCGCCACTGATATTCGGAGATGATGTTGGGATCACCATCGTATCTGTCCATAAGGACGTGCCACTCTTAGGGATCACATACTTTAAATTGGGCTGGCTGCTGATGACAGAAAAGGCATCGATCGAATACCCCATCGCCAGCCACAAATCACCACTGACAATCTGATCTTGCCAGGTATCTGTTGTAAACGTTGCTACATAAGGCTTAAGCTCTTTCAGCTTGTTGTAGGCCTGTTCCAGTTCCTTAGGGCTTGTCGAGTTATAGGAATACCCCAACATGCGTAAGGTTGCGCCCATCACCTCCCGCACATCGCTCAGCAAGGTCATTTTCTTGGATAACTTTTCCTTGTTATCCCAGAGATAGCTCCAGTCTTTGGGGCCGTCGGGTAACTTCTCAGGATTGTAAATCAGTCCAGTTGTGCCCCAGCTAATCGGGATGCTGTGACGATTATCGGGATCGTAGTCCGGACTACGGTACCGTTCCAACAACGTATCCAATCCGTTGAGGCGACTGTGATCAAGCTTCTGCAACAGCTTAGATTGCATCATCTTCTTCACCATATAGTCAGAAGGAGAGATCACGCTGTAAGCCGCTCCGCCTCCCGTGAGGACTCTAGCCAGCATGGTTTCATTGTCTGGAAACTTGTCCTGCGGCAAAACCCGGATGCCTGTTTGGGTTGTAAACCCTTCAATCAACGTCTCATCTGCATAGTTTGCCCAAGTGTAGATTCCTACCTGGTCCGACCTGGATTGGCTAGTACCCGATCGCACACTCGCTAGAGTCCATCCACAGCTTGAGAGGGCTAAACCTGAAGCGGCTGCTGCGGAGGATTGAAGAAACTTTCGTCTAGAGTGTCGGCTAGAACGGGAGGATAGAGAGGTTGGAGGCACAGGAGTCAGAGTTTAGAGAGGAAACTTGGGGGAAAAATGAGTTACCTGGGTCACAGTCTAGGGAGTAGTAGTCTACTGAGTCGTTATGGGTTATCAAGTCGCAGTCAGGTTGAGGTTGACGGTGCTGCTCATTATTTTATGCTGCTAGGGCCAAACAATCTACCGAGTCCCAATAGACGTAGACAGGGGTGCTGGGGTCTGGAAGCAGGGCAGCGTCACTGGGTTGCATCACAATGATCCGATCGCCCGATAGAAGTTCCACAACGCAGTGGGTATGCGTTCCCATGTACATGACATGCTTTAACCGCCCAACAAAGCAATTTTCTTGGCGATCGGCCGTCAGGCTCATGTGAATTTTTTCGGGGCGGATACTGACCATGACCTGATCTGGTGTTGCGGAACCTGTCCAGTCCTGGGTAGTCACCGTAGTGATGTGTAATCCCTTAGCCGTTGTAATCTCTACGAAGGTTGGCTCAGCCGTTTCTACCTGTCCCTGGAATAGATTTGTATCCCCGATAAATTCGGCGACAAAAGGAGTGATGGGACGCTCGTACACCTGCTCAGGTGTGCCAATCTGTTCCACCATGCCATTGTTCATCACCGCGATGCGATCGGAAAGGCTGAGGGCTTCCTCCTGGTCGTGGGTGACCATAATAAAGGTCACTCCCAGTTCCAAGTGCAGGTTTGTGAGTTCCACCTGCATTTCCTTCCGCAATTTCAGGTCTAATGCCCCTAGGGGTTCATCCAGCAGCAGCACGGTGGGGCGATTAACCAACGCCCGGGCTAGGGCGACCCGTTGCTGTTGTCCTCCTGATAGTTGGGCGGGAAATCGTTTGGCGAAGGTATCCATTTTCACCAATTTCAGGGATTCTTTGACGCGGTCTTGCACCTCTGCTTTGCCGCGTTTCTTCAACCGCAGACCAAAGGCAACATTGTCCCAAACGTTCATGTGGCTGAACAGGGCGTAGCTTTGAAAGACTGTGTTAACTGGGCGGCGGAAGGGCGGCACGTTGACTACCGATTGCCCCCGGATCATCACTTCTCCCGCAGTTGGCTCTTCAAATCCAGCAATTAACCGTAGCAGGGTCGTTTTGCCACACCCCGACGGGCCAAGGATGCTAAAAAATTCCCCTCGACGAATGCTCAGATCAACACCTCGAACGGCTGTCTCGCCATTAAAGACTTTGAAGACCTTACGCAGTTCAACGTCGAGGTCAGATCCGGTTTTCGTAGACTGTTGGTTCTTTACAGCGGTTTGAGACATAGTGGCGTTCCCTACGTTCCCTGGATGAGAGCTTGGCTGGAGTCTTGTAGCCTTTGATTATTTAGCCTTCGCAAATCTGGTGTTTGCCAGTCTTGTTTTTGATCTGTATTTAAAGCAATTCTCATTTTGCGCTCCTTAAGTCTGCGCGATGAACCCTGCTGGGGTTCCAAGTCTGAATTCGAGCGTTAAAGCGTTAAGTTAAAGCGTTAAATATAACCTTTATTGTATCCACCTAAGTTAAACCAGTAATCAGGAGATTTCCTTGCTTCTATCTTAGATATCCCGCGAATTTAGGTATCCTACAAGGCATCCACAAAAAGTAACCGCTAAAAAATAGTAGATGGGAGATTACAATCTCAATCTTAGGGGTAATGAAGTCAGGCAGCTTTAGTATCTCAGATTCTATTCTACTTAATGCAGAACCAAGCAGACTATACATGACTTCTTTCACCTTGAACTTTCATTTGCTATGAGATAAACGAGCAGGACGGGAGAATGCTAGGGCAGGTTGGCAGAGGTTTCTGATTAGTTAGGATGCTTGGTTTGAGTTTTGAGTAGTGAGTGGATAGCTGTCTGGTGATCTCTGCCAATTTGCTCAGGCTCTGGTCGGGGTTAAGTTAACGTGGGGATCATGGATCGATCGCCCTTCTAGAAACGAGTAGATAACTGACTGTATACTAAGCGACGCGATCGATCCCCATCACCTATGACCTTGACCAAACCCCCATCCGTTGCTCATTACCAAACCCCCCGCACGGTTGGCAGTCCCTACCAATCGCTAATTATTATGCTCTTAGTCAGTGTATTTATGGTGGGGGGCATTGGCAGTCGTTTGGCTTATCTGCAACTCGTAAAGGGTACCCGCAATCGCCAGCTTGCCGATAACAATCGTATTCGGCTCTTACCTAAGCAACCAGAGCGGGGCAGAATTCTCGATCGCGAAGGGAAAGTTTTGGCGGGGAGTCGGCTGTCCCACTCGGTCTATCTTTGGCCCTTAGCCCAGAAGCGATCGCAGTGGGTTGTTACCTTAAAACGTCTGTCACACATTCTCAAAATTCCCGAAGCTAAGCTACGCAAGCGTCTAGAACAGGAGGGCTACAACTCTCCCTATCGGGTACGGATTCAGCGAGGAATTAGTCCGGCTCTGGTGACTGCCTTGGCAGAAAACACAAGCGAACTGGTGGGAGTAAAGGTTGAGGCTGAAGCCGTTCGTTATTATCCCTACGGGGATTTGGCGGCCCATGTTCTGGGATACACGGGCGAAATGAATGATGCAGACTTTGAGAAATTTAAAGCTAAGGGGTATCGCCTGGGAGATGTGATTGGTCAGATGGGTGTTGAGGCAGCGTTTGAGAAGCAGTTGCGGGGAGAGTGGGGTGGACAACAGGTCGAGGTGAACGGGCTGGGCCAAGTGGTGCAAATTCTGGGGGAAAAGCCGTCCTTGGCGGGTAAGGATGTGCAGTTGACGTTGGATATGAATTTGCAAAAAGCAGCGGAGGAGGCACTGGGCGATCGAAAAGGGGCGATCGTTGCCCTCAACCCCAACAATGGCGCGATTCTGGCAATGGTCAGCCGCCCCACCTTTGACCCCAATATTTTTTCCACCCGGATCAGCGATGCTCAATGGGCTAGGCTTCAAGGCGAGGATCACCCCTTTGTCAATCGGGCCCTCCAGGGGTTTCCTCCTGCTAGCACGTTTAAAATTGTGACCACTACTGCTGGGATCGAATCCGGTAAATTTTCTGCTGATACGGTTTTAGGAACCTATCCCTCGATCACGGTTGGCGGGATTCAGTTTAACGATTGGAACAATGCTGGATTTGGCCCCTTGGGCTTTGCCGGGGCCCTTGCCTGGAGCAGTGACACTTTCTTCTACCAAATCGGCATGGGTGTGGGTGACAAAACCCTGATTGATTGGACGCAACGCTATGGCTTTGGGACGAAGACAGGCGTTGAGCTATCGACAGAGGAGGCTGCTGGCTTGGTGCCTAGTGAGGCTTGGAAGCAAAAAATGTTGGCGGAGGGATGGTACCAGGGTGATACCGTTAATATGTCGATAGGGCAGGGATTTCTGCAAACAACTCCCCTGCAAGTTGCTGTGATGTTTGCTGTGCCCGCTAATGGGGGATACCGGATTAAACCTCATTTGTTGAAAGATAATGAAGCTAGTCAAAACTGGCGGCAATCCCTCAACTTGAATCCAGCCACAGTGCGGGTGTTGCGCGAGGGATTGAGACAGGTGGTGACCAGTGGGACAGGGCAAGCGATGAATATGGAAACCCTGCCGCCCATGTCTGGCAAAAGTGGCACGGCTGAGGATTTTGGTCGCGAATCCCATACCTGGTTTGGGGCCTATGGACCAGCGGAAAATCCTCGGATTGTGGTGGTGGCGTTTGGCGAAAATTCTGGGGGCGGCGGCGGTTCCTTTGCGGCTCCCATGGTGCGACAGGTGATGGAAGCATACTTTAGGGGGAAAAAACCAACGAAGGTGAGTGAAATTGAGTCGGTGCCCACGGATTAAGGGGCTTACAGATCAATTAGGCTTCGCCCCTAGAGTGGTACATTTTTCCCGGAAATCTTCTAAAGAAATTTCTGAGAAAGATGTTATCCCTGCACGGGCGAAGCATTCGGGCAATGACCTGCTGGCTAATTCACAGGTTTATCTGCCGAATGCTTCGCCCCTACGTCCCTTGGTATGATCTTTCCTGGAAATAGCCTAAGTCCTCTATGAGTTGGGACTTTGTAGGGGATTGGAGGGAAGGAGGAGGCGTAAAACTGAGAGGCTTAGAATCAGTAGGAACATGACTAAGCCGATCGTGCAGGCATAGCTGTAGTCCAAAGACGTAGTACCAAAGGCATTTTCATACACGTAGTAGACGATCGTTTTGGAGCTGTTGGCGGGTTGTCCTTGCGTCATCACAAACACTTCTTCAAATACCTTGGTGGCAGAAATGGCAGAAATTACTGCCACCAGTAGCAAATAGGGCTGCATCAATGGAATGGTGATGTCCCAATGCTTTCGTAGACCATCGGAGCCATCGATCGCCCCTGCTTCATACAACTCTGCTGGAATTGACTGCAATCCAGCCAAATAAACCACCATGTAGTAGCCCAACCCTTTCCATACCGTGACTGCCATGACGCTGAACAGGGCCAGCTTGGGGCTGGTGAGCCAGGGAATCCCGTCTTTGGAAAGGTGAAATCCTTTGAGAAACTGGTTAAACAGCCCATTCTCAGCGTAGAGCCATCGCCAGGCGATCCCGGACACCACCATCGAAATAATGACAGGGGTGTAGTAGGCAGTGCGAAACCAGCGGATGCCAGGCAGCTTTTGGTTGACGACGATCGCCAATCCCAGAGGCAGGGTGACCAAAATCGGTACGACACAACTTAAGTACACCAATGTATTGCGGAGTGTTTTCCAGAACACCGGATCTTTCCACAAACGACGGAAATTAGCTAACCCAACCCATTTTGGCGGTTGAAATAGGTCGTCGTAATGAGTAAAGCTCAGGTAAAATGCCTGCAATGCTGGGTAGAACACGGTTAAGCTTAAAACCAGCAAGGCAGGCAACAAAAATAAGTAGGGTGTTAGCTGCCGCTGTACCCGGCTCCAATTTTTAGGCGATCGATTTTCCATAGTGCAATACCAGTGCCATCAGTCAGAGGTCGATCGATTCCTTCCAGAATAAGCCGAGATCCAAAAATCGACTGATTTGTAACCCGCAACTAGTGCAGCTTGACAGAAGTTTCTGACCAGTTAGGGGATTGTTTTGAGTTTTGAGTGCTGCCCACTTACTTCTGCCAGCCTTCACTAGTGTTCTGTTAAGAAAATTTTGATGGGTCGAAGACCCACAAAATTTAACTCCAACTAACCTCCCGGCTTTTAGCTACCCGTCAATTAATGATTGACAGACTACTAATTGAAGCGCGTGGGTATTGAAAGAGTCAGAACTTAGAATACTGTAGTGTAAGCGTTTCGCGCGCTCCAGGTACCATGCTTGTCTTGTGAATGGTTTCTGAACGTATACTCCAGATTACTTGTTCTACAACTCAAGGTTTCAGAGCGACTAATTGGGAGATTTCCAGAAAAGTTCATACTAGGCACAGGAAGGGCGTTCGCGGAGCGTGTGCTTTGTACTTAGCATCCGGGCAATGACCTTCTGGTCGATTCAAAGGCTGATCTGCCGGATGCTTCGCCCCTACAGCGTTAACATCTTTCTTGGAAATCTACTTATCAGGGTGACTAGATCTAATGAAGACGAAAAAGCTTTGCAAGCAAGGATTACAGCGGGCAGAACAGGGGGATTATGTGGGCGCGATCGAGCGCTTTGATCAGTTCTTGCAAGAAAATCCCCAGGATGCTGACACCTATTACAATCGCGGACTGGCCTGCTATTGCGCTGGGAACTATCAACAGGCAATTTTAGATTTAAGTCGCTCACTGCGGCTTGACTCCAGCCTCACCAATGCCTACATTAGCCGTGGCAATGCTCAACGGCATTTGGGCAACAACCAAAGGGCGATCGATGACCTCACCCAAGCAATACACCATCACCCCAATCCTGCGGTCTACAACGATCGGGGGCTAGCCTACTCCAACCTGGGCGATTATCCCAGCGCGATCGGCGACTTCAATCAAGCCCTTGCCCTTGATCCCTCCAACCACAAGTTTTACTACAACCGGGGACGGGCGCTGTATTTGTCAGGAGACAAACTGGGGGCGATCGAGGATTTCAACTGTACCCTGGAAGTGAACAGAGATTACACCAAGGCTTACATCAATCGCGGACTGGCCTACCACTACTTGGGCGAGGGACAGCGCGCGATCGGCGACTACAACAAAGCACTCCAGATCGAGTCCCACAATATCTATGCCTACTACAATCGGGGTTGCGCTTGGCACCTGTTGGGCGAGTATGCAGCAGCAATTGCAGATTTCGATCGGGTTTTGCATATTGACCCGAACTACGTTAAAGCCCAAGTGAACCGGGGCTTAACCCGCTATAAATTGGCTGACCACAAAGGAGCCACCGACGACATTGCCGAGGCTCTGCGCCTTGATCCCAAAACCTATGGGCAAGTGACCCAGATTCTAGCTGCGATCGGCACCAGTGCTGCAACAACCCCTCAAGCAACCCCCAATCCTGCCCACATTTATTTCAACACCACCCTCAGTAACCCATGGGAAAAAGGCTCGCAGTCTGCCCAGCCTGCCCTTTACGACGGGGAACTGATGGGAGAATAAATTGTCGGGGATAAACAGGGTGGCGGTACACTGTGAACCTTGACAGGATAGGTTCATTGCTTCTCAGCGAAAGCCAATGAATCCCCACTGCATGATCCCGATCGTCAAATGCCCCAAAGACTATCAGGCATTTCGGATTAATCCCCACGATACGAATCGATTGGCGATCGTCTTCGATTCTGTAATGGCCAATGCCTCCCTAACTGTGTGTGTAGAAATCTTTGATGTGGGGGGTAAAACGCCGCCCAATCGCCATCAAAACGCCGTGGAAATGTTTTTTGTCCTGAAAGGAGAAGGACAGGCGACCTGTGATGGTAAAGTGGTGCCGATCGCAGCGGGGGACAGTGTGCTGGTGCTACCAACAGGCACCCATGCGATCGAAAATACAGGGACAAGCCGTCTCTATGCCCTCTGCATTATGGTACCGAACGAGGATTTCACAGAGCTAATTCAAAGAGGCATTCCCGTCAAACTAGACGACGAGGATTTAGCCGTGCTTCAAAGGCTGGAGTCCTCACCCCTGATATCTAAACTGCAAAAGTAAATATTTTGATGCGTCTCAACCAACATTTAAGACACCAGGAATAAGATTAGTTAAGAAATAAGACTGGCGATCGATATTTAGCGTCATCTCCAGTAATTAAGAAATCACTAACTAAGGCGATGTGCAACTTAAAGTCTGCCCTCATTCCCCAGCCCCTTCTCCCAGGGGGAGAAGGGGAGCCGATCCAAATCTTAGCCCCTCTCCCCTTTTGGGAGAGGGGTTGGGGTGAGGGCGGTTCGGGAAAGTTGCACATCACCTTAACTAAGAAACTACTAGCTAAGAAGCACAGGCGATGTGCAACTAATTTGCCTACCCTTTGGGAAGCAAGCTATATTCCAATCCTGCTTCCTAAAAAGATTGGCTCTTAGATATTTCTGGTTCCTCTTCTGACGAGAAAAGTCCAGGGGGCAGAATTAGCAAGTGTTTCAGGAAAATTGCACACTACCTAAACACATCGTCAGGGCAGTTATTTCTTGAATTCATTAAACGAGTTTCAGTTTATTTAATTAATTGGATAAAAGTGAGGAGACCATGGAAACACTAGCATTTATTTACACTTATGTTATTTACGAAGATCAAAGCTCAACGCCTGAGCCGATGAGTGAACCGTTGAGTGGCACTCGCCCCCGGTGCGCTCAGCTTGGCTTTGCCAGCGCTGCCTTGGCACTCACTCTGCTCAGTGCAATTCCAGCCCGTGCGATCGCTGCTGTACGACGCGGCGATAAAGGCGTGGCGGTGACAGAGGTGCAACGCGCTCTGCTCAACAAAGGACACAATCCTGGCACGATCGATGGCGTTTTTGGTGGACAAACTCAGTACGCAGTCATTCAGTTTCAAAAACAGCGCGGGCTACCTGCCGATGGCATCGTTGGCCCCTCAACCGCCCAAATTTTAGGAATCAGCACCCCCCCCACTACCCCCAGCGGGGGAAGTGGTTCCACTGCTACACCAACAACGGGTTCAGTACGCGTAACCGCTACCAATGGAGTGAATATCCGCTCTGGCCCAGGCACCAACTATGCCCGTGTTGGTGGATTGCCCTTCAACACGGTTATCGCCACTAGCAGCAGCACCAATGGCTGGTACAAAATTGCTGACGGCTGGATCTCTGCCTCCTATGTGAGTGGCACCACTGGCGGCACCAACAATGGTAACAACAGCGGCGCAGGAACTAAGAGCAATGCTGGCACGATTCAAGTGGCAACAAATGGAACTCCCCTCAATGTTCGTTCAGGTCCCGGCACTGGTTACACTGTCCTGACCACCCTAAGCAACGAAACAACTGCTGCAACCAATGGTCGTACTTCAGGGGGCTGGACTCAGCTTGCCAAGGGAGGTTGGGTGGCATCCCAGTGGGTCACCGCTCGTTAAGAACCATGGATGAAATAACATCCCATATCACTGAATATTCCCTTTGAATATTCCCTATGCGGGGAGTTCATGTAAACTTTAATTCGACTACCCTTTTCCCCCAGGAAGAAGAGGCTGGGGAAAAGGGTAGACCTAACATCAGGAGTCTGAGTCGTCATAAACGATCGCAGGTTGCATTGGCGGTTGCATGGAGCATTTGCCCAGCACATCCTCCAGTCTTAGGACTCACTTGCCTAGCTAGTAGTCTGTCAATCATTAATCGACGGGTAGCTGAAAGCCGGGAGGTTAGTTGGAGTTGAATTTTGAGGGTCTTCGACCCTCAAAATTTTCTTGGCAGAACATTATCACAGGCTGATAGAAATAACTGAGCAAAACTCAAAACTCAAAACTATCCCCCCAACTGGTCACAAACTTCTGCCAAACTGCACTAATTCATCTCATCTAGCTTGATGCGGGGATCGACAGCCTTGAGCAACAAATCTGCCAGTAAGTTACCAACGATCAACATCACTGCCCCAATCATGAGGCTAGCCATGACGAGATAGAGATCCTGAGCCGTCACTGCTTGCAGAATTAAGCGCCCCAACCCTGGCCAATTAAAGAAAAACTCAGCAATAAAGGCACCGCCTAGAAGACTGGAGAACTCAAATCCCAGGAGAGTAATCAGAGGGTTCACCGCGTTGCGTAGGGCGTGAATATAGATGACGCGATTTTCCGGCAACCCCTTTGCCCGTGCTGTCTGAATATAGTCTTGGCGGAGAACATCTAACAATTCGCCCCGCATGATGCGTTGAAGTCCGGCAAAGCTGGTGACACTTAGGGCGATCGTCGGCAAAATCATATGCCAGCCAACATCCAATAGTTTGCCGATCGGAGTTAAATCGTTATAGTAGATGCCCGTCATGTCACCGACAGGAAATAGCGGAGAGGTGTTTTGAGCAAAGATGAGGAGCAGCAAGGCAGTGATAAAACTGGGGAATCCTTGCCCCGTATAGCTAACAACTTGCAAGACGCGATCGACCCACCGATTTTGCTTCACCGCTGCCACAATGCCCAGTGGGATCGCGATCGTCCACGTCACAACCAACGAAGAAATCGCCAACAGCAGCGTGGCAAACACCCGCTCTCCCAAAAGCGAAGACACCGGACGCTGATAGGCAAAGCTCAAGCCGAAATTACCCCTGGTAACAACCTGAATCAGCCAGTTCCAATACTGCACAAACTTGGGCTTGTCGAGGTTGAATTGTCGCCGTAGTTGTTCGATCGTCTCCGGCTTGATCTTAGGGTTCTCCCGCAGTTTATCCAGGTAATCGCCCGGAGCAAGTTGAATGATCGCAAAACAAAGGGCAGACGCAAGAAACAAAGTCAACAGCGCCTGCAACACCCGCTTCACAACATAGATTGTGGCTTCGCTGGTGATAAGTCCCACAAACCATCGCCACGCTGTCTGTAGAGGTTGGTTGCCAGGAGGAGTTTCAGATAAGGTCATGATTCTTACTCGATCGTCGGGTATTTCATTGTAGAGCGGGCGGTGTGGGGCGGGCCGCTTGAGTCTTTAGCACCAATATCGCAACGGGTGCATCTCACTTTTGCAGATCTCCGATCCGCCCACCCTTCGGGAAGCAAGCTACATCCCCAACCCTTCTCCCTAGGGAGAAGGGAGCCGGAATTCAAAGTCCTTCTCCCTAGGGAGAGGGATTTAGGGTGAGGGTGGATCGGGCGGTTGCAAAACTGGGATGCACCCTATCGCAACTCGTCAAAACCTGTTGCTAAATCGCATTAGGAGATTTCTGAGAACGATTTTACCCTTGTAGGGGCGAAGCCTCCGGCAGATAAGCCCTTGAATCGACCAGAAGCTAATTTCCCGGAGGCTAAGTGCAAAGCACACGCTCCGCGAACGCCCTTCCGGTGCCTGGTATAAACTTTTCTGGAAATCTCCTTAGTACTCGATCAGAGTCACGATCGGCACATCAGGTAAGCGCTTCCGCCCAGCAAGTGCCTGTAATTCGATCACAAAAGCAAAACCTACCAACGTGCAGCCCGCTTTTTCTATCAGTTGAGCCGTGGCACTAGCTGTCCCTCCAGTAGCGATTAAATCATCTACGATCAGCACTCGACTACCGCTGGGCAGCGCATCTTGATGAATTTCCAGGCGATCGGTGCCGTATTCCAACTCATACTCCACAGCATAAACGGCTGCGGGAAGTTTGCCCGGCTTACGCACCGGAATAAACCCAATCCCTAGCTCATAGGCGAGGGGAGTGCCAAAGATGAAGCCCCGTGATTCCATGCCAACAATGTAATCGGGTGCAAAGTCCCGACATTTTTCTGCTAGAGACTTAATCGTGTACTGTAATCCCTCAGGATTTCTTAGGAGCGTAGTAATGTCACGAAATAAAATTTCGGGCTGTGGAAAATCGGGGATGTCGCGGATTAAAGACTTTAGATCCATAGGGGGTTCAATGACGATCGCTCAAAAATTAGGGACTTTCGGTAAGAGTATCTTTCCACAGTTTGATCAACCCAAGCGTTACCCACGACCCAAAACCTTAGAGATTTCCACAAAATTCGCCTGCCTTGTTAAACAACTTCAAGTCACACCTATGATTTAAAGGTGTTTGATTTACTGGGTGCTGTGCCTAGCCGTTAGCTGCGATCGATGGGAAGCCCAATCAGCAAAGAGGCTTTGGCGGGCATTATGCAAATTCTGTTGGTTCATCTATCAAACCTATCTGAAAATCCGTTAGAATACTTACCCTGTCTAGGGTAGAGTGAAATTTTAGGGTTGTTTAACTCCAAGGCAACTTAAGTAAGCTAATTCAACCCATACAAGCGATCGCACTCCAAACGCTGGATTGCCCACTCCGCATCCTGAACTCTGCACCACTCATTATTCCTTACCTGCTGAAACTCTATGCTGCTGAAATCTACGACCCGCCATATCCGCATTTTTGCTGCTGAAGTCACAGACGACGAGCTGATCCCCAGAGAAGATGTATTGACCCTGGATGTTGACCCCGATAATGAGTTTCTTTGGAATGAAGCTTCATTGCAAAAGATCTATCGCAAATTTGACGAATTGATCGTTGCCAACGAGGGAGTGGAACTAACTGAGTACAATTTGCGTCGAATAGGTTCAGATCTGGAGCACTATATACGATCGCTTCTTCAAAGTGGCGAGATTGGCTACAATCTCGACAGCCGTGCCTTGAACTACAGCATGGGGTTACCTCAAGTTGTGCCTAACTAGACGCATAAATCTAGACTCATAAATCTAGACGCATAAATTTGGGATGTAGGTGAAGGTAAGGTGGCTGTACGGGATGTTGGGAATTTTCCCCAAACCTTGCTACAGTATCAAATTCGTTATCTTTAAGTTCTATAGAATCAGGGTAACTACTCAGGCTGCCCTCACCCCAACCCCTCTCCCAGAGCGGGAGAGGGGCTAAGACTTGAGTTCGGTTCCCCTTCTCCCTGCTTGGAGAAGGGGCTAGGGGATGAGGGCTGTTCGACTTTCGGCAAGAGTCTGAGTAGTTACGAATCAGGTCTATTGAACTGAGTTCAACCATCCTCTCAAATCTAGGCGTTTCGTTTTAAGTTAGGGCAAGGCTATGGCTAAACGGAGTCAGTCCTCCTTCCGTCGAATATTGCTCTCTCGCATTTTATTACTCAGCATTCCTGTATTGCTGCTTGGGGAGGTCGTTACCTATCGCAAAGCGCGCTCTGCTTTGCTGGAAACATCTCGTCGTAATTTGACTGAGAGTGCGGTACGAAAGGGGAGAGATATTCAAGAAGCAATCTCCGCACTGCAAAAAAACTTGCTGTTGGCTAGCGAAGCCATTGAGTTGAAGGCAGATCCAGGAACGGCTCAAACATTTTTAAGTCGGCTTCAGCAGGACTTACTTTCCCCGATCCAATGCATTCAGCTAGCCGCAATACAAACTGGGCAACCGATCGCTGATACTTGCACTCCCTCTACCCAAACCAACTCTGAGCAGGCAATTCCTTCCCAAAGTCAGTCTGCTCAGCGCCTCCATACTCAGCTTTGGTCACCTAAACACCAAGCTTTCCTCAAACGAGCGGCTGTTTACATTACACCTGCCCGCAATGCGCTAGAGCGCAGCCAAAATAACTCCGACAGCCAACTCAGGCTGATTTTGAGTGTCCCTGTTTATAGCCAAACGGGGGAACTTCGCGCAGTGTTGAGCATTCAGACTTCACTCCATCAGCCAAATAATGACCAACCAGGATCTTTGTCGGGTTCTACAGTCGTTATTGACCAAAATGGCACGATTCTGGCACATCCACAGGTTAACTGGATCGATCGCAACATTATCCAAGAGGATGACGCTATTCGCCTCCAAGACATCGTCACTAATGCCTTAGAGACGGGTAAGCCTGACGTGCGGCATTTGTTCAACTTTGAGGAAAAGCGCGGGGAATGGCTAGCGGGCTACAGTCCTATTCAGGTACCCATTTCCGGAGAGCCAAACTATAGATGGGTTGTTTTAGCCGTCACTCCGCTAACGAATGCACTTTATGGCTTGGAGGAAATTCAACAAATCCTTTACACGTTGACGCTGGGACTCGTGGCGACGATTTTGCTGGCGACGTTGTATGTGGCTCACGACCTCTCTCTACCCTTGGAGCAATTGGGCAACTACGCCCTGTGTATTCAGCAACGACATCGCAACCGCCTTGAAGGAAAAGACATCAAGTTAGAACTCCATGCTCCTGAGGATGAGTTATCTGCCTCAGACTGTTCTAACTTTGAACAAGCTCCCAAGGATTTTAAAATTTGGGAGATGAATCAGCTAGCCGTCGCCCTTGACAGCATGGTGAAGCAGTTAGAGGAGCGGGCCCAAGAACTGGAAACGGCATGGCGCGAAGCAGAGGCAGCCAATCGGCTCAAAAGTGAGTTTTTGGCTAATACATCCCATGAATTGAGAACGCCGTTGAATGCCATTATTGGTTGCTTGCGTTTAGTGCGGGATGGCTGCTGCGACGATCGGGAAGAGGAGGTTGAGTTTCTGCAACGGGCAGATGAGGCAGCCATCCATTTGTTGAATGTGATTAATGATCTGTTGGATATCGCCAAGATTGAATCGGGGACGCTCTCGATTACGATGGAGCCAATTAATGTACATCATCTTGTCGCGGAAGTGATTAATCTCCAGTCCGTTCACATCCAACAAAAAGGGTTGAAGTTGGTGTTACCCGATTTAACACAGCCGATCGATGTCTTGGCAGATCCGGCCAAGCTGAAGCAGGTGTTGCTAAATGTAGTTTGTAATGCTGTTAAGTTTACGGAGCAAGGTCAGGTGGCGATTGAGACCTGCATTGAAGCGGTGCAGCCAGGGAAAGCCAATGGCTCTAGTGCTAGTCTCTCTGGGCGGCAAGTCGTGGTTACTATTCAGGACACAGGAATTGGAGTTGATCCAACCCAGCAACCTAAATTATTTCGCCCTTTCGTGATGGCTGACGGCTCATCAACCCGCAAATATGAAGGGACAGGGCTGGGACTAGCCATTTCCCGCAGTTTGATGGAATTGATGGGCGGCACTATCACCCTACATAGTGCTGGGAAAGACCAGGGTACGACCGTTGCTGTGGTGTTACCTGTGATCGAGGCGATATCTGACTCCCACCCTGCCCCTGTTGCAGAGGATGCCTCACTTTCAGCTACGGCAGCGATCGATCGTCCTACAAATCCTCGTTTGGAAACCCGTCAAGCATAAATTTTTAAAGTAACTACTCAGCCTACCCTCATCGTTCGGCTGAGCGCTCACGTCGAAGTCTAAATCCCTCTCCCTAAGGAGCTTGTCATTACCAACATCTCTTAAAAAGCTTGGAGGGTGTCTGATAAATGCCCTAGACCTTGCACTCGCCCCCTTTTCATGTATGCCTGAAAGGCTTTAAGGCCCCAATTCTGGGGGACTTCGATCTCAGAACCCCCAGAATTGGGGGGCAGGGGGGCGGTTCGGGCGACAATTTGGGCCTTCTGAGAGGTCTAGAATTCACATTTTTGAAAAATCTTCGATTTTTCAAAAATGTTGGTAATGACAAGCTAAGGAGAGGGACTTCAATCTGGCTCCCCTTCTCCCAGTGGGAGAAGGGGCTGGAGGATGAGGGCGGCTTGACATTGAGTTAGCAGCCTGAGTAGTTACCTTTTAACCAACAGGTTAAGAGAACCATAGCGTCCCAGCGGAAATCCTTCACATAAAGCGCTGCAACACCTCTGCTGTTGCCTTGCCGGTTTTCTCCCAGCTAAATTGCTGCGCCCTAGCTAAGCCCCGCTGCCGCAAGGTTGCTCGCAATTGACTGTCTGCTGCCACCTGCGCCATCGCGTCGGCGATCGACTCCACTCGATAGGGATCGACTAGAAGTGCTGCATCGCCCGCAACCTCTGGCATGGATGCCAAATTTGAGGTGATGACGGAGGTGCCACAGGCCATAGCTTCCAGGACAGGCAATCCAAATCCTTCCCAGAGGCTAGGAAAAACAAGGGCGATCGCTTGATTGAGCAGCTTGGGCAATTCGGTGTAGGGAATATAGTTCAAAAACTTGATGTGATGGGATAGATTGAGGGCTGTAATTTGCCTCACTAATTGCGGTTGATAGCGGCGATCGATCGGCCCTGCTAACCATAATTCTTGCTCTCCATGCCCAGGCAATGAGGCGAAGGCCGAAATGAGGCGATGCAAGTTTTTGTAAGGTTCACACCGACCTAAGTACAGAAAATAGTTTTGGGTCGGTAAGTCCAGAAATTGAAAGTGGTTAGTGTCATGGGACAGCAAAATTGGTGTGATTTTATGACTTGAAATGTGCAAAAAATTTGTGATATCTGCTGCCGTCGCAACTGAGTTGCAAATAATATGTTCAGCCTGGCGTAAAACGCTAGGAATGTAATAGCGATAATAGGGTGTAAGGAGAGAGAAACGTTTAGGAAATCGCACTGGAATCAGGTCGTGCATCATCACTACCGATCGGCAGTCTGAGAATAACGGAATCTCAGGAAGAGGAGAAAACAACAGGTTGGCATTCTGTTGTTTGTAAATCTGAGGAAGTTGAAATTGAGTCCACTGCAACCGCGATAAATGACCCTTCATCCCCTCCTCTGGAGTCTTGCCTGGTGGGATGAAATGGCAAGTGTAATCGGGAAAAGATTGTGCCGTCAGCAGAGTGGGAACCAGCGGTTTTAGATAGGGCAGAATGTTTAGTGTATACGTGCTAACCCCCGTAGGTTTAGCCATTAGAAATGAGCCATTAATGAGTAAGGGATGCAGCATTAACTAACGGGATTCCTGGGATTTGAAGAGCATCCAGCGCACAAATGTTTGCCAGCCTTGCCACTTACCCAACGCAGAGGGCCGATCGCTTGGTAAGAGAACGATCGCGCCAAACAGCAGGTAGATTAAATTCAATAGCACAGCTAGAGATGTCCCATGCTGACTGAGAAAATATAGCTTACTAAACGTGGCGTAGCGGAACTTTTGCCGTTGATTTCGCTGCGTAATTGCAGAAACAGCATGGGTCACCAACACAGCATCGGTCACAGCAATTCGATAGCCTTGCTGATAGTAACGCTCACAAAAGTCACTATCTTCATAATAGAGAAAGTAATGGGGATCGAAGCTGGGACAGTGGTTGAAGGCAGCTAAATTGATGATGAAACTGCATCCTGAAACCCAACGACAGGCTATTGTTTTCCCCTGAGATGTAGAGAGGGAATCTAGAGATAATTGGGGTTCATTGAACTGACTCTGATCCGTATGTTTTAAGGAGCCAACCCATGGATCAAAAGTACCTCGATCGAACCAAATGTTTCCCTGAGTATCCCTAATTCTCGTGCCCAAAATAGCGATCGAATTATCGTGATTTAAGCACTGTTGCACTTCGGAAATCGCCCCTAAATCCAAAGTTGCATCAGGGTTAATTAACCAAATCACTGCTTGGGGATCAGCATCATAAACTGTCTGAATGCCTAAATTACAAGCCATCCCAAACCCTAGATTTTTTCCAGCTTCCATGACCGTAACATGGGAAAATTTTGACCCGATCGCCTGAATAGAGACATCATCAGGAGAGTTATTAATGACGAAAACCTGATATGTCTGCTGACTGTCACTTGCCGCAGTAATAGAACCCAATAATTCTTCAATCAAACGGGTCGAATAGTAGTTAACGGTAATGAAATAAATCACAAACAGAAAGGATGATCCAACCCTATATTTTTAGACGATCGCCTGACCCGTAAAACACCGATCGCCTATCCTTGCAGCGCTCCCTGCATCAACGCAGTTTGCACCGATCGTCCCAACGCCTCAGCCTGGGGTCGAGCCGTCTCAATGTCTCCCAGCGGTTCGATGGGAATGAGAATGGCCACTGCCACCCAAGGTAGACGGGAGCGCTGGAGTTGCGTGAGGCGATCGGCCCAGTACCAATGACTGGGAGCGGGGTGTCCCCCCGTTGTCCAGGCATACCATTGCACCACAGCATAGGTTTGTCGCTGGTTCCAGGCCCGAAAAAAGTTAGCTTCTACGGGTTGAATGGCAGGTTGAGAAGCACTACTGGGCACTCTTGCAATGAATTTGAGCCGTTGCTCTGAGTCTTGCTGCCATCGCTGAGCGCTGCTAATGTCTGTCCACTCCACTTGCGGCTGGCTCTTATTACTGTCTTGGGGCAATAGAAGCAGCATTGCCTTTGGGTCTGTGTTAGTAGGGTCAGCAGATTGAGGCGCGATTTCTTGCAAAGACCATTTGTGTCCGCCGATCGTCACTTCTTTTTGAGTCACCGATCGCCAACCAGGAACGTTCACACCCGTCTGACGGATACTCTTAAGCTGTTTTAAGGTCGCCACAGTCAGCGGCTGTTGCCAACTCCAATGTCCTCCCTTGAGGTAACCTGGAACTGCTCCCAGCCCAATTATCACTAGCAGGAATAGCAAAACCAACATCCTGGACAGCGGTAAGCGTTGCAGAGCTTTCGGCAAAGGAGTCATAGTTTGGCAGATAGAATTTAGTCGTCGATCGCGTCTTGGCTTAGAGCAGGCACCTCATCGGCAACAGGAACAGATTTTTCAGGAAACAGTTTCTCAATCCCAATCAACAATGGAATCAGTAAACCCAGCATACAGGCAGAATAGACATCTCCGCCCCAGCCTTCATGCAACCACTCAAATGCCGATTCTCTACCTGTGCCATGAAAAAAGGTCAGGAGCGTGTTGCGAATAACGTTGGCTGTGACACTGAGAACCGCGCCACCCGTGAGCAGGGAAATTGTTCGGCTCCGAGAAGAAATATCATCTCGCCAATACAGCAACATTAATCCGACATAAAGCGTAGTAAACAACATCTTCAAGCCCGCACAGTAGGGGGCAACTTCCACAATCTGATCATTCACAAATAGGGAAATTCCCTCTACACGAACATTCAGAGCAAATTGGTTGAGAATGAACCCGGCTGTAGCTGCGATGAAGTGTTGCAGCGGAAGAGTGAAAGGGGCAATTAAGTAGGGAATTTCAGTGGGGGTTGCCAAAGCCACAAGCAGCAAGGGAAACGCTTGTAGTCGCAGTCCAGCGGGACCTTTGAGCCAAAGGCATAACCCGATCAGCACCAAGGGAAAAGATGGATTGACAAAATCAGGCAACCCAATCAAATACAACCCGCCCCCCAACAGGAGCAACACGGCTCCTAAAGGATGGGGATGGCTCGGCAGCCTGCGCCAGTAAGTGCGATTCGTCCAACAAATATAGGCAGCAAAGGGTAACCCAATTAAGCCGTGGCTAAAATATTCATGCTCAATACTAATGTCCTTTTTGATCCAACCTTCGCACCAATGCAGGATGATGGGGGCATAGAGAATCGCTAGCAAGCCCAAGGTGGCTGTGTCTAGGATAGGTTGATCGATAATGGCGGGAACTTTACGCCCAACTTGCATCGGTTAACTCCTGAATTAATCTCATCAAAACCAATTTTGGTGAAAGGACGATCGTTCCCATCCTATCCTGCCTCATTTAAAAGATCGGGTTTTGGAAAGTCGGGTTGCGGCATTCCGATCGCCCGCGCCAGAGCCGCCACAACCTGGTGAACTTGCTCCAGGGTCATTCCTGGGAACATTGGCAGGGACAGAATTTGGTCAGCCAGTGCCTCAGTGTAGGGGAAATCTCCAACGCCATAACCCAGATACTGAAACGCTGGTTGGAGGTGGCAAGGAACGGGATAGTGAATACCAGTCTGGATTCCTTGATTTGCTAAGTCCTGCTGCAATGCTTGGCGATCGGGTAGTCCTGCTTCTGCGAGGCGCACTACGTAGAGGTGGTAGACGTGGCCCCGATCGCTGTGATTCTCCAACGGAAAAATGCCCTTAGCAGCATAGGGTTTCAGTAACGCATCATAATGCTGGGCAACTTCATAGCGTTGTTGGTTCCATGCAGCCAAATGAGGCAATTTCACTTGCAATACAGCGGCTTGCACCGTGTCAAGGCGGCTGTTAACTCCATACTCTGTGTGGATATATTTGCGGACGGCCCCATAATTTCGCATAGAACGAAGGGACTGAGCGATCGGTTCATCCTGAGTCACCACCATGCCCCCATCCCCCACAGCCCCCAAGTTTTTACTAGGGTAAAAGCTAAAGGCGGCGGCAGTGCCGACGGAGCCAGCCCGATAGCCCTCTCGTTCTGCCATGTGAGCTTGGGCTGCATCTTCAAACATGAGTAAGTCGTAGGTGCTAGCTAACTCAAACAGATGACTGGGCGAAACCATTTGCCCATAGAGGTGGACGGGGATCACAGCCTTGGTTTTGGCAGTGATGGCCCGCTCCACCGCCTTCAGGTCTATCAAGGCTGTTTGAGGGTCGCAGTCCACTAAGATTGGGGTTGCCCCAGTTTGCACAACTCCGATCAAGGTGGCAATGAAGGTATTTGCTGGGAGGATGACTTCATCGCCGATCGTGATGCCGCAAGCCCGCAACCCTAGGGCGATCGCATCGGTTCCACAAGCTACGCCCACGCCGTACTGCACCTGGCAAACGGCCGCAAATGCCGCTTCAAACTCTGCCACCGATGCCCCTAAGATGAAATCACCTCGCTGAAGCACGCCATGCATGGCTTGATCAATTTGTGCTTGCAGAGGTTGATGCTGAAAGCTGAGATCAACAAACGGAACGACCACTGTGTTACTACCCATAGACTATAAACTGGTTTTAAGCGCTGTCTTTTGAGCGCTAGTGAGGTGCGTGAACTCGATCGTCCTATCCCATTTATCGACGAATTTCTCAGACTTGCCTACGGTACAACTGTAAAGAGTTGGTAAAAGCTCTTAAGGTTTAATAAATGTTTAGCAAACTGACCTTGCCTACCTGTCCCTATCGTCCAACCCTAGCTCTGTGAATTACGAAACATGGATTATGAAACGGCTAGTAACTTTTTAATCCGCCAAGGACTGGCCAGCGAAGATGATCCCAATGCCTTTTTAGTCCGACTCAGCCAGGGAAAACCGCCCGTGCCTGGACAAGTCACGTCATTGTTATTGTCTTTGAAAGTGGTGTTTGAAGGACTGAAGGGTGCTGAAACCCTCGATCGCCAATTGATCTATGCCCTGTACCTGCTCGCGTCCGAGAGCCGTCAGCAGTTCGAGACCCAGCGAAGATTAGGCGTGGTTTGGCCTCCCTTGCTGGATGAAGACTTGACTCGCATTGCCACTACGGTGAAAAGTATTCTGGCTGACGATTGGCAAGGGCTTTAAACCAAACGGGAAGAGCTTTAAGGAGGCTTGTGAGAAGGATTTTACTCCTGTAGGGGCGAAGCATTCGGGCGAAAGCTCTAGCACTCAATCAGATCCTTTTGCCGAATGCTTCGCCCTTAGTAAATCTCGAACTTCTGCAACTTATTTAAGTCCTAATCCTAAGTAGGTTATTGGTAACCAATTCTTAGCTATTTTACAAGCGTTGCCGTAGTTCGGCTTCCAACTTTTGCACATCCGATTTGAGCAGAACCATAACCTGTCCTGTGTAAGCAACGTTAGGTTGAGTTTGGGCAATCTCTAACCAGTAGGCGTAACGATCGCCCATTCTGAGTTCTCCCTTAATTGAGGCAAGCAGAGGCGTGACCTGATTTTGTGCTTGGGAAAGGGCTGGTTGGTTGGGATAGCCATAGACCACCCTGGAACGGGCGTAATCTTGATAAATCCCTACCCCATAAATGATCCGCAGTGATTCTTCCAATCGGGGGCGAGTTACGCCATTAATCATGTCGAATAGGGAAATTTGCTCAGTGCGGATAGTCTCTGATGTGGTGGGGAACGCCACTCTACCGGGTGGAAAGACCGAGGCTTGAAAGGTAAATCGCTGAGCAGCCGTATCTGTTTTACGCACCAGCAACTTCTCGCCGCTGGCAGGACGGAGCGTGGGATGTCCCTGAATCCAAGCGGCTACTGCATCGGCTGATTCTCCAGGTAATGCCATGGCCCGATCGCCAGCAATCAACAGTCCCAACACTAACATCGACCCTAATCCAATCCTACGCATGGTGACCCTCTTCTAGAATTATCTTCATAAAGTAAATAAAAATCGGACGTGTCTGAAAAATTTCTAGAATCCTGCCGTTTCCTAGTATGACCTTCTCTAGAAATCTCCTAGGATAAAACGCATTTTCTAAGCTTATCCACTGCCCATAAATATAGACCAGTAGCCCTAAACTGCTTGATGAATTTACATAGTAAATCTCACTAAAACTCATTGCTCTAGTATCAGCAATTTCCCCTTAAAAATATCAAGGTTTGGTAAATTTCTCGGAATTCCACCCAGCAATTACGCAAGATTTATGTATCGGCTTTGCCCAGGTTTAAGTATGGAGACTTTCGTGTCAATCCATAGGCGCTTATTTACGTGTTTTTAAGTGTAGAAATTCATCCAGTGCCATCACCATTGCCGGCGACCAACGACGCACATCTTTAACCCAGGCAATGTCTCGATAGCGTGGATCTAAGCCCACAGCGGATACCCACTGGCTCTCAGCTTCGCCCTGCTTACCTTGTGCCCAAAGTGCTGCTGTCAATGCTGCCCGCATGTCTGCAAAGCGGGGGTACTTACGCACTAGGTTTCGCATGGTTCTGACTGCTTCATCAGTTTGATCAACTTGGTACAACGCTAGGGCATAGTTGGCAAAGGCAAAGGCGTAGTCTGGTGCAAGTTCTGTTGCATGGCGATAATCGTCGATCGCCTCCTGCCAGTGTCCTAGCCCAGCTTTCGCATTGCCACGATTGTTAAAAGCTGCTGGGTCATTGGGATCAATCTCCAGCACCCGGTTGTAGTCGTCGATCGCTTCCTGCCATCTTCCTAAGCCTTCCAGTGCAGTACCTCGGTTCAAATACGGGTCAGGGGCACTGGGGGCAAGGGCAATGGAGTGTTCGTAGTCTTCGATCGCCTGCTCCAACTTGTTTTGGCTGACTCTGGCATTGCCCCGATTACTCCAAGCAGCAGCATTTTCAGGGACTTGCTCGATAATTTGTGTCCAGTAACCCTCAGCCGTAGCAAAGTCACCCCGGTTAGTTGCTGCAAATGCTTGCCCAAATAGCACTTCCACATTTGGCATTTGCACATTTGGCATTTGCACATTTGGCACTTCTACAGGTGTGGTGTCGCCTTGCCCCTCTGCCCAACTCCCAGGGGCGAACCCAAACCAAATTGAGCAAACAAGAACCAAAACACTAAATGCAGTCAAAATCAAACGCATTGGACTAAACATCAAAAGTGGGTTTATAAAGTTTGTGCTGATTGCCAATCAAGCAATTAAGGGGCGAAGGGATAGCGCAATTGCTTGGTTGGCAAAGATTACAGTCAACTTATCTCAATCTGTTCAATGAAGATGTCTCATAAAAAAGAACTCTGAACAGCTAGAGCAAGTACCAAAATCTTTGCCCTAAAAGCGTCTTCAGAGTTCCTACCAATTAAATTTACTCAAGTTTAGATGCGTTAATTGACATCATTAACCAATGTCAATCGGCAGCACTGAGTGCGACACTCCAAACTATTAAGTAGAAGATCCTAGACCCACATAGGAGCCATAGAAAAAGATACCCAGAATTGTAATTAGACCCAAACCAACAATAGTTGCAACAACCCATAGGGGAATTCGTCCAGTTCCAGACATACTTTTCACCTCCTAATTCAAATATTTAACGGACGTACAGATGGAGGGCACGATCGCCCAGAAAAACCTCAATTAATCTATTAATTGAAAAAATAACTTGAAAACAGAATGCCCAAGACAAATACCAATAACAAGCCTAAGTAGAGTGATGTACGGTTCAACTCAACAGGCTGCTTGTTAGGATTGGGAGTCCGATTTTGACGCATGGTTCAGATCCCCTATCGTTGAATAAATTGCATTGCAGCGATCGCACCCAAGAAGAAAATTGTCGGAACAGCAAGTGTATGCACAGCAAGCCATCTGACCGTAAAAATTGGGTAAGTGATGGGTTGATTTGGAGAATTTCCAGTCATAAATTTAAACTCAAGTTGAAAGAACTAAAATGCTGTTGGTTGACCATTGTCTCTGAACTTAACGAGGAGATTCAGTAAACTGATCAACCTGCTGCTTTGCCTCGAAGCGGTCACTCACGATCGGCACTTCTTGACGCTGCTGAGTGAAATATTGGTCAGGGCGAGGCGTACCAAACGCATCGTAAGCCAAGCCTGTTTGGACAAACAACCAACCTGCAATAAACAAGGCTGGAATTGTCACGCTGTGAATAATCCAATACCGAATACTTGTAACAATGTCCCCAAACGGGCGCTCTCCAGTTGAACCGCTAGCCATATTAAACGCTCTCCTTCAAAACAATTAATTTAATCTATTGTCTTTGCTTATTTCCTATCATACGAAACCTGTGTAACAGTCACAAGGAAAGATTTAGGAAAGTGCTTGTAAACAAGTATTAAGAGCGCCAAGACCTTTACAGATTAGTGATCCCAGCTTTTTAGTCCATTTGAACTACAAATTTCCAGATCTTTACCCAGTACTCTGTTTACATTCATCTACAAACACTTTCTAAGAATGGAGAGCTGAATCGTTACATTTAGCAACCGAATCCTAATCAAAGTTTAACGATCAATGATGGAATTTTCGATGAGTCAAAATTCCTACTGAACCCAGCGATCGATTTCCAACAAACTTACAAGCCCCATACGTAGCAGCCCGTAAACCATCAGAAACCTATATTGTCGAAAGACGAAAAGGATAGAGTCCTAAGAAAAGCTATTCAAGCCCTGTTGATACTCTCTGTGCCTCGGCGATGAGCCACTCGGTTTTCCTAACAAAAGTTATTTATGAGAAATCGAAATGCTCACGCTGAGAGACCCTTGTATCTGAGCAAAGTACCCCGTTGACCAATGATGAATCCCTGCTCAGGCGACGTGAACACAATTTTGTACAAGTTAGAAGGCACATTCTCGACCCCCTTATCTTTCTGCCACGTTTTGCCACCATCCATACTACGCAGCAGGTTACCACTTCCCCCCGACACCCAAAGTTCATCGGGAGTCCGGTAAGCCGCAGCCAACAACCCCCAACTTGTCGAGAATTCTGGGCTGGTCGCCTTACTCCATTTGTCGGGTTCAGCCGGATCATTAAACTGAATCAACCCACCGCGAGCCAGCATCCACAGTTGTCCATTCGGCGCAAAGCCCATGTTTTGCACCCGACGAGAACTGCTGCGATTATGAGGCGACCAGGAGGACTGTCCTGGCTCCCAAGTGGAGTAAAAGTTGCCTTTAGCGGATACCGCCACATATTTACCGTCAGCCGATCGCGCAATATTTCGCACCACGCCCACAGCATCCTGAACTAGCGCTTTCCAAGTTTTGCCCCCATCCGCCGTGCGATAAATGGCTCCCACATCGGTTGTCATTTCCGCTGCTTTGGGCGATAGCGCTAACACGGTGCTGGGAGACCCTGGTAGCTTGTCGCTTAAGGGAATCTGTGACCAGGACTTACCCTCATCAGTTGTATGCAACAGAATAGAAGGCTGTCCTACGACCCATCCTTCTGAACCCGCAAAACTAACCGAGGTCAGCCGATACTCTTGGTCACCTAGAGCCAGGCTTCTAAGCTGCCACGTTTTGCCGCCATCGGCCGTTTCCATCAACGTGGAATCACTACCCACAAGCCACCCGTGGGCACGATCGCTGAAGCTAACATCTGCAAGATAGGAAGTGGTGTTGGGTAATGAAACGACTTCCCAAGCACTGATACTTAGGGATGGGAGGTAAGCGCTAGCACACCCAGTTGCCAAGAGAGCAACCCCCAGCAGTGTAATAAATTGTCTCCAAATTTTCACGATCGCATTCCTTCTAATCCAAACCATCTACCCATCCCAATTAATTTTTTAAGTATTAATATTTATTGCAAACCATAAAGACTGAGAAAAAATAGAAATCCTAAAGCCAACGCCCCAAATATCAACAGGTTTTTTTGGGCTGGAGTTAGCCTATTTACGCCCAAGCCGTAATTCAGATTTTCTTTGAAACCAGAGGGAGCGCCCAAGGCACCAACATTTTGAAATTGAGCAGCTTGAGCGCCACAAACTGGACATCTCCAATCAGTAGGTAACTGCTCAAATCGTGTCCCCGAAGCAATCTGGTGCTTGTCATCTCCTTTAGCTGGCTCGTAGATGTAACCACAAGCTCGACATTCATGACGATCTAACGTTTTTGGATCGACTGCTTCTGTGTTCATAGGTATTGGGGTTTAGAGTTTAAGCGTCTAACCTTAAATGTCTGTTAAGAATTATCGCATAGAGCGTTTGCTTACTCCGAATCCAATTTCCTCAATTTTTATAGATTGCCTCAGGGAAGTTTTCCCCTTTATTTCATCCTTTCAACCTGAAATTAGTCTGCGTCAAGGGAGCGCTAAAGTCAGAACGGTAGGAACAACTCAATAGCAACAACTCAATAGCAACAATTAACAGATCTGTTGATTTGACTTGGTAAGTTGCAGCAATGGGAATTTATAATTCGTGGGTAACGATCGCATCTCTTAGCTTCATCTCAATTTTCAGAGCCGCTGGGTCGGCAATATTAAATGTGTCAGAATATTAAGAGATCGCAACGAGCTAATTTCCCTACTAAAATTTCTATTCCCGTACTTAAATCAAGTCGTTCTTAAGCAAGGCGGTAATTGTTAGCTGTGTTTGTACTTAGTGGCTACGAGTATTTTTTGGGCTTCCTCTTGATTTGCAGCTTGCTCCCGATAGTTGCGCTGGTTTTATCTTGGCTGATTCGACCGAAGGCCCGCTCCCCAGAGCGACGTACCACCTATGAGTCAGGTATAGAACCGATCGGAGGCGCGTGGATTCAATTCAATATCCGTTACTACATGTTTGCCTTAGTCTTTGTAATTTTCGATGTGGAAACGGTTTTTCTTTATCCTTGGGCAGTTGCATTTAGCCAATTAGGATTATTGGCATTTATCGAAGCCTTAGTTTTCATTACGATTCTGGTGATTGGTCTTGTTTACGCTTGGCGGAAAGGAGCTTTGGAATGGTCATGAACTTAGATACTCAGAGCGGAACACTTGCAAAATCTTCAGGGGAGCGCATTCTCAACCCAATTCAGCGTCCCGAAATCACAAACGAACTTTCTGAAAACGTGGTGTTGACAACGGTTGATGACCTCTACAACTGGGCGAGGCTTTCCAGCTTGTGGCCCTTGTTATATGGCACAGCTTGCTGCTTTATCGAATTTGCAGCCCTCATTGGGTCTCGGTTTGATTTCGATCGCTTCGGTCTCATTCCACGGGCAACCCCCCGTCAAGCAGATCTGCTCATCACCGCTGGCACAATCACCATGAAAATGGCTCCGGCTCTGCTTCGTCTTTACGAGCAAATGCCTAACCCTAAGTACGTGATCGCGATGGGAGCTTGTACGATTACCGGCGGCATGTTCAGTGTTGATTCTCCCACAGCCGTGCGGGGCGTTGATAAACTCATTCCCGTGGATGTCTATCTCCCTGGATGTCCCCCCCGTCCCGAAGCCATTATCGATGCCATCATTAAGCTCAGAAAGAAAATTTCCAACGATTCTCTGCAAGAGCATAGAAAACTGGGGCAAACCCATCGTTTTTATACAAAGGCTCACAAGATGAAGCCAGTGCCGCCGATCTTAACTGGGCAGTATTTAGCAGCAGACTCTCGCCAAGCTCCATCGAAGGAGTTGATGGAAGCAATGGGAATGCCTGTACCAGCAACCCTGCAAGCTGTGGAGCAACAGGAGGTGCAACGTGGCTGAAGATTCTACACCGAACGCTGAATCAGCAATGGCGACCAGTGCAAATTCATCTCTGGCTGAGGTAGGTCAAACCTCTAAATGGTTGACTCAAAATGGGTTTGAGCATGATTCATTGGGTCTTGACAAAGCTGGCATTGAAGTCTTGAAGGTAGAGCGAGATTTTTTGGTACCGATCGCTACGGCTCTCTATGCCTATGGATTTAACTATCTCCAGTGTCAAGGCGGGTATGATGTCGGCCCCGGTCAGGATTTGGTCAGCTTTTACCATCTGATCAAGCTAAGCGATTATGCCGATCGTCCCGCAGAAGTGCGAATTAAGGTATTCTTGCCTCGCCACGACCCCAAGCTCCCCTCTCTTTACTGGCTGTGGAAGGCTGCGGACTGGCAGGAGCGGGAAGCCTACGACCTCTATGGCATTGTGTATGAGGGACATCCGAATCTGAAGCGCATCTTGATGCCAGAAGACTGGATCGGCTATCCCCTCCGCAAAGATTACGTCTCCCCGGACTTTTATGAGTTGCAAGACGCTTACTAGTTCAGGAGTTCATCGGCTACTTAATGCAATCCCTCGTCTCAATTATCAATTGAGACGAGGGATTTTAGGTTTAAGGAGCGTTCGCAATTTATTTGCCATCGATCGACAGGCAAGTCAGTCATTGAAATAGAAACTAGTGCAGCGTCACAACTGAGAATTAGGGTTGGCAATTTCTGGAAGCTTTAAACCACACAGTTCTTTCGAGATGCGTCTACCCCAAAATTAAGCGTTGACTCTGCACTAGTAGTCTGCGGCGTAAGTGAGGCTACCATCGAGAAACTCAGGTAAGGGGCTTAAGCCCCTTGTTACAGGGCATCTAGACTTGCGCCGCTATGTACTAGCTAAAAGTTGCACATCGCCTACCAATAAACGCAGGGGCGAAGCAGTCGCTGGCATAACCTCTGAATTGATCAGCAGATTATTGTCCGACTGCTTCGCCTTGCCTTCAGCAATTTAGACCTTTAACACCCAAACACCACGATTGGCTTGGCTGACAAAGGACGCAGGCACGATTTCAATAGGAACGCCCAAGCCCTTGAAGGTGGCGCGAATCGCCGCAGCATGGGCAGACTCGGTACTCCCAATACTGGCACCCGCTGTGATTAAGGCTGGGGTTTTGAGCATGGCAACTTCTTTGGTGTAGGCCAGGGCGGCATCAACTTCCAGAGCCAAGGCCAGCTTAGCAATGTTGACATCAGAGTCCAGCCCGCCTTCGCCCCGCTTCAAATAGGATGAAACATCATACTGAGCCTGAGCCTTCACGGGTGTACCTCCCAAGCTTTTCACAACTGCCATTAGGGTGTCGCGGTGCTGCTTGTGGTCTGCTTGGTTACGCAGAGCCAACGCTAAAACTGCCTTGCCCACATCAGTTTGGCTCAATTTGCCAGCCGCAAACCCGTAGGCCCAGATTGCTTGATGCTCATAAAAGAGGGCACCGTTGAGAATTGCCGCATCACTTTTTTTAGTGGCTGCGGTTTGGGCATCGGCTGAGTCGGCGATCGTCCCAATTCCCAGAGCGACCCCTGCCCCTGCTGCTGCTCCCGTCACCAGCAGTCCCCGACGCGTCAAACTCTTGCCAGCATACGAAGCCAGTTTATCAACGTTCATTCTTAGGTTCTCCATGTGAAGTCTCTGCGGACTACAGAATTTGTAATCTACTTTATATATACGTTGATTCTGGAAAGCTGGATCTCTCAAACTGAGGCAAATAGAATGAATGGTTGCCTCTCCTCTACGATTCAATAAACAAATAGGGAACAAATGAGATCCTTTAGCCTTCAATCCGTTGGGTATGCGGCGTTACCGCTCAGTAGGATAATGGGGAGAACCCGCGACAGAGCCAAGAATGTTGTTGAAGAACGTGAAGTCCAAATACTCTTGCTTATGCACTGTGCTGAGGATAGTTCTCGGTAGATGACAGTCCAGCCAAATGATGACGAAACTTGCCTGCTGAAACGCATCGCTCAGCAAGATCAAAGCGCTTTGTCTGACCTTTACGATCGCTATGCCCGTGTCATTTATAGTCTCGCCTTCCAAATTGTGGGGTCAGTGGAAGAGGCAGAGGAAGTTGTGCTGGATGTGTTTAGCCAGGTGTGGCGCACGGCAACCCGCTATGACTCCCAACGGGGACGGGTGGACAGTTGGCTCTTTTTGCTAGCCCGCAGCCGATCGCTCGACAGGCTAAGGGCTTTGAAGCGACAGACCCGCACCACAACGGCTTCCATGGCAGCCGGGACATACACCGGTACAACTGCCAGCCCAGAGGAAAACTTGTTGCTATTTGAATGCCACACTCGTATCCTGCACGCTCTCCAACAATTGCCAGAGAGCCAGCGGCAATCGATCGAATGCGCCTATTACAAAGGCATGACCCACACTGAAATTGCCGCCGCTACAGGCACCTCTCCTGGCACGATCAAAACCCGCATTCGCCTCGGATTGACTAAGCTGCGCCAGATTATTGGTACGCCGTAGGGGAGTGGATGGGTGGAGGGGTGGATGGGTGGAGGGGTGGAGGGGTGGGGGAATATGACCCATGACTAGTAAATAGGGCAGGCTGTAGAAGTAGGTGGGTAGGACTCAAAACTCAAAACTCAAAACTATCCATCCAAGCTGGGTAGAAACTTCTGATAAGCTGCACTAGACCCACGGATGATGCAACCCCTAAGCTTTGCAAGTTAGGATGAAAGAATTAAGTAGAAATGTCCGCTCTGATGTCGAAAATCGATCGCTACTGCTTTGAACTTGCTGCTCTGTACTCGCTGGATCTATTAGATGAGCGAGAGCAAGATTCCATGAAAACCTGCTTGGCTGAACATCCAGCGTGCGAGGTGGAACTGGTAAAGTTTGCCGAAGTTGTGGCTGCGTTGCCCTATGGTGTTCTTCCGTTGCCCGTCAACCCTAATCTCAAAGATCGGTTATTTCAACGAATTGCCTCTGAGCCTTCCCCATGTGGGCGATCGGGTCTCCCACCTGACTTTTTCTTACCCTGGTTGACCTTGATTCAAACCATCGAACTACGCTGGGAACCCTATTTAGTTGAGAAAATAGAAATTGTTAATCTACACCTGGATTTTGCCAAGCGGGAGGCAATTTGTTTGCTACGGGCTGAACCAGGAATGCGGTATCCACCCCACCGCCATGCTGGAGCAGAGGAAATCTTGATGCTGGAGGGAGATTTAATCATTGATGACATCACCTATGGTGCAGGAGATTACATTTGTTCCAAAGCTGGCTCGGTTCATGCGCCCTACAGTTCCAGTGGTTGTAAGTTCCTGATTCGTGCCTCCTTTGATGACGAATTTCTGCCCTGAAGGATTGAATCGATCGAGCGTGTATCTCTTTAAACCAGGGGAGGTCGAGGGTGAGTAATTTAAGCCAGTCCGGGGACGATGCTACTCGTCAGCATCAGCAGTCTCCCAACGCGGAGCAGCATGGTCAATCTTGGGAAGATCTCGATGACACCTTGCTGAGCTTTGAGGACATTCAGTCTGAGCTGAACTACAAGCAGGCCAGGGATGCCCTGCGCGAATTGGTGAGTAAGCTGGATTTGACACCCCAGGAAAAAACTGGACTGGAGCCGGAGATTAGGGGGCTGGAGTCGATGTTGGACAAACTGGAGCGATCGGTTGTCCACATTGCAGTATTCGGCATGGTGGGGCGGGGCAAGTCCTCCTTACTCAATGCCCTGTTGGGGCGCGAAGTCTTTGCTGTTGGGCCCACCCATGGAGTGACCCAGGCGATCGAAAGTGCCGATTGGGCCATCCGCCAAGAGCGGGTTGAAGGCAGCGATCAACAAATTTTGCGGGTGGTGCTGCCTGGCGCAGACAACACCCACATTGAACTGATTGACACGCCGGGCATTGATGAAGTTGATGGTGAAAAACGCGAAGCCCTCGCCCGCCAAATCGCCAAGCAAGCCGATCTAATTCTATTTATTGTCGCAGGAGACATGACTAAGGTTGAGTATCAGGCGCTCTCGGAACTGCGCCAGGCTAGCAAACCGATCCTGTTGGTGTTCAATAAAACAGATCAGTACCCCGATGCCGATCGCCTAGCCATCTACCACAAAATTCGCGACGAGCGCGTCAAGGAATTGCTGTCGCCCGATGAAATTGTGATGGCAGCCGCTTCTCCTTTGGTTGCCAAGGCCGTGCGCCGGGGGGATGGCAAAGTTGCCGCTCAACTTAGCCGGGGGTTGCCCCAGGTTGAGGATTTGAAGCTGAAGATTTTGGAGATCCTCGATCGCGAAGGCAAATCCCTGGTGGCTCTCAACACGATGCTCTACGCCGATGATGTAAATGAGCAACTGGTGGAGCGCAAGATGGAAATTCGCGCCCGCAGTGCCAACCAGGTGATCTGGAAGGCCGTGATTACGAAGGGCGTGGCAGTTGCCCTCAACCCAATTACGGTGGTGGATATTCTCAGCAGCGCGGTCATTGATGTTGCTCTCATCCTTACCCTTTCTCGACTCTACGGCATCACGATGACTCAGCAAGGTGCCGTGGGACTGCTGCAAAAAATTGCCTTTGCCATGGGGGGCATCACAGCCAGCGAACTCTTGGCTACTCTGGGACTCAGTTCCCTCAAAGCCTTGCTGGGAGTGGCAATTCCGGTCACAGGGGGCGCATCCCTTGTGCCTTACGTATCCGTTGCCCTCACCCAAGCCGGGGTGGCAGGGGTATCGTCCTATGCGATCGGACAGGTCACCAAGGTCTATCTCGCCAATGGCGCATCCTGGGGGCCAGACGGGCCAAAGGCTGTTGTCACCCGCATTCTAGCCTCGTTGGATGAGGCATCAATTTTGTCTCGCATTAAGGATGAGTTGCGATCGAAGCTCGACTTCCACCACCGCAACCCCCCCCAGAATCTAGAGAGTGAAGAATTACAGGGATAGCGTTACTCAGGTGATTTCTGGGAAAGAAGATACCCCCACCCTTCCGATTCCTGGCATAAACTTTTCTGGAAATCTTATCAGAATCACTCCTCATTAAATCCTGAGTTGCAGAAAATACATCTGTATAGACATTAGCTTATGATCACGGTACACCTGGGGCTGTAGCTCAGATGGATAGAGCGACCGCCTCCTAAGCGGTAGGTCGAGGGTTCGAGTCCCGCCAGTCCCGTCATACTATCTGCAACTTAGAATTAGATCTTTGAAAGGCTTGCTTAGTCAGGCTTTCAAAGGTTTCAGAAAATTTCAGGTAATTGCTCAACCTCGGAAAAATGAGGGTTCCAGCTATTTTGCTACCGTATAAAACAACTTAAAAGACGAAAATTCGTGCTTTTTCTGGTCAAAAGTCATCAAAAGTAGTAGATAAAAGGTCTGTAACCCCTGATTCTTCTAGGTTGAGCAATTACAATTTCAGTTTTAAACCCTATTGAGCATAGTTTGAATCACTACCCAGGACTTCTCTAGCTGACGTGGAGCTATATGCATAAAACTTGGACAAGAATGTCCATACGTTTGCTGAGAAATCTTCGTAGTCTCTCTCTAATTAAATTTTCCCATAAGCGCCGCAAGCTAGGTTATATGGCACTGACAGGCATAGTTGCTTCCATCGTGCTGGCGATCGGCTTGTTCCTGGGTTTCACTGACTTCAGCTTGAGCCAAGACTTGGCAGGTTTGACTGATCTTCAGGCTTCCTTACCCACTGTGGATAAGACGATCGCTGCCGCAGGCTCAGGAAAACTCACCGTCGTATATGCCCCCGTAACCAAGCCCTTTCACAGAGACTTAGAGAAAGTAGCTAAAAAGAGTAAAGCGTTTGAACGGCTAGCTGGAGTGATTAGTCAAACTATCTCGCTCCCGCGAGATATACCAGTAGTTTTTGGCACATGCAATCAAATCAATGCCTTTTACGATCCCACCAACCATCGGGTTGTCATGTGCTACGACCTAGTCGAGCATTTCTCCACCCTATTCGGAAGTTCCAATGTCTTTAAGTCAAAACGTGAAGCCCAAGTCAACGCTGGTAGGGCAGCAGTTTTTGTGTTCTTCCATGAAATTGGGCACATGCTAGCGGGGGAATTGGAGTTGCCGATTACAGGCAAGGGCGAAGATGCGGCTGATCAGTTTTCCACCCTGTTTTTAGAGAAGGCAGGAGGCGTTGCAGAAGAATCGGCTCTAGCGGGTGCAACGTGGTTTAAGTTGGAGTCGGCCGTGCCGAAGCCAATACGGTATTGGGGCGAGCATTCCCTTGATATGCAGCGCTTCTACAGCATCGTTTGCCTCCTCTACGGGAGCAATCCAAAGCAATACACTTCACTCGTTAAAAAGGAAGGCGTTTCAGCCCAACGATTGCAGAAATGTGAGCGAGAGTATGGTCAGTCGGCTAAGGCATGGCGAACGCTCCTAACGCCCTATGTTAAGAAGGGAGCAATTTTGTAGCCGATCGCTCTGTCCAAAATGCCCTTATTTAGGAGGGCTGAAACTGTACGGCACGGGTGAAGTCCGTAGGATAAAATGAGTTCTAAGAACCAAATTCCGGGATTCATCAAAGAGTGGTTACATGAACTTAGTTACCCTGCAAACCTGGTTAGACAACGCTTCCTTTGCCGTTCTGTTCACCACGATGTTGGTGTACTGGAGCGGAGCCACCTTCCCCCAAATTCCCTACCTGTCAGCGCTGGGAACTGCTGGCATGACCTCAGCCAATCTCTGCATAGCGGCGCTTCTAGGAGCGCGGTGGTTGGAGGCGGGATACTTTCCCCTCAGTAATCTTTATGAATCGCTATTTTTCCTGGCGTGGGGCATCACCGCGATCCATCTGGTGGCAGAAAACATGAGTCGGAGTCGCTTGGTGGGTGTGGCCACGGCTCCAGTGGCGATGACGATCGCTGCCTTTGCCACCTTTTCCCTGCCCCCCGGAATGCAACATGCAGAGCCACTCGTCCCTGCCTTGAAATCCAATTGGTTGATGATGCATGTCAGCGTTATGCTGCTCAGTTACTCAGCCCTGATGGTTGGGGCCTTGTTGGCTGTGGCATTTCTCATCATCACCCGTGGGCAACCCATTGAGCTACGGGGCAGTTCTGTCGGCACAGGGGGATACCGGGACAGCCGCTACACCCTACGACGGGCTGGAACTGCGTCTGACCAATCCATTGACCGATCGATCGCGTCCCCCATTAGCCCCAATTTTACAAACAGCAATGGCAGTGTGGCTGTTTTGGAGTCTGTCATGCCTGCTGCAACTCAAGCGATACCACTTTCCCCCCAGCGCCTGACCCTAGCTGAAACCTTCGATAACATCAGCTACCGCATGATCGGGCTAGGATTCCCCTTGCTGACGATCGGCATCATTGCCGGAGCGGTGTGGGCCAATGAAGCCTGGGGATCATATTGGAGTTGGGACCCCAAGGAGACATGGGCGTTGATTACTTGGCTAGTCTTCGCCGCCTATCTCCATACCCGCATTACGCGCGGCTGGCAGGGTCGCCGTCCCGCAATCCTAGCAGGCGTGGGATTTGCGGTGGTGTGGATTTGCTACCTGGGGGTCAATGTGTTGGGAAAAGGACTCCACTCCTACGGCTGGTTTCTTTAATTCATCTCTGGAATAATACTTCGGACTGTTTTTGTGGAGGTGCTGGAAACCCTGTTGCACGGACAGTATAGACCCTCACCCTAAATCCCTCTCCCAAGAGGGGAGAGGGACTTCAACCCGGCTCCCCTTCTCCCAGAACGGGAGAAGGGGTTGGGGGATGAGGGCTAGCTATCGCAAAAATGTTCGGACTATTGCCTGAAGAAACTGAGATTTTCAGAGAAGACTCTAGCAGGACACGTCGGGATAAAATTTCGCTCGGCAATCTCCTAAACTGTCCAGGCCCATTCCATGGCTGAACGTTCCCTCTGGACTGCCCTCCACGCTCAAATTCACATCACCCTCCGATCGCGCCGCCTGTTGCCCCAGAATCAGCGGCTACTGGTGGCCGTGTCGGGAGGACAGGATTCTCTCTGTCTAATCAAATTGTTGCTAGATTTGCAGCCGAAGTGGGGATGGCAGTTGGCGATCGGACACTGCGACCATCGCTGGCGAGACGATTCCGCAGCCAATGCTGAGGCTGTGCATCAACTGGCACAAAGTTGGAACTTACCGTTTTACTGTCAAACTGCGTCCCAAATTAGCACCAGTGAAGCCGAAGCACGGCACTGGCGTTATGAGGCTTTGGCAACGATCGCCCAATCACACAGCTACACCGCTGTCGTTACGGGACATACGGCCAGCGATCGGGCCGAGACCCTACTCCATAACCTGATGCGCGGGAGCGGCATGGATGGGTTACAGGCTCTAGGCTGGCAACGAGAGTTGGTGCCTGGGGTTTCCTTGGTGCGTCCCTTCCTAGAAGTGACCCGCGTCGAAACCGCTGCCTTTTGTCAGCACCTTCACCTCTGCGTGTGGGACGATGCCACCAATCATGACCTGAAATATGCCCGGAACCGCATCCGTCAGGAACTGCTGCCCTACTTGCAAACCCACTTTAACCCCCAAGTTGAAAGCGCCCTCGCGCGCACCGCCGAATTACTCCAGGCAGATGTGGACTATTTGGAGACAACGGCAACTACCCTGCGCCAACACGCCCAACATCCCACCCTGCCTCAAGTGAATCGGCGGTTGCTCCAACAGGCTCCCCTAGCCCTGCAACGGCGGGTGATGCGCCAATTCCTAGAGCAAGTCCTCTCCCATCCAGCTAATTTTGCAGAAATCGAAAAAGCACTTCTGCTGATCACCTCACCGAACCGATCGCGCACAGACCCATTCCCTGGAGGTGAAGTGGCAGAAGTGCAGGGAGAATGGATTTGGCTCTGTCCACCCTAAAACCCTGACTCCTGATACCCAATAAAATCTCTAAGCTAGAAGAATTTAGACAATCTCTAGAGGCTGTTAAGCTATAGTCCATAACTGCCAATATTTTGTGTCAATGTCTTGCATCAGCTACCAAGGAGTCGCTAGCCCTTGATGAAGTCACCCGGAAAATGGATTGTTCCACTTGCGATCGTAGCGGCTTTGGGCACTGCTGCTCTCAGCTTCTACACTTGGTCAACCCTAAACGCATCATCCTCCAAGCCAAACCCCGCCTCACCAACACCATCCACCCAAATCGTCTCTAGAGTGACAGCCTGGGGACGTTTAGAGCCAGAGGGCACAGTCATTAAGGTGTCTGCTCCTTCGTCTTTGGGAGGCAGCGTGCGGGTTTCCCGGCTATTGGTCAAAGAGGGCAGCTTTGTCCGCTCTGGTCAGACGATCGCTGTTTTAGATAATTCCGCTCGTCTTTACGCAGTAGCCCTCCAAGCCCAGGCCCAAGTGAAAGAAGCCCAAACCCGCGTGGAGCAAGTGAGAGCCGGGGCTAAGGGCGGGGAAATCCGGGCGGCCCAGGCAACCGTGTCGCGGTTAGAGGCAGAGTTGTTAAATGCTCGATCGGAGTATAATCGATATAATCGCCTCTATCGGGCTGGGGCAATTTCGGCGATCGATCGCGATCGGCGGCTGCTAACGGTGCAAACAACCGCGAAACAGGTGGAAGAAGCGAGGCAGAACGTCAGTAGCGTGGCAGAGGTGCGGCCTACAGATATTACCCAAGCCCAAGCAGAGGTGGAGGTGGCCAAGGCCCGATTGGAGAGCGCTAAGGCTGACTTGGAAACGTCCATTGTCAAAGCGCCGATCGCGGGTCAAGTACTGAAAATCAGTGCTTACCCTGGAGAAGTAGTGGGCAACGATGGCATTGTGGAATTAGGCAATACCAAACAAATGTTCGTGGTTGCAGAGGTCTATGAAACGGATGTGAATAGAGTGCGATTGGGGCAAAAAGCCACGATCAACAGCACCGCTTTCCCCGGCGATATCTCTGGAACCGTGGACTATATCGGTCTGCAAATTCGCAAAAAAGATGTGCTAAACGTTGACCCCGCTGCCACAACTGATTCCAGAGTAGTGGAAGTTAAAATCAAGCTTGACGATAGTAGCAAAATCGCTGGGCTGACGAATTTACAGGTGAATGTCACGATCGAACCTTAATTTCTAGCGGCTAATTAATTCAGGAGAAGGATTAATAGTCATCTCCCAGTTACGAGATATTCACTGTATTACCGATCGCTGAATCCATGTTTGCTATTCCTCTAGCTTGGTTGCAACTTACCCGCGAGAAGATTCGCTTGCTAGTCGCCTTAGCAGGGATCGCTTTTGCGGTGATTCTCATGTTCATGCAACTTGGCTTTCGGGATGCCCTGTTTGATAGCTCAGTTGTCTTTCACAAAAGTTTGCAGGGCGATATTTTCCTGGTGAGTCCCCAGTCTACGGCGCTGATTGGGATGCGGAGCTTCTCCGATCGGCGGTTGCAGCAGGCGCGGGGCTTCGAGGGCGTTGAATCCGTGAGTCCCATCTACTTAGAGATTCGCCTGTGGAAAAATCCTGAAACCCGTCGAACTCGTGGCATTCTGATCATTGGCATTGACCCCGCCGCCAAAATTTTTGATGTCAGAATTTTTGATGACGATTTGCTGGCTCAAGCTAGAAAAAACAAACTGAATGCTGATTTACTCCAAGATGAGGCTCAGGATCTCGATCGCATCAAGAGGGCAGATGTGGTGCTGTTTGACCAAAGCTCCAGGGAAGAATTTGGCAATATTACTCAGTTATACGAAGCCTACAAAGCTGGCAAAGGGCCGCCCGTCACTACAGAAGTTGGGGGTCGTGCAGTTACCGTTGAGGGCTTGTTCACGATGGGAGCCTCCTTCGGTGCAGATGGAAACATCATCACCAGTGACCTGAATTTCATCCGCATTTTTGGGAGTGCTGGCAACCAGGGTAGACAAGCGGGATTAATTGATGTGGGGTTAATCAAGGTCAAACCTGGTGTGGATGTGAAAGCACTGGTGGAAAACTTACGCGGCTCTGAAATTGCTGAGTCTGAGCTATGTCCTAAGGAAAATTACATTAAGACCCTAGAAAAGCAAGGCGGAAAGACGTTACCAGGGGATGTCTTAATTCTTTCAAGACGTGAGTTTATCGCTTGTGAGCAAGATTACTGGAAGAGCGGCACGGCGATCGGCTTCATCTTCAGCTTGGGTACAGCGATGGGGTTCATCGTTGGCACAGTCATTGTCTACCAAATTCTCTACACCGATGTCTCCGACCATTTGCCAGAATATGCCACGCTCAAGGCAATGGGCTATAAAAATTTCTATCTGTTTTCAGTCGTGTTTCAAGAGGCCTTGATTCTATCGGGTTTAGGCTACATTCCTGGATTTGGGCTATGTTTGGTGCTTTACAAACTGACCCAGGATGCCACCTCGTTGCCCGTGGTGATGACGATCGATCGCGCTATTACTGTCTTTACGTTGACGATTATCATGTGTTGCGTTTCCGCTGCCATCGCTGTTCGCAAAGCCCAGTCTGCTGACCCCGCCGATATTTTCTAGATAGACATACCTTATTTATTACGTGTCATCTATGCCTCCAGAACCTGTTATTTCCATCGATCGGGTTAACCATTATTTTGGGACTGGGCAACTGCGGAAGCAGGTGCTATATGAAATCTCGGCTGAAATTTTGGCAGGGGAAGTCGTAATTATGACGGGCCCCTCCGGCTCTGGGAAAACAACGCTTTTGACGCTCATTGGAGCGTTGAGATCGGCTCAGGAAGGCAGCCTCAGAGTGTTGAACCAGGAATTAAATCACGCCCCCAGTGATTTGCTCGTCCAAGTGCGGCGCAACATTGGTTATATCTTTCAAGCACACAACCTCCTCAATTCCCTCACCGCTCGGCAGAATGTGCAGATGTCCTTGGATTTGCACGAGGAAGTATCTGAAAAAGCAGCCCAAAAGCAGGCGGAGGAAATGTTGGACGCAGTGGGCTTGGCAACTCACGCCAGCTATTACCCCCATGAATTGTCGGGGGGACAGAAGCAACGGGTGGCGATCGCCCGCGCCCTAGTCAGCCAGCCCAAAATTGTCCTAGCCGACGAACCCACAGCAGCATTAGATAAAAAATCGGGGCGCGATGTGGTGGAAATTATGCAAACCTTAGCCAAGCAACAAGGCTCTACCATTCTCCTGGTTACCCACGACAACCGCATTCTTGATGTAGCCGATCGTATCCTCAACATGGAAGACGGTCGCCTTTCCTCCCTTAGCGCTATTGCTGCCTAATCCTCCTGGAGAATAAGGCCACTGGAGAACAAAGAGTCTACCAGTGTCGCTTGAGCCAGCGTCCTGTGGCGATCGTTGCCTCCTCTAGCCAAAACATTAAGCGGTCTACCCACTCCAACACCCGTTCCAAGGGATGTTTCACGTAGCCCACTGGCACAACGACCGCCTCTATCCAATCAGAGGCGATCGTTGGAGAAGAGGAAACTGGTAGTAGGGAAGAACCCGACTGCGCCTCTGGCAGAGCCTTAGTGGTGTCCAGGACTGGCACAACAGCAGGCACAGGTGGGGCCGTGAGCGCCTGTTTTAGGGGCAGCAGCTTGAAATAACGACGTGCCTTAAGTAAAAACGGTAAACCTTGCGGAGGGGAGTCAGACTGGCCGATCGCCTTCCTGTCCATCGGAACCGACTCGGCGACATTGGGTGATGCAGCGGGTAACGCCTCCTGGCGGGGAGAAGCAGCAATTGCTCTGCCAGCATTGACTTCAGAGGTAGGCAGGTGCCACGACTGCACTGCACCTAACTGCCGCGACTCAAATAAATCCTCCATCGTCAACCAAAACGTGGCACTCGTGGAAATAAACGTGGCCTCACCGAATTGAGCCATGTCCTCCTGTCCGTAGTGCCTCACTAGGGCTGATTCTTGGAACAAATCGAGGGCTAGGGCTAGGGGACTAGTTTGCATCCACCGCACCATCCGCCAGAATACTCTGACTGGAGGGAGCAACTGGGGCCGATCGGCTGGCAAGGGTAGAAATCCCCTAAAGCGCTTGGCAGAAGCCAGAGACGATCGCAGATCACTCCAATAATCGGCAATTTCCCAGATGATCCATTGGCGAAGTTGCCATTGTTGCTCAGGATTGAGGATGTCGAGGAGCAAATTTTCCGAGGTCACCAACACCAGCGATCGGGTCTCCAACAGGGTGGCGATTCCTTGAAGGAAAATCTCCCCAGCGATCCCGTGAAACATTTCATGGGACAGAGAAGATAAGGACTCGACGATTTCAGGATTAGCAATGTCCAGAGAATTGTTAGTCAAGATAAAGCTCTCTTGCCTCGTCAATCTCCCCGGCTCTCTCAAAAATTGCTGGGTAAACTTTTGAGCGATCGGCATCACCTGCTTGAGCGATCGGTCTGGGGCAGGAGCCGTCTTCTCTTGCCGCTGCTCCTGGTTCAAGCGGGGCAAGACTGTTTCAACGACTTGGTGTAGTTGGCGACCCGCCAGCCGCGTTGCCTGAACCACCGCATAAACTGGGTAAATCAGCACCTGTGCAGCCCAAGTTGCCGCCACTTTCAGGTGACGCAAAGTGCGTGCGCCCTGCTCCGTCCAGCGGCGCGTTTGGCGGGAAACAAAATTGAGGAGGCGACTTTGATAAAGTCCGGAAGCGGGGGGAGCCATGGGAATAATCCCGTTGCGGTAAAGTAGTGGAGTCTTGCACCAGTGCCCTGATCCTAGCGAAAGATGGTTGACCTGTTAACAGTTGCTGCAAATCTCTCTGGGGCGATCGATCGCCTGCGCCACCTTACCCAAACTAATATCCAAGCCCAATGGCGATACCACCCCGACCTACCCATCGCCCAAGCAACCCAGCCTGAAGCGTGGCAGCAGTGGCCGATCGCCGACCTCAATGCACGGGATTACATCGCTTGGGCCGCCGGACAGCAAATTCTATGGCTGAGTCAGCGGGTGGTCGTGCCTGCCCAGTTGCAGGGCTATCCCTTAGCTGGCTTAGCGTTGCGGCTCTCCTTGGGGTGGTGGGCAGACGCGGCTCAAGTTTTCGTGGATGGGCAATTGGTGCAGGAAGGCGATTTGTTCGACTGCTTCACCCGCATTCTCCTCAGTCTAGCGGTGCATGCGGGGGATGAATTTGACCTTGCCCTGCGTTTAGTGAGTCCAGGACATGATCCCGGTGCGCTGGTTCGATCGCTCTGCTTGTATGAGGTCAGTCCGGTGAGCGACTTACAGGATGACCTGATCGCATTTCCTGTAGAACCCAGCTTCGTGGCTGATGAACTGGCAGTGTTGCAGCACGTTCTGACCACCTTTGCCCCAGACAGGCTGGAGCCAATGGCAACCGCCCTCGCCCAATTGGATTGGACTCAGGTCACCGATCGCCCTGCCTTTGATCGATCGCTGCGCCATCTCCGGCAAACCCTGCTTCCCCTCGCATCTGATTTGCAAAAGCAGCAAATTCTCCTCCTCGGTCACGCTCACCTAGATATGGCGTGGCTGTGGCCCGTCAGCGAAACGTGGGATGCTGCTGAGCGCACTTTCAAATCTGTTTTGCAGCTTCAGCAAGACTTCCCCGCCCTCACCTTTTGCCATTCCACCCCCGCCCTCTATGCCTGGGTGGAAGTCCATCGTCCTGCCCTGTTTGCTGCTATCCAAGAGCAAATAGCCGCCGGGAAATGGGAAGTGGTGGGTGCGATGTGGGTGGAACCCGAATTAAATCTGGTGAATGGAGAATCGATCGTGCGTCAAGTCCTGTATGGACAACGCTACTGTCTGGAGAAATTTGGACAGGTGAATCCGATCGCCTGGCTCCCCGACAGCTTCGGCTTTTCCTGGCAATTGCCTCAAATCCTGTGCCAAGGGGGAATTGACTACTTTGTGACCCAGAAAATGCGCTGGAATGACACCAACCCCTTTCCCCACGAGGTCTTTTGGTGGCAAGGGTTGGATGGCAGCCGCATCTTTAGCCTCATGTCTGCCCCCATTGGCGAAGGCATTGATCCCCAAAAAATGATCGCCTACGCCTGCAACCTCAGCGCCAAAGCTGGCATCCAGTCAGCACTGTGGCTTCCTGGTGTTGGGGATCACGGCGGTGGCCCCACCCGCGACATGCTGGAAGTCGCCCAACGCTGGCAACAATCCCCCTTCTTTCCCCAAATGGCATTCACGAGGGCGATCGATTACCTCCACCAACTTGAGGCAAGTGACGAAGGGAAAGCGATCCCGATTTGGCACGATGAACTCTACCTAGAATTCCATCGCGGCTGCTACACCACCCACGCCGACCAAAAACGGGCCAATCGGCGCAGTGAGGCGTTGCTCTATCAGGCAGAACTGTTTGCCTCCCTGGCGACCCTGAGCGCTGGCGTGCCCTATCCCCACGCCGAATTAGAATTAGCGTGGAAAAAAATGCTGTTTAACCAGTTTCACGATATTTTGCCGGGAACAGCGATCCCCGAAGTATTTGCCGATGCCGATCGCGACTGGCAGGCAATCACAGCCACTGGGACAGCCATTTTGGATGCTGCCTTGGAGACGATCGCGGCTCAAATTATCCTAACTCCCCCCCACCCCGATGCCCGCGCCCTAGTTGTCTTCAACTCGCTGAATTGGGAGCGATCGGAGGTGGTAGCTATAAATCTCTCTGAGGACGATGGATTATTTAATCTTAATTGGCGCATATTGAATGAATCAGGCACACCAGTGGAGGTGCAACGAGAGCCAGACCGATTGTTATTTTTTGCCCCAAGCATTCCGGCGATCGGATATCGCCTCTTTTGGCTATGTCCCAGCGCTCCCCCAACCCCAGCCCCCGATGCCCAGAGTCTTGCCCCAGATTTCATCCTCGAAAACGAACGGTTGCGCGTCACCCTCGACCCCACCACCGGCGAACTTGCTAGCGTATTCGACAAAATCCAACAGCGCGAAGTCCTTAGCGGCAACGGCAATCAGCTTCAAACCTTTCAAGACAGTGGGCAATATTGGGATGCCTGGAACATTGATCCCCACTATGCCCAACATCCCCTAGCCGCAGCAAAATTAGTGGAGATTTATCCTGAGTCATCAGGGCCCCTAGAAACCCGAATTCGCGTCCTGCAAGAACTGGCTCAGTCTCGCGTTGAGCAAACCTACATCCTGCAAAAACAATCTGCGTTGCTCAAAATTCACACCACGGTGGATTGGCAAGCCCAGCACACCTTGCTGAAAGTCGCGTTTCCACTGAACCTGACCGCAAATTACGCCACCTACGAAATTCCCTGTGGGGCGATCGAGCGATCGACTGATCCCCAAACTCCCACAGACCAGGCAAAATGGGAAGTCCCGGCTCTCCAGTGGGCAGATTTGGGCAACCCTGACTACGGTGTGAGCTTGCTCAACGACTGCAAGTATGGCTACGATGCCCAACCCAGCCAACTCCGCCTCACGCTGCTGCGTAGCCCCAACTGGCCCCACCCCAAAGCCGACAATCACGTCCACGAATTCACCTACGCCCTCTATCCCCACACAGGCACCTGGCAATCTGCCCACACCGTTCGCCAGGGCTACGAACTCAATCAACCCCTGCACGCCAAATTCCTTTACGGCTCGAATCCCGCTCAGCCCAGCCTTCCGCCTATAGGACAGCTCTTGGACTTACAAGCAGAGAATTTAATTCTGATGGCGTTGAAGCAGGCAGAAGCCGAGTCTCACCAATGGATTCTGCGCTGCTACGAGTGCCACGGACAGCCAGCCACCTTGAACCTTCGCAGCGACCTCAATCTCAAAATCACCGATCGCCTTGACCTACTGGAACGATCTCAAAATTCATCTCATCAACCAGATATCAGAGAAATCCCACCTTGGACGATCGCCACCTTCAAACTAGAAGAGTTGCCAAACGCTTCCGACCCATTGGACTACTTAGCTTGAGTTTTCATGGCTAAGTTAATAGCGGCTCAGTTATTTCTATACGAAGCTTTAAAGTGGGTGCGATCGACTTCCAAGCGTTACGACCCTTGCATCCCCAGCAAAGTGAAGCGCTTTATTCCTCCCATAATCAAGCCCGTCGGAGGGGGTCTGGGGGACGAGACGCTTCCCCCAGAAGGGGGTTTGGGGGATCACCCCCAAGGGTCGGATGGCTCGGAACTCAGACCTACATCGTGTCCCCAATAGCGTATCCCCATCACTCAGCTATTCCTCCCCAAAAACTAATCTTCGTGATCTTCAAACGGATCGCCCAGTTCCTTAGAAGGCGGGCCAAAGGCTGTGTAGATCGATACGCCCGTAATCGCAAGGACGACAGCACCGATCGTGATGCTAAGAACTGTTGCAGGTTCCATAAGCTGAAAAAATTATGAGTGGATACCCTTATAATATGACGAAGTATTAAAAAATTCTGTCGATCATTAACAGGTGACTCATGGCACAACGAACTTGGTTAGGAGATATCCTCAAACCTTTGAACTCTGAATACGGTAAAGTTGCCCCGGGTTGGGGAACAACTCCCCTAATGGCCGTTTTTATGCTGTTATTCTTCGTCTTCTTGTTGATTATTCTTCAAATCTACAACTCTTCGCTGCTTCTCAATGACATCGATGTCGATTGGAAAAGCCTAGGCAACTAGTGTAGCTTCGCAGAAGTTTCCGACCAGCCAGGATGCTTATTTTGAGTTTTAAGTTGATGGCTGGATAGTTATTTTTGCCAGTCTCTGTACTAGCGCCCTGGCAGAAATAACGATTCTCGAAGTTATTAAATTTGAAGAACCCCGGCTCGACCGGGTTTTTTATTGGTTTTCTACATTTAGAAAGTTAATCTCCAGTCTGAGACTTCTACAATAGTTTCAGGAGACCAAACTTTACAGCTCACGCATCCACACGAGGAAAAGTATGAACATTTTTGGAATTGGCTTGCCAGAGATGGCCGTCATTTTCGTCTTAGCCCTGTTGGTTTTTGGCCCTAAAAAACTACCAGAAATTGGTCGTAGTTTGGGCAAGACAATTCGGAGTTTCCAAGATGCCTCCAAGGAATTTGAGAGCGAATTCAAGCGAGAGGCAGAACGCTTGGAGCAAATTCCCTCGCCACCCATGCAGGCTTCCTTGGAGCCGCCCACCACGCAAGCCCTAGCTCCTGCCGTTCCTGAAACGGTTTCTGAACCCCTCTCTCAACCTGAAGTAGCAATTCCAGAAGTCGTTGGTGAGGAAGTGGTTAGCAGTTAGAGAAGGGCGATCGGCTGCGCGTGCCTCTATTTAGATGGGCACTCTGAAAGTGGGGATGATTAGGGGCAATGGGTGAGAAGCAACAGACTGTAGAGAGCAAGCCCTTGGTCATTCCCCGGGCGATCGTTGGCTTAGGGAATCCTGGGGCAAAGTATGATCAGACTCGCCACAACATCGGGTTTGCTGCGATCGATGCTCTAGCAAAGTCCTGGCAAATTCCTCTGAGTGAAAATCGTAAATTCCAAGCTCTCTTTGGTGAAGGGCGTGGCCCCCAGGCAGATAAAATTTATCTCCTGAAGCCCCTCACCTTCATGAATCTCTCTGGTCAAGCCATTCGAGCGATGACGGATTGGTTCAAACTAGCCCCTGAATCGGTATTGGTTATTTACGATGATATGGATTTGCCGATGGGCAAAATTCGGCTGCGGCTTTCTGGTTCCGATGGCGGACACAATGGCATGAAATCGACGATCGCCCACCTAGGCACTCAGAATTTTCCTCGGCTCCGCATCGGCATTAATAGCCCCAAAGATTTCCCTGGAAGCGATAAAGATACCATTTCCCACGTTCTAGGCAGATTTTCTGCTTCAGAAAATCAAATTATTGTGTCAGTTTTGCCTCTCCTGCGGGACGCAGTGGAACTAAGCTGTAGGCAGGGAGTGGAAAAAGCGATGAGTCTTTATAACGGTCGTTCTGTCTTAGACACCAAGTTAGACACTGACCAGACCAAATAAATTCTGATTACCTTTGCAGAGAGTTTTCCATGTCAACTAGTCCTGACTCGTCTTCAGCGAATGCGTCTGTAACAGCGCCCATTTTAGAAAAGGCTGCCATTAAAAGTTGTCATATTTGTTTGCCAGACACTCCCCACCCCATCAGTGCGATCGTCTACAAAGAACAATTCTATAGTTACGTCAAGGTCTTTCGTGACTTAGAAGCGGCTCACCGAGCAGCGACACGCTTAATGGCAAAAGGCAACTCAGTTGTGTGGACTAGCACTCCCAAAGGATTAATCCTGTGGGTACTCGAAACTGATGCTTATTTAGCTAGTAAACCTTTAACCAAGTAGAGAGGTATCGTGGGGTCTCGCCGTCTCCCTGAAACTATTGCCCATGTAAGAATTACCCGCCAGTCCTGGCAACAGGGAAGACTTGAGGGCGAGGTCAGGGCAAATCAATTTGAATGGCAGTTCCGGTGGTGTTTCACCCAGGGTTGTCTCTCAGTGGAGCCATCCTTAGGGCGCGCCCTCATTCAGGAACCGCTTGGCCGGTTTCTCGAAAAATGCGACTACCAGCTTGAAGCGGGCGGCGATTACTCTTTCACCATTCGGGCAGAGTTATAGGTGATGTGCAACTTAAAGTCTGCCCTCATCCCCCAGTCCCTTCTCCCAGTGGGAGAAGGGGAGCCGATCCAAATCTTAGCCCCTCTCCTCTTTTGCTTGTCATTACCAACATCTATTAAAAAGCTTAGAGAGTGTCTGATAAATGCTTTAGATCTTGCACTTGCCCTCTTTTCATGTATGCCTGAAAGGCTTTAAGGCCCCAATTCTGGGGGACTTCGATCTCAGAACCCCCCAGAATTGGGGGGCAGGGGGGCGGTTCGGGCGACAATTTGGGACTTCTAAGAGGTTTAGAATTCACATTTTTGAGAAATCTTCGATTTCTCAAAAATGTTGGTAATGACAAGTCTTTTGGGAGAGGGGTGAAGGCGGTTCGGGAAAGTTGTACATCGCCCAGTTATAGAACTTGAATTGTAGGAGTTCGTAACTGGGTGTTTAAGCCTCGGTGCTAACGAGCCGCTCTAGATATCGCTCAATGAGTAGAATCGCCACAATATCATCTAGCGATCGGGGTGGAGTGCGTAATCCTTCTGGGAGTAAACGGTTCAGCCCTCTGGGAGCATACATTCGCCAATAGCGCGATCGGGCTTCTAGGGTGCTGTGACGCTCATCCACCATGACAATGCGTAGCGGGTCAAAGCCATCGCTGAGCTTCTGTTTCCAGTCCTGCGCTGTGGTTTGGTCGCCCATGACCAATAGCGAGACCGGGAACTGTTGTCGTAATGATTGAATAGTGCCGATCGTCTCCGTCGCCAAAACAACTTGGTGATGATAAAGCTTTCGGTCTACTCCCATCACCGCCAAGCCGCAGCGATAACGACCGGGATCAAAACCCAAGATGACGGGTCGCCAGGGGGTAGAGGAAGAATTTGACACGGCTGAAAGGCTTTTTTGAACAACTGACTATCCTGATATTAAGCCAGCCTACCTTGACGATACTCATTTTCCCTGAGTTGCATCTTCAAAATTGTCCTCTGAATATTGATTAGGATTAATTAGGCAAGCTGAGTCAAACTCCAGTTAAAACTTTTCCTTGGGAAATAACGTAGCGAATAGGGGCGCGGCGGCGGATACTGTCGAAGCGATCGTTTGCCTCCAACACAATTAAATTTGCCGGTTTACCCACTTCAATGCCATAGTCGTGGACTACATTTAGGGTTTTTGCTCCATTCACCGTCACCATGTCGTAGCAGGCGTTGATTTCATCCAGCCCCGTCATTTGGCAAACGTGAACCGCCATGTGGGCAACATCGAGCATGTTGCCCGTCCCCAAGCTGTACCAAGGATCTTGGATGCAATCATGCCCCAAACTGACATTTAACCCCTGTTGCCAAAGCTCCTTCACGCGGGTGATGCCCCGGCGTTTTGGGTAGGTATCGGCGCGACCTTGCAGCGTAATGTTAATTAACGGATTAGAGACAAAGTTAATCTGCGATCGGCTCAAAAATCCCATCAGCTTCTGGGCATAGGCATTGTTATAGGAGCCAAAAGCTGTCGTATGACTAGCTGTGACTCGCGCTCCCAGCCCTGATCGAATGGCACAGGCAGCCACCACTTCCAAAAAGCGGGATTGGTCATCGTCAATTTCGTCACAGTGCAAGTCGATGAAGCAGCCATACTGGTGCGCCAACTCAAATACACGCTGCACCGATCGCACGCCATCTTCACGGGTCAGCTCGTAGTGGGGAATGCCCCCCACCCCATCGGCTCCCAATTTCAAGGCTTCCTCTAGCAGGGTCTCATTCTGGGGGTTACCATAGATGCCATCCTGGGGAAACGCCACCACCTGTAAAGTCATCCAATCTTTGACCTGTTCTCGCACTGCCAATAACCCCCGCAGAGCCGTCAAACTGGGTTCACTCACATCGGCATGGGAACGCACAAATAACACGCCCTGCATTGCCTGTTGCTTCAGGGTCGCTAGGGCACGGGTTTGAACATCATCCAGGGTTAGATGTTGTTTTCGATCGCGCCAAATCTCAATTCCCTCAAACAGGGTGCCACTTTGATTCCAGCGCGGTTCCCCTGCGGTCAAGGCTGAGTCTAAGTGAATGTGGGATTCTACAAAGGGGGAACTAACGAACTGCCCCGCCAGATCCAACTCTTGGTCAGTCGGCAAATCAAGGGTGGGGGCAACGGCGATAAACCTGCCTGCTCGAATCGCAACATCCACCTCTTCAATCAGAGAATTACAGGTCAGTAGCCGACCGTGCCGGAGCAGCAAATCGCAGGGTGGTTGCAGCATAACGATAACTCTAGGGCGCTAAAAAACAACAGGAAAAACCGGAAAGATTTTCATCATGAATGATATGCGGAATGACTTGTGTGGGTAAGTTAAGTCAAGAGTTAGAAGTCAATCACCCCGCACTCTTAAGGAAACACATCCCATGAAAACTGAATTTCAAGCTAAGTTCCTGCAACACATGATGAAGAAGAAGCAAGAAAAAGGCTTCACCCTGATTGAATTGCTCGTCGTTATCATCATCATCGGTATTCTGTCTGCGATCGCTCTGCCCTCCTTCTTGAACCAAGCCAACAAAGCCAAGCAATCTGAAGCCAAGCAGAACGCCGGTTCTTTGAACCGTGCTCAACAAGCCTACTACCTAGAGAATAGCGCTTTTGGTTCTACCGTAGAGAACTTGGGCTTGGGTATCGTCACTCAAACCACCAACTATAACTACACCCTCGACCAAGCGATCGTAACCAACAGCAACCAGAGCTATGTGGTGAATCTAGCCCGCTCTCGCAAGGCTCCTCTCCGTGGGTATGCCGGACGTGTAGACTTGGGAACCGTTACAGCAACGAGCGAAGCAACCACCCTTGCCGTTCTCTGTGAAACCATCAAGCCTGGAATTGATACTGTAGCTACAACCACAGTCTCTAGTGCTACCTCACCCCCCGATTGTGCAACTACTGACTCCAAGAAATTGGATGCCAAGTAAGACAACTCCCGCTTTCGCTGGAACAATCTAAATAGATGTCCTTCTCGTGGAAGTAACGAAGCACAGAGTGGTCAGAATTATTCTGACTACTCTGTGCTTTTTGGTTCTTACAGATATTTCCAGACAAGTTCGATCCGGGAAATGCTCTGCAACAAAGGACTTACACTCTTTGTCTATTCTCTATAAGAGTGAGAAGTTGTAGATATAAATCTCAAGTTTTTCAGCGCAGTTGATATATTGATAGACTGACAGAATTGGATGACCTTAAACTCAACCTATTTAAGATTAATTAGCGTAAGGAATCTACCTGTTTCATGTCTTTATTTGATTGGTTTGCGAATCGACGGAAGGCTGACCCCACGAGCCGAGAGGGGCAAGAGCGTGAGATTGCCGATGGGCTGTGGACAAAATGTGAGTCATGTAGCGTGCTGACCTATACAAAAGATCTACAGGCTAACCAGATGGTGTGTCTGGAGTGTGGGCATCACCTGCGGGTCTATAGCGAAGAGCGGATTCACCAACTGCTTGACCCCGGCACCTGGATGCCCCTGGATCAAGGCTTACAGCCCACTGACCCGCTGAAGTTCCGCGATCGTAAATCTTATAGCGATCGGCTACGGGAAACCCAAGAGAAAACGGGGTTAGTCGATGCTGTGCAGACTGGCTTAGGGCAACTGGAGGGGCTACCCCTTGCCCTGGGAGTCATGGATTTTCAGTTCATGGGCGGTAGCATGGGATCAGTTGTGGGCGAGAAGTTCACCCGCATGATTGAGCGGGCAACAGCAACACGTCTGCCCGTCGTGATTGTGTGTGCTTCTGGAGGCGCACGGATGCAGGAAGGAATGCTGAGCCTGATGCAAATGGCTAAAATTTCTGGCGCTCTGGAGCGGCATCGAGAGCAGCGATTACTCTACATTCCAGTTTTAACCCATCCGACAACGGGGGGAGTCACCGCTAGTTTTGCCATGCTAGGAGATATTATCCTGGCAGAACCAAAGGCAACGATCGGCTTTGCTGGACGGCGCGTTGTGGAACAGACCCTACGGGAAAAGTTGCCAGAGAACTTCCAGACGGCTGAATATTTACTTTTTCATGGTTTTGTGGATGCGATCGTCCTCCGCACCCAGCTAAAGCGCACCTTGGGGCAGCTCATTCGGCTACATCAGCCTGTCAAAGCCCTGCACAGCCAGCGATCGGAAATGACCGCCACCCTAAATACAGTAGATCAGCCCTCTACCCTGCAAAATCTTTTGCTTGATTACTAGTAGTCTGTCAATCATTAATTGACGGGTAGCTGAAAGCTGGGAGGTTAGTTGGAGTTAAATTTTGAGGGTCTTCGACCCCTCAAAATTTTCTTGACAGAACACTAGTTGCATCTTCATCGAGTGGCTTATCAGGTTTCAATTTGTGAACCTGGGATTGGTAAGGGTTATGATTTTGGGGTTTTCAACCCACGAAACCATTCTTGACAAACCACAGGGCAATTTTGTGAGGAAACCACCTCACTCAATGGCATGATATTCTTGACCCCGCCCCATCGATCGCTATGCAACTCGTGGGAGTGCGGTCGCCTCTGCAACCCCGATCGCTGAGTTATTGATAAGGAGAACCATGTTTAAAAAGTCTATTTGGTTAGTTATAACGACCCTATTTTTCACCGTTCAAATGCTAGTGGGCAGTGCTGCGGCGGCTGACCTCGATGAAGCAATGCGCACGATCGCCCTGAATGGCAAAGGTGCGACAACTGTTCTGAGCTTAAAGCAAGTGCAGCAAGGGAAACGGCTTTTCAATTACGCCTGTGGTCAGTGTCATGTGGGTGGCACAACGAAAACCGATCCTAACGTAGGGCTGGAACCCGAAGCCCTAGCCCTAGCGACTCCTAATCGCAACAGTGTGGAAGCGCTGGTGGATTATATGCACAACCCCACCACCTACGATGGGGCAGAAGAGATTGCTGAACTACACCCCAGCACCAAGAGTACGGATATTTTCCCAAAAATGCGGAACTTGACTGAGGACGATTTAGTGGCGATCGCGGGTCACATTCTGCTGCAACCCAAGGTTGTGGGACAAAAGTGGGGCGGCGGCAAAATCTACTACTAAAGCTGGAAATCTAGGTAGCAGGGATGGGAGAACTATTCCTATCCCTCGCATCATGCTACTCATTTACCAGGTTTGATAAGACGTGTTGACGATATCTGCTGGCCATTTCTTCTGCTCTTTGATACACAGACAAGGGGGTTCGCAACATTGCAACTCGTAAAAGTCTGGGGAGACATAATCTTTGCTGAGGGGATAGCCGATCCAGTCTTCTCGCGTGACCCATTGCACTTTGATGATTTGGTCACTATCTAAAAGTTGCACATCGCCTATTGGGATCACCTTTCCTGGTCTCTAACGTTCCAAACAGGCTTTGAGGCTTAGTTGCAAGGTGCCGGGTTGCCAGTCTTGGTGGGGTTGCAACACGTCCAAACTTGTGCTGACCATCAGCAATTCGATCGCTGGAGTTATGGTTTGGATCTGCTCAGTTAAGCGGGTCATCATCGTCTCTACCCTTTCTGGCTCTGGGCACAATTCTGCTTCATCCGATTGCACCACAACGCTACTCGCTAGGACGGCTCGGTCTGCTGCCAATACCTGTCCCGTAGACCCATCCAGGTGCCAGTTGATGGAGTCGGTTGCAATGTGTAGCTCCACGAGCAATCGCAGCGTCCCAACTTGCCAACCCTGCTCTGGTTGCAGCGCTCTGGCTTTCACGCCGCCGATGAACTGCATCACTGCGTAGGAACTGCGGGTAAGGTGCCACAACAATTTGGGCATCCATTCATCGACGAGAATTTCTGGTCGTAGGAAGCTTTCCTCTAGGGCTGCGTCTGCGTTGGAGAGCCGATCGCCCACCTGATCAGCCACCTGCACCAACGCCAGCATCAAACTTTTTTGGCTGGTTTCGTCTGACACTTGCACATCTGGAGCGTGGGACTGAAGAAATGCTTCCAGACTGGATTTGACGATCGCCCGCTGCTCCTCAGCGTACAAAGCTTGACCCGTCAACCGCACGATCGCCTCATCGATCGCCGATTGGGTTGTTGCTCCAGCATCGGCACTGCTCATCTCAATGCCAGGAAGCGGTTTTTCAGGAAGCGGTTTTTCCTCCAAAGCTGATCCGAATTCGGCAGCCAGGGTTTCGACATCCAAGTCGATCGGCAAATGGGTGACAGCAGGAATGGGAGTTGCAGGTATGGGAGCGGGGGGGCGATCGGTCGCCTCGTCACTCGCGACAAATGCCAAGGTCAGATTGAGGTGAATTGACCCCGATTGCCAGTCTTTCCCTGGCTCTAGAAAATCAGCCTGAGCGGGACTAGTGAACAGATTCACTTCAGGTGTCGTGAGGTGAATGTGGTGAATCAGTTGCTGAAGTAGCGTTTCAGCCGCAGTGGGTTGCTTGCAAAAGCTGCCATCGTCGGAGCGAATCAGGATGTCGCTGGCGAGGGGAGTTGGCGGTGACTGATGGGTCACGAGGTCAAAGATCCAGCCAATTTTGGGCGTGGTTGCTGCTAAAACTGCTACCAAACGGAGAATGCCCGATCGCCACCCCAATTTTGGTGACTCTGAATCTGGTTCCGATGGCAACAATATAGTCGCCCTGACCCCGCCCAGCAAGCGCATCAGGTCGTAGGAGCCACGGGCGATCGTCCACAGCAAGCGCGGGATCAGGTCATCAACCAGCATCAATGCTGTGTAAAACTGTTGTTGATCTGGATGGGTAAGAGAACTATCCTCAGCCAGAAACGGGTTTTGCAACGCCTCTAAGGTTTCGTAGGTTTCCTCAGTCAGGTAGGGCGCGAGATTCTCGGAGGTCGGCGCAAGATCGGTGGACAAGCCTACGATCGCCACTCCCTCTGAGTCCGTCCACAGGGCCCGCAGTTTCCTGACCATGGTCACCAATCGTTGCATCGACTCGATCGCGGAGGCAGATACCCCAGGCACCGACAAGGCAGATGGGGCAGAGGAAGTCAGCTTCAGGATGGTCTTGCTGATTGGCTCAAACTGAAAGGACGAGGACACGGGTGGGGGCACAGGCGAGGGCAAATCAACGGAGGTCATACATGCCGCGAGGGAGGTGGGTGAGGGGAGGAGTTCGGTCATGGCTGGAGCAGGGCGGACACGGAACGATCGCACAAACTAGAGAATTCTACTTCCCAATAGTAAGGGTTCCCGTCTCTCCATCAGAAAAAGCGTTCAGAATATATCGATCGCCTTGTCTTTACACCAATGTGTCAAAACCTGGAGAGTATGGCCGATCGCTACGCCGTGACTTTTTTGGATTCAATAGATTGATGGTGAAGTACGCCGGAACCGATTCCCATCTGAGGTATAGCTGATTTTGTTGTCGGCTGATGAGATGCGTACCTTGCCATCCGGCAAAACCTCATAATTCCAGCGCACACTGGGACAGACCTGGGATTTTTCAAAGCTTGGAATCTTTTTCGGGGCTGGCTGAGACCCAGCAACCAGTTCTCTAAACTGCAAGATCTTGTTAGTCACTTCCCATTGAAGTGGGATTCTTCTTGTGAAGTGCCATCTCAATCCACCATGAAGAGAATAGGCAATATTCCAGACAACCACTGGTTTTTCATCTAAATCAGAGGCGTTGCGAAAGATATCTGGAGAAGAACGCACACAGGGATCTTGGGGATTGAATTTTGTTGTTCTTTGGACAAAATCAGCGGCGGCAAAGGTAAAGTATGGGTTTAGAAATGGCTTTAGAAAGGCCCGGGAAATGCTAAATCTTGCAGCAATACTGGAGGCTGGGAGGTCTTTGGAAAACTCATTCTGCTTGATCAACTCGTCATAGCTAAGAGCATAGGTGGGTATGTCTTTGATAAACTGACCATTGATTAAAGTCCAGGCGATTAAACCCCGATTGAGTCGCAGGGGATTGGTGTGATCCCAACGCTGTTGCCACTCAGCAGAGTAGAGGTTGACCCAGCGCAAAACCTCTGCTTGGTTGCTCAGCATGGATTGACTCAAACCCAAGGGTTGATCGATGACAGAGTTCATGAGATGCCATGCGGCGAGCAGACTTTTGTTGGCTAACTGAGATTGCCCTTGTTGATCCTGTTTAAAACTCACGAGCAATAAGAGACGATGCAAGGCTCTGAGGTTTTGATAGTTTATGGACAAATTCTGCTCCAGTTGATCTAAAGCTGGGTGCTGCCATAGAGGTTCCGGGGAGGAACGCTTCCAGCGGGGCGCACCATGAGTCGTTAGCTGGTCAATCACCTGTTCAATTTCTGCCTGATGTTTTGTCAGATAGGTTTGCACAGATTCAGGAAAAGTTCTAACTCTGATTAGGCTTTCTATAGAAGAAAAAAAGACACGCCTTAGGGATTGTTCAATAAGGGGGAGGGACGCTGAAGAGTTAGATGGAGGCAAGTTGCGAGGCGCTAGGCTCAATCCCAGGTTTGTGGCTAACTTTTGCACCTGAATAGCATTTTCGTCAGCAGATCGGGGTGGAAATTCCTGCATCAGTGCCTGCCTCAAGGGTGCAACCACCGCTTGCCACTGGCGCTCCGCCGCCCAATTGCCCACACTTGCCCAGAGTAGAAGCAGAACTAAGACTCCCCCATGAAACCAAACTAAAATTCGCATGGATAAGCGATTCATGGCTGCCTCCGGGTGACATTCATTTCGGTTGGCAATGGCTGCTCTTTCAAGGCTAAGTATTCCAGGAGTCGGCGATGGATAAAAACGTAGCCGCTTCCTACTTGCTGCATCAGCGCACACCGGACGACATAACGCAGCCAGCGGGCATAGTTGCGGGGAGTGGAACCACTGACCCATAGCACGATTCGTAAAATACAGTGCTGGATTACTGCCACCCCTGCGACTACGGGTTTACTGCGAAGAATCCCTAGCAACCCGATCGAAAATCCAAACCCTAAACTATGCATAAAGCCTTGAAATAGGAGTGGGTTCATGAATAACCAGATGCTTCCAAGGATGCTGAGATCGACCAGCCAAATCAGGGAGGTTGCGATGGCTGCCGATCGCCAAATTCCTTCATTGGGCATGGTTTTAGATTGGACATGGGTCTCCACCCATCCCACGCTAAATAGGAGGCTGATGACAAGACCCAGTATCAATCCCGCACCTCCTCCTCCCAGAACCAGTTGAAACAGAACTCCCGTAATAATTCCACCGAATAAAATCAAACGGGTTCTGCGCCAAGACCATTGGAGACTTTCAATCGGCTTAATTTCATCGAGTTGCCCCATTAAGGCGGCGGGCAATGTTCCTGCCAAACCAATCATCACTCCAAAACCAGGGCTAAGGGTCAAGGCAATATGATTTAGAGAAAGGAGTTCAAGTAGCCTCCACCTCCAAAGTACTTCTTCTAGGAAAAAAGGTCCAATATCAGATCCAGTAACCATTGTCGTAATTGGTAGGGCAATGATGATGCGATAAATGAAACCAAACAGGAATCCGTAGACTGTCCCCAGCGTCACTCCAACTCCCAAACGATATACCCACAAATGCAGGCGATGTTGCAGCAGATCAGGCTGGATTTGCTCCAGGGAAAACACACTTTGAGCCTGAAGAAACATGCGGAGTGCCAGCCATTTCAGCCACCTTTGGGTCTGCCGTCTAGAGTAGGGTTGGTGGTGTCGCTGCCGTTCCACCATGCGCTCAACGTAAAGCTGAAACAGCGATCGGGTGGGGTTTTCCACCTGGAGCAGGGGGGTTAGCTCGGATGCCGAAAGTCCTTGATAGGCAATGCTTATGAGACTCAGAATCAGGGGAGATTTCACCCATTCCCGCAAGGATTCATTTTGAGCCAACATCTCTCGCACTCCCGCCAGTGCTTCCCCGGTTTGGGCCCAGTAGTGCTGCACCTGCTCATCTGTCAGCGGCTGAATAAAAATGGCACCTTGAAATTGCAGGCGATCGGTGAGGGCTTCGTAATCTCCTAGTCGGCTACAGACCACCATTTCTGTGTGCCGATGGGTTTGGTGGAACTGGTTAATCGCTTTGACACAACTTTCTCGGCGGTATTCAGCGACCTCATCCAAGCCATCCAGCATCAAGATTAATTCCTGGGATTCGATCCACTGTCGTCCAATTTGCTGCGGGAGTTGATAGCTGTTGCTCAACTCTGCGGCTAACCAGGTGTCTAGGGGTTGCCCTGCCCAAGCCGAGAGATTGAAGACGACGGGAATGGCGTAATTTGGGTCAGCTTCGGCCCGAGCGATTAGCTCAGAGGTGATCTGTAGCAAGGTGATGGTTTTGCCCGATCCCGGAGTGCCAAGAATCAACAAAGTGGCTCCCGTTCCCAGTTTGTCGAAGAGATCGATCGCGGGGACTCCAGCCCTGACCAGATGCCGTTTGGTCTGGGTCGATTCCCACGCCAAACCCCAAGGTTGGGCGATCGACTCTGGGCGCTCCTCCAAACCCAGTTCCAAGACAACCTTGCCATGGAGCGAATTTTCCAAAACCCCCTTCACCCAAAAGTTACGCACCTTGCTCAAGACGACCTGGCGATCGTGGTAATCCTGCTGGGTTAGGGATGGCGGAGATGGCTCTGACTGTGGTATGCCATCTGAGACTGACTCAGAATCCAGTGTTGGGATAGCAGCCTCATGGGATGCAGCCAATTCAGGTTCTGAAGCATCTGGTGAGCCAAGCAGGTGATACACCAAAATCGGATCACGAATGTTCTTCAATTGCCGCAAACCCAGGCAATTCGCATCTACAGATAATTTTGCTCTGACACTCTCGTAAACGACCTGAGAAATGCAAATTCCCCCCGGCTGAGCCAGTCCTTCTAATCGGGCAGCAATGTTCACGGCATGTCCCATCACATCGGTTGCACTCAAGAACACCTCTCCCATGTGGATGCCCATGCGGTGAGAGAGTGGGGCTGAGGAGATTCCACTGCGGCGGTAGTCTTCCATGTGCTGCTGCGTGACGATCGCAAACTGCACGGCTTGCGACACACTGGTGAAGTACATGAGCAGCCCATCTCCCGTACTCTTGATGATGACCCCTTCATGCTGCTGACACAAGCCAGCCATGAGGCTTAAGTCCGTGTCAATTAGAGTCAGCGTGAGTTCCTCATCCACGGACATGCGGGCGCTGAAACCCACCGTATCGGTCAATACGATCGCGGCTAGGGTTCTTTCACCTTTTAGATCAAAAAATAGTTGCGCTCTGGCATGGTCTGGTGTCTCTGACATGAGCTTGTAGGATGCACTGGAAGGATCATGGATAACCATTAGCTTAGTTGCCGGATGATCACCATTGTGCCCCGATCATTTCCTTTTCCCTTCTAAAGTTTGATTAATGTTGGGATCATTAACTCTGCAAAAGGGTTATGGCAATCGCTGAAAGGTAAGACGATCGGTTTGTTCAAGAGCCTATGCTTCGGGCTTCTTAACAAAATACTGGAAGTTCCTTTGCTATCGTGCAAAGTACCGACCTTAAGCCCCGATCGCCCCTTCGCCACCGCCCATCCACCCTTGCCCTATGTACGTCTACGCCTTCTTCAAACCGATCGCGCCCTTGGAACTACCCGCTGGCATTGTAGGTGTCGTGCAAACGATCGGCAATGGATATGTCTCGGCGCTCGTGGAGCCTGACCTGAATTGGGAAACCCTGCAAGCCGATGATCAACGACTGATGCAGGCTGTATTGGTTTACGATCGTGCCATTTGCACCCTGTTTGCCCAAACTATCGTCTTGCCTTTGCGCTTTGGGACGCAGTTTGCCTCAGCAGGAAGCCTGCTCGCCCACCTGAACTCCAACCAAGCCCACTACTCAGACGCATTGACCCAATTGACAGGCAAGGCAGAATATACGTTGAAACTCAGTTCCCACGAATTAGCTTCAGGAGACTTGCCGATGCCAGCGAAGGGGAGAGATTATTTCTTAGCTAAAAAGCAATTGTATCAAGCTCAGGTGGAGCAACAGCAGCAGCAAACTGAGCAATTGCAAACGTTGATTGAGACGATCGCTACAGACTATACCTATATCCTCAGTGAAGCCACCGATGGGGTGCAACGCATTTATGTGTTGAGCGATCGTCAGCCATCTAGCGCCCTGCAAACCCACTTCACCGCCTGGCAGAGCTACTGTGCCCAATGGACGCTAGAACTCAGCGAACCTTTGCCCCCGTACCACTTTGTTTAGGCTTGAAGAACATCTTAAACGTGTCAATTCCGGTTCCCCCAGAATTGGGGGCTAGGGGGCGAATGCAGAGCGATCGACACCTCTCAGCCAGGCAAAAGTAATATCCAATCTTACCCTCTAGTCATGGCGTAACTTCAAGACCAAATTGATCGTCGTGAGAACAAGCGTCACAGAGTTGGCAATGATCACGGGCCAGTCTTGCCGCAAAATTCCGTAAATCAGCCACAGCAAAACGCCCGTGGAAAAAATGAGCAACATTTCCAGGGAAAGATCCTTGGCTGATTTTGACTTCCAGGTTTTGATTAGTTGGGGAATAAAGGCGATCGTCGTCAAGGTGCCAGCCGCCAAGCCTAGGAGTGTCGTCAAGTTCATAGACCATTCGTGCTAGCAAGATGGACAAAGCAAGCATACCCATACTACTCAACAATTCACCTTGAGACTTAGACAAGGGGCTTGGGCCCCTTGTTCAAGATCGATAAACGTATGTCAAGGTCATTTGTTAGGGAGTTGCGGGGGGTTTTCGCAGCAGCGTAATTTCTGCTTGAATCCGCTTCACCAAATCAGGATTGGTGGATAGAGCCATGGTGATGACGTTAAACCGAGCCGTTGTCAAGCCACTTTGCTCCACAATTTGCTTGGATTTATTGCAGTAATTCACAGCAATCGTGCGGATGGTCGTAGGCAGCTTTTCCACGGTGTCAGGCTTGTGGCAAGCGATCGCTGGCACCTCTTCAGCCCCCATATTCTTCTTGATTTCAGCGAAGGCTGCCTCTCGAATAGGTTCAATGGAAAACACAGCCCTGGCATAGCTCTTAGCCTCTTCATCCGCGACCGTTTGCGTCGCTTGGGCGTAGGCTGGGGCACCCCACTGGGGATGCAGCCCTGGTGTAAAGCCTGTAAATAGACTTACTCCAGAAACCACACCCAAAATCAACGCATGGGAAAGGACACGGGATGATGTTTGTAAAGGGGTTATAGACGACAGGGTTGGACGGAGTTGAGAAATAGAGTGACTAAAGTTGAACATGGTTGAATGTCGCAAAACAAAGGGTAAAACAACAGGGCGATCGTTTTGTTTGAACGATTCTGGGGGTAAGAAGTTCCATTAGAGCAACAGAGCGGGAAAAAAAGCTGAAAAATTACTGGCGTTAGACGGTGTGCAATAAATTCTGCCCTCATCCCCCTGCCCCTTCTCCCTAGGGGAGAAGGGGAGCCGATCTGGGTCTTAGCCCCTCTCCCCTGCTGCTTGTCATTACCAACATTTTTGAGAAATCTTCGATTTCTCAAAAATGTAAATTCTAAACCTCTCAGAAGTCCCAAATTGTCGCCCGAACCGCCCCCCTGCCCCCCAATTCTGGGGGGTTCTGAGATCGAAGTCCCCCAGAATTGGGGCCTTAAAGCCTTTCAGGCATACATGAAAA
>Ga0209181_10000129_pt1 | contig 129916 bp, 116 predicted proteins | sample MAT05_FD_187208 | JGI IMG/M metagenome (GOLD analysis project Ga0209181, IMG submission 187208) | Freshwater microbial communities from Lake Fryxell liftoff mats and glacier meltwater in Antarctica - MAT-05 (SPAdes) (version 2) | ecosystem: Environmental > Aquatic > Freshwater > Ice > Liftoff...
CGAGGGTAGGCATGGTCCATGAAACCAGCCGTTTGAGCAGCGCCCCATCGGACACGTTCAGGTGATGGGCGGCGCCGTGCAGGGAGGCGCTTCTACGGCACTGCGCCAGAGAGCACTGGGGGGGGGGAGATCGGGACTTGGGGTTTGGGTAGGGGGGGCTGGGCCACCACCGCGGCGGCCCAAACGCACCGAGGCTGCCACCATCAATGATGGACTTGTGGGCGTGGCGGTTATGGCGAAAAAGTAGGCCAATGAACTAGAATTTATCGCTGGAATTCGAATGAGCCAGCGCCAATAGTGATGCCTGTCTGGTCACGCGTGGCTTTGATTTCTTGTATGCCACTCACGCCTTTGCCGATCCCGCTTGCGTGGTTTTCAAAGACCAGCGCTGGGACTATGGCGAACAACGATTTCAATTGCTGGGCGAAGTCGAGAGGTAAGGGTTTATGAAAACAGTGCGCATGGAACTTGATTTTTCGAAGCCAACTACGCTTTCATTGGGGAAGGTAAACGCGGCGTTGCTGGATGCCACCACCCTGAATTTTTCCTGCCTTGACGAGCTGCGAAAGAAGCTGCATGCAGCGACGAGCATTGAAGATCTGCGCGCCTGCTGCAAACAGGAGGCAAAGGATCTGGGCTTCAACAGCTTTGTCTACGCGCTCAGAGTCCCGACCAATTTCACCAATGCACAACTGGTCATTGTGGATGGTTACCCGCAGGGATGGGTCAAACGATACTTTGAAGCCGCTTACTTCGATGTCGATCCCGTCATGCACTGGTGCAAAACCCAAGTTCTCCCGCTGATATGGAGTGATCTGGTGCTGGCCGAAGGCAGTCTGGCCCGCAAGATGATGCAAGAGGCCGCCGACTTTGGCTTGCGCGACGGGGTGACCATGCCGGTGCACAGTCCCCAGGGAGAACTCGGAATCCTGAGTATGTCGATTGACGCATCTCGGGAGGTAACGCGCCCCATCCTTCAAAGAACACTGCCCTATATTCAATTGATGGCGAGCCACCTGCACCACGCGGTGCGAAGGCTCAGCGCGACAGCCCTACCTGACGCACCTGAAATGAGTGCCAGAGTCAACGAGTGCCTTCGTTGGGCAGCCGAGGGAAAAACGACGGGTGAAATCGCCCAAATTCTGGGCATCTCGGATAGCACCGTGAATTTTCACCTGAACAACGCGATGCAAAAACTCAATGTGGTCAACCGCCAGCAAGGTATCGGCAAAGTCGCCCTGCAAGGTTTGATTCAGCCCAAACCCTTCTGAGCACCCTGCACGGAATTTGCCACGACTTGCGTTCGGCAGTGGCGGGGGCCATACCCGGAGCACTGGCAAATCTGCCAGTGGCGCCATTCCATGCGGATGCGTCTAATCGACACCTAGTCCCAGTCCCTACTTACTGAATCGAGAGTTCCATGTCCACCACAGGTATCAGGAAGTGTGTCGCCGCAATCGCTCTATTGGGTTGCTCCTGGTCGTCGCTAGCAGCGACGACGGTCGTTTCCTTCGAAGACGGGGCGGCGAACCTTGGCACCCTGGAGGGGTATCAGGGCATTTCCGGTTGGGACTCGCTTGGAAGCGTCACGTCGTCAAGCGGGGGAACGGGCATTGGAGATTACTATTTCCACGCACGGTCAGGAGAGCTGCTTTTTGACAAGGGTCCGATCATTTTTGAGGGCTTTCACTACAACCGTTGGAGTGGTCCGGGCGTTTTACCAAGTTATGACCTGTTCTATCAAGGACAGCTCGTCTTCAAGGGCTATGTCGACACCGATGCCCAGCCCAGTGACCTGTATTGGGTTGCGTCTGGGTACAGTGGGCGGGTGGATCGAATTGGCTTTTATGCGGAGTCCGATGGCATCGCGTTTGACAACCTGACATTTACGGCCGCGCCGGTACCGGAGCCCTTGTCCAGTGCCATGCTGTTGGCCGGTCTGGTGCTCGTTTCACTTTCTGTCAAGAAAAGAAAGCGTTTTCACTTTCGTCCGCGCCAATGATGCTCTTCTGACCGGCTTTGGTAGGCGAATGGCGCGGCATAGACTCGCTGCTCATCCTGCAGATCGTCGGTACTGGCCTGGCTTTTTTTGCTGCTCAGGCCCTGCGCCGTGGGTCCAATCCGTCGCCGGCAGTCTGGATGCTGCTCATCGAGCCTGTGGTGGCGGGCATTGCCGGACGTCGGGCGGCAGGTCACGGGTCTTGCTCTAACAGCTCGCCAATCGTCTTGCGCAGGTCCCCCGACCAGGCGCGGCGGTCACGCCCGTCGCCCATCTGCGGCACGCCGAACGCCACATCCGCCCGCACCTGGCTGGCGCACAGGGTCCGCCACAAAGAACCCATCAGCGTCTCGTCGCCGACGTAGCTGATCGCCTGGCTGTTGGCACCCGTGGCACTGTCGACATACCGCAGCGCCACCGGCTGCACCGGTGCATTGGCGGCAATTGCTGCCTGGATCAGGTTGGCATGAAAGGGCAGCAAACCATGCCCATCGCCCGTGGTGCCCTCGGGGAAAACCGCCAGAATATCGCCCTCCTGCAATGCCTTGGCCATGTGGTGCACCACCCGCAACGCATCGCGACGTGACTCGCGCTGGATGTACAGGGTGCCCGCCCCGGTGGCGAGTACACCCAGCAGCGGCCAGCGCCCCACATCGGCCTTGGAGACAAAACGGCAGTGGTGCGCTGCGTGCAGCACGAGGATGTCGAGCCACGAGATGTGGTTGGCCACCAGCAGCAGCGGGCCGTTCACCGGCACCGGGCCGCGGATGCACAGCTCTATGCCCAGGATCTGCACCATCGCGCTGGCCCAGGCCTGCACGCGCAGGTCACGCTGCGTCTGGGACAGGCGCGGAAATCGGACCAGGATCCGCACGAAACCCGAACCGATATGAACCGCGACGCGCGCGGCCCGCCAGACGGCACGCGCCATGTTCACCCGGCGTAGGCGACTCGCCCGCCGACCACGGTGTAGCGCACCTGGCCAGGCAGTTCGTGGCCACCGAAGGGCGAATGCTTGCCCTGGCTGCGCAGGCTGTGCGCATCGACGTTCCAGAATGCGGCAGGATCGAAGATGCACAGGTCGGCAGCCGTGCCTGCTTCCAGCCGGCCGGGCCGTTCACCCGTCAGACCCAGCACACCGGCCGGGCCGCTGGTCAGCACGGCGAGCGCACGCTGCAGGCCCACGCCGCTGGCAGTGGCCCATTTCAAGGCCAGCGACAGCAGCAATTCGACACCGGTCGCACCCGGCTCGCTTTCTGCAAAGGGCAGGGTCTTGCCATCTTCGGTGACCGGGCAATGGTCTGACACCAGCGCATCGATGGCGCCATCGGCCAAGGCAGCCCGGATGGCGTCGCGGTCGCGCTGCTGTCGCAAGGGCGGGTTCAGGTGCGCGCGGCTGTCGAAATAACCGATATCGGTATCGGTCAGGTGCAGCGAATTGATGCTGACATCGCAGGTCAGCGCCAGGCCTTCTGCCTTGGCCTGGCGCACCAGCGCAATGCCCGCAGCGCTGCTCAAACGGCACAGGTGCACCCGGGCCTGGGTAGAGCGCATCAATTCGATGATGGTGTGGATGGCGATGGTCTCGGCCGCCACCGGCACACCGCTCAAGCCCATGCGGGTGGCCAGCGGGCCGCTGGCCACCACGCCGGTGCCGAGGTCGCGGTCCTGCGGCCGCAGCCAGACCGGGTAACCGAAGGTACTGGAATACTGCAAGGCGCGCAGCAGCACCTGGGTGTTGCGCAAGGGCACCTCGGCCTGGCCAAAGCCGACACATCCCGCCTGCGTGAGCTTGACCATCTCGGTCAGCACTTCGCCGGCCAGACCCCGGGTCAGCGCACCCAGCGGATACACGCGTGCCTGGTGCAGCCTTTCTGCACGGAACCGGAGCATCTCGACCAGACCCGGCTCGTCGAGCACCGGGTCGGTGTCCGGCGGGCAGACCAGGCTGGTCACGCCGCCGGCTACCGCTGCCGCCATCTCGGACTCGAGCATGCGCGCATGCTCATGGCCGGGCTCGCGCAAACGCACCGCCAGGTCGACCAGCCCCGGCGCGACCACGCAGCCACTGGCGTCGATGACACGCGCCGGCACGAAACCATCCGGCGCTGGGCCGATGGCCAGCACACGCCCGTCGGCCACAGCCACATCGGTGACCCGGTCCATGCCGCTGGCCGGATCAACCACCCGGCCATTGCGAATAAGCAGACTGTCAAGCATCCGGTCCATCCTCCAAAAAGGAGAGCTCCAGGCGCACCCGAAGCCCCCTGCCCAGGGCGGGCTTCACCCTATGCCTCGTTTCCGGCCACGATACCCATCACAGCCATGCGGACCGCAATGCCGAACGTGACCTGCGGCAGGATCACGCTCTGCCGTCCATCCACCACCGCCGAGTCGATCTCGACCCCGCGGTTGATCGGCCCCGGGTGCATCACGATCGCATCGGGCTTGGCTAGCTGCAGCTTCTCGTCGGTCAGACCGTAACGCATGAAGAACTCCTGCGCCGAGGGCAGCAGCGCGCCACTCATGCGTTCGTTCTGCAGGCGCAACATGATCACGACATCGCAGTCCTGGATGCCCTCTTCGAGCGAATGGCAGACCCGAACGCCCATCTGCGCGATGTCGGCCGGCACCAGCGTCTTGGGGCCGACCACGCGCACCTCGGCGCAGCCCAGCGTGGTGAGCGCATGGATGTCGGAGCGCGCCACCCGCGAATGCAGCACGTCGCCCACGATGGCCACGGTGAGGTTGGAGAAGTCCTTCTTGTAGTGCCGGATGGTGAACATGTCCAGCAGGCCCTGCGTCGGGTGCGCATGGCGGCCGTCGCCGGCGTTGATCACGTGCACATGCGGCGCCACATGCTGCGCGATCAGGTAGGGCGCACCGGACTCGCCATGGCGCACCACGAAGATATCGGCGGCCATGGCACTCAGGTTGGCAATCGTGTCGAGCAGCGATTCGCCCTTGGACGCCGACGACCGCGCGATGTCGAGGTTGATCACATCGGCGCTCAGGCGGGTGGCGGCGATCTCGAAGGTGGTGCGCGTGCGGGTGGAGTTCTCGAAGAACAGGTTGAACACGCTGCGCCCGCGCAACAGGGGCACCTTCTTGACCTCGCGGTCGCTGACGCTCACGAAGCTGGCCGCCGTGTCGAGCACCTGGGTCAGGATGCTGCGTGGCAGGCCTTCGATCGACAGCAGGTGGATCAGCTCGCCATGCTGGTTGAGTTGCGGATGCTTCAACGGACTGGCTCCACCTGGAAGGAAAACCGGCCCTGTGCGTCGCGTCGCAGCGCGAGCGACTGCGTCGGTGCCAGCGCCACACGGGTCGCCGCGAAGTCGGCCTGAATCGGCAGCTCGCGCCCACCGCGGTCGACCAGCACCGCGAGCCGCACGCTGGCAGGCCGGCCGTAATCGAACAACTCGTTGACCACCGCGCGGATGGTGCGCCCGGTGTAGAGCACATCGTCCAACACGATGATGTCGGCCCCCTTCACCTCGAACGGAAGGCTGGTCGGCACCGTGTTTGCCAGGCCACGGGTGCCGTAGTCGTCGCGGTGCATGGAGGAGGAAATCACGCCGTGCGGGCCGGCGAACTTCAGGTCGGCCTGCAGCCGTTCGGCCAGCCAGGCCCCACCCGAGGTGATGCCCACCAGCCGGGTGGTGGCCTGGCACAGCGGCCCGACGCCGCGCAACAGCTCGCGGTACAGGGCTTCGGCATCGAGGACCCGTTGCCCGGGGTCGAGCGTCACGGCAGGCTCCTCAAAAATTGTTCCAAGATGATGCATGCAGCGCCGGCATCCGCATCGCGCGCACCTTCGGACCGGGCTTCGGTGGTGCTGTAGCGCTCGTCCACCTCGAACACCGGCAAACCGAAGCGGCCGCGCAGCGACCGCGCAAACTTGCGGGCCCGCAGGGTGTTCTCGTGTTCGGCGCCGTCGGGATGCAGGGGCACCCCCACCACCAAGGCCTGCGGCTGCCATTCGGCCAGGCGCTGGCGCACGTGGTCGAAGCGGGCATCGCCCTGGGCCTGGATCGTGCGCTGCGGCTGGGCCGTGCGCAGCAGGCGGTTGCCCACGGCCACGCCGGTGCGCTTCAGGCCGAAGTCCAGTGCCATGAACGACTGCAGGTGGGCCGGTACGGCCACGGCTGCCAGTTCATGCATGGCCGGCCTGGGGTGACAACATCCAGACCTGCAGGCCCAACAGAGCCAGCGCGCGTTCATAGCGTTGCTCCACCGGCGTGTCGAAGATGACCGCGATGTCGGCATCCACGGTCAGCCAGCTGTTGTCGCCGAGTTCGGATTCGAGCTGGCCCTCGCCCCATGCCGCATACCCCAGCGAGACCAGCACCTTGCGCGGCCCGGCGCCGGTGGACAGGGCCTCGAGCACGTCTTTGGAGGTGGTCATCTCCAGGCCGCCGGGGACACACATCGTCGAGGCATAGACCGGTTCAGCCGGCTTCTCGTTCTGGGCAAAGGTCGGCTCGTGCAACACGAAGCCGCGGTCGACCTGCACCGGCCCGCCGTGGAACACGGGCGTCAGCAGCAGATCGGCACGCCCCAGCGGCAGGTCGACCTTGTCGAACAGGCCCTTGAGGTTGATGTCGCTGGGTTTGTTGATGACCAGGCCCAACGCGCCGCGCTCGGTGTGCTCGCACACATACACCACGCTGCGCGCAAAAGCCGCATCCTCCAGCCCGGGCATCGCGATCAGGAAATGATTCGTGAGGTTGATAGGAGCAAAATCGCCTGGCATGGACGAATTTTAACGGTCTGGATGGAAAACGAATTCGACGCCGGGCTGGTGTGGTTTCGCCGCGACCTGCGCACCGAAGACAACGCAGCGTTGTACCAGGCGCTGCGCTCCTGCCGTCGCGTCCATTGCGCCTTCGTGTTCGACCGCGCGATTCTCGACCCTCTGCCACGGGCCGACCGCCGTGTCGAGTTCATCCGGGAGTCCCTGGTCGACCTCGACGCAAGGCTGCGCCAGGCCGCCGGCTGTCCTGGCGCGGGCCTGATCGTGCGCCACGGGCAGGCCGTCGACGAGATCGTGCAACTGGCGCGCCAGCTCGGTGTGCAGGCGGTGTTCATGGCCCATGATTACGAACCCCAGGCGATTGCGCGCGACCGGCTGGTGCTGGGCGCGCTGGCGGCGGCGGGCATTGCGTTGCACAGCACCAAGGACCAGGTCATCCTGGAACGCCGTGAGCTGCTCACCAAGACCGGCACCCCCTACACCGTTTTCACGCCCTACAAGAACGCCTGGCTGGCCCGCATGTCGGGTGCCGGCATACCGGACCACGATGCCAAGCCCTACCTGTCGTCCCTGGCCGAACGGCCGGCTGGCTTGCGTGTCGACGTGCCCTCGCTGCAGCAGATCGGGTTTGTGCCGACCAATCTGCGCAGCCTGCATATTCCGACCGGCGCCACAGGGGGCCAGCTGCTGTTCGCGGAGTTCTTCGAGCGCATGGACGACTACCATGCCACGCGCGACTATCCGGCGGTGAAGGGGCCGAGTTATCTGGGCGTGCACCTGCGTTTTGGCACGCTGTCGGTGCGCCGTCTCGCGGCCATCGCGATGCAGCGCATGCTGCAGGGCAGCGCGGGCGCTGCGGTGTGGCTGTCCGAGCTGGTCTGGCGCGAGTTCTACTGTCAGATCCTGGCCAACTTCCCGCATGTGGTCGACGCAGCGTTCAAGCACGACTATGACGCCATCCGGTGGGAGCACGGCAAACCTGCGCAGCGGCTGTTCGCGGCCTGGTGCGAGGGTCGCACCGGCTACCCGATCGTGGATGCAGCCATGGCGCAGATCAACCAGACCGGCTACATGCACAACCGGCTGCGCATGGTGGCCGCGAGTTTCCTCGTCAAGGATCTGGGCATCGACTGGCGCTGGGGTGCGCAGTACTTCGCGCAGCACCTCAATGATTTCGATCTCTCAGCCAACAACGGCGGCTGGCAGTGGGTGGCCTCGAGTGGCTGCGACGCGCAGCCCTATTTCCGCATCTTCAACCCGGTCAGCCAGAGTGAGAAGTTCGACCCGCAGGGCAAATTCATCCGTCGCTACCTGCCGCAGCTGGCCGCGTTGTCTGCAGCAGCCGTGCATGCGCCCTGGGAATGCGGCGCACTGGAGCTGCAGTCGGCCGGCGTGGTACTGGGCACGAATTACCCGGCGCCCCTGGTGGCACATGACGAGGCGCGTGCGCGCACCCTGGCGCGCTATGCGGTCGTGCGCAAGGCCTGACTAGGAATCGCCCTCCGCGACCGGCAAGGCGCAGTAGTGGCGAATCAGCCCCAGCAGTTCTTCTTCGGCATAAGGCTTGCCCAGGTAGTGGTCCACCCCGAGCTCGCGCGCATGTTCGCGGTGCTTTTCGGCGATGCGCGAGGTGATCATGATGATGGGCAGATCACGCAGGCGATGGTCGCTGCGGATGTTGCGCGCCAGGTCGAAACCGTCCATGCGCGGCATTTCGATGTCAGACAGCACGACGGTTGGCAACTCGTCCTGCAGCCGCTCCAGCGCCTGCAGTCCATCGGCCGCCAGCACTACGCGGTAGCCTTCGCGCTTGAGCAGGCGTTGCGTGACGCGACGCACAGTGATGGAGTCGTCCACCACCAGAATCAACGGCGTTTGCACGGCGCCGAGCGCCGGTGCCAGCGGCGCGGCGCCTGACGTGCCAAGTGCCGGGGGCGTGGCCAGCGCCTGTCGCGCCTCCAGTTGCATCTGGCGGGCTTTCTCGCCATAGATGGTGGCTAGCGCCACCGGGTTGTAGATCAGCACGACAGCACCCGAGGCCAGCACCGACATGCCGGTCATGCCCGGCACGCGGGCGAGTTGCGGCCCCAGGTTCTTGACCACGACTTCCCGGTTGCCCAGGACTTCGTCCACATGCAAGGCCACCCGACGACCGGCGCTTCGGAACACCACCACCGGCAAGTGTTTCTGCATCGGCTCGGCACTGAGCGCAGAGGACTCGAGCAAGGAGCCGGCCCAGAAGAACGGAATCTGCTCGCCGGCATGGCTGATGGTGTGGGCCTGGTAAGCCTGTTCCACCTCGGCGGCGGTGACGCGCTTGACGACCTCCACCAGATTGGACGGCACCCCCACGGCCAGCTCGCCCAGGCGCAGCATCACCACCTGTGTGACGGCCGTGGTGAGCGGCACGACCAGCTTGAAGGTCGTGCCCTGGCCGGGGGTGGTCGAAGTCTCGATGCGACCGCCCAGCGCGTTGACCTCGTTGCGCACCACATCCAGCCCGACGCCACGTCCCGACAACTCGGTGACACGCTCAGCGGTGGAGAAGCCCGGCGCGAAGATCAGGTTGGCAAGATCGCCCTCGCCCAGTTCGGCCGATGGTGGGATGAGGCCGTTGGCAATGGCCTTCTCGCGGATGCGGGCCAGGTTAAGACCACCGCCGTCATCGGAGAACTCCACCGACACGTCGTTGCCTTCCTGGGACAGCTCGATCGTGATCTGCCCTACCGCCGGCTTGCCCGCCTGGGCGCGCACATGGGACTCCTCGATGCCATGGGCCACCGCGTTGCGCAGCATATGTTCGAAAGCGGGCGCCATGCGCTCCAGCACGCTGCGGTCGAGATCCATCGAGCCGCCGACGATGTCGAGCTTGACCTGCTTGCCGACGTCCTTGGAGGCCTGGCGGACCACGCCATACAGGCGCTCCGCGATGCCCTCGAACTCGACCATGCGGGTACGCAGCAGGTCACGCTGCAACTCGCGCGCCTGTCGCGCCTGGGCGATCAGGTCGTCCTCGGTGCTTTCCATGGTGCGCTGCAGGCTGCGTTGCACCGTCGCCACATCGGACACCGACTCGGCCATGATCCGGGTGAGCTCCTGCACCCGCGTGAAGCGGTCGAATTCCAGCGGGTCGAAGTCCTGCGCGTGGTCCTTGGCCTGCGCCATGCGCGACTGCATCTGCGACTCGGACTGGACCTCGATCTCGCGCAGCTGTTGGCGCAGGCGGTCCAGGTTGCCGCCGAGTTCCTTGAGCGACGAGCGCAGCTGGCCCAGGCGCCCATCAAGGCGCGACCGGGTGATGATCACCTCGCCCGCCTGGTTGACCAGCCGGTCGAGCAACGCGGCAGAAACACGCACACTCTGCGTGGAACTCTGCCGCGCTGGCGCCAGCGTGGCGGTGCTGCGGCTTCGCCCGCGCCGATCAGGCACGGCCTGCACCACGGCTTGCACCGCGCTGCGCACGGGTTCACCGGGCGACACCGGCTGCGATGCGTCTGAAAGGGCCGGCGCTGCGGCGACGGCTGGCTGCTCGGCCAACTTGCGCAAGGCGTCGAACACCGATTGCAGCGTATCGAAACGCGCCAGCAGCGGCTCTACCTGGCTGCCCTGCACCGATTCGGAACCCAATGATTCAACCGCCGATTCGAGACGGTGGGCCATCTCGCCCAGGCGCATCGCACCCGCCAGCCGGGCGCTACCCTTGAGCGTGTGCAGCACCCGCAGCGTCTCGCGCCGCGCTCCCAGGTTGTCGGGCCGGGCCGCCCATTGCCGCAATGCGCCGCCGAGTTGCGGAAACAGGTCGGCCGCTTCCTCCTCGAATACCGGGAACAGATCGGGATCGAGTGCGTCGACCACATCCGACGCCTCCTGCGGCGCAAGCACCAGCGGCGCGGGAACGGCGGCAACCGGCGCGACTGCAGGCATGGACAGGGCTTGCGCGAGTTCTTCCTCGGCCGGCGTGAACTCGGTTTGCAGGATGTCCTGCAAAGCCTGGCGGATGGCAGGGTCCGGTTGCTTGAGGAAACCGGCAGCGAACTGATGCAGCAGGCGGCGGATGTCCTCGGCCGCCTGGTGAAACACACGGGCATGCTCGGGACGCGACTGGCCGTGCAATTGCACATGCTGCAGTGCATGCTCAAGCGCGCGCGCAACTTCCGACAGCGCCATGAAGCCGACCGTGCCGGAACTGCCGGCCAAAGAATGGGCCAGGCCTACGGTCGAGTCGCGCAAGGGCTTGTCAAGTTCAAGCTCCCACTCGCTGAGTTCGGTCAGCAGGTGACGCGACCATTCGTCGGCCTCGTTGAGATACACGTTGTACAGCGGAATCCCGATGCGCAGGTCGCCGATGACCTTGATCTGATCGTCGTCGTTGTCCTGCTCGACCTCGGCGGCGGCGGCAGGGGTTTGGACCTCGGGTTCTGCCACTGGCTCCGGTACCGAACCCACTGGTGCCAGGTCGCCAAAGTCGATGTCCTCGAAATCCAGCGTCACAGGTTGAAGCGGTGCCACTGGCGCGATATTGCGCAGATCGACCGTCTGCGTTGCGGCGAAGTCCGCTCGCGCCGCTGCGGGGGCATCGGGCAGTTCAAACATCTGCGTCGACTCGAAATCGATCGGCGGCTGCGCTGAAGCCTGCGCTTCGGCAGGTACTTCGGGAGCCGCGACTTCCGGCAGCCCGGCAGTTGGCGCCACGCCGGCTTCAGTATCGGGTGCCACGGCCACGTCTGCCCGCGGCCATGGCAAAGGAATGCGGGTGTCTTCCATGCGCAGGGCGTCGGCCGCCTTGCGGAAAGTCTGCGCCGTCCAGGGGGTGGCGGCGCCGGTTGCAATGTCTTCCACCCAGCGCGAGAGCTGGTCCATGGCTTCACTGGACAGCGACAGCAGCGTGCTGCTGGCCGGCTTCTGTTCGGCCAACCAGGTGTTGGCAAGTTGCTCCATGGCCCAGGCGGCATCGCCGAACTCGGTCAGACCGACCATTCGCGAACTGCCCTTGAGCGTGTGGAATGCCCGCCGCAACGTGGTGCCCTCGCCCATGTCGGCCGGATTGGCCTGCAGCGCCTGCAGCGCCTTGGCGCCGGTGTGCACCACCTCGCGCGCTTCTTCAAGGAAGATCTCGCGCATCTCGGCGTCGTCGCCGTCGAGTTCGACAGGCGCAGGCAGCGCAGCAGGAACCGACGGGGCCAGCATGGCCGGCGCAATTTCGGGCACCTCTGGCGCAGCGCCCACCACCGCATCAGCTTGGGGCGGGGCGACTGGCACCACCACCTCGGCGCGGGCCGGCTCTGCGCCCGGCAGTTCGACTGCGGCCTGCGCTGTCTTGTCACGACCCATGACGGGCCGCAGTTCGCCGGCATCCTCGTCGTACACGAACAGCTTCTTGGCCAACGCACGCTGGTAACTCAGCATGTCGATCAGGAAACCCATGGCCCCCAGGCTGTTGCCGATCTTCTCGAACACGGCGGTCTCGGAGCCACGGCTGCCGATGTCGTCGACGAGGAATTTGTCGACACTGTCGCGCATGCGCAGCGCCGCCAGCGAGGCCTGGTCAAGGCCGAGCACCGAAAACACGCCGCGCATCTGCGACAACTGGCTGGGCACCTCGTGCAGGGGCACGCGGTCCTGGGGGTGGCGGAAGAACTGGTCGAGCGACTTCTCGACCAGGCCCAGTGTGGTGCGCAACTCGTCGACCACGCTGCCCATGGTCTGGCGGTCACTCACGCGGCGGTAGAGCTCCTCCATCCAGGTCTCCAGCGGATCGGGCTGGGCGCCGGTGATGACCTGGTCCAGCCGCTGGGCCAGTCGCGCACTGCGCTCGGCCATTCTGGATTCGGTTGGATCGAGGTCCTCGTAGGCGGCCTCCAGGTAGAGCACTGCGGTGGCGACCTCCATGGCCACCGATGCGGACGGTGGCTCGCCGGTGCGCACGGTGGCCTCGATGGCCCGATTCAGCGCCCGGGCCAGGTCGCCGCTTTCCGGATGCAGCTTGACCATCGCATCGGCGACACCGGCAAACTGGTCGGACGCGGCCTTCAGACGGTTGGTATCGCCACCGGCCAGCGCCGCCCAGGTCTCTGTGGCCGAGGCAATGCGCTTGCGCGCCTGCACCAGCAGGGCTGGGTCGAAGCGACCGAACTGGGGCGTGGCGTAGGCAACGGGCCGGGACTGCACCAGCCCGTAGGCGTCGCGCACGGCCCGCAGCGCGGGCGCGGGCGCATCAGCACGCGGCACCGCCTGCGCGCAGCAAAAGAGCAGGTCCAGGGCGAGGCGTTCCACCACCCCCGACTCGCCCTTGGCCAGCGTGGTGTACTGGGCAATGATGCGCGATGCCGTGCGCTTGACGTAGACATCCTGCTGACACAGGCCCAGGCCTACGGCTTCGAAAAAGCCGGCCGCCAGTGCCCAGAAAACCTGGGGTTCCAGCGTGTCGGCAGCCGCGGCCAGCCCGAGGCTGATGTCGGTCATGGTGTGGGCGCCCCGCACATCACCGGTACGCACGACCTTGAGCACGGCCTGATCGACCCGCGAGCGCACGTTCGGGCCATAGGCCAGTGCTGGCGTACCGGCCGCAAGCGGGACGTGGATCCAGCGCCAGGCGACCGGCCACAAATCGGCCGGATGCACGCGGTCGCCCCCGACCAGGTCAAACACGTCGCGGTACTGTGGAAATAGCGCGACGGGCGAGGCGTCCTTGCCCTTGAGAACCCCCTCGAGGTATTCAGTCAAGGCGAAGCTGGCGCGCTCGACCTTGTTGGCCGCGTCGTCGCTGCACAGTTCAGGACGCTGCACAAACTTCTGTGCCAGTGCCTCCATTGCCCGCAGCACCTTGGCCGGCGCACCCATGCCCACCATTTCCAGGGCGCCCACGGCCTGGTGCAGTTGCTGGCGCGCGATGCGCAACTGGCTGGCGTCCAGGTCGGCCAGGTCGGAGCCGCGCGCCAATTCGGCATCGCGCACGAAGCGGCGCAGCGCCTTGGTCGCGCCGTCAAGCGACTTGCGCAGTTCGTCCAGCACCCAGGCCAGCGGCCCCAGGTCGGTGGCGGCTGTCTCCGGCTCACCGGGGGCGATCGTGTTTGTTTGCATCTGCATGTCCATTCCTGCCACTGGGCCGGTCCGTCAGGCAATCTTGAACCGGGCCACCGACTGGCGCAGTTCTTCGGCCATCCGGGACAATTCGCGCACCTGGCCCGCGGTCGCCCGCGTGCCATCGCTGGTCTGTTCTGTCACGGCAAAGATGTTCTGGATGCTGTCGGCCACCGCGTTGGCGAGATTGGCCTCGCGCGATGTCGCGTCGGAGATCTGCTGGATCAGTTCCGAGAGTTGGCGCGACACCTGGTCGATTTCGGCCAACCGCGCGCCAGCATTGTCGGACAGCTTGGCACCCTCGACCACGCCCTGGGTCGAGCGCTCCATGGCGGCGACGGCATCCTGGGTGTCGGTCTGGATGGCACGCACCAGCGCGGTGATCTGACGCGTGGCGTCGGCCGAGCGCTCGGCCAGGCGCTGCACTTCCTCGGCCACCACCGAGAAGCCGCGCCCGGCCTCGCCCGCCGATGCCGCCTGGATGGCCGCGTTGAGCGCCAGCACATTGGTCTGTTCGGTGATGTCGGAGATCAACTCGGTGATTTCGCCGATCTCCTGGGAGGATTCGCCCAGCCGCTTGATGCGCTTGGAGGTGTCCTGGATCTGGTCGCGGATGGCGTTCATGCCGCCGATGGCGTTCTGCACTGCCGACAGGCCCGATTCAGCAGCATGGAGGGATTGACGCGCCACCTTGGCCGACTCCTGCGCCTGGCCGGATACCAGGTTGATCCGGGAGGCCATTTCCAGCACCGACTGGCCGGTGGCCTGGATCTCGTTCATCTGCTCGTTGGAAGCGGCCAGCAGTTCGGTCGACGCGTTGTCCACCTCGGCCGTGGTCAGCGCCACGCGCGACGCTGTTTTTTGTACGTTGGCCACCAGCGTGCGCAACTCCTCCACCGTGTAGTTCACCGAGTCGGCGATGGCCCCGGTGATGTCCTCGGTCACGGTTGCCTGCTGGGTCAGGTCTCCCTCGGCCACCGTCTGCAATTCGTTCATGAGCCGCAAAATGGCCGCCTGGTTGGCGTCGTTGACGCGTTTGGCCTCTTGCTGCAGACGCTCGGCATCGACCATCTGCAGCTCTGCAACCGACTGCCGCTTGCGGCCCTCCAGCAGCGGGATGTAAGCGAGTCCTACCGCACACAATACGGCCAATGCGCCCGCCAGCGCCAGTGTGACCAGCGAGCCGATGCCGATGCCGGTGCCCGTACCCAGGCGCTGCTGCAACGTTTCCAGGTTGCGACGCAGGGGTTCGCTGTCGGAGATGATCACGCTCTGGGCCTGGCGCGCCGTCACCAGACCCTGCAGGTTGGCCAGCACGGCGCCAGCTTCGGTGCGGGTCTGCTCGAACTGCTTGATCAGCGTCTCCAACTGCTGGCGGATCTGGCCGTCACGCGCACCCGACAGGCGCAACTCGGCGCTGCCCTGCAGCAGCCCCTGGGCGACGTCCTTGAACGTATTGAGGTCCTTGCCCATCAGAGACACGGCCTCGGCACTGACACCGTCCAGGGTCAGGAACTCGGTCGAGGACTTGCCAATGCGCTGGGTCAGCATGACCAGTTGCCCCGCCGCCGCGACTTCGTTGGCCGGCGCATTCTGCTGCAGCTTGAGCGCGGCCACAGATTCGGTGATCCCGAGCAGCTCGGTGGACTGGCGGTTGATCTGCCGTAGCGAGGCCCCGATCTGGGTCAGCACCTTTTGCTGCGCGATCACGGCGGCAGCACTTTTCTCGGCACGGTCGACCAGCGGCAGGATCGCATTGAGGTCGTCCTGGTAACTGGCATCCAGCGGATCGACCCGCAGTGCATCGTCCCCCGTCTTGAGCCCGCGCGCGGCACGGCTGAGCACCGACGCGCTCTCTTGCACGTCCGGAAAGGCCTGCGCACTGCCGACGACGGCCTGCGACACCGACTTGGCCAGCCGTTGTGACTGCATCAAAGACTGCCCGATCGCGGCCATCTGCTGAGCGCTCTGGTCTGCCATGCGCAAGGAAAATGCCGCAACGGCCGCCAGCAGAATCAACGACACGGCCAACCCGATCAGCAGGATCTGCTGCTGCTGGCTGGCCGGGCGGGCCCCGAGCACGGGCAGGCGGACGTGCCCCGGCGGCAACTCGGCGGAATCGGCGGAATCGGCGACCGCGATGCCATCGCGCTGTGTGATTGGCCCGGACGGCCCCTGCGCCAGCTCGGCATCGGGCTGGATCGATGTCTCCTGGTGGCTCAGCCTGGAACCGCTGTCGGATTCGAGAACCGTCTTGGAGAAAAATCGCTTGAGCCGGTCAACGGACATGGTGATGCCTTCTTTAACTTAAGCCGTGATGTTCAGAAACCGGGGAAATTGCGCGAGTGTCTGAAGGTTGATCTCCTGCCAGGATTCTCCGGTGGCATCGGTAAAGCAATTCCCGAAATAAGGCGGCATGCCGGCAGCAGGCGCCTTCGCCGTGGCGAAACTCTCGGCATTGCGCAAACCGGCCAACGCATCCACGCGCAGGGCGCAATTGACGTTGAGCGCCGGGTTGAGCGTGACCACGACTGGATCGCCTGCCAAAGCCGCGCCGGGAACCGGGCCCTGGCCTGCGGAATCGCCCGACACAAAACGGGCCAGATCGACTACACCGTACAAACCGCCACGCAGGTTCACGACGCCATGAAACCAGTCTTGCGAATAGGGCACCTGCTGCAGGCTACCAATGGGAAAGATCTCGCCCGATTGCGTCAAGGGCAGCAGGTAGTTGCGACCGCCGGAACGTATCGCGAGCCAGGAAACCGAGAGTCCCTCATGGCGGGCTGCCTGCAATCGGCTCGCGAGGCGCGCCTGGAGTTCCCTGATAGCTTCGCGGTTGGCCATGGTCTGCGGTTGGATCAGCCCAGGGCCTTGATCTTGGCCAGCAGCTCCGCCGGATTCACCGGCTTGGTCACGTAATCCCGGGCCCCCTGTCGCAGGCCCCAGACCCGGTCGGTTTCCAGGTTCTTGCTGGTGCACATGATGATGGGGATGCCGCTGTACTCGGGCATGCGGTTGATGGAGCGCGTCAGCTGGTAACCGTTCTGGCCGGGCATCACGACGTCCATCAGGATCAGCTCGGGGGGGTCCTCGGCCAGCCGCTTGAAGGCTTCCTCGGCGTTTTGCGCCGTACGCACGGACATGCCGTTTTTCTGCAGCAGGTCGGTGAGGAACATCAACTCGGTACGGGAGTCGTCCACGATGAGCACCTTGTGGATCGGCATCACGTGACTCCCGGGGCTGGCATCCCGATCTGGCCGACCGCATGCAAAAGCTGGTCCTTGGTGAAGGGTTTGGTGAGGTAGTCCTGGGCCCCGACCATGCGGCCACGCGCCTTGTCGAACACACCATCCTTGGAGGACAGCATCACGATCGGCACCTGGGCAAACTTCGGATTGCGCTTGATGATGGCGCAAGTCTGGTAACCATCGAGGCGCGGCATCAGGATGTCGCAGAAGATCAGGTGCGGTTGGTAGTCGTTGACCTTGGCCAGGGCATCGAATCCGTCTTCGGCCAACATGACCTCGTGACCGCCCTGCTTGAGGAATATCTCGGCACTGCGCCGGATCGTGTTGCTGTCGTCGATGACCAGGACTCTACATGGGGATCCGGTTGTACTCACAAGGCTCACTCCTGAAATGAAAGTTCCCACATCGGATGTGAGACGCCCGCGACACCCGCGTTCAGATCTGGACCATCTCGAAGTCTTCCTTGCGCGCCCCACACTCGGGACAGGTCCAGTTCATCGGGACACTGGCCCAGGGAGTGCCGGCAGCTATGCCGTCCTCCGGGGCACCGGTCGCCTCGTCGTAGATCCAGCCGCAGATCAGACACATCCAGGTTTTAGATTCGCTCACAGCTTAAGGGGCCTTCGAATAGAATGCAAATATTGTATAGAGACGGCCCCAGCGAATCGCGCACCATGCGCCAGAACCCAGCGTATTCTGCCTGATGACCTCTACCGGCCCGCACCAGTTCGTCCCGTCGGGGCTGCCCGATCCCACCGAAGATTCCGAAGCCGATCGTCCCCCCTGTGTTCTGGTCTTCAACGCCAGTGACCCCAGCGGCGCGGGTGGCCTTGCCGCCGACATCGGGGCGATCGCGTCGGTCGGCGCCCATTGTCTACCCGTTGTGACGGGCGCCTACATCCGGGATACGGCGGAAATCCTCGACCACCATGCCTTCGACGACGAAGCCGTCAGCGAACAGGCACGTACCATCCTCGAGGACGTAACCGCCCAGGTGATCAAGGTCGGCTTCGTCGGCTCGATCGAGAATATCAGCGCCATCGCCGAGATCGCCGCCGACTATGCACAAGTGCCGCTGATCGCCTACATGCCAGATCTTTCCTGGTGGAGCGAAGTCCAGATCGACCTCTACCTGGATGCCTTCCGGGATCTGATGCTGCCGCAGACCACGGTGTTGGTCGGAAACCACAGCACCCTGTGCCGCTGGCTGCTTCCGGACTGGAAGGCGTCCAAGAGTCCGGGCCCGCGGGACCTCGCGCGTGCCGCCCATGCCTTCGGCGTGGCCTATACGCTGGTGACCGGCATCGCGCAGCCCGAGCACCGGATCGACAACGTGCTGGCTTCGCCCCAATCCGTGCTGTTCAGCGAGCGCTTCGAGCGCCTGGCCGCTGGTTTTTCCGGTGCCGGCGACACGCTGACGGGCGCCCTGGCCGCCCTGCTCGCCACCGAAAGCGATCTGGGCGATGCGGTACGCGAGGCCCTCAACTACCTGGAGCGCAGCCTCGAATCGGGCTTTCGGCCCGGCATGGGGCATCTGATACCAGACCGGTTGTTCTGGGCCCAGCCCGATCCGGACACCGAATCCGATGACAATGGCCCCGAATCCACCGACCCGGGCATCGACTTTCCTGACCATGACACCAAGCACTGAAACCAACGAGACACTTTTCGCCCGCGCCCAGCGGGTCATTCCCGGCGGCGTGAATTCGCCCGTGCGGGCGTTCAAGGCCGTGGGGGGCACGCCGCGCTTTGTGAAGCGTGCCCACGGCGCCTACTTCTGGGACGCCGAAGGCCGCCGCTACATCGATTACATCGGCTCCTGGGGTCCGATGATCCTCGGCCATGGGCATCCGGCCGTGGTCGCCGCCGTCCAGGCAGCCGCGCTCGAAGGCTTTTCGTTCGGCGCGCCGACCGAACGCGAAATCGAGCTCGCCGAAGCCATCCTGCAACTGGTGCCATCGATGGACATGGTCCGCCTGGTCAGCTCCGGCACCGAGGCAGCCATGAGCGGCATCCGGCTGGCGCGAGGTGCCACCGGCCGCAACAAGCTCATCAAATTCGAAGGTTGCTACCACGGCCATGCCGACGCATTGCTGGTCAAGGCCGGCTCGGGCCTGGCCACTTTCGGCAACCCCACCAGTGCCGGCGTCCCGCCCGAGGTGGTGCAGCACACGATCGTGCTGGAATACAACAACCTCGAGACACTCGAGAAGGCCTTTGCCGTGCACGGCGACGACCTGGCCTGTCTGGTGATCGAGCCGATTGCCGGCAACATGAATTTCGTGCGTGCCAGCCTGCCGTTCATGCAGCGTTGCCGTGAACTCTGCACGCGTTACGGCGCGCTGCTGGTCTTCGACGAGGTCATGACGGGTTGCCGCGTGGCGCTCGGCAGTGCCCAGAGTGTTTATGCACGGTCGCTGCCAGGTTTCGAGCCCGATATGACGATCATGGGCAAGGTGATCGGTGGCGGCATGCCGCTGGCCGCCTTTGGCGCCAAGCGCGCCGTGATGCAGCAACTGGCGCCGCTGGGCCCGGTCTACCAGGCCGGCACGCTGTCGGGCAATCCAGTGGCGACAGCCTGCGGACTGGCCACCTTGCAGGAGATCAGCAAACCCGGCTTCTTTGAAGCGCTGTCGACCCGCACACGCAGTCTGGTCGATGGCCTCACGGGTGCCGCCCGCGACGCCGGCGTGCCATTCTCCGGTGACTGCGAAGGTGGCATGTTCGGCTTCTTCCTGCTGGCCGATCTACCCCAGAACTACGCCCGGGTCATGCAGTCGGATGGCCCGCGTTTCAACCGGCTTTTCCATGGCCTGCTGGACCGGGGGGTCTACCTGGCGCCTGCGCTCTACGAGGCCGGATTTGTCAGCGCCGCCCATACGGACGCGGACATCGCCGCCACGGTGCAGGCGGCGCGCGAGATCTTCAACACCCTGTGAGTGTTCCCCGCTGGGCTGGCATCCGCAGCGTGGCAATTTGTTACGACTGACTACAAGAGACCACTGGCCCTGCCTTGCGGCCCGGCATAGACTTCACAGAGTGATGCTCGGTTGCGTCTGCCTGGGGGAAAACATGAAAACGAAGATGGCTTTGGCGATCCTGGCTGCCACGGGCAGCGGCTGGTCCCACGCACAAGAGGTCGGGCGCGTCCTGTCCAGCACGCCCATGGTCCAGCAGGTGCAGGTGCCCAGACAAGTCTGCACCCAGGAAAGCTGGCAGGCTCCGGCCCAGAAGTCCGGCGCCGGGGGCATCTTCGGTGCCCTGGCCGGCGGCGTCGTCGGCAACTCCATCGGCCAGGGCTCCGGCCGGGCCGCGGCGACGGCCCTGGGCATCGTGGGCGGCGCCCTGCTCGGCGACCGCCTGGAAGGTTCGGGCGAGACCCAGGCCCAGAATGTGCAGCGCTGCACGACCCAAATTTTGATCGAGAGCCGCCTGGTGGGTTACAACGTCGTGTACGAATACGCTGGCAAGCAGTTCTCGGTGCAGATGCCGCAAGACCCCGGCCCGCAGATCCAGTTGCAGATCACGCCGGTGGGGAGCCTGCCGCCGCCCACAGCGCCGGCCGCCTACGCCGCACCCCCTGCACCGGTCGTCTATGCAACAGCGGCCCAACCGACCGTGGTGGTCATACAACCGGCCTACATCACGTCCACCACCAGTTGGTACCCGTATTACCCGCCCTATGCCTACCGGCCGCGCATGGGCATCGACCTGCAGTTCAGCAACGGCGGGCACCGGCACTGGCGCTAGCGAGCGCCGCCCAAAGGCCGGCGGAGCCGCCACTCCGGCTCAGTGCCGGAAGTGCCGCACGCCGGTGAAGACCATCGCCACACCGCGCTCGTCGGCCGCAGCAACCACTTCCTCGTCGCGCATGCTGCCGCCGGGTTGAATCACGCAACGGGCGCCAGCGTCGACCACCACATCGAGGCCGTCACGGAACGGAAAGAAGGCGTCACTGGCAACCACGCTGCCAGCCAGCGTCAGGCCGGCATGCTGGGCCTTGATGCTGGCAATGCGCGCCGAATCCAGACGGCTCATCTGGCCCGCGCCAACACCCACCGTGGCGCCTGCGCTGCAAAACACGATGGCATTGGACTTGACGTAGTGGGCCACTTTCCAGGCAAACAGCAGATCCTCGACCTCGGCCGCCGTCGGCTGCACGCGGGTGACGGTCTTGAGGTCCGCCCGGGTGATTGCAAGCGTGTCTGCGGTCTGCATCAGCAATCCGGAGCCGACACGCTTGATGTCGATCGCATTGCGGCCCTGCAGCCAGGCGGTGGCGCCACCCGGCGGCAAGGCGATCTGCAACAGGCGCACATTCGGCTTGCCCGCGAAAACCGCCAGGGCCGCTTCGGAGAACGCCGGCGCCATGAGCACCTCGACAAACTGCTTGCCGACCCGCTGCGCAGTCGCGCCATCGAGCGCACAGTTGAAGGCAATGATGCCGCCGAATGCCGAGGTCGGGTCGGTTCTGAAGGCCTTGTCGTAGGCATCCAGTGTGTCTGCACCCACGGCAACGCCGCAGGGATTGGCGTGCTTCACGATCACGCAGGCGGCGGCATCGAAACTCTTGACACACTCCCAGGCTGCATCGGCATCGGCGATGTTGTTGTAGCTGAGTTCCTTGCCTTGCAACTGCTGTGCGCTGACCAGGGAACCCGGCGCCGGCGACAGGTCGCGGTAATAGGCCGCCTGCTGGTGCGGGTTCTCGCCATAACGCAGGTCCTGCAGCTTGACGAAGCGACCGTTCGACTGGGCCGGGAACAGTGCCTGGCTGCCGTCGGCCTGGATGCCGGAGAGGTAGTCGCTGATCGCGCCGTCGTACTGGCTGATGCGATTGAATGCCGCCACCGACAACGCAAAGCGTGTGCGCTCGGCGACCTTGCCGTCGGCACGCAACTCGGCCAGCACCTGCACATACTGCGAGGCATCGGTGAGCACGGCCACATCCTTCCAGTTCTTGGCGGCACTGCGCACCATGGCCGGTCCGCCGATATCGATGTTCTCGATCGCGTCCTGCAGGGAGCAGCCAGGCTTGGCGACAGTGGCTTCGAAGGGGTAGAGGTTGACGACCAGAAGGTCGATCAGGTCGATGCCATGGGCCTGCAGGGCTGCCATGTGGGTTGGCAGGTCGCGGCGTGCCAACAGACCGCCGTGCACCTTGGGATGCAGGGTCTTGACCCGGCCATCGAGCATTTCCGGAAAGCCGGTCAGGTCGGCCACCTCGGTCACGGGCAGGCCGTGCGCCGCCAGCAAAGTGGCCGTGCCACCTGTGGACAGCAGCCGCACGCCCAGTGTGTGCAGTGCAGCGGCGAACGCGACGATACCGGTCTTGTCGGAAACTGAAATCAGTGCGTTCATGGCAATCCGGTGTTCAGCCGAGCAGCTTGTGCTCGAGGAGCTTCTTGCGCAGGGTGTTGCGGTTCAGGCCCAGCCATTGCGCGGCGCGCGACTGGTTGTTGTCTGCCTGCTGCATGACCACCTCGAGCAGGGGCTTCTCCACCACCCGCACCATCATGTCGTACATGCCGTCGGGCTCGGTTCCATGCAGGTCCTTGAAGTACCCCTCGAGACTCGTCCGCACACACTCCTCGATGTGCTTCTTGCTCATTGTGATGTCTCCATGTGTTGGGCCGGACTCCCGGCTGGCGGAAGTGACTGCGGGTCCGGCAGACGGTCCATCTGCGCTCCCAGGGCATCGAAATACTGCGCCACGGCCGCCGTCTGCAACGCGCAATCGTCCAGCCGGTTCATCTGGTGGCGGAACGCATCGCCGCCTGGCAATGCGTGCACGTACCAGCCGATGTGCTTGCGGGCACTGAGCATGCCGATGTGGCTGCCGTACAGGCTGTAATGGTCTTCCAAATGCTCGATCAGCAGTCGCCGGACTTCGACCACCAGCGGCTGCGCCAGATGGCTGCCCGTGTCCAGGAAATGCCCGATATGGCGGAAGATCCACGGCCGTCCCTGCGCCGCCCGCCCGACCATCACCGCGTCGGCACCTGTGGCTGCCAGCACATCGCGCGCGTGCTCCGGTGTGCGGATGTCGCCGTTGGCCACTACCGGGATGCGCAGCGCGGCCTTCACGGCACGCACGGTGTCGTGTTCGGCGTCACCGCGGTAGCCCTGTTCACGGGTACGGCCATGCACAGTCACCATCTGCACGCCGGCAGCCTCGGCGGCACGCGCGATCGACAGTGCGTTGCGTTGTGACTGGCACCAACCGGTACGCATCTTGAGCGTCACGGGCACGTGGTGCGGCGCGCAGGCGGCCACGACCGCCTCGATGATGGACAGTGCCAAGGCCTCGTCCTGCATGAGGGCCGAACCGGCCCATTGGTTGCACACCTTCTTGGCTGGGCAACCCATGTTGATGTCGATGATCTGGGCGCCGCGCGCAACGTTGTACTGTGCCGCCTGTGCCATCATGGCGGGGTCGGTGCCAGCGATCTGTACGGCGATCGGACCGGGTTCGCCATCGTGGTTGGCACGGCGCGCGGTCTTCGGCGTATTCCAGAGGTCGGGGCGCGAGGTCACCATTTCGCTCACCGCATATCCCGCGCCGAGACGCCGGCAGAGTTGCCGGAATGGCCGGTCGGTCACCCCTGCCATCGGGGCGACCATGAGTTGGTTGGTCAAGACGTAAGGACCGATCTTCATGGGCGCGGAAGTTGGGAGCAGACAGGCGGAAAAGGGGCGGAAACTGGCAGCGGGAAACCATTCTAGCTGCCCATAATTTCAGCAATCGAAATCATCATGCGGACGGCGGTGGGCTGCCTATACTCCAGCACGCATGGAAGCCTGGATCGACCACCTCATCACGCTGCTGGCGCTTCCACGCTTCGGGCTGAGCACGGTCTTCATCGTGTCCTTCGTGTCCGCCACGCTGCTGCCACTGGGCTCCGAACCAGCGGTCTTCGGACTGGTGAAGATCAACCCCGCCCTGTTCTGGCAGGCCATCGGCGTGGCAACCATCGGCAACACCCTGGGTGGCGCCGTCTCCTGGGCCATGGGTTATGGCGCACACCAGATGGCCGACAAGTACGGCCGCTCTGCCATCCATCTGCGGGCCCTGCGCTGGCTCGAACGGCTCGGTCCGCGCGCCTGCCTGCTGGCCTGGTTGCCGGCGGTCGGCGACCCGCTGTGCGCCGTGGCAGGCTGGTTGCGATTTCCTTTCTGGCCGTGCATCGTCTACATGGCGATCGGCAAGTTCCTGCGCTACCTGGTGATGACGGCCCTGCTGCTGTGGGTGTTTCCAGCGGCGCCCGGCTTGCCCTGATGGCCCGGTCCGCCGCACCGGCCGCCCGCATAATCGCGCCATGGAAACCAAGTGGCTGGAAGACTTCGTGAGCCTGGCCGAAACCCGCAGCTTCAGCCGTTCTGCGCAATTGCGCCACGTGACGCAACCCGCCTTCTCGCGCCGCATTCAGTCACTGGAGGCCTGGGCCGGCACCGATCTGGTCGACCGCAGTTCCTACCCGACGCGGCTCACGCCGGCCGGCGAGACCCTGTACGACCAGTCCCTGGAAGTGCTGCAGTCGCTGCAGACCACCCGTGCCATGTTGCGCGGCCATACCTCGGCAGCCCAGGACGTGATCGAGTTTGCCGTGCCGCACACACTGGCCTTCACATTCTTTCCCGCCTGGGTGTCGGCCCTGCGCGAGGCATTCGGCCCCATCAAGAGCCGGCTGATCGCCCTGAACGTGCACGACGCCGTGCTGCGTCTGGTCGAAGGCAGCTGCGACCTGCTGATCGCCTACCACCACAGCTCGCAGCCGTTCCAGCTCGACCCCAACCGCTACGAAATGGTGAGCCTGGGCCAGGAAGTCATTGCGCCCTATGTACGACCAGACGCGCAAGGTGCCCCGATGTTCAGCCTGCCCGGCCGCGCCGGCCACCCGCTGCCCTATCTGGGTTACGCGCCGGGCGCCTACCTGGGCCAGATGGTCGACCTGATCCTCAAGCAGTCGGGCATTCCGATCCATTTCGACCGGGTCTACGAAACCGACATGGCCGAGGGCCTGAAAGCCATGGCCCTCGAAGGCCATGGCATCGCCTTCCTGCCCTACAGCGCCGTCAAGAAAGAATTGCGTGCCCGTCGCCTGGTGAGTGCCACACCAGGCGAGATGCCGACGATGCAGATCACCATGGACGTGCGCGCCTACCGCGAAAAGCCGGCCGACCCGGAGCAACTGCGCAGCGCATCGCGCCAGGCCAAGCCAGTGGCCACGACATCCAAGTCACGCACCCGGGCCACCCAGTCCGGCGCCCAGGCCCTGTGGGACTACCTGCTGATACAGCCCCCCCCGCTCTGAGCCCTCGGGCCTCCCCCCACCCCGACCCGCCGTACCCCCATGACCACAGAACAGCCAGCTTCTCGCGTCGATACCGTGACGCTCACCCGGCCCGACGACTGGCATCTGCATGTGCGCGACGGCGCTGCACTGCGCGCGGTAGTGCCCCACACGGCAGCGCAATTCGCGCGCGCGATCATCATGCCGAACCTCAAGCCCCCGGTCACCACGGTGGCACAGGCACTGGCCTATGCCCAGCGCGTGCGCGCCGCCGTGCCCGCGGGCATGGACTTCGAGCCACTGATGACGCTCTATCTGACCGACAACCTGGACCCGGACGAAATTCTGCGTGCCGGCGACACACGCCTGGCCGGTTCTGGCGCGCAGGTGGTGGCAGCCAAGCTCTATCCGGCCGGCGCCACGACCAACAGCGATGCCGGCGTGACCGACCTGCGCAAGACCTGGCCGGTGCTGGAGGCGATGCAGCGCAGCGGCATGCCGCTGCTGGTGCACGGCGAAGTGACCTCGCCGGACATCGACCTGTTCGACCGCGAGGCGGCCTTCATCGACACGCATCTGGTCGGCCTGCGGCGCGACTTCCCGGCGCTGCGCATCGTGATGGAACACATCACCACGCGCGAAGCCGCCCACTTTGTGCGCGATGCCGGCCCGAACACCGCCGCCACCATCACCGCCCACCACCTGCTGTACAACCGCAACGCGATCTTCACCGGCGGCATCTGCCCGCATTACTACTGCCTGCCGGTGCTCAAGCGCGAGACGCACCGCCTGGCGCTTGTCGAGGCCGCCACCAGCGGCGACCCCCATTTTTTCCTGGGTACCGACAGCGCGCCCCATGCCACGCACCTCAAGGAGCACGCCTCGGGATGCGCCGGCTGCTACACCGCATTTGCAGCCATCGAGCTGTATGCTGAAGCGTTTGACGCCGTCGGAGCGACAGACCGCCTGGAAGCATTCGCCAGCCACCATGGACCGGACTTTTACGGGCTGCCGCGCAACAGCAGCCATATCGTGCTGCGCCGGCAAGCATGGCAGATGCCTGACGAATTTGCCTATGGCGAGGCCCTGCTGACGCCGCTTCGGGCCGGTCAGAGCATGCCCTGGAAGCTGCAGACCGGCGCCTGAACAGCGCTGCGGGGCCGCCTTTCGCACGCTGACGCGCGATGCACATGCCACGACTTGCAAGCGTTCCCTGGAATGCAGCCTGGTTCGAACCCTGGCGGGCCAGCGGGCAGCGGGTGGAACGCTCCGTGCAGCACGGCCTGCCAGTGTGGCAGGCCCTGAACCGGCATCTGGCAGCCCCGGTGCATTTCGTCGCACAAGGCGCACTGCCACCCGGCAGACCCTACGAGCAGTTCGTCGCCGAAACCGGCCAATGCCCGTCGCGCGATGGTCTGCATGACCTGTTCAACGGCCTGTGCTGGGCCTTGTTTCCAGCTACCAAGCGCGCCCTGAACCGGCTGCAGGCAGCACAAATTGCGCACACGGGTATCCAAGCCACGCGGGGCGCGGTGCGCGATGCGTTGACCGTCTTCGACGAGAACGCCGCCTTGCTGCACGCGCCGGACGCCTTGTGGGACGCCTTGGAGCGCAAGCAGTGGGCTCTGTTGTTCGGCGCTTTGCGACCTCTGTGGTTGCAGGCACGCCTGGTGGTGTTTGGCCATGCCCTGCTGGAAAAACTGACACTGCCGCGGCCACCGATCACAGCCCATGTGCTGCGCATCGATGGTCCTGCCGTCAGCCATTTGCCCGACTGGGACCGCTGGCTGGCCGGCCAACTCGATTCGGGGCAACTGGCGGCCCAACCGTTTGCCCATCTTCCGGTGCTGGGTGTCCCCGGCTGGTGGGCCGCCAACCAGGACCCGCTTTTCTATGCGAACCGCCAGGTCTTTCGGCCCGCGGGGACGGGACAATAACCCGAGATCTTGTGCGCAATCGGTGCAGCGATCTTGAATTCACGGCCACTGCCCCTAACATCCACGGGGTCAGCCCCACGGACTGGGGCTGCTGTCAAAGGAAAAAATGAAACGCGTCCTTCTTTTTGTCATGACCAACCTGGCGGTCGTGGTGGTGCTGGGCATCGTCGCGAACCTGCTGGGCGTCAACCGCTTCCTGACATCCAATGGCCTGAACCTCGGGGCACTGCTGGGTTTTGCGCTGATCATGGGTTTTGGTGGCGCGATCATCTCGCTGTTGATCAGCAAGCCGGTGGCCAAGTGGAGCGCTGGCGTGAAGGTCATCGTACAACCCGCCAATTCGGATGAAGTCTGGATCGTCGACACCGTGCGCAAATTTGCCGACAAGGCGGGCATCGGCATGCCCGAGGTCGGCATCTTCGAAGGGGCGCCGAACGCATTTGCCACCGGCGCCTTCAAGAACTCGGCACTGGTGGCGGTGTCCACCGGTCTGCTGCAAAGCATGACCCATGAAGAGGTCGAGGCCGTTATCGGCCACGAGGTGGCGCACATCGCCAATGGCGATATGGTCACCATGGCGCTGATCCAGGGCGTGATGAACACCTTCGTCGTGTTCCTCAGCCGCCTGATCGGTTATGCAGTCGACAGCTTCCTGCGCCGCGGCAGCGGCCAGCAATCCGGGCCGGGCATTGGCTACTGGGTCACCACCATCGTGCTGGACATCGTGCTGGGCTTCCTGGCGGCGATCATCGTGGCCTGGTTCTCGCGCCAGCGCGAATTCCGCGCCGACGCAGGTGCGGCCCAGCTCATGGGCCGTCGCCAGCCGATGATGAATGCGCTGGCCCGGCTGGGTGGCATGCAGCCGGGCGAGTTGCCCAAGAGCATGGCTGCAATGGGCATCTCGGGTGGCATCGGCAAGTGGTTCTCCACCCATCCGCCGATCGAAGAGCGCATTGCTGCGCTGCAGAACGTCCGGTAACGGCAGTTGCGGGCACCGGGTCCGCGTATCAGACCGACAGCATGCCCCGTGCCACCGCCTCCGCCACCCGGATGCCGTCCACACCCGCCGACAGAATGCCACCCGCATACCCCGCACCCTCACCGGCCGGGTACAGGCCGGCCACGTTCAGGCTCTGGAAATCATCGCCGCGGGTCAGTCGCAAGGGGCAGGAGGTCCGTGTCTCGACACCCGTGAGCACCGCGTCCGGCATGTCGAAGCCAGGAATCTTGCGCCCGAACACAGGCAAGGCCTCGCGGATCGCGTCGATGGCGAACGCGGGCAAGGCGAGCGCGAGGTCGACCGGCAGCACCCCCGGCTTGTAGGAGGGCTCGACTTCCCGCCAAGCCAGGGACGGCCGGCCCGCCAGGAAGTCGCCGACCATCTGGCCGGGTGCGGCATAACTCGCACCACCCAGCACGAAGGCGGCTGACTCGAGCCGGCGCTGGAACACGATGCCCGCCAGCGGATGCGGCCCGGCACCGTGCGGCTGCAGTTCGAGTTCGGGCCCGAGGCTGTCGCGCAGGCTGGCGAGATCCACCGGGTAGTCGCGCGGGTCAATGCCCACCACGATGCCGGCATTGGCATTGCGCTCATTGCGCGAATACTGGCTCATGCCGTTGGTGACCACGCGCCCGGGCTCGGACGTGGCCGCCACCACCGTGCCACCCGGACACATGCAGAAGCTGTAGACCGAGCGCCCGTTCGAGGCATGGTGCACCAGCTTGTACTCGGCCGCACCGAGCCCCGGATGCCCGGCATGGCGGCCCCAGCGTGCGCGGTCGATCAGCCCTTGTGGATGCTCGATACGAAAACCCACCGAGAACGGCTTCGCATCCATGGTGACGGCATGCCGGTACAACATGGCAAAGCTGTCCCGCGCACTGTGCCCCAGCGCCAGCACCACATGGTCTGCCGGCAATTCCGCGGTCGTGCCGCGGGCCAGGTCCAGCACCGACAGGGCCCGGATCCGCCGGCCGCGGCCCTGGCCATCGTCTGCGCACGGCGCAAGATGGATGTCGGTCACGCGCTGCTCGAAGCGGATATCGCCGCCCAGCGCGATGATCTGCGCGCGCATGTTCTCGACCACCTTGACCAGCTTGAAGGTGCCGATGTGCGGATGCGCATCGACCAGGATCTCCGGCGGAGCACCCGCGCACACAAACTCGTCCATGACCTTGCGTCCGAGATGGCGCGGGTCCTTGATCTGGCTCCACAGCTTGCCGTCGGAGAAGGTGCCGGCGCCGCCCTCGCCGAACTGCACATTCGACTCCGGGTGCAGCACCGACCGGCGCCACAGGTCCCAGGTGTCCCGGGTGCGCTGGCGCACGGTCTTGCCGCGCTCGAGCACGATCGGGCACAGCCCCATCTGCGCCAGCAGCAAGGCGGCGAAGATGCCGCAGGGCCCGAAGCCGACGACCACCGGGCGCAAGGCCGATGCCGTGCGCCAGCCGTCCGGCGCCCGGGCGGGGGGACGGTAGGCCATGTCGGGCGTCGGGCCGACATGCGGCACGCCAGCCAGACGCTGCATTACGGAGTGCTCCAGCCCTTCCGCCAGCACCACGTCGACCACATATACCCGCAGCAGCTGGGCCTTGCGGGCGTCGACACTGCGCTTGAACAGATCGATGCGCAGGATGTCTGACGCTGCCACCCCCAGCGTCTTGCGTACCAGATGGCCCAGGTCGTCGGGCGCGTGCTCGAGCGGAAGCTTGAGTTCGGACAGTCGGATCATGGGCAGCGGGCCAGCGCCCGCTCAAGCGGGCAGGAAACCCTCGATCGACAGGTAACGCTCGCCGGTGTCGTAATTGAAGCCCAGCACCCGGGCGCCTGCCGGCAGCTCCGGCAGCTTCTGGGCAATCGCGGCGAGCGTGGCGCCGGAGGAAATGCCCACCAGCATGCCCTCTTCGCGGGCACAGCGCCGCGCCATTTCGCGCGCCGGCTCGGCATCGACCTGGATCACGCCATCGAGCAAGGCGGTCTGCAGATTGGCCGGAATGAAGCCGGCACCAATGCCCTGGATCGGGTGCGGGGAAGGCGCCCCGCCCGATATCACGGGTGAAGCGGCGGGCTCCACCGCAAACACCTTGAGCTGGGGCCAGCGTGCCTTGAGCACCAGGGCACAACCCGTGAGGTGACCACCGGTGCCCACGCCGGTGATCAGCGCGTCGAGCCCGTCGGGGAAATCAGCCAGGATTTCCTGGGCCGTGGTGCGAACGTGGACGTCGATGTTGGCTGGGTTCTCGAACTGCTGCGGCATCCAGGCACCGGGAATGGACGCCACCAGTTCCGTGGCGCGTGCAATGCTGCCTTTCATGCCCTTCTCGCGCGGTGTGAGTTCGAAGCTGGCGCCGTAGGCCAGCATCAGCCGGCGCCGCTCGACCGACATGCTGTCGGGCATGACCAGCACCAGCCGGTAGCCCTTGACCGCCGCCACCATGGCCAGGCCGACACCGGTGTTGCCCGAGGTCGGCTCGATGATGGTGGCGCCGGGCTTCAGGGCGCCGCTTTTCTCTGCCGCCTCGACCATCGAGAGCGCGATGCGGTCCTTGATCGACCCGCCCGGGTTGCTGCGCTCGGACTTGATCCAGACCTGGTGGCTGTTGCCGAACAGGCGGTTGACCCGCACATGGGGGGTGTTGCCAATGGTCTGCAGGATGGTGTCGGCGCGCATGGTGATGCTCCTCGGGTGGGTGAACGAGAGGAGCCATTGTCTCAGCAGTGGATAATCGGCAGCGTGAAGCCCACCAGACTGTCGCTGGTGCAAGCCGCAAGGCCGGTGCGCAAGCACCGGGTGGAAACACCGCACTGGAGGAACGTCCGGACTGCACAGGGCAGCGTAGCAGCTAACGGCTGTCCACTGAAACCCGCGCGCGCAGGCGCTCGGCATAAGGTGAGGATCAGAGCAACAGAGACGAGTCGTCGCCAGGGGCAACCCGGGTGGCGGGTGAAACGGGCAATCTCTACGCGCAGCAATACCAAATAGGCACACGTGCTGTGGCGCAGTCCGCTGCGCCAGGGTACCCGGGGCCCCCGGGAGTGTGCGGGTAGGTAGCACCGAGCCGTCGGGTGACCGGCGGCCCAGAGTAATGACAGTCACGTGTGGGGCAACCCGCATGCACAGAATCCGGCTTATCGGTGGGCTTCACACTTATCTTCCCGACCACCGGGCACACCCTCAAGGACCGCATGGACCCAGCACCTGCCAGCGAACCCCGTATTCACGGCTTCCATGCCCATGTCTACTTCGATGCTGCCACGCTGGAGCGGGCGCGGGCGCTGTGCACCCACGCCGCGGCGCTTTTTCCGCTCAAGATGGGCCGGGTGCATGAAAAGCCGGTCGGCCCGCACCCGGACTGGAGTTGCCAGCTGGCTTTTCGCCCCGCGGTGTTCGGCGACCTGATCCCCTGGTTGGCGATGCACCGTGGCGGCCTGGTGGTGTTCATCCACCCGATCAGCGACAACGACCTGGTCGACCATCGGGACCGCGCGATCTGGATGGGCGCAGTGCGGCCACTGGACCTCAGCGTCCTGGGCGAAAGCCCCGGCCACTACGATTTCTGAACCAGGCCCGAAGGCGCCGGCGTCAGGACCAGCGTCACCGAGAACCCGCCGGGCGCAGCGCCGGAGTCGTCGATCACCAGCCGCCCGCCATGCGCCCGTGCCACCGAGGCCGCCAGCTTGATGCCGAGCCCGATCAGCCCGTCGCCAGTTGCCCGATCGGCCCCGGCCTGCAACTGCGCCCGCCGCTGCGCGTCGACGCCCGGTCCGTCGTCACGCACCGTCAGCATCTGCGTCGCCTCCCGGGTTTGGACCGTGACCCAGCAGGTGCGCGCGCCGTAGCGCAAAGCATTGTCAAGCAGGTTGGCCAGTGCCGCAGCCACCAGGTTCGGGTCGGCCCGCAACGGCTGGTCCTGTACCACCTGGACGTCCAGGTGTTCGATCGGCAGGTGCGTCAGCAGTTGCGCTACATCGATCGGCTGCAGGTCCGGGTCTGCCTGGCTGCGGAACAGCGCCAGCAGCGCCGTGATGACCCGCTTGAGCCGCGCAACCGCCTCACGGGTGCGTTCGATGCGCGGCCTTGCGGCAACGCCCACCTCTTTCATGGCGATCGCCAGTTGCGCATCCATGCCAGCCAGCGGCGTGCGCAGGGCGTGCGCTGCGTGCGCGGCAAAGGCCTGCTCATTGTCGACACGCCGCGCCAGGCGGCGCCCGAGTCCGATCACCGCACCCCGCACCTCCACGAACTCCTGGTGCGTCGGTGGCGGCAGGTCGGTCTGGGGTTGCATCGGGTCATAGGCCTGGATCTGGCCGGACAAGACCTGCAACTGCTGCATCATGCCCATCACCCTGCGGCGCATCCAGAACGCACAGGCCACACCCACCAGCAAACCAATGGTGCCCACCAAAGCGATCATTTCGTAGCGCGCTTCCAGCCGGCCACGGTGCGGCTCCGCGACCACCAGGAAACGGCGCGCGTCCGGCAAGCGGATCGCATAGACCCGCCATTGGTCCGGCACATCGCCCAGGCCGGCCTGGAACTGCACCAGCAGGGGCGCCGCCGGTGCCTTGTGTGAACGCAATACCACCCGGGGCCCGTCTTCCACGATCTGCCACACCAGGCGTTCCTCGTGGGGCGGCGCCGGCAGGCTGCTGCCGGCTTCCAGGGTCAAATCCGGGCTGTGCATCACCAGCGTGCCGTACAACACCTCTGCCGATTCCTGCAGTGCATCGTCCATGAGATCGTCGACCTCGTGCCGGATGCCGAAAGCCATGGCCAGGAACACCGCCAACAGCCACACAGCGCTGGTCAGCGTCAGCGCGCGCATCAGTTCGCGGCGCAGCGACGGCAGGGCAGCGCGCGAGGCGTTCATTGCGTGATCTGGTAGCCACGGCCGCGCACGGTCCGGACCACGTCGTGGCCCAGCTTGCGCCGCAGGTTGTGCACATGCACTTCCAGTGTGTTGCCGCTGACATGCCCGTCAAACCCGGCCACCAGCGCCTCGAGATCGTGCTTGGCGACGACGCGCCCAGCCCGCGTGACCAGGGCATCCAGCAGGGTCCATTCACGCACCGTGAGCCTCACCTGGACGCCATCGCGGTAAACCGCGCACGCATTGCTGTCGATGTCGAGGGCGCCGACCCGAACCCGTGGTGCGCCCTGGGCAGCCGACCTCCTGCGCACGGCCCGGATCCGGGCCAACAGTTCTTCGGGCGCAAACGGCTTCACGAGGTAGTCGTCGGCGCCGCTGTCCAGCCCCTGGATACGATCGGCCAGCAGGTCGCGCGCGGTCATCACCAGCATCGGCGCCGTGACGCCGCTGGCGCGCAGCGTGCGCACCCACGCCACGCCGGAACCGTCGGGCAGTTGCCAGTCCACGAGCAGTGCGTCATAGGGCTCGCTGATGGCCCACTGTGCTTCCTGCAGGCGGGTGAACCAGTCGACCACATGCCCCTCGGCGCGCAAAAAGTCGCGCAGGGCTTCACCCAGGATGGAGTCGTCCTCCAGGAGCAACAAGCGCATTGGCAGATCCTTCCGGCCGCGAAGTTAGCACCAAAACAGCCATCCGGCCCGCGGGACGCAGGCGGGCGTGCCCAGCTGTGTCAATGAAAACCCATTAAAAAGCCCGCCGGGCGGCGGGCTTGCGCGGGCGGGGCGCTGGCTCAACCGACCCGCGAACGCCAGCGACGCGCCATCGTGGCCACCACACCGAGACCGGCCAGCAACAGGGCGTAGGTCTCGGGCTCCGGCACGGCGGCTAAATTGAAGTTGGCGGCACCGTTCTGGGCGCCGATGTAGGTACCGACATCGCCAGGCCCCGGATGCGAATCGCCAAAGCCGTCGGCAAATGTCGCTTGATGGTCCGCTGCCTTGTAGGTGCCGCCGAATTTGAAGAACTCGTAGCGGCGCACGATGGAGGCCGCATTCGGGCCGACCGGCACACCATACCCGCTTTCGAGTTGACCGGAGCTGCCATTGCCAGGGTCCTTTTGCAGCAACTGCCATTCGATTTCCGTTTTGGCCAAGTCCACGATGGGGTTGCCATGCACGAGGTCTTCCAGTTTGGCCGGATGGTCGAGCTCGGTGGTGAAGACCTTGACCCAGATGGCGTCGCCAAAACGATCTGGATCTTGCGGCACCGGCGCATGGATGAGTGCCTGGACAACCGGAGGTGCCGGGGGTTGACCCACCACGATCGGCGCTGGTACGACCACCCAGGCCGGCGCCGGAAGCGGCACCACGCCGTTGGCACTGCTCAGCACTCCCGGCGAGGACTCGGTGAGCCAGCTGTAGGTCGTCTTGGTCGCGTTGCCGATGGTCCCGACGCCGAAGTGGTCGCAGGGTGTGGCCGCCGAGTAGCCCAGGCCGCCGCCCGACCAGCAATTGTCGCCTGGTGTTGCAAAGACGCCATTGGGCAAGGTGCGGACATCCGGAGTTCCGTAGTCCCAGGACGATCCGTTGTAGATGCCGAAATAGGTGACGCGGGTACCGAACCCTGCGCCGCTGGCGTATTCGGTGATGCTCGGCGCGCCGTAGCGCTGCACACTGGTGGTCGGGTTGAAGCCGCGCCCATCGGGAAAACCGCGGCCCGGGCCGCCAAAAGTATCGGTGATGTCCCCGATGTGCAGGCCTTCGAGCTCGATCTCGAAGCCGTGCGCGGTGTGCCCGGTGTCGTTGATGACATCGAAATTGCCCAGAAAACCGATCACGCTGGCGAAGCCGGCGACCGGCAGGACGGCCATCGACGCGGCCAGGGTCAGCGCGGCATGTTTTGCTAGTCTCATTGTGGAACCTCCGTGGTGTAGAACGCACCCTCCCTACGGGTACATCGAACAGCCTAAGGCTTCAGCCTGAATTTCTGCTGAAGTCGCGGCAGATCGGTGCCGACGTCAGGCGCCGCCGGCGAGCGCCTCGATGCGCTGCACATGCGCCAGCAGCGACCGCTTGGCGACCGGCCACATGCGTGGCGGCACGTCGTCGTAGGCACGGGCCACCCAGTCATCCAGGCTGCCCTGCGGTAGTGCCTGCATCACCCCCACGATCTTCGCCTCGCGTCGCAATCGGTGCGCCTTGAGTTGGGCACAGGCTGCGGCAGCCTGTCCCAGCACGTACCCATGGGCCGGCAGGATGAAATCGATCGCGTGCTCGGCACAGGCTGCGGTCAGGATGTCGAGCGATTCGAGATAGGCCGTCATGTCACCGTCCGGCGGGTCGACAACGGTCGTGCTGCCATTCAGGATGTGGTCGCCGCTGAACAGCAGGCCGTCTTCCAGCAGCACCAGGCACAGATGGTTGGCCGCGTGGCCGGGGGTATGCACCACGCGCAGTGTGTGGCAGACGCCCGGCGCGCCATCGGCTTGCAGGCACAGCAGTTCGCCATCGGCCAGGGCACGTTCGGGGGTGAACGCGCTGTTCGCGCGCGCCGTGGGCGCACTCGGCAGGCCCAGGATCACCGGGCGGCGGGCGCACAGGGCCTGCAGGGGCGCGGCGCCCGGCGAATGGTCGGCATGCGAATGGGTGCAAACGATCAAGCGGATGTCGCCGCCGGCCGCCCGCCACAACCGCTCCAGGTGCTGCAGGTCCGCCGGCCCCGGATCGATGGCGATGAAGCCGGTCGCCGGGTCTCCTACCAGGTAGCTATTGGTACCGGGGCCGGTCATCGCACCCGGATTGGGCGCGGTCAGGCGCATGACGTTGCGCAACAGCGCCACCGGCTGCTCGGTCTGCCAGTCCAGGTGGTGCACGATCTGGCCATCGGGCGAGACCAGTTGCAACTCGCCATAGGGGTGCTCATGTTCCATGTAGCGGGCTTCCTTGCCCGCCAGCAGGCCAGCGCGCGGGCAACTGGTCCACAGCGGCTGCTCGGTCTGGGCACAGGCGTGCAGCACGGCATCGACATCGGCAAAGGCCTGCAGGCGTTGCAGCGTGCGAATGGTTGGAAAAATGATGAAGAAATCGCCGGCTGCATGGCGCTCCAGGGCGTCGGCGGGGCGCACCCAGAGCGGCTCGAACTGCTCGGATTCGTCGGCCACCGGCACCTGGCCCGGCGGCATGCGTGCCACCAGGAAAGGCACATCGAAGCGGCGTGGCAGATCGCGGTCGGTGACCCAGTGCGCGAGCACGAACACCTCGTCGGCCGCGAGCAGCAGTCCGCGCTGCACACATTGCTCGGCAAAAGGGCCCTGGCGGTCGATCGCCGCGATGTCCTGCGGCGTCGCGGGTGTGCCGTCGGCCCGTCGGGCCAGCAACACACCGAGTTCCTCGAAGCTCTCCCGGATGGCGGCAATGGCCTGCGTCAGGTGCAGATCACCCTGCCCCGGCCGGCGCCGCGCCTGGCCGTGGGCAGCGGCATCGAGCGCATCGACCCCGCCGCCCGGAAACACATAGGCACCGGGCGCAAAGCTGGCTGTGGCGGAACGCCGCGTCATCAGCACCTCGATGCCCGGGGGCCCGTCGCGCAACAGCAGGACCGTGGCCGCGGGGCGGGGCTGCGCGGGCTCGCGCTGCGCATGCAGGAGTTGGGTAGGACGGGCCATGTCCTGCATTTTGCCGCCAATCGGCTGCCTGCCACCGGGCCCCGGGCCGCCCTGCGCCCGGCCCGGGTGGCCCGGGGCTTCAGGGGATAATCCGCGCATGCGAATTCCCTTTACCAAGATGCAGGGCGCGGGTAACGACTTTGTCGTGCTCGACGAAACCCGCCAGCCCCTTGGTCTGAGCACGGTCCACTACCGCTTTCTCGGGGACCGGCACTTTGGCGTCGGTGCCGATCAGATTCTCAGCGTGCGGCCGTCGCCTCGCCGGGGCATCGACTTTGCCTATGCCATCCACAACGCCGATGGGGACGAGGTCGAGCACTGCGGCAATGGTGCACGTTGTTTTCTGAAGTACGTGCGGGAACGCCGGCTGGTCGACAAGGACACGGTGACCGTGCAGACCCTGAACCGCGTGCTGGAACTGCATTGGCAGCCCGATGGCCGCGTCACCGTGGACATGCAGGCGCCGGTATTCTCGCTGTCTGCGCTGCCGTTTGACCCCATGGGGCTGGCGCCGCAACCGGTCGGCTCCTGGGAGCATTGGCCACTGGCACTTCATGACAGCGGGCGCCCGATCGAGCTGCGCGTCGCACTGGTGTCCATGGGCAATCCGCATGCGGTGCTGCGGGTGGACGACGTCGATACCGCGCCGGTCGCCAACTGGGGCCCGCTGGTGCAGGCGCATCCGGCTTTTCCGCGCGGTGTGAATGTGGGCTTTTTGCAGGTCCTGGCGCGCGACCGGGTGCGCTTGCGCGTCTACGAGCGCGGTGCCGGCGAGACCCTGGCCTGCGGCACCGGCGCCTGTGCGGCGGTGGTCGCAGGCGTGCGTCTGGGCCTGCTGGATGCCATCGTCGACGTGCAGACGCGGGGCGGCCCGCTCACCATCCGCTGGGAGGGCGGCAGCGCGCCCGTGCTGATGACCGGCCCGGCGACCACCGTTTTTGAAGGCGAAATCGAACTACCCGACAACCTATGACCCCACAAGCCCTGACCAATCCGATCACCGAAGACGACATCGCCAATTACCTGGCCAATTCGCCCGATTTCTTCCAGCGCCATGCCGAGCTGCTGGCCTCTGTGCATCTCGCCAGCCCGCACAGCAACCGCGCCGTGAGCCTGCAGGAGCGCCAAGCCGAGATGCTGCGCGACAAGATCAAGTTGCTCGAGCATCGGCTGATGGACATGATCCGCCACGGCAACGAAAACGCCTTGCTCGCCAACCGCCTGCTGCGCTGGGCCGGATCGCTGTTTCAGACCACCGATCCCGCCTCCATGCCAGAACAGGTCGCAGCGCAGATCGTCGAACAGTTTTCGGTGCCCCAGGCCACCATCAAGGTATGGGGCGTGGCGCCGAACTTCGCCAGCCATGATTTCGCGCTGGGTGTCAGCGACGACGCGAAGCTGTTCGCCAACTCCCTGACCGAGCCCTTTTGTGGCGTCAATACCGGTTTCGAGGCGGTAACCTGGCTTGCCGTGCCAGCGGCTGCCGCGTCGATCGCCTTGTTGCCACTGCGCGGGGCGGATGCCGGCACCGCCTCGCCCGCTTTCGGGCTGCTGGTGCTGTCGTCGCCAGATGCGCAGCGCTTCAACAGCGGCATGGGCACCGACTTCCTGCAGCACCTGTCCGAGATCGCCAGCGCCGCCCTGGGACGGCTGCGCTGAAAGGGGACGACTTGCACGATACCGGGGATGCCACTGCCGCGAAACCCCTGCCTGCCGGACCGGTCAGCGCGCCGGTGTCGGATCTGCTGGTCGAGCGCTACCTGGAGCATGTGCGCGTTGAAAAACGCCTGGCAACCCGCACCGTCGAGCTCTATGCGCTCGATCTGCGCAAGCTGATGGACTTTGCAGCTGCGGCGCCGGTCAGCCTGACCGAAGTGCAGAACACCCATGTTCGGCGCTGGGTCGCCAGCATGCATGCCGGCGGGCGCAGCGGCCGCGGCATCGCCCTCGTGCTGTCAGGCTGGCGCGGCTTTTATGCCTGGCTGGGTCGCCAGGGCCTGGTACCGTACAACCCGGTGCAGGACGTTCGTGCGCCCAAGGCCGGCAAGCCCCTGCCCAAGGCCCTCAGCGTGGACGACGCCGTGCAACTGGCGGCCTTTCGCAGCCCGGGAAACGATGCCTGGCTGGAGGCGCGGGATGCAGCCATGGTCGAGTTGCTGTACGGCGCCGGACTGCGTGTGGGTGAACTCACGGGCCTGGACGTGATTGCCTCTGCCACCGCGCGCGGCTGGATCGACCTGGACGCCGGCGACGCGCACGTGCTGGGCAAAGGCGCCAAACGCCGCTCGGTTCCGGTCGGCCGCATGGCACTGGAGGCATTGCGTGCCTGGCTGGCGGTGCGCAGCAATCCGCTCAAGCTGCCGCAGGCCGCCTTGTTTGTCGGGCGCAACGGCAGCCGGCTCTCGGCGCAGTCGATCTGGCAGCGGCTGCAACTGCGCGGCCGCCAGGCCGGCCTGGGTATGCCGGTGCATCCGCACATGCTGCGCCACTCGTTTGCCAGCCACCTGCTGCAGTCCAGCAGCGACCTGCGCGCCGTGCAGGAGTTGCTGGGCCACGCCAACATCGGCACCACGCAGGTCTACACCCGGCTGGACTTCCAGCATCTGGCCAAGGCCTACGATGCAGCGCATCCGCGGGCCAGGGCCAAGCCTGCTTCCCGCTGAAACTGGGCGCCCTGGCATGAAAACCATCTGGCTGCGCGAGGGCAAGGAGCGCTCGCTGCACAAGCGCCACCCCTGGATCTTCGAGTCCGCGATTGCGCGTGGCAAAGCGGATGCCGGCGAAACCGTGCGGGTCGAATCGCATGCGGGCCAGTTCCTGGCCTGGGCGGCCTTCAGCCCGGCATCCAGGATCCGGGCCCGGGTCTGGAGTTTTGACGAGGCCCGCCGCATTGACGCAACGTTCTTTCGTGCGCAATGTGCTGCAGCCATCGCTGCGCGCCGCCGCTTCGATATCCGCAGCGACGCCATGCGGCTGGTCCATGGTGAATCCGACGGGCTTGCGGGCCTGGTGGTAGACCGTTATGGCGACACGCTGGTGGCGCAGTTCCTGTCGGCGGGCGCCGAGCGCTGGAAGACCGTGCTGGCCGATGCGCTGCTGGCCGAAACCGGCCTGGAGCGGCTGTATGAGCGCTCGGACACCAGCAGCCGGGCACTTGAAGCCTTGCCTGAACTGAGCGGCTGGCTGCGCGGGCAAGGACCCACAGCGCTGCAGTTGCAGGAGCACGACTGGCGACTCGGCCTGGACATCGCCCAGGGGCACAAGACCGGCTTCTACCTGGACCAGCGCGACAACCGGCGACGGTTTGCCGACTATGCCCGCCGGCTGGGCTTCGAGGCCGTGCTCAACTGTTTTTGTTATACCGGTGGCTTCACGGTGGCGGCGCTGTCGGGCGGCGCAGCCCATGTGACCTCGATCGACTCCTCGGAGAGCGCCATTGCGCTGGCCCACGCCAACGTGGCACGCAACGGCTTTGACCCGGCGCGCGCCAGCTTTGTCGAAGCCGACGTCAACGCATCCCTGCGCCAGTTCCTGGCCGAGGAGCGCAGTTTCGACGCCATCGTTCTGGACCCCCCCAAGTTTGCGCCCACTATCGCCCATGCCGAGAAGGCGTCTCGCGCCTACAAGGATATCAACCGCCTGGCGCTGAAGCTGCTGCGGCCCGGGGGCGTGTTGTTCACCTACTCCTGTTCGGGCGGCATCAGCGCCGACCTGTTCCACAAGATCGTGGCCGGCGCCGGGATCGATGCCGGGGTCGACGGTTATATTCATGAGCGAATGGGCGGCGCGCCGGACCATCCGATGACCCTCCAGTTCCCGGAAGGCGAATACCTCAAGGGTCTGGTGGTGATGCGCAAATGACCGCCACTGGAAATCGCCGCTAAACTCCCCACCTTCGCGCAGGGCACCGGCGGCGCCCCGATCACACGCCGGCCGCACCCGGCGATCCGACATTTCTTCCGACTGGAGCCCCCATGAGCCTGATTCCTGCCACCATCCTGACCGGATTTCTCGGCTCGGGCAAGACGACGCTGCTCAAACGGGTGCTGTCCGAGGCGCACGGTCAGAAGATCGCCGTGATCGAAAACGAGTTCGGCGAGGAAAACATCGACAGCGAGATCCTGGTGTCCGATGTCAAGGAGCAGATCATCCAGATGAGCAACGGCTGCATCTGCTGCACCATCCGCGAAGACCTGCGCAGCACGCTGCACGACCTGGCCGACAAGAAGCGGCGCGGCGAACTCGATTTCGACCGGGTCGTCATCGAAACCACCGGCTTGGCTGATCCCGGTCCGGTGGCGCAGACCTTCTTCATGGACGACGAGATCGCCGAGAGCTACCTGCTCGACTCGATTCTGACCCTGGTGGACGCCAAACACGCGGTGGCCCAACTCAACGACCGCCAGGAAGCACGCCGCCAGATCGGCTTTGCCGACCAGATCTTCATCAGCAAGTCGGACCTGGTGGCCCAGGACGACGTCGATGCGTTGATGCACCGCATCAAGCACATGAATCCGCGCGCACCGCAGCAGACGGTGCATTTCGGCGAGGTGCCGCTGGCCAAGGTGTTCGATCTGCGCGGCTTCAACCTGAATACCAAGCTGGAGATCGACCCGGACTTCCTCCGGGAGGGCGATGGCCAAACCCACCTTGACCACCACGAGCACGCCGATGGCGAGCATTGCGACCATCCGTCGCACCAGCAGGGTGCCGAAACGGGGCACCACCACCACCATGACGACGACGTGAAGAGCTTCGTATTCAAGTCCGAGCGCGCCTTCGATCCGGCCAAACTGGAGGATTTCCTGGGGGCCATCGTCAACATTTATGGCCCGCGCATGCTGCGCTACAAGGGCGTGCTGTACATGAAGGGCACCGAACGCAAGGTCATCTTCCAGGGCGTCCACCAGCTGATGGGCAGCGACCTCGGACCGGCCTGGCAGGACGGCGAGCAACGCATGAGCAAGATGGTGTTCATCGGCATCGATCTGCCGAAGGATGTTTTTCTGCAGGGCATGGAGCAGTGCCTGGTCTGAGGCGGGTTAGTCATGTTTGCAGGATTTGCGCGAATGAATCACCCGGAACACCGCATCTGTCACGGATATGCCTGTACACTCGCGCGCCGAAGCGAACGAACGGCATCGGGCAACCGGCAGACCTGCCATCGCGATGGGTACCTGTCGGCAGCCTGAAAAACTGATCCGGCTGCTGCGGACCGCCAGCGCTGGAAGATCCTGCGAGGAGTCGAGAATTGAAAGCCAAACCCGGGCAAACCGCCACGCCTGCCAAAACCGCTGCCAAGCCTGCTGCCAAGGTCAAGCCGACCTTGGCCAAGGTCGGCACCCATAGCAGCGCATCCACGTCACCGGTGAAGCCAGCGGCAAAAACCGCTGCCAAAACCATCGCCAAGGCGCCTGCCAGGGTGCCTGCCCCGCCGGCGGCCAAGCCAGCCGCGAAAGCCAGCCCACCACCCGCATCCCCCAAGGTCAAAATGCCCGCTGCCAGTTCTACCAAGCCACCTGCTCCCGCCGCCAAGGCCAAGCCGACCGCTCCTGTCGAAACCACCAAGCCCGTGGCAGATGCACCGGCGACGGCCCCCGTGCCCAATGGCACCCTTACGCAGCGGCCGGGACGCCCATCGTCCCGCCTGGCTTCGCTGACCGTGCCCTCCATGGCGCAGTCGGTGGCCTCGACCGCAGCCAAGGCGAGTTACATGCAACTGGCTGCTGCCCCGCTGATCGTGCCACCGCTTCCTTCAGCCGCCAAGAAAGATCCCAAGCTGGCCAACAACTGGAAAACCAAGCCAGCCGACCAGCTCACTGATGCCGAACTGCTGGCCATGCCAGACTCGGAATACATGAACGAGAAGCAACTGGCGGCGTTCCGCCTGAAGCTGTCGATGCTCAAGCGCGACATCCTCAACAGTGCTGGAGAAACCACCGAGCACCTGCGCGAAGACACCGTGGTCGTGCCCGACCCGGCCGACCGGGCAACGATCGAGGAAGAACACGCGCTCGAACTGCGTACCCGCGACCGGGAGCGCAAGCTGCTCAAGAAGATCGAGCAGTCGATCTCCCGGATCGATGCCGGCGACTACGGCTACTGCGACGAAACCGGCGAGTCCATTGGTGTCGGTCGCCTGCTGGCCCGCCCAACCGCCACGCTGTCTCTGGAGGCCCAGCAGCGGCGCGAACTCAAGCAGAAGATGTTTGGCGACTGACCCCCTGGGACCCGGCTCACGCATGCCCCGTCTGCTCGCCTAAATTTTCACCCTCAGGGCGTTGAACCATGGCCACCAAAGACAACAACAACTCCGGTTTGCTGTCCAAGGTGGCGAAGTTCGTCCGCAATCCGACGATCAACTGGACCGACCTCGACAAGCAGGATCCCGAACCCGACAACGGCTTCAGCAAGCAAGCGCTCAAGGAGATGATCGAGCGCAAGCGGCAGAACGACTTTGTTCGGCGTCGAGAGTTCGACCAGCTGCGCAAACTGCGCAACCGCGATCCGACTGCCGCAAACGCCGACATCGGCGGCCGGCCATCCTATTTCCAGAGCAGTCTGCCCGCGAATCCAGGCGAGCGCGCCAGCACGATCAAGAAGATCGACGAAATCGAAGCCCAAATGTCCCATCAGTGGTGGCAGGGCAAGAGCGACAGCGCAAAGCCGGCTGGTGCCGGTACCGTGGCGCCGGCCCCGGCGGCCGCGGCCCCGCCGTCGCCCAAGGCGCATGCGCCCGCGCCCCGGCTCGACGCGCAAATTTCCGATATCAGTTACGCCGCCACCAAGCTCGCGCCCATGCTGCCGGACGCCGCCCCGACGGCATCCGGCGACTTCATGGCGACCCAGACCAGCTCGGCCTTTGTAAAGTCGGCCGCTACCGAGTCGTCTGCACGAGCTGTAGCGCCAGCGCGCACCCCGGAGCACGGTGGGTTCGTCCCGTCTTTGTCTTCCGCCATCGAAGCCGTCGAAGGGGTCACCGATCCCGAACTCGAGGAATCTGCGATCCGGTTCGCCAATGGTGACGATGCCGGCGCAGAGGCCGCCTTGATCGATGCGCTCGACGGGCCGGACGTGCGCAAGGAGCAGATCGATATCTGGAGCGCTGCCCTCTTCGATTTCTACCGCGCTACCGGCCAACAGGCCCGCTTTGACAGCGTGGCCCTCGATTTTGCGGAGCGCTTCGGTCGATCGGCGCCCGCCTGGTTCTCGATGCCCGAAGTGCTGGGCCTCAAGGCCTCCGGTTCCATCGTGCGCACCATCCCCTCGCGTCTGGAGAACGAACCGGTCTGGAGCAGCCCGCCCCATTTCACCCAGTCGGGCGTGGACGACCTCCAGCTCGCGCTGGCCAATGCGCCATCACCCTGGTTCATCGACTGGGGCCCCACTGAGGCGCTGGCGACCAATGCCATTGCACCGCTGGCAGCGGTGGTCAGCCAGTGGGCGACGAGCCCGGTGCAGTTGCGCTTTCGCAATGCACACAATCTGCAGCGGGTGCTTCGCGCGGTGACACCGGCAGGCAACAAGTTGGTCAGCCACACCGCCTGGCAGTTGCGCATGGACATGCTGCGTATCCTGGGCCTGCAGGACGACTTCGAACTCGTCGCCTTGGAGTATTGCGTGACCTACGAGGTCTCGCCGCCGACGTGGCAGGATGTTCGCTGCAGTTATGTCGACGAGTCCGACGCGACTGAGGTGGCAGACTCGAACCTGGGTGGCCCTGACTCCGGTATCGACCCCGCCAACGAGGCGCCTGACGGCCAGGGCCTGACCATGCCCATGGGCTACGATTCGGCGCCAGCCGCTGTCGTCGAGCTGACTGGAGAGATCCTGGGCGAAGCCACCGATGCGCTGGCGCGGCTGGAAGAAGCCCGTCAGGGCGGGGACCGGCTGGTGGTGTCCTGCGCCAACCTGATCCGGGTCGACTTCTCGGCAGCAGGCAGTATCCTCAACTGGGTGGCACAGCGGCAATCTGAAGGTTGCCATGTGCAGTTCCGGGAACTGCACCGGCTGGCGGCGGCTTTCTTCCTTGTGGTCGGCATCCACGAACACGCGCGTGTGGTCCTGCGTTCGAATTGATGGAACAATTTCACGGTACCACGATCATCAGCGTGCGGCGCAAGACGGCCGACGGGTTCGAGGTCGCAATTGGCGGCGACGGGCAGGTCACACTGGGCAACATCGTTGTCAAGGGCACGGCCCGCAAGGTGCGCAAGCTTCACCACGGCAAGGTGCTGGCCGGCTTTGCCGGGGCCACTGCCGATGCCTTTACGCTGTTCGAACGCTTCGAGGCCAAGCTCGAGAAGCACCAGGGCCACCTCGTGCGCTCGGCCATCGAACTCACCAAGGACTGGCGCACCGACCGCGTGCTGCGGCGCCTGGAAGCCATGCTGGCGGTGGCCGACAAAGACGCCTCGCTGATCATCACCGGCAACGGCGATGTGCTCGAGCCGGAAAACGGCATTGTCACCATCGGCTCCGGCGGCGCCTATGCGCAGGCCGCGGCCGTGGCGCTGCTGCAGAACACGGCGTTGCCGGCCGTGGACATCGTGCGCAAGTCGCTCGAGATCGCCGGCGAGTTGTGCATCTACACCAACATGCACCACACCATCGAAACCCTGCCCTGATCGCCACCATGTCTGCATTGACCCCCCAGGAGATCGTGCACGAGCTCGACCGGCACATCGTCGGGCAGCATCAGGCCAAGCGCGCCGTGGCCATCGCCCTGCGCAACCGGTGGCGCCGCCAGCAGGTCGAACCCGGACTGCGCACCGAGATCACACCCAAGAACATCCTCATGATCGGCCCCACCGGCGTCGGCAAGACCGAGATCGCCCGCCGCCTGGCACGCCTGGCCGATGCGCCCTTCATCAAGGTCGAGGCGACCAAGTTCACCGAGGTCGGTTATGTGGGCAAGGACGTGGACAGCATCATCCGCGACCTGGCCGAGGTCGCCGTGAAGCAGACCCGGGAGTCCGAGATGCACAAGGTGCGCGCGCGCGCGCTCGATGCGACAGAGGAGCGCATCCTGGACATCCTTGTGCCGCCCGCGCGTGGCGAGAGCAGCATCACACGCGCCGTCGAGGCGCCGGAGAACACCGCGCGCCAGGTGTTTCGCAAGAAACTGCGCGAAGGTCTGCTCAACGACCGCGAGATCGAGATCGATCTGGCCGAATCGCGGCAGGCGCTCGAGATCATGGGCCCGGCCGGCATGGAGGAGATGACCGAGCAGTTGCGTGGCATGTTCGGCCAGATGGGTGGGCAAAAACGCCAGACGCGCAAGCTGCGCATCGACGAGGCGCTCAAGCTGGTCCAGGACGAAGAAGCCGCCAAGTTGGTCAACGAAGACGACATCAAGACACAGGCACTTCACGCGGCAGAACAAAACGGCATCGTCTTCATCGACGAGATCGACAAGGTCACTTCGCGCTCGGAAAGCACCTCCGCCGAGGTCTCGCGCCAGGGCGTGCAACGCGACCTGCTGCCGCTGGTGGAGGGCACGACCGTGTCCACCAAGTACGGCATGGTCCGTACGGACCACATCCTGTTCATCGCCTCCGGCGCCTTTCACCTGAGCAAGCCCAGCGATCTGATCCCGGAGCTGCAGGGCCGCTTTCCGATCCGGGTCGAGCTGCAGTCGCTCTCGGTCCAGGACTTCGAGTCCATCCTGACGCAGACACATGCCTCGCTGGTCAAGCAGTACCAGGCGCTGCTGGCGACCGAGCAGGTGACGCTGGCGTTCGAGCCCGGCGGCGTGACGCGGCTGGCCCAGATTGCCTTCGAGGTGAATGAACGTACCGAAAACATCGGCGCGCGCCGCCTCTCGACGGTGATGGAGCGGCTGCTCGACGAGATCAGTTTCGACGCCTCCCAGCTGGCCGGCCAGACCATCATCATCGATGCGTCCTACGTCAACGGCCGTCTGGGCGAGTTAAGCCAGGATGAGGATCTTTCGCGCTACATCCTGTAAGACCCGAAAAATACAGGGGAATTGACTTGACGGCCGCGACTCGGTACGACGGGTCTGCGAGCCGCGCCGTCAGCCGTGGCACGAAGCGCAGGTGGATCGCGCGGTTGAGCCTGCCCCTGTCTCGCTCTTTGATGAGTGAACCAAGGCGGCATGCCCGAGCACGGCCAACGCCGCCGCCCCGACGAGTCCCACAAGCAATTTCAGCATCTCCGACTCCCGACGAGATTCATCGCATCGTCGAAGACATGCTCGGCGTTGCCTCCGGGCGCGTGATTGCGGCCCTGGAACTGTTCTTTTTTCATCGTGCTACCTCGGTGTCGGTGGTTGTTCAAATGCATGGCGCGACTGGGCACTTGCCGTCTCGCACACAGTAGCGATCAGAACAGTCGTGTTCTGTTCGCTGCCGAACATACCTGGCTGCCGACTGCCGCTTCGGGCAGGACTTCGCTTTGACTCCTCTCACATGAAGGGAAACTGGACTGAAGCTCTCGATGGACCGGCCTGGTAAATCAATCGGTTCAAGCATCACTTTCACAAGCCCCGCTAAGTCCTTCATTTAGAACGATTTTTAATGAGGGCTAGGTCAAAAATAGTTTCTAAGTCCTTGATTTCATTGGAAAATTTTGTTGCCACGGTGATTGCAAATCTCGCATTAGCTGCTACAGTGCAAAAAAGTGCAATTTAGTGGTATTTCGTGCCATCCGAAGCCATTCGGCTGTTGTTTCCAACCATCGAGGGCGTTCTGTCGTGTTTCAAGGGGCTTCGTCTCTCAGTCTGGATGGCAAGGGCCGCCTGTCGGTGCCGACACGGCACCGCGACGCCCTGGGCGGCCCCAGCGGCGGGCAACTGACGATGACCCGCCATCCGCACGGCTGCCTGATGGTGTTTCCGCGCAGCGAATGGGAGAAGTTCCGCGAGCGCGTGACCGAGTTGCCGATGTCCGCGCAATGGTGGAAGCGCATTTTTCTGGGCAACGCCATGGACCTCGACATGGACGGCACCGGCCGCGTACTCGTGTCTCCTGAGCTGCGCCAGGCCGCCGGCATCACGCGCGACACCGTGCTGCTGGGCATGGGCAACCACCTCGAACTGTGGGACAAGGCCACGTACGACGCGCAGGAAGCCAAAGCCATGCAGGGCGACATGCCCGATGTCTTCAAGGAATTTTCCTTTTGAAGGCCCAGCGTGAACAGTGGCTGGACTCACACAACCGTTTTGTTGAACGAAGCGGTCGACGCCCTGCTGGACAGCGCCCCGGCGGCCGGACCTGCATCGGCACACCGCACGTTTGTGGATGCTACCTTCGGCCGTGGCGGCCACTCGCAGCATATCCTGGCGCGACTGGGCCCGTCGGACCGCTTGCTGGCCTTCGACAAGGATCCGGCAGCGGTTGCCAGCGCCGCGCGCATTTCCGATGCGCGCTTCTCGATCCGGCACCAGGGCTTCGAGCACCTGGCGGAGCTGGAGTGCGGCTCGGTGGCCGGCATCCTCATGGACCTGGGCGTGAGTTCGCCGCAGATCGACGACGCATCGCGGGGTTTCAGTTTCCGGTTCGAGGGCCCGCTGGACATGCGCATGGACACCACCCGCGGCCAGAGCGTGGCCCAGTGGCTGGAAACCGCGCCCCCCAGCCAGATTGCGGAGGTGATTCGTGACTATGGTGAGGAACGGTTTGCTGGCCCCATTGCAAAGGCGATTGTTGCTCGCCGACAGGAACGGGGCCCTATTTCAACCACCACCGAACTGGCCCAGCTCGTGGCTGAGTCGGTCAAAACCCGCGAGCCGGGCCAGAACCCTGCAACGCGCACATTTCAGGCTTTTCGGATTTTCATCAACGCCGAGCTTGAAGCGCTGCAACACGCGCTGAAGGCCTGCCTGGATGTATTGCAACCCATGGGCCTGCTGGTCGTGATCAGCTTCCATTCCCTCGAAGACCGCATCGTCAAGCAGTTCATTGCGGCCCATTCGCGCGAGCAGTACGACCGCCGCACGCCCTTCGCGAGGCCGCCGGTGATGCGGCTCGAATCCCTCGGGCGAAGCCGCCCGTCGGCGGCCGAGGTCAATGCCAATCCCCGCGCCCGCAGCGCGATCATGCGCGTGGCGCGCAGGACGGCTGCTGCATGACCCGCCTCAATCTCGTGCTGCTGCTGGCAGTTCTGGCCAGCGCGCTGTACCTGGTGCATGTGCAGTACGAGTCGCGCCGCCTGTTCACAGACCTCGACCGCGCCCTGGCAGAGGCGCACCGGCTTGAGCTGGACAACGAGCGTCTGCAGGTCGAAAAGCGGGCCCAGGCCACGCCCCTGCGGGTTGAGAAGCTCGCGCGCGAGAAGCTGCAGATGCGCTCGGCCTCGCCGGCCATCACCAGCTACGCCACCTATGCGGAGCCGGCCGCCCCGGACACGGGCGGCATCGGCACGCCGGCACGCGCCGCCGCGGGGGTGGTGAAGTGAGCAGCCGCAGCATTCCCTACACCTCCAGCCCCCTGCTGGCCAGCCGCACGCCCGTCTGGCGCAGCAAGCTCATCGTGGCCTCTGTCGCGCTGGCCTTCGTGGGCCTCGCGTCGCGCGCGGTCTACATCCAGGTCATCGCCAACGACTTCTACCAGCGCCAGGGCGAGGTGCGTTTTGCGCGCACGCTGCCGATCCCGGCCAACCGCGGACGCATCCTGGACCGCAATGGCCTGATCCTGGCGTCCAGCATTCCGGCACCGAGCATCTGGGCCATTCCTGAAGATGTTCCGCGTGACGAAGCGCAACTGCAGCAGCTGGCCAAGTTGCTGGAAATACCGCTGGCCGAACTCAAGCGCAAGCTGGTGGACGAGGACAGGACATTCGTCTGGCTCAAGCGCCAGGTCGACGAGCCGGTGGCCAGGATGATCGCCGAGCTGAAACTCAAGGGCGTCTACCAGCGCAAGGAATACAAGCGCCAGTACCCGGAAGGCGAGGCGGCGGCCCATGTAGTGGGTTTCACCAACGTCGAAGATATGGGCCAGGAGGGTGTGGAGCTCACCTTCGAGAAGGACCTTGCCGGCCGCGCTGGCTCGCGCCGCGTCATCAAGGACCGGCTCGGTCAGGTGGTGGAAGCCGTGGGCGAGCAGATCCCGCCGGTTGACGGTCGGGACCTGCAGCTCAGTCTGGACAGCAAGGTGCAGTTCTTCGCCTACCAGAAGCTACGCGACGCGGTCGAGAAAAACAAGGCCAAGGGCGGCAGCGTGGTGGTGCTTGACGCCGTCACCGGCGAGGTCCTGGCGCTGGCCAACTACCCCAGCTACGTGCCCGACAAGCGACGCAACCTGTCGGGCGAGCAGCTGCGCAACCGGGCGATCACGGACACCTTCGAGCCTGGCTCCACGATGAAGCCGATCACGATTGCGATGGCGCTTGAAGCCGGTCGCGTGACCCCCAGCACCGTGATCGATACCGCACCCGGCCGCTACCAGATCGCCGGCTTCACCATCAGCGACACGCACAACTACGGCCCCCTCACGGTGGAGGGCGTGCTCCAGAAGTCGAGCAACGTCGGCGCGCTGAAGATCGCCCAGAAAATGGCGCCGCAGGAAATGTGGAACACCTACACCGCTCTGGGCTACGGACAAAAGCCGCAGATCCAGTTCCCCGGTGCGGTACCGGGCCGCCTGCGACCCTGGAAAACCTGGCGTCCGGTGGAACAGGCCACCATGGCCTATGGTTACGGTCTGTCGGCATCGCTGTTCCAGATGACCCACTCCTACTCCTCGTTCGCGCACGACGGCGAGGTGATACCGGCCACGATGCTCAAGAGCGACACGCCCGCTGCCGGCCACCGCGTGTTCTCGCCCGAGACGGCCCGTGCCGTGCGCAAGATGCTGCAAATGGCAGCCGCACCTGGCGGTACCGCGCCGCTGGCGCAGACCATCGGCTACTCGGTGGGCGGCAAATCCGGCACCGCGCACAAGCAGGTGGGCAAAGGCTACGCCACCAACAAGTACCGCTCCTGGTTCACCGGCATGGCGCCCATCGACAAGCCGCGGGTGATCGTCGGCGTGATGATCGACGAGCCCAGCAATGGCCAGCATTTCGGCGGCCTGGTGGCCGCCCCCGTGTTCAGCGCGGTGGTTCAGCAGAGCCTGCGCCTCATGGGTGTGCAGCCCGACATGGCTGTCAAGCCGCAGATCGTGACCGCCGTCGAGGAGAGCCTGTGACTGTGCAGCTCGCCTCACCCCTGGCGGCCGCGCTGTGGCTGCGCCAGCAGGTCCGCGGCACTTTGCAGACCGACAGCCGCAAGCTCGCCCGCGGAGACGGTTTCATCGCCTGGCCAGGCGCCACCCACGATGCACGCAGCCATGTACGCGCCGCGCTGGCCCAGGGTGCTGCCGCCTGCCTGGTCGAGCAGCAGGGGGTCGAGACCTTCGGGTTCGACGACACGCGCATCGGCGTACTGCCCGACCTCAAGGCCAGCAGTTCGCTGGTGGCTGGCAGCTACCACGACCAGCCCTCGCAGGCGCTCGACATCCTGGCAGTCACCGGCACCAACGGCAAGACCTCCACCGTCTGGTGGTTGTCGCAGGCTTTGTCGGGCGGTCATTTGCAGACCCCATGGCGCTGCGCCATGGTCGGCACGCTGGGCGTCGGATTCCCGGCCGGTGCGGATGCCGCTGGCGATGCGGCACTGGGCGGCCTGCTGACCACCGGCCTCACCACGCCGGATGCCGTGCTGCTGCAGGGCAGCCTGCGCGCCTTCGTGGAGAGCGGCGCAACGGCATGCGCCCTGGAGGCGTCGTCCATCGGCATCGTGGATCACCGTCTGGATGGCGTGCGCATCCATACTGCGATCTTCACCAATCTCACGCAGGACCATCTCGACTACCACGGCACGATGGACGCCTACTGGCAGGCCAAGCAGCGCCTGTTTCGCTGGCCCGGCCTGCGCGCAGCCGTGATCAACGTCGACGATCCGCACGGCGCAGTACTGGCGGACAGCCTGGCCAACGCCGGGCTGGATCTGTGGACGGTGTCGCGCGCGGGTCCGGCACGGCTGAGCGCCAGCGCGCTGACCGACACGGCCAGCGGCATGTGCTTCACGGTCACCGAGTCAGGCCAGTCCCATCGGCTCGACACGTCACTGATCGGCCACTACAACGTGTCCAACCTGTTGGGCGTGCTGGGCGCCATGCGTTCGCTGGGTATCCCGCTGGTGCAGGCAGTCGCCGCCTGCCAGACGCTGTTGCCGGTACCGGGCCGCATGCAGTGTGTGGTGCAACCGGGACAGCCACTGGCCGTGGTGGACTACGCCCACACGCCAGACGCCTTGGTGCAGGCACTGGCCGCCCTGCGGCCACTGGCCACGCGACGCGGCGGGCACCTGTGGTGCGTGTTCGGCTGCGGTGGCGACCGCGATCCCGCCAAGCGCCCGCTGATGGGTGCCGCCGTCGCCCAGGGCGCCGACCGGGTGCTGCTCACCAGCGACAACCCGCGGCGCGAAGACCCCCGGTCGATCCTGCAGCAAGTCCTGCCCGGCCTGGCCGGGCATGCCCATGTCGCGCTGCAGGTCGACCGTGCACAGGCCATCACGCAGGCGCTCAGCAGCGCGCGCGCGGCGGATGTGGTGCTGGTTGCCGGCAAGGGCCACGAGGCCTACCAGGAAGTCGCTGGCACGCGGCTGCCGTTTTCGGACCTGGCCGAGGTGCACCGCGCACTGGCTGCGCGGCAGGCCACCGGGGTGGAAGCATGATGACACTGGCCGAAGCGCTGCAGTGGCTGCCTGGTGCCACCCCCGTCGGCGACCTGGGTGTGCGGGTGCAGCGCGTGCACACCGACACCCGCAGCCTGCAGCCGGGCGACCTGTTCGTCGCGCTGCGGGGTGAGCACTTCGACGCCAACCAGTTGCTGGCCCAGGCCCGCGCCAACGGCGCGGTAGCGGCCATCTGCCATCCCGGCGCCGGTCTGGCCGAGGCAGGGCTCTGCGGCCTGGAAGTCGGCGACACCCGGACCGCGCTGGGCGCGCTGGCGCGCGGCTGGCGGGCCCGGTTCACGCTGCCGTTGATCGCGGTGACCGGGTCCAACGGCAAGACCACCGTGACCCAGATGATCGGCGCCATCCTGCGGTCCTGGAAAGCCGGTGCGTCGATGGCCACTCAGGGTAACTTCAACAACGACATCGGTGTGCCTTTGACGCTGCTGCGCTTGCGCGACAGCCACCAGGTGGCGGTGCTGGAGCTCGGCATGAACCACCCGGGCGAGATCGCACAACTCGCCGCCATGGCCCGCCCGACCGTGGCGCTGGTCAACAACGCGCAGCGTGAACACCTGGAGTTCATGGCCACTGTCGAGGCGGTAGCCCGCGAGAACGGCGCCGTGCTGGCTGCCCTGCCTGCCGACGGCAGTGCCGTTTTTCCGCAGGGCGACGACTTTGCCGCACTTTGGCGCACCCTGGCCGCGGGGCGTCGCCACTGGACTTTCGCACTCACCGCAGACGATGGCACCGGCGCTCCAGACGCCGATGTGGTCTGCAGCGCTGCCGTCTGGAACGGCCGCGCGTGGGAGATACAGACACGCACACCCGCAGGCGAACTGCACTTCCAGCTGCACATCGCCGGCCGGCACAACGTCGCCAATGCGCTCGCAGCCATCGCCTGCGCCCTGGCCGTCGGGGTGCCGCCTCGCAGCATCATCCGCGGCCTTGAGGCCTTCGAACCGGTCCAGGGCCGCTCACGCGCATGGGAGATCACCATCGGACAGGCCGCGATCACGCTGGTCGACGACAGCTACAACGCCAACCCGGATTCGGTCAGCGCGGCCTTGAGTCTGCTGGCCGAGATGCCGACTCCGCGCCTCATGGTGCTGGGCGACATGGCCGAGGTGGGTCACCAGGGCGAGATGTTCCACGCGCAGGCGGGGGCCCAGGCCCAACGTCTGGGCATCGAGTATCTGTTCACTCACGGCCCGCTGTCGTCGGCTGCAGCCCGGCAGTGTGAAGGTGCGCAGCATTTCGACACCATGCCCGATCTGATCGCCGCCGTGCTCGGGCAATTGCCCAGCGCTGCATCGGTCCTGGTCAAGGGGTCACGCTGCATGCGCATGGAGCGTGTCGTGGAGGCCATCACCCGCCACGCGCAGGAAAGCGCCGAGGAGTCCCATGCAGCCTGAGCACCGATCCGGGGGCCGGCCATGCTGCTGAGCCTCGCCCAGTGGCTGCAGGGCCTGTCGCCGGAATTCGGATTCTTCCGGGTGTTCCAGTACCTGACCTTCCGCGCTGTGATGGCCGCGCTGACGGCACTGCTGATCGGCCTGATCGCGGGCCCGTTCGTGATCCGGCGCCTCACCGCGCTCAAGATCGGCCAACCGGTGCGCGGCTACGGCATGGAGACCCACCTCAGCAAGAGCGGCACACCGACCATGGGCGGCGTGTTGATCCTGCTGTGCATCGCGGTGTCCACGCTGCTGTGGTTCGACCTGTCCAACCGTTTCGTCTGGATCGTGCTCGTGGTGACGCTGGGTTTTGGCGCCATCGGCTGGGTCGACGACTGGCGCAAGGTGGTCAACAAGGACCCGGAAGGCATGCGCTCGCGTGAAAAGTACTTCTGGCAATCGCTCATCGGTCTCCTGGCTGCGCTGTACCTGGTTTTCAGCATCTCGGAGAACTCCAACATGCGGGTGCTCGAGCTGTTCTTCCGTTGGGTGCAGTCCGGATTCGACCTGGACCTGCCGCCCAAGGCCGGCCTGCTGCTGCCCTTCTTCAAGGAGGTCAGCTACCCCCTGGGCGTGCTGGGTTTCGTGCTGCTGACCTACCTGGTCATTGTGGGTTCCAGCAATGCCGTCAACCTCACCGACGGACTCGACGGGCTGGCCATCATGCCGGTGGTGATGGTCGGCTCGGCGCTGGGGGTGTTTGCCTATGTGACCGGCAGCGCGGTGTTCTCGCGCTACCTGTTTTTTCCGCATATCCCGGGCTCGGGCGAACTGTTGATCTTTTGCTCGGCCATGGCCGGCGCCGGGTTGGCCTTCCTGTGGTTCAACACGCATCCGGCGCAGGTGTTCATGGGCGACGTGGGTGCGCTGGCGCTGGGCGCTGCGCTGGGCACCATCGCGGTGATCGTGCGCCAGGAGATCGTGCTGGCCATCATGGGCGGCATCTTCGTCGCCGAGGCCGTGTCGGTAATGATTCAGGTGAGCTACTTCAAATACACCCGGCGCAAGTTCGGCGAGGGCCGGCGCTTCTTCCGCATGGCGCCGCTGCACCACCATTTCGAGAAGATCGGCTGGAAGGAGACGCAAGTCGTGGTGCGCTTCTGGATCATCACCATGCTGCTGTGCCTGGTCGGCCTGTCCACCCTGAAACTGCGCTGACAGCCGATGACCGAACCGATCGCCAGCCAACTCAGCGCCGCAGCGGCGGCACCGTTCCTGCAGGGACGCGCCGTGCTGGTGCTCGGGCTGGGTGCGTCCGGCCTGGCCATGGCGCGCTGGTGTCTGCACGCCGGCGCACAGGTGACCGTGGCCGATACGCGCGCGGCACCGCCGCAACTCGCAACGCTGCTGCAGGCACTGCCCGGGGCACGCTTCATCCATGGCGCCTTCGATGCCGCATTGCTGCAGGCCAGCGCCGCCAGCCTGGTCGTGAAAAGCCCGGGCCTGGCTCCGGCACAAGTGGCCACCTTGAGCGCAGTGGCACAGGCCGCCGGTGTGCCGGTCACCGGTGAGCTGGGGCTGTTTGCACAAGCCCTGCAGGAGCTGCAGCAGTCGCGGGCCTACCTGCCCGAGGTGCTGGCCATCACTGGTACCAACGGCAAGACCACCGTCACGGCGTTGACCGGGCAACTCGTGGCACGCGCCGGCAAAACGGTGGCGGTCGCGGGCAACATCGGCCCGACGCTGCTCGACACCTTGCGTAGCCACCTGGACGCCGACACCCTGCCGGCGGTCTGGGTGCTCGAACTCTCCAGCTTTCAGCTCGCCGATGCAACTGCCGCCAGCGCCGCACTGGCCGGTGCCCCGGCGGGCTTCGAGCCCACGGCGGCCACGGTGCTCAACATCACCCAAGACCATCTGGATTGGCATGGCGACATGCCTGCTTACGCGCAGGCCAAGTCGCGGGTGTTCGGTCAGCGGGCCCTGATGGTGCTCAACCGGGACGATCCGCTGGTGATGGCCCTGCGCGTGCCCGCGACCAAGGGGCGGCCGCAACGTGCCTGTATCTGCTTCGGTGGCGGCATGCCACAGCGCCCGGGCGACTTTGGTATCGAGCAGGTGAACGGCATGTCCTGGCTGGTGCGCGCGATGGACCTGGATCTCACCATCAGGTTGCGCAAGGGGCAAGAGGCCGAGGCATTGCATATCCAGCGCCTGATGCCGGCCGAGGCCCTGCGCATCCGTGGCCGCCACAATGCCGCCAACGCGCTGGCCGCCCTGGCGCTGGCTGCCGCCGCCGGATGCACGCTGGCACCCTTGTTGTTCGCCCTGCGCGAATACCAGGGCGAACCACACCGCGTTGCGTCACTCGGCGTGGTGGGTGACGTGGAGTATTTCGATGACAGCAAAGGCACGAATGTAGGCGCGACCGTGGCCGCCCTGAACGGCCTGGGCCCGGAGCGCAGCTTGATTCCCATCCTCGGCGGTGATGGCAAGGGGCAGGACTTCATGCCGCTGGCGGCCCCGGTGGCCCGCTACGCACGCGCCGTGGTGCTGATCGGGCGCGATGCGCCGCTGATCCGCCACGCCCTGAAGGGCAGCGGCGTGCTGCTGCTCGCCGCCGAGACGCTGCCGCAAGCGGTGCTGCTGGCCAGCCAGCAGGCACGCACCGGCGACGCCGTGTTGCTGTCGCCCGCCTGCGCCAGCCTGGATATGTTCGACGACTACGTGCACCGCGCACGGGTCTTTGCCGAAGCCGTGCAGGCCCTGGCACTGGATGCCGGCGCCGTGCTGGAGGGCACGGGATGAGCACGGCCGCAGGCGCCTTCAAGCGACTGGGCGGCTGGCTGTCGTCCCGTGCGCCGGACCGCCTGCCGGTGCGCCTGGGCACTGGCCGTGCCACCGGCATGTCGGCCGCACCGGTGCGCCTGGCCAGTTTCGACCAGGTGCTGGTCTGGGTCACGGTTGCGCTGCTGGCCTGGGGCCTGGTGATGGTCTATTCGGCCTCGATCGCAATGCCCGATAACCCGCGTTTTGCGCGTTATACGCACACCCATTTTCTGGTGCGCCATGCCATGTGGCTGTGTGTCTCGTTCGTCGCAGCGCTGATCGCGTTCCAGATACCGGTCGAGCGCTGGGAAAAGCTCGCACCCTGGTTGTTCGTCGCCGCCCTGGTGCTGCTGATCGCAGTGCTGATCCCCGGCATTGGCAAGGGCGTGAATGGCGCACGGCGCTGGATTTCCGTGGGCGGCTTCACTTTCCAGCCGTCCGAGATCGCCAAGTTCGCGGTCGTGCTGTATGCGGCCGACTACATGGTGCGCAAGATGGAGGTCAAGGAGCGTTTCTTTCGCGCCGTGGCGCCAATGGGCGTGGCGATGGCGGTGGTCGGCCTGCTGCTGCTGGCCGAGCCCGACATGGGCGCTTTCATGGTGATCGCGGTGATCGCGATGGGCATATTGTTCCTTGGGGGCGTCAATGCGCGGATGTTCTTCCTGATCGCTGCGGTCCTGGTGGTGGCCTTCAGCTTGATGATCGCGTTCAGCGAATGGCGGCGCGAGCGCATCTTTGCCTACCTCGACCCCTGGAGCGAAAAACACGCGCTGGGCAAGGGCTACCAGCTGTCACATGCACTCATCGCCATCGGCCGGGGCGAGATCTTCGGCGTCGGGCTGGGTGGCAGCGTCGAGAAGCTGCACTGGCTGCCCGAGGCCCACACCGACTTCCTGCTGGCCGTGATCGGCGAAGAGTTCGGCCTGGTCGGCGTGCTGACGGTCATCTGCCTGTTCCTGTGGCTGACGCGGCGCATGATCCACATCGGCCGCCAGGCGATCGCCCTGGACCGGGTGTTCGCCGGCCTGGTGGCGCAGGGTGTGGGCGTCTGGATGGGTTTCCAGGCCTTCATCAACATGGGGGTGAACCTCGGCGCGCTGCCAACCAAGGGCCTGACCCTGCCGCTGATGAGTTTCGGCGGATCGGCCATCCTGGTCAACCTGGTGGCGATTGCCGTCGTGCTGCGCATCGACATCGAGAGCCGGCAACTCATGCACGGAGGTCGGACATGAGCGACGCGAAGCGCCACGCCCTGGTCATGGCGGGTGGCACGGGAGGCCATATCTTCCCGGGTCTGGCCGTGGCCCAGGCCCTGCGCGCGCGCGGCTGGCAGGTCAGCTGGCTGGGCGCAAACGGCAGTGCCGCCAAGCCGAGCATGGAAAGCCAGCTGGTGCCCCGCCATGGCTTTCCGTTTCTGGGGCTGGACTTCTCGGGTGTGCGCGGCAAGGGCCCCATCACCCTGGCGCTGTTGCCGCTGCGGCTGTTGCGCGCGTTCTGGCAGAGCATCCGCATCGTGCGCGCATTGCGCCCGCAGGTGGTGGTGGGGCTGGGTGGCTACATCACCTTCCCCGCAGGCATGATGAGCGTGCTGCTGTCCAGGCCGCTCATCCTGCATGAGCAAAACGCGGTGGCCGGCATGACGAACCGGGTGCTGGCCGGCGTGGCCGACCGGGTCTTCACTGCATTCCCCGACGTGTTGTCAAAGGCCCGCTGGGTCGGCAACCCGCTGCGCGAAAACTTCCTGGCGCAGCCGGCTCCGGCCGCGCGTTTTGCCGGGCGCAGCGGCCCGCTGCGGGTGCTCGTGGTGGGTGGCAGCCTGGGCGCAAAAGTCCTCAACGACACCGTGCCGCGCGCACTCGCACTGATACCGACCGACCAGCGGCCCCGGGTCACGCACCAGAGTGGCGCGACCCAGATCGACGCGCTGCGCGCGGCCTATGGTGCCGCCGGGGTGCAGGCCGAACTCACCCCCTTCATCGAGGACACGGCCCAGGCCTTTGCCGATGCCGACCTGGTGGTCTGCCGTGCGGGCGCCAGCACGGTGACCGAACTGGCTGCCATCGGTGCTGCCGCAGTGTTCGTACCGATCCCGACCGCCGTCGACGACCACCAGACACGCAATGCGCGTTTCCTGGTGGACCAGGGCGCTGGCTGGCTGCTGCCGCAGTCGGAGCTGACCGCCGACGCGCTGGCGCAGTTGCTGCAGCAGACCACGCGGGCGCAACTGCTGGAGCGCGCACAATGCGCCCATGCATTGCGCAAGGACGGCGCCACCGCGCAGATCGTATTGGCCTGCGAGGAGCTGGCCCTGGCATGAAGCACGCCGTACGCCACATCCATTTCGTGGGTATCGGGGGCGCCGGCATGTCCGGCATTGCCGAAGTACTGGCCCATCTGGGCTACTCCGTGTCCGGGTCGGACCAATCCGACAGTGCCGCACTCACCCGCCTGCGTAGCCTGGGTGTCGCAGTGCAGGTCGGCCACGCGGCAGACCACGTGCGCGATGCCGATGCCGTGGTCACGTCCGCCGCGGTGCAGGGTGACAACCCTGAGGTGCTGGAGGCGCGGCGCAGGCGCATCCCGGTGGTGCCGCGCGCGCTGATGCTGGCCGAGCTGATGCGGCTCAAGCAGGGTATCGCGATTGCCGGCACCCATGGCAAGACCACCACCACCAGCCTGGTCGCCAGCGTGCTGGCCGAAGGCGGGCTGGATCCAACCTTCGTGATCGGCGGGCACCTCAACAGCGCGGGCGCGAATGCACGCCTGGGTCAGGGCGCCCATATCGTGGTCGAGGCCGACGAATCGGATGCCTCCTTCCTGAACCTGCTGCCGGTCATGGCGGTCGTGACCAACATCGACGCCGACCACATGGAGACCTACGGCCACGATTTCGGGCGGCTCAAGGCGGCGTTCGTGGACTTCCTGCACCGCATGCCCTTCTACGGAGCGGCCATCCTGTGCACCGACGATGCCGCCGTGGCAAGCATCGTGCCCGACGTGACCTGCCCGGTCACCGGCTACGGCTTCGGCGCCGACGCCCAGGTCCGCGCGGTCGATGTGCGTGCCGTGGGGAGGCAGATGCACTTCACGGTGCAACGGCGCAACGGCGTAGCCCTGCCCGATATGGCGGTGGTGCTCAACCTGGCCGGTCGGCACAACGTGCAGAACGCACTGGCGGCGATCGCCGTGGCCGCCAAGTTGCAAGTGGCCGACGCCGCCGTTCAGAAGGCCCTGGCCGAGTTCACGGGCGTCGGACGCCGCTTCCAGATTCACGGCGAGGTGCCAGCTGCCGATGGCGGGCCCATCACGCTGATCGAGGACTACGGCCACCATCCGGTCGAGCTGGCCGCCACCATGGCCGCCGCGCGCGGCGCTTTTCCGGGCCGCCGGCTGGTACTGGCCTTTCAGCCACACCGGTATTCCCGCACACGCGACTGCTTCGACGATTTCGTCCAGGTCATCGGCCAGGCCGACGCCGTGCTGCTGACCGAGGTGTATGCCGCCGGCGAAACGCCGATCGTTGCCGCCGACGCCCGGGCCCTGGCACGGGCCTTGCGGGTAGCGGGCCGGGTGGAGCCCGTGTTCGTGGCCGACATCCAGGACATGCCAGGGGTGATTCGCGCCAGCGCGCGCGGCGGCGATGTCGTGCTTTGCATGGGGGCCGGATCGATCGGATCGGTACCGGCTCGCGTTCTCGACCTGGTGGCTCAGGAGGCGGCAGCATGACGACGGATCCCGGCCTGTTTGGCCGGGTCGCTGTGCTCATGGGCGGTGCTTCGGCCGAGCGCGAGGTGTCGCTGATGTCGGGCACGGGTGTGCTGGACGCCCTGCGCGCCAGCGGCGTGGACGCCGATGCCTTCGACCCGGCCGAGCGCGATCTGGGCGAACTGCGCCGCGACGGCTTTGCGCGCTGCTTCATTGCGCTGCACGGGCGCTTTGGCGAAGACGGCACGGTGCAGGGCGCGCTGGAACTGCTGGGCATTCCTTACACGGGGTCGGGCGTGATGGCCTCGTCCATCGCGATCGACAAGGTCATGACCAAGCGCGTCTGGACCGCCGAGGGCCTGCCCACACCACGCCATGTATTGCTGCGCCGCGGCCAGCTCGGCCCGCAGCAGGTCGCAGCGGTGCCCGACACGCTGGGCCTGCCGCTGATCGTGAAGCCGGCGCGGGAGGGATCGTCGATCGGTGTCGTCAAAGTGTTGGGCGAAGCCGGTATGCAGGATGCGGTCGACCAGGCGGGCCGGCTCGATGCCGACATCCTGTGCGAGCAGTTCATCGACGGCGACGAGGTCACCTGCCCCGTGATCGGCAGCGGCGAGGACGCGCGCGCGCTGCCGGTGATCCGCATTCAGGCGCCCGATGGCAATTACGACTACCACCACAAGTACTTCACCAATGACACCCGCTACCTGGTGCCCTGCGAGCTGCCGGATGGCGAGGAACAGACCATTCAGCGCCTGGTGCTCAAGGCCTACCGCGTGCTGGGCTGCCGCGGCTGGGGCCGGGTCGACGTGATGATCGATGCCGCTTCGCGCCAGCCCTACCTGCTGGAGATCAACACCTCGCCGGGTATGACCAGCCACTCATTGGTACCGATGTCGGCGCGCGCTGCCGGCATCAGCTACGAGGCCCTGTGTGTGCAGCTGCTGTCGATGGCCACGCTGGACCAGCCCCGCAACGCGCCGCGGGAGCTGACGCCATGAACGCTGCCGTGGTCACCCCCTTCGATGTGCGTCTGATGAACACGACGGCCAGCGTGCTGTTCATGGTCTTCGGCGCGATTGCATTGGTCACGCTGGCTGGCTGGGCGGGCAACCACGCGATATTCGGCATCCGAGGCATCACGGTGCTGGGCGATGTGACGCACAACAATGCGGTCACTCTGCGCGCGAACGTCCTGCCACGGCTCGGCGGCAGCTTCTTCACGCTGGACCTGGCCCAGGCGCGCGCAAGCTTCGAGGCCGTGCCGTGGGTACGCCAGGCAGTGGTGCGGCGCGACTTTCCAAACCGCCTCAAGGTGATGCTGCAGGAGCACCAGGCCGTTGCCTACTGGGGCGCCGAAGGCGGCTCACGTCTGCTGAACTCGTTTGGCGAGGTGTTCGAGGCCAACACCGGCGAGGTCGAGCACGAGATGCTGCCACGGCTGGTCGGCCCGCCCGGGCAGGAGCCGCAGGTGCTGGCCATGTACCGCCAGCTGCAGCCCCTGTTTGCCGACCTCGACCTGTCGGTGGACCAGCTGGCGCTGACTGGTCGGGGCAGCTGGGTGGCCCAACTGGACACTGGTGCAGAGGTCGAACTGGGCCGCGGTGCCGACAGCGAGGTCTTCGCGCGCGCCGCACGCTTCTTGCGCACGCTCACCCAGGTAACGGCACGCTACAGCCGCAGGCCGGATGCTGTGGAAAGCGCCGACCTGCGCCACCCCGATGGTTATGCGTTGCGGCTGCGCGGGGTGAGCACGGTCGTCAGCAGCGAGGCCAGGAAATGATGCAACAGGCGCGACAGACACGAACCGGCAACAGGTGAAACTATGGCAAAAGAATACAAGGACCTCGTCGTAGGGCTCGACATCGGAACCGCCAAGGTGATGGTGGTGGTGGCCGAAGTCATGCCCGGTGGCGAGCTCAAGCTCGCAGGGCTGGGGGTGGCGCACAGCAATGGGCTGAAGCGCGGCGTGGTGGTCAACATCGACGCCACCGTGCAGAGCATCCAGCTCGCGCTCAAGGAGGCCGAGCTGATGGCCGACTGCAAGATCACGCGCGTCTACACCGGCATCACCGGAAGCCACATCCGCGGCATCAACTCCAGTGGCATGGTGGCCGTGAAAGACCGTGAAGTGACGCAGGCCGATGTGGCGCGGGTGGTGGAAACCGCCAAGGCGATCAACATCTCGACCGACCAGCGCCTGCTGCTGGTGGAGCCGCAGGAGTTCGTGATCGATGGCCAGGACGTGAAAGAACCGATCGGCATGAGCGGCATCCGGCTCGAGGCCAAGGTGCATATCGTGACCGGCGCGCAGAGCGCGGCCGAGAACATCATCAAGTGCGTACGCCGCTGCGGACTGGAAGTGGAGCAGCTGATGCTCAACCCGCTGGCTTCCAGTCTCGCGGTGCTGACCGACGACGAGCGCGAGCTGGGCGTGGCGCTGGTGGACATCGGCGCCGGAACCACCGACGTGGCGATCTTCACCAACGGTGCCATCCGCCACACCTCGGTGATACCGATCGCCGGCGACCTGATCACCAGCGACATCGCGATGGCTTTGCGCACCCCGACCAAGGACGCGGAGGACATCAAGGTCGAAAGCGGATATGCCAAACAGTTGCTGACCGATGCCGAGACCCAGGTCGAGGTGCCCGGTCTCGGCGACCGCGGCCCGCGCATGCTGAGCCGCCAGGCACTGGCGGGTGTGATCGAGCCGCGGGTCGAGGAGATCTTCGCGCTGGTGCACCAGGTGATCCGCGAATCCGGCTACGAGGAGGTCTTGTCCAGCGGCATCGTGCTCACCGGCGGAAGCTGCGTGATGCCGGGCATGGTGGAGCTGGGCGAGGACATCTTCCTCAAGCCGGTGCGCCGGGGCATTCCCAAGTATTCGAACGCGCTGTCCGACATGATCGCCCATCCGCGTGCCGCCACCGTGATGGGGCTGCTGGAAGAGGCACGCACGGCGCGCATGCGCGGCTTCAAGGTGGCGCAGAAGAACGGCTCGATGAAAACCGCTTTCGGCCAGGTCAAGGACTGGTTCGTGGGGAACTTCTGATGATCGACCAGCACCGCACCGACCCCCGCCCGGCCACCTGGAAAACCTGGCTTGCGCGGGGCAGTCCGCACGCCCGATGGCCCTGCTGCGCCGGCCCGCCTTCGTGACCGGCATCCGGACACAGCACACGACAGACACAGCACACGACAGACAAAGTACACAAGCAACCCACATCGGCAACTGCAATTCAGGAGAGCAACATGAGTATTGAAATGATCGAAGAACATGCGTTCAACCTCGGCACCCAGATCAAGGTCATCGGCGTTGGAGGGGGCGGCGGCAATGCAGTCGAGCACATGATCGGCTGCAACGTGGGCGGGGTGGAATTCATCTGCGCCAACACCGACGCGCAGGCCCTGAGCCGCAGCGCGGCACACAAGACGATCCAGCTCGGCCACACCGGCCTGGGTGCTGGCAGCAAGCCCGAGAAGGGCCGTGATGCCGCCGAGCAGGCGGTGGAAGAGATCCGCAATGCGATCGACGGCGCGCACATGCTGTTCATCACCGCCGGCATGGGGGGGGGGACCGGCACCGGTGCTGCACCGGTGATCGCCCGCGTGGCACGCGAAATGGGCATTCTGACCGTGGGCGTGGTGACCAAGCCCTTCGACTTCGAAGGCGGCCGCCGCATGAGCATCGCCGACACCGGCCTGTCCGAGTTGGAGACCAATGTCGACTCGCTGATCGTCGTGCTCAATGAGAAACTCGAAGAAGTTCTGGGCGACGACATCACCCAGGACCAGGCCTTTGCCCATGCCAACGATGTGCTCAAGAACGCTGTGGGCGGCATCGCAGAAATCATCAACGTACCGGCTCACATGAACGTCGACTTCGAAGACGTGCGCACGGTGATGGGCGAGCCTGGCAAGGCCATGATGGGCACAGCCACCGCCGGCGGCCCGGACCGTGCCCGCATCGCCGCCGAGCAGGCCGTGGCCTGCCCGCTGCTCGATGGAGTGGACCTCTCCGGCGCCAAGGGTGTGCTGGTGCTGATCACCGCCAGCAAGGGTTCGCTCAAGCTCAGCGAGTCCAAGCTGGCGATGAACACCATCCGCGCCTTCGCGTCACCGGATGCGCTGGTCATCTACGGCACCGCCTACGACGACAGCCTGGGCGACGACATCCGCGTCACCGTGGTGGCCACCGGCCTGAGCCGCCAGGGCCAGCAGCGCCGTAGCGCGCCGCCGCTTCAGGTGCTGCGCACCGGTACCGACAACGTGCCCTTCCATGTGCCGACGCTGACCAACGCCGTGCAGGGCGGGCCGGCAGGCCAGCCTGGCTCCGGTGTTCCGCAGCCCGATTACGGCAGCCTGGGCACCCCGGCCGTCTGGCGCGGCCGCACCTCGGCGGCAGCCAAGGTGGACGCGTTGTCGAGTGGTGGCATGGACGATTACGAGATTCCGGCCTTTCTGCGCAAGCAGGCGGATTGAGTTCCTACAATCGGGGAATGCTCAAGCAACGCACCCTCAAGTCCCTGACCCGCGCCGTGGGCGTGGGCCTGCACAGCGGCCAGCGGGTGGAAATCACCCTGCGGCCGGCTGCGCCGGATACCGGCATTGTTTTCCGCCGCGTCGACCTGCCGGTGCCGGTGGACATTCCGATCTCGGCTACGGCGGTGTCCGACACCCGCATGGCCACCACCGCTTCCAGCGGCGGGGCCAAGGTGGCCACGGTCGAACATCTGATGTCGGCCTGCGCCGGGCTGGGCATCGACAACCTGTATGTGGACATCACCGCCGAAGAGGTGCCCATCCTGGATGGCTCGGCGGCCTCGTTCGTGTTTCTGCTGCAAAGCGCTGGCATCGAGTGGCAGAACGCGCCGCGCCAATTCATCCGGGTCAAGCAGCGGGTGGAAGTGCGTGAAGGCGAAGGCGCCAACGCCAAGTGGGCCCGGCTGGACCCCTACCATGGCTACAAGCTCAGTTTCGAGATTGTGTTTGACCATCCCGCCGTGGACTCCACCGGGCAGCGCGTGGAGTTCGACATAGGCGAGGGGTCGTATGCGCGCGACATCGCCCGCGCACGCACCTTCGGTTTCACCAAGGATGTCGAGACCATGCGCGTCAACGGCCTGGCGCTCGGCGGCGGGCTCGACAACGCGATCGTGATGGACGACTACAAGATCCTCAATTCCGACGGCTTGCGCTACGACGACGAATTCGTCAAGCACAAGATCCTCGATGCCATGGGCGACCTGTACATGCTGGGAAAACCCCTGCTGGCCAGCTACAGCGCTTTCCGCTCCGGCCACGACCTCAACAACCGTCTCGCGCGTGCGCTGCTGGCCCGCAAGGAGGCCTGGGAGATCGTGCGCTTCGACGACACCCGCACCGCGCCGCACGGCTTTGCCGAACTCGCGCCGGCCTGGTAGGCGCACCTGCGCGGCCCGCCCCGACCATCGCCCCATGCTGCTGTTCCGCTGGCTGATCCTGATCCTGCTGCTCGGCGCGGTGGTGGCATTCTCGTTTTATGCGGCGACCGGCCAGGCGCGCTACAAGCGCATCGGGCTGGTGGTCCTCAAGTGGACGCTGATCGCAGCCTTCGGTTTCTTCGCAGTGCTGATACTCGAACGCCTGGCCTGAGCCATTGCGGGGCCGGCCACGTGTGTGCGCCAGCACACATACGCAGACCCGGGTAGGCTGCACAATCGAGGGCGACCCGGGCAACCGCCCACCGCCGCAACCCGGCGCCCCGACCGCGGGCGCCACACCCCCTTCTGAAAGCCCAGCCCATGGTCCGCCTCCAGTTTTCCATTGAACTCCACTACGACATCGACGCACCCGGCTGCGACTTCATCTTCAACATCCACGCCGCCCGCACCGAGCACCAGATCGTGGTGCAGGAGTCACTGGGCATCAGCCAGTCGCTGCCTGTGCAGTACTACACCGATGCCGTCACCCACAACCGGTACCTGCGCCTGCATGCCTTGGGCGGCCCGCTGACCGTGCGTTACGAGGCCACGGTCGACCTGGACCATTTCATCGCCCAGCCAGCCCAACTCGGCGAGATGCAGGTGGCTCAATTGCCGGGTGAGGTACTGCCCTATATCTACCCGAGCCGGTATTGCCAGTCCGACCGGCTGCACAAGTTCGCCGTCAAGGAATTCGGCCATCTCTGGCACGGGTACAGCCGGGTGCAGGCGATCCGGGACTGGATCCTGCAGCGCGTCAACTTCAAGTCCAACTCGTCCAATGGCAACACCACGGCAGTGGACACCCTGATCGAGGAGGTCGGGGTGTGCCGCGATTTCGCCCATCTCATGATCGCACTGTGCCGCGCGGTCAACATCCCGGCCCGTTTCGCCACCGGCATCGACTACGGTGCCGATCCAGCGCTGGGCCCGACCGATTTTCATGCGTATGTGGAGGTGTTCGTCGGCGACCGCTGGTACATCTTCGACTCGTCGGGGGTGGCGATCCCCATGGGTTTCGTGCGATTCGGCACCGGTCGCGATGCTGCGGACTCGGCCTTTGCCACCATCTTCGGCGGTGTGCGGGGTGCGGCGCCGATCATCCGGATCGACGCCGTTCCGAATGCGCAGGGGACGCTGGTGGTGCCCTGCCATGTCGGCCATGCATTGTCGACCGACGGGCAACTGCAGCGGCACTGACAGAACAGGCGGGAGCCCGTCTCAGCGGCGAAGGCGGGGTGGCAGCGGCGCCCGCGCCGCATCGGCCGCAAGTGCCAGTGCACGCAACTGGGTCGAGCGCCCGGCATGGGCGTGGGTGATGGCCATGCCGAGTGCATCGGCGGCATCGGTGCCGGGCAGGCCCGGCAACTGCAACATGCGGCGCACCATCTCCTGAACCTGGGTCTTGTGGGCCTTGCCATACCCCACCACGGCCTGCTTCATCTGGAGCGCGGTGTATTCGGCCACTGGCAAGTCGCGTGACACCAGGGCCGTGATACAGGCGCCGCGCGCCTGGCCCAGCAGCAAGGTGGACTGCGGGTTGACATTGACGAACACGATCTCCACCGATGCCGCCTGCGGCTGGTAACGTTGCACGACCTCGCAGACGCCGTCGTACAGCACCCGCAGGCGCGCCGGCAACTCGGACGTCTTCAGGTGTCCGGTGGTGATGGTGCCACTGGCCACATAGGAGAGTACGGCGCCCTGCACCTCCACCACGCCGAAGCCGGTGGTCCGCAGCCCGGGGTCGATACCAAGAATGCGCATCGGGCCGGCCGTGTTCAGAGCTGGAAGTACCAGCGCACGGAATGGAAAAACACCGGCGCGGCGAAACACAGGGCGTCGACCCGGTCGAGCAGGCCGCCCGCCCCCGTCACCGACGCATTGCCCGGGCCCCAATTGGGGATGCCGCGATCGCGCTTGATGGCCTTCATCACCAGATGGCCCAGCGACCCCGCGACACAGGCCACGAAAGCCATGGCAAAGGCCTGGCCTGGCGCAAACGGTGTCACGCCGGCCAGCAGCGCACCCAACAGGCTGCCAGAGACCACCCCGATCCACCAGGCGGGCCAGTTGAAGCTGCCGCTGATGGCCGGAGCTGCCGGCGCCCAGCGCAGCCCACGCGCAGCGAAGAACTGCGCGACCATGCAGGTCTGCACGACCAGCACCAGAAAGATCACCAGGAAAGCGTTGCGGTCGCGATAACCCGCAAACTCCAGCAGCAGCAGGGCAGGTACATGGCTCATGCCGTAGATGCACACCATGATGCCCCATTGCAACTTGGCGTTGCGCTCCAGGAAGCGCTGGGGATCGTTGGCCAGCGCACTCACGACCGGGATCGCCAGAAACACGTAGACCGGGATGAACACGGTGAACAGGTCGAAGCGCTGCAGGCCCACCAGCAGATACTGCAGCGGCAGGATCACGAAGAAGGCCAGCACCAGGCTGCGGTGGTCGCTGCGGCGCGTCGGCGACAGTGTCAGGAACTCGCGCAGTGCAAAAAACGACACCAGCGCGAACAGCACGGTGGCCGTGGTATCCCCCGACAGCCAGCCGATCCAGAACACGATGGTCATGACCCAGCTGCTGCGCAGCATGCCGTCGGCGCGGGCCAGCAGAACACGCCGTACATCGCCTTCGGGCGTTTGCGCATGCTCCCGGATCGACAGCAGGAAAACGACGATACCGGCGAGCGCCAGGCAACCGAAGACGATCAGGAACATCGCGCCGACCTGCTGCGTCGCCGTCAGGCCCTTGAGGAACTGGTTCATGGCATGCGCCTCAGACGTCCCGCAGGGCCAGCACGGCGCTGCGTGCGCGCTCGAGAAAGACGCGCCGCTCCTCGCCGACCCCTACCGCGATGGGTTGCCCAAAGCTCACCGAGCACAACACCGGTACCGGCACCACCTCCCCCTTGGGCATGACCCGCTGCACATTGTTGATCCAGGTGGGTACCAGCACCACCTGCGGAAAGCGCTGCGCCAGGTTGTACAACCCGGCCTTGAAGGCCTGCGGCTCCTCAGCATGCCCGCGCGTGCCTTCCGGAAACAGGATGATCGAGTCGCCTTTGTCCAGCGCGTCGATCAGCGGCTCCAGCGGGTCCTCATTGGCGCTGCGGTCGCGCGACACATAGATCGCGTTGAAAACCCGGGTCGTGATCCATTGCCGCAGCGGCGTGCGGGTCCAGTAGTCGCGCGCCGCGATCGGGCGCGTCAGGCCCCGCAGGTCGCGCGGCAAGGCCGCCCAGATCAACACCAGGTCGGCATGGCTCTGGTGGTTGGCGAAATAGATGCGTTGCTCGGCCTTGGGCGGGCAACCGATCCAGCGCGCCTGCGCGCCCGTCAGCACGCGGATCAAGCCGAGCAGAAACAGACCCATCAGCTTGGCCATCATGGCAGCCGGGCGTCTGGCATGCGGGCCAGGATGGTACTGGCGCGGCCCGATACATAGGCCGAGTTGGGCAGCTTCTCGAAGTACTTGGGGCGCGGCAGCATCACCGCCAGCCGGGCCGCCTCGGCAGGGGTCAGCTTGGCAGCGCTCTTGCGGAAATAACGTTCGGCAGCTGCCTGCGCACCGAATACGCCCTCGCCCCATTCCACGTGGTTGAGGTAGATTTCCAGGATGCGCTGCTTGTCCAGCAAGGCCTCGAGCAGCAGCGTGAGCACCAGCTCCTGCCCCTTGCGCAGCAGGGTGCGCTCACCCGATAGAAACAAATTCTTGGCCAGCTGCTGCGTGATGGTGGACCCGCCCACCACTTTGGGCGCACGCGTCTGGCCCTCGCGCGCAGCGGCGGCCCGGCGTGCAGCCAGCTCCTCGGCGCGGCTGTTTTTCTGCCAGGCCTTTTCAAGGGCGTCCCAGTCGACGCCCTCGTGCTGGGCATAACCGTCGTCTTCCGAGGCGATCACGGCCCGTTTGAGGTGGTCCGATATCTGCGCATAGGGCACCCACTGCTGACGCCAGGGCGAGGCGCCCTTGTCATTCAGGATGCGCCAGGCCTCGGAACGTTCGAAGGCAGTCGACTGCGGATCCAGCACCGCCATGGCGGCGATGCGCACCACAAAGAACAGCTGCAGCGCCAGGAAGGCACACCCGCACACAGCCAGCCAGCGAAGCAGGGGGCGCATCTACTTGGACGTCAGCTTGGTTTCGAGGGTCTCGTCGCGCGTGAACTTGAAGCGCGAGACCACCAGAATCTGGTCTGCCTTGAGGCGCATTGCGTCATTGAACGCACCGAACGGCGCGGCCAGGCGCGCGATCATCTCGGCACGCCGATCCAGTATGGGGTTGCCCGAGCTGTCGACGATCTCGGTGGCCAGCACGCGCCCGTCGAAGTTGACGGTGACCACCATGGTCAGCTCGCCATACAGCTTCTTGCCATTGGCGGTGGGAAAGTTCTCGGTACCCTTGTCCTCGATCGCACGGCGCAGGTTGTCGTAGTAGACCGCATACACCTCCTCGCGCGTGGCCGGGCTCACATAACGCTTCTTGGGGCGGGCATTCTGCTCGTTGATGCGCCGCTCGATCTCGGCCAGCAGCTTCACCAGCCGGCGCCGCTTTTCCTCGCGTGCCAGTTGTTCCGCGGTGATACCGGTCAGGCGTGGCTCCGGTGGTGGAAGGGAAGCGATCTGCTGGCGCACCTGGGCCAGCAGCACCATCTGTTGCTCTTGCAAGGACTCGATCGCGGTGCGCGCCTGCTCCTCGGTGGTGTCGCCGCTTTCCAGTACCGTGGAAGGCGGCAATGGCGTGGTCGCGCGGCCCTTGTCGAGGTCGCCGCCGCCGGCCATGCTGGCCTGCGCAATGGCACGGGCCTGGTCCGGCTTCTCGTTGGTGCGCGCGTTGACCAGGATGACCTCCAGCGGCGTGTCCTCGAACACCCGCTTGAACCCTTCTGGATCGACAAAGCGCACCGCCAGCAATGCCGCATGCACGGCCACAGAAGCGCCGAGAGCCAACTGGAGGGTGCTGAGAGAGCGCAGCTTCACGGGGGTGGATTATCGCCCTTGGAGCCATCCGTATCGGCCAGATCGACCGCTATCGCGATCGGACCGGCGACACCCTCGTCGTCGTCCTCGCCCGCATCGGACGCAGGTTCGGCGCCGGCAACCAGATCCAGCCGCTCCACCACAGTGCCAGTCACATCCAGCGTGATCTCGTCGATCTCGCCCAGCCGGACGCGGACCCGTGCGCCGCGCGGCAAATCGCGCGCGCCCACCACCGGCAGCACCAGCGGCAGATTCTCGGCGCGGACCATGTTTTCCTTGAACACGCTGGTCACCAGTTCGGTGATGCCATTTTGCTGCAGGTACTTGAGCGTCCAGAAGCGCTCCATTGCGCCCTGGTAGCCGTTGTAGGCACTGTAGGCAGCCTCGAATGCCGAGATGATCGAGAACAGCTCGGCATCCTTGGGTTTGAACGGTGCCACCAGCGCGGCGGTCTTGCCATGCCGTGCGCAGGCAATGATCTGCCACTGGTTCACCAGATCGGTATAGCGACGCAACGGCGAGGTGCTCCAAGCATAACAATGTACCCCGATACCGGCATGCGGCAGCGCCTTGGTGCCCATGCGCACCTTGACGCCCGGCGCCAGGCTGGCCTGGCTGCGGTAGATGGCCGGCACACCCATCTCGGCCATCCAGCCACCCCAATGGCTGTTGGCCAGGATCATGGACTCGGCCACGATCAGGTCCAGTGGTGCGCCACGCTGGCGCGCCGTGATCCGGACCCGCTCGCTGCCATCCGGCTCGTTGCCATCATTTCCCTCGAGCCGGAAGTTGTAATCCGGCCGGTTGAAGATCTCGGGCTTGCCGCGCACCACCTCGCGCGCTGCCTTGCGCTGGCACGCGAGCCGGTACAGGAACGAGAGTTCGGCCCGCCGCACCGGGCTGATTCCCGCTGCCGCAGGCACAGCGGCCTCGGGCTGGTGTGCGGGATCCTCGAGCCAGGGAACAGTCACCACTGCATCGAGCTGGTCGTGACGCAGGTTGGCCACGATCGGCACGCGCTCCAGCCGGGTCTCGCTGGCACGCAGTTCCAGGGTGGCCTCGTCGAGCGTCAGGTACAGCGACACCGCCGGGCAATCACGGCCTTCCTGCAGGGTGTAGGTCTGCACCACGGCATCTGGCAGCATGGTGATCTTGAACCCCGGCATGTAGACCGTCGACAGGCGTGCCCGCCCGATCTGGTCGATCGGGCTGCCGGGGAACAGCGCCAATGCCGGCGCCGCAATATGAATGCCCACCACCACCGTTCCGGAGCCCAGGCCCCGCACGCTGAGCGCGTCATCGATCTCGGTGGTGGCGGAGTCATCGATCGAGAACGCTTGCACCGGCGCAAGGTCGAGTACGTCCTTGATGGGCGGCGCCTCCAGCGGCGCAAAGCCGGCCCCCTTGGGAAAGTTGTCAAACAGGAATCGCTTCCAGTGGAACTGGTAGGCTGAATCAATGGCACCAGAGCGCTGCAGCAGGTCCAACGGCGCCAGATGGGTCCCGCGCGAGGCCTCGACGACCGCCTTGTATTCCGGTGCGTTCTTGTCGGGGCGGAACAGGATCTTGTAGAGCTGCTCGCGGATCGGCGTCGGGCAGGTGCCTGCCGACAGCTCGGTCACCCAGTCCTCGATCTGCTGCTGCACCAGCCGTTTCTTCTCGATCGCTGCCAGTGCCTGCGCAATCACCTCTGCCGGTGCCTTGCGGAACCGACCCTTGCCACTGCGGCGGAAATAGTGCGGCGATTCGAACAGCCGGAACAGCGTTCCGGCTTGCTGCTCCAGCGTGGCAGCGGCGCTGAAATAGTCGCGCGCCAGGTCTGCAAAGCCGAACTCCTCCTCGGGCGAGAACTCCCACGCCAACTCCAGCTCGATGGTCTGGCTGAGCGCCTGCGCAGCGCTGACCAACTGGGCCGGTGCCGGTTTCTCGAAGCGCAGCAGCAGGTTGGCCGCCTTCACCTTGACACGCTTGCCGCTGTCGAGCTCGACCTGGGCCGACGCATCGGCCTCCGACAACACCCGACCGGCCATGAACTTTCCGGCTTCTTCAAACAATACGAACATGCGAAGGATTGTCCCAGCAATCGGTCGTGTGCCGACCCCGCTGACGAAATGCCGGGCCACGCTGGGTTGCGGGGATAATCCGGCGATGGCCGTCGTCTTCGAAAAGCCCTCCCTGCGCACGCGCCTGTTACCCTGGTTCTCCGGGTTCGACATACCCCTGTTCGCGATGGTGCTGGTGCTCGCAGCCGCCGGGCTGCTGACCATGTATTCCTCTGGCTACGACCACGGCACCCGCTTTGCGGACCATGGCCGCAACATGCTGATCGCCGGCGCCATCATGTTCCTGGTGGCCCAGGTGCCACCGCAGCGGCTGATGCGTCTGGCGATCCCGCTGTACGTGGCCGGCGTCGCCTTGCTTGTCGCAGTGGCGCTGTTTGGCATCACCAAGAAGGGAGCTACCCGCTGGCTTCATGTGGGCATCACGATCCAGCCCAGCGAGATCCTCAAGATCGCGATGCCGCTCATGCTCGCATGGTGGTTCCAGAAACGCGAGGGCCACATGCGGCCGCTGGACTTTGCGGTCGCTGGCGTCCTGCTGGCCGTGCCGGTGGGCCTGATCATGAAACAGCCGGATCTGGGCACCGCCCTGCTGGTGCTGGCCGCCGGGCTGTCGGTGATCTTCTTTGCCGGGCTCAGCTGGCGCTGGATCCTGCCGGCGGTCCTGTTGGCACTGGCAGGCATCGTGCTGCTGGTTGTCATGGAACCGCAGTTGTGCGCCGACGGCGTGCGCTGGTCGGTCTTGCGCGAGTACCAGCAGCAACGCATCTGCACCCTGCTGGATCCCGCCAAGGACCCGCTTGGCAAGGGTTTCCACATCATCCAGGGCATGATTGCCATCGGCTCCGGTGGCGTCTGGGGCAAGGGCTTCATGCAGGGCACGCAGACGCACCTGGAGTTCATCCCCGAGCGCACCACGGATTTCATCTTTGCGGCCTTTGGTGAAGAGTTTGGCCTGCTGGGCAACCTGCTGCTGATCGCCACCTTCCTGGTGCTGGTGCTGCGCGCACTGACCATCGCGCTGGAGGCCCCCACGATGTTCTCACGGTTGCTGGCCGGTGCGCTGGCGATGATCTTCTTCTCGTACTCGTTCGTCAACATGGGCATGGTGAGCGGCATCCTGCCGGTGGTAGGTGTGCCCCTGCCCTTCATCAGCTATGGCGGCACTGCGATGGTGACACTGGGCCTGGCACTCGGAATGCTGATGTCGATCTCCAAGGCCAAGCGGCTGGTGCAGTCATGAGCGCCGCGCCGGGCCGCCCCAAGCAAGCTCGCACCGCAGTGCGAAGCACGAAGGTACACCCGTGAGCGCCGCGCCGGGCCGCCCCAAGCAAGCTTGCACCGCAGTGCGAAGCACGAAGGTACACCCGTGAGCCTGACGCGTTACCCGGTAGCCATCGTCGGTGTCGGCAACATGGGCGGCGGCATGGCCCGGCGCCTGCTCGCCCAGGGCTGGCCGGTGCACCTGTTCGATACCGTGGCACACAAGTGCGTCGCCGTCGCCGGTGCCACCGTCCACGAGAGCGCTGCTGCGGCAGCCATGGCAGCCCGGGCCACCATTGTCTGTGTGGTCGATGCGGCGCAGAGCCTTGATGTGCTGTTCGGCGCCGGGGCGCTGGCGCAGTCGGTACCGCTGGGACACACGGTCCTGCTGTGCCCGACCATCGCACCGGCCGATGTACAAGAGATCGCCCGCAGGCTGCACCCCCCAGGGGTGTTCTGCATCGATGCACCGATGTCAGGCGGCCCGGCGCGCGCTGCCGATGGCAGCATGAGCCTCATGGTGGCCTGCGAAGAGGCGGTGTTCGAACGCCACCGCCCGTTGCTCGCAACTCTCGCATCCCGCCTGTTTCGCATCAGCGAGCAGCCGGGCGATGGCGCGCGTACGAAACTGGTCAACAACCTGGCTGCAGGGATCAACCTGGTGGGTGCCGCCGAGGTTCTGGCCCTGGCCGCCCGGATGGGGCTGGACCCGGCCCGCACGCTGGAGGTGATTGCGCAGTCCAGCGGCCAGAGCTGGATCGGCACCGACCGCATGCGCCGCGCCATCGCAGGCGACTATGCACCGCGCGCCCACATGACCCTGTTGGCCAAGGACACCCGCATGGCCGTGCAAGCCGGTCGCGACGCCGGCTTCGAGGGCCCGCTGGGCGCGGCTGCGCAGGGGGTGTTCGCGGCCGCCTGCGCCGGCGGCCTGGCCGATCTGGACGACGCGGCCCTGCTGAAATGGCTCATGCAGGACCGGTGATTCACCAGCGGCCTAAAATGCAGCATGATTTCACGCGAACCCACCATTGAACGCCTGGCGATCGCCCGGGCACTGCTGCTCACGCCTTTCGGCCTGAGCGAATCTCATCTGTCGCGGGCTCTGGGCGAGATCCAGGCCCACCGGGTCGACGAAGCCGACCTGTACTTCCAGTACACCCGCAGCGAAGGCTGGAGCCTCGAAGAGGGTATCGTCAAGACCGGTTCCTTCAGCATCGACCAGGGCGTCGGCGTGCGCGCGGTGAGTGGCGAGCGGACCGCCTTCGCCTATTCTGACGACATCTCGAATGCCTCGCTGCTCGATGCGGCCCGCACCGTCAGGGCCATCTCCAGCGCTGCCACGGGCGCCAAGACCCGCAGGCCCGCGCGCAAGGTGGCGGGCACCCGGTCGCTGTACCCCGATCTCGACCCGATTTCCACACTGGACAGCACCACCAAGGTCAAGCTGCTGGGCAAGGTCGAAAAGCTCGCACGGTCCCGTGACCCGCGGGTGGTGCAGGTCATGGCCGGCCTGGCCAGCGAATACGATGTGGTGCTGGTCGCCCGCGCCGACGGCACTTTGGCCGCCGATGTGCGCCCACTGGTGCGCCTGAGCGTCACGGTCATTGCCGAGCAGAAGGGCCGCCGAGAGATGGGCAGCGCCGGTGGCGGCGGGCGCTTCGGGCTGGCCTATTTCGACGACGCCATGGTGACCCGGTATGTGGACGAGGCGGTCAAGGCCGCCCTCACCAACCTGGACTCGCGCCCCGCGCCTGCCGGCGAAATGACCGTGGTGCTCGGGCCCGGTTGGCCCGGCATCCTGCTGCACGAGGCCATTGGCCACGGCCTGGAGGGTGACTTCAACCGCAAGGGCTCGAGTGCCTTCAGTGGCCGCGTCGGGCAGCGGGTCGCCGCCAAGGGCGTCACGGTACTCGACGACGGAACGATCAACGACCGGCGTGGCTCTCTGAATGTGGACGACGAAGGCAACACGACCCAGCGCAATGTCCTGATCGAGGACGGCATCCTCAAGGGCTACATCCAGGACTCCATGAACGCCCGCCTGATGGGCGTGGCCCCCACTGGCAACGGCCGGCGCGAAAGCTACGCCCATGTCCCGATGCCACGCATGACCAACACCTACATGCTGGCGGGCGACAAGGCGCCGCAAGAAATCGTTGCCAGCATCGAGCGCGGCCTGTACGCCACCAATTTCGGCGGCGGCCAGGTCGACATCACCTCGGGCAAGTTCGTGTTCTCGGCCAGCGAGGCGTATTGGGTGGAAAAGGGCAAGATCCTCTATCCGGTGAAGGGCGCCACCATCGTCGGCAACGGTCCGGACGCACTCACCCGCGTCTCCATGATCGGCAATGACATGCAGCTTGACAGCGGCGTGGGCACCTGCGGCAAGGATGGCCAGAGCGTACCGGTCGGTGTGGGGCAGCCGACCCTGCGCATCGATGGGCTGACGGTGGGTGGCACGGCTTGAGGCCTGTGGTGGCAATTTTTCGTGCTAAAGTCAATTCCATGTTGACCGTGCGATTTTTCTTTGGAAGCTTCTGGCTCTCATGCGCCGCCGGCGGGAGAGAAAACTAGACGCACCTCCAGGGTCGCAACAGCTTTCATTCAAACCGCCGGCTAGCCCGGCGGTTTTTTTTGGCCCATCCTCGTTCGACAGGACACCTCCATGCCCAACAGCAGCAGCACCCCGATCCGATCCGATCTGCACAACGCGCCCCATGCCGGTGACTGGCGGCGCGACACCGCAATGACCGATCGCACCAGCCAGACCGACGACGAACGCATCAAGGCGATCAACGTGCTGCCGCCCCCCGATCACCTGATCCGTTTCTTCCCGATCAGCGGAACACCGATCGAACGCCTGATCACGGCGACCCGCCACAGCATCCATGACATCATGGCCGGCAAGGATGCGCGCCTGCTGGTGGTGATCGGGCCCTGCTCGATCCACGACCCGGCGGCCGCCATCGACTACGCCCGCAAATTGCGCGCCCAGCGCGAGCAGTACAAGGACACGCTGGAGATCGTCATGCGTGTGTACTTCGAGAAGCCGCGCACCACGGTCGGCTGGAAAGGCCTCATCAACGACCCGTATCTGGACGAGACCTTCCGCATCGACGAGGGGCTGCGCATCGCGCGCCAGTTGCTGATCGAAATCAACCGGCTCGGGCTGCCGGCTGGCAGCGAGTTCCTGGACGTGATCTCGCCCCAGTACCTGGGCGACTTGATCTCGTGGGGCGCGATCGGCGCCCGGACCACAGAAAGCCAGGTGCACCGCGAACTGGCCTCCGGCCTGTCGGCGCCGATCGGTTTCAAGAACGGCACCGACGGCAACCTCAAGATTGCAACCGACGCGATCCAGGCGGCCGCCGGCGGCCACCACTTCCTATCGGTGCACAAGAGCGGGCAGGTCGCCGTCGTCCAGACCCTTGGCAACAGCCAATGCCACGTGATTCTGCGTGGCGGCAAGACCCCCAACTACGATGCCCAGAGTGTTGCCGCGGCCTGCAAGGACCTGGCTGCCGCCGGGTTGCCAAGCAGGCTGATGGTCGACTTCAGCCATGCCAACAGCAGCAAGCAGCATGAGAAGCAACTGGCTGTGGCGCGCGATGTCGCAGGGCAGATCGCGGCCGGCTCCACCAGCATCTTTGGTGTCATGGTCGAAAGCCACCTGCAAGCCGGCGCCCAGAAATTCACCCCTGGCAAGGACGATGCCAGCCAACTCGCGTACGGCCGCAGCATCACCGATGCCTGTCTGGGCTGGGACCACTCGCTCGAACTGCTCGAAGTCCTGGCGCAGGCCGTCGCGACCCGGCGCGCAAGCCGCTGAACCGCGCGCCACCCACGGCAGCAGACGGGTCAGTTCGGTGCCGCCCCAGCCTGCAGGGCGGTCAGCAGCTTTTGATGAACGCCACCGAAACTGCCGTTGCTCATGCACAGGACATGGTCGCCGGGTCGTACCACCGACAGCACCTGTCGCACGAGGTCATCGACGCCAGGCGCCAGCCGGGCCCGCTGACCCAGGGGCGCCAGCGCCTGTGCGGCATCCCAGCCCAGGCCGGCGGTGTGGCAGAAAGACAGGTCGGCCTGCTCCAGGCTCCAGGGCAGTTGGGCTTTCATGGCGCCGAGCTTCATCGTGTTGGTGCGCGGCTCGAACAAGGCCAGAATGCGGGCCGTCGGGCCGACGCGCCGGCGCAGACCGTCCACAGTCGTCCGGATGGCCGTCGGATGGTGCGCGAAGTCGTCGTACACCGTGACCGCAGGGCCCGGCTGCCCTGGCAGCACGACCGTACCCCGCACTTCCATGCGCCGACGCACATTCTGAAAGCCGGCCAAAGCGCGCGCGGCGTCCCTCGGTGCCACGCCCACATGCTCGGCAGCGGCAATGGCAGCCAGCGCATTGAGCTGGTTGTGCACCCCCGAGAGCGCCCAGTCCACCCGGCCGACCTGCTGACCGCGGAACAACACATCGAACTGGTGCGGCTCGCCCAGCGCCGTGTAGTCGCTGACAGCTGCGCCGAAACTGCGCACTTCGCTCCAGCAGCCCGCGTGCAGCACGCGCGACAGGCTTTCCTCGAGCCCGTTGACGATGACACGGCCGCTTCCATGGGGACCCTCACCGGGTACTGTACGCAAAAGATGGTGGAATTGCCGCTCGATGGCGGCAAGATCGTCAAAGATGTCTGCGTGATCGAATTCCAGGTTGTTGAGGACGGCCGTGCGCGGCCGGTAGTGCACAAACTTGCTGCGCTTGTCAAAAAATGCGGTGTCGTACTCGTCCGCCTCGATCACGAAGCAGTCGCCCGGCGCGGGGTGACCGGGCACCGCGCTGGCGAACGGCTGCGACAGGCGTGCGGATACCTGAAAATTCAGCGGTACGCCGCCGACCAGGAAGCCGGGCCGCATGCCGGCCGATTCGAGGATCCAGCTGAGCATGGCCGTAGTGGTGGTCTTGCCATGGGTGCCAGCGATCGCCAAGACATGACGGCCCTGCAACACATGCTCGGCGAGCCACTGTGGGCCGCTGGTGTAGGGTCGACCGGCGTCCAAGATGGCCTCCATCAGCGGGTAACGCGCTGATCCGTCTGCCAAGCGGGCCCGGCTCACCACATTGCCGACAACGAACACGTCTGGCTTCCAGGCGAGTTGCTCAGCGCCATAACCCTCCACCAGGTCGATCCCCAAGGTGCGCAACTGTTCGCTCATCGGCGGGTACACGCCGGTGTCGCAGCCGGTGACGGTATGCCCCTTTTCCCGGGCCAGGGCGGCGAGCCCCCCCATGAAAGTGCCACAGATGCCGAGAACGTGGATATGCATCGGTATATTTTAGGCAAGATGGCACCAAATAGGCTCTGTGCAGATACAGAAGACAACATTTATGAGAATTTTGATCTCTCGTAGGGGAATGCCGGTGCACCCCGAACGCAGGCACAATGCACGCCATGCAGATCCCTTTGCAGGATGACCGTTCAGAGGTCGCTACGACGGCGGCGCGCCTCGTGGTGGAGGAAGGCCTGGAATACGGGCCGGCCAAGCGCCGCGCGGTCAAGCTACTGGGCCTGCCGGCCCGCGTGGCACTGCCAGCCAACGACGCGATCGAGGACGCGGTGCGCGACTACATCGCGCTGTTCTGCGCCGACACGCAACCGGCCGAACTCGCGGCCTTGCGCGCACTGGCACAGCGCTGGATGGAGCGCATGGCCGTGTTTCGGCCGCACCTGGGGGGTTCCGTCTGGCACGGCACGGCGACCCGCCATTCCGACATTCACCTGGATCTGTTCTGCGACGACTCCAAATCCGCCGAAATGGTGTTGATCGACCACCGCGCCGACTACGAAACCCGGAGCACCACCGGCCTGCGGGGCGAGGTCGTCGACGTATTGAGCGTGCACGACCGCTGCAGCGGCCTGAATGAAATGGTGGGAGTCCACTTGAAGGTCTACGACCGTGACGACGTGCGTGGCGCCCTCAAGCCGGATGCCAAAGGTCGGGTCGCGCGCGGCGACTTGGCCGCATTGCGGCGCCGCATGGCCGGGGCCAACGCATGACGCAACATCTGCCCACTCCGGTGGCGGCCACCGACAAGCCCGGGCGCAGACGTCTTTTGTATGGCGCTGTCGCAGCGGCCGCTGGCGCCACGGGTCTTGGCCTGGCCTGGTGGCAAAACCAGCGCCTATCCCCGTCGCTGGCGCCAGAACAGGCCGCCTTGTGGAAGCTGGTTTTCCAGACCCCGGACCAAGCGCCACTGGACATGCAGAAGTTTGCCGGCAAGCCGCTGCTGCTCAACTTCTGGGCTACCTGGTGCCCACCGTGCATTGAAGAGCTACCGCTGCTCGATCGTTTTTTTGCCGAAAATGCAGCCAATGGTTGGCAAGTGCTGGGATTGGCTGTCGATCAGGCAGAACCGGTGCGTACCTTCCTGAAGCGTCTCCCCCTTCGTTTCCCAGTGGCTCTTGCGGGTTTCGCAGGCATCGAACTCAGCAAATCCCTGGGAAACCTGAGTGGCGGGCTGCCTTTCACCGTCGTGCTCGGCCGGTCGGGCGCCGTACTGCACCGTAAAATCGGCATCGTGCGCGCAGAGGACCTGCAACTCTGGCGCCAGTTGCGCTGAGGCTCACTGGCAAGTCGACAAACTCACTGCGCTCCTTTCACAGCGCAAAAACCACCTCCCATCGATCTTGGGAGCACTCGCCAGCAAGAAGTAGTTTCTCGAAGGTTGTTGCCAAATGGCATCTTATGGCATGAATTTGGGGTAAATTCGGCGCACTATATAACCAGTCGTTGGAGCTACCATGGACCTGAGAAAACTCAAGACACTGATTGACCTGGTGTCGGACTCGAACGTCACGGAACTGGAAATCACCGAAGCCGAAGGCAAGGTGCGCATCGTCAAGGGTCCAGTCGGTATGCCGATGGCCCAATATGCGCAGCCTCCCACTGCGCCGGTGACATTGCAACCGGCGGCAGCCGCGCCGGTGCCGGCAGAAAAGCCTGCAGCGCCCGTCAGCACGGAACACGTGGTCAAGTCGCCCATGGTCGGCACCTTCTACCGGTCGGCGTCGCCGGGTGCCAAGCCGTTTGTGGAAGTCGGTGATTTGATCAAGCTGGGCGAGACCTGCTGCATCGTCGAAGCGATGAAGATCCTCAACGAGATCGAAGCCGACAAATCCGGCACCATCATGAAGATCCTGTGCGAAAACGGGCAGGCGGTCGAATATGGTCAACCCCTGTTCGTGATCGAGTAAGGGCAGGCGACGACACTCCATGTTCAAAAAAATACTGGTCGCCAATCGGGGCGAAATTGCGCTGCGCATCCAGCGCGCCTGCCGCGAGCTCGGTGTGCGGGCGGTCATGGTGTACTCGGAGGCTGACCGCGAGGCCAAGTACGTCAAGTTGGCCGAAGAGGCCGTCTGCATCGGACCGGCACCCTCGGCGCTGAGCTACCTCAACATGCCCGCCATCATCTCGGCGGCCGAAGTCACCGACGCCGAGGCCATCCACCCAGGCTACGGCTTCCTGAGCGAGAACGCAGGCTTTGCCGAAAGGGTAGAGAAGAGCGGGTTCCAGTTCATCGGCCCCACACCCGAGTCGATCCGCATCATGGGCGACAAGGTGTCTGCCAAGCAGGCCATGATCAAGGCTGGCGTTCCCTGCGTGCCGGGGTCGGAGGGTGAGTTGCCCGACGATCCGATCCAGGTACGGCGGATTGCACGCGCCGTCGGGTACCCGGTCATCATCAAGGCGGCCGGCGGTGGCGGCGGTCGTGGCATGCGGGTGGTGCACACCGAGGCGGCCCTGATCAACGCCGTGCAGATGACCAAGGCCGAGGCTGGTGCGGCTTTCGGCAATCCGGCCGTGTACCTGGAGAAGTTTCTCCAGAACCCGCGCCATATCGAGATCCAGATCCTGGCGGACAAGTTCAAGAATGTAGTCTACCTGGGTGAGCGCGACTGCTCGATGCAGCGGCGCCATCAGAAGATCATCGAGGAGGGGCCGGCGCCCGGCATCGCGCGCAAGCTTATTGAACGTATCGGCGAACGCTGCGTGGCGGCCTGCAAGAAGATCGGCTACCGGGGCGCCGGAACCTTCGAGTTCCTGTACGAGAACGGCGAGTTCTACTTCATCGAGATGAACACGCGGGTGCAAGTCGAGCACCCGGTCACCGAACTCATCACTGGCGTGGACATCGTCAAGACGCAGATCATGGTGGCTGCAGGGGAAAAGCTGCCTTTCACGCAACGGCAAATCCAGATCCGCGGGCATGCCATTGAATGCCGCGTCAATGCCGAAGACCCGTATACCTTCATGCCATCGCCCGGACGCATCACAATGTGGCACCCGCCCGGTGGCCCGGGGGTGCGGGTCGACTCGCACATCTACACCAACTACTTCGTACCGCCCAACTACGACTCGATGATCGGCAAGATCATCGTGCACGGAGACACCCGCGAGCAGGCACTGGCGCGCATGCGCACGGCACTCGGCGAGACCGTGGTCGAGGGCATCAACACCAACATCGCACTGCACCGCGAACTGATGGTTGATGCCAAGTTCATGGGTGGCGGAACCAATATCCACTACCTGGAAGAGTGGCTCGGCCACCACAAGCGCTGAAGGCTGCTGCGATGTTCGAGCTCACCCTCCAGGTGCCTCAGAACGCTTTGGAGGATGTCTCAGACGCCCTGGAAGCGCTTGATGCGCTCAGTGTCAGCGTCGAGGATGCCGACGCGCTGACCGACGCCGAGCAGGCGCTGTTCGGCGAGCCGGGCATGGTGCCTCAAAACATCGGCTGGCCGCACTCGCGCGTCCGGGCCTTGTTCGCCAAGCAGACACTTGCCGAGGAAGCAGCCAACGTGCTGGCAGCCCAGGATTTCTTTGAAGGCTGCCGGATGACCGGCATTGCCGCCGTGCAGGACCAGGACTGGGTGCGCCTGACGCAGTCGCAGTTTGCACCCGTTCCGATCACGTCCACGTTCTGGATCGTGCCGACCTGGCACACGCCGCCCCCCGAGGCCCGCCAGACGATTCGGCTCGACCCGGGCATGGCCTTCGGCACCGGCACCCACCCGACCACCCACATGTGCCTGCACTGGATCGCCCAGGACCGGGGCGATGCCGTGCTGGGGCGCGTGCTGGACTACGGCTGCGGCTCTGGCATTTTGGCGATTGCCGCGGCGATGTGGGGCGCCTCCAGTGTTGACGCGGTGGACATCGACCCGGCGGCAGTGCAGGCGTCCATGCAGAACGCCCGCGCCAATGGCGTCGCCATCCATTGCGCACTGCCACACGCGGCCCACGGGAGCTACCAGACGGTGCTGGCCAACATCCTGGCCACACCGCTCAAGGTGCTGGCCCCGCTGCTGTGCGCCTTTGGGGCGCCGGGCGGCCATCTGGTACTTGCCGGTATCCTGGAACGCCAGGAACAGGAGCTTGTCGAGGCCTATGCGCCCTATACACGGCTGTCTGTGGCAGCTTCGAAGGACGGCTGGATCCTCATGACAGCCCGCCTTTGAGCGGCACAGACGCGCCTCTACAATCGGCCCGCGATGAGCCTGATCACCCGATGCCCGACCTGCGAGACGATGTTCAAGGTCGTGCCAGACCAGCTCCGCATCTCGGAGGGCTGGGTGCGATGCGGGCAGTGCGGCGAGATTTTCAATGCATCGCAGAGCCTGGTCGCAGCCGAGGCCTCGCGGCCTGCATCGCCTGCGGTCAGCAGCCGCCAAGAGACAACTGCCATGGTGGTACGGGTACCCGTTGCCACGCGCGCCCCGGCCACCGCGTCGTCTACGGCAGTGACAGTGCCACCCGCTGTGCCGGATGCCCCAATCGGCCAGTTCGAGCAGAAGGTCTGGGACCTGAACGCTGGGTCCGACGAAACGCTCCCGGCAGCGTCGCTGCCGCCCCCCCCCGCAACGGCTGTGGCCACGCCGGCATTCACGCCCCAGGAGCCGGTCTGGGCCGATCAGGGGCCCCCACCCAACAAGGGCGAGGAACCGGCCGTGTCCTTCATGCGCCAGGAGGCACCCAACCGCTTCTGGAACCGCAACCCCGTACGCGTGATCCTTGCCGCAATGGCTGTGCTGCTCACAGGCCTGCTGCTGGCCCAGGTGTTGGTGCAGGAGCGCAACCGCATCGTGCTGCTCGAACCGGTCTCCCGCCCCGTGCTGCAGGCCGTGTGCCGGGTGGCGCGCTGTGAGATCAGCCCACTGCGCCAGATCGAATCGGTGGTCATCGAAAGTTCTTCCTTCGGTCGTCTGCGCTCGGATGGCTATCGGCTCGGCTTCGCCTTGCGCAACCAGGCCCCGATCGATATCGCCATGCCTGCGATAGAGCTGTCGCTCACGGACACCCAGGACCAGCCACTGATCCGGCGTGTGATCCTGCCCTCGGAATTCGGCGCTCCGGGCAACGTGCTGGCGGCCGGCGCCGACTGGAGCGGCACGCTGGCTCTGAGCGTGCGGCCTGGCACCAACACCGATCGCATTGCCGGCTACCGGCTGCTGGCCTTTTATCCCTGATCGTCCGTTTCACCCAACCCAAGGCATCCCATGGCTTCCATCATTTGCGGTTCGCTCGCATTCGACACCATCATGAACTTCGAGGGCAAGTTCTCCCAGCAGATCATGCCCGACCAGTTGCATATCCTGAACGTGTCCTTCCTGGTGCCGTCGCTTAGGCGCGACTTCGGCGGCTGCGCAGGCAACATCGCCTACAGCCTTCAGTTGCTCGGAGGCACGCCGCTGCCAATGGCCACCATCGGCCAGGACGGCGGCGTTTACCTGGAGCGACTCGCCAAGCTCGGCATCAGCAGCGAGTTCGTGCGCACGATCGACGATGCCTATACCGCCCAGGCGATGATCATCACCGACATCGACAACAACCAGATCAACGGCTTTCACCCCGGCGCGATGGAGCACGCTTGGCAAACCCGCATTGCTGCGCGCAGCGACATCCGGCTGGGGATCATCGCTCCGGACGGGCGCGATGCCATGGTCCAGCATGCCGAACAGTTCGCACAAGCCGGGATCCCGTTCGTGTTCGACCCGGGCCAACAATTGCCACGTTTCGATGGCGCGGAGTTGCGCCACTTCATCGAACTCGCGACCTGGGTCACTGTCAATGACTACGAGGGCAAGATGCTCAGCGACCGGACCGGCTGGGATACCGCCGAAATCTCGCGTCGGGTGCAGGGTCTGATCGTCACACTAGGCGCCGAAGGCAGCGAAGTCTGGGTCGGCGGCCACAAGACGCATGTGCCACCGATCAAGGCCGCCTCTGTGGTCGATCCGACGGGTTGTGGCGATGCCTACCGCGGCGCTCTGCTGTACGGGCTTGAAAACGGATGGTCGCTCGAACGCTGCGCAGCACTCGGCAACCACCTGGGATCGGTCAAGATCTCCCGGCGCGGGCCGCAGAATTACGGCTTCTCGCTGGCTGACGCACTGGCTTGAAAAAAAAGCCCGACGCCTTTCGACATCGGGCTTGACTCACCAACCGCTATCGCCGTCAGGGCTTGCTGGCCGTGGGAAACGGCCACGCCGCCTGCGGGTTCAGAGTGGTCTGAGCTGCAGGGGCTGCGGGTGCAGCGGGGGCAGGCGCTGCAGGGGCAGCGGGTGCTTTCGCGGCTTTCTTCGCAGCCGGCTTCTTGGCTGCTTTCTTGGCTGCGGGCTTCTTGGCTGCAGGCTTCTTGGCCGCAGCAGCCTTTTTGGCCGGGGCGGCCTTCTTGGCCGGTGCAGCTTTCTTCGCAGCTGCCTTCTTCGCAGGCGCAGCCTTCTTGGCCGATGCGGCCTTCTTCGCTGGTGCGGCCTTCTTGGCCGGTGCAGCCTTCTTCGCCGGTGCGGCCTTCTTGGCCGGTGCAGCCTTCTTCGCTGGCGCGGCCTTCTTGGCCGGTGCAGCCTTCTTCGCTGGTGCGGCCTTCTTAGCGGCCGGTTTTTTTGCAGTTGCCATCATTTTCTCCTTGATCAAGTAACAAAGAGCACTTCATGCGTGTTGGAATGCACGAAGTGATTCATGGTGTTGGGTCGAATCCCAGCACCATGAACGCGGTGACACAAAGCAGCAACCCATCGCTGGATGCGGGAGCCATTTTGTGAAATTGGTGTAGCCATGGACATTTGCCAGCCTAGTCCCAGGAAAGGGCGCCGCCCGACTGGTATTCGATGACCCGTGTTTCGAAGAAGTTGCGCTCCTTCTTGAGGTCGATCATCTCGCTCATCCAGGGGAACGGGTTTTCCTCGTTGGGGAACAGGGCTTCGAGGCCGATCTGCGTGGCACGGCGGTTGGCGATGTAGCGCAGGTAACCCTTGAACATCGACGCGTTCATGCCCAGCACACCGCGCGGCATGGTGTCCTCGGCGTACTTGTATTCGAGTTCGACAGCCTCTGTGAACAGTTTGTTGATTTCGGCCTTGAAGGCCGGCGTCCACAACAGCGGGTTCTCGAGCTTGATCTGGTTGATCAGGTCGATGCCGAAGTTGCAGTGCATGGATTCATCGCGCAGGATGTACTGGTACTGCTCGGCGGCACCGGTCATCTTGTTCTGGCGCCCCAAGGCCAGGATCTGCGTGAAGCCCACATAAAAAAACAGGCCTTCCATGAGGCATGCAAAAACGATCAGCGATTTGAGCAGCTTCTGGTCGTTCTCGAGGGTGCCGGTCTTGAAGTGCGGATCCGTCAGCGTATCGATGAACGGGATCAGGAACTGGTCCTTGTTGCGGATCGAATCGACCTCGTTGTAGGCGCTGAAGATCTCGCCTTCGTCCAGGCCCAGCGACTCGACGATGTACTGGTAGGCATGCGTGTGGATCGCTTCTTCGAAGGCCTGGCGCAACAGGAACTGGCGGCATTCGGGCGCGGTGATGTGGCGGTAGCTGCCCAGCACGATGTTATTGGCCGCCAGCGAATCGGCCGTCACGAAGAAGCCCAGGTTGCGCTTGACGATACGCCGCTCGTCATCGGTCAGCCCGTTCGGATCTTTCCACAGGGCAATGTCGCGCGTCATGTTGACTTCCTGCGGCATCCAGTGGTTGGCGCAGCTGGCCAGGTACTTTTCCCAGGCCCACTTGTACTTGAATGGCACCAGTTGGTTGACGTCGGTCTGACCATTGATGATGCGCTTGTCGGCAGCCCGCACGCGACGTGGCGTGGAGATGGCGGGTGCAACCGGGACCTGTGCACCATCGTCGAGGATGCGGGTAACAGGCGCAAGAAGCGCAGTATCGATCAGACGGCTTGCAGACGAGCCCCGTGCCAGAGGCGTTGACGGTGCGGGCTTGACTTCTTCTTCCCAGGACAGCATAGAGTATTCCAATCGACGAATTATGAGAGCAGCGTTGCGAAATGAAAAGTGTTCATTCACATCGCTGCAATGGAGTGTTGTTCAATTGCATCGCGTGATGCACCGCACTGATCACTGGCAGGCCTCGCAGGTCGGGTCGTCAATGCCACAGAACTTGACATCGGTGGCTGCCTCGACGGCGATCTGAGTCTTCGCAGCGAGTGCGACCTTCTCGAGTGTGCTCGTGGCCGTGCTGCCCAAGCGCGTGTCTGTACCGGAAGACACCGCGTTCATCCGGCCTGCAGTGACGGTCGACTTCTCGGCATGCGTCGCTGACATCGTGCGCAGGTAGTAGGTGGTCTTCAGCCCACGGATCCAGGCCAGCTTGTAGGTATCGTCGAGTTTCTTGCCGGATGCACCAGCCATGTAGATATTGAGCGACTGCGCCTGGTCGATCCATTTCTGGCGCCGCGCAGCTGCCTCCACCAGCCATTGGGTCTCGACCTCGAAAGCGGTTGCGTACAACGCCTTGATTTCTTGCGGTACCCGGTCGATCGGGCGCAAGGAGCCGTCGAAGTGCTTCAGGTCCATGACCATCACGTCATCCCACAGGCCCAGACGCTTGAGGTCATGCACCAGGTAGCTGTTGATGATGGTGAACTCGCCCGACAGGTTGGACTTGACCGACAGGTTGCCAAAACAAGGTTCGATGGAAGCATCGACGCCGATGATGTTGGAGATGGTGGCCGTTGGCGCGATCGCGACGCAGTTGGAATTGCGCATGCCGTCGGCAGCGATCTTCCTGCGCAATGCGTCCCAGTCGAGCGTAGACGAGCGGTCGACCTCGACGTAACCGCCGCGCTCCTTGGCCAGCATGTCCAGGGTATCCAGGGGCAGGATGCCGCGCTCCCAGAGCGAGCCGGGGTAGCTGGAATAACGGCCTCGCTCGCGTGCCAGGTCGGTAGAGGCCCAGTAGGCGTAATAGCAGATCGCCTCCATCGAGCGGTCGGCAAACTCGATCGCTTCCTGGCTGGCATAGGGAATGCGCAGCTTGTACAGGCTGTCCTGGAAGGCCATCAGGCCCAGGCCCACCGGGCGGTGCCGCACATTGGAGTCGCGTGCCTTCTTGACTGCGTAGTAATTGATGTCTATGACGTTGTCGAGCATACGCATGGCGATGGAAATCGTCTTGCGCAGCTTGGAATGGTCGATCTGGCCGTCGTCGGTCAGGTGGCGCGCCAGGTTGATCGAGCCCAGGTTGCAGACTGCCGTTTCGGTGTCGCTGGTGTTGAGGGTGATCTCGGTGCACAGGTTGGACGAGTGCACGACACCGGCATGCTGCTGGGGAGAGCGGATGTTGCAGGCGTCCTTGAAGGTGATCCAGGGATGGCCGGTCTCGAACAGCATCGTGAGCATCTTGCGCCACAGGTCGGCGGCAGCCAGCGTGCGGGAGGGCTTGATCTCGCCGCGGGCTGCGCGCTCCTCGTAGGCAACATAGGCACGCTCGAACTCCATGCCGAACTTGTCGTGCAGGTCCGGCACACTGGAGGGCGAGAACAGGGTCCAGGAACCCTTTTCCATGACGCGGCGCATGAACAGGTCGGGAATCCAGTTGGCGGTGTTCATGTCGTGCGTACGCCGGCGGTCGTCGCCGGTGTTCTTGCGCAGTTCAAGGAACTCTTCGAGATCCAGGTGCCAGGCTTCCAGATAAGTACAAACCGCGCCCTTGCGCTTGCCGCCCTGGTTGACCGCCACGGCGGTGTCGTTGACCACCTTCAGGAAGGGCACGACGCCTTGCGATTCGCCGTTGGTACCCTTGATATGCGAGCCCAGTGCGCGCACCCGGGTCCAATCGTTGCCCAGGCCACCCGCGAACTTGGACAGCAGCGCGTTTTCCTTGATCGACTCGTAGATGCCGTCCAGGTCGTCAGGCACCGTGGTGAGGTAGCACGACGAGAGCTGCGAGCGCAGCGTACCGCTGTTGAACAGTGTCGGCGTGCTGGACATGAAGTCGAACGAGGACAGGACCTCGTAGAACTCGATGGCGCGTGCCTCGCGGTCGATCTCGCCCAGCGACAGGCCCATGGCCACTCGCATGAAGAACGCCTGGGGCAATTCGATGCGGCTCTTGTCGACGTGCAGGAAATAGCGGTCGTACAGGGTCTGCAGGCCGAGGTAATCGAACTGCATGTCGCGCTCGGCCTTCAGCGCAGCCCCCAGGCGTTGCAGATCGAATTGCAGCAGTTTTTCGTCGAGCAGCTCGTTGTCGACGCCTTTGCGGATGAACTGCGGGAAGTACTCTACATAGGCCTCGCCCATGCGGGCCTGCGGGACGTCCCGGCCCAGCACCTCCTTGGCGATGGTGTGGAACAGCAGCCGCGCCGTGGCGTAGGTGTAGTCGGGGTCTTTTTCGATCAGGGTGCGGGCCGCCAGCACCGAGGCCTTGTAAACCTCGTCCATGGGCACGCCGTCGTACAGGTTGCGCAGGGTCTCGGCCAGGATCGGATCGGGACGGATGTCGGCACCGAGGCCTTCGCACGCGGAGCCGATCAGGCCCTGGAGCCAGTCCATGTCGAGCACCACGCGGCGGTTACCGTCCAGCACATGCAGGGCAGGCGCCTTCGGGGCGGCCTCTTCTTGCTTGCGGGCGCGCTCCTGGGAGCGCTTCTCGCGGTAGAGCACGTAGGCACGCGCAATCTCGTGGTGGCCGCCGCGCATCAGGCCGAGTTCGACGTGGTCTTGCACGTCCTCGATGTGGAAGGTACCACCGCCCGGACGCGAACGCCCCAGCGCACGGATCACGGTCTGCGTCAGGCCGTCCACCACTTCACGCACACTGGCCGATGCCGCACCCTGGGTGCCGTGTACCGCCAGAAAGGCTTTCATCATGGCCACGGCAATCTTGTTGGGCTCGAAAGGTACCACCGCGCCATTGCGGCGGATGATCTGGTACAGGCTCAGCGCAACAGGCGCCGCGCTGCCTCCCGAGCCCATCGCCTGCGACGCACCGGTGGCCGGCTGATAGGTGGGGGGAGTGTTCAAAGCAATTTGCATCTTTTCCTCGTCTTGGACAAGCATGTCGTTGGAAACTTCCGGGTGGGAGGCACCCGCCTCCAAAGAAAATCAACCCGTGGTCGGTCTGGCCAAGGCACACTATATATGGGGTCACGGATGAACACAAGCCACTACCGGTAGTGTTTCGGGTCGGTTTGAGGCGAAATGGCAACAGGCTTTTCATGCGTTGCATCGCGCGGTCGGTCGGCAAGGCTTGCGCTGCCTTGCACGGCCTGCGCGGCGCGAGTGCTGACGCGGGTTTCAAGCCACTTTTGCCTGCCCGCCCGCATGCTGCCTCGGGTTGGCCCCGGCGCATCTCAGTCGGGATCGTCCGGTGCGTCAGGGCCTGCCGGAACGTCGATCTGCAGGCGCGCGATCCGGTAGCGGATCTGGCGCAGGCTCAAGCCCAGCCGCGCCGCCGCCGCCGTCCGGTTAAATCCGGTTTCGCGCAGGGTCTGAACCAGGATATCGCGCTCCTGCCGGTCGAGATGGCTTTGCAGGTCGGACGGGATCGCGCCGACGCCGCCAGCTGCCGCCAAGGGCAACTCGGCCGGCCGCGTGCGCTCGGGTGCCGCTGGCAAGGGCACAGGCTGCGTGTGCTCGGCAAGGATGTCCACATGCAGGTCGTTGCCCTCGCTCAGGGCCACTGCGCGGTGCAGCAGGTTCTCGAGTTCACGCACATTGCCTTTCAGGGGCGCCAGACAAATCTGCTCCAGCATGCTGGCAGACAACGTGGGCACCTCGATACCGGACTCCTCGGCAATGCGGGCCAGCAGGCTGTCGCACAGGGCGGGCAGGTCGTCCAGGCGCTCGCGCAACGGGGGAATATGGATATCGATCACATTGAGCCGGTAGAACAGGTCCTGACGGAAGCGACTGCTCTGAACGTCGGCCACAAGATCCCGGTGGGTGGCACTGATGATGCGCACATCGACAGGATCCTCCTGCGCCGAGCCCACGGCACGCACGCAGCGTTCCTGTACGGCCCGCAGCAGCTTGGACTGCATGGCCAGCGGAAGGTCCCCTATCTCGTCCAGAAACAGGCTCCCGCCGCGGGCCGCCTGGAAGAAACCCTCGCGGTCTTGCACGGCACCGGTGAACGCGCCCTTGCGCACGCCAAAAAACTCGGACTCCAGCAGGTTCTCGGGGATGGCACTGCAATTCACCGCCACCAGCGGCCCGGCGTACCGGTGGCTGTTGGCGTGCAGCGCGCGCGCAACCAGCTCCTTGCCAGTGCCTGATTCGCCGGTGACCAGCACGGGCGCCATGGACCGCGCCACCTTGACCACGCGCTCCTTGACCGCGCGCATCGCCGCAGATCCCCCCGCGAGCCGCTGCAGCGCGGCCTCGCCAACTCCTTGCACGGTATCGGTCCGCCGGCGATTGGCACCGTTTCTCGGCGCCGTACCTGGCGCGGAATGGCGACGCCCCTGCACAGCCTCGGCGCGCGAGCCCAGCACGGCTGACGCCACGACGGCCCGAAACTGGCGGATATCGACGGGTTTGGTCAGGTAATCGAAGGCGCCCGTCTTGAGGGATTCGACGGCATTCTCGGCCGAGCCAAATGCAGTGATCACGACGCAGCGCTCGGTGCGGCGTTGCTCGCGGATCTGCAGCAACAAGCTGGTGCCCAGACCGTCGGGCAGACGCATGTCGGTGACCACCACATCGAAGCGCTGTCGCTCCAGCAGTTGCCGGGCCTCGGCCAGGGTACCGACGCCGACCACCACATACCCCTCGCGCACCAGGGCCAGCTCGTACAGCGTGCGCAGATCGGGCTCGTCGTCCACGACCAGAATCTGCACCTCGTTCAGGGACGGTTTTGCGGTCATGGTGCAAGCGGTATTCTGTCAGACACAGCTGCGCCAGAGAGGTCCCGACCGGTCGGGTCCATCGTGATCAGAAACTCGTTGCCCTCGACCAGCCGGCCCTCCATGGCACGCCGCGTGCGCTCGAAACCAATGGTCGCGCCCTGGCCTTCGCACAATTCGCGGCAGATGTACAGGCCCAGCCCGGTGGAGCGGCTCTCGGATGAAAAGAAGGGTTCGAACAGATGGCGCTCGACCGAAGGCTCCATGGACTGGCCGTCGCTCCAGACCCCCAGCACGATGGCGCCGGACCGTGCCAGCCGGGTCGATACCTGGATCGACTGCCGCCGGTCGGTGGCGTACCTCCGGGCGTTATCCAGCAGGTTCACCAGCACCCGGCGCAGAGGTTCCTGGTCAAACGACACCCGGGGGTCGGCCGGGTATAGCGCGGTGCTCACCGCCTGCGTGGCGGCAGTGTGCTGCTCCCATTCATGGCAGATGCGCGCCACCATCGCATTCAATGGCTCCAGGCTGCGTACGCGTGTATCGCGCTGGTCCTGCACGCGCGCGACGTTCAGGATCTCGTCGACGATGCCTTCGAGCCGCTGCGCATTCTGGCGCACCATCTGGGTCAGGCGGCGCAGCCGCGGATCGGCAATGTCCTCATCGAGCAGCGCATTGGCCTGCACGATGGCCGCCAGCGGATTGCGGATCTCGTGTGCGACCGCGGTCGACATGCGGCCCATGCTGACCAGCTTTTCGGCGCGCATACGGGCCTCCATTTCATGCTGGTCCTGCAGAAAGACCACACACAGGCGCTCGGACGTGTCCGTGCCCGTGGCGGTCATGCGGGTTCGTGCGAGCAGGCGCTGGGCACCAGCGCCGGGAAGGCGCAAGACGATGGCTGCGCGCTGCGCCCGGTCGATCTGGAAGCTTGATTCGACCAGTGTCGCAAGCTCACCCCAACCGGGGTCCTGCTCCAGGCTGAAGGGGGCTCCGGCGGCCAATTCACGGCCGAGCAGTCTGCCCGCCGCCGGATTGGCGGCCCAGAGGCGACCCGCATGGTCGACCACTAGGATGCCATCGCTCAACGTTTCGATGACCAGCTCGTTTACCTGGCGCTGGACTCGCACTGCGAGTCGGCTGCGCTGCGAGCGCTGCTCCTCGCTGGCCAATCGGGCGGCTACCTGGGTCGACAGGAAGGCGATCACGAAATAACCAGCGCCTGTGAGCGCCGTCTGCGCCAGCAAGGGGGCGGCGTCGGGGGCCTGGCTCAGCGACAGCAGGCCGGCCTGCGCCAGCAGCAGCAGGGTGACACTGGCCGCGGTGCCCATGGCCAGCGGCAACGTTCCGAGCACCGATGCCAACAGGATCGGCAGGGCCAGCAAGGGGGTGTAGTTGATGCCCGAATGACCCTGTACAAATTGCAGCACGCCAAATGCGACCACGTCCACGCCAATGGTCCATACCCACTGCGGATCGAAGGTCCGGCCCAGGCGCCGCGGACGCCCCAGCAGGCGCGTGCCCAGGGTGGCCAGCAGATAGACGCCACAAACGAAGATCAGCAACTGGTCTGGTGCCTGGCCCAAGGCATGCAGTGTCGCCTGCAGCGACAGCAATATCAAACCCAGGGTCACACGGGCGGTCATGAAGCCGCGCCACAGGCGGACAAATTCGCTGGGTTCGTCGTCGGGTGCCGAGGCACCGGATGTTTGTCGTGCATCCAGCCACGACGGTGCTTCGGAGGTGGCCATCCGGATGCGGGTCAGGATTCGGCTTCGCGCCTGTGCTGCGCCGTGCAATACACACCCAGCTTGCCGGCAATGGCGTCGTTGCTCGGGCAATGGATGCCACAGCGCGCGCACTGCACCATCTCGATGGAGGCCGGCGGTGCTGCGGGCTTGCCGGAGGGGGATGGCGGCGGCGGCGGTGGCTTACGGCCCTCGCGGCTGGCGCGCCAGACAAAAAAACCAATCATCACGACAACGATCACCAGCAAATATTTCATGTGGTTCGCCCCAGGATCACCTCGAGCACGAAACGCGAGCCGACATATGCCAGCAACAGCAAGCCCGCACCCAGGTACAGCATGCGCGCCGCCCGCGGCCCGCGCCAGCCGAACCGGGCCCGGCCCAGCAACAGCGCGGCAAAGGTGGCCCACGACAGGACCGAGAAGATGGTCTTGTGGTCCCAGCGCAAGGCCACGCCGCGCCCATACAGCGACTCGCTGAACACGAATGCCACCAGCAGCGTGGCCGTCAGCAGCACGAAGCCGGCGCCGACGAAGCGAAAGGTGAGGCGCTCGATGGTCAGCAGGGGCATGCCACGCCCCAGATCGACGCCCTTGCGCATGCGCTCCTCGGCGCGGCCCATGTACCAGGCATGGGCAACCGCGACACCGAACAAGCCGTAGGATGCAATGCCCAGCGCCCAATGCAGCGGCAGCCAGACCGAGCTGCTCTGCGGCAGATGCGCGCCGGGGAAAAATTGCGCCAGCAACACCGCCGCCGAGCCTATCAGGCACAGCGACCAGCGGATCCGCAGCCGCGGGTAGTAATGGCTTTCGATGGCATACACCGCCGCAATCAGCCACACCGTGACCGACAACGCCGTCGCAAAACCGAAACGCGGCGCGTCGGCGGTGAAACCAATGATCAGCAGAGCGGCATGCAGCAGCCAGGCGAGCGCCACCACGATGCGGGCCATGGTGTCGCGCTGGGCCAGCGCCACGGCCGGCACCAGATAGCCCACGGCCACCGTGAGGCTCAGGCTCAGGCTCAGGCTGGGGGGGGCTTCACTGACTAGAATCATGGGTACAGTTTAGCGGTTCGACGGCGCATCCGGCGACGCCGGTATCCCCCACGACCGCACTCCTTCCTCCCGAGAACGCCATGGCCTCATCGCTGACAGACAGACTCTCGCGCCTTGTCAAGGAAATGCGGGGCCAGGCCCGCATCACCGAATCCAACGTGGCCGACATGCTGCGCGAGGTCCGCATGGCCTTGCTGGAGGCGGACGTGGCCCTGCCAGTGGTGCGCGATTTCATCGCCCGCGTGAAAGAGAAAGCGCTGGGGCAGGAGGTGCTGGGCTCGCTGTCACCCGGCCAGGCCCTGGTGGGTATCGTGAACCGCGAACTTGCCGCCACCATGGGCGACGGCGTGAGCGACATCAACCTGGCCGCGCAGCCACCCGCCGTGATCCTGATGGCCGGTCTGCAGGGTTCCGGCAAGACGACCAGCACCGCCAAGCTGGCCAAGTACCTGATCGAGAAGCGCAAGAAGAAGGTGCTCACCGTCTCGGGCGATGTCTACCGCCCGGCGGCCATCGAGCAGCTGCGCACCGTGACCCAGCAGGCGGGTGCCGAATGGTTTCCCAGCACCGCCGATCAGAAACCCATCGACATCGGCCGGGCCGCACTCGACTTCGCGCGCAAGCATTATTTTGATGTTTTGCTGGTGGATACCGCCGGCCGGCTGGCCATCGACGACGTGCTGATGCGCGAAATCAAGGACTTGCACGCCGCCCTGAACCCGGTCGAGACCCTGTTCGTGGTGGATGCCATGCAGGGCCAGGATGCGATCAACACGGCCCGGGCGTTCAGCGCCGCCCTGCCCCTGACCGGCATCATCCTGACCAAGACCGACGGCGACTCGCGCGGTGGTGCCGCTTTGTCGGTGCGCCAGGTGACCGGGGCGCCGATCAAATTCTCCGGCACCAGCGAGAAGATCGACGGGCTGGAGGTGTTCGACGCGCAGCGCCATGCCGGGCGCATCCTGGGCATGGGGGACATCCTGGCCCTGGTCGAGCAGGTGAGCGCGGGAGTGGACATGCAGGCCGCGCAGCAGTTGGCCGCCAAGGTCAAGAGCGGCGCCGGCTTCGACCTCAACGACTTCCTGGCCCAGATTCAGCAAATGAAACAGATGGGCGGCCTGTCTAGCCTGATGGACAAGCTGCCCGCTGCCATGGCCGCCAAGGCCGGCCAGGTGGACATCAACCGCGCCGAAAAGGACATCGGGCGCAAGCAGGGCATCATCCACAGCATGACACCGCTCGAACGGCGCAAGCCCGAGCTCATCAAGGCCACCCGCAAGCGTCGCATCGCCCAGGGGGCGGGTGTGCAGGTGCAGGACGTCAATCGCATGCTCAAGGAATTCGAGCAGATGCAGGACATGATGAAGAAGATGAAGGGCGGCGGGATGATGAAGATGATGAAACGCATGGCTGGCATGAAGGGCATGAAAGGCATGCCCGGCATGCCGTTCTAGCCGGCGGCCTCGCGCACCGGCACCTCGCCACGCAGCGATCGCTGCGGAGCCTCGGTGATGCGCACGTCTACCATCTGCCCGATCAGGCGCCCGGAACCCTCGAAAACCACGGCCCGGTTGCATTCGGTGCGGCCGAACAGCTCGGTGGCATTCTTGCGTGCCGCCCCTTCGACCAGCACCCGCTGCACGGTGTGCAAACGGCTGGCGCTGATGCGCCGAACGTTGTCGTCCAGCGCCGCCTGCAGCCGCTGGAGGCGGGCCAGTTTGACAGCATGCGGCGTATCGTCGTGCAGGGCCGCGGCAGGTGTGCCGGGGCGCGGGCTGAAGATGAAGCTGAACGAACTGTCGTAACCCACATCCTCCACCAGCTTCATCAGGCGCCCGAAGTCCTCTTCGGTCTCGCCGGGAAAGCCGACGATGAAGTCGCTCGACAAACACAGATCCGGCCGGATCGAGCGCAGCTTGCGCACGGTGGACTTGTACTCCATGGCGGTGTAGCCGCGCTTCATGGCCATCAGGATGCGGTCGGATCCGTGCTGCACCGGCAGGTGCAGGTGGTTGACCAGCTTGGGCACGCGCGCATAGACCGCGATCAGTGCGGGCGTGAACTCGTTCGGATGGCTGGTGGTGTAGCGGATGCGCTCAATACCCGGGATGTCGGCCACGTACTCGATCAGCGTGGCGAGATCGGCGACGTCGCTGCTGTTCCCCATGGGCGCACGGTAGGCGTTGACGTTCTGCCCCAGCAGGGTCACCTCCTTCACGCCCTGGTCGGCCAGGCCGGCGATCTCGACCAGCACATCGTCAAACGGTCGCGACACCTCCTCGCCCCGGGTGTAGGGCACCACGCAATAACTGCAATACTTCGAGCAGCCCTCCATGATGCTGACGAAGGCCGTGGCGCCCTCGACCCGGGCCGGCGGCAAGTGGTCGAACTTCTCGATTTCGGGGAAACTGATGTCCACCTGCTGGCGGCCTTGTATCTGGCGCTGGCGCAGCATCTCGGGCAACCGGTGCAGGGTCTGCGGGCCGAACACCACATCCACGTAGGGCGCCCGGTCAATGATGGCCGCCCCTTCCTGGCTTGCCACGCAGCCTCCCACGCCGATCTGCACGCCGCGCCGCTTGAGATGCTTGATACGCCCGAGGTCGGAGAACACCTTCTCCTGGGCCTTTTCGCGCACCGAACAGGTGTTGAACAGGATCAGGTCGGCCTGGTCCACGTCCTCGGTTGGCTCATAGCCGTCGGCAGCCCGCAATACGTCGACCATCTTGCCCGAGTCATACTCGTTCATCTGGCAGCCGAATGTCTTGATGAATACTTTTTTGGGCATGGCGAGCAGCCGGTACGCTACTTCTTGGGGAAGGACGGCAGCAGGTGGTAGGGCGTCTTGCCGTCATCGGTGCGCGGCTTGTCGGCGTCCGACTGGAAGGTGAAATTGGTCACCGGCTCCATGCCCTTGCGCTTTTCGGCGACCTCGGCCGCAGTCAGCAGCCAGACCTCCTGGATCAGGCCCTGCTTCGCGCGCACATAGTTGACGATGTAGGTGGTGCCCACCAGCGAGGCCGACATGACCAGCATGTTTTGCGGATTGCGGATGCGCGCACCGGGCGCCAGACGTTCGCGCGTGCCATTGAGCAGAATGTCGGGCGGCATGCTGACGGACAGCGTAGCCCGCTTGGCCGCGGCAGGAAACTCGCGCACGCCTTGCGGACGCTGTTGCTGCTGATCCGGGGGCTGTGGCGGTTGCTGCTCGGCCTGCACCAAGAGCGACGCACCGCCCGTGCACAGCAGCACCAGCAGGCCCCGGGCCACGGGAAGAAAAAAACGGAGACAGCGGTTCAGGGTGTTCATCCAGAGGCTGTTGAAGGAATGCGGTCAACACAATGCCCGCTACGTCCGAGTGTACCTTCCAGCAGCGACCGGCAGCAAACGCCGGGCGCGCCTACCATGCGGCCAGTAACGAGCATCACACGATGGAGCCGGCCCCATGCCCCTGATCACGCGACGAAGGACCCTGCTGGCTGGCCTGGCCGCAGGGGCACTGGCATCGGCCTGGTCCGCCGTGGGGGCCCAGGACCTGCCCGCGCTGCTGCGCCACGGGGGCGTGGTCGCCGCATTCCGCCACGCGCTGGCGCCCGGCACCTTCGACCCGCCTGAATTAGCGCTGGGCAACTGCGCCACCCAGCGCAACCTGAGCGACGAGGGCCGCACACAGGCGCGCGCCATCGGCGCCTGGTTCGGCACCCGTGGGCTGCGCCCGGCCCGCGTGCGCTCGAGCCCCTGGTGCCGCTGCATGGACACCGCCACGCTGGCTTTCGGCTCGGCACAACGCTGGGACGCACTGGGCTCGCCCACCGGCACGAGCATCGAGACCCGCGCCGCCCAGCTGCGGGAACTGCACGAGGCCCTCGCCGCGGTCGCCCGAAACCGCGGCGCCTTCGAGGTCTGGGTGACCCACATGTTCGTGATCGCCGACCTCACGGGCCAAAATACCGAATCGGGCGACGGTGTGCTGCTGGCAGCCGGCAGCGGTGGACGAGCGCAGGTGCTGGCGCGACTCGATCTGGTATGACGCGTCCCGGCGCCCGGAGGCGCGTCGGTTACGATCACTGCGTACCCCGGGCCCCTCCACCGAACCATGTCATCACTGGCGCAGAACTCGGCTGTTCAGGAATACCGCACCTGCAATGCCTGCAGCACGCGGGTGCAACGCGACGAAGTCCACAAGAACCGCTACGGACAGTACATCTGCAAGGCCTGCCGCAGAGACGGCGTGCGGGCGGTCGGCAGGCGCCGCGCGCACCACCTGGTGCAACGCATGCCGACTGCGCTGCTGGCTTTTCTGGTGGTGATGCTGGTGACGCTGGTGATGGTCGTGGTTCCGCTGGCCCTCATGCTGCTGATGAAGATGCACACCTACTCCAACACCGGGCTGGTGGAGGACCTCAAGGAAGTGGTTCGTTCGATCAACCGGATGGCCCGCTGAACCGGGTGGCGGCCGGGCTATGCCGCTGTCCAGGACCGTGCCATCGTGCCCTTGATCGCCAACACCAGCTTCTTGCCGTTGGTCGCGATTGCAAGCCCATTCGATCCATCCGGAATCTGGACGCGGTCGCCGCAAGAGCGGACAAAGTACGCGACGATCGGTAAGATGATACTGCGGAGTCTGAAATGAGACTTGTTGTTCTATATGCTGGCCTGCTGGGGGTTGCGCATGCACAAGCGCCCGCTGAGCCCTTGCCCCGCTGGGAAATCGGCGCAGCCGCGCTGGGAGTCAGTCAACAGGCCTACCCGGGCTCGGATCAGCAGGTACAGCGGGGGCTGTTGCTGCCCTATTTCATTTACCGTGGCCAATGGTTGCGGGCGGACAACGACAGTGTCGGCCTGCGCGGCGTCCGTACGGAAAATTTTGAACTCGACGTTGGTCTCGCCGGCGCTTTTGGCAGCAACAGCAATGACATCGAGGCGCGGCGCGGCATGCCTAACCTGGGCACCCTGGTGGAGTTCGGCCCGCGCGCCAAGTGGAAACTGGGAGCAGCGCCGGCCAACGGCCGCTGGATCGTGGAGCTGCCATTGCGCGCGGTGCTGGATCTCAGTGACAGCCTGGCCCACCGCGGCTGGTCGCTGGAGCCGAAACTGGTGTATCAGAGGCGCGCCGACAACGCCTGGCGTTACAACGTGGCCGTGAGCGCCATCATTGCCGACAGCAAACTGGCGAACACCTTCTATGGCGTGGCGCCGCCCTTTGCAACCGCCGGACGCAATGCCTACGTGGCCCAGCCTGGCTTGGTGGCCTGGCGCCTTTCAACCAGTTTCACCAGATCGTTGGGGCGCGACTGGCGTTTGCTCGCCTTCGTGCGCGTCGACAACGTCGCTGGCAGTGCCAACCGGGACAGTCCGCTACAGCGGCAATCCACGGGTTGGAGCACCGGTATCGGAGTGTCCTACACCTGGATGCGCTCAAGCGAGCCAGGAAGCGATTGACAAACTGCTAGAACAACACCCGCGTGGTCCGGTTGACGCCGACTTCGCGCCCTGCATCATCCAGCGTGTAGACGAACGGCTTGGCGAGCGGACTTGTAGCGCCGCAGATGCCAAAGCGAAACGGCTGGGAGTCGCGGCCGGGTGAGAGAAAACGCAAATCCTGAAAAGTGGCGCAAGGACGGCCTTGCTGCACGCTGGTGGAGTAGAGCGCCGGCAGGGCCGCGAAACTCCGATAAAAGGCAAAGTCCGGGTCGTCCCACAAGGCGCGGACTTGCGCAGCACCCACGGCCTGGTTGCCATCCACTGTGCCGAAACGGCTGACCTCCAGCCAGCGGGCCGCGCCAACCGGCACAAATACATTCTGGATCCGCGCGAAAAAACCATCGTCGGCAGACACTACCGGCATGTCGCGCCGTGCCACATCCACATGGCTATACCGATAACCGGCTGGCGTTTGTACTACCAAGGTCCAATGCAACGGCGACAGTGGCCTTGGCAAGGCAATTGCCGTGTCTGCAACCAGCCCATTGGCACGCGCATAGCTGCGCGCGATATCCGTGGCAAACCATTTTGCAGAGAGTTGCACGCCGAGGTACAACACCACCAAGGCACCCGTCAGCATCGCCATGCGCCGCGCCATCGGCCTGCGCCCCAGCAACAGCGTGATCAGCAGCCCGGCAAACAATGTGCCGGTCAGGCCCAGGTCAACGATGAAGGTCATGCCCCAATCAAAACGCTCCCATGACAAGGGCGCCAGCAACATCACACCAAAGGCGTTGATGAGGTCGAACACCAGGTGCAGGCCGATGCCAACGGCCGCATAGGCAGTCAGTGCCCAGAGCCGTGTCCGGCGCCGCATGAGGTATGCGAACAGCCAGCCCAGCAGCAGTGCCCATAGTGGCAGCATCAGGGCCGAATGCGTGATGCCACGCCGGTCGGTGAGTGTGGCAATGTCACTCACAAAACCCAGTAGCGCGTCAATGTCTGGAAACACGGCGCCGGCGGTGACGACCAGCAGCACCTGCCAGGCCGCCAGGCTATCAAAGGGGCGCGTAGCCGGGTTGGGCGGAGCAGCTCCACCGGTCATCAACGAGCGGGCGAGCACGGCGCCCGTGAGGGCATGGGTTATGGGGTCCATCTGGGCTTTGGCGTGGGGTTGCAAACAGGGCTTGAAGGCAGGCTGGTCGACAAGGGGCAGCTGATCAGGCCCGCGAAGCGGCCTGCCTGCCGCGCACCATGTCGACTTTTTGCAGCAGAACCAGTCCCACGACGAACAACACGGCAGTGGAGCCGATGGCGATGCGCTGGTTGCCACCCGTGATCCAGGTGATCGCGCCATACATCAGGGGGCCGAAGATGCTGGCAAGTCGCGTGGCAAAGGTCCACAGTCCATAAAACTCGCCCAGCTGTGCGCGCGGCGCAAGCATGCCCGCCATCGCACGGCCGGCCGATTGACTGGAACCCATGCAGAACCCGGCGATAGCTGCGGCGTACCAGAACCCCCCCTTGGTGGTGGTCAGTGCCGCGATCACGCAGGTGGCTATCCAGCCTACCAGGGTGATGCCAAGCGCCAGCTTGTGCCCGACCCGGTCCTGGAAGTAGCCGAACCCGAATGCACCTGCCGCCGCCGCCAGATTGAGCACAAAGATCAGCACCATGGTTTCCTGCTGTACAAACCCGATCACCTGCTCGGCATAAATCGCAGCCAGCGTGATGGCCACTGCCACACCACCCTGGTAAAACACGGCACAGGCCAGCAGCCAAATGAAATCCTGGTATTGCCTGGCCTCGCCATAGGTACGGCGCAACTGCTGCAGCGACGCCGTGAAGCCGGTCTGGCGTGCCGCCAGCGGATTTGCAATGGCGCGTTCCTTGAGCAACCAGAATGTCACCAGCGCGGCAGCACCATAAATGCCCGCCGTGATCAGCATGGTGACCGGCACGAAGGAGTCGGCCGCAATCCCCTGTTGTCCGGCCCATATGACATATGCGAGGCAAATTCCCAGGGCCAGCATGCCGCCAAAATAACCAAAACTCCAGCCCCAGCCGCTCACAGTGCCCATGGCGGCGGGTTTGGCCAGCTCCGGCAGGAAGGACGCCGTCAGGGATTCGCCGTAACTGAAAAAAGTGTTCGAAACTATGATCAGTACAAACGCCAGGGCCACACTGCCGGGGCCGGCAAACGCCAGTGCTGCCGTGGCAAGGACACAGCCCGTGGTAACCAGCACCAGCAGTTTTTTCTTCGCCGCGCGCAGATCCGCCAACGCGCCAAGACTGGGCATGGTGAGCATCACGATGGCGTAGGAGAGGGACAGCGCCAGCGTCCAGGCAAACGTCGCCCACTCGGCGTTTCGCGCAATGCCGCCGACAAAATAGGCCGCAAACACCGCCGTGATCACCACCGTGCTGTAGCCCGAATTCGCGAAATCGTACATCGCCCAGCCGAATACCTCGCGCTTCTTGACGCCGGGGTTCAGTGCATCCTGGCTAAAGACGGCCATGGGTTCTCCTTGGGTGGTGCGATCCGCAGGAACGCTCTGCGGATTATGGTCGGCGCCGATGGCCAACGCCCAGGCATCGGGCCTGCAGCCCTAAGCAGTGGGATGACACGCGGCATGCATCCTCGACAACTGATAGACGTCAAGCCCATTGTTTCGGGGCTATCCGCACATAAATCGACGCTCCAATGGAATAGAACTGCAAGTATCAATGTGTTACTTCAGTGCCGCGAGGGATCATCATGGCTAGCGTCAAACAATGTCTCGATCAGAAACCGAAACTGGTTATTTCTGTCTCGCCAGCAGACAAGGTGGTCAAGGCACTGGAGCTCATGCGGGACAAGCGCGTACGATCGATTATCGTGATGGAAGGCGACAGGCTGGTGGGCATCGTGAGCCAGGGCGACTGCGCGATCAGAGTACTGCTGCCAGGAGCTGACACCAAACAGGTCGCCTTCGAAACCATCATGACACGCAACCCGATCACCGTCCAACTGGGGTACACGCTGGAGAGCTGCATCGGAACGATGTTGCAGCGCCATATCCGCCATTTGCCGGTTGTGAGCGGTACGTAGGTGATGGTGTCCTGTCTATCGGCGACATCGTGAAAGAGATTTTGCAGATGCAGGGCAACCAGATTCAGTTTCTGGAAACCTATATCAAGGGCCACGGGGCAAGCTAAAGTCAAGCCCAGGGCAAGCTGGCCGTACCCACATCTGGAAACCCAAGCTGCACGAAATTGCAGCAGGAAGCATGGACCTGGGCGACCACGAGGTGGACTACATGGCACAGGCCCACTGGCACCACTTTGCCTACCGGATCGGCGAAATGATGGGCCTCGACCGGGGGCGGAAAGAGGTGGTCGTTGCACCTTACCTCGACGATGACGGCCACGAAATCACTTCGCGAAGTGTCTTCTCCATGACACGCTGATCATGGGCATCGGCAGCCTGAGCAACGACTTTGGCACCCCCGGAGTCAAGCAACACGCGCTGCGCCTGGAATCACAAATAGACGCCCGCAATTTCCATCGCAAGATGCTCAACGCCTGTATCCGGGCCCAGGCGCAATCGCACCCCTTGATGCCAGGACAATTGCATGTGGCCATCATCGGCGCCGGGGCCACGGGCGTGGAGCTGTCGGCAGAGTTGTACCGGACTACACGCGAAGTGCTGTGCTACGGGCTGGACCGTCTGGACCCCGACAAAGACCTGAAGGTCATCCTGATCGAGGCGGCGCCACGAATTTTGCCGGCGCTGCCCGAGCGCCTGTCCGAGGCAACCGAACAGCTCCTCACCCGACTCGGTGTAGAGCTCTATACCGGTGCCCAGGTCGCAGAGGTGCATCCCGAGGGCGTGCGCCTGGGCGACGGGCGGGTGCTATTGGCCGAACTGGTCGTCTGGGCTGCTGGCGTCAAGGCGCCAGACTTCCTGAAGGACATTGCAGGGCTCGAAACCAACCGGATCAATCAACTGGTGGTGAATCCAACCTTGCAGACCACGCGTGACCCGTCCATTTTCGCGCTGGACGATTGCGCCGCCCTTTACTGGCAAAAGGCCAATGGCGGCAAGGGCGGGTGGGTGCCACCGCGCGCGCAGGCAGCCCATCAGCAAGCCTCGCATCTGTTTCTGCAGATCCAGCGGCTATTGAAAAACCAGCCCCTGCAACCCTACGGGTATCGCGATTTCGGCTCGCTGGTGTCCTTGGGCAACTACAGTACCGTGGGCAGCATGATGGACTTTCTGGCGGGTAAGGGCATGCTGATCGAGGGCCTGTTTGCGCAATGGATGTATGTGTCCCTCTACAAGATGCACGAGCTCGCACTGCATGGCTGGGTCAAGGTGGCGCTCGACACCCTGGCTCGCACGATCACGCGTCGCACCGAGCCTCACGTCAAACTGCATTGACGCGGACTTTCAGGTTGAAAATCCGCGTTGGTTCCGCTGCATGGATCAACGCGGTAGGGCGAAAACGCGCTGAGCCTGCTAGGCGCAAGAGCCTACCAGTTTGCGCCGTAATAGCTGTTGACAGACTTGCTGTAATCAGCCGTGTAAGCCGGGGTGTCCTGTGCCTCGTATCGGGGAGCCTTTTCAAGCCTGGCCTTGTCCAGGGGCACCACATAGCCATCCTTTGTCGTGTCGTACTTGAGCATGCTCCAAGGCAGCGGATAGCGGTCAGTACCCATGCCAAGGAATCCGCCGAATTCGAGGACGGCGTAGCGGACCTGGCCGGTCTGCTTGTCGACCATCAGGTCGTCAATCGAGCCCAGCTTGTCGCCAGCGGTGTTGTAGACATTGGTGCCTTCGACTTTGTCAGAAGAGATGATGTCGCTTGAGGGAAGGATTGTGGCGGTGTCCATGATGAGTTCTCCAGAAGTCTGCAAAGGGGGAATCCAGATCGTTTGCACGGAGCATTGAGCACCGACGAAAGACGGCTGGAAACCACGACCGACTCGGGAGGGCAGCGCAGTCCGGTTTGCAACGGCACCAGGCAACCAAAGCGAGCCCACAGGCCGCACTTCTCTCGTCAGTTCGCAGGTCAATATAGGTCTGGGGCGGTTTGCACTCTGTGCGTCGCCGCACACCCGCATGCAAATCGACCGCTTGTCCGGTACGCCGGGCACAGATCGATGGCGCTGACGACGGTTGCTGTGTTCGCTGGCAAATCAATCTGCTGGGATGGCTCGCAAACGCCTGCTCGGGGCACCTGGCCGGTGTTTTGTGCGCCGCCGCAGCGGTAGCCGATGGCTTGGCATTGCGGGGCAAAAAAAGCCCGCTATTGTTTGACAGGCAGGCTTTCCAGGGGTTGACGCTGGGGATTTTGGTGGCGCTTCACGGATTCGAACCGCGGACCTGTGGATTATGATTCCATCGCTCTAACCGACTGAGCTAAAGCGCCTTTCCGAAGCCGTGCATTATAGCCAGGGTTCCGGGGCCTACTGGTTCTGGAATACCGCCTGGCGCTTGTTGACGAAGGCGTCCATGCCTTCCTTCTGGTCGGCGGTGGCAAACAGCGCGTGGAACAGCCGGCGTTCGAACAGAATGCCGTCGTTCAGGCTGCCCTCGAAGGCGCGGTTGACCGACTCCTTGGCGGCCATCACGGCGATCTGCGAGTAGTCGCAGATCATCAGCGCGGCGCCCAGGGCTTCGTCCATCAGCTTGTCCAGCGGCACCACCCGGCTGACCAGCCCGGCGCGCTCGGCCTCGGTGGCGTCCATCATGCGGCCGGTGAGGGCCATGTCCATGGCCTTGGATTTGCCCACGGCACGCGGCAGGCGTTGGGTGCCGCCGGCACCGGGGATGATGCCCAGCTTGATCTCGGGTTGGCCGAACCGGGCGTTCTCAGCAGCGATGATGAAATCGCACATCATGGCCAGCTCGCAGCCGCCGCCCAGCGCGAAGCCGCTCACGGCGGCGATCACCGGTTTGCGGACGCTGCGGATCTGCTCCCAGTTGCGCGTGATGTAGTCGCCCTTGTAGACGTCGGCAAAGCTGTAGGCGGCCATGGCACCGATGTCGGCACCGGCCGCGAACGCCTTTTCACTGCCGGTCAGCACCATGCAGCCAATCGCCGGGTCGGCGTCGAAGGCCTTGAGCGCATGTCCCAGTTCATTCATCAGCTGGTCGTTGAGCGCGTTGAGCTGCTTGGGGCGGTTCAGCGTGACAACACCCACACGCCCACCCTCGGTGCGCACAGTGATCATTTCGTAATTCATGGAGGACTCCTCGGTTGACCTGAAAGAGTCAGGAGCTTAAGGGAAATCCGGGACAGGCCGAGGCAAGACCCGGTGTTAAATTCCAGTCACCCCCGCCGCAGGAACCCCATGAGCCAAGAACCTACCGTGCTGTACTCCGAACAAGGCGCCATCGCCATTGTCACCCTGAACCGGCCGCAGGCCCTCAACAGCTTCACGCGCCATATGCACCACGACCTGTGGGCGGCACTGGACCAGGCCGAGGCCAATGCCGCCATCCGCGCGTTGGTGATCACCGGCGCCGGGCGTGCCTTCTGTGCCGGCGCCGACCTGTCTGAATTCGACCTGCGCCCGGGCCCCGACCAGGTACAACGCGCCGACCCGGGACCGATCATCGAACAGGCCTTCAACCCGACGGTGCGCCGCCTGCAGCGCCTGCGCATGCCGACGCTCGCAGCGGTCAACGGTGTGGCAGCGGGCGCCGGCGCCTCGCTGGCGCTGACCTGCGACATCGCAATTGCCGCACCGGGCGCCAGCTTCATCCAGGCCTTCAGCAAGATCGGGCTGATTCCCGACGCTGGCGGCACCTGGTTCCTGACCCAGCGGCTCGGCTTGGCGCGCGCCATGGGCCTGGCGCTGACCGGTGACAAGCTGCCTGCGGCCCAGGCCAAGGAATGGGGCCTGGTATGGGATATGGCCGACGACTGCTTGGCCGCCGCCTGTGCCCTGGCGCAGCGCCTGGCGACCATGCCGACGCAGGCGCTGGTAGCAACGCGCACCGCCCTGCGCGAGGCCAACCAGCGCACGCTGGATGCGCAGCTCGATGTCGAACGCGACACCCAGTCGGCCATGGGGCGCACGCATGATTACATCGAGGGCGTGACCGCATTCCTGCAAAAACGCGCGCCGGTGTTCACCGGCCAGTGACCCAGCGGCGGTTCAGCCGCCGAGCCAGGCCGCCACCCGGGCGGCATCGCGTACGGCCAGCCGCCAGGTGGTCACACCACCGGGTAGCAGCAGCGGCAGGTGCAGGATGCGGCGGTCGCGCGCCACCACCGCCGTGACCCGGGTACCGGGAGCCGCATACGAAGGCAGGTCGTCCAGGCGCAGGATGCGCCAGCGCGACACCGACGCGCCCTGGCCGCACTCGATGCCCAGCCACTCGTCGCCGGCCGTAAAGCCGGCCTGCTCTGCCGCGCCACCCCGCAGCACAGTGCGTACCTGGATTCCCTGGGTCTCTGCCACGCGCAAACCCAGGGCCTGGGCCGGCTGGGCGGGCTCTTCGAGGATCCGGATGCCGTGGGCCTCCAGGGCGGTCTGCAGCGGCAGCTCACCAGTGCTGTGGACCCAGGCCGAGATTTCTTCGGCCCAGGAGCGGCCACTGGTGGCCTGCAGCACCTCCAGCAGGTCGGCCTCTGACATCGGGCCGCCGGCGGTTCGCGCCCACAGGGCGCGCATGACGGCATCGAGCGTGGTGACGCCGTGGGTACGCAAATGCAGATCCAGACACAGGGCGACCGCCGCACCCTTGGTGTAGTAGCTCACCGTGGCATTGGGCGTGTTCTCGTCCTGCCGGTAATACTTGGTCCAGGCATCGCGACTGGCCTGCGCCACCGACTGCACGCGCCGGCCCGGCGTCTGCAACACCTGGTTGAGCGTCTTGGTCAGCGACTTGAGATACAGCGCGTCATCCATCAAGCCGGCGCGGCGCAACAGCAGGTCATCGTAGTAACTTGTGAAGCCCTCGAAGAACCACAACAGCGCGGTGTAGTTCTCGTGGTCGTAGTCGTAACGCGTAAATTCGACCGGTCGCAGGCGTTTGACGTTCCAGGTGTGGAAATACTCGTGGCTGATCAGCCCCAGCAGCGTGTGGTAGCCCTCTTTCTGACGCGGTGCAGCGGAACCGGCACCGGTGTCGTGCCGTCGAGGCAGGTCCTTGCGGGCGCAGATCAGTGCGGTCGAATTGCGGTGTTCCAGGCCCCCATATCCGTCGTCGACGGCGTTGAGCATGAACAGATACCTCTGGTGCGGCGGCCTGTGGGCGCGGGCCCGCCCCCCGGGTTTGCCATGCCACAGGGCCAGGGCAGCCTCGCAGATGCGCCGCATGTCGGCGAGCAGTTTGTCACCGTCGAAGGCCGGTGTGGCGCCCGCCACCACCACGGTGTGCGGGATGCCGCGCACCAGGAATGCGCCGCGCCAGAAGCCACCCATCTCGACCGGGCAGTCGACGAGTTCGTCGTAGTCGCCCGCGTGGTACTGGCCGAAGCCGCTGGCGCGCACCCGCACCGGGGTCAGTCCAGTGGCCAGCTGCCAGTGGCGGCAAGCCGGTGGGGGGGCTGCCAGTTCAAGCGCATGGGGAAGGCTCTCCTGGCCGTGCGTCCGCAGGAACAGGCTCGTGCCATTGAAAAACCCGCGGTGCGGGTCCAGCCAGGCTGCACGCACCGAGTTGTCGAGCGCATAGACCTGGTAGACAAGTTCCAGCGACTGTGACGGATCGCATGCCACATCCCAGGTGCACTTGTCGACCTGGGTCGGCGCCAGTGCCTGGTTGCCTTGTGCCGCTTGCAGACCTTGCAGGTTTTTTGAAAATTCCCGGATCAGGTAGCTGCCAGGAATCCACACCGGCAGGCTGACCCGCTGCACGGCAGCGGGACGTGCAATCCGTAAACGAACCCGAAACAGATGCGCATGAAGGTCCGCCACTTCGACCCGGTAGGCCGGGCCGGCTGCCCGCGCTGGCGCCAAGCCGTCGCGCGATGTCGACGGCGCCATGCTACTTGGTGTTGGCGAGATACTTTTCCACCTGAGCGGCGCTGACGGCGCCCGGCACACGGGAGCCATCGGCAAACAACAACGTCGGGGTGCCATTGATCTTGTGCTTGCGCCCGAACTCGACATTGCGGGTCAGTGCGGCCTGATCGCAGGCCGGGGTCACGGTCTGGCCCGGCGCCTGGTCACGCACCATGTAGTCCGCCCAGGCCTTGGCGACGTCCTTGGAGCACCAGATCTGCTTGGACTTTTCGAGCGAATCCGCCCCCAGAATCGGGTAGAGGAACATGTGGATCGTCACGTTGTCGACCTTCTGCAGGTCGCGCTCGAAGCGCTTGCAGTAGCCACAATTGGGGTCTTCGAACACCGCCAGCTTGCGCGCACCGGTGCCACGTACGATGGTAAACGCATCCTTCAGCGGCAGCAGGTCGAAGCTGATGGCCGACAGCTTGTCGATGCGTTCTTCGGTGAGGTTGCGCCGCTGGCGGGTGTCGAACAGGGTGCCCTGGATCAGAAAGTTGCCTGCGGCATCGGTGTAGAAGATCTCCGTGCCGTTCATGCGCACCTCGAACAGGCCCGGCATGGCGCTTCTGGTGATTTCGTCGATGTTCTTGAACTGCGGGATGCGCTCGGCAAGGTTCTTGCGGATAGCCGCTTCCTGGGCGCCAGCCGAGGCGCCGAGCAACAACGCCAGAAAGATCCACAGGGATTTGAAGATGTTCATGTCGGCCCGATCACAGTGTCGTTTTGTTGTCGCCGGCAAAACCCGGCCATTCCTGCCCCATCGCCTGCCGCGCCACCCAGCGCTTGAAGGGGCCGCTGCGGTCGAACCCTTGCATGCCCCAGCTGCGTACGCTTTTCCAGACCGAACCCTCGCGGCCAAACAGCAGCTGCAGGCCGTCGGTCGTACCGCCAGTCAACGCCACATCGGCCTTGCGCGCCCGTTCGTACCTGCGCAGCATTTTCGCGTCTTGGACGCTGCGCCAGTAGTCGCGGCCATGCAACTGGCGCACCAGTTCCCGCACATCGGCCAGGCCCAGATTCAGCCCCTGGCCCGCCAGCGGATGGACGGCATGTGCCGCATCGCCGGCTAGCACCCAGGCTTGTCCGTCGGTCACACCGGACCAGTTCCGCGCCGTGGCCAGCCGCAAGGGCCATGTGGCCCGCGGGCTGATCAATGCCAGGGCACCCAGGCGCCCATCGCTGGCCAGTTGCAGCTGACCGGCAAACGCCTGGGGGGCCATCGCCATCAAATCGGCGCGCCGCTCCTGGCTGACAGACCACACGATCGCCATGGAGTTCCCCGATTCGCCTCCGATCGGCAAGAATCCCAGCACATCCTCGGGTGTGAACCACTGGCAGGCCGTCTGGCAGTGTGGCAATTCGCAGTCCACCCGCGCCGCAATGGCCCAGTGGGAATACGGTGTCACGTCGAACACTGCCCCAAAACCTGCACGTGACAGGCTGGACTGGCCCTCACAGACCACGGTCAGGGCCGCCGGCGCCGGGGCATCCAGGCGCTCAATCAGGGGTTGGAAACGCAGCGCTTCGGCCAGCAGGGATTCGAGGGCCGGCACATCCACGATCCAGGCCAGTGCGTCAACGCCGCTGTCGGACGCCAGGAAACTGACCGCACCGGCGCCGGGTTCCTGCACCTGCATCGACACGACCGGGGTCGCGTGCTGCGCGTCCGGCCAACAACGCAATTGCTCCAGCAGGTCGCGTGAACGCGCATTCAGGGCGTAGGCGCGCACGTCCGCCGGGACGCTGTCTGCCGCCGGCACGGGGGCCACCAGGCCGACCCGCAAGCGTTCGCGGGCGAGCAACAAGGCCAGCGCATGACCCACGATTCCACCACCACGAATGCACACGTCCAAAGGTCTTGCCATGACCGCGATTGTAAAAGGCAGTGCAAAATCGCCGATTCGACCCTTGGAACCACCATGCCGCCCGACACCCCATCCACTGCCTTCGACCTGCAGGCCCGCATCGCGCAGTTGTTTGTCTACCCCATCAAATCCTGTGCCGGCGTCGCCGTGCAGGACGTGATGTTGACCGAAACCGGCCTCGACCTGGACCGCACCTGGATGCTGGTCGACCGCGCGGGCGAGTTCGTGTCACAACGCGCGTTGCCGCGCATGGCGCTGATCCAGCCCCGCTTGCGGCACAACGACATTATCCTGCGGGCGCCTGGCATGCTGGCACTGCACCTGCAGATCGACACGGTCGAGGCCGCGTGCAAGGTACGCGTGTGGGACGACGCGGTGCAGGCTTTCGACATGGGTGACCTGGCGGCCCAGTGGTTCAGCACCTTCCTGGCGCCGGAATCGGCAGCCCATGCGCCGTGGCCCTACCGGCTGGTGCGCTTCGACCCCGACCAGCAGCGCCTGTCAAACCTGACCTGGACCGGCGGCGTGGAAGCCCCGAACCAGTTCAGCGACGGTTACCCGATGCTGGTGACCAGCACGGCGTCACTCGACGGGCTCAACCAGCGGCTGCAGGCCGCCGGCAAGCCGTCCGTGGGCATGCAACGGTTCCGGCCGAACATCGTGCTGCAAGGCCTGGGCGAACACGACGAAGACCGCCTCACCGACCTGCATATCACCACGAGCGAGGGCGCCGTGGTACTGCGGCCGGTCAAACCCTGCCCGCGCTGTCCCATCCCCAACATCGACCCGCAGACGGCCACCAGTACGCCGGATGTGGGCGACATGCTGCAGACCTACCGTCAGGATGCGCGGCTCCAGGGTGCCGTGACCTTCGGAATGAACGCGATCTTGGTGCAAGGGCAGGACCAGCAGCTTCGTGTCGGGCAGTCCGTGCAGAGCAACTTTCGCTTCGATTGACTGCGTGCGCATCGAGCCAGACCGCCGCGCGCAGGGCAGGAGTGGGCCATCGATCCCCTGCAGAATGCGATTCGATGCAATTCGATCGGTTGATTGAAGTGCGGTTTCTAGTAACAATGTTTCACTGTTGAACAATTCATGGAGGCCGAGATGTATCTTGTTCGAATGATCTATGTGAGCACGGTCGCGAATCGAACTGACAGCGGTGCCGTACAGAAAATCTTGACATCAGCTCAAGAAAACAACACAAAGCATGATTTGACTGGATTGCTTGTCTTCAACAGCAAGCACTATTTGCAAGTGATAGAAGGTAGCCGAAAGGCTGTGAACGCTTTGCTTGGCAAACTCTTTGCGGATGACCGACACACCGATATGTTGGTGATGGGTATGGAACAAGTCCATCAACGCGCTTTTCCCGATTGGGCGATGGAGTTTCTACCCGCAGACAGCGCCAGCCGCCAGATCCTGTTGCGTAGTGGCCCAACGAGCAAATTTTCCCCGTATGAAATGACCTACGAAAGCGCACAAAACTTCATGTTGGAGATGGCAGCGATGCGCCGGTCTTAAAAGCTGACGGACGACGTACTTTTCCTTGAATCCAAGCGTGGCATTCGCCCAATGGCAGCGGTCAAATAGAACTTGGGCGCCCTTTCCAACGTGACATGAGCCTGAGTTGTCGACACCGAGGTGATTTCTGTGCCGGGTCGATCATCACTCTCTGCCATGCCGGATTCATCCGCGCGCCAAACCGACAAAGCGGCCTGTCGCGCAGCAAGCGTCGATCAGTCGCTGTACTGAGAAGAAGCGGTTAACTGGTCAGTACAATCCGGGGCATATTCCCCCGGACAGAACCAGGAAAAAATCTGCGAGTGCCTGATCTGGCTTGTGCCGGATTGAAGTGTTTGCCGGTCGCATCTTCATGGCGCAGAACAACTGCCTCGTTGCTGCCTGCATTGGGCCCATCGGTGAAGAAGCGGGTGTTTTCAAAGGAATTTCCATGAGTTTGAAGTGCGGCATTGTTGGGTTGCCCAACGTCGGCAAAAGTACCCTTTTCAATGCCCTGACCAAGGCCGGCATCGCCGCCGAGAACTACCCGTTCTGCACCATCGAGCCCAATGTGGGCGTGGTCGAGGTGCCTGACCACCGGCTGGGGCGGCTGGCGACCATCGTCAAGCCCGAACGCATCGTGCCAGCCATCGTCGAATTCGTCGACATCGCCGGCCTGGTTGCGGGAGCCAGCACGGGTGAAGGCCTGGGTAACAAGTTCCTGGCGCACATCCGCGAGACCGATGCCACCATCAATGTGGTGCGCTGCTTTTCAGACGATAACGTGATCCATGTGGCCGGCAAGGTCGACCCGATTTCCGACATCGAGGTGATCCAGACCGAGCTCTGCCTGGCCGACCTATCCTCGGTCGAGAAGGCACTGCACCGCGTCACCAAGACGGCGCGTTCTGGCGACAAGGAGTCGATCAAGCTGGTGGCGCTGCTCGAGAAATGCCAGTTGGCGCTGAACGACGCCAAACCGGTGCGCACTCTGGACTTCAGCAAGGAAGAGTTGCCGCTGCTCAAGCAATTCTTCCTGATCACCGCCAAGCCGGCGATGTTCGTGGCCAACGTGGCCGAGGATGGCTTCGAGAACAATCCCTTCCTGGACCGGCTGCGCGACTACGCCGACGCGCAGAAGGCCCCTGTGGTGGCGATCTGCGCCAAGCTCGAGGCCGAAATGTCCGAGATGAGCGACGAAGACCGCCAGATGTTCCTCGAAGAACTCGGCCAGACCGAGCCCGGGCTGAACCGGCTGATCCGCGCCGCCTACCAGCTGCTGGGCCTGCAGACCTACTTCACTGCCGGCGTGAAGGAAGTCCGCGCCTGGACCATCCATGTCGGCGACACCGGGCCGCAGGCCGCCGGCGTCATCCACACCGATTTCGAGAAGGGCTACATTCGGGCCCAGACCATCGCCTTTGACGACTACGTTGCACTCAAGGGCGAACAGGGGGCCAAGGATGCCGGCAAGATGCGCTCCGAGGGCAAGGAATATGTGGTCAAGGATGGCGACGTGATGAATTTCCTGTTCAGTTCCTGACGGGGTTGCTGGATTCTGGCGGCTTTCTTGAAGCGTTATTGGAATCCTAAGTTACTGATTTACATTGAGTTTACGGTCCTTACAGTGCCAGTGAGCATTGTTGCAAGCCGACCTGAACGTGGGTAAGGTAGTGGGTACGATCGATTAAGCTGCCATCAAAATGGCGGGTACGGCGATCAATCCCGAGGAACCCATGCTCACCGACAGCCAATGCCGTGCGGAGCGGCCGCGCGATAAAACCTACAAGTTGGCGGACGGCTCCGGTCTGGTCCCTGAGGTCAAGCCCAACGGCGTAAAGGCATGGCGATACCGCTTCAAGCTGAATGTGCAGGGGGCGACCAAGGAAAGCATGTTCGCCAGGTGTCAATGTGGCCCGCGAACGCCAACTTGCCCGCCTGCGCCGCGACCAGGATGGCGCGACCAATTTCGAGTCCGTGGCCCACGCTTGGCTGGCGATGAAGGACTGGGATTCGGTGACGAAGAAGCGCCGCCTCGACAGGCTGCAGCGCGTGGTGTTCGGCAAGATCGGCTCTTAACCGATCAGGCAGGTCACACCGATGCCGGTGCTGGACGTACTCACATCCGTCGCACGCCAAAACGGCCCGAGCGTGGCAGCCGAGGCGAAACGATCGATGGCGGGCGTATTCGACCTGGCGATGGCCACACTTCGGGCAGAACGCGACCCGGTCTACCCCGTTCATCGTGCGCTGCCACCCAACAAGAAACAACACAAACGTGCGCTTGAAGTGGACGAGATCGGCCAACTGCTGCGCGATAGGGCCAGCCATGGCGGCCGCCACGAAACCCTCTCCACCTTTCGCCTGATGCGGTTGACGCTGTGCCGTCCGCGCGAGGCAGTGGAGGCGCGTTGGTCCGAATTCGTCTTCGACGCTGCCCTCTGGCGAATACCGGCCGAGCGGACCAAACAACGCAAACCCCATGCCGCCCCACTTCCCCGGCAGGCGATGGAGTTGCTCAGGGCGTTGCATTGGCGTCACCAGACGTTGGGAGCACGTCTTCCCTGGGCGGGACAACCATAAGCAACCCATGGCCATGGCGTCGTTCCGGCAGGCACTGCATGGAGAAGTGGTCCCGCAAAACTGAACAGTGCCACAGGTGGAAACCCCCAGCGAGAGGCTGCACCGAAAAGCACAGCAAAAAATGGGCCGAACGCCCCTTTTCCGAGATGCAGGAGATCAATCAGTTTTGACGAACAAGGTCACCAGCGGTTCGTCCCCTGCCTGACGGCTCCAGTGACCATGAATCGACGCGTCGAATAGGGCACCGCTGGGCAGGGTGTCAGCGGATAAAAAGTGCTGACCTGGCTTGAATATGCGTGAAGTGCCGTCTTGCAAACCTATTTCCATTTCGCCTGACAGTATGAATACCCACTGCGGCTTCGGGGAGCAGTGAAACGGGAACCTGAATCCGACCGGGCTGTATCGGAACTGGATGCCAGGCACCTTGATGACCTCCGATAGTTGTGCCAGGTCCGACCCTAATCCAAGAGGAACAGGGTATTCCCGAAACCGGGCACGTCCGTCAGCGCCGGTATACAACTCGACCACAGGAAAGGCTTGGCTCATAATTTTCTCGATGTCATGACGAAGAAGGTGCCTGATCAGGCGGCGGACAGCAGGTGGGGACGCGCAGCACACAGGTCCACGGCCATTTGCTCGGAGCCGGCAAGGCGGTAGGCGCTGACGAGCGTGCGACTGATCAAATCAAGTTGGGCGCGACTCCCGCCGAGACACACGATCTCGGCATGTGCCTCTGAAAGCCATTTGGCGGCCGCACTCCAATCCTGGCGGGCATATGCGACCAAGCCAGCACTGACAGCAGATGCCGTCGCGCAGGCCGGTCGGTGCACCGCCAACTCAGACAACTGGGTCTGCAGTCTCTTCACCAGATCATGTGCATCGGCCCGCGCATGGACCATCGCGCTGTGAAAGTCTCCGTATGGCAATCCAGCATTTGGAAAGCGGGCAGCGCCAAATTCAGAGAGCTTCTGCCAATCGGCGGCGTGTTCCTGCTTGCCATCAAGCTCCGCGCGCCACAAAAAAGATGCCGTATCCGTCAATACGTTCAATGGTGGCGTTGGGGCTGAATCAGGTTGATGCAATGGCATTGCGATCTCTTCTCGATACAAGATCCAGGCAGAGTCCGGATTTCCAAGCGCCAACTGCAACAAGGCAAGATGCCAAGCCAGGTGACCACGCAATAGCGCCTTCTGTTGATGGTCTGCCAGCCATTGGCGCAGGAATTGCGCTCCAGCAGTATGCTGCTCCAATTCGTAAAAGACGTGCGCACGGACATGCACGGCATTGGCGTTGCGCGGCTCAAGTTGCAGCGACCGCTCCACATTGGATTCCGCTTCGGCGACACGGCCGTGGTCCACCTGTGCGTAGGCATGGATGGATCGAAACCACCAATCGTCGCCGTAGTGCGGAGCCAAACCATCCAGCAATTCGAGCAATTCCTGCCCGCGGTCAATCCGCCCGGAGAATCCGATCAGTCCGAACGCGGACACAGCCGGTTGCAGTACCAGCGCATCACGCGGGAACTCGCGCAAATGCTCACGGATCGCCACCAATGCTTCGGGTGCCTTGCCCTCGACTGCCAGCGCCAACGCATTCACATGCTGACGTTCTCGGGCTGACAGCGGTTGCACCAATTCGCGCGCACGCGCGGCTGACGCTTTGGCGGCGGCACCATCCCCATATATTGCGAGGGCTCGTGCGCGTCCGATCTCGGCCAGTGCGAAAGCCGGATCAATGGCGAGCGCGTTGGAAAATCCAGCTACCAGGTCGGGGCCCGCTCGAAGGAGGTTGTCGACGGCCTCGATATAGGCATCCAGAGCCCCAGGGTTGGCGCAGATGGGAAGGTCGAAACGATCATTCATGGTGCGTGCTGGGTAAGTTGAAAAGGGGGAGTGCCTGCTGGCCGATGAAGGGGCAGGTCCCGGAAGGTGTCACCGCGCATCCCAGCAACTCACGAGAGCCGGAAAGCTGAGCCCCGTTCGGTGAGCGTGCAGCAGGGCGTGGCAGGGCCGGTGGGCCAGTGATCATGGCTTGTCTTCGCCTTCGGGTTTGGCAAGCTTCTCAAGCTCGCGGTCCTCGCGCTTCGCCGCTTGCATGCCTTCAGGCTCCAACTGCTCAGCGCTGCGATTGAGCCAGATGAACAGGCCCCAGGCCGCGAGCATCGTCGCAGCAGCTATGCCGATGCTCGCAGCATAGGGCAGGTACTGTGGACTTTCCTGCGCAAAACGGAAGGTCAGCACCACGGTCTCGATCGACAGCGCGACGATCAGGACGACCATGAAGCGCGACAGGAAGCGGCGTACGCGTGTCGGCGTGCTCATCTGGGTTCCGCGCTGCACTTCCTCCTCAAGGAGGGTCTGCCCCAGCTCCAGTGCGGCGACCGCCACCGCGAGCATCGCGATGCTCTCCAGCACCGCGTTCAGCCGCTGCGTGACCGGCAACTCGTCGAAGAGTTGTATGCCCTGCCACATGTGCGAGGCTGCCAGCCCGATCAGCGCGATCGCGCCCGCAAGAAACAGCAGGCTGATGACGAAGTGGCCAGCAGTGAAGAGGCGAAGGAGAAAATTCATCATTGCAAGCTAACTACGGATCAGAATTCTGACCCCTTGAGCCTCAGTATCCCACCAAAAATCGGCCCCGTAGAACACGCATGCCGCCAGTTACCGCGCTGATTGCCCGAGTAAGCTGATTGCCCAGGAAGCCGCGCAACCCGAACGCCACGAATACATTGACGGCAACGTATTTGCGATGGTCGGCGCGGGTGACCGGCACGCCACAGTGACGATGAATCTGGCATTCGCCCTGCGCCAACACCTGAGCGGCAGTGCCTGCCCGGGTTTTGCCCAGGGAGTGTTTCCGCCATTCCTGCCCGCCATGCCGGGTATCTTCCAGCAGCAGCAAGGGCCCGAATTCGAATCGGTGTAGTTCAGCGTTAACGCCCTGGATGCGATCGGCAAACAAGCGATGCAGCACCACTCAAGGATTGCAATGGGAGCAGTGACTGGGCTCTGCAACAGCGCGGTCTTTCCTGGCCTTCACGGATTGGTACTGACAACTCGGGCATCTCCAAACCTCATCGCAATAGCTGGCGGTCGGTAGGCCACAGTCCGAGCATGGAAGGCCTGGCAGTCGCTCGCTCACCCAGTAGCCTGGGGTTTGGCAATCGGGGCAACAAGACTGCATGCGCTGGAGCAGATCGCGCGCGGCCTGCTCGATGTACTTCATGCGACTCGGATTGGCGAAAGCCCGAAGGTCGGTTTCGACGAAGACCTGCCGGTTGCTCGACTGTGCGAGGCATTCGTCGAAGCTGGCCCTCAGCCGGCCAGCATCTGCTATGCCTTTGTGGATGCGCAGGTCATCCTGGCTTTGGGGACGCAGGACCAATTGGTGCGACGGAAAGTCCACGCGTGCCGCAAAGGCTTCGACTTCCACCCAGTCGCCGCTCTGAAGATGAGCGCTGAGCGCAGCGCCCTGGGCCATACCCACCACCTCGATTCCCAGGTTGTCATCCAACCAGACCAGCAGTTCCACATTCCACGGAAACATCCCGCTGAAGGGATCGGGGCCAAAGCTCCCTTCACTGGCCAAGCCCAGCGACAGACCCGACAGTTCCATGCCTTTGCGGGCTTTGCGCCGCGCAGCATCGATTTGGCTACCGCGCCGGGGCACATTTCGGGTGAACGTGCCGAGTTGGTCGGTATCAAAGCCGGTGACGTTCTTGATAAAACAACCCAGACCCGGCTCCAGAACCGGTGCGACGACTTGCGCTTTGCCGTGCTGGGTCAGAAAGGCGACCCTTCGGCCTTCGTAAACGGACAGGCAGGACATCAGACCGGCGTCAGAAGCGCAGATCGCGAATCACCGAGTTCGTCACTCGCCAAGCGTGCCTGGTCGAAGCGCCAGAGGTGCAGCGACCACCATGACGTGACCGCTCTCTTCGACCGGACCGGCGAACCGCCAGCGACAGGTCGCCCCAGCCTGGAACGGCACGAGCGTGCCTGCCGCGACGCTTTCGTCCACCCGCCACGGCGCTTTCTCGATTGCCACCGTGCCGGAGTTCAGTGTCAGGCCGTAGAACCGCGGGCCGTTCTCCGAGGCGAAGCCTTCCAGCCTGTCGAGCGCGTCTTCCTCTTCGAACACCGCGGCGTAGGTCTCGAGCGCAACAGGGGCGTTGAAGATGCCGGCGCAGCCGCATGCGGCCTCCTTGTCGCCGACCGCATGCGGCGCCGAATCGGTGCCGAGGAAGAACTTCGGGTTGCCCGAGGTCGCGGCCTTGCGCAGCGCCAGCCGGTGTCGTTCGCGTTTGGCGACCGGCAGGCAGTAGTGATGCGGCCGGATCCCGCCCGCGAACATGGCATTGCGGTTAAGCACGAGGTGATGCGGCGTGATCGTCGCACCGAGACGCGGGCCGGCCGCCTCGACAAACTGTACGGCGTCTTGTGTTGTGATGTGCTCGAACACGATCTTGAGCGCCGCAAAGTCGGCGATGACCCTGCTCAGGATGCGATCGATGAAGGCCGCCTCGCGGTCGAAGATGTCGACATGGTCATCCGTCACCTCGCCATGAAGCAGGAGGGGCATGCCGATGCGCTCCATCGCCGCAAAGACCGGGTAGAGCCTGCGGAAGTCGGTGACGCCATAGGCGGAATTTGTCGTGGCACGCGCAGGATACAACTTACAGGCCGTGAACACGCCTGCTGCGAAACCGAGCTCGATCTCGCCCGGCTCGATGTCATCGGTGAGGTAGGCGGTCATCAGCGGCGTGAAGGCGCAACCGGTCGGCAGGGCTTCGAGGATGCGTCGGCGATAAGCCAGGGCTGCCGCCACGGTCGTCACCGGCGGATCGAGGTTCGGCATGACGATGGCGCGGGCGAACTGCCGTGCCGTGTATCCGACCACCGCCTGAAGCATCGCGCCGTCGCGCAGGTGCACGTGCCAGTCATCCGGCTGCCGGATGACCAAGCGAACCGTGCCGCTGGTCTCCGGCGGCTGGTTCACCTGACCTGGATCAGATATCGGCATACGAACCGTTCTCGGCGCCCGCCCCAGGGTGGGTGACCGCGCCTTTGCCGGCAGGACCGACGGTGTTGGCGTAGCGCCAGATCGCCCCCGACGGGGAGCTGTGTGCGCGCGGCCGCCATTGCGCGCGGCGTGCCGCCAGTACCTCTGTGTCTACATGCAAGGTGATCGTGCCCGCCACGGTGTCAATCTCGATCAGGTCGCCGTCCTCGATCAGTGCAATCGGACCGCCCACTGCGGCCTCTGGCCCGACGTGGCCGACACACAGGCCGCGCGTCGCTCCGGAGAAGCGTCCGTCGGTAATCAGCGCCACTTGCTCGCCCATGCCCTGGCCGTAGATGGCCGAGGTGGTGGACAGCATCTCACGCATGCCTGGCCCGCCGCGCGGGCCCTCGTAGCGGATGACGAGCACTTCGCCGCCTTGGTAGCGCCGCTGCATTACCGTCGCGAAAGCGTCCTCTTCCCGGTCGAACACGCGCGCCGGGCCGCGGAAGGCCAGGGTCTGCAGGCCGGCCACCTTGACGATGGCCCCTTCGGGCGCGAGATTGCCCGACAGGCCGACGAGGCCACCGGTCGGCGAGAGCGGGTTCGTCGTTGGCCGGACGACGTCCTGGCCCAACGGCAGGCTGATGCCTTCGAGGTTCTGCGCCAAAGTGCGTCCGGTCACGGTCATGCATTCACCGTGCAAGAAGCCGCCGTCGAGCAGCGCCTTCAGCACCACCGGCACGCCGCCGATCTCGTGCACGTCCTTGGCCAGATAGCGGCCTCCGGGTTTCAAGTCGGCGATGAGTGGCGTGCGCTTGAAAACAGCGGCGACATCGAAGATGTCGAAGGCGATACCCGCTTCATGCGCCATGGCCGGCAGGTGCAAAGCGGCGTTGGTCGAGCCGCCCGTGGCGGCGACGACGGCGGCTGCGTTCTCCAAGGCTTTGCGGGTGACGATGTCGCGTGGCCTGAGCCCGCTCGCCAGCAGGTCCATCACCGTTTTACCTGCCAGTTCAGCGTAATGGTCACGCGACTCGTCAGGTGCCGGCGTGCTGGCCGAACCAGGCAGCGCCAGGCCGATCGCCTCGGAGACGTAGGCCATGCTGTTGGCCGTGTACTGGCCGCCGCAGGAGCCAGCTGAAGGACAAGCCACCCTTTCAAGCTCGTCCAGGTCGGCGTCACTGATCGTGCCCGCGCCGTGCGCGCCGACAGCCTCGAAGACGTCGAGTACCGTGACGTCCCGGCCGCGAAAGCGCCCGGGCAGGATCGAACCGCCGTAGAGAAAGACCGAGGGCACGTTGAGCCGTAGCATGGCCATCATCAGGCCCGGCAGTGTCTTGTCACACCCGGCCACCCCCACCAGCGCGTCGTAGCAGTGTCCGCGCATCGTCAGCTCGACCGAATCGGCAATGACTTCGCGGCTGACCAGGGAAGCCTTCATGCCGGCGTGGCCCATGGCAATGCCGTCGGTGACAGTGATGGTGGTGAATTCGCGCGGCGTGCCCCCGGCGGCGGAAACCCCCAGCTTCACGGCCTGCGCTTGACGCTTCAGCGCGATGTTGCAGGGTGCCGCCTCGTTCCAGGTGGACACGACGCCGACGAAAGGCTGGGCGATATCGCGCGCTGACAGGCCCATCGCGTACAGGAAAGAACGGTGCGGTGCGCGTTCAGGGCCGACCGTGGTGTGGCGGCTTGGCAGCTTGGACTTGTCGTAAGGCGGTGCTGCGGGGTCGTGCTCGGTTGAATCGCTCATTGAAAAGATGTCCTCGTGGTTGTCTCAAACAGTCGGCCCGCCGAAGCGACGCTCGATGTAGCGCTCGACGAGCGCGTGAAATTCTGCGGCGATGTGTTCGCCACGCAGCGTCAGCGCCTTCTCGCCATCGATGAAGACCGGCGCCGCCTGCACCTCGCCGGTACCAGGCAAGCTGATGCCGATGTCTGCGTGCTTGCTCTCGCCCGGCCCATTGACGATGCAGCCCATGACCGCGACCTTCATCGTTTCGACGCCGGGATAGCGGGTCTTCCATTGCGGCATCTGGCCGCGCAGGAAGTCGTCGATCTGCTTGGCCAGGTGCTGGAAGTCAGTGCTGCTGGTGCGGCCGCAGCCCGGGCACGCGGTGACGCTGGGATTGAACGAGCGCAGGCCGAGCGCCTGCAGGATCTCCATCGCGACGACCACCTCCTGCGTTCGCGCCTCACCGGGCCGCGGCGTCAGCGAGACGCGGATCGTGTCGCCGATGCCTTCTTGCAGCAGGATTGCCAACGCTGCGGTCGATGCCACGGTGCCCTTGGTGCCCATGCCGGCCTCGGTCAGCCCGAGGTGCAGGGTGTAGTCGCACTGACGTGCCAAGGCCCGGTAAACGCTGATGAGGTCCTGAACACCGGACATCTTGCAGCTCAAGACGATCTGATCAGGCCGAAGCCCGATCTCTTCCGCACGACGCGCTGACGACAGCGCCGACAAGACCATCGCCCGGTACATGACCTGACGCGGTTCGTGCGGCTGCGCAAGGCGTGCGTTCTCGTCCATCAGCTCGGCGAGAAGCTCCTGATCGAGGCTGCCCCAATTGACGCCGATGCGCACGGGCTTGTCGAAGCGGACCGCCACCTCGACCATCTGCGCGAATTGACGATCGTGCTTGTCGCCCTTGCCCACGTTGCCCGGATTGATGCGGTACTTCGACAGCGTCTGTGCGCAGGCCGGGTAGTCCGTCAGCAGGCGATGCCCGTTGTAGTGGAAGTCGCCGATCAACGGCACTTCAATGCCCATGCGGTCGAGCTGCTCCCGGATGTGCGGCACTGCGGCAGCCGCTTCTGGTGTGTTGACCGTGATCCGGACCATTTCCGAGCCGGCCAGCGCAAGCTCCTTGACCTGGATTGCGGTGCCGATGACGTCGACCGTGTCGGTATTGGTCATCGACTGAACGCGCACTGGTGCGTCACCGCCGACGGTGACGATGCGGCTGCCCCAGCGCACGCTGGTCTGGCTCGAACGGCGGGATGCCGGACCTGCCGGTTCGATGAAGGTGTCGACGAGAAGTTCTTCTGGTCTCATAAGTCTGTGCGTGACGGTCGTGAACTCATTTGGCCCATCCCTCGCCAATAGGACAGGGAGAGGGACAGGGCCAAGGAGGCGGCTGACCCGCAGCGGGTCAATGTGTCGCTTTGACTTCCTGCCAAGCCCCGCCGGGGCGATAGCGCGAGACCGTCGTGCCTGAGGGCTCGATGTGAAACAGGAAGAGCCACTCGTTGTCGATGAGCTGTTTGACGACGGCATGGTTGCCGATGATGTTGTCGATCTCCTGGCGCGGCGCCTCGATGAACACCGACAACCGCAAGGGCGTGTGCACGAAGTGCTCGCCGTCGTGGATGGACTGCATCGGCAGGCCGATGCGCAGGTCGCCGCCATTGCCCTCGAACACGCCGACGTCGCCACCCACCACGTTGTGCAGCACCTTGTCGCCGCTGCCGTAAAGTCTGTTGTCCACGGTGGAGGCGTAGTACTGCATGTTGATCCAGTTGGTCACCACCATCGGCGCGGTCATGATCAGCTCCAGCACCTTGAAGCCGGGATCGCGCTCCCACCGGTAGTCGTGCAGAAAGCTGCGGCCACCGAGGTTCATGTGCTGGCTACGGCTGCGCGGTGCGACGACGAAGGCGGCACAGCCTGCAAGGCCCCACTCCGGCCGAACCTGTGCCCAGTCGCTGCTGCGCGACATGATGGACTCGTGCAACGCGGCAGGCGAGTCGACCTGGCGCGCGAGACCCAGCAAGGCGGCGCGTTCGGCGCGCGTGCGCTTGCCGGTCTCGGCGAGCCAGCCGCGCAGCGCATCGAGATCCTTGACGTGGCTGACAGGTAGTAGATCGGTATCGTAGAGCAGCATCTCGTCTATGGTGGTGTTGTGCAGGCCGCCGACGAAGATCGTGCTCTCGGGCACGTCCAGCCCGCGTTGCTGAAGACCCTTGCGCACGGCCGGGTCGTTCAGCATGGTGGCGAGCACGCGCGAATTCACCTCGCCCGTTTGGCCGCCGCAGGCGCCACAGTCCAGTCCGGCGGCATGCGGGTTGTTGGCGCTCGTGCTGCCGTGCCCGGCGAGCAGGATCACGCGCGCATAGCCGGTGGAAAGACCCATCGCGCCCAGCGCCGTGGCGGCCATGTTGACGCGCGCTTCCAGGGCTGGCCCGCCGCTGGTGGGCCAACGCGGGCGCAGCGAGTGGCGCTCGGCCGAGGGCAATCCCGTCAGCTCCACGGGAGCCGGATTCCTCTTGCCGCCGAGGCGTTGCGTGATCAGCTTGCCGGCATAGAGCAGCCCGCAGGCTTCGACGAAAGAGAAGGTGGAGCCGGCGCCGCTGCGAAAAGTCTGCCACTGCTGGCGCATCAGCAGGTCCTTCTTGCGACGCTTGACCAGCGCGTCGGTCAATGAGGGTGCATCGCATTCGTCGGTGACGCACAGCGCTGGCTGGAGCAGGCCGGGCAATTGCGGCCGCACCATCTCGCTGCCGAACGGCCGGTACTCGATGAACAGCGCGAAGAAACCGGCAAAGCCCATGGTCTGGACCTGGTTGGCGCTACTGATCTCCAGCGCGCGGCGGTAGACCTCGGAACGTACGTCGATGCAGAACACGGCCTGCACGGCTGGCACCACTTCCACGACACCGGGTTTCGGAGCCCCCGCCATCAACGCAGTCGCCACCGGCGCCTGGTAGGCACGCTCGAGCGCTGCATGCCACAGCCAGTCGTGGCTCTGCGCGGTCTGCGCGCGCGCGACGGCCCCTTCGGCCCCGCTCCAAGCAGAAGCCAGGGCAGCGACCACACCGGACTCGGGGTGGCCTTCGTGCAGCAGCCACTCCCAGGCCAGGCGGATGGCCAGCATGTGCACGATGTGGTCGTCGTCGCGTCCCGCCAGCCGCGCTTGCCATCGCTGGTACGCGCACCAGGACGACCAACCGTTGATGCTCATCAAAAGCGCGGTGAAGTAGGCTTCGCGCCCCACCTGTGGGATGCGCAATGCGTGTACGGCGGCATCGATCAGCGCGATCGGGTCGGACGGCAGCTTTCGCAGCCGCTGGCTGAAGCCGCGGTAACCCATCAGCATCGACGGGCCGAAGTCGTGCTCCGACTGCCGCCGCCAACTCGCATACAGACCGCCGCTGTGATCTGGCCCCCAGGCCGCCTGGCCCTGGTCAAAGTAGGCGGCCGCGCCCTGGCTCACGTGGTGCGTCACGTAGTCGCGCCACGTGAGGTGGTGGATGGTGTCGCGGCGCGCATCCACCAGATCCGTTGCCAGCGGCAGGCGCCCCGGAAAGCTCGGGCTCGCACTCAGGCCTGCCACGAGTTCTTCCGCTGTGCTGGTGGCGCCGGTCGCCGCGATCGCCTCAGTGAGGTGCGCCTTGGTGATGCGGCCGGCCTGCCACTGTTCCCGGTACCAGTTTCGCGGCATCAGCATCGGGCTGCCCGCCAGTGCGGCTAGATTGGCAGCGGCGGTGGCGATCGGCCTCTCGAGGTGGCCCCAGTAGGGGTTGACCGCGATGAATCGATCCAGCGGCCAGGTGGGGGCGGTACGGGCGCACGCGGCGTCGATCACGGGTCTGAGAGCGGTTGGTGTCGCCCGGGTCGAAAGTTCGGTCACGGCATTCATCAGAGAACTCCAGGCTTGGGGGCTTCGGGAAGGATGGGCTGCGATGCGGCGGCCTTGGACGGCAGCCGGGCGGGCCACACGCGAAACGTCAGGCGAGTAAAGACTTCATCGAGGTACAGACCGGCGAACAGCCACGGGTAGAGCTTGCGCGAGAGTGCCCCCTGGGGCCGAGCGCGCACGGCACCCTGGACAATGAACAGCGCCACGAAACAGCCGATCACCCAGGCCACCAGGCCCAGGCTCGTGACGGCCGGTGTACCCAGCCACTGCTTGAACAACAAGTGCAGCCCGAAGTAGGCCAGCGCGACCGCGAACGCCCCCGCCAAACCCGCGAAGACCCACGCGCCGCCAGCACGCAGCAGCGGCCCGGCGAGCAGCGGCACCAGCGCCAGCGCGAGCACGGCACTTACCGCCCACAGCGCAGGCGCGTCGCCTGGACGGATGCCCCAGGCAAGCGCAGCGGCAGCCACGATACCGACACCCACAATGGCGCTTGCGAACCATGCAAAGCCGCTCAGCGGTGGCAAGGGCGTGGTCATCTGATGCAGCCGGTTTTGCTCCACGGCCGTACCAGCGGTCAGGAAGGCATGCGCCTTGTACAGCGAATGAGCGACGATATGCAGCAGCGCAAGCTCGTACAGGCCCAGGCCGCATTGCATGAGCATGAAGCCCATCTGCGCGCAGGTAGACCAGGCCAGCGCCACCTTGATGCTGATGCGCGTCATCATGGTGGCTGCCGCGACGACGGCCGTGATCCCGCCGACGACGACCAGCAGCGCTTGCGCGACCGGCACGTCGGCCACCAGTGTGCTCAGGCGAATCAACACGAAGCCGCCGAGGTTGACGATGCCGGCATGCAGCAGCGCCGAGACGGGCGTGGGCGCCTCCATTACCTGGATCAACCAGCCGTGCGCCGGCAGTTGCGCGCATTTGACCAGCGCCCCGATGACGAACAGTACCGCGGCCACCTGCAGCCCGGTGGGATAGGCGGGAAGTGCCCTGGCAGCCGCGACCGCCTTGTCGATCTCAAGCGTACCGAGCTGCGATGCGACAAGGGCAATGGCGCCCAACATACACAGGTCGGCCACCCGGCTGGCGAGAAACTTCTTGTGTGCTGCGATGAGCGCCTGGGGCCGCTGATCGAAGAAGGTCAGCAGCGCATGGAGCGTCAGGCTGGTGGCGATCCAGGCGAAAACGAGCAGCAACAGGTTGTTCGACAGCACCAGCAGCGTCACAGCGGCCAGGGTCAGCATCAGGCTGCGGATGTAGCGCGGCTGGCCGCGCTGGCCGCCGAGATACGCCTGGGAATAGCCTACGATCACCCAGCCGATAAAACATACCAACACCAGCATGACGACGGCCAGCGCATCGCTGCGCAGGCTGAAATGGACACCTACGTCGGGGCCTGCGAGAGCCGGCCCGCGCCAGATACCGGGACCGCCAGCGATCAGCATGGCGAGCGAGACGATCGCAGCGGCGAGCGCCAGGCCCGCGCCGAAGCGTGCCCAGCGCCATGCGGATTCCGGCGAACCGGAGCCGGACGAGGGCGCTGCGGCGAGTGTGAACAACAGCGGCACAGCGCAAAGCAGCGCGGCGCGCAGCGGCGGCAAGTCGGCAATCATGGTTTCCATCAGGGGGAGTCCAGAGTTTAGTTGTGTGTTGCGGTACTATGCCCAGCAATGGAGCATCTGTAAAGCTCATTAATCGAGGCAAATCGTTTTATTAAAAAGAACGATCGGCGGTGTCCCAACGTTCTTCAGTGGGGAACGGGGTGTTCAGGCTCGAACATTAGCGCCCCTTAAGACAGACACAGATCGATGGCGGTGGCGTCGAACGCGTAGACCGTCGTAGGCCAGCGTCGCCAGGGTCGTGGCTGCATCGATGGGCCATGGCAAACCCTTTGGCAGGTCCGATGCATCTTCTCCATAATGAAGCACTTCCGTACCGGCAAGGACTGGTCTATGGGACGCGCCGAACAGACCCCCATTTTTTCTGCCGCCGACTACCTGGCCTGGGAAGCCGCGCAACCCGAACGCCACGAATACATCGACGGCGGCGTATTTGCGATGGCCGGGGCGGAAGACCGGCACGTCACGGTGACCATGAATCTGGGATTCGCCCTGCGCCGACACCTGAGCGGTATCGCCTGCCGCACCTACATGAGCGACATGCGGCTGCAGGTGGCCGCCGCCAACAGCTATTTCTATCCCGATGTGCGGGTCTACCGGCAGCGCGCCGGATCAGGCCAGCGCCATGGTCAAGACGGAGCCCAAGCTCATCGCGAAAGTGCTCTCGCCAACGACTGCGGCCCACGACCGTGGGCTGAAGTTCGGTCACTACCGCGCACTGCCCAGCCTCGAGGAATACCTGGTGGTCGATCTGGATAGCCGCGCCACCGACTGCTACCGCAAAGGCGCCGACGGTTTGTGGGTTTTGCATCCATTCGCCCGTGGCGAGGCCGTAAAGCTGGCCAGCGTCGCGTTGACCTTGACCGCTGCCCAGTTGTTTGCCGAACTGGCAGAAGGCTGATCAGTGGGGCCTGGAATAGAAATCAAACGGCGTGTTTTTGTGCCCACCGGGACGGGCTCGCCCGCACTGGGCTGATCTGCTGGGAAGTTTTGGGGGGGTTTTGGCCTGGCCGAGCGCACGCTGGGCAGCCGCAGCCCCGCCAACCGGCCCTAAAGCCGCCTCGACATCGGGCAAACCCGCGCGCTTCGTGGCCCCTCACCGGGTTCGACCCGCGTCAGGCGCAGCCCCTGCCCGCAGCCCGGGGTGCCGGGCCGCCTTCACGCCGCCTGCTGAAAATCTGCGCCCGCCGGCACCCGGGGCGGTGCCCTGGCTTGCAGTCCCTGATGCGTCAAGATGCGCTGGATTACCGCCGTTCGAGGATGGCGGCGATGATCTTGAGCTGACCACCGCAGTTCGGGCACTGCTCTATGTCGAGCTGGAACACGCGCTTGAGCAGCCGGGCCCCGCTGATGCGCGCCGGCCGGCCATGCGCGCAGCCTTGCTCGGTCGCAGTGAGCTCCGATTTGCCGGTGGTCTGCTCGGGGCCGTTCGGCACCACCGGGGCCCTCAGCTTGGCGTTGGGCGCCAGAACCCCATGGAACCGAATGAGGTGCAGCCTGGGCCTCGGCATGGGTGACTGAAAGGCGCCCTTCGGTCGCCCGGGCCGCCAGGCGCTGCTTGAACTTCAGCGGCGACATCACGATGGGGGTGGTGCCGTCGCGCCAGGCGGACTTGAGTTTGAGCACGATCTGCCCGGCGCTGTTGATCTGCACGCGTTCGTTGGCCAGTGCCGGGCGGGTGATGGTACGGCACAGTTGTTCCAGCCGCTGGCGCTCGTCGGCATCGCAGCGCACGGCCACGTGCTGCGCTGTTGCCCTGCTGGTCGGCACACAGCTCCTAGGCGCGCTCGACGTCCAGAGGCATGGCGCCTTGCAAGGTAAACGCCTTCTGCCCGGCGCGCGGGCCGAAGGCAATGCGTTAAGTACACGCCGCCGCCTGCAGCGGCCGGAGCGCGCGGGCATCATCCGAATTGGCCTGGACGAATTCCGGCTCGCCGTCCGTGCGCCGGTACTCGCCGTCCAGCACCAGGCAATGCAGGCGAATATGGTGATTGGCCGCAGACCCAAATCGCTGGATCAGCGTGACCGCGCCGCTGTCGGCTTGGTCCGCCTTGAGACCGGTCTGATCGAGCAGGTGGCG
>Ga0209181_10000130_pt1 | contig 129718 bp, 121 predicted proteins | sample MAT05_FD_187208 | JGI IMG/M metagenome (GOLD analysis project Ga0209181, IMG submission 187208) | Freshwater microbial communities from Lake Fryxell liftoff mats and glacier meltwater in Antarctica - MAT-05 (SPAdes) (version 2) | ecosystem: Environmental > Aquatic > Freshwater > Ice > Liftoff...
TTTCTTTTTAGTTGCGCGCAAACAAAAATATTCCGAAATCGACTACAACGAAGAGTGATGCCGCCGCGATTAGCCAGCCCATGGTTCGTGGATAGCTTTCTATCCACCTGTCAAACGTCATGTGCATGGTGTCGCCACCGCGACTACGGCTTCGAGTAGAGTACCAATAGTTTGCGCGCGCCTCGATCGCAAGCAAGGTATTCGGGAAAAACATCAGCATCATGCCCACTGCAATTGCAACCATGCTGCCCGTGATCAGTAACCAGCGCACGCTTTCCATTAACCACATGGAAAGGGCGTGGGGAATATCCAAACGAAGCGCAGCAACGACGCTTTTAGCCTCGATTTGTGTAATCAGGACAAATGTCGAGAAGGTGGCGACAAGAACAAAAATGGCGCCAATCAGCCGCCGAAAGCGTTGCACCACCGGCCCGGTATCACGGGGTACTGAAAGCCACTTGGTGCTGCGTCGCATGGAAATCCATTGGTTCATGATGCCGAAAAATCGGTACATGCGCACGTGGTTGAATATGAGTCCGACACCGACCGCGAAACAGAGGATGCCGAATACAAAGAAAAACCGGATGATGAAGGGGATGAGAAACTGATCAATGATGGGATGGCTCATATAAGGACCGAAGCCTCACTCATATATAAATAAGGGAGCAAGCGTGCGCCAAAATTGGCGACCTGACAAGCCAAGGATCAATGCCCATAGCCCTTCCCAGAGCTTCACTGCCGGGGGTCGGAGACAGGCTTCCCGCCACTTTTTTTGGCCGTCGAATATTTGGCCGTCGAATAGCGTATCGGTTAACTGAGCCCTTTTCATTTCTTACGATATGAGCGTTATGCAGACACCCCACCCCAGCCCGCCACCCCTGCCGCCAGGCTTTCAGCTCGATCGCTATCGCATAGCGCGCAAGCTTTCGCAGGGTGGGTTTTCGATCGTCTATCTGGCGACGGACGATAGCGGTATGTCCGTGGCTATCAAGGAATACATGCCGCTCGGGCTGACGCGGCGCAGCCCTGATAGCCCGGTGCCTATCGTCGATGCGGCGCATCAGGCGGCGTTCAACACGGGCATGAAATGGTTTTTCGATGAGGCCCAGGCGCTGGCCGGCATAGACCACCCGAATGTCGTGCATGTGACGAACTGCTTCCGAGCTAATGGCACCGTCTATCTGGTGATGCGCTACGAAAACGGCTGCACGCTGAAGGAGCATGCGCGCAAGCTCACAGAGGGCGGATCCAGCATTTCCGAGATGTTCCTGCGCAATGTGTTCTCGTCCTTGCTTAGCGGCCTGCGAGAAATCCACGCGCGCAAGTTGCTGCACCTCGATATCAAGCCGGCCAACATCTATTTGCGCAGCGATGGCGTCCCGGTGTTGCTGGATTTTGGCGCCACCCGCAAGGGGTTGGGGCCGGACGCGACCGTGAATGCCGTGTTTACGCCCGGTTTTGCCGCGCCGGAGCAACAAGGCTCAGGCGAGGCGCTGGGCCCGTGGACAGACATCTACGCCGTGGGCGCCTCGCTCTACGACTGTCTGGCGGGCGCCGCCCCCCAATCGGCTGACCAGCGCCTGATGAAGGACGAACTGGAGCCCGCTCAGATACGCTGGGGTAAGCGCTATACGCTGCAACTGCTGGAATTGGTCGATTGGTGTATGCAACTGGCCGTCACACAGCGTCCACAAAGCGTGTTTGCCCTGCAAAAAGTGCTCAATGGCGAACAACTCGATCTGGTCGACCCAAGCTGGTTTAACAAGCCACTCACCCCGCCGTCACCGCCCGGGGGCACTGGTTTGGCATGAGCAAGCCAGATTCCTCGAAAAAGGGCTAATTTTGCCTTGCTTCGGGAACGTTGCCGGCGCACACTCTGTCCTACTCGCTGCAGTGCAACGAAGATTAGGGCTATACACATGAAAGCATCCATTCTTGAGTTTCTGAAGACCAACGGCGAAGGTCTGGACGCCGAAATTGCCAAGGCGCTACGTCTGCCGATGGCGCAGGTGCGGACGCATGTCGCGCAACTGGCGTCGGAGGGTGAAGTGATCTGCTGCAAAGTGGCGCGCTTTACCGACGGCAAGAAGATCGAAGGCGTAAGCTGCCGGCTTTCTGGCAGATTGCCCACCCCGGCGCGTGGCCCCAAGCCCGGCGCCAAGCGGGCTGCCGAGCAGGTCTAATCGTTTTTGCGGCGTGGTGAGCGGTTCGTCACTTCGCCGCCAGATTATTCCGGTTTAACGATAAAGCAGCGCGGTCTCGCGCTCGTCTTGCCACGCCAGTTCGTCACGCTGCGCTAGCGCTTCCAGATCGCCGGGCATCGACGCAACATCATCCACCCATTCCCGCAGTAGCGTAGAACCGTTGATCAAGTCGATCGCCAGACGGTCGTGCTCGTATTCGTAGACGAAGTCGCGCCACAGCGGGTAGTCCGGCTGCAAGCGGCGCAGTGCCTTGAAGGCGAGGGCCTGCAAGCGCCAGGGGCGGAAAGCGGCGTGGTCGTAGACCCCGTCATCGACATGAATCTGCACGCCCTGGCACAGCTTGCCAGGGTGTTTATGGAAGGTCGGTTCGAAGTAGCACTCCCGCGTTTGGCAGCCTGCCAGCCAAGTGGGCGCTAACCTCCGCATCTCGGCGAGCAGAGCGCGGGCGTCGATATCAGGTGCGCCGAAAAGCTCCAGCGGCCGAGTGGTGCCGCGCCCCTCGGACAGCGTCGTGCCTTCCAGCATCACCGTTCCCGCATAGGCGCGCGCCATGGAGAGGTTGGCGGCATTCGGGCTGGGGTTGATCCAACTACGCTCGCCCAGCGGCCAGCCGTAGCCGGGAGCCAGATCCGGCGCCCAGCCTAGCATCGTTAAAACTTCGCACTCCACATCCAGCTTGAGCGTGGTGACGAACCAGCGCGCCAGCTCGCCCATGGTCAGACCATGGCGCATGGGCAGCGGTCCGGCCCCGACGAAACTTTCCCAGCCGGGGCGCAAGGTCAAACCCTCGACCGGCCGACCGGCGGGGTTAGGGCGGTCGAGTATCCATACAGACTTGCGGTGCGCGGCGGCGGCCTCGAGCACGTAACGCAGAGTGGTGATGAAGGTATAGATGCGGCAGCCGAGGTCTTGCAAGTCGACCAACAGCACATCGAAGCTATCCATCATCGCTGGCGTCGGGCGCCGCACTTCGCCGTAAAGACTGAACACCGGAATGCCGTGCAGTGGATCAACGAAATCCGGCGACTCGACCATGTTGTCCTGCTTGTCGCCGCGCAGGCCGTGCTGCGGGCCGAAGGCTGCGCTGAGCTGGATGTCCGGCAACGCGGCCAGTGCGTCCAGCGAGTGGGTGAGATCACGAGTTACGGAGGCCGGATGCGCCAGCAGCGCCACGCGTCGACCGGCCAGCGGACGACGCAATGTGGGCTCTTCGATCAGGCGGTCTATGCCAAATTTGACGGTGACAGTCATGAGTGGTCTTGAGCGAGGGAGTTGTTAATCGCGAGCGTCAGCCTTCTTGCTGCGGGATGATGAAAGTCTGGCTGCGCCGCAGGATGCGTCAAGGCCCAGTAACTGCGGCTGCCGTCGGTTGCTTCAATCACAGCCGACAAGCCTAATTGTAGTGTTTTGCCCGATGCAACGAACGGTAGCAGCGCGGGCGCGAGAACAACGTTCAATTCCAGATAATCGTCTAAGCGCGTCACAGCGATCTGCGGTGCGACTTCTTGCATCGCAAAGTTTTCGCGCTCTCGATAGTCGCGAAACGCATAAGCGGCCCATTGCCCCGAGGGCGAAAAATTGAATTCGCGATAGGCCGGGCTGCCTTCAACAGCAACAAAAACCTCGAAGCAGGTGTGTCCCCATAAGCCGTCAACGAAAGAGGGCGGCAATGCTGCGGGAATGCTAAGCAGATCGAGCGGCCCGAGCACGCTGTAGCGCAGCGCAAGGCTACCGAGTGGCGAAAGCGACACGTACACGGCGATGCTAATCGGCACGGGACAAATTGCGGCCGGATGGCAAAGCAGGCTGACAGCTTGGCTAGGCGGCAAGGTACTAATCCGACCGTCGGGGTGAGGTGTGAAGGCCATGCTCTACCCTGACGCGCGGGGACCGCTGACATGCGTTGTTTGTGTTTGCCATCTGATGCAAAGCCTCCGATTATTGCGCAGCAAACGCCAATGCCTCCGTCAGGGGTAGCGCCTGTGCGTTTTCATGCAATGGATAAGTACGATTCCCAGGATAGATTACCCACAGTAGATCGAGCTTGAGATCGGTCATGGCATGACGCATGGACGGCGTAAGTCGTGGTGCGTCGGCGCGCTTGATTTCGATGCCGAGCCGCCGCCCTTGTTTGATGAACAGACCATCGAGTTCCGCGCCGGTGTGTGTGGCCCAAAAGTAGGCTTCGTCCGGTTCCAGACCGCGTATCAATTCCTCCATCACAAAGCCTTCCCACGATGCGCCGCTTTTCGGATGGGAGAGCAGCGCATCGCGGCTGTCTATGCCCAACAACTGATGCAGCAACCCGGTGTCTCGCCAATAGAGCTTGGGCGCCTTGACTTGGCGTTTGCCGATATTCTCGTGCCAGGGCGGCAGTTGTCGCACGAGATAGCTTCCACTGAGCAGATCGAGATAGCGACGTACGCTGCTTTCCGAAATTCCCAGCGAACGCGCCGGCTCGGCGGCATTCCATATTTGCCCATGATAGTGGGCCAGCATGGTCAGAAAGCGCAGCATCGCGGTAGGCGAAATACGTATGCCAAGTTGCGGCAGGTCGCGCTCAGTCAACGCGAGCAGAAACTGCTTACGCCATGCCAAACTGTCGCACTGGTTACTCGCCAGAAAAGAACGTGGAAAGCCGCCTCGCAGCCACAAAAGATCGCCGGCCTCGAGTCCGACTTCGCTCAACCCGAATCCGCTTACTTCGATGACTTCGATTCGTCCGGCAAGAGATTCGCTGGATGGCCTCAACAGCGCGGGCAAGGCGCTGCCCAGCACCATGAAGCGGGCCGGATTGCTCGGGCGATCCGCCAGTACGCGCAACGCCGGGAAGAGATCGCCCGCGCGCTGAATTTCGTCGATGACCACCAAACCCGTCAGCGGCGCGAGCGTCGTCATCGGTTCGGCCAGCCGAGCAAGACTGACGGGATCTTCAAGATCGAAGTAGTTGGGTGAATCCGGCGCGATGAAGCTTCGTGCAAGCGTAGTCTTGCCCACCTGACGTGGGCCAACTAAGGCGACAACCGGACTGCGGGCCAATGCGCGTTCAATGCGGTGGCGGAGGGTCTCGCGATTAAGCAAGGCAAGCTTGTCCATGGCGCAAAGAATCTACCATGAAATTCCGCCAAATGATGGCGGAATTTCATGGTAGACAACTTCACTTCAACGCCCCGCTTCGCTGCCGATCTTCACGCGGGCTTTCAGTGCCCGAACCTCAAAGTTCACGCCATCCACTTCAGTGCCGTGTGCATCGATCAGCGCCAATCGGTGCTTGCCTGGTTCCGGCAGCCACAACGTTTTCCCGGTCGCGCGGCCGAGCATTTGGTCGTCCATGCGCCAGCGCCAGTTGGTATCAGCCGGGCCGGAGAGGCGCAGTGGCAGGCGCTGGCGCTGCGGTGGAATGTCTGGATCAAGCGCGACGATGGTGCCGTCGGCGGGATATTGAATGCGAGCGAGTGAAAGACCCTTAGCGGCGTGCACCACCTTACGTTCGGTACCGTGGATGAACCATTCGTTGCGCTGCGGCTCCACTGCTGGTTCGAAGCGCAGAGCACTGCGTACCACGCCAGCGGGTACTTCCGCCGGGCGGCTGATGCGCTTGGGTCGGCCGACGCTGCTGTCGCCACGATGTAGCCAGTCGATCACCTCGCGCCATACCGGCGCCGCGCCGGAGATGCCGGACACATCGTGCATGGGTTCGCCGCTGGCATTGCCCACCCACACGGCTACCGTGTAGTGCCGCGAAAAACCGGCGCACCAGTTGTCGCGCATGTCCTTGCTGGTACCGGTTTTGGCCGCTGCCCAGTAAGGCGTAGCCAGCCAGGACTCCAGTCCGAAGGCGCCGGCGCGTGCATTCGCATCGGACAGCACATCGGCGACGATGAACGCCGCACCAGGATTGAAAACCTGCCGCGCCGCGCCATCAAACACGCCGGCGCAACCATCCTGCTTGCAAGGCAGCGGCGCAGCGCTCTTGCCGGGGGTCACGCGCAGTGGCGACCAGCGTCCACCATTGGCCAATGTGCGATAGCCGTTGGCGAGCATGAGCAGAGACACGTCTGCTGAGCCTAGCGCCAGACTATAGCCATACCAGTCGCCGCTTTGCGTGAGACTGTTGAAGCCGGCGAGACGCAGGCGTCGGTGAAATGCATCCGGCCCCAAACGCACCAACGTTTTCACGGCAGGCACATTGAGCGAGCTGGCCAGCGCCATGCGTGCGCTGACCCAACCGCGATAACTCGGCTCATAGTTTTGCGGCGCGTAAAGACCATTGCCCGTATCCAGCGTCAATGGCGCGTCTTCGATAAGCGAAGCGGCAGTCAGGGCGCGCTTCTCGAAAGCCAGCGCATAAAGGAAGGGTTTCAACGTGGAGCCGGCCTGGCGCAGCGCCGTGGCGCCGTCGACTTCAGAGGCATCCGAGAGATCGCCGCTGGAACCGACCCAGGCCAGCACTTCACCTGTCGCGTTATCAATCACCAGGACGGCGCCGTCTTCGGCATTCTGTTTGGTGAGTGCGGCGAGGTGGCGGCGCAAGGATTCCGTCGCGAACTTTTGCAGATCAGCGTCTATGCTGGAACGCAGTTTCTGCCCCGGTGCGCTGAGCAGCTTGCGCGCCAGATGCGGCGCGCGCGACGGCGCATCGTCGCCCAACTTGAGACCGCCGGTCAGTGCGGTGACCGCCAAGCCTTCGAGTCCGGCGCATTCCGATTCTCTGTTCAACTCTTTCAGCAGATTGCAGGCGCGCTTTGCCACGATGGGCGCTGCGGCGTTCGGCGCACGCAGCAGCGCGGCGGCGAGCGCGGATTCGCGTTCATCCAAACCGTCCGGCCATTTACCGAACAGGCCGCGACTCATAGCGGCGATGCCTTGCAGCTCGCCGCGATAACTCACCAAATTCAAATAGCCTTCGAGGATCTGCTGCTTAGTCCAGTTGCGTTCGATGCGCAAGGCAGTGGCGCTTTGCGTCAGCTTGTCGAAAAGACTGCGCCGGCCGCGACGCTGGTTGTCTTCTTCCAGCAGACCGGCGAGCTGCATGGTCAGCGTGCTGGCGCCGCGCTTGCCACCATTCCAGAAGTTCTTCCAAGCGGCGTTGCCCGCGGCTGTCCAATCCACGCCATCGTGTTCGTAAAAGCGTTTGTCTTCGGCGAGGATCACCGCGCGTGTGAGTGCTGGAGAGATATCCGAAAGTTTGGTCCACTCAAAGCGCCGCACCTGGCGATCCAGGCGCAGGCTTTGGATGGGCTGTCCATCGCGGCTCAGCAGCCAGGCTTCGGAAGGCGTATAGCTGGCCTTCACTTCCGGATAGTTGGGCAGCGCCAGCGCCGAAAGCGGCATCAGCGCTGCCGCAATCACCAACACCGAATTGAAATTCAGGCGCATCGCAGCTTAATTGCCCACCACGACTTTTGCGTTAGGCGTTTCGCCGAAGACATCGGGCGCATACATCGCTTCGACGCGGGTGGCGGGCAACGAGAACTCGCCGGCGTTGTTGATGCGCACGGTGTAGTCGATCATGAAGCCGCCGCGCGGCACCACTTCGTAATAGGCGCGGAAAAAACCAAAAGTGCGCTCCACGAAGGTCGGCCAGACGCGCCGTCCGATCTGTGTTTCATCCATGGTGGCGATGTGCGAATCGCGGCCATCGCCGTCGCCGAGTATGCGAGCGCCGGCCGGAATCGGATCGGACAACACCACCCAGGTCATGTCCTGTTCCGCTTGTACGTTCAGCGTCACGCGCCACAAATCGCCGCGAGTTACCTTGCCAGGAACCTTCTCCTGCAAGGGCGTGACCTGTCGCGTGACACGGTAACCAAAGGCGCGCGGTGCGCCGGCTGGAATGGCGGCCAGCATTTGTACCGAAGCCCAGGGCTTGCCGGCGCCTTCATGCGTGATGCTGAGCTTGTCGTTTGCACCATTGGTTGGCGAGGGTGGCCACGGCAGACTGAGCGGTGCGCGTTCGCTTTCATCCGGCTTCCAGCGCAATTCGGCGCTGGCCTTGGCGAGCGTCGCACGTGTGATGCCCGTCACCAGTTCGCGCTCGAACTTGCGGCCGAATTTATCCAGCACCACAGCGGCCCAGGCGTTGGCAGTGGTGGTGAACCAGCGTCCATGCGCTTGGCGTTCGATGGCGCCACGCATCAGCTTGGGCAGATCTTCCTTCCAGGCGGGTTCGTCCATCACCGCCTCGATAAGGCGGAAGCTGTTGTAATCGCCGCTCACCATCATCCACCACCAGTAGTCTGATTTTTCCGTGGTGAAACTGAGCCGACCGCCGGTGTAGGAAAGTCGATTGCGCATTTCCTGTTCGGCTGTTGCCAGCTTTGTCGCACGCTGTGGCAAGTCGGTTAGGCGCTTTACGACGAGATACCAGTCGATCAGCGCGGCTGTGGGTAGGCGCATCGACTCTACATCCAGCGCGGCGGCAACGCGTGTCGGGGTTTGTCCGTGGCGGGTCAAGGCTTCCAGTACTTGCAGCTTGCGCACCAGCACGTCATCGTAAGGTGACCAATACTTAGGCTTGATGCGTCCTTCTGCGTAGGCGGTGAGGCCTTGGAGCATGCGCGCCTTAGCGTCCTCCGGCAGAGCGAAGCCGGCCACGCTGGCGAGGTCGAGCACATAGGCGGTCAGCGTCACGCTGCCGGGCCCGTCGCCAGGGAAATAGCGCGCGAGACCGTTGCTATCCAGATAGGCGGGCAGGCTGGCGGCGATATCCTGCCAACGCTTCTCATCATGCAGGCCGACAGCGACGGAGATCTTCTGCTCCAGACAGGAATATGGGTATTCCTCGAAGTAGCGCTTGAGTCCAGGCGGCGGTGTAGACAGTTTGGGCGAGAGGCCGATTTCTATGCCGCCTTTGCCCGGCAGCGCGCCGGCGGGTGGCGTAGCGGCGACTTCGTATTTGCCTTCGATGCGCGTGAAGGTGGCTTGCTGTACGGTGATCGGCACGGCAGGCGCAACCTGTTGCGTGATTTTCAAGCGATCTTTCGCCGACCCGCCTTCTTCCAACGCATCGAATTCCCACACGGCTAGCTGGACGCCCTCCGGCGCGCGAGCTGACCAGGCGAGTTCCGTTGCGCCTTCGGCGTCGATTTGCACATTGCGACTTTCCAGTGCGGTGTCGCCCAGCTTGGCGGATACCGTGACTTTCATGGCGCGCGCCGTGCCGTTGCGCAAAGTAAGCAGCGCTTGATAACTATCCTTCTCGCGCACCATGGGCGGCAAGCCGGAAATCATCTGCAAATCCTGCTTGGTACGCACGGACGCAGAGCCGGTGCCGAACAGTGAAGTACCAGCCGTTGCCACGCCCACCAGTTTGAATTCAGTGAGCGAATCATTCATAGCTACTTTCACTGTAGCCATACCATTGGCGTCGAGTTTGACGCGCGGGTCCCAAGTGAGCAGCGTGTCGAAGAGCTCCCGCGCCGGCCCGCGACCGCCGCCGCCGCCGGGCGGCAAGGCTTTCTTGCCGAAGTGACGCTTGCCGATGACTTGCGATTGCGCGGTGGCGGTTTCCACTTCGTAGGCGCGCTTTTGTAGCAGGGCATCGAGCAGGTTCCAACTCTCGTTCGCCTTGAGTTCTAACAGCGCCTGATCGACAGCAGCGAATGCGACTTCCGTGCCGGCGGGCGCCGGCTTGCCCTCGGGTGTCATCACTTTGAGGCGCACCGTGGCTTCTTCGCGCGGACGATAGTCAGATTTTTCCGGCGTCACTTCCACTTTCAGCTTGTAGCCTTCGGTGCCGACGCCCAGCTCCGCCAGTCCCAGCCGATAAGCCGGCTTGGCGAGGTCCACCATGGCGGTGGGCTGTTCCGGATTCCACCATTCCTTGAACCACGCCACCGGCTCACGCCAACCCCATTTGAAGAATGAGAACCAAGTGAGCGGCTCCACCCGGCCACGCACGGCCAGCACCGACACATAAACGTTCGGCCCCCATTCCGGCTTCACCGGCAATTCGATCACCGGTTTGAAGCGCGACAGCGGTTGTACAAAAGTATCGATGATGCCGCCGGCTTCGATGGAGATCAGCGCGGTCGATGCGCGGAAGGGTGTGCGCACTTGCAGGCGCGCGATTTCGCCGGGTTTGTAGCTGCGCTTCTCGGGAATCACGTCGATGCGATCCTGATTGCCGGCGGCGAACCACAAATCGCCACGACCGGTGACCCAGTAGCTGCTGCCGGCGCGAGCGACGTTGCCAGCGTTATCCCGTGTTTCCGCTAGCAGATACACCGAACCGGGTTGATCTGATTTCGGCTGGCAGAAGAAGAGGCCGCGGCTGTCGGTGCGTCCGCTGCACACTTCGCCCAGGTCGGTGAACTCGGAATTATTTTCGTAGGCGTAGAAACCGCCGACGATGCGACGTCGATGACTGTAGTCGACGCGGCGCTTGGCCAGCACACGTACGGCCTGGTCGGCGATGGGTTTGCCAGCGGTATCCAGTGCGACGATTTCCACGCGGTTGCCGTCACCCTTGCTGGCGGCCCAATCACCGATGTGCATGCCCAGCACCACAGCAGCCGGCCATAGTTCCACCGAGCCGTGTAGGGTCTGGATTTCACCATTTGGATCGGTGAAGGTCATTTCGGTGTACAACTCGCTCGGACCTTTGGGCTTTTCCGGCAGGCCCACAGCCAGTTTGCCGGCGCCGGCTTTGTCGAGCTTGAGCGCCTGCTTGTCCAGCACCAAGTGTTCCGATTCGCGACCTTGATCCACGTCGAAAGCGTTGCGCGCTTCGTCGTCGAAATCGAGCGTGAAGCGGTAGCGGTCGTAGTGCGTGTAACTAGGCCAGCGCGGACGCAGCGTCGCCGAGACCTGCACGTCCGCCCCCTTGGCGGCGCCACCGTTGAGAAAGGAAAGTCCCAACGCGAGCGGCACTTCCTTGGGCGCGACCTGCCTGGATGGCACGCCCTGCACGCTGCCGGTGAAGACGGGCAGACGGAAATCCGCCACGCGAAACTCACCGCTGATAATCACGCCGCGCTTGCCGCCGGAGAGGGCAACTTCATAGCCGCCGCGCTTGGCGGACTCGGGGATTTTCCATTGGCTTACCGCGCTGCTCTGCGTGTCCCACACCAGCGCTTGCGTAAACTCGGTGCCGGTTTCGCTGTGACGTATGGTCAGCTTGTTGGGCAGCGCCTGTGCGTCTGGGAAGGCGAAACCACGTGTGTCGCGGCTGCGCGCAATGTGTTTCATGGAGACCGTCTGCCCGGCACGGAACAGGCTGCGATCAAAAACCGTGTGGATTTTGAAATCGCTGCGCTCGCCCCAAGTCTCAACACCAAAGCGCCAAGCCTCTATGCCTTCATTCCAGTCGGAGCGCACGAAGCTGTAATCCCCATCGAAGCGCGCACTGGCGAAAATAAAGTCGCTGCCGTGGCAGGAAATCTGCTGCAATGGTTGGGCTATCAAGGCACGGCCCAAATGATCGGTTTTGCCGTGCCACTGTTCCTTGCCGTCGCAACCCGAGATGCGCACTTCCGCGCCTTCTACCGGCAGGCCGCTGTGCAGCGCTGTTACCCACACCAAGCCGTTGTCGCGGCCACGTTTGAGATGCACGGCGAGATTAGTCACCAGTGCGGTGGCGCGCACATACATGGGCTTGGGTGTGGATAGTAGTGACGCGCCTAGCAGGCGGCTTTCGATTTCCACGATGTGATAGCCGGGCTTGGCGAGGGGGATGCCGATGACCTCGAACTCGTTGGCGCCACCAGGCTTGGGCAACTCTTGGCGCTGAACGCCAGCACGCTGGGCGAGGAAGGACAATTCGCGGGCGTAGTAGGGGTCCGTGTAATCCTCCATCTTGCCGTTGCGATTGATCTTCATCGCGCGTGTCTGCTGTTCGAATTTTTCCAGCGCCTGCATGGCGGCGATCACGTCGCCGTCGTCGGTGAGGAGCTGGTCGGCAAAGCGGTGACTGCCGGGCAATTTCAGCGTCGTGGTGGCCACTTTTGCTTCGAGATTGCGCAGCGTAACGGGAAGCAATCCGTCTTCCTTCAATTCGACGACACCGAAGTTGCCGGGAAACTTGGCGAGCGGCGGCAAGGTGCCGGTGCGGAATTTCAGCGGGAAGTTTTTGACATTGGCGAGGGGTCTGCCCGCGTCGTCTTTGATGCCGGCGGGTAGCTCCAGCGTCAGCTCGGCGCTTTGCGGGAATGGCCCCGTGAAGGTCACCGAGCGCGCCATATTCTGCCGTTCGCCGCTTTCGCGAGCCGGATCCTTGGGGCTGCGCGTGCCTTCGGGCGTGACCACACGAATTTTCTGCAAGAGCTTGGCTTCAATGTGTGCGCTGAACTCAACGGTGACGCTCGATAATGGCGAGCAGGGCGCGCCGGATTTTTCGCGCTCGCAGGTGAGGCTGGCGCGGAAGGGCTCGCGCACGGTGTAGACGAAGCTCTCTTCCTTCTCCGACTTCGTGCCGTTGCTTGCTGTGATGCCTTTTCCCCAGACGAGTTTGATTTTTGCGCCGGGCGGCAGAGTCTCGGCGCAAGCAACGACCAGCGGGGTACTACCAAAGTCTCTGTGTACGTGCGAGAGAATTTCATTGCGCTGCGCCTCCGGCACGATATGCACCGGAATACGATTGCCCACGCCGTCCGCCTCGCACCACATATTTTTCTCGACAGTAGTCAGATCGAGCGGACCGCCCGCGTTGATGACGAAGGCCTGGTCTTCTTCTATGGGGCTGTCGGGGCGCGGTAGGATGGAACGCGGCCAAGGGCCTGCGGCGTAAAACTCGAAGCGGGTCTTGCCACTGATGGCCTCGCCGTTCTGCGCTTTTAGACCGGCCACCAACACGAACTCGCAACGCTCGCCGGCTTCCAGCGTTCGTGCCAACTGCCAGGCCCAGGTGCGCGCATCCACCCAGCGACCCTCGCCAGCGACGTTATTGCAATTCACCTTGAAAGGCGCGGGTGCCGTGGTGTCGCCCAGCTTGACCATGTCCGCCGTGAAGACCGCGCTGGCGCGCGTCTGCTGATCAATGCGTCCTTGCGGCACGAACTGTCGCACCGTGCCAGCGTGGGCGAAGCCCGCTGGCGTTAGCGAGGCGAGCAATAGCAACAACGCGATTTTCATTATGCGGCTCATGGTGTCATCCATCAACGAGAGAGAAGGTAAGAAGGAAGGTAAGAAGGAAGGTATGTGGAGTGGACCGGAACTATAACAACACGCAGCATTCAAGAGCGCGGCGTGCGCAAGCTAAATGGCGCAAGGCGGATCACGCCCAGCGATGCCGCCTGGTTCGCTGGGCGGCGCAGGGCGACCCAGCCCGCGCACGTGGTGATGGCGATCTCCAGCAGCATCGTCCAGTAGACATGGTGTCCCACCAAGCGATCAGCCAGCAGATAAAAGTAAATCAGGTCGATGTCCGGTAGCACGCTACCGATCAAGCCGGCCGCAAGCAGTTTTCGCCGGGCAAGTGGTACACGCTGCTCGAGAGGGAGGCATGCCAGCAAGCTGCGCGAGAGCAGATAGCCGGCCGGCAGATGAGCGATGAACATGGCTAGCTTAGCTGCTGGGCCGGTTGGTATTACGCCTGATGCCGAGACGGGCCGCGACACGTCGGGCAAAGTTGCGCCATCCGCCTGCGAGAGCAATCGGGGACATGCTTGACACGCGTACTGCAGGCCACGCACTTTCCACCCCGATGGGCCAGTTGTAGGGCGCGGATTTGCAATAGGGCAAGGGCGATTTCATTACCGCACTCCCAAAGGTGTGTGGACGGCAGGCAGGACGGCGTTCTGCGCTTCTACTTCGGCCGCGCCGGGCGCATGCGGATCGTGGGCGAGCAGCAAAACCACGCCGCCCAACGCTATCGACGTAGCCAGCCCCATGCAGAAGGCCAGCACCACGTAAGCGATGAAGTCCACGATGGCCACTCGGTTGCCGTTTTTTGCATCTTTCCACAGTTTCTTCATCGCGCCACTCCTGATCGAACGATGTCCGTTCAGGTGCTATTGAAGCGAAGAAGTCGGGCGCGACCGAGTGGCGATGCGGGCAGCCTGGCGAAGAATTGTGGCAAGAAAATGATTTGTCGCTGCCGGCATGTAGTGGACGTACTAGGGAAAAAGCTTCGTGTATATTCTTGCCGCATGGGACGACGCATTGCCATTGTTGAAGACGAAGCCGCCATCCGCGCCAACTATGCGGAGGCATTGACGCGCCATGGCTACGACGTGGCGGCCTACGCCGCACGCCAGGAGGCGTTGGAGGCTTTCCGTCTGCGCCTGCCGGAACTGGCGATTATCGACATAGGCTTGGGCGATGAGCCGGAGGGCGGCTTTGAACTATGCCGCGCGCTGCGTGCCCTGGCGCCACGGCTGCCCATCATCTTTCTCACCGCGCGCGACAGCGATGTGGACATCGTCTCCGGCCTGCGCCTGGGCGCGGATGACTACCTCACCAAGGATGTCAGTCTGCCGCATCTGGCCGCGCGCATCGCCGCGCTGTTCCGCCGCGCCGATATGGCGCGCGAGCCGCAGGGTGAAGAAGAAATCGTTGATCGCGGCCCACTCAAGCTCGACGCCAAGCGCCTCACCGCCACCTGGGTCGACCAGCCGGTCGATCTGACGCTCACCGAATTCTGGATGGTGCATACGCTCGCCAAATTTCCCGGCCACGTAAAGGACCGCGATCAGCTCATGCACGACGCCAAGCTGGTGGTTGATGAGGGCACCATCACTTCGCATGTGAAGCGCATCCGCAAGAAGTTTCTGGCGATTGATGTCGGCTTCGATCAGATCGATACCGTGTATGGCATGGGCTATCGGTGGCGGGTTTGATGGGCGGAAGAGAAAAGCGGACGCGGATTGGGCAGATGAACACTGATAGGGCCACGTCATTCCGGCGCAAGCCGAAATCCAGCGCCTTGAAAGCGGCGTCACGGGGTCCCCGCTTGCGCCAGGACGACAGAACCGCGTCGACTTCAACCTTGCACCTTCGGGTTGATCCGCGCTCATCCGCGTAATTCGCACACGCCGCGTCAAAATGAAACGCTCGCTTTCCCTCTCCCTCCGCACCAAGCTCGCGTTGGTCGCACTCTCACTGTTAGCGCTGCCCTGGGTGGGCTATCGCTATGTCAAGGAGATGGAGCGCTTTCTGCTCGAAGGACAGCAGCAGGCCTTGCTCGCGACGGCGCGCGCAGTGGCAACGGCTTTGCATGAACGCCCGCAACTGATGCGTCTGTCTGAAGCACATCGCACCCTGCAAGCGCAATCTGAAGAGCTGGCGCTCTCTCCGGGTGAATCCGTCGTGACGCCACCGGCTGAAATCGCGCGCGAATCGGCAGCGTCAGAACAAAAGTCTGTGGCGGAAATCGACGCGATCCTGCGCGGCCTGGAGCGATCCACAGCGCGCATCTGGGTGGTCAATCGCGAATTCAAGTTGCTGGCGTTGGCTGGCAGTCTCAAGCATCCGCCTGAAGCTCCCGAAGTGGGCGCTGCAAATTTTGCGACGCGCGCCTGGCATGTGTTGCGCAACTGGTTGCTGCCGCGACCGGTCGAGGATTTCGATGACGCGCTCGATGAAGACGTGCTCGCCAACGGCAGCGAAGTCACCAAAGCCATGCTCGGCGCGCCGGCCGCGCGTCTGCGCAACAGCGCGGATAAGCGCGCCGCTATTGTCTCGGCGGCGCATCCCATCTGGAATCGCGATACCGTGATCGGTGCGGTAGTGGTCGAAGAGACCACCAACTCAATACTTAACGTACGCAGCCGCGCGCTGGAGCGTCTGTTGCTGGTGACGCTCACAGTCTTCGCGCTGGCGGCGGCTTTACTGCTGGGGTTCGCCTCGCGCCTATCCAACCGTATACGCCGCCTACGCGACGAAGCCGAAAGTGCGGTCGATGCCCACGGCCGCCTCACGCATCTGGCCACCGCTTCAAATGCGAGCGACGAAATCGGCGATCTGTCGCGCAGCTTTTCAGCCGTGCTGCAAAAGCTGGCGCAGCATCACGGCTATCTCGAAAACCTCGCCGGCCGGCTCTCGCACGAGCTGCGCACGCCCATCGCCGTGGTGCGCTCTTCGCTGGAAAATCTGCGCATGAACGGCGTCGCCGACGAACAGCGTGTGTATCTGGAGCGCGCCGAAGAAGGCTTGATGCGCCTCACCAAGATATTCACCCGCATGAGCGAAGCCAGCCGCCTGGAGCAAAGCCTGCAATCCGAAGCGCGCGAGCGCTTCGACCTCGCCGCCTTGGTGCGCGATTGCGTCGCAGGCTACAAGCTCGCCTATCCTCACCTTGCCTTTGAATGCCGTGTTCCCGCCGAGGCCGTAACGATTAATGGCTCACCCGACCTGATGGCGCAACTGCTGGATAAACTCGTTGCCAACGCTGCCGATTTCACGCGAGCCGATGCGCCGATTGTGGTTTCAGTGGATGTTGCGGCGAGCCACGCACAATTGCGCGTCAGCAACCAGGGGGCAATGTTGCCTGACGAAATCCGCATCCGCCTTTTCGATTCCATGATTTCGGCCCGCACCGAACGCGGCGACGCCGAGCCTCATCTGGGCCTCGGCCTCTATATCGCGCGGCAGATCGCCGAGTTTCATGGTGGCAAGATCGCTGCGACGAACCTCGCCGATGGCGTTGCGGTGACGCTCGATCTTACGCTTGCATCAAGCATCTCATGACGCCGCCGCCTGAAACCGTTTTCGACCTTTTCATCGTCGGCGCCGGCATCAACGGCGCGGGTATCGCACGCGATGCGGCGGGGCGCGGTTTGAAGGTGCTGCTGGTCGACCAGGGCGACATCGCCGGCGCCACGTCTTCGGCCTCGACCAAGCTCATCCACGGCGGGCTGCGTTATCTGGAGCATTACGATTTTGGTCTGGTGCGCGAGTCCTTAACGGAGCGCGAGATTTTGCTGGCCAATGTGCCGCATCTGGCGCGCGAGCAACGCTTTGTCATTCCGCATCAGCCGGCGCTGCGGCCGCGCTGGATGATCCGTCTGGGCTTGGGTCTCTACGATTTGCTGGCCGGTGGTTCCAGTCTGGCTCACGCCGAGTCGGTGGATTTGCACAGCTCGCCTTACGGCTATCCGCTGCAAGCCCAATTTGCGCGCGGCTTTGCCTACTCCGATCTCGCCACGGATGATGCGCGTCTCACCTTGCTCAACGTCATCTCAGCGGCGCAACTCGGTGCGCAAGTGCTGACGCGCACGCGCCTGGTCGCCGCGCGGCGTGAGCAGGGCGAATGGCGCGCAACCTTGGAAGACATGCAAGGCCAACGCAGCGAACATCGCGCGCGCATTCTCGTGAACGTCGCCGGCCCCTGGGTGGCGGCGGTGCGGGAAATGATTTCCGGGCCGGCTTGCGGCGGCGCGCTGCGCCTCGTCAAGGGCAGCCATATCGTCGTGCCCAAGTTGTATCAGGGCGAGCAGGCGTATCTCTTGCAGCATGCCGATGGCCGCATTGTTTTCGTGATTCCTTTCGAGCGCGACTTCAGCTTGATCGGCACCACCGAAATGACACTCATCGCACCCGACGCCCAGCCCAGCATCAATGCGGACGAGATCAACTATCTCTGCGCGGCGGTGAGCGCCTTCATGAAGAAGGCCGTCACGCCGTCGCAAGTGGTCTGGTCCTTTGCCGGCATACGTGCGCTCTACGACGATGGTAGGGCCGAGGCCTCGGCGGTGACGCGCGAGTATCGCCTGGTGGTGGACGATGAAGCGGGCCAGGCGCCATTGCTCTCCATCTATGGCGGCAAGCTGACGACCTATCGCCGCCTCGCCGAACGCGTTCTCAGCCGCCTATCACCCTGGTTGCCGAATTTGCGCGCGCCGTGGACGGCGGCAGTGCACCTACCGGGCGGCGGCCTCGGTCCGCGAGGCTTGTCCGGCCTGCTTTTGGAACTCTCGCAGCACTACCCCATGCTGCGCACCGAATTACTGGAAGACCTGGCGCGTCGCCACGGCACACTGGCGCGCCGCGTACTCGGCTCGGCGCAAACCGAGCGCGATCTGGGCGAGCATTTCGGCGGCGGGCTCTACGCGGCGGAAGTGGATCACATGCTGGCCCACGAATGGGCACGCGATATCGACGACATTCTGTGGCGCCGAAGCAAGTGCGGTTTGCGCGTGGATGACGCGGGGAAGGCTAGCTTGCGCGATTACATCGCGCAGAAATCGAGAGCCTAGCCGCGCCGTTTTTCCAAGGAAGCGATGCGTTGTTCAATAGCGTTGGTTTGTGTGGCCAGATCGGCAGCTTTGTTGCCGAAGGCGGCGTTGTCGGACTTGGTGAGCCACTGCGGATTTTCGTAGATCAGATATTCAGTGAGATTTTCCACCGCGCGCTCAACAAGCCCTTTCTTTGTCGCGACGAACTGGCGGGCGCCGTTAAACACTCGCCGGGCGGCGATGTCGCCGACTAAGCGGCTGAGGTCTTCTTCGGCATCCCAATCAAGATTGCGCAACACGAAGCTGAGCGCCTCGGCGAAATCCGCTGCGCCGGATACGCGTGCGCCGCGCATCATCGCATCGCGGCCTTGCAAGGCGGTCAGCGGTGCGCGGGGCGGCAGGACGATATCGACTTCGATGTCGCCATTGGCGAGGGATTGCAGCGTGCCGTCCTGCGCGATGCTGAAATCCAGTGCAAAGGATTTGAGTGCTGGCGCGTCCATGGAAATACGCGCGCGGTGGCCGGCGTAGGGCTTGAGCCGCTGGCGCGCCCAGGGCGCATCGGCGAGCAGGTGATTGAGCGCGCCGAGCGCCAGCAGGTCCAACATGGTGCGGGCTAGTTAAGTTGCTGTATGCCGGCGATGACCCAGCCGCCGCTGCCTGTCGTCGGCTTGGCGAGGTGCCAGACTTCATCGAACGGCTCGGGTGCGGCGGCTTGCGTTTCGCGGATGCTGCCGGAGAAGCGCACGCTGGCGATGTGCTGGGTGCTTTCGCTGGTGACATCCAGCAGTTGCGCGTTTAGTGTCACCACGTCGGTTTGCTGCGGCGTGTCGCCACGATCATTCATGTCGAGCTTGATCTCGGCGTACATTTCCGGCGTGGTGAAGTTGCGGATGTCCTCAAGATTTTTTGCGTCATGGGCGGCTTGCAGACGCACGAAGTTGAGCTTGGCCTGCCGCAGAAAACCATCGACGTCGAAATCGGCAGGTACGTTGATGGTCGCGGCGGGCGAGGCGGCGGCGGCTGACGTCGGCGCGCTGGCGAGTGGCTCATAGCTCGTGGGCGCGGCGCCACCGGCGTATTGCAGAGGCTGTTGCGTGGCTGCTCGCGGGCGGCGGAAAAGCATGCGGATGACAAAGAATGCGGCAACAGCAAGCAGCGCCATCATGGCAAAAGAGGCGAGGCCTTCACCCATGCCGAGATGCGAGAACAGCGCGGCGAGGCCGATGCCGGCGGCTAAGCCGGCCAGTGGGCCCATCCAGCGACTCATGCCGGAAGGTTGCGGGGCCGGCGCGCCTGCGGGTTGCGCCTGGCGCGGCGCGGTGGCCGCGTTCTGGCTGGGCGGTGTGGGCGTGGCTTGGCGTGTGACACTGTCGCGCTGCATGCCGGAGGTGCGGCCGCCGCCAAAACGTCGCGCCGCATCGGCATCATTGACCGTCAGGGTCATGGTGATTAATACCAGGCAAAGTCCCGCGAATATCTGCTTCATGGCAATCCTCATAGTTTGTAGCCTCGGTGCAGGGCAACCACGCCGGCGGCGAGGTTGTAGTAGTCGACCTTTTCCAGGCCTGCTTGTTCCATCATTTGCTTAAGAGTTTGCTGATCGGGGTGCATGCGGATGGATTCGGCCAGATAACGATAACTTTCGGCGTCCTTCGCCACGCGTTCGCCCAACCAGGGCAGCACCTTGAAGGAATAGAAATCGTAGAGCGGTGTGAGCGGTTCCCACACTTTCGAAAATTCGAGAATCAGCAAACGACCGCCGGGCCTCAGCACGCGCGCCATTTCGGTCAGCGCTCTATCCTTGTGCGTCATGTTGCGCAGGCCGAAGGCGCAGGTCACGCAATCAAAGTAGCCGCTGGAAAAGGGCAGCTTCTCGGCGTCGCATTGCATCGCCGGCATGGTGTGGCCATGATCGAGCAGACGGTCGCGGCCGCGCGTGAGCATGGCGTTATTGATATCGGTGAGCCAAACTTGACCGTGTTTACCGACGCGTTCCGAGAACGCCAGTGACAGATCGGCGGTGCCACCCGCCACATCCAGCACGCGGTCGCCGGCATGCACGCCGGACATTTCGATGGCGAAGGTCTTCCAGAGTCGATGCAGGCCTAGCGACATCAGGTCGTTCATGATGTCGTAGTTGGCGGCCACCGAGGAGAAAACGCCGGCGACACGCTGGGCTTTTTCGCTTTCGGGAACTTCCTGATAACCGAAGTGGGTTTTTTCCATGGTGGTGTTAGTGACTATGCCCGCAACCGCCACCGGCTTTAGGCGCTATGGTGGCAGAGGTGGTTGCTTCCCGGCTGGCGCCGGCGGCTTCCATCTGAACGAGGTAGTCACGCCATAGCTGGTCGCGATTGGCGCCTAGCCAATAGAGGTAGTCCCAGGTGTAGAGACCGGAGTCGTGGCCGTCCGAGAAAGTCGGTTTGACGGCGTACATGCCGACCGGATCGAGCCCGACGATATCCACGTTTTTCTTGCCGACCTGTAAGGTTTCTTGCCCGGGGCCGTGGCCGCGCACTTCGGCCGACGGGCTGAAGACGCGCAGCAACTCGTAAGTCAGCTCGAAGGTCTTGCCATCCGGGAAACTGATTTCGAGCAAGCGGGATTGCGAACGCAGCTTGATTTCAGTGGGTGGGGGTACTTCCTGTTCGGGGCCGCCCATGGCGTACTCCAGGCGATGGTTGAGCCACTAATCATACCGCAGAAGAGTGACGGCGATAACCGCGTCGCCAGTGCGGTTGGCCAGGCGCTATAGGCGCACGAAGCTGACGCGCTCGAAGTCCGGCCCGTGGGTGAGCAGGTCGGTAAGTTGGACGCGGACCTGCCGGTCGGTATATACCTCGATGATGCGGGCGGGATGGAACCAGCCAGGCGGCAGTACCAGCGTATCCGGCTCTTTCAAGGCGGGTAAGGCCGGCAACAGGAAGGCGCGGGTATAGTGTTGCGAAGGCGAGACAGCGGCGCCGGTGGCGCGCACCGCCAAGGCCTGCGGCACGCCCGGTAACACGTGCACACCGATCAGCAGCCAGTTGGTGGCATCCAGCATCAAATACCAGCTCACACGCGCTAGCAGAAAGTGCTCTCCATCCGGCGGCTTCAGGCAGAACAACTGGCCATGCTCGATACGCGCGCCGGCCGCGCCGCGCTGTAGGCGAAAGCCTGAGACAGACTGGTCGGCGACATCCCAGACTTCCAGCGGATAGTGGATATGCGCCGCGCGCGATTTGAGATGCGCCGGGTCAAGGTGGTCGCGGAAAGTCCAGATGCGCTCCATGTCGTTGCGCGAATAAAGCCGCACGTGTTCGGGCTGGTTGAATTCTTCGCCGCTGATGTAATAGTGGATCGCCTCGAAACCCAGGCCGACTTTCGCCGCGCCCGAGGCCTCGCGGCGTTGAAAGCGGCGCGGCATGGCATGCAGGCACCAGGGCCGATAGAGCTGCATGAGCAGACGGCCGGCGGCCATGGTCGAGCAATCCTCACCCAGCCCCAGGGTAACGGGCGCCACATATTGTTTCAGTTGCGCAATGATATTTCGCATCTCCGGCATCAGCCGGCTGGTGTCGAAGTGACGCAAGGATTCGCGCTGCTTGAGCCGCTCTAGCGGGCGAACACCATGATCGTGCATGAGGTCGACACCAAAGGCGTGCGTAGTCGCGGGTGTCGTTTTGTCGTTGGGTCGGGTGAGTGCGGTATAGGGGGCGAAGCGGTCGGCCCAACGCGAAATCCAGGCGAACTCGTGGGTGCCGTGACTATAAGGATTGGCCAGATCCACCAGCAGTATCGCCGCATAGGCTTCGCTGCTGCTTTGGCTCTTGCGGGCTTCGCTTAGTGGTTCCGGCACAGCCACGGTCGCGATACCCCATTCTTCGGCGGTGTCGTAGTAGCCGTGCAGGTCAATCCAGACGCCGGGTGCGGCTTCGCGGCGCGCGCGGAAATATTCGAGTATGACGCGGCCGGTGTAATGTACGCAGCGCTGGCAAATCAAGGCAAGACCTTGTCGCACGTGCGTGTCGTCGTCACCGAGTTGCGCAACGTGGGCGTAGGCGCGCGCCATCATTTGCCACAGCGCGAGCACCTGATGGAACGACTGTTCTTCGTGTTCCGACGGCGGAAGCGGCTTGTCGGCGTAGCGAAGTGCCAGTTCGTCTTGCACGAAACTGAGCGGCACGCGCGCCGCTTCCAGCACCCGCAGATACTCAGCCGCAGGTGGAGGCCGGCGCGACATGGTGGCCAGCAGGGCGCTCAGATTTCGATGCGCTTCGTGCGCGTTGGTGAGTGGCAGGGCGGCGAGGTAATCGTGGCAGGCGCGCGCGTCAGACGTGTTCAGGTTGGCTAAAGGTGCACCGGAAAGGCTCATATCGTCTCATAGGCCGCGCGCTCAAAATCGCTGCCGCGATCAAGCAAGCGGGTGAGGCGTATCTTGCGCGAACTGTCCGTATAAAGCTCTATCGCTCGGCCGGTGCGAAACCAGCCGGCCGGCACGATTACCGTTTCCGGTTCCGTGAGGGATGCCACCGGGGGCAGCAAAAAACCGTGGCGGTATTTTTCATTCGCGGCCGAGAGCCCGGTGCCGCGTACCGCCGCCGGTTTTGGCGCGCCGGGCAACATCTGCACGCCGGCCTGTAAATCGCTCCCACCTGCGATACGCGACCAGCGCGCTATGGCAAGCAGAAAGCTGCGCGTGCCTTCGGGTTGAACGGCCACCAACTGTCCGCCGCCTATGCGTGCGCCGCCCTGCGAGAGGGGACGTGACAAACGCAGGCCGACTGGCGATTCATCGAGCACATGCCACTCTTCAATCGCGTAACCGTGAGCGACGCTGAAGCCGTCATTCTGGCGCGTTGAGACACGACCGAAAGTAGCGATTTCTTCGTGTTGCCGGCTGGTCAGTTCCGCGGCTTCACCGGGCTGCCGAAACGCTGTACCCGACAAGTAGTAATGCAGCGCATCGAAGCCCGTTACCAGGCCGCAAACGCCGTTGCCGATACGGCGCTGGTGCTGGCGCGCCGCGCCTCCCTTGAACCAATGCAAGTAGAGATGTTTGAGCAAATTGCCGCAAGCCGGTTGCACGCAATCGTCGCCCAGACCCAAGGAGGCGGGCGATTCGCCACGTTGCAAATGCACGATGCGCTTTTTGATGCTGCGCGACAGGCCCGAGAGATCCAGCCAGCGCAGATCGCTGTTGGTTTGAGGTAGCGAGGTTTCGGGCTGGTCGCTGGCCAGGTCTACGATCAAGGGGGGCACGCGCGGTTCCAGCGGCGGCCCGGACAAGACCGTTACTTTCTTGCCCCAGCGCTGTAGCCACTGCCAAACCTGCATCAACTGTCGCGCGGAAAGTTCGTAAGGGCTGGCGCGATGCAATAGCAAAACTTGTGCGTAAGCCGTCGTGACACTGCCGGCCGGATGCTTGGCCTGCAGGCTGTCGCTGGTCGGATCGTCCGTTACTTGCAGCCGCTCGGCCGAGGCGTAAATGCGATGCAGGTTTTGCCACAAAGTGACGGCCGGTTCCGTCGGTGCGCGATAGATGTCGAGTAGTTCGGCGCGCAAGGCGCCTATCGCCCGCTGGGCCACCAGGGCGGCGTGCGGCAGGATGTCGCCTTCGCCTTGCAAGCACGCTTCGAGGCAATGCAGATAGCCGGTTTGCAAGGCCTGCCACAGGCTGCGATTGGCATCCATGCCAGCCTGTTCGCTGGTGCCCAGCGGTAGCGGTCGGCCGGCGAATTTGCGCGAGGACTCAGTCTGCACAAAGTTGATCGGGTCGCGCAGCAACTCGAGTATTTTCAGACGTTCCGCCGAAGGCAGCGCATAGCGGTTGAGCAAGTTGAGCTGGCGCAACAGCAGCGCTTGCGCATGGGGCGCGTTGGAAAGCGGTTGCACCGCCAGCCAGTCACGGCAGGTGCGTGCGCTGGTGAAAGCGGGGGGTTGTTCCAGCCCTAGGGTGAGCAGATCGAAAGTTGTCATGCTTCGCCACCTTGTTCTTCGGCCAGCGCCTGAATCAGCCTGGTGCGCAAAGCGGCGACCTTCACGCCTGCGCGCGGCGCGGTTTCGCGCTGTGGTTGACCCCAGATGGCTTGGGGAAAGTGTCTGTCATCATGCCAGCGCGGGATGACATGCCAGTGCATATGCGGCACCTGGTTGCCCAGGCTGGCGAGATTGATCTTGTCGGGATTGAGGCAGGTACGCACGGCAGCCTCGACGGCATACACCACGGACATCAGGTGGCGACGATCAGAAGCGGTGAGATCGGTCATTTCTCTCTCGTGATTATTCCAGATGACGCGGCAGTAACCGGGATAGTCCGCGTTAGTGACGAGCACGACACGACAGAGCGCATCGCCCCAAAGGACTTCGCCACCCGTTTTCTGATCCGTATTGTGGCCCTTGTTGCCGCCCGAATCGCCGTTCGTATTGCGGCACAGTTCGCACTGGTCATCGGCGACCGACATGGCCGACACCCCTTCCGCGTATGCGTCGAGACTAGTAGTGCATTCTACATCGTGGCGAGGCGCTACGCACCAGGGTCTGGGCGACGAACGGTCGGCTACTGGCGACAGATTGCGCCGGGCTGTGCTAACGGCAACCGAAATGAAATATAACGTTGAGGTGTCAGCGTCGCGCCAGCGTGCCGGCAGCTTCCGCATAGTTGCGGCCGAAGGCCACCGCGCATTGCGAATTTCGACCGCACATGACCGATTCGGCGAGTTCGCGCACAGTGTCCATGTCTATCGGCACGGTATAGAGCGGAATACGCACCGGTTGATCCGTCAGTGTGGCGGGTGATTCGCGAATCTGGCGGGCGAAAGCGGGCAATGGGTGGGCCGGATAGGTCGACGTCGCTGCCACAGCCGATGCGCCATCGCTATCATCGGGTGCGTGTTGCAGCAGGCATAACACGCCGGTATCACCGTCGTACCAGCAAGCCCACGCCACGTGCGTTTCGCCGGTTTGCGCCATCGCACAGTAGCTACCGCCGAACACACCCAGCGCTGCCAGCAGGAGCCAGCCTCGAAAGCCAATAGCACGCATTTAAGTTCTGTGCGGACCGAACTTGAAGTTCGCGCCCGATGAATTGGATTACAGGACTTAACGGCAGCGACGAGAAAAACTTGAGGGTGGGTGCGGGTGGTTTGTCGCTAGATTTCAGCGCGACGGATGGAAGAAACGACTATGTCGAGCAGGGGGTCGCGTCGGAGACGCAGGCCGACGCATAGCGCTCCGATTCGACTTGCAGGGTCACGTGTCGAATGTCGAAGTGTTCATGCAATAAGTCTGTCGCCTGGCTTAGTGTTGTGTCGACATCGTGACCTTCGCCTTGCATGACGAGGTGGGCGGTCAGCGCTGTTTCTGACGTCGCCATCGCCCAGATATGCAAATCATGCACCGTCAACACATTGGGCAAAGCGAGCAGGCACCGGCGCACCTCGGGCAGATTGATGTGCTCGGGAACACCGTCGAAAAGCAGATGCAGAGATTGACGGAACAAGGACCAGGTGCCGATGACGATGACCGCGGCGATGACGAGGCTGACCGCCGGGTCTATCCATGCCCAGCCTTGCCATAGGTAGAGCGCACCGGCTAAGACGACACCGGCGGACACCAGCGCGTCGGCAGTCATATGCAGAAAGGCGCCACGGATGTTCAGATCGTCCTTGTTGCCCGCCATGAAGAGCCAGGCCGTGAGGCCATTGATGACGACCCCGACAGCGGCGACGACCATCACGGTGCCAGCCTCTAGCGGTGCGGGCGACTGCAGGCGCTGTGCGGCTTCCCAGGCGAGCGAGCCCATGGCGACGAGCAGCATCACGGCGTTGGCAAAGCTGGCGATAATCGAACCGCGCCGCCAACCGTAGGTATGCCGGTCGTCGGCGCGCAGGCGGCTGGCCGCAAGCGCGGCCCAGGCCAACACCAAGCCGCCGACGTCGCCCAGGTTGTGGGCGGCATCGGCGAGCAGGGCCAGTGAGCTGGCTTGCCAGCCATAGAACGCCTCGATCGCCACAAAAGCGATGTTCAGCGCGATGCCGATGGCGAACGCCCGGCCAAAATTGGCCGGAGCGTGATTGTGATCGTGATCGTGCGAGTGGTTCACTGAACCGACACTAGAGTAGCACGCGCTCTATACCGCCGGCATTAGCGTGAGCGACATACTCCGACATCCAGTTCTCACCCAACACGCGCTTGGCCATTTCCACCACGATGTAGTCGGCCTGCGTGCCGGTTTCGTCGCTATAGCGCAACAGGCCCTGCAGGCAGGACGGGCAGGAGGTGAGCACTTTCACCTCGCCGCCGAAATCGCCGTCACGCAGTGCCGCCACACCCTTCTGCATTTCCTCGGCCTTGCGGAAGCGCACCTGGTTGGCGACATCCGGTCGCGCCACGGCCAGCGTGCCGGCTTCACCGCAGCAGCGGTCATTCAGATCGACGCGCTGACCCATGAGCTGATTCACTACCTTGATGCCGGAGTGCGTCTTCATGGGGGTGTGGCAAGGCTCGTGGTACATGTAGCGCACGCCGGAGAGACCGTCGAGGTGCAGGCCTTTTTCCATGAGATATTCATGAATGTCGAGCAAACGGCAGCCGGGGAATATCTTATCGAATTCGTACTTCTGCAACTGGTCCATGCAGGTGCCGCAAGAGACGATTACCGTCTTGATGTCGAGATAATTGAGCGTGTTGGCGACGCGGTGGAACAGCACGCGGTTGTCAGTGGTGATCTGCTGGCCCTTGTCGTGTTCGCCGGCCGCCGTCTGCGGATAACCGCAGCACAAATAGCCCGGCGGCAACACGGTTTGCGCGCCGACGTGATAGAGCATGGCCTGCGTCGCCAGCCCAACCTGCGAGAACAGGCGCTCCGAGCCGCAGCCGGGGAAATAGAAGACGGCTTCCGATTCGTCGTTAAGTTTTTTCGGATCGCGGATGACCGGCACCACCGCGTCGTCTTCGATATCCAGCAACGCCCGCGAGGTGCGCTTGGGCAAGCCGCCGGGCATGGGCCGGTTGATGAAGTGAATCACCTGAGTTTTCACGCTGGGCCGGCCCAGCGTGGCGGGGGGCTGTTTGGTGGACGACTGAATCAAGCCGAAAGACTTCGCCAGCCGGTGCACCAGACGTTGCGCCTTGTAGCCCCATTCGATCATGCCGGCGCGCACCAGTTTGATGGTGGCCGGGTCGGTGGCGTTGAGGAAGAACATCGCCGCCGTCTTGCCCGGGTTGAATTGCTTCTTGCCTTGCTCGCGCAGAAAGTTGCGCATAGCGATGGACACGTCGCCGTAATCGATGTCCACCGGGCAGGGCTTCAGACAGCGATGACAGATGGTGCAATGGTCGGCGATGTCGTTGAATTCGTCGAAGTGCCGCAGCGACACGCCGCGGCGCGTTTGCTCTTCATACAAGAAGGCTTCGATCAACAATCCCGTGCCGAGTATTTTGTTGCGCGGTGAATAAAGCAGGTTGGCGCGCGGCACGTGGGTTGAACACACCGGCTTGCACTTGCCGCAGCGTAGGCAGTCTTTCACGCTATCGGCGATGCGACCGATTTCGGATTGCTCCAGAATCAGTGACTCCACGCCGAGCAAACTGAAGCTGGGTGTGTAGGCATGGCGCAGGTCGGCACCCGGCAAGAGCTTGCCCTTGTTGAAGCGGCCGTGCGGATCGATGCGTTGCTTGTAGGCGACAAAGGGCGCGATTTCGGCGTCGGTGAGGTATTCCAGCTTGGTAATGCCGATGCCGTGCTCGCCGGAGATCACGCCGTCCAGCGCGCGCGCCAGCGCCATAATGCGCGCCACGGCGGCATTGGCTTCTTGCAGCATCTCGTAGTGGTCGGAGTTCACCGGAATGTTGGTATGCACATTGCCGTCTCCGGCGTGCATGTGCAGCGCGATGAAGACGCGACCACGCAGCACTTCGCGGTGGATGGCGGTGATACGGTCGAGCACAGGCCGATACATGGCGCCATCGAACACCGCTTGCAGTTGCGGCTTCAGCTCGCGTTTCCAGGAGGCGCGCAGCGAGTAATCCTGCAAGCGGTGAAACAAAGTCGGCTGCGCACAGCGATTGGTGAGCGGGCCAGCCTCCAGTCCGCGTGCGGCGAATTCGGCTTCGGCCTGGGCAAGCGGCAGATCGAGGTTGTCGAGTAGCCACTGCCAGCGTGCGCGCAAGGTCTCGATGCGTTCTAGCGCGGCAGTGCGTCGATCACCGATGAGTTCTTCGGCGTCGATGTTGGCATCACCCGCATGCAGCGGCAGATCGCCGTGCAGGAAAGTGGCTAGCGCGTCGCAAAGTTTCAGTTTGTTCTGGATCGACAGCTCGATATTGATGCGCTCGATGCCGTCGCAATAATCGCCCATGCGCGGCAGCGGAATCACCACGTCTTCGTTGATCTTGAAGGCGTTGGTGTGGCGCGCGATGGCGGCGGTGCGACCGCGATCCAGCCAGAACTTCTTGCGCGTCTCGGCAGAGACGGCGATGAATCCCTCGCCGCCGCGTGCATTGGCGATGCGCACCACTTCCGAGGCGGCGCTCATCACTGCGTTTTCGTCGTCGCCGACGATGTCGCCGATCAAAACCATTTTCGGCCGGCCGTGGCGCTTGGCCTTTGTGGCGTAACCGACGGCCTTCACATAGCGTTCGTCGAGGTGTTCCAGGCCGGCCAAAATAGCGCCGCCGGGCGTGCCGTCTAGGTAGTTCTTGATTTCAACAATGGACGGCACGGCCTCGCGCACCTGTCCAAAAAATTCCAGACAGACGGTGCGCGTATGCGCCGGCATGCGGTGCAGGATGAAGCGCGCCGAGGTGATGAGGCCGTCGCAACCTTCTTTCTGCACGCCGGGCAGGCCGGCGAGGAATTTGTCGGTGACGTCCTTGCCCAGGCCAATTTTGCGGAAGCGGCTGCCGGGTACTTCCAGCGTTTCTTCGGAAATCAGTTTGCCGTTGTCGGCGTCGGTGCGGCGCACGCGGAATTTCGCCACCGCCTGATCGTGGATCTTGCCGAGGTTGTGATCGAGGCGCTCTACGTCCAGCCAATTGCCTTCGGGATCGACCATGCGCCAGGAAGCCAGGTTGTCCAGCGCGGTGCCCCACAGCACGGCTTTCTTGCCGCCGGCGTTCATGGCGATATTGCCGCCTATGCAAGAGGCGTCGGCGGAAGTTGGGTCGACGGCGAACACCAGGCCGGCGACTTCCGCCGCTTCCATCACGCGCCGCGTCACCACGCCGGCGCCGCAATGGATGGTCGCGGTCGGCGAGGAAAGACCCGGCAGCGACACTTTTTCCACGCCGCCAAGGCGATCCAGTTTCTCGGTGTTGATGATGGCTGAGCGCGCCGTCAGCGGCACGGCGCCGCCGGTGTAGCCGGTGCCGCCGCCGCGCGGGATGATGGTGAGTTCCAGCGCGATACATTCCTGCACCAGCGCCGGCATTTCGTCTTCGCTGTCCGGGCACAACACCACGAAGGGGTATTCGATACGCCAGTCGGTGGCGTCGGTGACGTGCGAGACGCGTGACAGGCCGTCGAAGCAGATGTTGTCGCGGTGCGTATGGCGCGACAACCGCTTCATGGCCTTGGCGCGTAGCGCGGCAGTGTCGGCGAAGGCAGTGGCAAAGCGATTGACCGCCTCATGCGTGGCGGCGAGCAGTTGCGACACGGCGGCGTTGCCCTGGCGGCGTTTGTCGATTTCGTTCAGGCGATGGCGCAATGCGCCAATCAGCGCTTGTTGTCGGTCGCGATTGTGGAGCAGATCGTCTTCGAGATAGGGATTGCGCTGCACGACCCAGATGTCGCCCAGCACTTCGTAGAGCATGCGCGCCGAACGGCCCGTGACACGCTGCGCACGCAGCTCGTCCAGCACGCGCCAGGACTCGTCTCCCAATAAGCGAATGACGATTTCGCGGTCAGAGAACGAAGTGTAGTTGTAGGGGATTTCGCGTAGGCGCGCGCTCATGGAAAGACAGTCCGCTGTTGGAGCGTAATTTTAGCGTATTGCGTTGTGTCAATCTGCGTGCCGCGATGAAATCATCTCCCTGCGCTAGGTATGGCTATCGCGCCGGATGCACACGCTGAGGCGTCGAGCATCGGCCACCGGCGGCGCCATGCCGCTTGCTCCTTAGCGCCGCGCCCTGCTACGCTTGCCGCCTTCGACTATCAAGCAAGCGGGCCGTGGCATGAGCAGGGACTACCTCGAAAAAATCCTCAACGCGCAAGTCTATGATGTGGCCATCGAATCGCCGCTGGAGGTCGCGCCGAATCTATCTGCGCGCATCGCCAACAGGCTACTTTTGAAGCGTGAGGACATGCAGCCGGTGTTTTCCTTCAAGTTGCGCGGCGCCTATAACAAGATGGTGCACCTGTCGCCGGCTGCCTTGAAGCGCGGTGTGATTGCCGCGTCCGCCGGCAATCACGCCCAAGGCGTCGCGCTGGCGGCGCAGCGCCTGGGTTGCAAGGCTGTTATCGTCATGCCGGTCACCACGCCGCAGATCAAGATCAACGCCGTGGCCGGGCGCGGCGCCGAGGTGGTGCTGGTCGGTGAATCGTATGACGAAGCCTACGCCCATGCGTTGACGCTGGAGAAAAAGCGCAAGCTCACCTTCGTCCATCCCTATGACGATCCGGATGTGATCGCCGGCCAGGGCACCATCGCCATGGAAATCCTGCGCCAGCATCCCAAGCCCATCCATGCGGTGTTCGTCGCCATCGGCGGCGGCGGCTTGATTGCCGGCATGGGCGCCTATATCAAGCGCCTGCGCCCGGACATCAAAGTCATAGGCGTTGAACCGGTGGACGCCGATGCCATGGCGCGCTCGCTCGCTGCCGGCCATCGTGTGCGCCTGAATCAGGTTGGCCTCTTTGCCGACGGCGTCGCCGTCAAGCAGGTTGGTGAGGAGACGTTTCGCCTGTGCAAGGAAGTCGTGGACGAAGTCATCCTGGTCGATACCGACGCCATCTGCGCCGCCATCAAGGATGTCTTCGAAGACACCCGCTCCATCCTCGAGCCGGCGGGCGCACTGGCCATTGCCGGCGCCAAGCTTTACGCCAAGCAGCACAAACTCAAGGATAAGACGCTGGTGGCGGTGGCTTCCGGCGCCAACACCAACTTCGACCGTCTGCGCTTTGTCGCCGAGCGCGCCGAAGTGGGCGAGCAGCGCGAAGCCATCCTGGCGGTGAGCATTCCCGAGAAGCCGGGCAGCTTCAAGAAATTCTGCGCGCTGCTGGGCGAACGCAACATCACCGAGTTCAATTACCGCTTTTCCGATCCCAAGGTGGCGCATGTTTTTGTCGGTGTGCAGGTGGCGAGCCGTGCCGAATCGCGCAAGTTGGTGGATTCCTTGCGTCGCCACGGGCTGGAAACGCTGGACCTGACCGATGACGAAATGGGCAAGCTGCACGTGCGCCACCTGGTCGGTGGCCACGCCCCGCTGGTGGACAACGAAATGATCTATCGCTTCGAGTTCCCCGAGCGTCCGGGCGCGTTGATGCGCTTCCTCAACGCCATGAGCGCGAGCTGGAACATCTCGCTGTTCCACTACCGCAACCACGGCGCCGACTACGGCCGCGTGCTGGTCGGCATGCAGGTTCCGCCCGCAGACAAAGCCGAGTTCCGCGCTTTCCTTAAGGATCTTGGTTACGCCAATTGGGACGAAACCAAGAATCCTGCCTACAAGCTGTTTTTGGGTTGAGTTGGCGCCAGCCGCGTGGAGAGCGTGGCCGCGCAAGACGAGGAATCGGCCTGTTTCAGGCCGCTGTTCTCAGCGATGAAAATTCCCGTTTCGGTGACAATGCAGTCCATGCGCAAGTCGTGTGCTTGCGGGCGGATGCTGGCGATGCGGGCGAGCTCGAAGCCGATACCGATGGCAAGCGGGCGCGGCACCAGCGTGGCGAGCGTGCGGTCGAAATAGCCGCCACCGTAGCCCAAGCGGTAGCCGGCTGCGTCGAAAGCGTTTAGCGGCATCAGGATAGCGTCCGGCTGGCGTGCTTCGCCGGTGGCCGGGATGTGAATGCCATAGCGGTCGTCGACCATCGCGCTGTCTGGCTCCCAAGCACGAAAGCTCAAGGGCGCGCTGGTATGGGTCACCACCGGCAGACAGGCCGCCAAGCCGCGCGCAATGGCCATCGCCACCAATTTTCGCGCGTCGAATTCGGCGCGATAGGGCCAGCAAAACCCCAAGGTGCGGATAGGCAGGGCCGCCAGCAGCGGGGCGAGCTGCGACGCCAAGGCTTGCGACAGTCTCGCATGTTCGTCGGGCGTGAGTGCTTCACGTTCGCCGATCAAGCGGCTACGCAAGGCGCTGCGAAAGGCACGGATTTCCTCTGCGGAAGCCGTATCAGTGAGTTCACCATCCGCTGCGAAAATTGGCGGTTTCATGTGTTAAGGTGATATGAGATTGTGCTTGAGAAAGCTGTCGGAAGATTATCGCGTATGAAGCACCTCGTGTGCGCCGCGTTGTGGGTGGTTTCCCTCGGCGCTTGTGTCCCTACCCTGGCCGCCAACGGCGACGAGCGCGTGCTCATGGCGCGCGACGCCTACCGTATGGGCGATGCCGTCAAACTGGCGCGCCAACTCGACGCCTTGCAAGGCCACGACTTGCAGCCTTATGTCGAGTATTGGCAGGCTGGCATGCATCTCAACGGTGCTGATCCGGCCATCATCAGCAAATTTCTGGTGCGTTATCCCGGCAGCTACCTGGCCGAAAAGCTTCGTGGCGAGTGGCTGCGCGCGCTCGGCAAACGTGGTCAATGGGCGCTTTTCGAAGCTGAGTATCCCAATTTGGCGCAACCCGATTCGGAGCTGACTTGCTACGCCTGGCAAAGCCGCTTGCGGGTGCCGGACACGAGTGCGCTCGATGAAGCGCGCCCGCTGTGGTTTATGGGTCAGGAGTTGGCCGAAGCTTGTGTGCCGCTCATGGAGCAGTTGATCGTCAATGGTCGCCTCAGCGTGGACGATGTGTGGGAGCGTCTGCGCCGCTTGCTCGAAGCGAAAAAACTCTCGGCTGCCAGGTTCACTGCGCGCTATCTGCCTACGCGCCAAATGCCGGACGAGCGCACGCTGGAACAAATCGCCGATAAGCCGCAGAAATATCTGGCCAAGCTGCCGAGCAATTTCGCTGCGACGCGCACCGGCCGCGAAATGGTGCTCTACGCCATCGAGCGTCTGGCACGTGGCGAACCGCGCGAGGCGGCGGCAGAGTGGCAGAAGTTACGCGAGAAATTTTCCGCCGCCGACCAGGCATACATTTACGGCCAGCTCGGATGGCAAGGTGCGTTGAGGCATCTGCCGGAAGCCTCAAGCTGGTATGCGCTGGCTGCCGATGCGCCGCTTTCCGATGAGCAAGTCGCTTGGAAGGCACGAGCCGCCTTGCGCACACTCAATTGGAAGGGCGTGCACGACGCCATCGAGGCCATGTCGCCGGCGCTGCGCGCCCAGCCTGACTGGATTTATTGGCTCGGCCGCGCGCATGCCGCCTTGGGCCGGCCGACGGAGGCCAAGGCATTATTCGAGCGCATCGCCGGCCAGCCGAATTTCTACGGCAATCTTGCCGACGACGAACTCGGCCGTCAGATCGTGCTGCCGCCGGCCGCCATGCAGCCCAGCGCAGAAGAAATCAAAGAGGCGAGCGACCATCCCGGCTTGCGCCGTGCGCTGGCGCTATTCCGCCTCGATTTTCGTACCGAAGCGGTGCGCGAATGGAACTGGGCTCTGCGTGGTATGGATGACAGGCAATTACTGGCCGCTGCCGAACTGGCCCAGAAGAACGACATCCTTGACCGCGCCATCAACGCCGCTGACAAGACGCAGGCGCAACACAATTATGCGATGCGCTATCTGGCGCCCTTCCGCGAGCACGTCGAGCCCAAGGCGCGCGAACTACGTCTGGACCAAGGCTGGGTGTATGGCTTGATGCGCCAGGAGAGTCGTTTCATCACCAACGCCAAGTCGGTGGTCGGCGCCAAGGGCCTGATGCAGCTCATGCCCAAGACGGCGCAATGGGTGGCGAAGAAGATAGGCTTGAAGAGCTATCACCCCGACAATGTTGCCGACACCGACACCAACGTCACACTCGGCACCAACTATCTCAAACTGGTGTTGAACGATCTCGATAACCATCCGGTGCTCGCTTCGGCCGCCTACAACGCCGGCCCCGGCCGCGCGCGCCGATGGCGCGATACCAAGCCCATGGAAGGCGCCATCTACGCCGAGACGATTCCCTTCAGCGAAACGCGCGATTACGTCAAAAAGGTCATGAGCAATTCGGTGTACTACTCCACGCTCTTCGACGGCCAGCCGCACTCGCTCAAAAGCCGTCTGGGCATAGTCGGCGCGCGTCCCAGCCAGGAAGTGTTGAAGAACGACGATCTGCCTTGAAAGCCTTTACCTAGTGCGACTGCTTGATGGCCAGTACCGCCTGATTGCGCAGGGCGCGCAAGGTCGATAGCACATTCTCGGGAATCACCAGTTCATTGGCCCGTGCCTTGTCGGCGTAAATCATGCCGACCGGCGCATTTTTTATCATAAGCGGGAAGATCATGAAGGTCTCCGCCGCCAAGCCCTTAGTGAACCATTCTGGAATGTGGCTGCGTATCTTGGCATCGCTAACGTCGGAAATGAGGATGTCGGCGCCGCGAGAGAGCGCGACTTCGAAAATATCCTTGTTTGCGCCAAGACGGAAGCGGAAACGCCGCGTCGCTTCTTCGATATCCGGACCGAAGCCGAATTTTGCCACCATCATGTTTTGCTTGGCGTCCTTGATGCACAAGAGCACGCGCTGAAAACCAATGCCGCGATACATGGTTTCGACAACGATACGCAGGATGTCGCTCAGTGCGCATTCCTCCACCAGCGAGCGGGTGATTTCCTGGATGCCGGCGTTGAGTATGGCCTGCGTATCATCCAGGCTGAGGCAGTGCGGTGCGGCATCGGCATGGCTCGCCGCTGCCAACTCCGCCGGCTCGGCAACCACGGTCGGCGTGTCGGCGAGATTACCTGGAATGGCGCTGGTAATCTGTGCCTGATCGTCGCCATGCGTCGTGCGATTACCATGGCTTATTGCAGTCGCTTCTGTTGCGGCCGCTTCGCCCTGGGGCTTGCCCCATGCGCTGATCTGCCTGCCTAGCGGGCTTTGCTGCAAGTTGAGGCGTATGGCCGTGGTGTAAGTCACCACTTCCTCCAACGACTGTTCTATCGCATGACTGAGCTGGCGAGCGTCGAAGGGGATGTGATCACCGAAACGCTGGCTGATTTTCTGTAGCTCGTCGTGGCGCTTGTCCGCCGGGACACTTTCGAACACGGCGCACAGTTGGTCCGACACTGCCGTCAGCACGCGTAGCTTGTCGCTATTGCTGATGGGTTTTTTCACGCTGCCTTCGGGCAGGTGACGCATGCTGCCCACCATCTGGTCTGGGAAACCCCAGCTTTTTGCCACACCGATGCCCAGGTCTTCGAAACTGAGCCCGAGTACCTTGGTGGACGCGGTTTTCTCGCTCATGCCTTGCTGCGCCATGAGCTTCCGCACTTCGGCCATTTCGTCCGGGAAGTAGTAGCAGGCCAGCATGCGGCCGAGGTTGTGGAACATCGAACAGACAAACGCTTCTTCGTAGTCTTTGGCCATACCGCGCCGGCCCAAATCGCGCGCCAGGATGCCGCCCATGATGGCGCGCACGAACTCGTCGCGTATCTGCGCGGCGTGTGTCTTGTTCTGCATGTGCTCCATCAGCACCAGCGAGGTGGCGATCGTGCGCACGGCGCCGAAACCGAGAATCATCACCGCACGCGAAATCGTGCTGATGGATCCGCCGCCGGCCTGGCCGTAGTAGGCCGAGTTCACCAGTCGGATGAGCTTGTTGGTGAGGGCCACGTCTTTCAGGATGGTGTTGGAGAGCGACGCCACACTTTCCCGCTCGGACGAGGCGAGGCGGTTGATATTGGAGATTGCCTCTGACAGCGCCGGAAAATCGCTTTTGTGGCGCATGCGCCGCAGGAGAAAATCCAGTGTCGATTGCGTGTTCTGCTCCGAGCTATTTGGTTCCGCCTCGTCCTCGGCCGGCTTTTGCCAGGCTTGCAGCGCCGCGCGCATGGCGGCCACGTCGCTGTAGCGCAGGGCGCAATCCAACGCTGTGGCTTTGAGGATGATGCTGCCGAGTTTCTCATCCACGCTGTCGGCCGCTTCCGGTGGCAGATGGATGGGCTCGCTCGCCATGCGTCGTAGCACGGCGTAAGGGTCTTTACCGCGCACCACCGGTTTGCCGGTCATGAGTTCGCAAAGGATCAGCCCGGCGGCAAAAAGATCCGACTGCGGGCTGGCGTTGCCATGCGTGACGCACTCGGGTGCCATATAGGCTGGCGTGCCGAGGATCAACTGATCGTCGCCGTCGGGCTCCGGATTGCCGTTTGCGCCTTGCGACACGCGTATCGCAATACCAAAATCCATCACCCGAGGCACGCCGTCGCCGTTGATCAGTATGTTGGAAGGCTTGAGATCGCGATGCACGATCTGGTGTTTGTGCGCATGCTCGATGCCGTCGAGAATTTGCAGCATGGCTTCCACCGCGCGCGGCGGCGCCATGCCGCCTTCCTCGCGCAGCAACTCGCCCAGCGTGTGGCCCTCCACATATTCAAAAACCAGATACGGGTCGCCGTCCTGCTCGCCGGCATCGAATATTGGCACGATGTTGGGGTGGCGCAGCTTGCTCACGGTGCGTGCTTCGTCCATGAGCATGCGTTTCTGTGCCGCGTCGCGGCCGGATAAATGCAGCGACTTGATAGCCACCTCCCGCTGCAAGTTGGCGTCATAGCCGAGATAGACCACGCTTTGCCCACCGGTGCCGAGCACACGCAGGATGTCGAACTTGCCGATTTTCTTGGGCTGGGGCGCGGGCGCGTTCATGTTGGCTGCTGCAAGCTGGGGTACATGGGGATATAACGCACTCTGGCGCCCAGACTTGAGGCGCAGCGTCTAAAATGGGCCTCTTTCCGTCTTGCGGGGTACCCACAGCATGGCGACTTACAACATTCTGTTGATAGGCGGTACGGGCTTTCTGGGCAGCCATCTGACCCACCGCCTGGCGGCCGACGGCCACGTACTGACTTTGCCCACGCGGCGGCGCGAAGACGCCAAGCACCTGCTGGTACTGCCCACCGCCACCGTGGTGCAGGCCAACGTGCATGACGAGCGCCAACTCGACGTGCTGATGGTCGGCCAGGACGTGGTCATCAGTCTTGTCGGCATCCTACACAGCCGCAGCGCTCGCCCTGGCCAAGCTTATGGCCCGGATTTCGCCCGCGCGCATGTCGAGCTGCCCAGGATGATCGCCGCTGCCTCTCAACGTCGAGGCATCAAACGACTGCTGCATGTTTCGGCGCTGCAAGCCGGGCCGGATGCGCCCTCCGGCTATTTGCGCTCCAAAGCGGCCGGCGAAGCAGTGCTGCTCGCCGCCAAAGACGCCCTCGCGCTGACGATTTTTCGCCCCTCGGTGATCTACGGGCCGGACGACGCCTTTTTGAATGTCTTCGCCAAATTGCTGCGGACGTTGCCGCTGCTGCCGCTGGCCTGCGCCAACGCGCGCTTCCAGCCGGTATTTGTGCGCGATGTGGCAGACTGCATCGCCGACAGCCTCGCCACGCCGGAACGCTCTGGCCAGATTTATTCGCTCTGCGGGCCGAACGTGTATAGCTTGCGGCAGTTGGTTGAATATATCGGACACATCATCGGCCACCCGCGCCCGGTGATCGGTCTGCCCGATGCCCTTTCCTATCTGCAGGCGCTTGCCATGGAGTTCGTGCCCAACGGACCGATGTCGCGCGACAATTACTATTCCATGCAGGTCGATAGCGTTTGCGAAGCAGGCTGTACCCTGCCTTTCGGTCGTGTCGCCACCGCGCTGGAATCGGTCGCACCGGCCTGGCTCGTCCGCCGGGGCTAGTTTGGGTTTGCCGGGGTTTTTAGAGGTTTTAGGGAGGAGTTTATGAAGCTCATCATCGGCAACAAAAATCTTTCGTCGTGGTCCCTGCGCCCTTGGCTGGTGTTGAAGCAGGCCGGCATCGCGTTTGAAGAAGTGCTCATCGCGCTGCGCCAACCGGATTCGCGGCAACGCATCCTCGCACACTCGCCTTCGGGCAAAGTGCCTTGCCTCATCGACGGCGACATTGTTATTTGGGATTCACTCGCCATTGCGGAATACATCGCCGAGCGTCATTCAGAACTCTGGCCGGCCGACAACAAGGCTCGTGCCGTGGCCCGCGCCGTAAGCGCGGAGATGCATTCCGGCTTCACCAACCTGCGCACCCACATGACCATGGATGTGGTGAAGCGGGCACCGAACGAGGGCCGTACGCCGGAGGTTGAACAGGATATCGCGCGCATCGTCGCGATCTGGAACGACTGCCAAGCGCGCTTCGGCGGCGCAGGCGAATTTCTCTTCGGCCGTTTCTCTATTGCCGATGCCATGTACGCGCCGGTTTGCTTGCGCTTCCAGACTTACGGCGTCGAACCCGCTGGCCCGGCCGGCGTGTATTTGCAAACCATGCTGGCGCTGCCTGCTATGCGTGAATGGCAAGCGGCGGCGCTGGTCGAAGTCGCCGCCGCTTGATGAAATCGTTTGTCGTTGGCGGCGCGGTGCGCGATGGGCTGCTCGGGCTTCCGGTGCAAGACCGCGACCACGTTGTGGTCGGCGCCACACCCGAAGCCATGCGTAGCGCCGGCTACAAACCGGTGGGCAAGGATTTCCCGGTTTTCCTCCATCCGCAAACGCACGAGGAATACGCCCTGGCGCGCACCGAGCGCAAGACAGCGCCCGGCTACAAAGGCTTCGTTTTTCACGCCGCGCCGGATATCACGCTGGAGCAGGATCTGGCACGGCGCGACCTCACCATCAACGCCATTGCGCAGGCCGACGACGGCACGCTCATCGATCCCTACGGCGGCCAGCGCGACCTCGCCGCGCGGGTGCTGCGTCACGTCAGCCCGGCCTTCGCCGAAGACCCGGTGCGCATCCTGCGCGTGGCGCGCTTCGCCGCCCGCTTCAATAATTTCACACTGGCTGACGAAACGCTGGCCCTGATGCGCCAGATGGTCGATAGCGGCGAAGTCGACCACCTCGTGCCCGAGCGCGTTTGGCAGGAAGTGTCGCGCGGTTTAATGGAAGCCCGGCCCTCGCGCATGCTCAGCGTGCTGCGCGAATGCGGCGCACTCGCCCGCGTGCTGCCCGAAGTTGATCGGCTCTTCGGCGTGCCGCAACCTGCGGCGCATCACCCGGAAGTCGATACCGGCGCGCATCTATTGCTCGTCGTCGACTACGCCGCCGCCACCAAGCAAGCGCTACCGGTGCGCTACGCCGCGCTGCTGCACGATCTGGGCAAGGGCGCCACGCCTGCCGCCGATTGGCCGCATCACTATGGCCATGAAGCGCGCGGTGTCGAACTGGTGGAAGCGGTTTCCGAGCGCCTGCGCGCACCGGCCGACTGCCGCGATCTGGCCGTGCTCACGGCGCGCGAGCATGGCGTCATTGCTCGCGCCCACGAGATGCGCGCCAACACCATGGTGCAACTGCTGGAGCGCGTCGATGCCCTGCGCCGCCCCGAGCGCTTTGCGCAACTGCTCCAGGCCTGCGCCTGCGATTATCGCGGCCGCCCCGGCTATGAAGCGCGAACTTATCTACCACTCGAAATCCTCCCGCGCGCCCTAGCCGCCATGCAAGGTGTCGATGCCGGTGCCATCGCCACCGCGCTCGAAGACAAAGCGCAGATTCCCAACCGCATCCACGCAGCCCGCGTCACCGCTGTGCGCGATGCGTTGGCGCTGGCATGAAAACAAAGCCTAGACGCGGATACACGCGGATGAACACAGATTTTATGCGATCGCCAATTTTGGTCGTCCCCGCGCAAGCCTTCGTAGGATGGGTGGAGGCGCTCCGCGCCGTAACCCATCAACCCCTCTGAAACCAAAGAAACCAACATGCTCATCCATCCCCAATTCGACCCCATCGCCATCCAACTCGGCCCCCTTGCCATCCGCTGGTACGGCCTCATGTACCTCGTCGGCTTCATACTCTTCATTGCGCTCGGCCGCTTGCGCGCCAAACGCCGGCCCGATCTCAACTGGACAGCGAAAGACGTTGACGACCTGCTCTTCTACGGCGTGCTGGGCGTTATTCTCGGTGGGCGGCTGGGCTATGTGCTGTTCTACAAACTCGGCTACTACCTGGACCATCCGATCGAGATTCTGCAGGTGTGGCAAGGCGGCATGTCTTTCCACGGCGGCTTTCTCGGCGTGTTGGTGGCCGTGCTGTTCTTCGCGCGCAAGACCCAGCGGCGCTGGCTGGACGTTACCGATTTCATCGCGCCACTCGTGCCACTGGGCCTGGCCGCCGGCCGCCTCGGTAACTTCATCAACGCCGAGCTGCCGGGCCGCGTCACCGATGTGCCCTGGGCCATGATCTTTCCCAACATCGACAACCTGCCGCGCCACCCATCGCAGCTTTATCAAGTCGCACTCGAAGGCGTGGCGCTCTTCGTCATTCTCTGGCTCTATGCGGCCAAGCCACGCGCCACCGGCACCGTGTCGGCGCTATTCCTCATCGGCTACGGCGCCTTCCGCTTCATCGCCGAATTCGGCCGCGAGCCGGACAACTTCCTCGGCCTGTTAGCACTCGGCCTCTCCATGGGCCAATGGCTCAGCCTGCCGATGATCGCCGCTGGCATAGCGCTCTTCATCTGGTCGCGCCGCCAAGCGCAAGGAGCCAGCGTATGAGTGAACGCCCCTTCAAAATCCTCGGCATCCAGCAGATCGCCATCGGCGGCCCCGACAAAACGCGCCTGCGCAAACTGTGGATCGACCTCTTCGGCCTCGAACTCACCGGCACTTACCAAAGCGAACGTGAAAATGTGGATGAAGACATCGCGTTGCTAGGCAGCGGCGTGCACGCTTGCGAAGTCGACCTCATGCAGCCGCTGGACGCAACGAAGAAACCCAAAGTCGACGAACCCCCGCTCAACCACATCGGCCTGTGGGTGGACAACCTCCCCGCCGCTGTCGCATGGCTCACCGCCCAAGGCCTGCGCTTCGCCCCCGGCGGTATTCGCAAAGGCGCTTCCGGCCACGACATCTGCTTCATCCACCCGCGCGGTAACGAGGAATTTCCGCTCAGTGGGGAAGGCGTGTTGATCGAGTTGGTGCAGGCGTCGGCGGAGGCGATCGCGGCGCTGGGGAAAAGCGACGTGTCTGATTTGCCTGACTGAGTCTTCAATCAATCCGGATGTACTTGCGCTCTTGAGATCATGCGTTTGACCTCCGAACTCGTGTTGATGGCCGTGATCGCAATTTCCAGGTGATGCCGGGCGAAGACCCGGAACACTTCATCGGCGAAGGCCTGCCCAATCGCAGCGACGCCCGCAAAATCGAAGACCACAATCTTGAATTTCTCAATGCGCACCAGCAGTCTTCTGGCCTGGGATCTCGAGACTAGATTGTCGTCCCCATATTGCGTCAGCTTGACCGGTACGACCGTCTTGGTGAAGCCATAGTCCTCGCCCACGGAAAACTTGTCGAAGACTTTCTTTGTCGTGCGGGCGGTATGGCTATGCAGCCGCATGGATACCAAGGTGCCGCGTGCCTCTTGCCCCGGCTGCACGATCCAGTCTTCCCGCTTGTCGAATTCGTGCGAGAAATGCACGCCACCCGAGAGAATGGCAAAGTCGTCGAACATGCGTGAGCTGAAGAAAATGCCTTCGCCGGAGTGGTGCGCGGGGTCGGTGGTGAATTTGCCTTTCGTCAACTCGAGCACGGCATGCCGCTCGTCCAGCAGGCCCATCGCCGCTTGTATCTTCTTGAAGATGCCCACGCCGTTATCGTAAATGCCGATCTCCGTGGTGGCGGCAGTTTTCTGGCAGCGCACGGTCAGCAACTCCGCATCCGAGTGTTCGATGGCGTTGTTGAACATCTCGGTGAATCCGTAATGCCAGATGCCCGTCACATTGGCGGCCATCTGGCCCAGCGAAGGCGCCACGTCTTCTCGCCATACCTGGTCTTCGCTGATCTTTGACGGAAGGGAATAACTCTTCTGCCACTCGACAAGTGGCGCGAGACCGTAGCGCTTGCTACGTGTGTTGCCAGTCTCGGTAATCGCGCCTTCCGCGATCAGGCGTTGCATGTGCTTGTGCACGGCTTGCCGCGAGCAATCGAACTGCTCCGCCGTCAGCTTGATGATGTTTTCAGGGTGGGCGTAAACATGCTCGATGATGAACTTTCGAACCAACTCACCACGCTTGTGGATATCGATCATGTGCTGGATTGTCAACCAAATGTGTATTTATTGTCAATACAATGGACTGTATTGTCAACCCTCTCGCCTACTGTCGGCCTGCCAATCCCGATTGGACTACAGCTTGCGCCAGAGGAGAGGGCGCCATGAGCTACGTAGATCGCGATCTTCTCGACGGCGAGCAAGGTGTCTTTCGAACACGCCTGTACTGGCTGCTTTTCATGGGGGCGGTGCTGTTGATCGTGTTTGTGCTGTTGCCAGTTTTCTGGGTGATCTCCATGGGAACGTGGAGTACCTACGGCTGGATTCCGCTGGCTATTGGCTTGCTCATTTTGCTCGTCCCTTACATCAAGCGACAAAGCTCCAACTTCGTTGTGACCAACAAGCGCGTCATGATGAAAGTCGGCGTCTTCCGCACCCGCTCGGTCGAGTTGCTTCTCAGCAAGATAGAAGCCATTGCGGTGGATCAAAGTCTGCTCGGCTGCATGTTTGGATACGGCAACATCGTGGTAACCGGCAGCGGTGGAACTAAGGATCGTTCTCACACATCCAGGCGCCGCTCGGCTTTCGCCGCGCCGTACAGTCCGTTACCCATGCGCAAATAAATCCCTCGCAAGCGACCGCTGCCTGATATGGCTGGGCATCCCCGCGTGGCTGCGAGAGCGTCGGCGCTGATCAGTTACGCTGTTATGGAGGGGAAATGCAGCGATTTCCTGTCGGGCTACCTTACACATCGTCATGTGACAGCGCGCGCGGTTGTTTTCAATCATATGAATCATAACGAAAGACTGGTCGGGGCATCATCTATGCTTACGACATTCTCTGTCTGGGACCATTTGCTGTATTGCTCATGCGCGCCACGGCACACGCTGGCTTGAAAATTAGCGTGGCCAAAAGCGGCGTAAAAAAGGAGAAAAAAATGAACGCTATGAAAATGAAATTGGCAATACCGTTGTACGTGGCGCTTGCCTGCGCCGCCTCTCCGGCATTGGCCACGCCATTTCTGGGTACGGCGCAGAGCTTTGCGGTTCTGGGTGCCTCGACGGTGACCAATACCGGTTCGACCACCCTCTGGGGCGATCTGGGTCTCTACCCAGGCACTTCGTATACTGGCTCGGGGAGCGTCACCCAGACAGGAACGGTACACCTGACCGATCCGGTCGCGCAGCAGGCTCAAATTGATTCCCTGAATGCGTACAATGTTCTGGCAGGCCTGCCGTTCACTGGCAATCTGACAGGTCAGGATCTGGGCACCGTGGGCACGCTCCAGCCCGGCGTCTATCATTTTGATAGCGCCGCCCAGTTGACGGGAACGCTTACGCTTGACTTCCTGAACAGCCCTGATGCGCTGTTCGTCTTCCAGATCGGCACCGCGCTCACGACCGCACCCGGCGCGGTTGTCAACGTAACCAATGGCCTTGCAAATTCAAATTACGGCGTGTATTGGTTGATGGGCGTCACTGGCGGGTCCGGCACCGGCTCGGCGACGCTGGACAGTAGCACGGTGTTCGCAGGAAATATTATCGCGCTCGATAGCATCACCATGGTCACCACCGCCAAGATTCTGTGCGGTAGGGCCATCGCGCTGAATGCCGCAGTGACGATGGATACCAACACCATCTCCAACGATTGCCTCACCTACACCGCCGACACTGGCGACACCACCCGCAGCGACTATGGCAGCACTGGCTTCAGCGGCACCGGCAGCAGCAATGGCGGTGGCGGCCAGCCGGTGCCTGAGCCGGCGACGCTGGCCCTCCTGGGAATCGGATTGTTTGGGCTTGTCTCGCAATTGCGCCGCTCCGCGTTGTCTTGACGCTGAGCAGGCGTTGCGCTTGCCGTGTTGCCAGGGATCGGATTGCGCACACGTTTTGAATCCTGAACGGCTTACCGCTTGCGCCAGAACCTCGCGGCCGGCGAGATGATCCCGCCTAACAGAGCGGCGCCGCCCACCATGTAAATCTCGTCGCGGCTGCTGTGGGCGATCAACCAACCGCTGAGCAGCGTCACTGCGATTGCGAGCCCGATTCCACCCGGAATGGCGAAAGCCGCGGGGTGCTGCGGATACTTGCGGCGCAAGGCGGTAATGGCGCAAAGAAACGGCCCGCCGGTTTCGGAAAATCGGCTGGCGACTTCGGCGAAGCAGATGATCAGCAGACCGATGAAGAAGGCGCAAGCCAAGAAGGCCCACAGACTTTAATCGCCGGCCAACGCGAAAAGCTTGGAAGGCAAACCGAATATGCCCGCGCCGACAATGCTGTTCGTCACCAGCGCCAGCAAATCCCAGCGGCCGATTATTCTAACGAGGCCTTCCTGAGTGGTTTGGGGCATTTCAAAGTACTTGGGGTAGATGAAATTCAGCCCGGCGCTGCGGAACATTGCGCTGCTGCTTACGAGTCGGCGCGCAAGCTTTCCACCAGTAACGTATCTATCGACAAGGGCACGTCGCCACGCGCAAGCATGCGCTTGAACACTTCATACACATCAGTCTTGGAGCCCGCTTTGCGCAAGGTATCTTCGTCGTTGAACCAAACATAGACGATCAGCTTGACGGGGTTGGAGGCGAAACGAAAGAACAACCGATATCGGTCTGGCATCCCCTTCTTCACTCGTCGCCAGTTGTTGTAATCGGCGCCGAGCGTTTTGCCGAGCCGAAAATCAGGATGGTCAGGATTGGTGGGAACAAGTTGGGTGATGGCATTAAATACCGAGGCGAGCAGCCGTGTTTTCGGATGTGATTTGTAGCCGGTCGGGTCTTGCACCGCCAATATGGAAACGGTTTGTTCAAGCTCATCGAGCGCTGCCTTGACGAGCTTGAAATAAAACAACTGCCAGTTGGAGACGTGCGATTCCTTCAGCGCGGCGCGCCGTTTAGCGGGAAGCGTCATCGGTTTCAAGACCCTCAACCAACTGAGCGATGCGCGCGAGTTGATCGTGGTCGATGGGCTCGATTAATTCGGGATGCTCGGCCATCTGCTTTTCGAGATAGCTCAAAAAACCAAGCATGACCGGATCAACTTCTTCGTCTTTCGGGCGGCGCGAGGCTGGGTTTCGCGCGGAGAGCAATACCTGACCGTTAGCGAGAACGGTCGCTCTTACTGAGCCGTTGAATTCCGGGTGCGCCTTGAAGAAAGCAGCGTCAATGCGGATACCCTTCGAGTTGCCGACGGGAGTGACTTTGCCGCTGTATTGTTCCGATTGGGAGCGTATCGTTGAGGCCATGGCAATTCCATAAAGTAATTACACGTGTGATTACATTATACGAAGGCCGCAGTCCTACGTCCATTGTTGGCAACAACGGTGGAAAATGGTCGAGGTCGTGCACACTTCAAAGAAACCGCGCGATGGCCTGATCCACGGCCAAGCTGTCCCCCTGCTTCACCAGCACCTCGGCCACCACGCAATCGTGGTCGGCCTTGAGGATGTTTTCCATTTTCATGGCTTCGATGGCGGCGAGTTTTTCGCCGGCTTTGATTTCTTGTCCGGCCTTCAACGACATCTCGGTGAGCAGGCCGGGCATGGGCGAGAGTAGGAATTTGGAGAGGTCGGGCTTGGGTTTTTCGGGCATGAGGGCGAGTAGGTGGTCGGCTTCGGCGGTCATCACCATGGCGTCGACCTGCGTTCCCCAGTGCGAGATGCGGTATTTCAGACCCAGACGTTCGAGTTGTAGCACGATGGGCTCGCCGCGCCAGGTGCCGCGGAACAGCAATTCGCCCAGCTTCCAATTCGATCTCAATTCGCAGCGGTCGCCGGCGTGGTTGATTTCATAGCCGCCGTCTATGGGCGCCAGTGTCAGCGCATAGCGGTCATGGCCGAGCAACACGACCCAGTCGTCGCCGACCTTGCGGCCATGGCCGGCAAGCTGGCCGCTGGTGCGCACGGCGCGGCCGATATAGCGGCGCCGCGCGAAAGCGGCGACGGCGGCGAGCAGTAGCGGCTCTTCATGCATCAGGCTCTCAGCGCTGAAACCGTGCGGAAATTCTTCGGCGATAAAGCCTGTGTTGAAGTTGCCCGAGTGAAAGCGCGGATGCTGCATCAACGCGGCCTGGAAGGCGATGTTGGATGACACGCCGCGTATCACGAAGGCATTTAGCGCGTCGCGCATGCGTGCGATGGCCTGCTCGCGCGTGGCGCCGTGGGTGATGAGCTTGGCGATCATGGAGTCGTAATGCATCGGGATTTCGCCGCCTTCATACACACCCGTATCCACGCGCACCGCGCCCATGCCGGCCGCGCCATCTCGCTTCTCTTCCGGCGGCATGTAGCGCACCAGCCGACCGGTCGACGGCAGAAAATTGCGGAAGGGATCTTCGGCGTTGATGCGGCATTCCATGGCCCAACCTTCACGCTTAATATCTTTCTGCGCGAAGGGCAGCTTCTCGCCGGCGGCGACGCGGATCATCAGCTCAACAAGATCGAGGCCGGTAATCATCTCCGTGACCGGATGCTCCACCTGCAAGCGCGTGTTCATCTCCAGAAAATAAAATGATTTGTCGCGGCCGACGACGAATTCCACCGTGCCGGCGCTTTGGTAATTCACCGCGCGGGCCAGCGCCACGGCCTGCTCGCCCATGGCTTTACGGGTGGCATCGTCAAGGAACGGCGAGGGCGCTTCCTCAATGACTTTTTGATGACGGCGCTGGATGGAGCACTCGCGTTCCCACAGATAGACGATGTTGCCATGCGCGTCGCCCAGCACCTGGATTTCAATGTGGCGCGGCTCGACGACGAATTTTTCGATGAAGACGCGGTCGTCGTTGAAGGCGGTCTTGGCTTCGTTGCGGCAGGAAATAAAACCTTCGCGGCACTGCGTGTCGTCATGCACCACGCGCAGGCCTTTGCCGCCGCCGCCGGCGCTGGCTTTTATCATCACCGGATAGCCGACATCGCGCGCGATTTTCACGGCTTGCTCCACGTCCTCGATGGCGTCGTTCCAGCCGGGAATGGTGTTCACCTTGGCGGCCAGCGCCAGCTTCTTCGAGGCAATCTTGTCGCCCATGGCAGCGATGGAATCCGCCTTGGGGCCGATGAAGACAATGCCATCCGCTTCCAACTTGCGTGCGAATTCTTCTTTCTCCGAGAGAAAGCCATAGCCAGGATGCACCGCCTGCGCGCCGGTCTGCTTGCAGGCGGCGATGATCTTGTCCATGCAAAGATAAGATTCGCGCGAGGGCGCCGGGCCTATGCATACCGCTTCGTCGGCCAGATCGACATGCAGGGCGTCGCGGTCGGCCTCCGAGTAAACGGCGACGGTCTTGATGCCCATCTTGCGCGCCGTGCGGATGACGCGGCAGGCGATTTCGCCGCGATTGGCGATGAGGATTTTGTTGAACATGGCTAAACCTCTTTAAACGCAGAGGGCGCAGAGACGCAGAGAAACCCAGAATCTTTTTGCCTTTCTCTGTGGCCTCCGCCTCTCTGCACCCGTCCTGGTGTCTCCATCGACGTCAAATGCGCTTGCGTTAATCATCACAGCGGAATATTGCCGTGCTTGCGCCACGGATTTTCTAACTGCTTGTCTTTCAGCATGGCCAGCGAGCGGCAGATGCGTTTGCGTGTTTCGTGCGGCATGATGACGTCGTCGATGAAGCCGCGATGGCCGGCGATGAAGGGGTTGGCGAACTTCTGCCGGTATTCCTCGGTGCGGTCGGCAATCTTCTGCGTGTCACCGATGTCTTTGCGGAATATGATTTCTACCGCGCCCTTGGGGCCCATCACGGCAATCTCGGCGGAGGGCCAGGCGAAGTTAACATCGCCGCGCAAATGTTTGGACGACATCACGTCGTAAGCGCCACCGTAAGCCTTGCGCGTGATGACTGTCACCTTGGGCACAGTGCATTCGGCGTAGGCGTAGAGCAGCTTGGCGCCATGTTTGATGATGCCGCCGTATTCCTGCGCCGTGCCCGGCATGAAGCCCGGCACATCGACGAAGGTGACGACGGGAATATTGAACGCATCGCAAAAGCGCACGAAGCGCGCCGCCTTGATGGAAGATTTGATGTCCAGGCAGCCGGCCAACACCAGCGGCTGATTGGCGACAATGCCCACCGTCTGGCCCGCCATGCGGCCGAAGCCGATGACGATGTTCTTGGCGTAGTCGGGTTGCAGCTCGAAAAAATCGCCTTCGTCCACCGTTTTGAGAATGAGTTCTTTGATGTCGTAAGGCTTGTTGGCGCTGTCAGGTACCAAAGTATCGAGCGAAAAATCCAGACGGTCGGACGGGTCTTCGGTGGGCACCACGGGGGGCTTCCCGCGGTTGTTCGCTGGCAGAAACCCGACCAGCCGGCGCAGCATCATCAGCGCTTCGACATCGTTTTCGAAAGCGAGATCGGCCACGCCAGATTGGGTGGTGTGCGTAACTGCGCCGCCCAATTCTTCGGCGGTGACTTCCTCGTGCGTCACGGTCTTCGTCACTTCCGGACCGGTGACGAACATGTAGGACGAATCCTTTACCATGAATATGAAATCCGTCATGGCGGGCGAATACACCGCGCCGCCGGCACAAGGCCCCATGATCATGGAGATCTGCGGCACCACACCGGACGCCAGCACGTTGCGTTGAAACACCTCGGCGTAACCGCCCAGCGAGGCCACACCTTCCTGGATGCGTGCGCCGCCGGAATCGTTGAGGCCGATGACCGGCGCGCCATTCTTGAGTGCGTGATCCATCACCTTGCAGATTTTTTCTGCGTGGGTTTCGGATAGCGCGCCGCCGAAGACCGTGAAATCCTGGCTGAACACGAATACAAGTCGGCCATTGATGGTGCCGTAGCCCGTGACCACGCCATCGCCCGGCACTTTTTGCTGTTCCATCTCGAAGTCGGTGCAGCGATGCTCGACGAACATGTCCCACTCCTCGAATGAACCGGGATCGAGCAACAACTCCAACCGCTCGCGCGCTGTCAGCTTGCCTTTCTCATGCTGGGCCGCGATGCGCTTCTCGCCGCCACCCAAGCGGGCGGCGGCGCGTTTTTCTTCGAGTTGGCGAATGATGTCGTGCATGGCTGCGTCTCCGGACTGCTACCGCATAGAAAGCAAATGTGCGTCAGTCGCCCTCACACAAGCGGGGGCCCAGCGACTTATAACGCCACTGGATTCCCGCCTACGCGGGAATGACGGCGATATGGCGCGCTGCTTTCGCATTAGTGGAGCCTATTCATTTTTCAAATGAGCCAACAAGCTGTTTGCTGCCGCATTGGGCGTAATCTCGCCTTCGGCTACGGCGCTGCTGATCGCACTCAACTCGTTTTGCACCTGCGGATGCTGGCGAAAGCGCTGGCGCAAGGCACTGTCGATGAGTGTCCACATCCAGTCCAGGGCTTGGATGCGTCGCCGCGCTTCGATTTCGTCGTGCGCATCTAAAGTGGCGCGATAGCGTTCCACTTCGGTCCAGAAATGATCCACGCCTTGCGCAAGCAAGGCGCTGACGGCGAGCACCGGTGGGTGCCAGTATGGCGAACGGGCGCGCAACAGCGTCAGTGCGCCGGCAAACTGCTGGCGCGCGAACTCCGCCGCCGGCGGATCGAGATCCGCTTTGTTGATGACGACGATATCGGCCATTTCGACGATACCGCGTTTGATAGCCTGCAAGTCGTCGCCCGCATTGGGCTGTTGCAACAGCACGAAGACATCGGTGAGCCCGGCCACCGCCGTTTCGCTCTGGCCTACGCCCACCGTCTCGACGATGACGATGTCGAAGCCCGTCGCTTCGCAGACCAGCAGCGCTTCGCGGGTTTTTTCCGCTACGCCGCCGAGCGCACCGCTCGAAGGTGAAGGACGGATGAAGGCGGAAGGCGAAACGGCAAGGCGCTCCATGCGCGTCTTGTCGCCGAGGATGGAGCCGCCGGAAATCGCGCTCGACGGATCAACAGCCAACACTGCAACACGATGACCAAGCGAGATGAGATACAGGCCCAGCGCTTCGATAAAAGTCGACTTACCTACCCCCGGCGCGCCGGATATCCCGACCCGCAAAGACTTGCCGGTGTAGGGCAACAGCGCATCGAGCAGGGCCTGCGCCTGCGCCTGATGATCGGCACGCGACGACTCCACCAGCGTGATCGCCTTGGCTAGCGCGCGTTTGTCGCCGGCGAGCACGCCGGCAATGACGGGCTGATCGGCTGGCTCTATTAACACCGGGTTTCTGACGTTGTTGTGCATTCGGTCTTTGACGCGGATTTACGCGGATGAATGCGGATTTTTATCGAATGATTTGCGGACATCCGCGTAAATCCGCATCGAAATGTTTTCATGGCCTGGATATTGATGCCTTGATCGCCACCAGCACATTTTTCGCGCAGGCTGGTATCGGCGTGCCCGGACCGAAGATACCTGCCACTCCCGCTTGGTGCAGGAACGCGTAGTCTTGCGCAGGGATGACGCCGCCGACGAAGACGATGATGTCGTCTGCACCCTGATCCTTAAGCGCTTGGATCAAACCGGGTACCAGCGTCTTATGCCCGGCCGCCAAGGTCGACACGCCAATGGCATGGCAATCGTTTTCGATGGCCTGGCGCGCAGCTTCTTCGGGCGTTTGGAAGAGCGGGCCGATGTCGATGTCGAAGCCGAGATCGGCCAGCGCGGTGGCGACGACTTTCGCGCCGCGGTCGTGACCGTCCTGACCGAGCTTGGCGACCATCACACGCGGGCGGCGGCCTTCGGCGGTGGCGAAATCTGCGACGGATAGGCGCAGCTCCTGCCATTCCCAATCGTGTTCAAAGGCAGCGCCATAGACGCCTGAGATTGCTTGGTTGGTGGCGCGATAGCGGCCCCAGACTTTTTCCAGCGCTTCGGACACTTCGCCCACCGTGGCGCGCAGACGCATGGCTTTGACGGAAAGATCGAGCAGATTGCCCTGCTCGGTTTTGGCGGATTCTGTCAATGCCGCGAGTGCTACTTGCACCGCGGCTTCATTGCGCTTGGCGCGTACCTGCTTCAAGCGGACGATTTGTGAATCTCGTACTACGGAGTTGTCGATATCGCGCACTTCCACGGGATGATCGTCGACCTTTAGCTGGTACTTGTTCATACCGACGATGACATCCTTGCCCGTATCGATGCGCGCCTGCTTCTCGGCCGCGCATTGTTCGATCTTCAGCTTGGCCCAGCCGGATTCCACCGCCTTGGTCATGCCGCCCATGGCTTCGACTTCTTCGATGATGGCCCAAGCGCTATCGACCATGTCCTGAGTGAGCTTCTCCATCATGTAAGAGCCGGCCCAGGGGTCGATGACATTCGCGATGTGCGTTTCTTCCTGGATGATGAGCTGGGTGTTGCGGGCGATGCGCGCGGAAAATTCCGTGGGCAAGGCGATGGCTTCGTCCAGCGAATTGGTGTGCAGCGATTGCGTGCCACCGAACACCGCTGCCATGGCTTCGATGGTGGTGCGCACGATATTGTTGTAGGCGTCCTGCTCGGTGAGCGACCAGCCGGAAGTCTGGCAATGCGTGCGCAGCATCAGCGACTTCGGATTCTGCGGATTGAAGCGCTGCATGATGCGCCACCACAACAGCCGCGCGGCGCGCAGCTTCGCCACCTCCAGATAGAAGTTCATGCCGATGCCGAAGAAAAATGACAAGCGACCGGCGAAGCTATCGACGTCGAGACCGCGCGCAATGGCGGTCTTCACATATTCCTCGCCGTCGGCCAGCGTCAAGGCCAACTCCAGCGCCTGCGTCGCGCCGGCTTCCTGCATGTGATAGCCGGAAATCGAAATCGAGTTGAAGCGGGGCATCTGCTGCGCCGTGTACTCGATGATGTCAGCGACGATGCGCATCGACGGCCCGGGCGGGTAGATGTAGGTGTTGCGCACCATGAACTCTTTGAGTATGTCGTTCTGAATGGTGCCGGAGAGTTGCGCCTGCGAGACGCCTTGCTCCTCCGCCGCGACGATGTAGCCGGCGAGGATGGGCAGTACGGCGCCGTTCATGGTCATGGAGACGGAAATCTTGTCGAGCGGAATGCCGTCGAAGAGGATCTTCATGTCTTCGACGGAATCGATGGCCACGCCAGCCTTGCCGACATCGCCCGTCACGCGCGGATGGTCGGAGTCGTAGCCGCGATGCGTGGCGAGATCGAAAGCCACCGAGATGCCTTGCCCGCCGCCTTCCAGTGCCTTGCGATAAAAGACGTTGGATTCTTCGGCAGTGGAAAAACCGGCATATTGGCGGATGGTCCACGGCCGCGCTGCATACATGGTCGCCTGCGGGCCGCGCACATAGGGCGCGAAGCCGGGCAGGGTGTCGGCGTAGGGCAGGCCTTCGGTATCGCGCTTCGTATATAGCGCCTTGACGGTGATGCCTTCGGGCGCCACCCAGTTGAGCGCCTGAAGATCGCCATCTGGCGCGGACTTCTCAGCGGCCATCTGCCAGGCGGCGAGATCGTCGGAGTTGCTAGGCTTGTGGCTCATGCGAACCTCTCTTACGGCGGCAGACGCGGGCTGCGGCTTAGTCAATGTAGCAGACATCCAAGAGGACGGAAAAATCGCTGCCGCGCTTGACATCCGAACGCCGACATAATACGTTATCCATAATTATGAATGCAAGAAACTTGATCTCTCAACCCGCGCTGTATCTTGAGGTGGCCGAGCGTCTACGCCAGCGCATCTACGCCCATGAGATCGAGCCGGGCAGTTGGATAGACGAGCAGGCCTTGGCGGCGCACTACGGCATCAGCCGCACGCCGCTGCGCGAAGCGCTCAAACTGCTGGCCGCCGAAGGCCTGGTGACGCTCAAGCCGCGCCGTGGTTGCTACGTGACGGAGCTGTCAGAGCGCGATCTCGATGAGATTTTTCCGCTCATGGGTTTGCTGGAAGGGCGCTGCGCCTTTGAGGTGGCCCAGAAAGCCACGCCCGCCGATTTGAAGCGGTTGGAGAAGCTGCACGAGGCCCTCGAGCGCCACGCCGCAACGGGCGACGCCAATCGCTTTTTTGAAGCCAATCAGGAATTCCACAAGGCGCTGCACGAACTGGCCGGCAACCGCTGGGCCATGCAAATGATCGACGACCTGCGCAAAGTGCTTAAGCTCACACGGCGCGATTCGCTACGTTTGGACGGTCGCTTGAAGCAATCGCTGGAAGAACATCGCGCGATTCTCGCCGCCATCCGCCAGCGCGATGCCGCCAGCGCCGGCGCGCTCATGCAGGCGCATATGCTGGCCGGGCGCGAGGCGCTGGCGAATCTGCGCGCTGCGAATTAGCGACAAAGGTGGAAAGCCGTGGTGGTTCGTTTCGATATCTAGCGAAACAAGCCGTGCAGCATCGAGGTGGCAAGCACCGCCAGCATCAAACCAAAGGCGCGTTTCAGCCCCTTGATCGGCAGCCGATGCGCGGTTCGCGCACCCAACGGCGCGAATAACACCGTCATGGCCGTGATACCGATCAGCGCCGGCAGATAGATATAGCCCAAGGAATCCGCTGGCAGGCCGCTCTCATGCCAGCCGCTGATGAGGTAGCCCAGCGTGCCCGCCACCGCGATCGGAAAGCCCAGCGCGGCGGAGGTTCCCACCGCCTGGTGTATGGGCACGTTGTGCCAAAACATAAACGGTACGGAAAGAAAACCGCCGCCTGCCGCGACTAGGCTCGACACCGCGCCGATGACCAGCCCCGCGCCGAATTGACCCGTTGCTTTAGGCAAGGCCCGCGTCGGCTTGGGTTTGAAGTCCGCCATCATCTGAATGGCGGCGAGATAGACGATGGCAGTGAAGATCATGGCCAGCGGCCGCGTCGGCACCCAGGCGGCGACGAAAGAACCGGTGAGCGTGCCTAGTACCAGCCCCGGCGCCATGACGCGAAAAATTTCCCAGCGTACCGCGCCGTGACTGTGATGCGCACGCATGCTGGAGAGCGAGGTGATGACGATAGTCGCCATCGCCGTGCCCAGCGCAAGGTGCATCACATGCTCGGCCGGAAAACCTTGCGCCGCAAAGAGCATGAGCAGCAGCGGCACGATAGTCAGCCCGCCGCCTACGCCGAACAGCCCGGCGATGAAGCCGGAAAAGCAGCCTATCAACGGATAGGCCAGCCACCAAAGGGTCATGCCTTCTTTTCCATCAATCCGAGTATGAATTTCCATTCGGACGGGTCGACAGGCGTTACCGACAGGCGACTGCCTTTGGCCAGAATGCGCAGATTCTCCAATTCGGCGTGGCTGCGTAATTCCGACAAGGCTACGAAACGCGTCTTTTTCGCATAACGCACATCAACGTTCATCCAGCGCGGATTCTCCGGCGTGGCCTTCTCGTCGTAGTAATGGCTTTTGCGATCAAATTGCGTCGCATCCGGGTAGGCGGCGCTGGCGATTTCAGCGATGCCCGCGATGCCAGGAACGTCGCAATTGGAGTGGTAATAGAAAGCCCGGTCGCCCGGCTTCATCTGGTCGCGCATGAAGTTGCGTGCCTGGTAATTGCGCACGCCGGTCCAGGGGGTTTGCTTGTCATGCGCCAGGTCGTCGATGCTGTAGGCATCGGGTTCGGATTTCAGCAGCCAATAACGCATAGTCTGGTTTCCGCCTTCTCAGATTTTTAATCCACGCGGTTTGCGTCCCGCGCGATAGGCCAGTCGGTCGTAAACCCAGGGTGGCAGAAACTTCATAATGCGTGCGACGATGGCCATTTGCCAGGGTACGACCGCGTAGCGCCGGCCCTGCGCGATGACGCGGGCGATGCGCCGTGCGGCGATGTCGGCGGGGAGCATGAAGGGCATGGGGTATTTGTTCACCGCGGTCATCGGGGTGGCGATGTAACCGGGACTGACAGTGACGACGCGCACGCCGCTGGCATGCAATTCGATGCGCAAGCTTTCCAGATAACTAATCGCGGCGGCCTTAGAGGCGCCGTAGGCGCCGGCGCCGGGTATGCCGCGCACGCCGGCGACCGAGGCGATGCCGACCAGCCGGCCGCGCCCTGCGGCACGCATGGGTGCGAGGAAAGGCTGGAAGGTGTTCATCAAGCCGACAACATTGGTTTGCAGCACCCGCGCGAATACCGGCGAGTCCTCGGCGAATTCGGTGAGTGTGCCGACGGAAACGCCGGCGTTGGCAATGACGATATCCGGCGCGCCGTAGCGCTGCATGAAGTCTCGCGCGGCGGCGGCAAGCGCTTCGGGATCGGCCACGTCGGCGATATAGCGCGCCGACTCGACCGGCAGCGCGTCGGCCACTTTCGCCAGCGCGTCGGCGCGCCGCCCGAGCAATCCGAGTTGCGCGCCTTGCGAGGCATAGTGCGCCGCCAGCGCCGCGCCCAGACCGGAAGAGGCGCCGGTGATGAAGACGCGCAGTGCGTCAGCCAAGACCCGCTTACTTCTTCGTGGCGCCTTTAACGTCGGCTTGCCCACTGCTTTTCGGAGCCGCCGCAGTCTTGCCGCGTTCGGCGCGCACCTTGCCGAGCAGACTGTCCAGCACGCCGAACATCGGCTCGATGCCATTGGCCAGGGAAGGGGCTGTCATGTACTTGCCGTCGACCACCAGCGCGGGCACGCCATCCACTTCATACGCCTGGGTCATCAACGTGGCGCGCTTCACCTTGCTTTGTACGGAGAAAGAACCGGCCGTATCGGAAAATTTCTTGCGGTCGACACCCTTTCTGGCCAGCCAGTCCAGCAGCGTGCCTTCGTCGTTGAGATTGGCGCGGTCGCGATGCAAGGCGTCGAACACCTCGATGTGCAAGCGCTCTAACTCGCCCAGCGCTTCCAGGGTGTAATAGGTGCGAGCCATAGGCATCCAGCGATCAACCGGGATGGCGGGGACGCGGCGGAATTCCACGTCCTTCGGCAGCTTGGCGACCCATTGCTTCAATTTGGGCTCCAACTCATAGCAATGTGGGCAGCCATACCAGAAGAATTCGATGACCTCAATCTTGGCGCCGGTCTCCACAGGCTGTGGAGACTTGAGCGTTTTGTAGGGGCCGGCCGCCGGTGGCGCAGCCAGCGCAGCGCTTGCGAAGAGGGTCGCTATCGTCATCAGGCCCAGCCATTGCCGTAATCTTTGCATTTGTCTTTCTCCTAATTTTGGTTAGAGACGCTCAATTGGCGGCGCCGTCTTTGACTCTGACCACCGTCGCCTGGATTCCGTTCTGCGCCAATTGCGCGCGTACTTTGTTCATGTCCTCCGGGCCGCGATAGGGGCCGATGCGCACGCGGTGCATGACGCCCTTCTCCGACAACGTCACCTGTTGCACGCTGGCTTCCACCCCCATTAACGCAAGACGCGCCTTGAGGTTGTCAGCATCGGAAGGATTTTGGAAGGCGCCCACTTGCAGGAACAGCGTTTCGCTGCTCGTCGCCTGTTGATCGGCCGGCTTTTGCTCCGCCTGTGGCCCTGACTGCGGGGCGGCTTCCTGGGTGCCGGGGAGTATTTTGTAGAAATCGAAGCGCGGTTTGTCGCTCGCCTTCTCGGGCGGTTTGTCGCCCGGCTTACCGGCCAAGGTTAATGGCCCCGATGCGCCGCTGGCCGTGACATCCGGCTTGACACCGGGCTGGCCATACTTCTGGTCGCCTTTTTGAAATGGCAAGGGCGTCTTATTGATATACCAAACAACGCCGGCCGCGATCACCACGCCGAGCACCAGGCCAATAAACACGCCAACCAGCGTGCCGCCTTTGCTGCCGCCCCCGGCCGGTTTGTTACGGGATTTGCTGTCCAGTGCCATAGCGCTCCTTACATGGATGACGGCGCGGCGACGCCGAGGATGGCAAGGCCGTTTCTCAACACCTGCCGGGTAGCGGCGCAGAGCGCCAGTCGCGCGAGCCGCAAGGGCTCGTCGTCGACGAGAATTCGTTCGGCATTATAGTAACTGTGAAAATCGCTCGCCAGGTCTTTCAAATAAAAAGCGATGGCGTGCGGGGCGTAGTCGCGTGCGGCGTTATCGATCACTTCCGGAAACTCCGCCAGCCGCGCGCATAGCGCCAACTCGCGCTCATTGCAAAGCGGCGACAGTGCCGCGCCGACGAGGGTGGGCTCGTCACCGTCCCATTGCGCCAGCACCGAGCAGACGCGAGCGTGAGCGTACTGGATGTAATAGACGGGGTTTTCGTTGCTTTGCGATTTGGCCAGATCGAGATCGAAGTCCAGATGTTGGTCCGACTTGCGCAACACGTAGAAAAACCGACAGGCGTCGTTGCCGACTTCGCGACGCAGCTCGCGCAGGGTGACAAATTCGCCGGAGCGGGTGGACATCGAGGTCTTTTGGCCGTCGCGATAAAGCACGGCAAACTGTACCAGCGCTACGTCCAGCTTGGCGGGGTCCAGCCCCAGCGCCTGTAGGGCGCCTTTGACGCGCGGGATATAGCCGTGATGGTCAGCCCCCCAGATGTTGATGATGAGATCGTAGCCGCGTTCGTACTTGTTAAGGTGGTAGGCAATGTCGGAGGCGAAGTAGGTGTAGAGCCCGTTTTCGCGCTGTACGACACGATCTTTCTCGTCGCCAAAGGTGGTGGAACGAAACCAGCGCGCGCCGTCTTGTTCGTAGATATGGCCTTTTTTCTCCAGCAGGCCCACCGCTCTTGCTACTAAGCCGGTGTCGAACAGCGATTTCTCCGAAAACCAGTTCTCGAAATGCACGCCGAACTCGGCGAGATCCTCGCGGCAGTCGCCCAATTGCTCGTTCAAGGCGTAGCTGTGCACGTAGGCGTAGTCGTCGCCCAACAGCGCTTTGGCGTTTGCGATCAAGGCGTCTAAGTGGCCTTCGGCGTCCGCTTCGGCATCCGGCGCGTTTGCCGCCACCGCCGCCGCGTCGCGTGCAAAGGCGGTGTCGTGCGCCCGTTTTATGCCGGCCGCCATGTCCCGCACATAGTCGCCCTGGTAGGCGTTTTTGGGGAAAGGCAACGCAGACCCGTGCAGTTCCAGATAGCGCAACCACACCGAGAGAGCCAGGATATCCATCTGGCGGCCGGCGTCGTTGACGTAGTACTCGCGCGTCACCTGATAACCGGCGAAATCCAGCAGGCTGGCGAGGCTGGCGCCGTAGGCTGCGCCGCGGCCGTGGCCGACGTGCAGCGGCCCGGTCGGATTGGCCGAGACATACTCCACCTGCACTTTACGATTTTGCCCGGCTGTGCTGCGGCCATAGCGCTCGCCTTGTGTGAACACGCTACCCACTACTTGCAACTTGGCGGCTGGTGCGAGGAATAAATTAATGAAGCCAGCGCCCGCGACTTCCGCTTTGATGAGCAGTGATGACCTGGGCAGCTCGGCCACCAGCCGGTTGGCAATGTCGCGTGGATTGAGCTTGAGCTGCTTGGCCAGTTGCAGCGCCAGGTTGGTGGCGAAGTCGCCGTGCGAGGCTTGCTTGGGGCGTTCCAGCGTGATGCTGTCGACCTGCTGATCCGGCGCGGCATTGGCCAGTGCGTCGCGCAAGAGTTCGCAAAGTTGAGATTTCAGTTCTACAGACATGGGTGGTGAAGCGAAGAAAGGGCGCGTTAAGGCAAAGGTGGATTATAGCCGCAGCGACTAAGGGACAAGTGGCGAGCCGAGAACAGCGGGTGCCGCAACGGTTAGAATGGCGACTTTCCTCGGGACCACATATCTTGCGGCTGCTCCGCCTACTCAAAATCGCCAGCGTCGGCATACGCTACGGGCTCGATCAAATGATCCTTGAGCACGAGCCCTCCGGTCGCCTGGCGTGGCTGGTGCGCGCGGTGTTTTTCTGGCGCGATCTCTCGGCGCCGCGCGCCGTGCGCTTGCGTCTGGCGCTGGAAGCGCTGGGACCGATCTTCGTCAAGTTTGGCCAGATGCTATCCACGCGGCGCGATCTGCTGCCGGCCGACATCGCCGATGAACTCGCCAAGCTGCAAGACCAGGTGCCGCCTTTCCCGTCGGCACTGGCGATAGCGGAGTTGGAGCGCGTCTACGGCAAAAAAGTCAGTGAAGTCTTTGCCGACTTTGACGTCGAGCCGGTTGCCAGTGCCTCGGTGGCGCAAGTGCATTTCGCCACCTTGCCCGATGGCCGCGAAGTTGCGGTAAAAATTCTCCGGCCGAATATTCGCAACGTCATTGCCCACGACATTGCCTTGATCGATACAGCCGCCGGCCTCGTCGAAGCCTTGTGGGCTGACGGCAAGCGTCTCAAACCGCGCGAGGTGGTGGCCGAGTTCGAAAAGCATCTCGCCGACGAACTGGACCTGATGCGCGAGGCGGCGAGCTGCTCACAGTTGCGGCGCAATTTCCTGCATTCGCCCTTACTCGCCGTGCCGGAAGTGTATTGGGACTGGTGTGCGAGTTCCGTGATGGTCATGCAGCGCATGCACGGCACGCCGGTCAGCCAGGTCGATAACCTGCGTGCGCAGGGTGTGGATATCCCGGCTTTGGCGCGCGCCGGCGTGGAGATTTTTTTCACGCAGGTATTTCGCGACGGTTTTTTTCATGCCGACATGCATCCCGGCAATATTTTTGTCACCGCCAGCGGCCAATACATTGCGCTGGACTTCGGCATCATGGGCACGCTCACCGATGCCGATAAAAATTATCTGGCGCAGAACTTTATCGCTTTCTTTCAGCGCGACTACAAGCGCGTCGCGCAGGCACACATCGAGGCCGGCTGGGCGCCCGCCGACACGCGGGTAGACGAGTTCGAAGCCGCCGTGCGCGCCGTCTGCGAGCCGGTATTCGACAAGCCGCTCAAGGACATTTCCTTCGGCAAAGTGCTGTTGCGCCTGTTCCAAACTTCGCGCCGCTTCAATATAGAAGTGCAGCCGCAATTGGTCATGTTGCAAAAAACCCTGCTCAACATCGAAGGCCTGGGCCGCCAGCTCGATCCCGAGCTCGATCTCTGGAAGACCGCCAAGCCGTATCTGGAAAGCTGGATGCATGAGCAAATCGGCTGGCGCGGCTTTGTGCGCAATCTCAAGTACGAGGCCACCACTTGGGCTGCCATCCTGCCGCAATTGCCGCGCCTGGCGCACCAGGCCTTGAGCCACGGCCAGAGCAAAAACCTGGGTGACGATATCGCCCGCCTGCTGGTCGAACAGCGCCGCCAGACGCGGCTATTGGTGTTGGCCTGTGCGTCGCTCGGTGGCCTGCTCGGCACCGCGCTCATCGTGTTGCTGGCCTGAGCCTTTCGCTATAATCCGCCGCTACACGTTCGGCGGGACTTTTCACCATGCTGCTCTGGTTCGTCATCATCTACTGGGTCATCTCGGTCGGTATCGGCCTGTACGCCGCGACACGGGTGCATAACACCAAGGACTTCGCCATCGCCGGGCGACACCTGCCGTTTTACATGGTGACCGCCACGGTGTTCGCCACCTGGTTCGGTTCTGAAACCGTGCTGGGCATACCTTCCATCTTCGTCAAAGATGGCCTGAAAGGCGTGGTGGCCGACCCCTTCGGCTCATCCATGTGCTTGATTCTGGTCGGGCTGTTCTTCGCCGCGCCGCTCTACCGCATGAAGCTGCTCACCATCGGCGACTTCTACAAAAAGCGCTACGGTCGCGTCGTCGAAGTACTCACCACGCTGGCCATCGTGCTCTCCTATCTGGGTTGGGTGGGCGCGCAAATCACCGCGCTGGGGCTGGTGTTCAACGTGGTTTCTGTCGGCGAGATTTCCAAAGTCACAGGTATGTGGATAGGCTCCATCACCATCCTCATCTACACTTTCTTCGGCGGCATGTGGGCGGTGGCCGTGACCGACCTGATCCAGATGATCATCATCGTCATCGGCATGCTCTACATCGGCAACGAAGTGAGCGGCATGGTCGGCGGCGTGGGCGTGGTGGTCGATCACGCCATGCAGGCGGGCAAGTTCGAGTTCTGGCCGGCGTTGGATCTGAAAGCGATCCTCGCCTTCACGGCCGCCTGGATCACCATGATGCTCGGTTCCATACCGCAGCAGGACGTGTTCCAGCGCGTGCAATCTTCCAAAACCGAGAAGATCGCCGTGTGGGGTTCGGTGCTGGGCGGCAGCCTGTATTTCGTTTTCGCTTTCGTGCCTCTGTTCCTCGCCTACTCGGCGACGCTGCTCGATCCGAAGCTGGTGGAAGACCTCATCGATACCGATCCGCAACTCATCCTGCCGCGCCTGATACTCGATCATGCGCCGCTCTTCGCTCAGGTGATGTTTTTCGGTGCGTTGCTCTCCGCCATCAAAAGCTGCGCCAGCGCTACCTTGCTCGCGCCTTCCGTCACCTTCACCGAAAACATCATGAAGCCCATGATGAGCAATATGACGGACCGGAAGCTACTGCTCTCCATGCGCATGGTCACGCTGGTGTTCACCGTGCTGGTGACGCTCTATGCCATCAACTCCAAGGCGAGCATTTTCAAGATGGTGGAAAACGCTTATCAAGTGACGCTGGTGTCGGCGTTCGTGCCGCTGGTGTGCGGCCTTTATTGGCGGCGCGCCACCAACCAGGGTGCGCTGGCGTCTATCTTCGCCGGTTTGGCCACTTGGTTGTCCATTCTTGTTTTCGGCCCCGAGGACCCTTTCGTGCCGGCGCAGTTCGCCGGGGTCATCGCTTCGGCATTCGGCATGGTCGCCGGATCGTTATTGCCGCAGTGGGTGCATCACAACCCGCATATCCACGACGAGTTGCGCAACGGGCATCTTGCTCATCCGGCCGCCGGCACCTATCACGTGCCCGACCATCCGCATCACCATTCCTGAGCCCAACAGGCGGGCAAAGGAAGGCGCGCCGCCCCCATGGCGGTGATGTCTCAGCCGAACTTGATCAGACTGGGTAGCGTCAGATTTCGGCAACCGCAAGTGGCCGCTTTTGGGATTCCGGATTTTTTGGACGCTGAAGAGACATTCGGTCAGGTTGATAAATTGTCCGGTGTTCGGCCTTAACGGCCATTCGGGAACGCTTCCCGGAATGGCAGTATTCGGCCACAAGCTGACCTTCACGTTTGTTCCAGATAGCGGCCATTCATTGAGCGTAATCTAGGCGGCGGCGCCGGTGAGGTCGTTCTGGTAGCGGGTGTCAAAGCGACTGAGATCGAGGTGATGATCGATGAGGTGGTTGAGCGCATGCTCGAAGCTGCCGGGGCGAAGCTGCCGTTCCATCTCAACAGCGGGAAAGCCTGGGCTGGTGTCTATCGTCTTGTGGCGGGCCATAGCTACTCCAAAATAGTCTGCGCAAGGCATCATCACCCGCGCCAACCGCCCCGACGTCCACTTCGAAACCACCCCGAAAACCAGATCGACGATGTGTTACAACGCGCCGGCCTTGTCGCCCTGCGCGGGGCCGGCTTCACTTGCGATGGAGCGAGTTGCGGGTAAGCGCGTCAGCGTGCCACGACCAATTAATGTGTACTTGCAAGCGGCCACTCATCGTTCAGCATTCCGCAGATGAAGGGCTTTGCATTGTGGTCGTCCATTGAGAAACATATTCGCCGGCCTCGCGCGCGCACTCCTGCGGAAGTCGTGCGTATTCATGGAGTCTGGCCCTGACGATTGGTCGCGTCGACCTGCACGAATCCATACCGCCTCACTGCATCGTCAATTGACGCCTTCAGCTTGCGCGCTTGTTCGATATCGGCGAGGCCTTGGACGGCATTGCCCATCTTCGTGCGCACGAGCCCGCGACCGTACAGCGACCAGACGTTTCCGGGCTGGATTTCCAGCGCGTGGTCAAAGTCGGACAGCGCCTCGCGCAGCTTGCCTCGACGCAGTTGGAGCCAGGCGCGGCTGTCGAAATAGGGGGCTTCCTTCGGCCGTTCGTCCATTGCGGCGTCACAGTCATTGATCGCCTTGTCCAGCTCGATACCAAGCATCGCACGCGCCCAGCAGCGCGCGTTCAGGGCTACATGCAGGTCAACCTCGTTGCGATGGCTGGCAATCCACAGGTTCCACTGTGGCAGCGACAGATCCAGCCGCTCGAGCATGCCGTAGAGGGTCGCCATTTCGCGGCGCATCGCCGCTTGCGGCGCCAAGGTCTTGTCCAGTGCCTCCAGATCAGCAAGCGCGCTGTCGCGCTCGCGCGAACCTGCACGCAGGTGCGCACGCATCAGGCGCGCCTCGTCCTGCGCAGCATCCAAGCGCAGCGCCATCGTGTAGTCCTGTAGGGCTTCGGCAACCTGTTTCAGCGCAAGGTGAACTTCGCCACGCCGCGTGAAAAATCTGGCCACTTGTGGCGCCATCTCACATGCGCGATCCAAGTCGGCCAGGGCGCGTACAAAATCGCCCCGCGAGGCCCTGGCGGCCCCGCGTCGTGCGTAGCTGTCTGCGTCAGCGGGCTCGCCGGAGCCGGACGCCTCGTCACTTGCAGCCGCGGCAACGCTCAGCGCAAACACCGGGCCCCCGTTGTAGGTGAAATACATACGTCGCTGCCGCTGCGACACATATATACGGTGCGAGAGAAAGAAATCGATGCCGATCAGCATGTCAAAATCGTCAACGTCAAAGGCGCCGATTCTCAGCACGCTGTTTTTGATCGACTCGCCGCCCAGGGTCACGGTGCGAATGGGAGCGGTCCAGGCCTTGGCTTCGCCGCGGCCCATGCCATGTATCACCCCGTCGGGCTTCATGTCGGTTTCGGCTACGCCCGCGCGCCGCGCAGCAGCAGCCGACATGACGGATTCCGCGCCTGTGTCGAACATCACGGTGATGTCTTTGCCATTCACTTGTGCAGTGGCCTTGATGGCGGGGAATTTCGACTTTCGATCTCTTCGCAGCTCAAGCACAGAGACGGCGGATCCGTCGTGCCAGTAGGCCATGTCGGTGCTGTCGCAATCGCCTTTGGGAAACATCAAGCGCACCATTCCGTGCGCAAGATCGAACTCTACATCGGTGAATGTGAGGAAATTGCGGCCGAGCAATCCAAACGTCCCGCTACCGGGTTCGTTACCACCGACGATGAAATCGACATTGGACAGCTCTCCCTTCCCGATCTGCAGCCGTTTGACGGTCGTGATACGTGTGTCGACCGATCCGGTCAGTCCTTCCATGTAAAACCCGAAGGGGGGGTTGTGGTCAGGCAAGTTCAGGCGCTGCCTCGCGGCCTCGGTGAGGACGCTGAAGAACGCACCACTATCCACCGTCATCGGCACCTCAGTGCCATTGATGCCCACCGTCGCGACAGCGCGCCGGCCCACCATCGTCACCGGCAAATCGAGAGCCTCGACTTTGCAATCCGCCGCCATGCCGCACGCTGGCAGTACCAGACTGAATACGGCGAAAACTTGGCCGTAGCGCTTGAGCCTGGTGGATTTATTCACAGATACCCCTCCTTGTCGATGAGGCCCTTGCTACGACGTGTCGTTAACATGGCTAAGCTTCCCCCTGTTCTTCGTCTTCCAACCCAACGGCATTTTGCCACCAATTTCTGCTCATGCTGAGTCGTGATCCGGTCTTCCAAGAATTTCATGGGAAGCTCAGGCGCACGTAGGCGCCAATATCTTCCCCTTCGCGGGAGACGGGATATCTCCGGCAAGGAGCTAAGTGACGCGCGGGTGGTCGAGTCGAACGGAAGACTACATATCACGATGAAACTTTCTGGCGCCGCGCGCGTGCGGCTCAACAAACTGGTTGCGGCGAACCTGAAGGCACTAGACCGCGGGGCCTTGGATGATCATGTGGCTCTTGCAGTTGTGGCCAATGGCCAGCCCAAACAGGTTGTCCAGCGAGTGCTACACCCGCTCTCAAGCAACACGATGTCGTGGTCACGTGGCGCCGATTCGCCTACGGATGAAAGTCGCTCCGAGGCTCAGGCATGGGCTAGGCCAATAAACCATGCTGTCCCCTAACCCTTCCATCAGTCAGCTTGCGCAGTTCCGGTGTGGTCAGCGCCAGCGTGAAGGCCTGCGCGCGGCCTCGTCCTTGCTTTGCGTGACGATCGTCAGCGCGCCGACACGTTGGCCCCAGAGCGACAGCGATTTCGAGAACGAGGTCGAGACGCACATGGCCCGGCAGGCCTCGGCGAAGCGGCGCACCGGCTACTTCCGCTTCGGGTCGGGTTTCATCACTGCCGCCTACGGAACCAGCCGCTGGATATGCAGTTTGGCGCAATGTAACTGCGGCGGGCAAGAACCGGCCAGGTCCGGCCATTCACTCATCGCCAAAGTCCGTGAAATGAACGTCAGCAGCACCCCTGACAGCCGACGCTTACGATCCGAAACTGAATTCCCGTTTGGCCATGGGCAGCCATTGTTCGTCGAGGAGGAGCAGTTCCGACTCTGGCACCTAAACGGACAGTCGCAGACTCGATTGGAATACCCCCTATTAGGCGCATCATGCGTGCTCAAAATCGGGTCGGTAGTCGCAAAGCCGCTGCCGAGAGATCACTATATTAGAAGCGTAAAAACGATTGCATTAATGGTTCTATTACGCTTAAGATGTAGCCATGAAGACGCTGGGCCTGAGTGCCACTTCCCGAAGTCAGCTCAGTAGGCTGCTCCGCGACAATCCGCCCGTCGTGACACCTGGCGACGCTGCAGCGGCGCTCGGGCTGACGCCTTTACTTGCCGCCCGCAAGCTGGCCGCATGGTCGCGCGCGGGCTGGTTGGCTCGCATTCGGCGAGGTGCTTACGTTCCAGTACCCATTGAGTCGGAAACACCCGACATAGCGCTGGACGATACCTGGGCCATTGCCAAGGCAATGTTCGAGCCGTGCTATATCGGCGGCTGGTCGGCCGCCGAACATTGGGGGCTCACCGAGCAAATCTTCGGCTCGCTATGCGTGATGACAACGACGCGTCCACGTGATCGCAAGCCCGTGCTGCGTAAGGCCAGGTTCGAGCTGCACACCGTGCCGGCAACGCACTTCATCGGACTGAAGACCGTCTGGCGCGGCGGCACGCGTGTGCAGGTGTCCGATCCCGCCCGCACGTTCATCGACATGCTGGCGGTCCCAGCCCTGGGCGGAGGCATTCGCCATGTTGCTGAGATGCTGACGAATCTGCTGCGCGACCAGCCCAGGGAGGGCGACAGGTTGAGCGACCACGCCGCCAAGCTTGGCATCGGCTCGGTCTATAAGCGCCTCGGGTTCCTGCTGCAACGAGATCACCCTAACCAAGAAGCGCTTATCGCGGTATGCCGCGCAAACCTCTCTGCGGGCTATGCCAAGCTGGACCCGGCATTGCCGGCTGATCGCTTGGTAACTGTATGGCGTGTCTGGGTGCCAACCAGCGAGCTGCGCGAGGCCAAGTCATGATTTCCAAGCAGGAAATCATGGCACTCGCCGCCGAGCTTCAGCTTCAGGCGCATGTCGTCGAAAAAGACTACGCGCTCGGGTGGCTGCTCGCTGGAATAACCGCACACCCAGTGATCGGCCCGCGGTGGGTGTTCAAGGGCGGCACCTGCCTGAAGAAGTGTTATTTCGAAACTTACCGTTTCTCCGAAGACCTCGCTTTCACCTTGCAGGACGCCGAGCAGCTCGACGAAATATTCCTCGCTGACGTGTTTGTGGAGATCAGCGATTGGGTCTATGACGCCTGCGGCTTGCAGCTCCCGCCTGAGGCACGCAAGTTCGAAGTCTTCACCAATCCGCGCGGCAGCCTGTCGGCGCAGGGTCGTGTGGGATATCGCGGCCCGTTGGGCAGGGCAGGCGATCCCCCACGCGTCAAGCTCGACTTGGCCGCCGACGAGGTGCTCGTCCTCACGCCGGTGCAGCGGCCGGTTCACCACCCATACAGCGACCTGCCAGAAGGTGGCATCCACGTCCTGAGCTATTCCTTCGAGGAAGTGTTCGCCGAAAAAATGCGCGCCCTGACCGAACGCCAGCGGCCGCGCGACCTCTACGACGTGGTCCACCTGTATCGCCGGCAAGACCTGCAACCCGATCGCGCGCTCGTACGCAGCACGCTGGCGCGCAAGTGCGAGTTCAAGGGCATTCCGGTACCGACCTATGCCGCACTCACGGATCGCCCCGAGCGTGTGGCCATCGAAGTGGAGTGGGAGCAGATGCTCGCACATCAGCTTCCTGTCTGCCCTCCGTTCGGCGAGTTCTGGCAGGAGCTTCCGGCGGTCTTCGATTGGTTGAACGAGAAGGCGACGGTGCCTGTGCTGGCAGCAATCTCGTCAGGCCGCACACCGATGGATACCGACTGGCGGCCGCCCGCCATGGTGCAAGCGTGGGGTGCGGGGGCCAGTTCGTTGGAGACAATCCGTTTTGCGGCGGCGAATCATCTGTGTGTGCAGCTCGACTACACCAAGGAGAATGGTGAACGTAGCACACCGACCATCGAACCTTACTCGGTGCGACGCACGAGCGCAGGCGATCTGTTGCTGTTCGGGGTCAAGACAGATTCAGACGAGTCGCGGAGCTATCGCCTCGATCGCATCCAGTCGGCCACGGTCACGCGCCAGGCCTTCCGCCCGCGCTTTGCCGTCGAGTTGACCGCTTCAGGCCCGCTGGCGACGCCTGCGCGCTAGCCAGCGACAGTTTCCGGTTTCAGCTTTCCGGTCGCCACGCGCGCGCCGCGAAAATCTCAGGGCAACAGCGGCGTGAGCTACAGCTTCGAATGCCCGCTCTGCTGCAAGACGTTCAAGCGCAGCAGACAGCAGCCATTCACGATGTCGAAAGCCGAGCGTCGCTTGTGGGTCGATAGGGTGAGTTCGCCCTCTGAGGGAGGCTGACGTTCGGGTCGATTATTGGCGGAACGTCCGCTAATGCCCGCAGTGGCTGATAAACGGAACTTCAGCCACCCATCTTGACGGTCAGCGTTGTGCCGGTTTGAGCTCGTCGCTGGTCGGTCGAAAATGGCGTGAAAGGGATCGGCCTGCCGCCTCAAGTTGCGACAATTACACCCAGCGGTGCGTTTATACTCCCGCCATGGCACCTCGCCACTCCTCGACTCTTGCGCGCTATCTGGCCGGCGCTTATCTGCTGCTGGTGGTCTACGCCAGCTTGCATCCGCTCTCCGGCTGGCATGACAACGGCGCGCCGCTGCTAGATTTTCTCCACGCCGCTTGGCCGCGTTACTACACGGGCTTCGATCTCATTATCAATATGCTGGCCTATGTGCCACTGGGCTTTTTGCTGGCGCCGGCCTTGCGGGGCCGCCGCGTGGGGTTGATTGCTGCTGCCATATTGGCGGTGTTGATAAGCGCGGCGCTGAGTTTTTGTATGGAGATGTTGCAACATTACTTGCCGACTCGCGTGCCTTCCAATGTCGATCTGGCCGGTAACAGTCTGGGCGCGCTGATCGGCGCCGTTTTGGGTATGAACTGGGGCAGGGAACTGGTCGACGGCGGTCGTTTGCATGCTTGGCGCGTGCGCCGCGTGGCGCACGGCAAGGCAGCGGATTTCGCGCTGGTTTTAATGGGTCTATGGCTGTTTACCCAACTCAATCCGGAAATTCTGCTATTCGGCTCCGGTGATTTGCGCGCGTTGTTGGAGCTGCAACCATTACCTTACACCGTCAACAATTTCATCGTTGTCGAGGCGGGGGTGGCCGCTGCCGGCGCGTTGGCCGCCGGCCTGATTTTCTGGTTGCTGTTGCGCGCGCCGCGTCGCTGGATGCTGGTGGTGTGGTTCATGCTGGCGCTGTTTATACGCGCTTTCGCCAATGCGCTGCTGGTGAGCGACGCACAATTTGCCCAATGGGTCACGCCGGGCAATATGACGGGCCTGGCGCTGGGGGCCAGCTTGCTCATGCTGGCGACCTGGTTGCCAGCGTTGATGCAACAAGTACTGGCCGCGCTGGCATTGTTGTTCGCCATGGCGCTGGTCAACCTCGCACCGGAGAACCCTTATCTCGCCAATACGCTGCAAGTCTGGTCGCAGGGGCACTTTCTCAACTTTAACGGACTCACTCGGTTGGTGTCGGTGCTGTGGCCTTATGCGGCGCTGACTTACCTGATGTTGTCACGCGGCCGCCACGCCGTGACACCCGCATGAGCGACAGCCTCACTGAACTGCGGGACGCGCTGCGTATCTTTACCAGGGCGCGCGATTGGCATCTCGCCCATAATCCGAAAAACCTCGCCATGGCGCTCATCGTCGAAGCCGGCGAACTGGTTGAGCAGTTCCAATGGTTGACGCCGGAACAGAGCGCCGCGCTATCCGATGCGCAGGCTGCGGCAGTGCGTGACGAAATCGCCGATGTGCTGATTTATCTGGTCGAGCTGGCCGATACGCTGAACATTGACCTGGCCGACGCCGCACGCGAGAAGATGGCGAAAAACGCCGTCAAATACCCAGCAGGCATGTCAAAATAGATCAAAAAAATCGCCATAGGATGATGAACGTGGTTCGAAAATAATAGTGGCCTTCACCGTCACTCTGGCGGCCTGCGCGCCGGTGACCAAGCAGATCAAAGTTGATACGGCTGCTCAAAACGCCGAAGAAAAATTGCAGCGGGAGGCGGCGCTGCAAGTCCGCATGCGCGACATCGAGCGCCTCTATCGCGTCTCCGATCCCATAGTCGAAAAGGCTGCTTCTTATTGCGAAGACAAAGTGAAGTACGGACTGGGCGTGCACGTTTTCACGCTGGATGCGTTCGGCGAAGCCATGCGCGAAGCAGAAGGCGGGACTCGAGTTGACGCCGGACAAGAAGTAGCCATATCGATAACGCGGATTTGCGCTCCGATATAATCCCCATTTTTAGGGGCGCGCGCTATGAGCTATTTCAAACACCATGTTTTCTTCTGCTGCAATCAGCGCGAACCGGGCGCCACTTGCTGTAATGCCCGCAACGCCACCGCTATGCGCGATCACGCCAAGGACCGCATCAATGCCTTGGGTCTGAAAGGCAAAGGCAAGGTGCGCATCAATAACGCCGGCTGCCTGGATCGTTGCGACGACGGCCCGGTGCTGGTGGTATACCCCGAGGGCGTTTGGTACACCTATATTGATGAGTCCGACATCGACGAGATCGTCGATCAGCACCTGGTGCTAGGCAAGGTGGTCGAACGTCTCAAGATATGACGCAATACCAGGCCGTCGAGCTTGTGTCGATTGCGGGCCCCGCCGGCGCTATCCAGACCATTATTGATTCGCCTGTGGCGCCGCCATCCGTACGACCTCGCGGCATCGCGCTGGTGTGCCATCCGCATCCGCTATTCGGCGGCACGGCCGAGAACAAGGTGGTGCAAACCTTGGCCAAGACTTTGCGCGACTTGGGCTACGCCGCGCTGCGTCCACATTTTCGCGGCGTGGGCGGTAGCGCTGGCGCTCACGATGACGGGCAAGGCGAGACGGAAGACATGCTCGCCGTGCTCGACTGGGCGCGGACGCGCTTTGGCGATTTGCCGGTGGTGTTGGCGGGCTTCTCTTTCGGCGCGTATGTGCAAACCAGCGTGGCGCAGCGACTGGCGGAGCAAGGCCGCCCTGCCGAGCGCCTGGTGCTGGTGGGCACTGCCGCCGGCTTTGTCAGCGGCGCGCGGCACTACGAGACCGCGGCCGTCCCGCCAGATACCGTGGTGATCCACGGAGATAAAGATGAAACAGTAGCACTGGATAATGTGCTGGCCTGGGCCCGTCCGCTGAACGTCAAAGTGCACATCGTCGAAGGCGCCGACCACTTTTTTCATCGCCGATTGCAAGATATTCGAGACATCGTAAACAACGCATGGCAACAGTAAACTCAACACAGTCGCCACTCAGTGTGAGCGGCTTGCGCAAAGCCTACGGCGGCACGAATGTGGTCGACGGCATTAGCTTCACCCTCAAACGCGGCGAGTGTTACGGCTTGCTCGGCCCCAACGGCGCCGGCAAGACCACCACCTTGCGGCTGGCGCTGGGCCTCATCGCCCCCGATGCGGGCGAGATACAACTCAGCGGCTTGCCGGTGCCCGCGCAGGCACGCCAGGCGCGCATGCGCGTGGGCGTGGTGCCGCAGATGGACAACCTCGATCCGGATTTCACCGTCGCCGAGAATCTGCTGGTCTATGGCCGCTACTTCGGCCTCGCCGCCAGCGCGGTGGGTGCGCGCATTCCGCAATTGCTGGAATTCGCCGGGCTTAGCGGCCGCGCCGACGCGAAGATTCAAGCGCTCTCTGGCGGCATGAAGCGACGCCTGACGCTGGCTCGCGCGCTGGTGAATGACCCCGACCTGTTGATACTCGACGAGCCCACCACCGGCCTCGATCCGCAAGCCCGCCACCTCATCTGGGAGCGCTTGAAGCAGCTTTCGCAACAGGGTAAGACGGTGCTCATCACCACGCATTTCATGGACGAAGCCGAGCGCTTGTGTCATCGACTCGCCATCATGGACAACGGTCGCTTCGTCGCCGAAGGCGCGCCGCGCGACATGATTGCCGCCAACATCGAACCGCAGGTGGTGGAAGTATTCAGCAGCTTGACGCAAGCAGGCGGCGAAGAAGGCGCACCAGCCTGGGCGCGTGCCCAAGCCACGCAGTTCAGTTCGCGCATTGAAGTGAGTGGCGAGACGGTTTTCTGCTATCTCAGCGACGTGCATCCGCTCCTGCAACATCTCCAAGGCCAGCCCGGCCTGCGCTTTCTGCATCGCCCGGCCAATCTGGAAGATGTTTTTCTTAAATTGACGGGGCGTGATTTACGCGACTGACTGCGCTCAGTCAGCATGACTGATTTGGCTTATCAGAGTAGGATTGTCGCGTGATTGTTTAGGGGAACTCTTATGCCAACGCAACTTGAAGTCCTCGAGGCGGAAGCGCTAAAACTGACTGCGCCCGAACGTGCGCGCCTTGCCGAACAGCTCATCGCTAGTCTTGATGAAGATAGCGAGATCGACCAAGCGTGGGCCAGGGAAATCGAGCGACGCATCGCCGAAATCGACAGCGGAAAAATCCAGATGATTCCAGCGGACGAGGCTATCGCTAAGGCGCGTGCGGCGCTCAAGTGAAGTTATCGGTAGCCCCGGCTGCGCAGCACGAACTTATCGAAGCCGCCAAGTTTTATGCAGAGCGTGCCGGCGAGGATTTCGGGCTTGCATTGATCGCCGAGTTTGAACATGCGTTGTCACTTTTGTCCGACAACCCTGAGCTTGGTGCGAGTTGGCAGGGTTCCGCGCGCCGACTGCCATTGCGCCGGTTCATACAATCTCATCTATCAGTTGAAGCCACTCGAATTGCGCGTAATTGCGCTAGCGCATCAGCGTAGGCGTCCCGGATTTTGGGCCGAACGTCGTTAGCCTGGGCTACGCCCCCTTCTTTTCTGCGGCACTAAATATGAACACCTGGCAACTTCCCATCTTCAGCCTGCGATTTTTTCCGGTTTGGCGGCGCAACTATCTGGTCTGGTGGAAGCTGGCTATTCCGTCGCTCCTTGGCAATCTCGCCGATCCGCTCATCCTCATGCTGGGCTTGGGCTATGGCCTCGGTTCGCTGCTGCCCATGGAGGCGCCGCAACTGGGCGGTGTTTCTTACATGACTTTTCTTGCCGCCGGCGCGGTGTGTTTTTCCACCATGAACAGCGCGACTTTCGAGGCGCTGTATTCGGCATTTTCGCGCATGCAGGTGCAGCGCACCTGGGACGCCATCCTCAATGCGCCGGTTTCTCTGGATGATTTGATGCTGGCTGAACTGTTGTGGGCCGCCAGTAAGGCGTTTCTCTCCGGCACCGCGATCCTTGGCGTGGCCTGGGCGCTGGGCTTGACCTCATCGCCGCTGGCGCTGTGTGCGCTGCCGGTGGTGTTTCTGGCTGGTTTGGCCTTCGCCGGGCTAGCCCTCATCGTGACAGCGCTGGCACCGAGCTACGATTTCTTCATGTATTACTTCACGCTGTTCGTCACGCCAATGGGTTTGCTCTCCGGCGTGTTCTTTCCGGCCGAGCAACTTCCTGCGGGATTGCAGGTCGTATCGACGCTGCTGCCACTCTCGCATGCGGTGCGCCTGGTGCGTCCGCTGTTCCTCGGCGAGGTACCTGCCGACATCGGCCTGCATGTGGCGGCGCTGGCCGCTTATGCGGTGGTGGGTTTTTATGTCGCGCTGGCGCTGACGCGTCGGCGGTTGCTCAAGTAGAATCGACTCATGGATGCCCTGCTGGTTATCACTCATCTGCCGGACGACAAGAGCGCGCAGCAACTGGCGCAGTCGCTCATCGAACAACGCGTCGCCGCCTGTGTGAATATTCTTGCACCGTGCCGCTCGGTGTATCGCTGGCAGGGCAAGATCGAGGACGCCACCGAAGTGCCGCTGGTCATCAAAACCACCACCGCGCGCTACGCCGCGCTGGAAGCGGCGATCCGCAGCGGGCATCCCTACGAGTTGCCTGAAATCATCGCCGTTAAAATTGATCGCGGCTTGCCCGAATATCTTGCCTGGATCGCAGCGGAAACCGCTGCCGACTGAATCAATGTTGCGACTCTTATTGCTGTTGGTCGGACTGTGTTCGTCCGCTTTCGCCTACACCTTCGCCTACGCCAGCGGCGAGCCGCTGCCGGTGGAGCAAGCCTTCCGCTTTTCCGCACGCGCCCTCGATGAGAAGACGCTGGAAATTCGTTACGACATCACCGACGGCTACTACCTTTATCGCGACAAGTTCAAGTTTGCCGTCGAGCCAGCCACAGTCAAACTGGGCGCGCCGCAACTGCCGGCCGGCAAGATGAAGAAGGACGAGAATTTCGGTGATGTAGAAGTTTATCGCGGCCGGCTGATTTTCAAGTTGCCTATCGAAGCCGCAGGGCTGGATGCCGTGACGCTCAAAGCCACCTCACAAGGCTGCGCTGATCTCGGTATCTGCTATCCGCCCAATCCGCAGAGCGTGCAAGTTGCGATGGCGAATTTTTCGTCGATTCCCGACGCGGCAACGTCCAATGCCGCGCCGGCGGCGAGCGGCGACGAATCTTCGCGCATCGCCACGCTGCTTAAACACGCGAGCTTCTGGGCCATCATCGCCGGCTTTTTCGGTTCTGGTTTGCTGCTGGCCTTTACGCCCTGCGTCTTCCCCATGATCCCTATTCTCTCCGGCATCATCGCCGGTCACGGCCACGCCATCACCAAGGGGCGCACTTTCGTGCTCTCGCTGGGCTATGTGCTGGGCATGGCGGTGACTTACGCCGCCGCCGGTGTGGCGGCTGGTTTGTCCGGCTCGCTGTTATCCGCGGCTTTGCAGAATGCTTGGGTACTGGGTGGATTCGCCGGGATTTTCGTCGTGCTGTCGCTGTCCATGTTCGGCTTCTATGAATTGCAACTGCCAACTTTTCTGCAAAGCAAAGTGTCGGAGGAAGCCAATCGGCAAAAGGGTGGTTCGCTCCACGGCGTGGTGCTAATGGGCGCGCTCTCCGCAGTCATCGTCGGCCCCTGCGTCGCCGCACCGCTGGCCGGCGCGTTGCTCTACATCGCCCAGACGCGTGATGCCTTGCTCGGCGGCAGCGCGCTGTTTGCCATGGCGCTGGGTATGGGCGCGCCGCTCATCGTTGTGGGTATGTCTACGCGACATCTCCTGCCGCACAGCGGCCCATGGATGGAGGCGGTGAAAAAATTCTTTGGTGTGATGCTGCTCGCGCTGGCCATCTGGTTGGTGTCGCCGGTAATTTCGGCCGCCGCGCATCTGCTGGCCTGGGGCGCGTTGGCGATAGGCACGGCAATCTATCTGCGCGCCATCGATCCGCTGCCGGCCAATGCCCACGGGGCGTCGCGTTTCTGGAAAGGCATAGGCGTGATGCTGCTGCTCGTTGGCGCCGCGCTGGTGATCGGCGCGCTGGGCGGTGCGCGCGATCCGCTACAACCGCTGGGCTTTTTGCGCGCTGGGACGAGTGTTACGCCGGCTACGCATTTCCAGCGCGTGAAGAACGTCACCGAACTCGATGCGCGTCTGCAAGCGACCAAGCAGCCGGTGATGCTCGATTTCTATGCCGACTGGTGTGTCTCCTGCAAGGAAATGGAACGCGACACCTTCAGCGATCCGCGCGTCAAGGCGAAGTTGGACACACTGCTGCTCCTGCAAGCCGACGTGACCGCCAACAACGATGAAGACAAAGCGCTGTTGCAGCGCTTCAAGTTGTTCGGTCCGCCAGGCATCATCTTTTTCGATGCGCGAGGTCGCGAGGTGCTCGATACCCGTGTCGTCGGCTATATGCCGCCCGAGGAATTCCTCAAGGCGCTAGAGCGCATCCGCTAACACCGGCCTTCGGATCGCGAGTAAAATTCGCCTTCTTCATTTCTTCCCCCCGCCGCCGTGTTCTCAGGAATTGTCGCCACCACCGGCAAGATCAGCCAGCTCCTTGCGAATGAAAAAGGCCTGCGACTGACTATCTCGGCGCCTGCGCTGGATTTTTCGGACGTTGCGCTGGGCGACAGCATCGCGGTGAATGGTGTGTGTCTCACGGTCATCGAGCATAGCGGTGGTCATTTCAGCGTCGACGTCTCGCGCGAAACCCTGGATTGCACCGTCGGGCTGGATGCTTTGGACGACGTGAATCTGGAAAAAGCGCTGCGCCTGTCCGACCGGCTGGGCGGCCATCTGGTCAGCGGCCATGTCGATGGCGTCGGTGAGGTGCTGAAATTCGAACGTATCGGCGAGAGCCACGAGCTGGTCATACGCGCGCCAGCAGCCTTGGCGAAATACATCGCGCGCAAGGGCTCCATTACCGTTGATGGTGTGAGCCTGACCGTGAACCGCGTGGAAGATAGAGAGTTCTCCATCAACCTGATTCCCCACACCGTCTCGGTCACCACCTTGCAACGCCTTGCTTCCGGCAGTCGCGTGAATCTCGAAATTGATCTCATCGCCCGCTATGTCGAGCGCATGATGCAGGCGGAAGGAGCCGCGGCATGACCGCGCTGGCGCCTATCGAGGACATCATCGCCGACATTCGCGCCGGCCGTATGGTGGTGTTGGTCGACGAAGAAGACCGCGAGAATGAAGGCGATCTGGTCATCGCCGCCGAGCATGTTACGCCCGAAGCCATCAACTTCATGGCCAAGCATGGGCGCGGCTTGATCTGTCTTACGTTAAATGAAGCGCGCTGTAAAAAACTCAATTTGCCACTCATGGTGCGCGACAACCGCTCGCCGCATGGCACGGCGTTCACCCTGTCCATCGAAGCGGCCGAAGGTGTGACGACGGGCATTTCCGCGCACGACCGCTCGCGCACCGTGCAAGCGGCCGTGGCGAAAGACGCCAAGCCGGCGGACATCGTGCACCCCGGCCACATCTTTCCGCTCATGGCGCAAAACGGCGGCGTGCTGGTGCGCGCCGGTCATACCGAAGCGGGCTGCGATTTGGCCGAGTTGGCCGGCTGCGAGCCGGCCTCGGTGATTTGTGAAATTCTTAAAGACGACGGCACCATGGCGCGCCTGCCGGACCTTGTGGTCTTCGCGAGTGAGCACGGTCTCAAGATCGGCGCCATCGCCGACTTGATCCACTATCGCAGCGAGAACGAAAGACTCATCGAGCGCGTGGCGGAAAAGGAAGTCACCGGCCCGCACGGCAGCTTCCGCCTGCGCGCCTATCTCGACAAGACCAGCGGCGACGTGCACCTCGCGCTCATCAAGGGCGAGATACGCACCGACCAGGAGACGCTGGTGCGCGTGCATGAATCGGTGTCGGTGCTGGATTTTCTCGACGCCGACAGCAAGCGTCACACATACAGTGTTGATCGCGCCATGCGCACCATCGCCAAGCACGGCAGCGGCGTCATCGTTCTCTTGCGCCGAGGTGAGTCTGGCCAGGATTTAATCGGCGCGCTGTCGAACGACGCGCCCGCCACGCGGCCGGCGGTAAAATGGGACGCACGCCTGTACGGCATAGGCGCGCAAATCCTGCGCGATCTCAATGTGCGTAAGATGCGCTTGCTCGCCAGCCCGCGCAAAATGCCCAGCATGGCGGGCTTCGAGCTGGAAGTCTGCGGCTACTTGCCCCCCGACCAAGCGGAATAAGCATTCAGGAATAGGCAAACATCATGGCCCGATACGACAACATCCTCGAAATAGAATCCAATCTAGCCGGCAGTGGCTTGCGGGTCGGCATTGCCATGAGCCGCTTCAATACGGACATCGGTGACGGTTTGCTGGGCAGTTGCACGGCGGAACTCAAGCGGCTGGGCGTGCGCGAGGTAGACACCTTGCTCGTTACCGTACCCGGCGCGCTGGAACTGCCGCTGGCCTTGCAGACCATGGCGCAAAGCGGCAAGTTCGACGCGCTGATCGCCCTGGGCGCGGTGATCCGCGGTGAGACTTATCATTTCGAAGTGGTTTCCAACGAAGCCGCGCGCGGTATTTCCGATGTGCAACTGGCGACTGGCGTGCCTATCGCCAATGCGGTACTCACCACCGAGAACGACGATCAAGCCCTCGCGCGCATGCAGCAAAAGGGCGCCGATGCGGCGCAGGTGGCGATAGAGATGGCGAACTTGCTCAAGCAAGTAGGGAAATGAAATCCCCTCGCCGCCGCGCGCGCGAATTTGCGCTACAAGCTTTGTATCAGTGGCAAATGAGCGGCAACGACTTGTCAGCCGTTGAAGCCCACTTGGCTTCCGTGGCTGGATTTGAAAAGGCTGATCGCGCGCTCTTCGATCTGCTGCTGCGCGGCGCCAGTGAAGAGGCGCCGGCGCTGCAAGCGCTGATCGCGCCACATCTTGATCGGCCCTACGAAGAGCTTTCACCCATAGAGCGCGCTGTGCTGCTGCTTGCCGCTTTCGAGCTGAAGCATCACCTCGAAGCGCCCTACCGCGTCGTCATTAACGAAGCCATCGAGCTGGCCAAGGCCTATGGCGGCACCGACGGGCATAAGTACGTGAATGGCGTGCTGGATAAGCTGGCGGCCGAGTTGCGTCCGGCGGAAGTTGAAGCAAAGCAAGCCGACAAGGCGTTAGGCGCGCCGCGAGAAGCATAGGCGATCGGGTTTCCTGGTTGCTTGGGCGGTAATCGCATGTCTTCCGAATTCGAACTGATCGCTCGCTACTTCACCCGCCCGGTGCGCCACACCGTGCTGGGCGTGGGCGACGACGGCGCTATCGTGCGGCCTGCCGCTGGTATGGAACTGGTGGTGACCACCGACATGCTGGTCGCCGGCACGCATTTTCTGCCGGACACCGATGCGGAAGCGCTGGGCTGGAAGGCGCTGGCCGTGAATCTCTCCGACCTTGCCGCCATGGGCGCGCAGCCGCGCTGGGCGCTCGTCGCGGCGGCTTTGCCCGAGGCAAATGAGACTTGGATTGCAGCCTTTGCGCGCGGCTTTTTCGCTGCGGCTGAGGCTTTCGACGTTGACGTCATCGGCGGCGACACGACGCGCGGCCCGCTCAATATCACGCCCACGGTCTTCGGCGAAGTACCGCAAGGCCAGGCGCTCACCCGAGCAGGCGCGCAGGCGGGCGACGAGCTGTGGGTGTCCGGTGCGCCGGGCCGCGCGGCCTTGGGCCTCGCCCATTTGCAAGGTCGCGTGCGCCTCGACTTGGCCGCCCAGGCGGATTGCCTGGCTGCGCTGCATCGTCCGCAGCCGCGTGTGGCACTGGGGTTGGCGTTGCGCGGTGTGGCCAGCGCAGCCATTGATATTTCGGATGGCCTGCTCGCCGACATCGGCCACATCCTTGAACGCTCGCGGCTTGCGGCGGACATCGCCTATACGCAGTTGCCGCCGGCCGCGCTGCAATCCTGTGACGACGCCGCGCTGGCACGCGACTGCCTGCTTGCCGGGGGTGACGATTACGAGCTGGTTTTCAGCGCGCCGCCGACACGTCACGCAGCGATCCTTGCCCTGTCGCAGCGACTGGGCCTGCCGCTCACGCCCATCGGTTGCCTTAAGCCGGGGCCGGCCGGAGAGTTGACGCTGCGTGATGCAGAAGGGCGGCCCATGACACTCGATCATGCCGGCTACGACCATTTCGCATGAAGCCATCGCTGCGCTTTCTGTTGTCGCATCCGGCCCACTTTATGGCCTTGGGCTTCGGCAGTGGCTTGTCGCCTATTGCACCGGGTACGGCCGGCACGTTGGCGGCGTGGGCGCTGTTTCCGCTACTCAAGCCCTATTTCTCGGACTTCACTTTCCTGATTTTTCTGCTTGTGGCCTTCGTTATTGGCGCTGCCGCAGCCACCCGCACCGGGCGCGATTTGGGCGTGGCCGATCATGGTTCCATCGTCTGCGACGAGATCGTGCCGTTCTGGCTGGTGCTGCTCCTGACACCCGACGACTGGCGCTGGCAGGCCGTGGCTTTTCTGCTGTTCCGTTTTTTCGATATCGTCAAACCGCAGCCGGCGCGCTGGATAGACGGCCACATGAAAACCGGCTTCGGCGTCATGCTCGACGATTTGGTGGCGGCCGGATATGCCTTGCTGGTATTGGCCCTGCTGATGCGAGCCCTCGCCTAAATGGATGCGGCGCTGGAACAGCTCTCCAGAGAAGTTGGCGCAGCGTTGCTGGCATGCGGCTACAGGCTCGCCTGCGCCGAATCCTGCACGGGTGGCTGGGTGTCCGAGGTGGTGACGGCCACCGCAGGCAGCTCGCAGTGGTTCGATCGCGGCTTCGTCACCTATTCCAATGCTGCCAAGGAAAGCATGCTGGGCGTGCGTGCCGACACGCTGGCGCAATCCGGCGCGGTCAGCGAGGCGGTGGTCGGCGAGATGGCGGCGGGGGCGCTGGCGCGCAGCCAGGCTCAGGTCGCCCTGGCGATTTCGGGCGTAGCCGGACCTTCGGGTGGCTCACCTGATAAGCCAGTGGGCACCGTATGCTTCGCCTGGGCCTTAGCGGGGGAGGCGACGACGGAGACCCGTCGCTTCGACGGCAACCGCGAGGCGGTGCGGCGCCTGTCGGTGATCCACGCCCTGCAAGGCCTGCTAGACCGGCTGCATGTTAGGAAGCGCTAACCACTGGATAATACCGCGAATTTCCTAGCACAAACCCATAGCGAAAGTCAGTGACGGAAGCGGCGCAGGGTCGGCAAAGACTGTGCCATAATTCAACGAACTCTCAGGGGAAATTAGCATGGACGATAACAAAGGCAAGGCGCTTTCGGCGGCGTTAGCACAGATAGAGAAGCAATTTGGCAAGGGCGCCATCATGCGCTTGGGTGACCGCCCGCCGGAAGATGTGCAGGTCGTTTCTACCGGCTCGCTGGGGCTGGATATCGCGCTGGGTATAGGCGGTCTGCCGCGTGGGCGGGTCGTCGAAATCTACGGGCCGGAGTCTTCGGGCAAAACCACCCTCACCTTGCAGGTGATCGCTGAAGTGCAAAAGCTGGGCGGCTCCGCCGCCTTTATCGATGCCGAACATGCGCTCGATCCGCAGTACGCACAAAAGCTCGGCGTGAATGTTGGCGAACTTCTGATTTCCCAGCCAGACAACGGCGAGCAGGCCCTGGAAATCGCCGACATGCTGGTACGTTCGGGCGGTGTGGATGTGGTGGTAATTGACTCCGTGGCGGCGTTGACACCGAAAGCCGAAATCGAAGGGGAAATGGGCGAGCCACAAATGGGCTTGCAGGCGCGATTGATGTCGCAGGCCTTGCGCAAGCTCACCGCCAACATCAAGCGCACTAATACGCTGGTGATCTTTATTAACCAGATCCGCATGAAAATCGGCGTCATGTTCGGTAATCCGGAAACCACCACGGGCGGTAACGCGCTGAAGTTCTATGCCTCGGTCCGGCTGGACATTCGCCGCACCGGCAGCATCAAGCGAGGCGAAGAAGTCGTGGGTTCGGAAACCCGCGTCAAAGTCGTGAAAAACAAAGTCGCGCCGCCCTTCCGCCAAGCCGAGTTCGACATTCTGTACGGCGAAGGCATTTCGCGTGAAGGCGAGATCATTGAGTTGGGGGTGACACACAAGTTCATCGAGAAATCCGGCGCCTGGTATGCCTACAACGGCGAAAAAATCGGCCAGGGCAAGGACAACTCGCGCGAATATTTGCGCGAGCATCCGGAAATTTCGCGGGAAATTGAAAACAAGATCCGCACTGCCGTCGGGGTTGCCGAACAGCAAGTAGCGGCCGAGGCATGATGGTTTGACGCCGAGCCTGCGCGACCGTGCGCTGCGCGCGCTGGCTCGGCGCGACCATAGCCGCGCTGAACTCGTCCGCAAGCTCGCGCCCCATGGCACTTCAGAGGAAATTGCTGACTTGCTTGATCAGCTCACCCAGGCCGGCCTGCTTTCCGATGCGCGCTACGTCGAAAGCTTTGTGCATGCCCGCACGGCGCGCTTCGGCGCTGCCAAGCTACGCCACAGCCTGCGCGAAAAAGGCGTGTCGGAAGCACTTATCGCACCGGCATTGGCGAGCGAAGCTGCAAGCGAAGCGCAACGGGCCGAAGCACTTTGGCAGCGCAAGTACGGCGTGGCGCCGCAGGATCGCAATGAATACGCCCGGCAAGCACGATTTCTTCAAGGCCGCGGTTTTTCCGCCGAAATCATAGGTAAGGTTCTGCGCCGCATCACGCAGGCGAAATTGAAAGACATAGAAGAATGAGCGTGCTCCAGGTTTCCGGTTTGTCCAAGCGTTACAAATCGCGCACGGTCGTCAAACACGTCTCCTTCGAAGTGAAGAGCGGCGAAGTAGTGGGCTTGCTCGGCCCCAATGGCGCGGGGAAAACTACTTGCTTCTACATGATCGTCGGCCTGGTGGCGGCGGATGGCGGCGAGATACGCATCGACGACGCCACGCTGACCCACATGCCCATCCATAGGCGTGCGCGCCTGGGTTTGTCTTATTTGCCGCAGGAAACCTCGGTGTTCCGCAAACTTAATGTGGCCGACAACGTACGAGCGGTGCTGGAGCTGCAGGACCTGCCGGCCAAGCAAATCGGTGCGCGGCTCGACGAGTTGCTGGAAGAACTGCATATCTCGCACTTGCGTGACAACACGGCAATTTCGCTCTCCGGTGGCGAGCGTCGGCGTGTCGAAATCGCCCGCGCACTGGCCACCAGCCCGCGCTTCATACTCCTCGATGAGCCCTTCGCTGGCGTCGATCCGATCGCCGTCATCGATATCCAGAAGATCATCCGTTTCCTCAAGGAGCGCGGCATCGGCGTATTGATCACCGATCATAATGTGCGCGAAACGCTGGGCATCTGCGATCACGCCTACATCATCAATGAAGGCGAAGTGCTCGCGGCGGGAAAACCGGACGAGATTGTGACTAACGAAAACGTGCGCAAAGTGTATCTGGGCGAGCACTTCCGCCTGTAGATCGCATAGCCGCCGGCCATGAAACAGACGCTACAACTCAAGCTCTCCCAGCATCTCGCGCTAACGCCGCAGTTGCAGCAGTCCATCCGCCTGTTGCAGCTATCGACCCTGGAGCTGAACCAGGAAATCGAAAACTACTTGCATGAGAACCCCTTGCTGGAGCGCGTAGACGAGCCGCCCGCGCCGATCACCAATTACACGGCCTCCGGCGATACGCCGCAACCGGTGGGCGAGCAGCCTGCGGCCGAGCCCGAAGCCAGCTACAACGAGAGCGATAGCGGGATAGGTGAATGGTCGGGCGAAAGCATGGGTACCGGTAGCGCGGGTTCTCAGCAGCGCGACGAAAACGACGAACCCTCTTACGCCGAGATTCAGGCCGAAGTGACTTCCTTGCGCGACCACTTGGGCACGCAGTTGGCCATGACGCAGCTCCCCCATCGTGACAGCACTTTGGTGCGCCTGATTATCGAAGCGCTGGACGACGGGGGCTACCTGACGCAAAGCCTCGAAGAAATCCACGAAATGCTACCGGCCGAGTTGGAAGTCGATCTCGACGAACTCAATATCGCGCTCAAGCATGTGCAGAATTTTGATCCGCCTGGTATAGGTGCGCGCAATCCCGCTGAATGCCTGGCGTTGCAACTGGTTTGCCTGCCGGCCTCCGACACGCGTGAGCTCGCCTTGAAGATTGTGCGCAATTACCTGGACCAACTTGCCGCGCGCGACTACGTCAGGCTGCGCAAGGCTGTTGGTTGCAGCGAAGATGAATTACGAGAGGCGCACGCCTTGATTTGCTCGCTTGATCCGCATCCCGGTGCGCAATTCGCGGCGGTCGATACGCGCTACATCATTCCCGACGTGATTGTGCGCAAAGTGCGTGGGCAATGGACAGTGACCTTAAACCCTGATGCCATGCCGCGCCTGCGAATCAATCGTCTCTACGCCAATATTTTGCAGGGGACTCGAGGCAGTGGCCTTTCGAGCCAGTTGCAAGAAGCGAAATGGCTCATCAAAAATGTGCAGCAGCGTTTCGAAACCATACAGCGCGTGTCGCAGGCCATTGTCGAGCGACAACGCCAGTTTTTCGAACATGGCGAAGTCGCCATGCGGCCACTCACCTTGCGTGAAATTGCGGACACCTTGAGCTTGCACGAATCGACCATCTCGCGCGTCACCACGCAAAAATTCATGGCCACGCCGCGTGGCATTTTCGAACTAAAATATTTCTTCGGCAGTCATGTCGCGACGGATGCAGGCGGCGCCGCATCCTCCACCGCCATCCGTGCCTTGATTAAGCAACTCGTCAGCGCCGAAGATGGCAAGAAGCCCTTGTCGGACGCCAAGATCGCAGAGATTCTCGGCCAACAAGGTATCGTCGTCGCACGCCGCACTATTGCAAAGTACCGCGAAGTGCTTAACATTCCCTCTGTCAGCTTGAGGAAATCGATATAGGCGCACGATTTGGATTTTCAAGATAGATACGTGATTTAAGGGCCTATCTTGTGTAACCGTAATATCGCTTGCAGTTGCCATAAATGCCACCGGGCCGAAAAGCAATTGCGTCGGCCTCAACTCACCAAGGAGCCAGCATGAACCTCAATATCACCGGCCACCATCTCGACGTCACGCCCGCCATACGCGACTACGTCACGGAAAAACTGGGGCGTGTCGTGCGCCATTTCGATCAGGTTAGCGGCGCGCATGTGATTCTCTCGGTGGAAAAGCTGCGCCAGAAGGCCGAGGTGACGGTGCATGTACGCGGCAAGGACATTTTTGTCGAGGCGGAAAACGAGAACTTGTATGCGGCTATCGACGCCTTGGTCGATAAGCTTGACCGCCAGGTACTCAAGCACAAGGAAAAGCAGGCCGAGCACAGCCACGAATCCCTGAAGCATCGGGCAGTCGAGTAAGAATGGCGGGGCTTTTCTCGGTATAATTTGAAATTCGTCGAGGAAAGCTCTGCTCATATCCTTTCCGTCGGCCTAGCAAGCACGATTGGACACTCCATTCCGCACTTAGCGCCTCCGGCACCTTCTTCGTCTCGCATGAATCTGATCGCCAAGCTGCTGCCATTGTCGAATGTGCTGATCGATCTCGATGCCAGTAGCAAAAAACGCGTCTTCGAGCAGGCTGGCCTGCTCTTCGAGAACAATCAGGGCATCGGCCGCAGTACGGTCTTCGATAGCCTCTTTGCCAGAGAGAAGCTCGGTTCCACTGGCCTAGGCCAGGGCGTCGCCATCCCGCACGGGCGCATCAAGGGGCTGAAAGAGGCGGTCGGTTGTTTTCTTCGGCTCGCCATGCCGGTGCAATTCGATGCACCCGACGGCTCGCCTGTCGGCCTGCTCTTCGTGCTGCTGGTACCTGAGCAAGCCACGGAACTTCATTTGCAGATTCTTTCCGAACTGGCGCAAATGTTTTCCGACCGCGCCTTTCGCGAACAACTGGCTACCGCGCCGGATGCCGCAGCCTTGCATGCCTTGATCGAACAATGGCAACCCCATGCGCCAGGCGAACGTAGCCCAGCTGTTTGACTACTTCCGGGAGCGCCTACACCTGGAATGGGTGAGCGGCAACCTTGAAGTGCCGATCGCCATTAATCAACAGCATGCGTCGCCTGCTGATCTGGTTGGCCACCTCAACCTGATCCACCCTGATCGCATACAGGTCATTGGTACCCCAGAAACGGTTTGGTCCACCAAGCAGCATGCTGTACGCGTCGCGCGGCATATCGCCGAAATCATCGCCGCCAAACCGCCGGCCATTATCGTGGCCGATAGCTGTCCGATTCCGCAGGCGGTACGCGATGCTTGTACGGAAAGCAATACCGCGCTTTTCTCCACGCCGCATCTGGCCGCCGGTGTCATCGATGCCTTGCGCAACTGGCTTTCGCGCCAACTTGCCGAGAGCATAGAGACGCATGGCGTGATGATGGATGTGCTGGGTATGGGCGTGCTGATTACCGGCGAATCAGGCGTGGGCAAGAGCGAGCTGGCGCTGGAACTGATTTCGCGCGGCCATGGCCTGGTGGCGGATGATATTGTCGAGATAACGCGCGTCGCGTCCGAAACGCTGGAAGCGCGTTGCCCACCTATGCTGCGCGATTTTCTTGAGGTGCGCGGCCTGGGCATCCTGAATATACGCACGGTATTTGGGGAAACCGCCTGCCGGCGCAAGATGAAATTGAAGCTTATCGTGCGCCTGCAAAGGCCGCAGCGTGGCGCAGTCGAGGCAGACCGTCTGCCGCTTGGCGCGGAAACGCAACGCATACTCGACGTGTCTGTGCGCACCGTCACCATTCCCGTCGCAGCCGGGCGCAACCTCGCGGTGCTGCTAGAAGCGGCGGTGCGTTCCACCATTCTGTTGTTGCGCGGCATAGACAGCACCCAGGAGTTCATTGACCGGCAACGGCACGCCATCGGCGAAGACGAGGACAGTGACGTCAACTAAGTCTGGCTCTCAGCGTTGCTTAGGCTGCGGCTTCCGCCGTGACCCCTATCATTGAGGAGCATACGATGAGCAAACTGATCCTGGCCCTGGCCGCGACTCTCCTGGGCAGCACGCTAGCCTTCGCGCAAGCCCCGGCTCCCGCTGCCGACAAGAAGCCTGTTGCTGAAAAGCCTGCCGCCGATCAGAAGGCTGACGCCGCGAAGCCGGCTGACACCGCCAAAAAGCCAGCCGCTGATGACAAGAAGGCCGAAGACAAAAAGGCGGCTGTCAAGCCTGCTGCCGAAGAAAAGCCCGCTGTAGCCGGCAAGAAGGCGCCGTCTGAAAAGCAGATCAAGCAGCAAGAAAAGATGAAATCTTGCAACAAGGAAGCCGGCGAGAAAAAATTGAAGGGCGCCGATCGCAAGAAGTTCATGAGCGACTGCCTGAAAGGGTAATTCCCCAAACACCCGATTGCGATGCGCTCTCGGCAAAAATGCCCCTGCCACATAAGTTGTGCCGGGGCATTTTTTTTGCCACAATCGACCCGGCAGCCCCACCCAATAAAAAAGGCAAGCCCCATGCCCACTCGTTCGCTGCTCGCAATGCTCGTCACGCTGATGCTTTCATCGCTGTTGTTTGGCGCGCAATCGGCTAATGCCTTCAAATTCTCTGAAGAGGAGGAGAAAGCTCGCGCTGAGGACAGCGGCAAGGCTGAACGTATCGCTCAATTAATTTCCGTGCCGTGCAAGCAGCAACTCAAGGGCCAGAAAATCATGGTGGTTATCGCCGAGCGCACCAGCAACGGCTACAACACCGTGCAGACGCGTTATGGCCAACATTTCCAGGCCATCAATGCGCGCTTGCGTTCGTTGGGCTTGAAGACTTACACCCAGGAACAAATTCGCGCGCAGATCGCGCAGGCGGAAATCGAAGCGCATTTCCGCAACGACCCGGATGCCGCTATCAATGCTTCGAAGAAGCTGGGAGCCAACTTCGTGTTGCGCGGCTTGATCACCACCCAGTCCGGCATCAATCCTGTGCTCCATATCAACGAGGTGGCGGTACATATGGGCTTCACGCTGGTCGCCGCCAATGGACGTATTATTTCGAATGTCGCCGCTCGCGATGAGTCGTACTCAGGTACCGATACTCTCGGCATGGCGCTCACGCTCGTAGAAGAACAAGCCGACGAAGTCGTCGCCAAGCTTTACAACGATTATTGTCGTGCCGGCAAGCTTAAGTAGTCTCACTCGGGAGGTAAATCAGATGAACGTCATACTTCGCACTCTCTGCGTCGCGCTCGCTGCTGTGTCCGGCCTCGTGTTCGCGCAACCCAGTTTTGAGAATCCTTCGCCGACCAGCGACTCCAGTACCTCACAAAAGGCCAATGCCTCGGCTGACAAAGGCATGTACAAGTCAGTCGACTATGCCAATGCCGGCAAGCCCGGCCCGGCATTGGTGGTCATCCCCGGCGAGATCAAAAGCAACAACGCCAGCTTCGTGCAGAAATTCGGACCGAATAACATCGCCGATTACGCGGAACTTGAGCTTTCCAAAGCTAACTTCAAGGTACTGGAGCGCAGCAACCTCGGTCCGCTACTGCAAGAATTTCAGCTTGCATACAACTTGGGCGACGCTCAGGCCGCTCGAAAATATTTGCAGAAGGGTAAGATGAAAACCACCAAATGGGTGGTGAAGTTCGACATCCTCAAAGCCGAACAGGTGGCCCAGGCCCAGCAGGGCGTCGATGGCCGTGCGGTGGGCGCATTGATAGGCATCTTCGGCGGCGGACGCGGCGCCGCCGCCGGCAACGTGGTGGCCAGCTCGGTGCAAACCGGCGAATCGACTGGCGTGTGGATTATCGGCATGCGCTGGAAGCTCATCGATGCCAACACCACAGAACAAGTTGCCACTGGCTATACGGAAGAGAAAATGGAGATCGGTGCCAAGTCGACTTCCGTGTTGGGTTTTTCCGGTTCAGAGTCGGGTGGCCTGACGCTCGACGGCTTGGTGCAGCGCCTGGTGCAAAAGAACGTCTGGGAAATCGATTCCAAGTACAAGTGAAAAACGTTTGCCGCTGATTTCGCGGCAAACGATTAAAAGGGGTATCGCATGACGGCGTTGCAAAAGCTCGGCAAGTACGAAATCCGGCGCGAGTTGGGTCAGGGGGCGATGGGCGTCGTCTATGAGGGTTTCGATCCCATGATCGGCCGTCGCGTGGCGATCAAAACGGTGCGTCGCGATCAGCTCGAGCGCAGCGAAGTCGAGGAAATCCTGGCCCGCTTCAAGCGCGAGGCGCAGGCTGCCGGCCGGCTCAATCACCCCAACATCGTCGCCATCTACGAGTATGGTGAAGACGAAGGTGTGGCCTTCATCGCCATGGAATTCGTCGAAGGCCGCGAGCTGAAGGATCAGCTTGATAGCAATCAGCGCTATCCCATGCCCGAGATTGTGCGCATCATGACGCAATTGCTGGAAGCGCTCGACTACTCGCACAAGAACGGTGTGGTCCATCGCGATATCAAGCCTGCCAATATCATTCTGCTCAAAGACGGCACGGTAAAAGTGGCCGATTTCGGCATCGCGCGCATCGAGTCTTCCACACTGACGCAAGCCGGTTCGGTGCTGGGTACGCCCAGCTATATGTCGCCTGAGCAATTCATGGGTCAGACGGTCGACGGCCGCTCGGATCTGTTCTCGGCTGGCGTGATTCTTTATCAGTTCCTCACAGGCGAGAAACCCTTCACCGGCGCTCTTACCACCATCATGCACAAAGTGCTGAAGGAAGAGCCAACAGCGCCATCGGAACTCAATGTGCAGGTACCACGACCGTTCGACGCCTTGATGAGAAAGGCGCTGTCCAAGCGTCCGGACGAGCGCTTTCAGAACGGCCACGAGTTTGCACTGGCGCTCCAAGCCGCCGCGCAAGGGCAGCCCGCCAATCAGGACGCGGAATCCACCTTTGTGATGCTGTCGTCCGATGAGGCGACGCTGGTGAGTCCTCCGGCGGATAGAACCATGGCCAGCGCCGCAGATCGCACGACGGTGACGCCTAGAGTTGCTCCGGCCGCCGCAGCGCCTACCGTGGCCAAAACACCCGCAGCAGAGAAAAAGCCGTCACAGACCCTGGCGTTGGTCATTGTGGCCGGCATCGCGATCGTTGGCCTCGGTGTAGCCGCTTATGTCTTCCTCGGTAAAACCAATGCGCCGGTACCCGACGTCGCTACCGTGCCCGCAGCGGTGCCGGCTCTCTCGGCGCCGGCTGCCGCAACTGCGCCGTCGGGTGATCCCAATGTGATGACCATCAGCGCCTTGGGTATCGTCGACCCTTCGGATCCACGATATGCCCAGGACAAGGGTCTGCTGAATGCCGATTTGCGCGAGGACGCCAAGCGCCAGTTGGTCGAGAAAGCGGTGAGTCTTTATGTCGAGCAAAATTCGCTCAACAAGAATTACAGTCTGGTGCGCGAAAAGCTGCTCGCGAAAAGTGGCGAATTTGTTCAAGCTGTGCTGGATGAGCAGCAACCGCAATTGGGCAAGGATGGTTTGATATCCTTGCAGACGCGTGCCACCGTGCGGGTGCGCGCGGTACAAAAATCGCTCAATCAGATGTCCGCCGACGAGCGTGTCGAGTTCATCCGCAACAATGGCGATCCGAAAATTGCCGTGGCGATTGCCACAAAGAGCGCGGAGCTTGACCCGGCCGCGCCGGCGCAACGCTCACCAGTGGCGGAGAATCTACTCAAGGAACGCATACAGTCGTTCGGCTTCCGCATTTGGAACGATGACATGGTGGTTACCGGCAAAGATGCCAAGCAGAGCGCTGATTTCGCCATTACTGGCGAAGCGAAGTTCAAGAAGCTTTCCGCCAAACTCGCCGCTTCCGGCATTACGGTAGAAAAATTCGTACTGACTTCTTGGACGGTGAAAGCCACTGACAAAAAAAGCGGCGAAGAAATCTATTACAACACCAAGATTCCCGAGAAGACCAGTTGGGCGACCGAGGACGAAGCGTTGCGCGATATCGGCAAGTTGATAGGCGAGGAATTTTCCAAGACTTTTTTCCTCTCCCATTTCAATTTCGTTGGCCAACAGGTCAAACTCAAGCTGCAAGGCCTACCGAGCGCGAACAACGCCCAGCAGGTTTTGCACGAACTGAATGGCTTGCGCACCGTACTACTGGTTACGCAAGCTTCCGGCGCAAGCGGCGAAGCGATATTCGATACCGTGCTTTCAGGCGGTCTTGCCAACGCTTCGGACCTGGTCGAAGCCGGCATACTTCAGCCGCTCAATAACAAGCTGGGCAAGCGCTGTTTCAATATTGGCGGCGTTACAGGGGCCGGCGAAATCACGGTCGTGCTCGAAGCCAGTTGTCGCGATGCCGCCGTACTCTCGCGCCTAGATACACTGCCACCCGCCGCGCTCATGGCAGCTCCTGCCACCCGCCGCGAAGCGGTGGTGAAGAACCCGGATACGTTGAAGAAAATCAGCATGTAAAAAAACTCAGGCCCCGTTACGGGGCCTGAGTTTTTTGCAAACGCATTCGCTTCACACGATGTCCAGATGCCCGATGCCGGCAGTGAGATCGCGGTCTTTGGATTCCTTGCCGTGCAGTTTGATCTGCAAGCGCAAGTCGTTGACCGAGTCGGCGTTGCGCAGCGCGTCTTCGTAGGTGATCTTGCCGGCTTCGTAGATATCGAACAGCGCCTGGTCGAAGGTTTGCATGCCCAGTTCACGCGACTTCTTCATGATTTCCTTGATCTCGTGCACTTCGCCCTTGAAAATCAAGTCGGAAATGAGCGGCGAGTTCAGCATGACTTCGATCGCTGCGACACGACCTTTGCCATCCTTGAGCGGCAAGAGGCGCTGGGATATCAGGGCGCGCAGGTTAAGCGAGAGATCCATGAGCAACTGCTGACGCCGCTCTTCGGGGAAGAAGTTGATGATGCGGTCGAGGGCCTGATTGGCGCTGTTAGCGTGCAAGGTCGCCATACATAGGTGACCCGTTTCGGCGAAGGCGATAGCGTGATCCATGGTCTCGCGGTCACGAATTTCGCCCATGAGGATGACATCTGGCGCCTGACGCAGCGTGTTTTTTAGCGCCGCAGCCCAGGAATCGGTATCGATGCCGACCTCACGTTGTGTGACGATGCACTTCTTGTGTTCATGCACGTATTCGATTGGATCTTCCACAGTAATGATGTGGCCGTAGCTGTTTTCGTTACGGTAATCGACCATCGCGGCCAGCGACGTCGATTTACCCGTACCGGTACCACCGACAAAGATCACCAGTCCACGCTTGGACATCGCAATGTCCTTCAGCACCAGCGGCAGTTGCAGACTTTCCAGCGTCGGAATGGAAGTGGCGATGGTACGCAGCACGACGCCGATGCGCGCTTGTTGCACGAAGGCGTTTACGCGGAAGCGGCCGATGCCGGCGGGCGAAATGGCGAAATTGCATTCCTTGTTTGCCTCAAACTCCGCCGCTTGCTTGTCGTTCATGATGGCGCGGGCCAGATCCGACGTGTGTTGCGGCGTGAGTATCTGGTTCGACTGTGGTGTGATCTTGCCATCAACCTTGATAGCTGGCGGAAAGCCGGCGGTGATGAAAAGGTCTGAACCCCTCTTCTGCGCCATCAGGCGCAGCAGGTCGTACATGAATTTGAGTGCCTGATCGCGTTCCATGATAAATCTCCGTTACGTAAGATAAATCGCTGGCTTAGCCAGCAAAGTTATCTTTGTTGGCCGCCTTGGTGCGGGCTTCCGCGGGCGACACGATATTGCGGCGAACCAGGTCGACCAGGTTTTGATCCAGTGTTTGCATGCCGACGTTCTGGCCGGTCTGAATGGAAGAGTACATCTGCGCGACTTTTGCCTCGCGGATGAGGTTACGGATGGCCGGTGTGCCGATCATGATTTCGTGTGCCGCGACTCGACCCTGGCCGTCCTTTGTTTTGAGCAGGGTCTGAGAAATTACGGCACGCAGCGATTCCGACAACATGGCACGCACCATTTCTTTCTCTGCCGCAGGAAAGACGTCGATGATCCGGTCTACGGTCTTGGCGGCCGAGCTGGTGTGCAGCGTGCCAAACACCAAGTGGCCCGTTTCGGCGGCGGTGAGCGCCAGGCGTATGGTTTCCAGGTCGCGCATTTCGCCGACGAGGATCACGTCAGGGTCCTCACGCAGTGCGGACCGCAGCGCATTGTTAAATGACAGCGTATGCGGGCCGACCTCGCGCTGGTTGATCAAACATTTTTTCGACTCGTGCACGAATTCGATCGGATCTTCAACCGTGAGGATGTGGCCGTATTCGTTTTCGTTGACGTAGTTGACCATTGCCGCCAGCGTGGTCGATTTGCCCGAACCCGTCGGGCCGGTCACCAGCACAATGCCGCGCGGTGTCTCGGCGATGTCTTTGAATATCTTTGGGCAGTTCAGGTCTTCCAGCGATAGCACCTTGGAAGGAATGGTGCGGAAGACGGCGCCGGCGCCGCGTTGATGCACGAAGGCATTGACACGAAAGCGCGCCAAATTGGGTATGGCGAAAGAAAAGTCACACTCCAGGTTCTCTTCGTAGCTCTTGCGCTGGCCGTCGTTCATGATGTCGTACACCATGCTGTGTACGTCCTTGTGCTCCATCGGCGGCAGGTTGATACGGCGGATGTCGCCATGCACGCGGATCATTGGCGGCAGGCCCGATGAGAGATGCAAGTCCGAGGCTTTGTTTTTGACGGAAAAGGCGAGAAGTTCGGTAATGTCCATCTATGGGTCCCAGAGTCGGCAGAGGCGACTGCGATGATATACTTGCTTCGATTTTTCAGGGCATTATGACAACAATTTCCACTAACTTGCAAGCTGTGCGAACGTGTATCGAGGCAGCGGCGCGAGTGGTGGAAAGAAAGCCGGAAAGCGTACGCTTGCTGGCGGTCAGCAAAACCTTTACGCCGCAGGACATACGCTACGCTGTCGCGGCAGACCAGCGTTGTTTCGGCGAAAACTATGTGCAGGAAGCGGCGGCGAAAATCGAAGCGCTACATGATCTAGCGCTTGAATGGCATTTTATCGGCCCACTGCAAAGCAACAAGACGCGCCAGGTGGCCAAGCTGTTCGATTGGGTGCATAGCGTGGACCGGCTGAAAATCGCCGAGCGACTTTCGGAGGCGCGCGGTGCCGATCAAGCGCCGTTGCAGGTTTGCTTGCAAGTCAATATAAGTGGTGAGGGCAGCAAGAGTGGCGTTACGCCGGAGGCCTTGCCAGAACTTGCGTGGGCGGCGAGCAAGTTGCCGCACATTACACTGCGTGGCCTGATGGCTATTCCTGAAGCGACTGACGACATGGCGCTTGCGCGTCGCCGCTTCGCGCGTCTGCGGATGTTGCGCGACGAATTGAATGGGGCCGGTATGGAACTCGACACCCTGTCCATGGGCATGTCGCACGATTTTGAAGCCGCGATTTTGGAAGGTGCCACCATCGTCCGGATCGGCACGGCGATTTTTGGAGAAAGAAAGTACGCATGAAAATCACTTTCATCGGCGGCGGCAATATGGCCATCGCGCTGATCGGCGGATTGATCAAGAATGGCGCCGCTGCTTCTGAGATCAAGGTGGTGGAACCGCAGGCGGAAAATCGCGCCAAGCTTACGACCGACTTCGGTGTGACCTGCTATGCGGCGCTCGAAGATGCGGCGCTCGATTGTGCTGTCCTGGTACTGGCCGTGAAGCCGCAGCAGTTGCGCGAGGCGCTGGCGCCCATGGCGGGCAAACTGGGTGTTCAATTGGTGCTCAGCATCGCCGCCGGCGTGCGCATGGCCGACATTTCGCGCTGGCTGGGCGGCTACACACGACTGGTGCGCAGCATGCCCAACACACCCGCCTTGATTGGCGAAGGCATAACCGGCTTGTGCAAACACCCGTCAGTGGACGCCACCGCACAACTTGAGGCGGAGCAGGTCTTGAGGGCTGTCGGGCAGACGCTTTGGGTCGACGATGAAGCCATGATAGACGCGGTCACCGCCATCTCAGGCAGCGGGCCAGCCTACGTGTTTTACTTCATCGAAGCGCTGATCGCCGCTGCGCGCAAATTGGGTTTTAGCGCCGAGTCGGCGCGCCAACTCGCCTTGACCACTTTCCGCGGCGCCACCGCGCTTGCCGCGAGCAGTGATGACGAGGTCGCGGTGCTGCGTCAGCGGGTGACTTCCAAAGGTGGCACGACCGAAGCGGCCTTGAAATCGCTGGATGCTGATCAAGTTCAGGCGGCCATACTGCGCGCCGTGCAGGCGGCCGAAACGCGCGGCCACGAGTTAGGCGATTTGCTCGGAAAGGACTAGCCGCGATGCTGACCCAACTGCTCCTGCTGATACTGGAAGCTTTCTTCGGGTTTTTTGTGGTGCTGCTCTTGCTGCGCTTTCACATGCAGTGGTTGCGTGTGTCCTTCCGCAATCCCCTCGGCCGTTTTGTTCTCACGCTGACCGATCGTTTGGTCATGCCCACACGCCGCGTTGTTCCTTCGGCGTTTGGTCTGGATTTGTCCAGCCTGGTGGTGGCGCTGTTGCTGCACGGGGTGTTTCTGCTGGTGACCTTCTGGTTGGCCGGCTATACCTTCGGTGAGAGATTCGAAGGCGGCCCGACCCTGGCGGGGTTGGCGATACTGGGCATCGCGCTCATGCAATTGCTGCGTTACTCCTGCTACATGTTGATGGCCGTGATCGCCTTCGTCGTCATACTGTCCTGGGTCAATCCGCATGCGCCGCTGGCGCCACTTTTCAATAGTTTGGCACGGCCTTTTCTCCGGCCCTTTCAGCGCCTGATTCCGCCGATTGCGCAGATTGATCTCTCGCCGCTGTTTCTTTTCCTCGTTTTGCAGATCGTGCTGATGTTGCTTGCCTACTTGAGCAGCCTGCTGGTGCCGCTGGTCGCATGAGCGAGTGGCTGCGAGTAGACGCAGCGGGCGACATTATCCTCAACTTGCACATTCAGCCCGGCGCAAAGAAGACCGCGCTGGCCGGGCTGCATGGCGCAGCGCTGAAGATCAGATTGGCCGCTCCACCCGTGGAAGGCAAGGCCAACGATTGCCTGATTGAATTTCTCGCTGACTATCTGGGAGTGGCGCGCGCGCAGGTGGCGTTGGTGAGTGGCGCAACTTCGCGGCAGAAGCGCCTGCGTGTGCGCGGTGCCTCTGCACAGGCGATTGAAAAATTGGAAGCGAGCGCTGCTTAACGTCCGTTTTCAAATGCGACGTGGCCATCAACCAAGGTGTAGCGCACACGGCCCGGCAGTTCCAGGCCCAGGAAAGGCGTGTTCTTGCCCTGGCTTTTGAGTGCTTCACGCGAGACCACAAAGCTGCCGTGCGGATCGAAGATACACACATCGGCCATGGCACCTGACGACAATGTGCCGGCTGCGACGCCCATGATGTGCGCCGGATCGCAGGTCACGCGCGCCAGTGCGGTGGCCAGTGGCAGCTTCATTTCAGCTGCCCATTTCAAGGTCAGTGGCAGCAGAAGTTCCAAGCCGGTCGCCCCTGCCTCGGCTTCGTCGAAAGGCACTTGCTTGGCATCATCGTCAACCGGCGTGTGGTCGGAGCAGACGGCGTTGATGTTGCCGTTTTTCAGCCCGAGTCGCAGCGCGTCTCGATCACGCGTGCCGCGCAGCGGTGGCACCAGATGGGCATGCGGATTGAAATAGCCGATGTCCATTTCGGACAGATGCAGGTGATTGATCGAGACATCGCAAGTTACATTGATGCCACTGGCGCGTGCGGCCACGATCATGTCCAGCGCTGCTGCACTGGACAGCCGCGTGATGTGGATGCGCACGCCGGTGTCGCGCGCCAGATGCAAAATCGTGGCCAGGGCGATGGTTTCCGCACAGACAGGTATGCCCGGCAAACCCAAACGCGTTGCCACTTCGCCGTCGTGCGCAACGCCGCCCTTGCCGAGGAAGGGATCCTGCGCTTGCAGCCAGACAGGGAAATCGAACGTTGCGGCGTATTGCAGCGCACGCATCAATACTTGCGTGTCGACCACCGGCGTGTGGGCCTGACCGAAGGCGACGCAACCGGCTTCGACCAGTTCCGCCATTTCGGTCAATCTTTCGCCGTTCAGGCCCAGCGTCAGCGCACCGACGGGATAAACGTGGGCGAAGTTGGGATGGCGCGCACGGTGCTTGAGCATCTCCACCAGCCCCGGCTCGTCTAGTGGCGGATCGGTATCCGGCGGGCAGGCGAGGCTGGTCACGCCACCGGCTGCGGCTGCGGCCATTTCGGATTCCAGTGTGGCCTTGTACTCGAAGCCCGGCTCGCGCAATCGCGCCGAGAGGTCGATCAAGCCGGGACACACAATCAAACCGCTGGCGTCGATGACGCGATTAGCGCCGAAACCGTCGGGTACCGCCCCCACGCTGGCGATGCGACCAGCGGCAATGTACACGTCGCGTGGCGCGTCGATGCCATTGGCGGGATCGATCACATGGCCGTTCTTAATATGGATTTTCATGCGCTCTCCGCCGGGCCGCCCCAAGGAGACGGCAAGTCAGAATATGGAAGCCGCGCACTCTGCGGCTGAACCATCGTCACCCCTTTCCGCGGGAAAGGGGTTGGGGGATAGGTCGTGGCGCTCTCCGCCGGGCCGCCCCAAGGAGACGGCAAGTCAGAATATGGAAGCCGCGCACTCTGCGGCTGAACCATCGTCACCCCTTTCCGCGGGAAAGGGGTTGGGGGATAGGTCGTGGCGCTCTCCGCCGGGCCGCCCCAAGGAGACGGCAAGTCAGAATATGGAAGCCGCGCACTCTGCGGCTGAACCATCGTCACCCCTTTCCGCGGGAAAGGGGTTGGGGGATAGGTCGTCATCTCTGCTTAGTTCCCAGCCAAAATACTCATAACAGCCATGCGCACTGCGATGCCAAAGGTTACTTGCGGCAGAATCACCGCATGGGCGCCGTCGGCGACGGCTGAGTCAATTTCCACACCGCGATTCATCGGGCCGGGGTGCATGACAATGGCGTCGGGCTTGGCATGGGCCAGCTTGTCCGGCGTGAGACCGTAGTATTTGAAAAACTCTTGTGAAGAAGGCAGCAAGGCGCCCTGCATGCGCTCGTTTTGCAGGCGCAACATCATCACCACATCGACATCTTTCAGGCCGGCGCGCATGTCGTGGAAGACGCGCACACCCAGTTTATCGACACTGCTAGGAAGCAAGGTTTTCGGGCCGATGACGCGTACTTCGGGCACGCCCAGCGTGGTTAGGGCGTGGATTTGTGAGCGCGCCACGCGCGAATGCAGTACGTCGCCGACTACCGCCACCGTGAGTTCGGTGAAGTCACGTTTGTAGTGGCGAATGGTGTACATGTCGAGCAGGCCCTGCGTCGGGTGGGCATGCCGCCCGTCGCCGGCGTTGATGACGTGGATGTGCTCTTGCCGTGTGGCGTCAAGGTGCTGGGCGATCAGAAATGGGGCACCGCTAGAAGCATGGCGCACCACGAACATATCCGCGTGCATGGCCGAAAGATTGTCCACGGTGTCGAGCAGGGTCTCGCCCTTGGACGTCGAGGAGGTGCTGATGTTGAGATTGATGACATCCGCTGACAAGCGTTTCGCCGCGATTTCGAAGGTGGTTCGGGTGCGTGTGGAGCTTTCGAAGAACAGATTGAAGACGCTTTTGCCGCGCAACAGCGGCAGCTTCTTCACCTCGCGCTCGGCCACTTCGGTGAAGGGCGCCGCCGCATCCAGAATGGCGGTGATGATGTTACGCGGTAGACCATCGATGGTGAGCAGATGTTGTAGCTCGCCGTGTTTGTTGAGTTGCGGATTGCGCATCATGCCTCGGTCTTCAGTCTGAGCGTGAGTTTTCCGGACGTGTCTTGTTCGAGTTGCAAATTGGTCACACTATTCAGCGCCAAGGTATGCGCCGCCCAGCGTGCGCAGACAGGCAATTCGCGTCCACCGCGGTCAACCAGCACCGCAAGATCGATGCTCGCTGGTCGACCGTAATCGAAGATCTCGTTCATGGCGGCGCGTATGGTGCGGCCGGTGTAGAGCACGTCATCGACGACAATGATGGGGCGGCCCTTCACTTCGAAGGCAATATCTGAAGGGCGTAATTGCGGGTGCAGTCCAGTGCGGCCGAAATCGTCGCGGTAGAAAGAGACGTCCAGGCTACCCAGCGGCGTAGCGAGCCCCAACATCGCGTGCAGGCGCTGTGCTACCCAGACACCGCCGGTGTGGATGCCGATTAACGCAGTATCCGGATGCAGATCGGCCCGCATGCGCTCGGCCAGTTCGGTACAGAGGCGCTCAGCGTCAGGCAGGCTTAGTGGTGTCGACTCAGGCATCGAAGTAACTTTGCAAAATGATTTGTGCCGCGAGCGCGTCGACTTGCTCTTTGCGCCTCTTCCAGTCATGACCGGCTTCGCGCAATTGTTCATCGGCGCTGGCGGAACTTAAGCGCTCGTCAGCAAGCTCAACCGGTAGGCCGTAGCGACCGTGTAGTTGGTTGGCGAAACGTCGGCAGCGCGCCGTCATCTCATGTTCGCTGCCATCGAGATGCAAGGGCAGGCCGACCACCAGCAATACCGGCTTCCATTCAGTAATGAGGCGACCGATGGCGGCGAAGCGCTCCTCGTTGGAAACCGCGGCGATAGTAAGCAGCGGCTCCGAATGACGCAGCGCACTTTCGCCGACGGCAACACCAATGCGCTTCAGTCCAAAATCGAAAGCCAGCACGGTACCCATATCAGGCGTCGCGGGCTTGGGGTTTTGGGTTTCGGGTTGGATAGGCACGCTGATCGGCATTTTAGACTCGAAACCAGAAACCCGAAACTCGCAACTCATTCAGGCGTGTCCCGCCACGTCGGAAAGGTTGGCGAGATCGAAGCCTAGCAACTCAATGGCGGCAGGCAGGCGATCTTCCGGTGGCAAATCGAAAATAATCCCTTTGTCGGCGGGAACGGTGAGCCAGGCATTCTGCGCCAACTCATGTTCCAACTGACCCGCCGCCCAGCCGGCGTAGCCCAGCGAAACCAGGAAATTTGTCGGTTGTCCGGTGCTACCTACACTTTGCAGGATGTCCCGCGAGCTGGTCAGCCCCAGTTCACCATTCACGGGTAAGGTGGCCTGCCAGTCTCCGACCGGCTGATGTAGCACAAAGCCACGGTCGGTTTGCACCGGGCCGCCGAAATAAACGGGCAGCGTGGCCAGGTGCTCGACTTCTAGTGGAATATCGATGCGCTTGAGGAGCGCAGAGAGAGCCATGTTGATGGGCCGATTGATAATGATGCCAAGCGCACCCTGTTGGTTGTGCTCGCAAATATAGGTCAGCGTACGCGAAAAATTAGGATCCGCCATGCTGGGCATGGCAATCAGGAAGTGATGGGTGAGATTGACGTTTGAGCCCACGTCGTTATTGTAATCCGCGCGAGGGCCGGTAGACAAACCCGACCTTGCGCTAGTGGCCTGCTTCGCAAATAACAGTACTGAATGAAAGTGATGGATTTCGGCTTGTGGTAAGGCGCAAACCACAGCGATAGCGCTGTCTATCGCGAGGATTCGCAACGCCGCCACCGCCCGAAAGATGCGCTTTCATGTACTGATATTTACGAAGCAGGACCACTAAATCACACTGGCGCGGCGACCTCGCGCCCCGTGTATTGGGCGATCAGCGCCAGCAGCTCGTCTTCCTGGAAAGGTTTGCCTAGGTAGTGATTGACGCCGATTTCTTTGGCGTAGTTGCGATGCTTGTCGGCGATACGCGACGTGATCATGATGATAGGCACGTACTTAAGCCGTGCGTCGCCTCGCACATTGCGCGTCAGGTCGAAGCCGTCCATGCGCGGCATTTCGATATCCACCAGCATCACGTCGGGCAGCACATCGAGCAATTGCTCCAGCGCATCGACGCCATCCTTGGCGGTGAGGACTTGATAGCCTTCGCGCGAAAGCAGGCGACTGGTGATCTTGCGCACGGTGAGCGAGTCATCGACGATCATGACTGTCGGCAACCTCGGCACGGCGGGTGCGGCCGTAACAGCCGGCACGCCGTCGGCTGCGTCACCCTCGTGACGCACGTCGACCTTGTGCTCGCGACTGGCGAGTGCAATGGGGTTCAGAATCAGCACCACTTCGCCGTCGCCCAGCACTGTGGCACCGGAAATGCCGATCACGCGGGCCAGTTGTGGGCCGATGTTCTTAATGACGATTTCCTGATTGCCGCGCAGTTCATCAACCTGCACTGCGACGCGTTGCGTACCGCTGCGCAATAGCAATATGGATTCGCGTCGTTGCGGTTCAGGCACGGCGTTGGCATCGCCCAACAGCATTGGCAGAAAGAAGAAGGGATAGCGATTGCCGAGCCATTCGGCATAACCATCGTTGCGTATTTTCTCGGCAGCTGCGGTCTTAAGTTCCGTAACTTGTTCCACCATTACCGAGGGCAGCGCATAAGTGCGGCCGCCGACGCGCACCAGCAAGGCTTGCGCGACAGTCAGGGTCAGTGGCAGATAGACGCGGAAGCGCGCGCCCTGGCCGCGTACGGAACTGGCTTCGACGCGGCCGCCAAGTTCGGCGGCTTCCGATTTGACCACGTCCATACCGACGCCGCGACCGGCGATTTCGGTGAGCTCTTTGGCGGTCGAGAAACCCGGGTGGAAAATGAAGTTGGTCAGCGTCGTTTCATCCGGCTGCGCGTCCGCGTCCAGCAAGCCTTGCTCGATAGCCTTGGTGCGGATGCGCTCGTGATCGAGGCCGCTACCGTCGTCGGTCATTTCGATGACAACTTCGTTGCCTTCCTGGCTGAGTGCAAGGCTGATCTGGCCCAGTTCTGGTTTTCCCGAGGCCAAGCGTTGTTCGCGCCCTTCGAGACCATGTGTAATGGCGTTGCGCAGTAAGTGCTCAATCGGGCCGGTCATCTTTTCCAGCACTGAGCGGTCCAATTCGAGCTGGCCGCCGCGAATGTCCAGGTTGGCCTTCTTGCCAAGTTCCTTGGCGGTGAGGCGCACCACGCGATAGAGGCGATCAGAGATCGAGTTGAACGGCACCATGCGTACGCTCATCAAAGCCTGCGACAATTCGCGGTTCTGACGTGCCTGGCTGACGATGGCGGCGTCGGCGTTGTCCAGATTGCGCAGCAAGGCGTGTTGGACGGTGGTGACGTCGTTCACGCCCTCCGCCATCATGCGGGTGATTTCCTGGAAGCGTGTGAATCGGTCGAACTCCAGTGGATCGAAATCGGCATGCACTAGATGCGCTTGCGCCAATTGCGACTGCATTTGCGATTCGGCGTGGATTTCTATTTCCCGCAACTGACCGCGCAGACGGATGACGTTTTCCGTGAGATCCAACAGCGATTGACGCAGCGTGCGCATTTCGCCTTCGATACGCGCACGGGCGATGGACATTTCGCCAGCTTCATTCACCAAGCGATCAACCAGATCTGCGCGCACACGCAACACGGCGCGCGCGGCGACGAGTTCTTCGGCTTCAGCAGTCAGACTACCTTCGGCCGGCGCGGACTCACCGGCCGGGGCTTCTTCTGGCAATTCACCCGCCGCAAGCCGTTGCAAGCGATCGAGCAGGAAATTGGCGCGGTCGTATGCGGTGTCGAGCTCTTCGAGGAAGACGGGTGTGATGGCGTTCAGCACCAACGCTTGCTCGATGCGCGTTTCCATGCCGTGTATCAATTCGCCCATGCCCATGGCCCCAGCCATGCGGGCGCTGCCCTTCAGGGTATGCAACAGACGTTGCAAGGCGGCAGGAATTTCATTATCGCCCGGCGTAGCGTGCCAGGTGCGCAGGCTTTCACCGATCTCGCGCATGAGCTCCACGGCCTCTTCGAGGAAGATGGGCAGCAGTTGTTCGTCGAGATCATCCAGCATGCGCTGCTTGCGGCGATCTTGCGCTTCGTCGTCACTGAGCGGCTCAAATTCGGGGTGGAGCAACTCCACCTGTTCGGCCGAGGTATCAGCCACGATTTCAGCGGACTCAATCGGGGGTGGCGTTTCTTCGGCGGCCGGCTCGGCGGGCAATTCCAAGCCGACATGCGGTAATTCGAATATCGGCGCGGGCACCTCAGCGGGTTCCGCGACGTCCTGCGCTTCAACTGCTTCGATTACTTCAGCCTCGCCGGGCGGCACGATACTCAGTTCGAAGCTTGGGCGCTGTATGCTGCGCGCCACTTCGTCGAGTTCGGCGGCCAGGCCATCGGCGCCATGCGGCACGCGCAGTTCGGCGACAGCGAAGACCATGGCCTCCAGGGTCGAGACGGCGGTGCCGATCAGGCCGAGCTGACCGCTGTTGGAGGACTGCCCACTGCGGGCGATACGATTCAATGCGTGTTCCAGCGCCATCGCCAAGCGGCTGATGGAGGCGATACCTACCGTGCCAGAAATACCAGCCAGGGTATGCGCCGCACGCACCATCGGTTCAGGGGGTACTTGCGCCACCAGCTTGAGCGCATTCAAATCGAGACGCATCGTGCTGAGATGGCCGCGTGCTTCGTTAACATACATATCGTAGAGCGAGCGTGAGACAACCAGCTCGCCCAGCGCGACGGTATCCGCAACAGGCTGCGCTTCGGTCAACGCCTCAGGGGGTTCGACTGGCGCCTCGAAAGCGAATTCCGCCACAAATTCCGCGGGCGCTTCGATTTGCACGTCAATCGGCGCTTCCGGCCCGCTTTCGACCTGCGTCGTAGCAAGCTCCATCGCCTCCATCTCGGATTCGCCGAACTCTGGCAGCGTGAGGGTGATCTCCTCCTCTATGGGCGCTACTGGTGCCTCCTGCTCAGCTTGCGGCTCACTGGGCAACTCGAGGGTGAATTCGGGCAATTCGATGGTCGGTTCTTCGGTTGCCGGCGCCTCTTCCACCAAATCCAATTCGAGCAAGGGTATGTCGATTTCACCGAGGTCAGACGCAAGCTCGGCGTCGGCATGCAACTCGGTCGGGAGTTCAATATTCAGTATGGGCTCGGGCGTAACCGCGGCGGTGGCGTGGATAGGCGCCGCGTCGTCGCCGCCCTTGATACGTGCAGCCTCGGCGATCAGCGCACCGGCATCCTTATGTGTGCCATCACCAGCGTCGAGCTGGGCGACCCAGTCTTCGAAGAGTGCGTGAGCGTCTTCAACCAGTTTGTAGAGCGGTGGCGTGGCGCCTTGCTCTGACTGTAACCACTTGTTCATGACTTGTTCGACAGCCCAGGCGGCTTCGCCCAGATCGGTCAAGCCAACCATGCGACCGCTGCCTTTGAGCGTGTGAAAGGCGCGGCGGATGGTAATGAGATAGTCGTGGTTATGCGGCTCGCCGCGCAAAAGTTGCAGATGTTCGCCGATAGTGGACAGCACTTCGTGCGCTTCTTCGAGGAAGATGCCCAATATCTCCGCATCGATTTCTTCGCTGGGCGCTTCGGCCAGACGCAACGTTTCGGCAGAGGGCGCGACCATCTCGACTGTCGCGGAAGGGGCGACGCGGGCGACGGCTTCGTGCATCTCGTCGCCGGCTTCCGGGCCGGCGGCCAGCGCTGCCAGGGCGGCCTTGGCTTCTTGCTCCAACTGCGCGTCGGCAACCAGACTGGCGTCCTGGCGTATGGTTTCCAGGCTGTGCTTGAGTTCTTCGCGCAACCCTTCGTCTTGCGGCTTTTCACGCAAGACTTCGATCAGCGCTTGGGCTTCGCGTTGCTGCTGTTCCAGTTCGGCTTCGACCGAGGGCGTGGGCGCTTCTTCAGCGATGCTCTCCTCAGGCGTGATTTGCGTGTTGGGTTGCGGCGGTTGCAGGATCTCATCGAGATTGGCGGGGCCGTGCTGCAAGGCATCGACGAAGAAACCCAACCCCGAAAGCTTATGCGCAACTTCTTCAAACTGACTGGCTTGCGGCTGGTAGTCCGCTTCAGCAAAGCCCTGGATATGCGCATCACATTCGCGTAGCAGTACCACCGCACGGTCCTGGCCCATGATGGTCAGCGCGCCTTCGATCTGCTTTAATGGCGACGACAGGTTCGCCAAATCCGCGCGCTTTTCAGGATCGCGGAAGTAGGCATCAAGCGCTTGCTCGACTTGCGCCAGATTGCTGAGAATTTCGCGCGCCACTTGGCTAATCAACAGCCGCTCCTGCGCACGGCGCGACATGTCGTCCAGCAGTGGCGCTTCCAACGGCGCGAGCGCCTTGCCCTGCATCAGCGAGGCCAGCCGATCAACAACGATGTCGACTTGATGTGGAAAATCGCTGCCTAGCTGCTCGTAGTTCTCGAGCGCGCTCTCCGCCAGGAGCAGCGCCGTAGCAATTTCCATGGCTACGGATTCGTTCTGCTTGAGCGGATCCTTGCGCAGCCACTGCGCTGTTTCGGCGATGCTGCCGACCAGGCGCACCAAGTGGTCGCTGACTTGGCCGTTGTCGCGGCTGGCCAAGTTGGCGGCACCGTCATGAAATTGCGGCAAGGCCACTGCTGAACCGCCACAAAATCTGTTCCAGGCGTCTTTGGTGGCAGTAAGCGAGTCGCGCATGGCGCGCAGTACCGGCTTCAATGGCTCAATGTCCTCAGCGCTGATCGGTACCAGGTCATCCAGCCCGTAGGTTTGCTTGACTTGACGTACGTGCTCACCGCCACCTTTGGCGACAGCGACAAAATACAGCGCGTCGCGCATCAATCGTTCGGCAACGGTTTTCGAGCCTTCCATGAGGCGGCGCATCTGCAAGTCGATACGGGCGCAAAGCTTCTTGACGTTGAGGTCTACCGGCACCTGCCGCATGGCCAGGGCATCTAGCAAGCCCAGCGTCACCCACCAGAACGCGCGGGCGGCTGGCAGCGCCTGGGTGGCTTCGATGGCGGCGACCGCGGCGCGCATTTCCGCCAAGCCAGTGTCGTCGTTGGCGTTGCGCAACCATTTCAGGAAGCCGCGCTCGAATCGCGCTCGCTCGGCCTTGAGACGATCCGCCGCGAGGGGTGAGGCGTTTTCCGTGCGCTTGGGCGGGCGTTGCGACAAATCCGGGAAAAACAAATCGCTCGTCGCAGTGCGGTCAATACCGCGGGCGGCTAGTAGTTCGCGATAAACCGGCAGCAACTTGAGCGGCTGGTTGGCGCCACCAGCGGCGATTTCATCGAGGTAGTGACGGATGGCGGCAAACGCTTTTTGCGCCAGCATGCCGGCCTCGGCGGTGTCGGCCAACTGACCTTTTTCCAGGTCGCCCAGCAGTTGCTCAATGGTTTCGGAGAACTGCGTAACGCCGTCCAGTCCGACGATGGATAGTGCGCCATGCGCCTGGTGCAAATGCGTTTGGGCAAATTTAAGCTGAGCGGTATCGTCGGTGTTTTCGGTGAATTTTCCGAGCGCTTCCGAGGCGCGGCCGAGCGCGAGATCGATCTCGCCTTTCACCCAGGATAGCGGGCCCAGATCCAGGTCAGTGGTGGCGCTCATAATTTATTTGTATGTCGCGTGTTAAGTATCGGGTTTCGAGTTGACTCACAACATCCAACTCGAAACCCGAGACTGGTCTTAGACCTTGAAGCCCGAGACCGAACCCTTCAATTCCACGGCGAGGTCGGCGAGCTGGCCAATGGAGACGGCCGTCTGCTTGGTACCGGCGGTGGTTTGCTCGGTCACTTTCAGGATGTCCTCCATGCTCTGCGCCACGCGTGTGGCGGCCTCGGCTTGTTGTTGCGTCGCGCCGGAGATGGATTCAATCAGTTGGGCGAGGTTGGTCGACACCGAAGAGATTTCCTGTAGCGCCTGACCGGCAGCATCGGACAGCTTGGCCCCTTCGACCACGCCTCGGGTCGAGCTTTCCATAGCGAAAACCGCATCCTGAGTATCTGTTTGAATGGTTTTTACAATGGCCGCGATCTGCTTCGTCGCTTCCGCTGAGCGTTCGGCCAGTCGCTGCACTTCTTCCGCAACCACCGTGAAGCCGCGGCCGGCTTCACCGGCCGATGCGGCCTGAATGGCGGCGTTCAAGGCCAACACGTTCGTTTGTTCGGTAATGTCGGAAATCAGTTCCACGATTTCGCCGATCTCCTGCGACGATTCACCAAGGCGCTTGATGCGCTTCGAGGTTTCCTGGATCTGCTCGCGAATTTCGTTCATGCCCTTGATGGAGTTTTCCACAGCGCCAGAGCCTTTCTGCGCAGCTTCCAGCGATTGGCGCGCAACCTGGGCGGATTCCATGGCTTCATTCGACACCTGATTCATCGACTTCGCCATGTCCAGAACATTGTCGCCGGCCTGCTGAATTTCGCGCGACTGCTTTTCGGCGGCGACCAGCAGTTCGGCCGTAGTTTTTTGCGCCGCCTCGGAAGCCACCGTCACGCGCGTTGCCGCATCGTTGATTCGTTTCACCAGCACGCCGAGTTCTTCAATCGTGTAGTTCACCGAGTCGGCGATGGCGCCTGTGACGTCTTCTGTCACTGTTGCGCGCACAGTCAAGTCACCGTCGGCCAAGTCGCCCATTTCGTTCATCAGCCGCAGAATGGCTTCCTGGCTGGCGTTCTTGGCAGCTTCCGCATCTTGCTGTTGGCGTTCAGCTTGTTCGCGGCGCGTCACCGTGTCGTCGTTGATGACCTTCGCCATCAAGAACAAAATGCTGAGGGTGAGTAGGGCAAAGACAAGAACGAACATCGTCTTGCCAAAGCGATCAGCCAGTTCCAGACCGTAGCCGTCGGACAAATCGGTGGTTGTCTGCAGCAGCTTGCCGCTGTCGCGGAAGATACGGCTACCCGCTTGTTTGGCCAACACCAGCTTTTGCAGGCCGCCCAAGATGGTGGAAACGGCTTGTTGGTAATCCTGGAAGGAGGCCGACAACTCATTCAGGCGCGCCTTGGTTTCAGGATCCGTGGTCGGGGTAAGACGCATTTGTTCGGAGCCGCCGATCAAAGCAGTCAGCGTTTCGCGGAAAATGTTGGTGTCCTTGCCCAGCAGGAAAGCCACTTCCGGATCAATGGCGTCAGCGACCAGTAGCGCGTTGGCGTTCTTGGCCAGCCGCTGAGTCAGCATCACCAACTGGTTCGCAGCCGAAGCCTCGCGCACGTTAGCCTGTTTGAGCGCCGCCACCTGTTCGGCCAGTTCCAGCAGCGCCTGGTTCTTCGAATTGATGATTTCGACCGACTTGCCCAGGGCGACGAGGTTTTTCTCCTGCTCCAGCACCAGAGCGGTGTTTTTGTCCGTCTTTTCCCACTCCAGCGTCAGCGCTTGCAACATCGGCTGGACGATGTCCGGGCTGGGCGGCACCCGTACGTCGGCAATTTGGCCACCATTAGTCAAACGATCAAGCAACTCGGCGAAACTGTCGTGAGATTCCTTGAGCTCCTTGAAGGCCTGGGTATTGCCTTGCAAGGACAATTGGGCGGCTTTTGCGATGGATTGCGACAACATGCGCATCTGGCTAGCCGCAAAGTTGTAAGCTGTTCCACGCTGCCCGACGCGAACGTTAACCGTGATTCCTGCAATGGTCGTGATGACAAAGACCACCAGCAACGCACCGAGAATTTGCAACTGCTTACCGGTCGGCCGGTGGCCGATAAACGGGAGCTTACCGCGCAGTTTCTTGCCTTTGGCCACCTTGACGTTGTCCATGACGGTGCTTTGCGCAGAGGCGCCCATGGGCTTGATGGCCTTGGGGCCGGGTAAATGCATCGAGGGTAGCTTGAGCTTGAATGCCATGCTGATGTCTCCGGTTGTTCAGCGTATATTCTTAGTATGTACGAGTGTCACGACATGCCTATGTCGAGGAAATTCGCCTGACTCAGCAGGGTTCTTACATTCAGCCGCTTCCAATCGCGCCCCTGCGCATCGGTAAACTGCTCGCCCACCCAGGGTCGCTGGTCGGCTGTGGTGTGACGGCTTTCGAGTTGCTCGATATTGCGTAGGCCCAGCGTGCGGTTGACCAGCAGGGCGCTATTGATACCCAGCTTGCTGCCAACCAGGAGCAAGCGGCTGTCGGCGTTTTGAGGCGTTGTTTCTTCACCCTGGAAGGCGGAGAAGTCCACCACGCTAAAGAGCGTGCCGCGCACGTTGGCCAAGCCGCAGAACCACGGCTTGGTCAAAGGCACCGATGTCAGCGGTGGTAGTGGAATGATTTCGCCCGACTCGGAAAGATCGAGCAGCCAATGTTCGCGACCGGCTTGCACACCGAGTAACGCGCGCGAAGCCTTACCTGCCTTGGCGCTGGTGAGGCGCTTGGAAAGATTTTCCTGAAACTCGCGCAGACTGATCTTTTTGGCCATTGCAGGAGTGCCGCGCTCAGCCCAGGGAGGCGATCTTTTGTAGTAGCACGGCCGGTTCGATGGGCTTCACCAGGTAGTCGTTGGCGCCCTGGCGCATACCCCAGATCTTGTCGGTTTCCTGGCCCTTGCTGGTGCACATCACCACCGGAATATGCTTGGTGTCTTCTTCGCGCGTGATGGTGCGGGTAGCTTGGTAGCCGTTCATACCGGGCATGACCACATCCATGAGGATGAGATCCGGTTGTTCGGACTTGGATTTGGCGATGGCCTCTTCGCCGCTCTCGGCCGTGATGATGACGTAGCCGTGCTTGGCAAGCATTTCGCTGAGTGCGTGCCGTTCGGTGGGAGAATCGTCGACGATAAGAATTTTTTTGACGGGCATGTCGGTTACCTCTACTGATTACGAAATACGTTGCGGCATGTGGGTCGCAACGGCCTTGAGCAGACTGTCTTTGGTGAACGGTTTGGTTAGATACTCGTCGGAGCCGACCATACGGCCACGCGCTCTGTCGAACAAGCCATCTTTCGAAGACAACATGATGACTGGTGTGCTGCCAAAACGCGGATTCTTCTTGATGAGCGCGCAGGTTTGATAGCCGTCGAGACGCGGCATCATGATGTCCACAAATATTATATCGGGATGGTGGTCGGCGATTTTCGCCAGGGCGTCAAAGCCGTCTTCCGCCAGCACGACTTGGCAACCGGCTTGCACCAGGAAAATTTCGGCACTGCGGCGTATGGTGTTGCTGTCGTCTATCACCATGACTTTGGCGCCGTTGAGATTTACCACTTCCCCCACTCCCATCTCCTCTAGCCCGTTGCTAAAGTTTAACATTAAGTATACGTCGCAACTAGCCGAAGCCACTATACCTCAAAATAATAAGTCCATCTGTGCAAGACTGCACACTGTATGACCAGCGGCACGGGAAACTCGACGGATGGCGTGCCGGGTTGCCTATCTAATTGTCGGTCGCCATGCCCTGCAAGTTGAGGGTGGGAGGCCCTTACCTAAGCGCGGCACTAAGGGTCGCGCTTAAACTTCGAGCATCTCAAAGTCGTCTTTGCGTGCGCCACATTCCGGGCAGGCCCAGTTGGGCGGCACGTCTTCCCAGCGCGTGCCAGGGGGGATGTTCTCCTCAGGCAGGCCGGCCGCTTCGTCGTAAATAAAGCCGCAGATCAGGCACATCCAGGTGCGGTAAGGCGCAGTCATCGCAAGGGCGAAAAGAAAGAGAGGGTCGGAAGTCGGTTAGAATCGCCCCAGTCTACCCCAAGCGCCGCCGGCCCCGCCAGCCACGGTGCCGCGCACTATGCCCCCAGAAACGCAGGATCTCATTCCCCCTATCGTGATGGTCTTCGCCGCCAGCGACCCCTCTGGCGGCGCCGGTTTGCAGGCCGATATCATGACGCTCTCCAGCATGGGCTGCCATCCGCTCTCGGTGGTGACCGCCATTACCGTGCAGGATTCGGCCGGCGTGGAAGACGTGCTGGCCATCGACGCCGACTGGGTAGCCGACCAGGCGCGCGCCCTGCTTGAGGATATGCCGGTGGCCGCCTTCAAGATCGGCATGCTCGGTAGTGTCGAAAATGTCGCCGCGATTGCCGAAATCGTTGCCGATTATCCGGATATTCCGCTGGTATTCGATCCGGTGCTGGCCTCCGGTCGTGGCGACGAACTCGCCAGCGAAGACATGATCGCCGCCATGCGTGAACTGCTGCTGCCACAGACCACCGTGCTCACGCCGAATAGTCTCGAGGCGCGTCGCCTGGTGTTGGAAGACGGTAACGATGGCGGCAACGAAGAGGGTAACGAAGAGGGTGGAGAGGCGGACGACCCCGATCTGGCCGAGTGCGCGCGACGCTTGCTCGCCGCCGGCAGCGAATTCGTGCTGATCACCGGCACCCACGAAAATACGGCGCAGGTCGTCAATACGCTCTATGGCGAAGATGGCTCGGTACGTGCCGACGCCTGGGAGCGTCTGCCCGGCAGCTATCACGGTTCGGGCTGCACGCTGGCTTCCGCCATTGCCGCCAATCTGGCCAATGGTCTCGACATTCCGGATGCCGTACGCGATGCCCAGGACTACACCTGGCAAGCATTGGCGCATGGCTTTCGTCCGGGCATGGGCCAGTATTTGCCGGACCGATTTTTCTGGGCGCGTGAGGCCCAGCCTGACGAGTCCGCACCCGATAGCGATACCCCTGGTGAGCCGGATCGCAAGCCTGATGAGGCTTAGCGGGCTATACGCTGTGACGCCGTATCAGCCAGATACGGCGACACTGCTGCAGCAAGTTGAACAAGCGCTGCAAGGTGGCGTCCGCCTGCTGCAATATCGCAACAAGACGGCTGCTGCGCCGCTGCGTCGCGAGCAGGCGACACGCTTGCTTGCGCTGTGCCGAAAATTTGGCGCGAAACTCATCATCAATGACGATCTCGTTCTGGCGCTGGCCATCGGCGCTGACGGCGCGCATTTGGGCCGGGAGGACGGCGATCTGGCCGCCGCCCGCCTGGCTTTGGGCCCAGACAAACTCTTGGGCGTCTCCTGCTATGACGACTTGTCGCGCGCGCGGGAAGCGGCGCGCAGTGGGGCTGACTATGTCGCCTTCGGTAGTTTTTTTGCGTCGAGCACCAAGCCGGGCGCCGTACGTGCATCGCTGGATTTGTTGCTTCAGGCGCGAGCCGAATTGGATTTACCCATTGCCGCTATCGGCGGCATCAACGTCGCCAATGCGCCGCAACTCATTGCGCATGGCGCCGATCTGCTGGCCGTCATCACCGATCTATTCGAGGCGCCGGACATTGGCGCCCGCGTCGCGGCCTACGACGCATTGTTTGCGGCGACGAGCGCCAATGCACAAAGCGTTCAGAGAAATCTGGGATAATTTTTCGCTGTGATTACCGTAGTGCAAGATTGGATAACAACATGACCAGCAAAAACGAACAACTCTTCGCTCGCGCCCAGAAAACCATCCCCGGCGGCGTCAACTCGCCGGTGCGCGCCTTTCGTTCAGTGGGCGGTACGCCGCGCTTCTTCACACGCGGCGAAGGGGCCTATGCCTGGGACGCCGATGGCAAGCGCTACATTGATTACGTCGGCTCATGGGGGCCGTTAATCCTCGGCCACGCTCATCCCGAGGTGGTGCGCGCGGTGCAGGAAGCGGCCGCGCGCGGGTTGTCCTTCGGTGCGCCGACCGAAGGCGAAATCGAAATGGCCGAGCTATTGACCCGGCGCCTGCCCAGCATTGAAATGGTGCGCCTGGTCAGCTCCGGCACCGAAGCCACCATGAGCGCCATCCGCCTGGCGCGCGGCTACACCGGGCGCGATGCCTTCATCAAATTCGAGGGTTGCTATCACGGCCATGCTGACAGCCTGTTGGTCAAGGCCGGCTCGGGCGCGCTGACCTTTGGGCAACCCAATTCGGGTGGCGTGCCGGCCGATCTCGCCGCCCACACGCTGGTGCTGGACTACAACGACACACAACAACTGGAAGACACTTTCAAGCGCATTGGCGATAAGGTCGCGGCGGTGATCGTTGAGCCGGTGGCCGGCAACATGAACCTCATCGCGCCTAAGCCGGAGTTCCTGCAAGCCATGCGCCGGCTGTGCACCCAATATGGCGCGGTGCTGATTTTCGATGAAGTGATGACGGGCTTCCGCGTCGGCCCCGCCTGCGCGCAAGGCCTTTACGGCATCACGCCCGACCTCACCACGCTGGGCAAGGTCATCGGCGGCGGCATGCCTGTCGGCGCATTTGGCGGCCGGCGCGACATCATGGAAAAGATCGCCCCGCTGGGGCCGGTGTATCAGGCCGGCACGTTGTCCGGCAGTCCGGTCGCCGTGGCGGCGGGCCTGGCGACGCTGAAGCTGATTGCCCAGCCCGGTTTCTACGAGCAGTTGAGCCAGAAGACGTTGCGCTACACCGAAGGGCTGACCGCCGAAGCCAAACGGCACGGTGTTGTATTCAGCGCGCAAGCGGTAGGCGGCATGTTTGGTCTGTACTTCCGCGCCACGCCGCCCACCAGCTACGCCGAAGTGATGGAGTGCGACAAGGAAGCCTTCAATCGCTTCTTTCACGCCATGCTGGAGAAGGGCGTCTATCTTGCTCCTTCAGCCTTCGAGGCAGGCTTTGTCTCAGCGGCGCATTCTGATGCCGACATTGCGGCAACTTGCGCGGCGGCGGGGGCGGTGTTTGCGAAGTCGTAAAAGAACTTAGCCGCGGATTTTGCGGATGAACGCGGATAACGGCTAGGCAGATCGATAGGGCACTTTGCCACTTGGGCCTTATTGCAGGCGTCACCCGCTTTGCTTCTAATCCGCGTTCATCCGCGTCAAAAAATCCGCGTCAAAAAATCAAAGCAAAAACACCGTGGCCAATCCCAGGAAGATAAAGAAACCGCCGGAATCCGTTACGGCGGTAATCAAGACGCTGGAGCCCACCGCTGGATCGCGGCCGAATTTTTGCATGGTCATAGGCACCGCCACACCGACGACGGCGGCCAGCACGAGGTTAAGCATCATGGCGGATGTCATTACCAAACCCAGTGGCACGCTGCGGTAAAGCCACCAGGCGATCAGGCCCAGCAGGCTGCCCCAGATCAGCCCGTTCAGCATCGCCACCTTGATCTCTTTGTGGAACAGGCGGCGCGCGCTGTCCGGCTGGAGTTGCCCCAAGGCCAGGGCGCGCACGATCATGGTGATGGTCTGGTTGCCCGAGTTGCCGCCGATGCCGGCGACGATGGGCATCAACGCCGCCAGCGCCACCAGCTTTTCAATGGAATGCTCGAAGGCGCCGATTACGCGTGACGCGACGAAAGCCGTCACCAAGTTGACGGCCAGCCAGGTCCAACGGTTTTTCAAGCTGTCCCACACCGAGGCGAAAATATCTTCTTCCTCGCGCAAGCCGGCTTGGGCCAGGCGCTCGCTTTCCGATTGCTCGCGGATGAAATCCACCACCACATTAACTGTGACGCGGCCGACCAAGCGATTTTGCTCGTCCACCACCGGCGCCGAGACAAGGTCGTAACGCTCGAAGGCTTGGGCCGCCGTTTCCGCCTTGTCTTCGGCGTCCAAGGTCAGTGGCTCGACGGTCATGACGTCGGCAACCAGTGCGTCGGGGTCCGCCACCAGTACCGCGTGTAGCCGCAGCGCCCCTTTGAGATGTTCCTCGCGGTCTACCACGAAGAGCTGGTCGGTATGATCCGGCAGTTCGTCGAAGCGGCGCAAATAACGCAGCACGACTTCCAGTGTCACATCGTCGCGCACCGACACCGCCTCGAAATCCATTAAGGCGCCCACCGAATCCTCGTCGTAGGACATGGCCTCGCGCAACTGCTCGCGCTCCTCGATGGAGAGCGAGCGGAATACATCGCGCATGACGTTGCCCGGCAGGTCGGGCGCAAGGTCGGCGATTTCGTCGGTATCGAGTTGCTCAGTAGCGGCGACCAACTCTTCCGAGTCCATCGCATCAATGAGGTTCTCGCGCACTGCATCGGAAACTTCGAGCAGAATTTCGCCGTCGCGATCCGCCTTGACGAGATCCCAAACGAACAGGCGTTCATCCAGTGGCAGCGCTTCGAGGATGTAAGCGACGTCGGCCGGGTGGATCTGATCGAGCAGATCGCGCAGTTCGGCGATGTGCTGTTTGTGCACCAGGTTTTCGACCAGCTCGTGGCGCGGCATTGCCTGGCGATGCACCAAGCCTTCGACGAGACGATGACGCGCCAACAGCTCCTGCACGGCGCGCAAGCTTTGCTGGATGTCTTCGCTGGGGCGAATTTCTTCGCGGGTGTCTTCGCTCTGGGCCATAATCGCGCGGCCTACTAGGCTGATGAAGCGCCGATTGGAAAAACGCGATTCTAGGTGTTTTGCCCAGTCAGTGCGACCAGGAATTCGTAATACCCGCCCGATGCGGTTCGATTTGCCGTGCCCGACCGCCACTCGCCGCTCTTAACCGCTTCTTGGCGGGCCTGGTTCCCAACCGCCAGGACATCGCGCTCATGCCGCTGGTGGTGTGTCGGCGGTTCATGCCGGCCTGGGGCAGCGCTGGCATGGCGCAGCCTTTCCAGCCGGATGAACCTATTTTTGCACGGCCATGGTGTACTTCGGCACATCGGGCAGCAACACCAACAGTATTTCCGGCGACTTTTACGGAAGTTCTGCGTCGCCCATACGTGCGAGGATGATTCGCGTTCTTGCGGCGAGATAGGGCGAGCCGGGCAGGCGTTCGAAGCGGCGCGGATTAGGCAGCATGACGGAAAGCCGCGCCGCCTGCTCCGCCGAGAGCCGCGCGGCGGACACATGATAGTAATGCTGGGCGGCGGCTTCGGCGCCGAAGACGCCGTTGCCCCACTCCACCACGTTGAGATAAATCTCCAGGATGCGTTGTTTGTCGAGCACCACTTCGAGCATGAGCGTGATGATGGCTTCCTGACCCTTGCGCCAGCGCGTTTTTGAAGCGGAGAGAAAGAGGTTCTTGGCGAGCTGCTGGGTGATGGTGGAACCGCCGGCGACGATCTTGCCACGGCGTTGATTCTTTTCCATCGCCTTCTGGATACCTTCCCAGTCGAAGCCTTCGTGCTCGGGAAACTTGGCGTCTTCTGCGGCGATCACCGCACGTTTGAGATTGTCGGAAATGCGCTCGTAGGGCACCCACTGGCGCCTGAGTTCCGCTTGCGGTTTTTTCTCGCGCAATTCATCCAGGCGTATGGCCATGAAACTGGTCTGGCCGGGGTTGGCGAATTTCCAATACACCACCCAGCCGAAATACCAGCCCTGCCAGAGCAGCACGATGACGATGAGCGCCGTGAGTGCGCGCTTGGTCCAGGTCCAGAAGGATTTCATGAATAAATATTTGCCGCGGATTTCGCGGATGAACGCGGATTAAAATCAAGCCTGGAAACAGTACGCAGGCGGGAATGACAGCCATTCATGGCAAAAAAATCCGTGTTCATCCGTGTTGATCCATGCTCATCCGCGGCGAGCTTTTATCACGCTTGCTCACTACGTAGCCAGGCCAGCACCGGCGCGGTCTGCGGGCGTACACCCCGCCACAGAAAAAACGATTCGGCCGCCTGTTCGACCAGCATGCCCAGGCCGTCCGCGAGCATTGCGCATCCGGCTTGCGCGGCGTGCAGAAACGGCGTGAGGCCCTTGCCATACATCATGTCGTAGGCCAACGCCCCCGACGCATAAATCCCGACGGGCAAGTTAGGTGCGGCGTCGTTCAGGCTGGCGGAGGTGGCGTTGATGACGATATCGAACTGGCGACCGGCTAATTCCTCAAAGCTCGCTGCCGAGAGCGCCGCGCCCTGTGATTGCGGCGCGAATTCGGCGGCGAGCGCATGTGCTTTTTCCGCCGTGCGGTTGGCGATCAGCAGCGCGGCGGGCCACGCGTCCAGCAGCGGCAGGATCGCGCCGCGCGCGGCCCCGCCGGCGCCCAGTAGAAGCAGGCGCTTGCCGGCGAGCGTCACGCCCAGATTGGCCGTGATGTCACGCACCAGGCCGACACCGTCGGTGTTGTCGCCCGTCAGGCCTTGTGGTGTGACGATGAGCGTATTCACCGCCTTAGCCGCCTCGGCCCGCGCGGAGCGCTGGTCGGCAAGCTGCCAGGCTTCCAGCTTGAAGGGCACGGTGACATTCAAGCCGCGTCCGCCCGCTGCGACAAAACTGCGCACGCTTGCCGCGAAGCCGTCCAGTGGCGCGAGCAGCGCTTCGTAGGCGATATCCTCGTCCGTCTGCCACGCGAAGGCCGCATGAATCAGCGGTGATTTGGAGTGTGCGACGGGATTGCCGATGACGGCGTAGCGGTCGGTCATGGCTATTCCGAGCGTATCTGATCGGCTTTGGTGAACACCCAGGTGCGGGCGAAGGCGATGATGTCGGTCTTGTTTTTCAGCGCCGCCGGGAAGTTCGAATAAGGTGCTGCCATGCGCACAACGCGCACCGCGGCCTCGTCCAGCACCTTGTGGCCGGAAGAGCGGCTTACTTCCACACTCTCCAGATTGCCGTCGCTACGGATTTCGACATGCAGTACCAGGCTGCCGTAGAGCTTGCCCTTGGCTGCTTCCGGATAGTTGAGATTGCCGATACGTTCGACCTTGGCGCGCCAGTCTTCCAGATATTGTGCGTCGACCGCTTCTTCAGTACGCGCGCCGATGAATTTCTTGCGCGGACGTTTGTTGTATTCCTCGACTTCACGTTCGATCTGCGCTTCCATGCGTGCGATGGCCAAGGCGCTTTGCACGAGCTCGGAACCGTAGGTGGGATGGTCGGGCTGCGGCTCGGCCTTGCGTGGATCGGCTGGCGTGGCGAGTCTGCTTTTCGTCAGTGCCAGTAGCTTTTGCTGCTGAGTTTCGAGGTCTTGCACGCGTCGCTGCGTTTCCGTCAGGGCGTCGCCAATCTGCACTTGCTCCGAGGCAGGTAGCGGCGTTTTGGCAATACGATTTTCGTCAGTGTTGCCGCCGCCATCGAGATTGGCCTGCGCCTTGGCTTGGGCTTCGGTCGGTTTACTCTTGTGCTTGCTATTGACGAGTACGACGTCGAGTTGCGTTTCGCTGCTGTGCCGGAAGGCGCTGGGAAACGAGAAATGTACCGACAGCAACAGCGCATGAACGAGCAGCGAGAAAGACAGCGCCAGCGTGAAGCCGTTGGTGGCGGGATCAAGCCGCGTCATCCACGCCGGCCAAGTCGCAGCCTTTGCGACTGGCTGGCGCGCTGAGGTCTTGCGACGTTTTGCTTTCCCGTGCTGAGGCATGGGCTCGAATTTTACTCTGGAATGACCGCCTCATCGCAGGCTTCGGACGCGTCGTCTGACGTTACGTCATCACTTGCGGTGCTGCTCTCGGCAACTGTCTCCACATAACGACAAGTTGCTTCTGGCGTGAGCAGATCGATGTTCGATATGGCTACGCGCACCCGTGTGCGTGGGTTGCAGGCGGGCAGCGAAGGGCAGCGCAATACCAGTGGCGCTAGCTCCAGCCGCACCAGGCTCTCGCGCAGCACGGTGGCGCCGAAGGTAATTTCGTCAACACCGGCGCTCTCAACCTGTTGTTGCACCCAGCGCAAGCACCAGAAATGCTCCATGCGGCGCTGGAATTCGGCGTAGCTGGCGTAAGTGATTTCGAAATCACGCATGGCGGAAAGCAGCGCCTCAGAGCGCGTTGTGTACGGCGGGGTTTCGCCCTGGACATGCGCAAGCAATTGCCATTGATTGAGCAAATCCACATAGCGGCGCAGCGGCGAGCTGGACCAGGCGTAACAATCCACGCCCAATCCTTCGTGCGATAACGCGGCGGTGGTCATGCGCACTTTGCCGGCCGCCTGCACGCGGTAAATGGCGGCGACCTGCGCATCGGCCAGCAATTTTCCCCAGGTGGCGTTGGCGACGATCATCAGCTCCGCCACCAGCTTGTCCAGTGGCGAGCCGCGATAGCGCGGCAGGATATCCACGCGGCCTTCCGGCTGCGACCAATCGACATAGAAGCTGAATTCAACGTTGCCTTGATTCACCGAGGGCTTGCCGCGCCCGGCTTCCAGCACGGTGGCAAATTCCCACAGCAAAGTCAGCTCGCGTTTGTAGGGGAAGTCCGGGCCGCCTTCCTGCAAGGTGGTTTCGTTAAATACCGGTTCAATGTCGTGATGGCGCAAGTTGGCGGCGATGGGTACGATCTCCACGCGGGTTTGCGTACCGCGTACCGCGAAATCCGAGCCGACATCGAGATAAAGTGACAGCGCCGGGCACTGCCGCCCGGCCAACAGTGTGAAACGTTCCACCACGTCTTCCGGCAGCATGGTGATCTTGCGGCCCGGCATATACACCGTCGAGAGCCGCTCGCGGGCGATGGCGCCGAGCGCGGAATCAGGAGGGATGCCCAAGCCCGGCGCCGCGATGTGGATGCCAATTCGCCAGCCACCATCCTCTAGCGGCGTCACCGAAAACGCGTCATCGATTTCCGTGGTGGTGGCGTCATCGACAGAAAACGCCGCCACGTCGGCGAGCGGCAGCGCCGTAAGCGCCAGCGGCGCGTCATACACACCAAAGGCCGTGCCCTGCGGGAAACATTCGAAGAGAAAACGATTCAGATGAAAATCGTGGTTAGACGGAATTGCGCCGCAGCGCGCCAGCAGACGCGGCGCATTCAAGCCGGTTTGCTCGCAAGCGGCTTCCAGCGCCTTGGTCTCATTGCGGTTGCGGTCCGGCTTGTAGAGCAGCTGGGTAATCAAGTCGACGAATTCCGCCGGCAGCCTGCCCGCTTTCAGTTCGTCGACCATGCGCTCTATGGCCAGCGCTTGCAGGCGTTTCTTTTCCAGTCCGGCCAGGGCGGCCTGGAGAATTTCCGGTGGCGCTTTGCGGAAACGGCCCTTGCCCTTGCGATGAAAATAAATCGGCGCCGCATGCAGGCGCAGCAGAATGGCGGCGGACTCAACGGCATCCGGCTTACGGCCAAAATATTCCTGCGCGAATTCGGTGAACGCGAACTCGCCTTCGCCGCAAACTTCCCAGAGAAACTCGGCCTCCATGCGCTCGGCTTCGGCCTCAGCGCGATCTAGCAGCTCGCGCGCCGTTGGCTGCGTGTAGCTCAACAGCACGGCGGCGCTTTTGACTTTCACGCGCTTGCCGCTGCTCGTCTCAACCTGGAGCGAGCTGACATTGTCGGCGAGCACAGTGCCGGCCTTAAAAGCGCCGTCCTCTTCAAACAGGACATTCATGGAGGGGAAGGAGGGATGCCGGGTGGTGGCGCATTATACCCGGCGGAAGCGATCCCTTAGAGGCGCAATCCGGCGAAGTCGAGTATCGCGCCGCGATACTCGTCAAAGTGCGCGAAGCTGTGGTCGCCGCCTTTCAGTACCACTTGCGCGCAGCCCGCGTATTTGGCGACGGCATCGCGATAGTCCAGCACCTCGTCGCCGGTTTCCACCAGCAGCAGAAAATTTTCGGGACGCGATAGCCGAGTGACCTCCATGGCGCGCAATGCCTCAATGTGCTCGGGGAGGAATTCGAAAACTTCACCAGTGTGGAGATTGGTCTGTAGCCCGATGAATTCGGCCAGCGACACAGGCGCTGCGACGGCCGGATTGATGAGAACGGCCTTGAGATTGTGTTTCTCGGCCAGCCAAGTCGCGTAATAGCCGCCCAGCGAGCTGCCCACCAGCGTGACCGGCGTCGTGCTGGCGGCAATTGCCGATTCCGCCATGGCGATTACTTGAAGTGGGGAGGCCGGCAATTGCTCACACCACAGCAGATGCGCCAGCCCGCGTTCCGCCATGTAAGCGCGTAGGCTCCGCACCTTCTGCGATTGCGGCGAGGAGCGAAAGCCGTGCAGGTAGAGGAGCATCTTGCTATTGCCTGGGAACCCGTCGGCGCTAATTGGCGGATACGGTGCGCGCCGCTGCCCATTCCCGCAAGGCGCTAATGCGTTCGGCCATGACGGTGGCGAGCGGTCGCGTACGCCTGATTTCTTCCAGCAACTGCGCCTGGTCCAACGGCTTTTGCTGGGCATGGGCTTCGTACAACGCAGAGACGATGGCTTGCTCGATTTCCGCGCCAGAAAACTTATCGGTTGCCTCGGCGAGGGCCGATAAATCGAACTTGGCGACAGGCAGTTCGCGCCGCGCTAGATGGATGGCAAAGATTTCCGCTCGCGTCTCGGCATCGGGCAAGTCGACAAAAAATATTTCGTCCAACCGACCTTTGCGTATGAGTTCCGGCGGCAGTTGCTCGATGTCGTTGGCGGTGGCGACGATGAACACCCGCTCTTTGCGTTCAGACAGCCAGGTGAGCAGGCTGCCGAGCAGGCGACGCGACACGCCGCCATCGGTGCCGCCGCTGCTGTCGTTGGTCAGGCCCTTTTCGATTTCGTCTATCCAAAGCACGCAAGGCGCCATCGCCTCGGCCGAGGCCAGCGCCTCGCGCAGGTTGCGCTCTGTTTCGCCGGAAAACTTGTTATACAGCGTTGCGAAATCGAAGCGCAGCAGCGGTAAGCCCCAAGCGCCCGCCACTGCCTTGGCGGCGAGGCTTTTGCCGCTGCCCTGCACGCCCAGTAGCATGACGCCCTTGGGCGGTTCCAAGCCGGGCTGCGGCGCACCGACGAAAACCGAACGACGCAATTCCAGCCAACGCTTGAGTTTCTTCAGGCCGCCCACCTGCGCAAAACTCGCGGTATCGAGTTCTAGGCTGAGCACGCTATTGGTGCCGAGCGAATCGTATTTGTAGCGCAAGACGCGCTCGACATCCTTGAAGGTGATGAGGCTATCGTCGCGTATCGCCTGCCGCGCCAGACGGCGTGCATCGTCCAGCGCCATGCCGGTGAGATGGCGCGCCAGCAAGTGCAGCGCCTCTTTCTGGCCGCGTACCGGCTCGCCGCCCTGGTCAGCCCACAGCTTTATTTCTTCGCTGATCATGGCTTGTATGCCTTCCAGATTCGGCAGCGACAGTTTGAAGCGTGCGCTCATGCGAGCGAGGTCGAGATTTACGTCGATGCGCGTACTGACGAGCACCACGGTGCGCGCTGTTTTGCCGTACTCCATGGCGATCTCGCGGATCAGGCGCGCGTTGATCGGATCTTCCAGGTAGGGATGCGCGTCCAGCATGACATAGATGCCATTCTGGGGCGTCTTGTCGATATGGCGCAGCGCGTCGCGAAACTCGTAGGTTTGCGTGAGCGGTTGCGTCTGTTTGGTTCGCCTCAGCCCGTCGGCGATACTCCAGACGAATAGCGCCAGATTCTCCAGATTGGTCACCTGCTCCAGCAGCGCCATGACGCGCCCCTCCTCGTGCGTCTCGATGACGACCAAGGGGAAACGCGACTGAAGTATCAGCGTCAGATCATGCAGATCGTTCATCTACGAGCCGGTCCAGTTCACCACACCGGTATAAGCCGTCGCCAGAATGACCAAACCGAAGGCAATGCGGTACCAGGCGAAGAAGGTGAAGTCGTGGGTGCTGATGTAGCGCAGCAGCCAGCGCACGCACAAGAAAGCCGAGACGAAGGCCGAGACGAAGCCGACCACCCACATACCCAGATCGTCGGCGCTGAGCAGGGCGCGTTCTTTGTAGAGCTGATAAACCGTGGCGGCGAGCAGGGTGGGAATGGCGAGGAAGAAAGAGAACTCGGTCGCCGCCTTGCGCGAAAGCCCGAGGAAGAGGCCGCCGATGATGGTCGCGCCGGAGCGCGAGGTGCCGGGGATTAAGGCCAGCGCTTGCGCCAAGCCGAGCATCAAGGCGTCGCGCCAGCGGATGTCATCCACTGACTCGATGCGCACCACATGCTTGCGCCGTTCCGCCCAGAGAATGAAGAAGCCGCCGATCATGAAGGCCAGCGCAACCGGAATCGGGCCGAAGAAATGCGCCTTGATGATTTTCTGAAACAGCAGGCCCAACATCGCCAGCGGCATGAAGGCGATGAGGATGTTGGCGACGAAACGCTGCGCCACCGCATCGCTAGTCAGGCCGCTCAATACCGAGGCGATCTTGGCGCGGTACTCCCAGCACACCGCGAATATGGCGCCGGACTGAATGACGATTTCAAAGAGTTTGCCCTTGTCGTCGTTGAAGTCGAGCAAGTCGCCGACAAGAATCAAATGGCCGGTGGAAGAGACGGGAAGAAATTCGGTGAGGCCCTCGACAATGCCGAGGATGAGCGCGTGCAGCAGGGGGATCCAATCCATGATGGCTTCCGAAAAATGGTGGCCGATGTTAGCACGCACCGTCCCGGTCGCCGACCACCTAATGCCCGAACAATCCCTTCACTTTTTCTTCGACCTTCGCTTTGGCCTCGCGGAATTTCTGCGCAAGGTTGATACCTTTGATGGCGCCGTCTTTGAGGCTCAGGCTGGCGTTGCCGGCGAGCGCCTTCTTCAAGGCGCTGATCGTGGCACCGCCGGCCGTTACATCGAGTGCAACATTGCCGCGGCCTTCGAGCAGGGCTTTGGTCCAGCAGGCTTTCATCAGTGGGTTGATGCTGATGCCGCTGAGGGGTTGCGTGACGGCGAGGCGGTTGCCCGTCGTATTCACTGATAGCGCGCCGACAGGCTGCCTTCGTAAAGGTTGGCGGAGAGCGGCGCGACATCGACCTTGCCGTCGGCCGCCTTAAGCTCAAGGCGTACCTTGCTGGCCTTGACGTTGGCGACCTGCAACTGGCCGATGCGCAAGCTTCCGCTGGCATTCAGCGCCTTCAAAACGGAGAGATCGATGGCCTGTTCGGGTGCGGCAGGCTTGGCGCCCGTTCCTTTTCCCGCCGCGGTTTTGTCTCCTTCCGGCGGCAGGTATTTATCGACATTCAACTTATCGATGTCGACATCGAAGGCCAGCGCCAGCGGCGTGAATCGAGAAATATTGATTTTCGCGTCTATCTTGCTCTCGTCGAATTGCGTGGCAAGACTGCCGGTCGCCGTTTGCTTGTTCAAGTCTGCGTGTAGCTTGGCGACGATGGGCAGCTTGACGCTCTTCATGAGCATGCGCGGATGCGTGATGTCGAGCTCGCCCTTCAGCGCCGACAAGTCCAGCGTCAGCGCCGTCAGATCAATTTGCATGGGCGATTGCAGCGCGCCTTTGAGCGCCGTGTCGCCCTGTTTGGCATCGAGCGCCAGCGATATCCCGGCCGCTTTGAGCGCCTTGCTTGTGCCGTCAATGCCGCTCAGGCTTAGCTTGGCTTCGGCGTCGCGCGCCGTGCCTTTGATCTTGATCGAGATATTGACGCCGTCGCCGCTGGCGCGCTCGGCGCTCAGCGCCAGCTTGGGCGCGTCGAGCTTGATATCAAAGCTGTCATCGCCGAACTTGCCCTTGCTGGAAACCGCCAGGCCGGCGATGGAGAGTTCGCCTTTGGCGGGTTGCGCATCGAGCGCAGCAGTCGCGACTTGCAGGTCGAGGCCCTTGAGACCATAAATCTCTCCGACCAACTTGGCGTCAAGCCCGCTGATGCCGTAGCGCTTTTCTTCGAGGTCGTAGCGATAACGGCCGGCGAGCTTGATCTCGGCGTTGTTGCGCGGTTGCTCCCCAGTCAACCTGCCGGCGAGTTCGAGTTTGCCTTCGGCGGCGTTGGACAGCTTGCCGATATTCACGTTCAGATCCGCAAGCGTGATCGACTGGCCGCTTTTTTCGTCGCGAAAACTCAGCCCGGCGTGGTCGACTTTGATGCCGGTGATGTCGAAACGCAGCATCTGCGAATCATCCTTGTCCTTCTCCAGCAGGTCGTCGATATTCGTGCTGCCGTCCTTGTGACGCACGATGCTGGCATTCAAGCCCGACAGTGTGATGGTGTCGATGACCACCTGTTTTTTCAGCAGTGGGAAAATCGCCACAGAAATATGGGCGCTATCCAGCGCAGCGAATCCCTGCTCGCTCTGTCGTTCCGACAGCGTCGTTCGGCCGAGTTTTATGCCCAGCGATGGCCAGAAAGAAAGCGCCAAATCACCCTCTATTTTCAGTGTGCGCTGCTTTTTTTCATTTACCGCCTGCGCCAGTTCGGTCTTGAGCTTGGCCATGTCCACCATCGTGACGAGGAAGACGCCCAAGGCAAGCACAATCGCCACCAGCCCGCCCAACACGAAGGCGGCGTATTTGAGTAGTTTTAGCGCTTGCATGTAGATATCCCGCTCATCGTTCGATTCAAAGCGCGCTCAGGTTAGCAAAGATCGGCTGCCGCCGTAAGCCTGCACTGGCCGTCGGGTTGATCCGCCCTGCACAGTGGGTTATGTTGCGGCAGTTCACACTCAGCAAAGGTCGCGAATCATGGCAACTTCAGAGGGAAATCAGGGTAAGGATAAGGAGTTCTGGCAACTCGCGGACAGCTTTATTGCACTCGCCAACGAGCATTGCAACAGCTTCAGCAACAAGAAAGTCAGCGCCGCGTTTCTCTATGCGGCCGCGCGCTTCAACGCCTTCGTGGTGGCGGTAAACAGCGGCGGCAAGGAGCAATTGGCGGTGGAGAAGGACAACGCCGTCGCCTACTTCATGGAGGAATACGAACGCATGTTGCGCGAAAACATCGACGACCACATCGAGAACTTCGAGCGCTATTCCAGCCGAAACTGATTTTTAGAAGGGGGAGAAGGGCATGAGTTTCATGACCGAGTTCAAAGAATTTGCCATCAAGGGCAATGTCGTCGATCTCGCCGTTGGTGTGATCATCGGCGGCGCTTTCCAGAAGATCGTCGATTCGCTGGTTAAGGACCTCATCATGCCCTTGTTGGGCCGCTTGCTCGGTGGCGTGGACTTCAAGCAACTTTATTTCAATATGGGCGACAAGGTGTTCGAGAATCTCGCCGCGGCCGAGAAAGCCGGCGCACCCATCCTGAAATATGGCGCGTTTATCAACACCGTCGTCGACTTCGTTATTATCGCGCTGTCGATTTTTGTCGCCATCAAGGCCATCAACCGCATGAAGCGGAATGAACCCACAGCCGAGCCCGCGCCCGCCGCACCCAGCGAAGATGTCGTCTTGCTGCGCGAGATTCGTGATTCCCTGAAAAAGTAGTCCTAAGCTTTTCGCCCGGCTTGCCGTCAACTGTAAGACGGCAGGCCGCCGCTAGCGCTGTTCGCATGGGGGCCTGAGGATGCCCCCAGCCACTGCGTACGCCTTAGTTATGCACAAGATTCAATCCGACGAATTACGCCTGGGCGAACCCGCCCGCTTCGCTGTGTTCGATGAAGAAGGCGTGTTGCTGCTGCGCAAAGGCTATGTGCTCACGCATCAGTCGAGCGTGGATCGTTTGCTGCGGGATGGCGTTTTTCGCAAAGAAGCTCTGAGTTCCGCTACCGGCAAGCCTATGCCGTCCGATACGGCCGAAGAAGCCGCCGTTCCCACGTTGCAACTGATATTCCACACGCGCGACCGCTTGACGCGCGCCTTCAGCGGCTTGCTCGCTGTTGGCCGCGTGGCGGGCTTTCCCGAACGCATGGCCGATATGGCTGCGGCACTACAAAAAGCCGTGGCGCAAAATCGTGATGCCGCGCTTGCCGCCGCCACGCTCGATGTGCAGGCTCCCTACGTGGTGCAACAGCATATGCATGCTGCCGTGCTGACCGAGCTGCTTGCCGTCGGCAGAGGCTTGAGCGCCGAGCGTCGCTTGCCGCTCGTCTGCGCCGCGCTTAGCCACGATGTCGCCATGCTGGATGTGCATGCGATGGCCGAACGCAAGCCCGAGCTCAATGAGAAGCAGCGAGCCATCGTGCAACATCACAGCGAAGCCGGACGCGACAAGTGCCGCGAGCTGGGTGTCGAAGATGACGATTGGCTGGAGGCGATCTACGCGCATCACGAGCGCCTTGATGGATCGGGCTATCCGCGCAAGTTGGCAGACAGTGACATCGCGCCGGGCGCGCGCATTCTGATGGTGGCGGACAGCTTCAGCGCCATGACGCGAGCCAGACCCTATCGAAAAATTTCGCTCGCCAAAGACGCCCTGCGCGAACTTTATCTGCTCAAAGAACGCTATGCGCAGGAGATCATCAAGCTGCTGGTACAGGAAGTGGGCGTCTTCCCGCCCGGCGCCATCGTGCGTCTGGCCAGCAACGAAGTCGCCGTGGTCGCACATATGGGCGAAGACCGCGCCCACCCCGTCGCCTATTCCTTTATCAGCCAGTCCGGCATGCCCATGGCCGAGGCGCAGCACCGCGACACGTCGTTAAACAAGTACGCCATTCAGAGCATGGAACCGGCGGAGAAATACCGGCCGCATTTGCCGGGACTGTTCAAGGTGTGGAATTAGCCCGCTTGCACGTTCTCGGTCATGCGCTTCGTGAGCCATCGGCCTATCTCTTGCACTTCCTCAAGGCAAATCGAGTGCGGCATCGGGTAGTCGTGCCACTCAACGGCATAGCCGTGACGAATCAGGAAATCTCGGCCTCGCATTCCCAGTTCGGTAGATACCACATCGTCATCGCGACCGTGCGCTGCGAAAACGGGCAGGGACTTGTTGGCAACCGTAACTTCCGCTTCAAGCTGTGTCGGATTGGGAATGTAGGTTGAGAGTGCGATAAGCCCTGCCAACGGCTCGGCATGCGTCAGTGCGGTCATGTAGGCAATCGCCCCGCCTTGCGAAAAACCGGCTAGAAATATATGCGAGCAAGGCACGCCGCGTTGATTCTCGCGCGCAATCAGTTGCCGGATCGCCAGTCGAGTACGCTGTATCCCCGCGTCATCAACTTTGCGACTCGTACTGTCCAGGGAAATGATGTCATACCAGGCCGGCATTACATAACCGCCGTTGCAAGTGACCGGCATGGCCGGCGCATGCGGAAAAATAAACCGCACGCCCGGTGCGCCCTCCAGGCCCAGCTCAGGCACCACCGGCTCGAAATCGGAGCCATCCGCGCCGAGGCCATGCAGCCAGATTACCGAAAACTCTGTGGTTGCTGCGGTCTGAACTTCAATAGCCGGCAGTAGCTCATCCAATTGAAATTCCTTGTCGTGTTCATCCGTCGGCACGGCGACCATATTCACTGAACCCTCAATGAACATCGCCGGGTGAGTGGTCGAACGGGTGTAGCTCGACATGTTCGTCGAATTCGAAATGCCAAACCTGGGGATGTCGTCGTTCCGGCAGCTTGCGGCGCTCCTCCTGGCCCGCCGGGGGCCCGAGGTCCAGCGCGCGCAGGTCGTGCCCGCTACGGCGATTCTGCGATGTGCTCGCGTCCATCTATTCCTCTACCCCTGTATGCAGTACTCGAAACCCGGCCACTCAGCGGCCCATTGTAGCGGCGGCGACGCTAAAAAAGTGCGTTCTTGAGCCGAACAAACTTCAAACGCAGCACCATCGTTGAGCACACCTAGCGCGGCACCGGGTAGCCCAGGGGCTCGGGGCCGCCACGCAAGCTACCGGATGGCAGCGGCAATGGCACATCGAAGCCCGGTTGCTTGGTGACGGGCACTTGGACGACAGTTGGCCCGCGACCGCATTGACACGCGCCGTTAGCGTATGACGGCGCAGAGCCGTCCTCGCAACGACCCGCGTTGGCGCAAGTGTCACTCAGCCGTCCGCCGCCGCTACCGCCACCGCTCAAGGGCGGGCGGCATACGCAGGCGCCGTTGCCACCCACGGCAGCCTCCTCGTTGCCGGCGCAACGCATGGACCAGCATTTTTTCTGCACGGAATTCATCACGCCGCCGCCGTTTACGGAACCAAAGCACTGCGCCAGCGCGGAGTTGGATGGACTCACCGGGTCTATCGGGTCGCACACTCGTGGATCGCAGCCGGGCCGAATCGGCCCTGTGGGTGTGCCGGGTGTGGCGTTCTGAGTTTGCGTCAGGCAGGACATCACTTGTTTCATGGCCTGCGACATCGCGCTGCAGGTGTTATCGCAACCACCTACGCCATTGACGCAGCGTTTGTTGTCGCCACTGCTGTTCGGCTTGGTATCGCTGGAGCCGTACTTGTCCTCGTACTTCTTTTTCTTCGCGTCGGCCTCCTTCTTCTTATCGTTGGCCTTCTCGCGCTGGCGTTGCGCTTCGTCTTGTTTCTTCTTCAGCAATTCCTTCTCTTCCTTGTGCTGGCGGTCTAGCTGCGCGGCGCGATCACGCGCCGCCAATGCTTCGCTATTCTTCTTATCTATCTTTGCCTGGGTGCCAGGGTCATTGCGCTTGGGGCCGGTGGCCAGGTCACCGGCCTCCTTTTCGGCACGTTCGGCTTCCGCCATAGCGTTCTCATACTGCTCAAACAGGTGGTTCACGATTTGCGCCTGCTGGCGCGATTCGCTTTGGGCATCAAGTGCCTTGGACTCGGCGTTTTCCCACTGCTTCTTGTGGTAATCCACGCCCCAGGCGTCGCGCTGACGCTGCGCTTCTTCGGGCGAGATAACCATTGGCCCATCGGTCTGCGAGATCTGGCAGTTCTTGCCGATCTTCACGCCGGCATAAATTGTTTCCTGCATCTGCTTGGTGAAGCGGTCGATGGGATTCGCGCACATGCCGGTGGCTTCGGCGACGCAGCGCATCTGCCGTTCACCGGGGCTCATCGCCGTGGCCGCTACGCAAGCGACTTGCTGCGCGGCAATCGTGCTGCCGCCCACCCCGGTATTCACAGAGGCGCAAAGTCCGCCACCGCCGTGACCGGGCGCATCGCCGCCTGCCGGGCAGAATGCGGATTCGGCAAGGCCTTGCATGGTGGCATTGCCGCCGCCGAACGGCGTGGAGCCAGACGGGCGATTCATCCAAGGCGTGTTGTTCACATGGCCGGGCAAGGTTTCCTTCTGCTTGCAGGCGGCGCCCGCGCACACATAGCCGGCCTGGCTCGGGCCGCGGCTGACCATCTCATGAAAGCTGCAATCGTTGCCGCCCAGCGCCAGGCTGTCGATGATCGACTGAAAGAACAGTTCCAGATCGATGTGGTTCTCATCCTTCGGCAGCCGCGTCGGCTTGTAGCCCACGAGTAGCCCCGTGCGCCGGTCATAAAGCCACAATTGATGCCACTGCGACGGATGACGGCTGGCCGCGATCACCTGACGCAAGATCTCGCGATAGTTGGAATACCAGAGCGACAAAGGCGCAATCTGGCCGCGCCATTTCTCGACATCGTAAAACAGCAGCATGGGTTGGCTGGCCAGCGCCGCCAGCAACGGCACGGTGGTCTCCTGCCCATTCACGCGCAGGAACTTCGCGACTTCATCGAAAGACGCTACCAGCGCCGTCGCATACAGATTACTTTGCTGTGTACTGAGGCAGGCCGATTGGCGAGCCAGCGGCGTGAGCGCCGCCACCACACGCGCCTCGCGGCCGGCTGGGGCCGGGTCGAGCACCGCATCGGCATAGCGCAACATCAGCGCATCGGCGACCACATCACCTTTGCAATCCGGGTCGTCTTCGAGACCGGCCACCTGGGTATGCAGGCTGTCCTGCAACAGGCGTCGCGTCGCAGCGCTCCAGTGGAGAACAGCCGTGCGCAGCATGTCGTTCGAGGGCTTGCCCTTGGTGGCCGGCCGCGCCGTCCGATAGGCCACTTTGAGGTATTGGTTGATCAGCAGATCGTCTTCGTCGAGCTGCGCCGAGAGCTTGTCGGCGGCGCCATCACGTTCGCCAGCGCGTATCAATTCGCGCGCATGCTGGTCAGAGCGACGTGCTTCGGACAAAGCGCGCTCGAAGCCATGTTGTTCGGTGACGCCGCCGCCGGGTTTCGTCTGGGCCATCTCGGGCTTGTTCTGGGGCGTGCTTTGGGGCCTGCTATGAGGCTTGGTTGGCGTCTGCTGCTGCGTCTGCTCGCCCGCCCAAGCGCCCGCCATGCTCATCAGCACGGCAACTATCGCCAACATGGATTTCATTGCGTTCTCCCCGTTCGAATTGTTACATCGGCGGAATTCATACCTGCTCCGCTCACATGCGCGAGCTTCCCACAAAAACCGGCGTCGCGGTGTGCCGCGACGAAGCTCCACAGTCTAGTGATTCCAGAGCCATGCAAGGAGGGTATACACCGTGCCCGCAAAGAATTCCCTGGGCTCATCGGTGTTCCACTGATGCTCGCGAAAATCGTATTTAGTAGCGATCAAACACCGGGCAATTTAGCCCACCTCGACTCCCTTCCAGAATGCTACCCGCCCGCGAATTTCGCTGGCGGCGGCTTTCGGCTCCGGGTAATACCAGCAGGCATCGGGGTTTTCTTTCCCATCTACTGTCAGCGTGTAGTAATGGGCAGTTCCCT